>Ga0207720_100003_pt1 | contig 712613 bp, 624 predicted proteins | sample A23P2SouthBayCA_2_FD_187751 | JGI IMG/M metagenome (GOLD analysis project Ga0207720, IMG submission 187751) | Aerobic enrichment media microbial communities from Eden Landing Ponds, California, USA - A23 E3 (2) (SPAdes) | ecosystem: Environmental > Aquatic > Marine > Unclassified | place...
GATCATGCTTTCATCTCTGAGGATTAGCAAAGCGGGCGAATAGGTTGCAGTATCTCTGAAGAACAGTTGTAAATAACAGTAATCCAGATTAAGCACATTTAAATAATGCATCACTTGGAACTGGTATTCAGTTGGCACATCATCCCATTCCGCTAAGACTGGGATTCGAGAACTTAATGTGCATTTGATCTCAAGGATACCACGCCCTTCATGTTTTTTATTCGGCTCGATAATGCCATCTACGTTAGCAGACAACATACCGAGCTCCGGATCAGGATGAATAAACATCTGATCAGGTTCGGTTACCTCAAAACCGGTACGCCTGGAGAACTCCCTGCGCACTTGATCTTCCCACTGCCGGCCGAACTTCATCACCGGATTGTCCTCATCGAAGGAGAACCGTCCTGTTTTTTCGAGAAATAACATGTAAGGCGACTTCCATTTGCTCATTCCTAAAGCGACTGCAGCGTCTGAGCCGCCCAGAAAATTGGATCTCGTCGATTTCCACTCCTCGTAGGACATCTCCGATACATCGATCGTATTCGCGTTCATAGCAATAGATTTTAGGATTCACATGTTAGTTTAGATACAGTCGTCGGGTAAGCTCGTGGAGCTTGCTGTGCCGCTTGATCACATCTTGCGGTGGACTGCTCTTGAGGGCTTCCGTAGCAGCGTTATAACCACTCCACAGCGACTCAGAGGAAAACTCCTCATGGGAAGGCTCCCAGATTTCCCGGTATGCTTTCGAAGACTGCGTGGGAGATAGTACGCCCTCACCAGTTAGGATACCGAGGTACTCGAACTTGTCTTGGCGCCGCATGGGGACTTGTTTCATCTTCTTTACGTCGCCACTTATCTCATCAAACCGGTGCTTGCTTTTATATATCGCTGTCACAATCTGAGATTCAAGGTCTTGATGCATAGCCTCGCCCTGGTGGCGTCGCATCACCGTTAGGTCTCCTGAAAAAATGAGATTATCGCATACAATTACCGAGGATCCTACAGTCACGCCAGCAGAAAACTCCTTGTTGTGGCTGTTTCTGATACCAATAGCAACGTCGAGATCGCTATATTGCTCAGAGGGATTGCTGTAGGTCAGTACCCCAAACATCTTCTGTCCGTCTGAGCTTAGGGCATAGCTGTCCCCATCGAACTGATAGCCTTTCAGCAGATCGGAAGCGATGGTGAGGGTATTCAGGGCAAAGTCATAGTGGTTAAGTGGCGTGTAGGTTTCGGTTTTTGGTGGTGTCTCCACAGCAAGCAGCTCTTCGAGGCTGCACTGCTGGGAACCGCATTGGGTTAGTAGTCCATTCATAGTATTCTTCTTTTTAGTTGTTAGAAATTAGATATAGCACTGCCATTAGGATTGATAAAAAGGGGCAAATGCTAAGATAGATTGGGTATTGCCTGAGAAAGGCCTAAAACAGAAAAAGACCGTCGTTTAGGAGCGGTCTTTGTTGTTGTTTTCGGGATTTTCTCCCAATATGATAACGTTAAGGGCTGTTTCGAGGAACTCGATGCCCGCTTTAATTAAGTCTTTCATGATTTCTTACCTCCGGTGATAATGATCACTATCACCTTTATGATTAGTTTTTTTAGCATTAGCATAAGTTGAGTTAGTATTTATTTGAAATAAAAAAGGCCGCACAAGCGACCTCATTGTTCTTATGCCAGAAATAAGCTGTCTTTGCCAGAAAATATGCCGCCTAGAGGGCTAGAACGGCTCGTAGCGCTTAGATATGGAGATTGGGCATAGGATAACCCTTGCCACTCTCAGAAAAATAAGTGTTTAGGCTTGTTCAGCGGTAAGGACACTGTAATTCTTGCTGAGAAAATAACCCATACATAATTTCTCGTAGCTCCTTATTGCTTCTGGAGCTCCAAGAACTTCATGGAGCTACCTTTGCGCTGGTGACATAATTTCGACATTTGCCAGCCGCCTGACCAAATACCGAGAGAAGTCTATCCTCGATTTCGTGGTAACATAAAAACTGTAAGTTTTCCAATGCTCAGGGGTCTTACATGAAAGGCGCATTATAATTAATCAGAAATAAATTCATGCTATCAAAACTAGTTGCAAAATATTTAAATAGTAGGTTATCAGAGCGTGACTCCTTAAAGCTTTGGAAACAGTTGCTGCTTAACCAAGAGTATTTCAATCTTTTTATCACAGAAATGTATCTACATATACTGTTCCGAGAGAAGAAAAAACGGCCATAAGTTATCGATTGGTGTACCTTCAGAATATTACATGTCGGAGATTATGTTACTGATAGACGTTATTGCTTGTGGCGTAAATGTGATCTAAAAAAGCCCTGTTGTAATGCAGGGCTTTTTCATTACAGTTTTTAGAAATAGTTTTTACTGTATTTCGTATCATGGCTTGTAAGGATGCAGACTTTTTCTATCTGCGGTAACGATCTTATCTCAAGCACCTTTTTCGATGTTTCTAAACATTCTATTTCGTTTACGATCTCTGGCATTAGCTTTGGCATCACCAAAGTATAAATTTTCAACACAGTTGTGCTTTTTTCGATCATCCCGATGTAAAACCATGGTCTTGTCGGCTGGAGGATCATCCAAAAAGTTTCTAGCAACAAGATGATGGATGTATTGGGGGTCTTTTTTGCTATTCTTACAGAGTGTTACCAGTAAATAACCTTTAATAAGTTCACCTGGCTGTAAAATTTCTCCTCTTTTTACACTTAAGACCTTACCGTCTGAGGATATTTTATATAGTCCCTCATAATTTGGGATATCTTTTCAAATTACTTTGTTGTCGTGGTTACACATAATAGAGAATGAATTTTATTAAGATTAAAAAACGTGTTTTTACGCGGATCTTTTAGTGAATAAAAGTAGCTCCCAGAGCTACTTAGAGCTACGGGAGCTACTAAAAATTGAGATATGAGGAAACTAACGGTCACTATATCACACCTGTACCGGTGTATTTGGAGCGTTTGATTTGCCATCATCAACATTAATGACCTTACAGGAGCCGATAAGCTCCCCTAAGTTTTCTAGGATCTCATTACGCTTGCGAACTTTCACACTATCTCTCAAATCACCTCAGCAAAGGTTCGAAACAGTGTTCAAACTTTTATCGGATGTTTTGTGGAGTACTAACCTCTTTCCAGGAGGGGGTTCGCCTAAAAAGGCTTCGGCTACCAAACGATGAACAGCGTGCGTTTTTTTTGTTCCATCTTTAGAAAGGCTCACTACACAATAGTTATCAGGTTTTACTCCAGGCTGGAGTATTTTATTAGGTTTACCTGACTTTACTCGTGCTATTTTTCCCGTATTTGAGACTTTGTACAAGTCGTAACCGGAAATATTCTTTCATACTTCTTTTTCGATCTTATCTGTTGTAATGTTAACCATAATATTACATGGTTTGATTTAGTATTATTGTTTTCAGAGTGTTTTTTAACACTCCTTACTTATAAGAATATTCCATCAGTGTAAGAAATGCAAGAGGGATTTTTTTTACAGGGCCTCGCTAAAAGAATTATTTAAATTCAAAACAGATTTTCAATTAAAAAGGGACCTTTTAAGAAGGGGTGCCCTTACCCAGGGCTATCGCAAACGAAGAGCTATTAAAAATTCAATCCTGCTCTTGGACTCCGAGTATCACAATAAATAAAAACGATGCTATTACATTTTTTTTGATTTTTTTTGAGTCCCCTCTTAAGAGAAATTTGGCATAAGAATAGTGAGATAAATAAAACTATATTTTATCTCATACTTTTACTTTTTCCATATCTTCTGAATTTTTTTCAGGACTGAGGTGCGCATATATCTTCGTCGTTTCTGTAAACTCCATTATCTCACCAGCCAGTAACATTATTCTTCAAGAAATCCTGCTTACCAGAATTATCTACTGATTTAATCCGTTTTATATACTGCTTGGTAACAGCCAAAGAGGAATGATTGAACATTTCTTTTATCCCGTTAACTGTCATTCCTTTTTGCAAGAGTATATTTCCAATTGTATATCTGGAAATATGAAATGACAAATTTTTATCAATGTTCGCACGTTTAGCAACCTCTTTCAACTTTGGATTTACAATGTTTGCAACTGAATCTGAAAAACGTTCGTAATCTTTATTATCAAAAACATTTCCACCAAAATTATTACCGTAATCAAAAACAAATTGATCTGATTCCAGTTTATTTGATTTGTACTCTTTCAAAATATCAATTGCAGTTTGTCCCAATGGATTTATGACAGTACCCTTTTTTTTGGCTCTTGTCTTATGTGGAACAAAGGAAATTTTTTCATCTTTCAGATTCACGTTATCCCACTGCAATTTAATGCAATCAGAAAACCGTAAACCACCACTATAAATCGAAAATACATACATATCCCTTACTAATTTTTTGTGGTGCTTTTGAAATGATAAATCAATCATTCGTTTTATCTCTGATTCGTTTAATGCTATAACCTCTGTAGGTTCTCTTTTAAGATCTATATAGAAAAAGGGATCTTCTTTTGATATCTGTTTAAAACCCCGTTGTGCATTTTTATAAGCATGTTTAAAAGAATTTAACTCACTACATACAGAATTGTGCGATAAACCTTTTTTCTTCGTTCGTTTGTTGATCTTATCATACTTTAACCACTTAAAATATTTCCCGACAAATTCAGGTGTGATATCTACGTATTCGAGTCTATCAGAGTCAATAAATTGTTTTAGCCGGTGTCTGTGATACTTGTAATTTTTGGAAGTACTGAGCTTTCCATCTTCTTTATATTCCTGCTCAAACTCTTTCAAATACTGGATATAACAAACACTTGCATCACTTTTTTTATGTTTTAAGGCACTGGAGACAATATTGCGTAAATCATCTGGGTTGATATCTGGATTATTTGATAATCTGGATTCAAGTATCTTGTTTGCTTTTTTTATTTTTTGATTTATAATGTGATTTTTCGAGCCGTAATCACTATAAAAGTTGCAACGTTTTATCTGTTGTGTATCTTTATTCCAATATTTTTGAGCAACTTTAAAACTAAAACTGTATGGATAAAAGTTTTTTGTGTGATACAGCCTTAACATAAGAGGGTATTCACCGGTTTCAGTATCGGCTTTGAGATCGGTGCGGAGTACAACGTTCAGTGTCGCCATATTTAGTAAAGATTTTTAGTAAAGTTTAGTTATTTGTTTTATTTTAACTTGTATTAGGTTAAGTAATTTAACTTAAAATAGCATATAATTTAACATGTATCAAGTTATATTGGGAAATTTTTATCTACTTTGGCGTTGATTCTACACATTAAACATGCAGACAGACGTTATAACGCCTTTTTGATTTTAATTTCATTGCTGTAATAATAAAATGAATGCTATGGACGCGAATGTTCTGGTATTAAATAAAGATTACCAACCGTTAAGTATTTGCTCGGTACACCGATCGGTAAAACTTCTGTTCTTGGATAAGGCCGAAATGGTTCATGACTATCCCGAGCGAACCATCAGTACCGTTTCAGAGGATTTTTCCTATCCTTCCGTAATCAGACTGCGTCGTTACATTAACATTCCCTATAACAAGATCGTCTTGTCTCGCCATAACATTATGAAACGAGACCATAAAACCTGTCAATACTGCGGTTCATCAAAAAATCTTACGATTGATCATGTATTACCAAAAAGTCGTGGCGGCAAAGACACGTGGGAAAACCTCGTAACGGCCTGTAATGCATGTAATGTTGAAAAGGGAAACCGCACTCCCGAAGAAGCGAAAATGCCATTAACCCAAAAACCTTTCCGTCCCATCCATATTACTTTTTTACAATCTATTCTTGGTGGAGTACAGGAGGATTGGAAACCCTATCTGTACATGTAATATGTTAGGAATACCTCCGTTAAGGAACCCTAAATTCTCTTCATAAGAAATACATAAAAAACCCTTATCTTCGAGGTTCATTCACACTTTACAGAATTCAACCAGTACCATGAGTAGCAAAGGACGAGTATTAGTAGCTATGAGCGGAGGCGTAGACTCCTCTGTTGCAGCTGTTATGCTCAAAGAACAAGGATATGATGTCATCGGAATTACGATGAAAACATGGGACTATTCCCGTGTAGGCGGCAAATCTGATAAAGAAACAGGTTGCTGTACCCTGGAATCCATGAACGATGCACGCCAGATTGCTGTCAACCATGGATTCAAACATTTTATCGTTGATATCCGTGATGAATTCGGCGATTGGGTTATCGATCGTTTTGTGGATGACTATATGAATGGGCGCACGCCCAATCCATGCGTGCTATGTAATACGCATATTAAGTGGGCGGCACTGCTGCGCCGCGCCGACAATCTGGGATGCGATTATATCGCTACCGGACACTACGCCAACGTCCGTGAAGAAAACGGACGATACGTTATTTCCAAGGGGCTTGATCCCAAAAAAGATCAGTCATATGCACTTTGGGGCGTCGAACAAAAACATTTAGCGCGTACCATATTTCCGTTGGGAAGCTACGAAAAGACTGAAATTCGCGATTTAGCAGAAGAGTTTGGTCTTACAAAAGTAGCTGACAAACCCGACTCCTACGAGATCTGCTTCGTCCCTGATGATGACTATCGACGGTTCTTAAAAGATCGGGTAGACGGACTTGAAGAACGCGTCAAAGGCGGTAAGTTTGTCGATCAGGATGGAAACATCGTAGGCGAACACGAAGGGTATCCCTTTTACACTATTGGCCAGCGCCGTGGTTTAGATCTGGCACTTGGCAAGCGTGTTTACGTCACCGATATCAATCCTGATACCAATGTCATCACCATTGGTGAAAAAGAGGATCTGGTAGCTACTACTTGTAAAGCCAAAAACGTCAATTTGAGCAAGTATGGCAAAGTGCCCGGCGGCGAAATGGAAATTACCGGTAAAATTCGCTATAACGATGACGGCGTTGTTGGACAGTTAAAACAGTTGGGCGATGACGAAATTGAGGTCACCTTCCCCACCGGACGAGAAGCAATTACGCCCGGGCAGGCAGTAGTCTGTTACGAAGGTGATGATGTTATCGGCGGAGGTTGGATCCATAAAGTAAATGTGGATACCAACGTTCTGCAAGAAGCATAATCTTTTGCTGTTAATAAACGTTAGATAGCCTGCTCGTTCATTTGGGCAGGCTTTTTATTTTAACGAAACTTTCTATTTGTTTTTGATGTAAGAAAGCATAAGCCAATTATTTACCTAAACTTTTTTGATCATGAAAAAAGCGTCCTATTATCTATCGGCCATGCTCTTGGTTGCTTCTTTTAGTCAACAGCCTGCTTCGGCACAATTCGAGGGCAAAATAACCTATAACAGCTATAACTATTCATCAGAAGGAGTTGAACAAAAAGACGATAACTTTACCCTGTATATAACACAAGACCGTATTCTCTTGCAGGGTGAAAAGGAATACGGGTTCATGGAATCCATCCAAACAGAAGGGGTACTGGTTCGCCTCGATTTTGAAGATTTTGTCTTTCTGACCGGAGATAATGAAGCCCTTAAAATTTCAAAATCTGATATCACTTCCATGATGAATATGTTTGGAAATGGGCAGAGTGCAAATAAAGCAGCTGGTGAAGCCAATGATGTTAATTACGAACGTACCGGTGAATCAGCTACCATTCACGGATATCAAGCAGACAAGTTTATCTTTCGGGATCAGGAAGAACCCAATGAACATACCGAAGTATGGATGACCAATCAGCTCGATGTAAACTGGGGTATGCTGGCAGAATCCTGGAGTGGTAGTGCTGAAACTATTATTAGCAGTCTGCCAACAAACCTCGTGTTCCAAGAAAAATATTTTCCCCTCAAAGTAGAGGTATTTGAAAACAATCAACTGGTATCAAAGCTTGAGACTACCGAGGTAAATACCTCATCCGTTGCCAGAGCCATGGTTCAGGTTCCTTCAGGTGTGAAAGTACTCAGTTTTCAAGATTACCTCTTTCAAAAAATGAGTAAGCAGTAGAAATAGTACTTAGATTTGAGTAGTGAGTAGCATGATTCTTTGTTCACTACTTTCTACTCATTACTTATTACTAATCATTGCCACTAAAGCTTCCCATAAGGTGCATTTCACCATCCGGCTGCGATGATCTCCCATCAGACTCCAGCGTAACGGCAAAAGAAAAATCCTTGCGGTTATCCAAACCATTCAAATTATCAGCCAAAAACAAAGCATTTCCACTGGCATCCACCGAAAATGAGCGAATATCAATAGCTTTATTATCAAGAATTGCCCAAAATTGGTATTGCCCATCCTCTCCCGGGTCCGGAAGCTCGGCCAGTCGCACAACTGCTCTGTTATTCTGCGAATCCCAAACCACATTGCCATAACCAAAGGGATTCGCCTCCATACCCAACAACCTCACCACATGAAGCTGACGAGAATCAATCACCGCAAGCATCTCCTGCAGCTCATTCATCTCATTTTTAAGATCCGCTATCTGCTCTTCTTGGTCAACGATAGTACTTTTTTGGACACTAATCTCCGACCGTAATGAAAAAGCATAAAAAACCAAGCTTAGACAAATAAAACCCAAAACAATTGATATAACCAATGTAAGAGATACACGGGTTTCCCCATTATCGGCATCTTCATCTACAATTTCGTCATCCGATGGTACCTCAGTATGTTCCAAAGAACGATCCGGCTTCTGCTCATCCGAATCCTCCACCTCTGCAAGCAACTGCTCTCTCATCTCCTCCGGCGAAGGATCATCCTTGTCAGAGAATAACAACTCATTCCCCTTCGTGCGCATCTGCTGATACAATTCGCGTTCCTCTTCCGTTGCCTCATCCAGCATCTCCTCAAACCGCATGCGCTCATCCTGATCCAGAATATTTAACACATAATCAGCACAAAGTTGTTTGAACGTTCTCCTATTCCCTTGTTGTTTAGCCATCGCAAAATGTATATTTGATGAATATTACGGAAGTCATTATCACACAGTCGATATTAAAAGAAATCAGAACTAAAAACCATTAGAACGTGCCCTGGCTCCTTAGAATGACAATCGTGGTAGCACTGCTCATGCTACCCGTTCAACTTTACCTATCATTTAGCTATTACGCAAACCTCAAATCCCGATCCCAACAACGGGTAATCATTCCCATCATACTACTCACATTCTACGCCTATCCACTCATTGCGCTGATCGACTTTTACACCACCGGAACCATCGATCTGCTCGGCTATCCCCAAGCCCTGGCTTACTGGTTTTGGTTTGGACTCATATTCGTATTTCAACTTGCAACCTGGATCATAATCGCCGACCTCATCAAAGCGGGCGCGAACTATTTTATTAGGGATAAAAATATAATTAGCCGGTGGCATCCTCACCTAATCGTGGCACTATTTGCAGCTATCTTCCTGTTTACCGTAACAAAAACCTACCTCCATACAACCCAAGTGCAAGCAGAGCATCATACCATTTCCGTGGAAAACCTACCCGAATCACTCCACGGACTTAAAATCGTTCATATCACTGATATTCAGGGGGACGAATATACCGGCCGAAACAAGATCCAGAATTACATCCGGCATGTAAACGCCCAAAATCCAGATCTCATTATTTTTACAGGAGATCTTATCTCTTACGGCACAGACTTTATTGAGATGTCGGCACAAGAATTCGGCGAAGCAGAATCAAAATATGGAACCATTGCTATCGTAGGCGATCATGATTACTGGGCTGGCGTACCTTATGTTGAAGAAGCATTAAGCCAACAAAATATCCCACTGTTGCAGGATGAAAATTACACTATCCAAATTGACAGTACCAACAATGTTACTATTACGGGTGTCACGGAGGTGTATAGCAAGCAGTCCGATCCCGCCGTAGTTGATTCATTGACGAAAAGCACTGCCGGCAGTGCGCTAAAAGTATTTGCCTCCCATCAGGTCAACGATAAATTGATAGCCGAAACACAACAACAGAACTACGACCTTATGCTATCCGGGCACACCCACGGTGGACAAATACATGTGCCATTCATGGGTATGAATTTTTCTGCATCCCAACAAGAAACCGAATATGTTCAGGGACTTTACCGGAAAAATGGTTTGCCAATTAACGTGAATAACGGGCTGGGATTCACACTGTCTCCCATTCGATACGAAGCTCCGCCTAACATTTCCGTCATCACGCTACAAAAAGAGTCGAGCAATCCATCAGTTATAAGATAGGTGAACCCTAAAGTAATAATTCTCCTTATCAACGGAATGTACCGAAAGTGAAAGAAAGATTTCTCATTTCCGAATGCTCAATTCGAAATGACAAATCTAATTTTCCTGTCATCTCGACAACAGGGAGAGATCTATATTTGCACCGCTATCTCATCCACAGTAGCACCAAGTACTCATGCTTAATGCTAATTATTTGATCAACTCCATCATTTTATCAGGATCATTTGTTGGCAATTCACATGCATAATTCTGACAGACATAGGCAGTAGGCTTACCATCTTTCATTCCAAAATCAGAAAGATAGGGTACTAAATTCCGAATCGTGTTATCCTCCGGATCATCAAGAATAATAACCGCTCGGGGCAAAAATTGGTCGTGCAACAGACGTATAAATTGTTCAATCTCAGAATCATCTTGAGATCCGGCGATCACAATTTCCTGAGAATTTCCTTCTACAAAATCCACACTTTGCAGTGCTGCTCCAAAGCTCGTCGGTGCTTTTTCGATACTTTTACCGAATAACTTTAGCGATTTATCAGCCATCTGTTCCCATTCGGTATTTGACGTCATTCGTCCCAACCGCAGCAGATTCATCATGGCAATAGAATTCCCGGAAGGCATCGCCCCATCATAAATCTCTTTCTTACGTCCCAGCAGCTCTTCAGCAGATTCATCCGTAAAGTAAAAACCACCGTTATCGTCATCCCAAAATTGGTCCACAAATTGTTCATTCAACGAAACCGCCTCCCGCAGGTATTCCGTTTTAAATGTAGCTTCATACAGCTCCAAAAGGCCCCATATTACAAATGCATAATCATCGGCATGACCATCAATAGCTACATCCCCCTTGCGATAACGGTGCTTTAGCGTTGCTTTATCAGTTACCATCTCATTATGGATAAACCTCCAGCAACGTTCAGCTTGTGTAATATAATTCTCATTTTCAAAAGCCGATCCCGCCTTGGCCAATGCCGCTATCATCAATCCATTCCAATCGGTGAGAATCTTGTCATCAAGAAGCGGATGTACTCGTTTTTTTCGTTCCTCCAATAATTTTTCTCGAATTGATGCCAACTTAGAACGGAGTTTTTCAGGCTCCATATCCCGCTCTTGGGCAAGCTCTTCAAACGACTTTTGAAGATGCGGAATATTCTTGCCCGTTTTTCGACCTGAAGCCTCATCATGGTAATTCCCTTCATCGGTCAGATTATAGACTTCGATAAAAAGCTCTGCCTCAGCCAACGGCAATAGTTCTCGGATTTCGGTGGTACTCCACACATAAAACTTTCCTTCTTCCCCTTCACTGTCTGCATCTTCGGCAGAATAAAAGCCGCCATTGTCATCCTGAATCTTTCGAACCAGATAACTACAAATTTCATCCGCCGTCTGCTTGAATAGATCGTTCTTAGTGCATTGCCAACCTTCAGTATAAGTCATCAGCAACATCGCCTGATCATAAAGCATTTTCTCAAAATGTGGTACCAACCATTTCTGATCTGTTGAATAGCGGTGAAAGCCTCCTCCAATGTGATCAAAAAGTCCACCCATGCGCATTTTGGTTAGTGTTTTCTCCACCATCTCCAGTGCTTTTGAATCCTGATGATGATCCGCATAGCGAAGTAAAAACATTAGGTTATGCGGACTCGGAAATTTGGGGGATGAACCAAAACCACCATATTCTTCATCAAACTGTTGCTCGTACTGATGGTACGCATCATCTAAAATATCACTTCCTAAACGATCTGAGGGCGCAAATACATTCGACTTCTGAAAAGCCGTGACAATTTCATCTGTAGACTTAATAATTTTCTCCCGATCATTTTGCCAAAGTTCAGAAATCCAGGGAATCAGCTCGCGCATCCCCGGACGACCCTGTCGCCCGGCTTTCGGAATGTACGTTGCCGCATAAAAAGGCTTTTTATCCGGCGTTAAAAAAACATTAAGGGGCCATCCGCCGCTACCGGTAAGCATCTGACAAACCAACATATAGGTATTGTCAATATCGGGGCGCTCTTCGCGATCCACCTTGATATTCACAAAAGCACGATTCATCAATTCTGCGACCTCTTCGTCTTCAAACGACTCATGTGCCATCACATGGCACCAATGGCAGGTCGCATAGCCGATGGATACCAGCACCGGTTTGTCTTCTTGCTTTGCCTTTTCAAATGCTTCTTCGCCCCATGGATACCAATCCACCGGATTGTCGACATGCTGCAGCAAATATGGACTGGATTCATCAGCCAAACGATTTTGATTGTTATCAGAAGAATCGGTCATCTATTTTTTATCTACATCTTTTGAAAAACGTTCGCTGTAATCTACGATAAAGCGGTCGTACTCCTCGTCAATCAGATCGGTTGAAATCATGAAGTCGGCTGACGAGCGGTTGCACGCCATCGGAATGTTATAAAGCACTCCAATCCGCAGCAGTGCTTTTACATCCACATCGTGTGGCTGGGCCTGTAGCGGATCCCAGAAAAAAATCATCATCTCAATCTTATTTTCTGCAATGGCAGCTCCAATTTGCAAGTCGCCCCCCAGCGGCCCACTATTAAAGCGATTTACATCCAATCCTACCTTGTCGGCAATCATTTTACCTGTCGTACCCGTTCCGAACAAGTTATGTTTTGAAAGCGATCCCCTGTTAAAATCGCACCAGTCGATTAAATCTTTTTTGCGGTTATCGTGGGCAATAAGTGCAATATTCTTCTTTTTTTTCATCTTTTTTGCTCCGGGTGCAACAGGCTGATGGGAATCTTCTTTTGCGCTCATATCAGATATATAATTTTTAAAAATAATGTGTTCAGCAGATAAGCTACGGTAAGTAGAGGTGGCTCTCAAGCTATAATTTAGATATGAAATCAGCCCTATATTGCAAGTCGAAGTGGAGAATCACTTATTTGAATTCTCTTGATGGAAAAAGATTCTTTATCAAATCCCTTAAGACGAATATTCATGTCCTCAACTCTCCCTTTATTGTCAGATTCCTCAAGCATTTCTTGCAAGTTATACTTGCTAAATACTTTCTGGGAAACAATGAGCTCGTTTTCTGATGCATAATCCACAAACCGGGAAGCAATATTAACTGTAGAACCAAAATAATCGATACGACTATTGAGATTAACAGCCACACAGCTCCCCTGATGAATACCGGCCTTAAGCTGAAAGTCATCGGTAAAGCGTTCGTCATCCGATATGATTTTCTGAGCCCTCAGATACGCTCGTAAGGCTTGGTCGGGCTCACAAAATACCGCCATTACCGAATCGCCAATTGTTTTAACAATAGCACCATTCTCTTTGGAAACAACCTTATGCAGGATCTCAAAGTGATCGATGACCTGTCCCACAGCCTTGTCATCTCCTTCCTCGTTATACATACCCGCTGAATCAAACAAATCAGTAAACATCAATGTCAGGTTATCGACTGATATCTTTTCACCCTTGCGCAGTACTTCATTCGCAAAAAGATTGCGAAACAGCTGCGACGATGTTGCCCGAGCAGCACTCACTCCGTGCAGAGACCAGCTCTTGCGCTCGAGAGTAATCAGCTGATTTTTATCAGTCGTATTTTCAATACTTAAATTGGGGCTGTTTGCAACATGAACCTCTTCACCGGTAAGTCCCGATGGGCTAATATTTACATGAACCGTATCATCTCCATCCTGATCCACATGCACCATTGCCGCACCTTTTGACTGAGTCGATCGCAAAATAAATTCTCCGGATTTTAAATCCGTCATCAAATAACGCTTTTGTCCGGGTTTAAGATACTGCTGCAACACCACGTGTGACTTCTGCTGTGGTCCCCGAATACAATATTGACCCCTATTTATTTTGCGGATTAACGGATGAGGAGTAAAACTGAGCTGAACTGTTTTATTGAAATTGACCTTGAATTCCTGCTCACAATGATCGCAATAAATCGGCTCATGAATCTGGTTTAACGTTTTTACCGATTCCTGAATGCTTCTACAAGAAGGGCAATACAAATCCCAGTTAAAATTTAACAGGTTGGCTTTTGCCGCATGGATAAAAACATCAAAAACCTTCTCCTTAGACAAATTCCACTGCTCTGCAAGTTTCAGTGGAGAAATATGCTGTAGTTCCAAATCATCTGCACGACGAATAAAATCAATCAATCGCTCCAATACAGCGCCATCAACCTGGCTATTGTACAGCTCTTCTTTAATTTGGCGAAGTCGCTTTTCACCCCCGCGGACCAATCCTTTATTATTAGCAATCTGATAATGCTGGCGATCACTTATTGCTAACTGATCATAGGTAGCAATTACATTTTTAAAACGTCCCCTTACCATCGTTTTGAGTTTTAGCGTGGTCCAAAACGAAAGGAGTTTATTACGAGGGATGGCCCAAAGCTTAACAATTAACCGGCTTCCCTTTCCATTTTCCTTTAAGTCAACCTGGATTTTCAAATCCTTAAACGCCCCCGACTGATAATGTCGAACTACACCAAAGCGAAATGGATATTCCCATTCAAAAGGCTCTTCTTCCCAAACCTCATAACGGTTAATCCCATTATAAGAGAGCTGAATTAAATCCTGATCTACCGACTGTGTAATATGAACTTTCTGAATGCTCGGCTGTTTCAGATCCTTAAACAAGCGATTAGTATCCGTAATAAATGGCCAAATCTCTTCTGGCAGAGCGTTGAGCTGCCAGCTCCAAGATAATTGTACTGTCTTATGATTAACCATTTATTTAAACCTATTTATAAGCAAAAGTTCTGCACAATTGACTTCGTGAATTAGTGCAGTAAGCGTTATATTTATGTCCTTTATTTAAAAGAGCATAGAAACACTAATCTGTTACAAATCATTAAATTCATTTTATGGCAGTAGAACGAACTCTCACGATCCTAAAACCAGATTGCGTACGAAAAAATCTAATTGGGGAAGTTACCCGCCGCATTCAAGAAGCCGGCTTTCGCATTGTTGCGATGAAAATGACTCGTCTGACCAAAGATACTGCAGGCGGATTTTATGCCGTTCACAAAGAACGCCCATTTTTTGATGAGCTTGTTAAATTCATGAGCAGTGGTCCCTGTGTGCCCATGATTCTCGAAAAAGAAAACGCTATCGAAGATTTCCGCGAATTTATTGGTGCTACTGATCCCAGTGAAGCTGAAGAAGGAACCATTCGCGCCGACTTTGCAGACAGCGTAGGCGAAAATATCATCCACGGCTCCGACTCTGTTGCAAACGGCCAAAAAGAAGCCGCATATTTCTTTTCTGAAGCTGAAGTAGTGGCTAATAAAGCCTAATCAAATTTCGAGGATATGCGAGCTATTACTGCCCTGCTTACCGTTTGCGCATGTTTAATCATTATGGGCTGTAGCCTAACCCAATCACAGCCAACGGTAAAAGTAGGTGCTCAAGTGTTGCTCGACAATCACCTTGATGAGCTGGAAGGCAAACGCGTGGGTCTGGTTATGAATCCCACCGCCCGCGTCGACGGCTCGCATATGCTTGACACCTTACTTGCTCGTGATATTAATATCACCGCACTTTTTGCTCCCGAACACGGTTTCCGTGGAGATGTTGGAGCAGGAGAAACTATTAAAGATGGCATTGACCAATCCACCGGCCTGCCCGTTTTTTCGCTCTACGGCAGAACCCGTACTCCTACTCCCAAAATGCTCGAAAAAATAGATATCCTGCTTTTCGATATTCAGGATGTTGGAGCTCGATTCTATACCTACAATGCTACACTGGGTAATATCATCGAAGCAGCGGCTGGCCAAGATATTCCCGTCTGGATTTTAGACCGACCTAATCCCGCCGGCGACTTGATTTCAGGATGGATGATACAAAACAAACACCGCTCGTTTGTGGGCAAATACCCCATTCCCATGGTACACGGGATGACGCTTGGCGAATTAGTAAAAATGATGATTGGGGAACAATGGATTGATAATGCCGGGCAAGCAACGGTCCGGGTAATCCCAATGCAGGGGTGGAACCGCTCAATGAAGTGGCCCCAAACAGGTCTCGATTGGATTCCACCCTCTCCCAACCTGCCCAGCTTTTATCACGCTTATGTCTATTTAGGCACCGTCTTGTTTGAGGGAATAAATATTTCAGAAGGAAGGGGCACACCCGACCCATTTCTGATGATTGGAGCGCCAAGTACAGAGCTGACGACCAACCACATTGCCCATCTTCGCAGAAATTTCTCGGGCATTAACGTCGAGCGTATCACCTTTAAACCAAAATCCATCCTCGGTAAGGCACCGAATCCCGATTTTGAGGGGGAGCGTTGCCACGGCGTGCAAATTCAGGTGACCAATCCCAAAGGTTTTGATCCGGTTAAATTTGGCATTGAGCTTTTTGTAATTATGCTGGAGGCTACGCCGGACGCATCCGTCAACGATTATATCGAAAAACTGACCGGAATCGATAAATCTTCGTTTTTAGACCAAGTCAAAAATGATTCCTATTCTCAAAATTGGACCGAAACTGCCGAACAATTTTCTCAGTTTCGAGAACCCTACTTGCTATACGACTAAACAGTTATTTACTACCATCCTTTTGGCTTTCAGGATTGATGAGATGCCAAATTACAGCTATGGAGTGGAAAAGAGCAAAATAGCCAAACACAATTACCAAAATCCTAATCCAAGAATCTGGAATTTCGGCGCTGGGCGACCACACCCAAAATGGAAAGAACAAGTTGGCAATTTCGTAACTGGCGCCTATAATCATACTAAAAGCCCAAAGTTTCAAGAAGGGAAGGACAGATTTCTCCGAAAGTAGTAAGACCAACGGTCCGCACTTTTTTGTGTAAGTTAGAACTAATTCTCCGCTTGCTACCAGCTCAGCTCCACACGATATCATCATGAAAAAGCTTGTTGGCGCTGAAAAGAAAATGCCCATCGCGCCAATTGCAATTATTGCACCGGTAAAATATTTGGGGAAATTCGGAGAATGATTTTTCCCAACTACGAAATCTGCAATCAACGCTGTGGTAGCGACGGCTAACCCGTACGAAACGAAAGCGTTAAGTATCAGTAGAAAAATAGGTAGATTTATAGCTTCAACAGCCGTTGATTCCGGTCCAGCGGGTAGATAAGCGAAAATCCCGGCCATCCCAAGCAGTATGTCCATCGAAACACCATAAACGAGTCCCACCATTGCTATTTTGCCCCACTGTTTGAGTGAAATGGAATGCGTTTGGGGCAAAAGCCGAATAACGCCAAATATTACGGCTTGGACTAAAACAATTATCACGAGGTTCTGTGGCATATAAAAGCTGCTTGCCTATCAGATTGCAAATCTAATTGTTTTGGTTACTTTTTCGCCGCCATTCGTAGCACATCAACGCAGCGCTAACGGATGCATTCAGCGATTCTACATTGTTTTCCATAGGAATACGAAATTTATAATCGCAGTGCTCCAATGTTTTCTGGCTGATGCCGCTGCCTTCATTGCCAACGACAAATGCCATTGGCCGATCGACTACCAAATCCCACAGTTCTTTATCTCCTTCCATATCCAGGCCTCCGATCCAAAATCCCTCATCTTTTAGCTTCATTATGGATTGATTGAGATTGCCAACACGAACAATAGGGATACGACCCGCTGTACCTGCCGATGTCTTATGAACAGTAGCATTTATCGGCGCCTGTCGATGTTTAGGAACCAAGACAGCCGATATTCCCGCTGCCGCAGCTGTTCGGAGCATAGCACCAAGATTCCCTGGATCTTCAATCTCATCCAGCAACAGAACAGCCGGGTAATCAGATGTGTCAACGGTATCGAGCCAATTTCCAAAATCCTGATACGATATCTGGCTCATCAGTGCTACTATACCCTGGTCATTTACGCTTCCTACAAGATCATTAAGTTTAGATCCCGGGACATGAGAAATAGGTATACGATGTTGGGATGCTAAATTAAAGATCTCTGAGAGTTGAGAGTCGTGCAGTGAATCGCGCACAAAAATCTTTTGCATGCGTTCGGCTTCGTTCCTCAATGCTTCTTCAATAGAGTTGCGACCATAGACATAAATATTTGTATCACTTTCTGTCATGATAAATCAGGGAATTGAAATATTAATAATTTCGTTTAACTTATAAGTACTTAACGGTTCATTAAAAAAGGGTATAACCATGAAAAATAAGAACCCAGAAGATGATTCGTTTCCATCCTCCGAATCATCCAATATAAAGGATTCCATACATAATTCTGCTATTTCTCATTATGTAGCGGAAACCCACTCACTTTCAACATTCTATATGATTGCTTCAGTATCACAGATCTTTTTGGGATTGGCGGTCGTTACAGTTGCCGTCCTGGGACTTATCCAACCGCAATGGCTTTCCACCTCGTTAATAATGGTTGCCAGTGTAACCACTATGATTGGTCTTTATCTTCTGTATATTACCGTTGCAAAGAAAAATAATCATAATTCATTGTTGCGCAACGCTATGCAGCGGATCATGCAACACAAAAACTAATATGACGGATTTTAGCGATTCTGACACACAGGAACGACTTCAATCTTACCTTACCATACACCTCAAGAAAGACGAGTTGTCATTGCCCGAAAGCGGACAAATAGATGCCCTTCAAAAGAAAAAAAGGAATAAGTGGATTCAACTTGCAGTAAATATTGCGGCTATCCTGTTTTTTGGTTACTCCTTTTATTTTGATATCACCCAGCTCGGCCAAACCTTTTTCATTATCATTTTTGCTGTTTTTGCAATCAACGTAGGATTAATATTCTATCAAAAGAATCAAATTGATGAGCTGTTGGAATACCTGCAATGGAAAATACAGCATGAGAATTAAGTGCCTCTGTCTTATCTTGGCTTTTGGCTCTATTGCAACTGTTAACTGCCTAGCACAGTCATCTATGATGCAACAGTATAATTTACCTGCACTTTATAACGATGATGGAGACGACTTTATCATCATCGCCCACCGTGGTGCCAGTGCTTATTATCCCGAAAATACGATGATCGCTTTTGAAAAAGCAGTGGAAATGGGTGCCGAGATGATTGAGCTGGATGTCATGATGAGCAAAGATGGCATTCCAATTGTTTTTCATGATGCCAAGCTTAACAAGCATACCAACGGCAATAGCTATGTAAAGCATTATACACTCAAAGAGCTCAAGAAATTAGATGCGGGTTCCTGGTTCAACCCTAAATTCTCCGATCAGGAAATACCCACGCTGGAAGAAGCGCTGCAATTTGCGTCAGGGAATATTGCCCTTAATATCGAAATTAAAACCGAAGCTGTTTCTAATCAGATTAAAAACGGAATAGAAGAGAAAGTACTTCAGCTTGTCAAAAAGTATGGGATGGAAAAGCACGTGCTATTTTCCAGTTTTGACTATCGGGCCGTTCGTCATTTAAAAAAACTAGATCCCAATGTGGCTGTAGCATTGCTCTATGAAAGGAATCAATCAAACCGATTACTGCCACACCAGCTCGTTAAAAAATATAATGTTGATGCTTTTAACTGTAGCTATCGGCAACTAAAAAGGAAATGGATGGCTAACCTCAACAAGCACAACATCCCAACTTTTATCTACACTGTGGATAGTAAAAGACGAATGCAAAAGCTTATTGCGGGTGGTGTCACCGGCATCTTTACTAACAAACCAGACCTCCTGAAATCTGTCGTGCAAAGCTATCATTTAAACAGTACAACAGATTAGTACTTCGCCGGACTATTTCCCCATTACCTGCAAAAAGATCCTGCGATCCCTCGATTTATTATCGTGATTTAAAATCACAACCTGCTGCCAAGTTCCCAGTACCGGCTTACCATCATGCAACGGCACCGTTATTCCCGGTCCCATCATGGTAGCACGCATGTGCGAAAAGCCGTTGTCATCACCCCAGGTTTCGCCATGGCGCGTAGTCTGATCGTGTGGAGCAAATTCTTCCAGTTTATCTTTCATATCTTGCACCAGCGCAGGCTCAAATTCTATCGTTGATATCGAAGCGGTAGAGCCAATTGGAAAAATATGGATGATACCATCCGAAAACCCGCTTTCTTCAGCAAAATGCCTCACTTCTTCCGTAATATTTTTGATACCCGAAAATCCCTCAGCTCCAATCGTAATCTCTTTGCTAACTATATCCATCTCACTGATTCCTTATGTTATTGTTTAAAAACTCCTGCAGTGCTTTGCGATACTTTTCTCCCGTTTCCCAAAATCCGGAACCATGAGATCCGCGAAGCTCCACGAATGTTTTGGGATCATTGGCCGCTCCAAACAATGTTTTCCCGTGCTGATACGGAACAATTTCATCATCCCTGCTGTGCGCCATGAATAGTGGCGATTCAATCTTCTTGACATATTCAAGCGTGTTATAATTATATTGTATGATGGAGCGCACCGGCAGCCAGGGGTATAAATCAGCTCCCAAATCAGCAGCTGAAGTGAACGTGGATTCGAGAATGGTAGCACCCGGCTGTTTATGTACTGCAAGCCACGATGCCACTGCTCCGCCCAGTGAACGGCCCATGATAATGATTTGCTCATTTTCAATATCTTTCTCTGATACTAAATATTTCCAAGCCGCTCGGGCATCTTTGTACGTTCCCTGTTCGCTTGGACGTCCTTCGCTTTTTCCATATCCCCGATAGTCAAAAATAAAAACGTTAAGTCCCAAGTTGTGCAAGAGTTGAATCGTTTGTAGTCGTCCCGAAATATTACCTGCATTACCATGAAAATATAAGACAGTAATATTGCTATCGGTTGGGATATACCATCCGTGCAGACTTATCCCATCCTCTGTTGTAAATGTGGTATCTTCATACGATAAACCAATATCATTTGGCGTGTATGTAATCGATTTTTGAGGATGATACACCATTTGCGACTGCAAGAAGTACATCAAGACAACCAATAAAAGGTATCCAACAGCCGCACTTAACAGAATCCATAAAAATGACTGCACAATTCGCAACATTAGTTAGGTGAATTAAAATTAATTGATCCAAAGATAACAAAACTATTGATTCGACTTCAGTAAATAGGTTTGCAATTGGTGATGGCTAGCCCCATCGGGGTGCAACTTGCTCTCATAAAGAACAAATTCATTAACCGAGATATCCGGAAGAGCAAATTTTTTATGCTTATTGATAAATGAAGTGACCGCTCGTTTGGACGTACTTTTTATTCGCGCGATGGTAACATGCGGTTTATAAGGCCGGTTTTCCGGAGCAATTCCTATTTTCTCGCAGCGGTCCTCCACTTTTTTATGAAGCTCCTGGAGGTCCGTATTTTGGTTAATTCCTGCCCAAACCACTTTGGGTTGTTTGCTTTCCGGGAAGTATCCAATTCCTGCTATCGTTATGGAAAATTCCGGATGATCAATTTTATCCAACTCTTCCTGTAACTCACTAGCAGTCGTTTTATCAACCTCTCCCACAAATTTTAGCGTCAGGTGCATCTGCTCTTGAGGCTGCCATCGCATCCCATCAATAGGCTGCTGTAAATCCAGTAATTGTTGTTTTATACCCTTTGGCAGAGGAATAGCGATAAATAAACGCATGGTAAAGTGTTAATGGTAGCGGACCTCAAATTCCTCATAATCCTCATCAGCGTCTTCAACCGTAACGTCAATATTGTCAACGCGGCTGGCCCCCGGCCCTTGTTCACAACGGTTTACCATCTCTCTGATATGATCCAGTGGGCCTGCAAAAATAGCTTCAACACGTCCATCTGGCAGATTTTTAACCCACCCAAAAACTCCTACTTCTTCGGCATTCACTTTTGCAAAATGACGAAATCCTACTCCTTGTACACGTCCTTCGATAAATACATGCGCCTGTTGCATAATTGTTATTTCTATGCTTTTTATTAAATCGTTAACTCTCAGTTGTTTAGTGATTCACGGCTAATGTACTAATCTGAAAGGAAATCTCGAACTTTCACGAATTAAAGTTCTAAAGTTTGTATAATTCCGTCAAACAATTTGTTACAATTTATTGCTCTGAAATAGATTTATTATGACTCTCACGCAACTCAAATATATTATTGCCGTCGACCGGTACCGCCATTTTGCCACTGCTGCAGAAAAATCATACGTCACCCAGCCGACTCTCAGCATGCAAATTCACAAGCTGGAAGAAGAACTCGGAATTACCATTTTTGATCGATCTAAATCCCCCGTTATACCCACCGAGATTGGCGAAAAAATTATTGCAGAAGCGAAAAAAATTATTAAACAGTCTAAACATATTGAAGATCTGGCCGCTCTAAATGAGGATGAGCTTCGGGGCACTTTTCGGATCGGAATTATCCCCACTGTTGCCCCCTATCTGCTCCCTCTCTTTTTACGCAACTTTCGAAAAAAACATCCTGATGTTCGACTCATATTCGAAGAGGTGGTAACCGATGAACTGCTCGATCTGCTTAACCAAGATCATCTTGATATCGGCATTATAGCCACACCGGCCGATCGCGGAAATATTTTCGAGGAAGATCTCTATTACGAACCCTTTTTAGGATATGTATCGGAGGATCATCCCCTTGCAAAGAAAGATCGTCTTTCGGTGGATGATTTGGAAGTCACCAATCTGTGGCTACTTAACGAGGGACATTGCTTTCGCGATCAAACCGTTAAGCTATGCAAGAAATTCAGAAAAAATAAGCTTGATAACCCTAAAATTGAGTTTGAAAGCGGCAATCTGGAAACATTGAAACAGCTTGTTGAACAAAATTTTGGAATGACACTTTTGCCTTACCTTGCAAAAAATCAGATCAATGAACAATGCGCTAAAGCTCATTTACGAGAGTTTGACGATCCGGTTCCACGTCGAAAAGTACGCATTGTATATGGACGCGAATACCTGAAGAAGAATATCATTGAGGCGTTCAAAGAAGAGGTGATGGCATCCATCCCCGATGTGCTCAAGAAAGAGGAAGACGGATTTTTGGTTGAATAGTTTGTGCGCTACTCAGCTATTAATTTTGTTAAATATTAGCTACTTTTGAGGCTTATTTTTAAACTCTCAAAAGTTATTCAGGTTTGGATCACTCCTTCTTACTTTGGTCGGTATTCAATGTGTTTATCCTAGCGATGCTCATTGTCGACCTCGTTGTGCTTCACAAAGAGGATGAGGCCGTCAGCATCAAAGAAGCCCTCTACTGGACGGGGGCTTGGATAGTCCTGGCCCTAGTCTTTGGCATTGGGGTGTATTACTATATGGGATCCCAAACGGCCCTTGATTACTATACGGGCTACCTGATTGAGAAATCACTCAGCGTTGATAATATATTCGTCTTTCTGCTGGTGTTTACCTATTTCAAAGTTCCGGACGAATTCCAGCACAAGGTGCTTTTCTGGGGGATCTTCGGAGCTCTTGTCATGCGTCTGATCTTTATCTTTACCGGTGTAGCACTTATAGAACGTTTCCACTGGATCATCTATGTCTTCGGCGGATTCCTCGTTTTTACCGGTATTAAACTGGCCATGGAAAAAGATAAAGAAGTCCACCCCGAACGGAATCCGATCTTAAAATTAGTTCGGCGCTTTTTCCCCACTACCAAGAACTATCACGGCTCTAAATTTTTTATTCGAAAAATGGGTCGTCTTATTGCCACCCCCCTGTTCATCGTTTTAGTGGTTATTGAAACAACAGATCTCGTTTTTGCCCTCGACTCCATTCCCGCCATCTTAGCCATTACACGCGATGAGTTTATCATCTATAGTTCCAATGCCTTTGCGATATTGGGACTTCGAGCACTCTATTTTGCTGTCTCTGGAATCATGCGTCTTTTCCACTACCTGCACTATGGACTCTCGCTCATTCTTGTTTTTGTTGGAGTTAAAATGCTACTTTCAGACTTTTACCACATACCAACCCCATATGCATTAGCGTTTATTGGCGGCGCACTTGCACTATCTATTATTGCTTCCATCTTATATCCTAAAGAGGAAGATCCAGTCGAAGCCGAGAACCTTCCAGACGAATAATTTTGCTTATGGATTTGGAAAGCTTTTCTACAAAATGGTTTGCCCTTTACTACTCGGCACTGGCTATTTCTTTGGTTGGAACGGGGGGGTATATCATCCTCAAAAAGGATAAAATTGCTAACTACTTAATTGATAAAGCAGATCATGAGAAGCCACCGGCATTGTTAATCAGGATTTTAAAATATCTCTTTTTTTTCACTCTTCCCGGGCTCGTACTTTCATTCACGCCTTTTTCATGGATTGAACTTCTCTTTACGATTTGGGGTTTATTCGTTGTGTACATAGCAGGACTTCAACTGGTGCGGTGGGAGCAAAGTCGAACGCTCATTAAAGCCAACCAACAGCTGCCCAACATCATTAAAAAGAGCGGTGCCATTATGGTGGCAGTGGGATCAGCTATATTCCTGCTGGCATACTTAGTAATCATCCGACACCCAATGTCATGAAAATCACCAAGGCAGGATATCACGGTATTCTGCTCCCGGATCTTAACATCGGTTTTGACTACAGCGGCACTGATACCCAGTATACCTTTATCTCGCACGCCCATGCCGACCACATGCCGCGTAATCGCAAAAGCAGCGTTTACTGTACACCCAACACGCTAAAGCTGATGCAGCGCCGCGGTTACAAGGGCGATGCAACGATTATGGATTTTGGCGACTCATTCGAGACTGAAAAGGCTCGAATCACCCTTTATCAGGCGGGACATATCCTCGGCTCGGCGATGGTGTATGTAGAATCTGATGAAGGTTCTTTGCTCTATACCGGCGACTATCGCACACCGCCCTCTCCAGCTTCAGAGGGATTTTCCATACCCGATCAAGTCGACCACTTTATTACCGAAGCAACTTTTGGGCTGCCGATCTATAAATGGGATTCCCACGAAAACCTCGGGCAGGAAATTCGATCTTTTGCCTCAAAATCCCTGAAGTATGGATATACTCCAATATTTTTAGCCTACAATTTAGGTAAGGCACAAGAAGTTATGCACCTGCTGGCACCGCTGGGACAGCAAGTGCAAATCCATGGCGCAGGATATAAGATGTGCGATGTGTATGAAGAAGCCGGTATCGATCTGAGTAACTACGAATCTTATGATCGGGATACTTGTGAAGGTAACATCTTAATCACAACAAACTCTGCGCTTAATAATGGCTTTGCATCTAACGTCCAAAAAAAACGCATTGCTTACTGCTCTGGTTGGGCAACCCGTGAGGCGGCTCGCAGTCAGTTGACTGTACATAAACTTATTCCTCTTTCCGACCACCTCGATTTTTTTGAACTCATTCGCTTATGTGAAGAGTTCGACCCCCAAAAAGTACACATCACCCATACTCCCAATGCCGATGTTGTCCAGCATTATTTGGATGAAAGAAATATCGACTCACGATTTTTGGACATGGAAATTGAAGAAGACGATTAACTATGGCAGAGAACTCCTTCCAACAACTGGCCGAAATAGCGCAGCAGATCAACGAAACGCGCAGCACTAACGCAAAGATCTCCTGTTGCGCTCAATACTTTCAGTCTTTCGAGGATGATAAAAACCTAAAACTTGGTGCTCAATTCTTGGGTGAAGGCGCTTTCTCATCTGTTTCCGGGAAAAGAGCAACGATCGGAAGCCGCACCTACTCGACCTGTGCGGCCGAATTCTGTGATATTGATTATGAAAAAGTATTTAAACCGTGTAAAACAGCTCTGGGAAGCGCTTCCGAAGCTATAGAAAAGCTGATGAATAATATTGAAGTTGCACGCAAAAAACGCGAACCGGCTCAACTCAGTCTTCGAGAAATCAAATCTATCTACGAGGATATATACAATGTTTCCTCACGGGCAGATAAACAACATATCCTTCGGAATGCCTGGAAACAGATGACACCGGTCGAGATCAAGTTTTTTATCCGAATTATGACGCGGGGATCTCTGCGTATCGGTTTTGAAGTCAAAAGTGTTGTTTCTGCCCTAGCTGAAGCCTTTGGTAAAAACGTTGAGGAAGTCCGTTATGCCCACATGATTACCGGCAGTATTGGAAAAACAGCCATACTCTGTAAAAATGATAATCTGGATGAAGCAACCTTCAAACTCTTTCATCCTCTTTCATTTATGCTCGCCTCCCCAATAGAGAGTCGCGCTGTAGAAAATTTGGATGGATACATAGCCGAAGAAAAGTTTAATGGCATGCGGGCACAGGCGCACATCAGTGGACAACAGGTCGAGCTTTATTCTCGCGATCTCAATGACATCACCCATTCGTTCCCCGAAATCGTACAGTTTTTCATAAAAAGAAATTTGTCCGATGTAGTCTTGGATGGCGAAATATGCGTGTTTAAAAATGATGAGATCCTTCCATTCCAGCTACTTCAAAAAAGGATGGGACGTAAAAAGCCAGGTAAGGAGATCATTGAAAAATACCCGGTCTTATTCATCTCCTATGATCTTCTTTACCATGATAACCGTCCCATCTTCGAAAAAGAGCTCCGGAAGCGCCGCAATTTACTTACTAAATTATCGCAGAACCATGACCTCCCGATCACTAATCAATTTGAAGTCACGGACCGTGACCATCTTGATGAGTTATTTGATCGTGCTCTGGCTCACGGCAATGAGGGGCTAATGCTCAAAAAAGTGGACAGCACTTATGAATACGGTCAGCGCAGAAAATCCTGGCTCAAGGTCAAAAAGCCGGGCGGTACGCTCGATACGGTTATGATGTATGCCCATGCCGGGTCCGGAAAACGCGGGGGCTACTATTCTGATTTCACGCTTGGTATCCGGGTTGCGGAAGATGAGCGCTACGAAGAAGAGTTCATTCCTATTGGCAAGGCATACGGCGGTTATACAGATGAAGAAATGAAACGACTTAACAAGCGTATTAAAGATTTGACCGTCGAAAAATACGGACCTACCTTAGGATTAATTCCCGAAATTGTGATTGAGCTCGAATTTGATGACATCCAGGAAAACAAACGTACCAAGGCAAACTATTCACTGCGGCTGCCTCGGTTTAAAGCCATTCGCTGGGATTTAAATCCCGATGATGCCGATACACTCAAGGATGTGGAGCACATGTATCAACAAAAAATAAGTCGAGAGCGTCTTAAACAGGAAGAAAATCCATCTTTTTATATTGAAAGCCTAGACCTTGAGACAGCACGCGATGATAAAGGCTGAAGTAATTTTTATCAATTTTACATTCTTAATTCCCAATATTTTACTATGAGCAATTGGACACTTAAATCCACACCACCGCACGATTGGTTTTTATGCTTAGATATCGATCAGTATTTCGACCATGAACATGATCCTGAAAAAGTTTTCGAAGAGGGATTTACCCGACCTATCCCATTGGAGGATCGTGATATTCTTGTTACCTCTTTTTTCAATGGGGATCCGGACAATCCCGAATTTCACTTTGAAAGTAATGAGTCGTTAAGCACTGATGAAATTGAAGAAGCCAATAAAAGTTTAGTACGCATTTTTGGTACCAACATCGATCTTCGTCCTTTATATGATCAAGCTGCTGATGATCCTGTGCTGGGCCCCTTACTTACCGAATACTATGGATTTAAGCGTATGGCCCGGGCCAACCTTTTTGAGGATACAATCAATCGCATTATTGAGATGCGGCTATCGCACAAACCTACTGCCAAAAAGATGGTCTATAATGTACGCGAAAACTATGGATCGCTTATCAATGCAGAAGGAGAAAGCATTCCGGCCTGGCCGCGACCGCATCAACTTATTAAAGCTACGCCTATGAGTATCCGACAACTTGACCCCGGCCCCACCAAAAGAAAAGGGGAATTTATTATTGGCTTTGCTGAAGATTTACTTTCGGGTGAACGTGACCTGCGTCATCTTGAAACCTGTCAACCTGAAGTGTTTTATAACACCATATCTAACGTTCGAGGTATTGGCCCCACTTCTGCACAGCAGCTGATGCTGTTTCGTGAACGCCCGGACGCTGTTTTCCCGAGCAACAAAAAGAAAGGTAAGGAAAAAGGGCACCGACGGTGGATTATACTTAATTATGGGGGCGATCCTGATAATACCTCCGAAGAAGAATTCCAGCAGATGATCAAAAACTGGGAAGGATACGAAGCCGCCGGACTCGAGTTTTTATTTATTGATTGGGTAATGAGCGAGAAAGAAAAAAAGCAAAATAATTAACGGCGCTGCTGTAGTACGTTACTAACTATTCTTCAAACAACTCCTCATCGGGCCGAATTTTTATCAGCTTGCGCCAAGCCTTATAAAGCAAACCGGATGAAACAATAGCCACAACAGTAATTATCGAAGCTAACACCCACTTGCCGTAAATCCAGTAGCCGGTCGCAAAGAGGGCCCCGTAAACAGCAACGCATCCCAAGACCATACAAAGTAATCCCTGGGGAACGCGCCATGCTTCATCTTCGAGCGGCTCGGTATCTTTTTCCTCCTCACGAGCTTCCTCAATAACTTTTTGCCATCCGGGTCCGCCTGGTCGTGCCACTTTACAGAAGTTGATAAGTGTTTCCCTATTCGTGGGACGGGTGGCAAACGTAACGCCAAGCCATCCGATAGTTGTGACAATCACCCCAATAATAAGTTCTTCCCATCCGGTAACTTCCGGAAGTCCCGTGTGGGAATGGGCGAACTGGAAATATAATGCAACGGCAAAAGCTATAAACATGGCAGCGATTTCACTCCCCGCATTAATACGCCACCAAAACCAGCGCAGGATAAACAAAAGCCCGGTACCAGCACCAATCTGTAAGATAATCTGAAAACTGTCGAGTGCATTTTGCAAAAGTAGCGCAAGTGCACCGGCTACAATCATTAGAATCACGGTAGAGATACGCCCAACAGTTACAAGTTCTTTTTCTGAGCTTTCAGGACGCACAAACCGCTTATAAAAGTCGTTGACCAAATAAGAAGATCCCCAGTTTAGATGGGTTGAAATGGTAGACATATAAGCTGCTGTCAATGAGGCAACTACCAGTCCCAACCAACCCGTAGGGATAAAAGTGAGCATTGCAGGATATCCCATATCGTGATCGGCTACGCCGGAAGCATTAGGGAATGCCTCTTTTAAATCAGCGACTTCTGGAAAAACGATGATCGAACATAATCCCACAATAATCCAAGGCCAGGGACGCAGGGCATAGTGGGCCGCATTGAAAAAGAACACTGCAGCAATAGAGTTATTTTCATCTTTAGCAGCAAACATGCGCTGTGCGATATAACCACCTCCTCCCGGTTCAGCGCCCGGATAGTAGACGCTCCACCACTGGATAACCAAAGGGATAATAAAGATGCCAATGGCCTGCGAAGGATCAGAGAAATCGGGCAAAATATTGAGCTGGCTCACTACTTCTTTGTGTTCCAGTAATCCACTTAGTCCGCCAACCTCCGGATGATTTAATGCCACATAGGCAGCAATTAAACTTCCTCCAATGGCCAAAAAGAACTGGAAAAAATCAGTAAGCAATACACCGCGTAGTCCTCCGAGGGAACTGTAAACAACCGTAATAAGTCCGCCAATTACTACAGTTTCAACGGGAGATAATCCCATTAGTACGCCACTTATTTTTATTGCCGCAAGCGATACTGTTGCCATCACTACCACATTGAAAATAAATCCAAGATATACAGCACGAAATCCGCGCAGAAAAGCAGCCATCTTTCCACTGTAACGTAGCTCATAAAATTCGACATCAGTCAATACGCCCGAACGCTTCCAAAGATTGGCATAAACAAAAACGGTCAGCATACCTGTAAGAAGGAAAGCCCACCACACCCAATTTCCAGACACGCCATCAGTACGAACAATATTGGCAACAAGATTGGGAGTATCCGTTGAAAATGTAGTAGCTACCATCGATATCCCCAACAGCCACCAAGGCATGTTTTTTCCTGCTGCAAAAAACTGCTCTGAGTTCTTACCCGCTTTTCGCATGACCCATACGCCGATGAGCAGAGAGAACAGTAGATAGGCTCCGATTATGGCCCAATCGATGGGAGCAAGTATCATAGTTTGATTTTGAGATTACGGTTTGTCATGTGAAAGCACTCTAACAAACGTAATTTTATTGAGATGCTCAACGAGAATTTATTCACTCTGAATATCTTCAAATAAAAAAGCCCCGCCCCCATATAGGGACGAGGCTTTAAATCGTCTTATGAAAGACGGTTTCTTAAGAACGGTTGGCTTACATCATGCCGCCCATTCCGCCCATTCCTCCGGGCATACCACCTCCCATGCCGCCTGGCATACCGCCACCGGCAGGTCCGCCATCATCGTCATCATCATCGCCTTTTGTAGGCTTGTCAGAGATGATAGCTTCAGTTGTCAGCATTAAGCCGGCAACAGAAGCAGCGTTTTCAAGAGCAGTGCGCGTTACTTTCGTAGGATCGATTACGCCTGCTTCGATAAGATCTTCATACTGCTCGGTTCGTGCGTTGTATCCAAAGCCGCCTTCGCCTTCAAGGACTTTCTGGACAACAATTGAACCTTCCGCACCGGCATTATTGGCAATAATTCGAAGCGGCTCTTCAAGCGCACGACGAACTATATTAAAACCAACTTTCTGATCCGGCACTTCAGCTTCTAACTCATCCAGTACTTTGCGAGCACGGAGCAGCGCAACGCCACCACCTGCTACAATGCCTTCTTCAACAGCAGCACGAGTAGCATGGAGTGCATCTTCAACACGGGCTTTCTTCTCTTTCATCTCTACTTCAGAAGCAGCACCAATGTTGAGCACTGCAACACCGCCGCTCAATTTAGCGAGACGCTCTTGCAGTTTTTCGCGATCATAATCAGAAGTGCTGGACTCAATCTGTCCTTTAATCTGATTTACACGTGCTTGGATGTCATTTTCTTTTCCTTTTCCGCCAACAATCGTAGTGTCATCTTTCGTGATATTTACACGATCAGCGGTACCTAAGAAGTCAAGCGTAGCATTTTCAAGCTTGTATCCACGCTCTTCAGAAATAACAGTACCGTCAGTCAAGATCGCGATGTCTTCCAACATCTGCTTACGACGATCGCCAAATCCAGGCGCTTTAACAGCTGCAATCTTAAGCGATCCGCGCAGCTTGTTAACAACCAATGTAGCCAGCGCTTCGCCTTCAATATCTTCGGCGATAATGAGCAGAGGCTTGCTGGTTTGAATAACTTTTTCCAAGATAGGAAGCAGATCCTTCATATTACTGATCTTGCTGTCGAAGATCAGAATGTAAGGTTCTTCCATCTCAGCAACCATATTTTCGGAATCAGTCACGAAATATGGTGACAGATATCCGCGGTCGAACTGCATACCTTCTACAGTCTCGAGATAGGTTTCGGTACCTTTGGCTTCTTCAACAGTGATAACACCATCTTGACCAACTTTTTCCATTGCATCCGCAATGTTCTGACCAATTTCTTCATCACCATTGGCAGAAATAGTACCAATTTGCTTAATACTTTCGAGGCTGTCACCAACAGGTTGACTTGTTTTACGAAGCTCCTCGACAATAGCTTTAACTGCTATGTCAATGCCTCGCTTCAATTCCATCGGATTAGCACCGGCGGTAACATTTTTCAGACCGGTTTGAATGATGGACTGAGCAAGAACGGTAGCCGTCGTTGTTCCGTCACCAGCATTATCACTGGTTTTAGAAGCAACTTCTTTTACCATTTGAGCGCCCATATTTTGTCGCTTGTTGGACAGCTCAATCTCTTTTGCTACAGTAACACCATCTTTGGTAACTGTTGGTGCACCAAAAGATTTTTCGATTACTACGTTTCGTCCACGCGGTCCCAAGGTGACCTTGACAGCATTCGCAAGCTTGTCAACGCCCTGCTTGAGAGCATCGCGTGCTTCCATATCGTAATGAACTAATTTTGCAGACATAATTGCCTATTTAATTTTTTTGAGTTTTTGTTTAAAAAATATTGAAAGAATAGCTTAGGAAACGATTCCAAGAATGTCGGATTCTCGCATAATCAGATACTCTTCACCATCCAGCGTAACTTCAGTGCCAGAATACTTTCCGTACAACACTTCGTCGCCTTCTGTAACCGACATGTCAATCTTGTTTCCGTTTTCTACTTTGCCGGGACCTGCAGCTACGACAGTCCCTTCCTGTGGTTTTTCTTTTGCCGAATCAGGAATAATAATTCCAGATTCTGTCTTCTCTTCCGCAGGTTTCGGCTGAACCAAAACACGATCACTTAACGGTTTAATCTTAGATTTAGCCATAAGTATGACTCCTAATTTTAGTTATTAGTTGAAATTTGAAATTCTTAAATCCAGCAATTTGCTGTTAATACTTTTGAAATCCTCTGTTTGAAATCACATCAATTTCAACAGGGTTATAGGTGAGCAAGTACCATACCAAACTTTTAGACAAATGTGCTTTTATCTCTCAAACGGTGTCAAAAGTCTTAAAATCGCTAAATAACAATAGTTTTAATTTCGATGGGACAAATCGGAGAAAAAGAGTGGTCGAAATTTCAGGTCAAAATGCCATCTTCGACCAGTCGTGCTGTCAACTTTTCATATTCAGACGGCTCCCATGCTTCGGCGCGTTTGTCAAAGTCGAACTCTTTGGGCTGGTTATCTTTACTGACCACTGGCTTTAGGGCATTGCTTAACTTTTTACGCCGCTGATTAAAGGCAGTACGAACAACAGTTTTCAGATTTTTATCCGAACAGTTTAGCCTCCCTTTATCAAAAGTCAGTTTGACAATGGCACTTTCTACATTGGGCTGTGGACTAAAGCAGTGACGAGAAACAGGGAATAAAATTTCAGGAGTGCACATCAGCTGTGTTTGCACACTTAATATTCCATAATCTTTGGTTCGGATATCGGACACTAATCGCTCGGCTACTTCTTTCTGCATCATAAGTAATGCATCGGCCATCAGGTGGCGACTTTCAAGCAATGAAAACAAAATCTGGCTGGTAATATAATACGGGAGGTTCCCAACCACATGCGTTTTCTCTTTTCCAATGGATAACTCCTCCCAATCAACTTCCAGCACGTTTTCGTGATAGATCTCCAAATCATCAAATTTATGTTCCAGTACTTCAATCGCCCGCTGATCCAATTCCACAGCAATAACATCTTCGAACCGTTTTAACAAAGCACCGGTTAGAGCTCCCGTACCCGGACCAATTTCGATCACTCGATCTCCCGCTTTGGCAGGAATCGCATCGGCAATCTTACCTATAATATTTTCGTCGGTCAAAAAATGCTGACCTAAACTTTTCTTTGGTCGCAAACTCATTGAATAAAATAAATTAAGAATGTAGAATTAAGGATTACTTTCCCCTACTGGTAAATCCTAATCCATAATTCCAATTTTTACGGCAACCCTTTTACGACTCTTATAACAATAAATTGTCTTTTTGCTTAGCGTCAGTAGGTAGATTAAATTAAGCTACGTTATTCCTCGTAAAATAAATACCTATGGATATTAATCCCCTGGAAACAGAACAAATTGGAATACAGACGCTGGAAAAGCGCCTGATGAAATCAGAATCCAATATCTCCCTAAAGATAGGGGTACCAAAGGAAGTCTCCAATGATGAGCGCCGAATTTGTCTAACCCCTGGCGGTGCTTCAGTACTCATAGCCAATGGACATGAAGTTTTCATTGAGCAAGATGCCGGTGCCGAAGCCAACTTTACCGATGAAGAGTTTGCCGACGCCGGCGCTGAAATTGCTCTTAGTATCGACGAGGTGTATAAAAAATCAGATATGATTGTCAAGGTGGCACCGCCAGCGGATTCAGAATTAGAACTCCTTGAGAAAGACCAAACCCTTCTTTCTGCGCTGCATTTAGGCAACACTACCGAAGAATTTATCGATCTTTTAATCAAAAAGAACATTACCGCCATTGGCTTTGAATTTATCAAAGGAGAGGACAAAGAGTTTCCTATTGTTCGCATGATGCACGAAATTACCGGATCGATGTCTTTACAGATTGGGGCTCATTACCTGGAAAAAACAGAAGGCGGACAGGGTATTATGCTGGGTGGCATTTCGGGTATACCCCCTGCAACAGTTGTTATTCTGGGAGCTGGCATCACGGCTGAATATGCAGCTCGTACAGCCTTGGGCTATGGTGCTCAGGTATTTGTGATGGATAATGACTTGGCAAAGCTCCGTCACCTCGAAAATGCACTTGATCGTCGTATTATTACTGCCACAGCGAATTATCAATACCTGTCTTCAGCCCTGCAATATGCTGATGTCGTAATTGGGGCGGCCATGTTTGAGGGTGAACGCGCGCCTGTACTTGTCACAGAACCCATGGTTGCTTCCATGAAACCTGGCAGCGTTATAGTGGATACCGTAATTGATCAAGGTGGTTGTATTGCCACCAGCAGAGCTACCAAACATTCAAAACCTACATTTATGGCACACGATGTAATTCACTATTGCGTGCCCAATATTCCATCTAATGTTGCCCGTACCGCCACCTATGCCCTTAACAATGTGATTGTACCCTACCTGTTGGCTATCGGTGATGCGGGAGGAATTCGGGAATGTCTTTGGACAAATACCGCCCTGCGCAACGGTACTTACGTTTATAAAAAACATCTCACCAAAAAATCCCTTTCTAAGATTTTTGATATGCCCTACCGAGAAATTGAGATGCTGATTGCCAGTCAAATATAATTCTCATCATCCCTTTTATGAAGCTAAATAAGCCTACAAAAATTGTGCTGGGCATATTAACATGCCTATCCCTACTAGCAGCTATTAGTATCATTGGCTTTGTCATTTTTAACTTCTTGTCGATGTTCTTTAACCAAGAACCGGCAATGCCGTTGATGTACCTTTCATACCTTAGTTATATAATACCATATTTTTTTCCAATTATTTTCCTCTCAATGGGATTATATATCTTTTATCTTGTCCATATTATTCGCAACCAGTATTTCGACAATGAAAAAAGAATTTTATGGATTGTTGTATTGTTCGTATTGGGTGGTATTACCATGCCAATTTATTGGTATATCCACATTTGGAAAAACAATTCTTCTGAAGCAAACAAAGCTGATGGCCTAACTGGCAACTACTATGAACCAGGAACTCAACCCTAAGAACTTTAAACGCATTAGCATTATCAACTGGATGCTAAGCGTGCCTTTTTTTCTACTTTTTGCATGGCCCTATTGGTATTTAGCAAATTTGTCAGGTATTGAACAGTTTATCGTTTACGCAGGCTGCTGTCTTTTCTCTATCCCGTTTATGATTACCATTCTTCACGGACATGTAACGATGGCACTGGGTGAAGCACATCGGCATCACTATTACGATTGGCTGAGCAATCAACCGCTTACATACGGCTTATTTTTTCATCCTATGATGATGCGAACGCGATTTCGACTCATCCTTTTAGTAGTAAGTATCTTACTCTTCATTGTTGGATTTTTCCTCTCTATATAAAAAAAGGACACACCAACTTAATGATGTGTCCCCGAAACATTTCTGAATTATTTCGGCGATCAGTATGCGGTTCCATCTATAATTTCTTCTACCACACTGGGATCGAGCAACGTTGAGGTGTCCCCCATATCATCGGTTTCCCCGGCAGCAATTTTTCGTAAAATACGGCGCATAATTTTACCTGATCGCGTCTTTGGTAATCCTTCAACAATCTGAATTTTATCCGGTTTGGCAATCGGACTAATTATTTTTGAAACCAAGTCATCGATTTCCTTTTTAAACGTTTCCGGTTCCGAAACACCATCGTCGCAAGTCATAAAAGCGAAAACACCTTCCCCTTTAACATCGTGCGGATATCCCACAATGGCCGCTTCTACCACTTTAGGATGTTCGTCAATAGCATTCTCGATTTCAGCCGTTCCCAACCTGTGGCCAGAAACATTAAGCACGTCATCAACACGACCGGTAATACGATAGTAGCCGTCCTCGTCACGGCGACAACCATCCCCCGTAAAATAATACCCGGGATAATCCTCAAAATAGGTTTTCATATAACGCTCCTGATTGCCCCATATTCCGCGTGTCATGCCCGGCCATGGCTGTTTGATCACAAGATTTCCTTGAACACCATTGCCACTAACCTCCTTGCCATCATCGTCCATCAAAGCAGGCTCAATGCCGGGTAATGGCAAAGTAGCAAATCCCGGTTTGGTCGGCGTTACTCCCGCCAGCGGGGAAATCATAATGCCGCCCGTCTCAGTCTGCCACCAAGTATCCACAATCGGACACTTCCCGTTTCCAATCTTATCGTGATACCAATGCCAAGCCTCTTCGTTTATCGGTTCACCTACCGTTCCAAGCACATCGAGCGAACTAAGATCGTACTTATTGACATACTCAATATCCTCTTTCATCAGCGCGCGGATAGCTGTAGGAGATGTATAGAAGTGCGTTACGTTATACTTCTCGCAGACCTCCCACAAACGACCGGGATCGGGATAAGTTGGTGTCCCCTCAAAAATGATACCGGTTGCACCATTTAACAGCGGGCCATATAAAATATAGGAGTGCCCGGTAATCCAACCCGCATCAGCCGTACACCAATACACCGAATCCTCTTCGACCTGAAACACATTGCGGAAGGTATAACTTGTGTATACCATATATCCCCCACAGGTATGAACCTGCCCTTTGGGCTTGCCGGTCGATCCCGAGGTATAGAGAATAAACAGTGGGTCTTCTGCATCCATCTCTACGGCTTCATGCTCTTTGGATGCGTTTCGAATTAACAAGTGCCACCATTCATCACGGCCTTCAACCCAATTGATATCACGATTCGTACGCTGACACACGATCACTTTTTCAACTGTAGGACATTCTTCCAGTGCTTCATCAGAAATATCTTTAAGAGGCACATGTTTTTCACCACGGCGCAACCCATCATTAGTGATGAGCATTTTCGCATCGCAATCTTGAATTCGACCGGCTAGTGCCTGAGCAGAAAATCCAGCAAAAACAATAGAGTGCACAGCTCCAATGCGTGCGCATGCCAAGGCTGCAATCATCAACTCCGGCGTCATAGCCATATAAATTGCCACACGGTCGCCCTTTTCAATCCCTTTGTTTTTCAGCACATTGGCAAAACGGCAGACATCCTCATGCAACTGCCGATAAGTGATTGTCCGTCGAAAAGAATCCGGGTGATTAGGTTCAAAGATAAATGCCGTTTTATTACCGATGGTATTCAGGTGGCGATCCAGGCAATTTTCGGTAATATTCAGCTTACCGCCTTCAAACCATTTTACATTTCCATCCTCGAAACTTCCACTATGGGTTTCATCCCATCGTTCGCGCCAATAAAACGTTCCTGCTTCATGCTCCCAAAATTTCTCAGGATTTTTGATACTATCGTTATAGACTTCTTTGTACTCTTCAAACGAATCAATATTTAACCACATGGCAATTGTATTTTATTTGGTGATATTTTTGTCTCACAGACCATCCTATTTTAAATAATTAAAGCAGATAATCAAGTCAACCAAAGAAACAAATTATATTCAGATCATTTCCGTTAATAACTCTTACCCGATTTGAAATAAACAAGATTTCCATCTTAATGAAAAGCGGCGGCTATCAAAAAATTGAACGATGGTTTACCCAACGTGGATGGGAACCATTTAACTATCAGCGGGAGGTGTGGGAAGCTTTTTTATCCGGAAAGAATGGATTGTTGAATGCACCTACCGGCAGCGGCAAAACCTACGCTCTATATATGCCTTTGCTCATCAACTGGATAGATGAGCATCCCAAAACATATACCGAGCTTGCAGATAATGAGCTCCAACTTTTATGGATTACCCCGCTCCGAGCATTGGCCCGCGATATTGAGCAAGCGCTTCAGCAAGTTGTTAATGACCTCGAAATTCCATGGCAAGTGGCTCGTCGGACTGGTGATGTCTCATCCTATCAAAAGCAAAAAATGAAGGAACAAATGCCGGAAGTGCTCATTACCACACCCGAAAGCCTACACATTTTGATGGCTCAAAAAGGATACAAAACCTATTTCACAGACCTTGAAGCAGTAGTAATAGATGAATGGCACGAACTTTTGGGATCCAAACGTGGTACTCAGGTAGAACTTGGATTATCTCGACTAAAACACTTGTGTCCCAACCTAAATATATGGGGCATTTCGGCAACCATTGGTAATCTCCAAGAAGCCCATGATGTATTGCTTGGAACAGATGACACCAAAGCAGATTCTGTTACCATAGAGGCTAATATAGAAAAAGATTTAGAGGTACAGTCCGTTCTGCCTGATGATGTCGAACAATTTCCATGGTCGGGTCATCTTGGTACAAAGCTATTACCAAAAGTTTTGCCCATTATTGAGGAAAGTCGATCTACCCTTATTTTTACCAATACCCGTTCACAATCAGAAATTTGGTTTCAAAAACTATTAGAAGCCAAGCCCGAACTGGCTGGCAGGATAGCTTTGCATCATGGATCATTGAGCAAAGAAGTTCGGCGCTGGGTGGAAGATGCCTTGCATAAAGGAAAACTAAAAGCAGTGGTCTGTACTTCAAGTCTCGACCTCGGCGTCGATTTTGCTCCTGTTGAAACGGTAGTACAAGTTGGTAGTCCCAAGGGTGTTGCACGCTTTTTACAGCGAGCCGGGCGAAGTGGTCATCAGCCGGGATCTACCAGTCGCATTTACTTTGTACCTACCAATGCCCTTGAGTTGATCGAAGCAGCTGCTCTTAAAACGGCCGCTACCCAAAAAGTAGCGCTGGAAAGTCGTGATCCCATCTTGAAACCTTACGATGTACTTATTCAATATTTGATTACACTGGCTGTCTCGGATGGATTTAAACCCGAGCAAATCTACGAGGAAGTGAAAAAGACTTTTGCCTATCAGACACTTACGCAAAAAGAGTGGAACTGGATTATGGATTTTATCACTACCGGCGGGCAATCCCTGACCGCCTATGATGAATACTCCAAAGTGATTCAGAAAGATGGTCTTTACAAGGTTATTGATAAGAAAATTATGCGACGTCACCGCATGTCAATTGGTACGATAACAAGCAATACGATGATGAGCGTCAAATATCTAAATGGGGCACATCTGGGTAGTATTGAAGAATGGTTTATTGCCTCATTAAAACAGGGAGACAAATTCTGGTTTGCAGGGCGCAGTCTAGAACTTGTACGAACGAAGCAAATGACCGCTTACGTTAGGAGGGCTAATACATCCAAAGCAAAAGTACCCAGCTGGATGGGAGGACGTATGTCGTTATCTTCAAATATGAGCCAAATGCTGCGCCATAAAATGCACCAGGCTATTGAGGGCACTTCAAATGATATCGAACTTAAAACCATACAGCCTATACTGGATGTGCAAAATGAATGGTCTACCCTGCCGGATGATAATGAGTTAGTGATTGAGCAGACCACCTCACGAGAAGGGCATCATCTTTTCTTCTATCCCTTTGAGGGTCGTTATGTTCACGAAGGCATGTCAGCTTTAATTGCCTATCGTATTTCACAACTGACGCCCATTACTTTTTCTATCGCAATGAATGACTACGGCTTTGAGCTGCTATCAGATAAGGAAATCCCTATTGAAAAGGCCCTCGAGCATCACCTGTTTTCCGATGAGCATCTCGTTGAGGATATCTTTTCAAGTCTTAATGATACGGAGTTAGCAAAACGGCGATTCCGCGGTATATGTCATATTGCCGGGCTCATTTTCAAGGGGTTCCCAGGCCAGCAAAAGGCCAGCCGTCACCTACAGTCATCATCGGGTTTATTTTTTGATGTATTTGACCAGTATGAACCCGACAACCTATTGCTCCAGCAGGCCTATGATGAAGTCCTTTCGCATCAGCTTGATGAAGTACGATTACGGAAAGCTTTAAAACGCATTCAATCTCAAAAAATAACGCTCAAAAAAACCGAGCGATTTACGCCTTTTGCATTTCCAATTATGGTAGATCGGCTGCGGGAACGGCTAAGTTCTGAAAACTTAATAGATCGCGTAAAGCGGATGCAATTACAGCTCGAAGAACATGTTTAAATTGATATATTTTGTACAGCTATTTGAGTCCAAATGGAAAATATTACATGATATGTACCCACCAAGTAAGCTAACTACTTTTTTACTATGAACTCCAATGCACAAGCTTTCAACCTGAGGCATCAACGCCTCTGGTTAATGCCACAAAAAGCCATCTACTGGCAAAAGAAAAAAATACTATTGGTTGCCGATCTGCATATCGGTAAATCCGGACACTTTAGGAAGAGTGGAGTTGCCGTACCCCAGGAAGTCGCGCAATCAAACCTTAATAAACTCAATGACATTATCGAGCTTACAGAACCAGAGCATCTCATTATTTTGGGAGATCTCTTTCACAGTGATATTAACAATGAATGGAAGCAATTTATCGAGTGGCGCAAAAATAAACGTCAGCTCGAAGTTAGCCTGGTGATAGGCAACCATGATATCCTGGAAACTCAAAATTATCATCAGGGACTTATAAATGTATTCAAAAAGTTATCGATAGATCCGTTTTTATTTGTTCACGACATTAATGCTCTAAACAATCACGATAAAAACACCTTTGCTTTAAGCGGACATATTCATCCTGCCGTACAGTTGAAAGGCCGTGGGCGACAAGCAATGAAGTTACCCTGTTTTTATTTTGGAAAGAAATACGGAGTGTTACCGGCTTTTGGAGGGTTTACTGGGACCCATGTAATTGAACCAACCGAAGACAATGACATTTTTATGATCGCAGATTCCAAAATAATATCACAAAATGAGCTAAAACCTTGATCTAATGAATAATTTAAACAACAAACTACTTTTCGTTCTATTTCTATTTGCCTCATCTCTTTTACTTTTAACAAATAGCAGCGCTGCCCAAAACCTATCGGAATCCCTTACTTCTTTTAACCAACAACGCATAGACCTGAATACAAAAGGCATGTATACCCTGTCTGGATGGGCTATTTCAAATATTGCTATAAGTTCTATTGGTTACTTTAGGAGCGGTGGAAGCACAAAATATTTACATCAAATGAATGTTGGATGGAATCTGGTAAACCTTGCCATTGCTGGTGGCGCATTCTACCAGTACTCACAAGTTGATCCCACCTCTTTTACACTTGCACAAAGCATGGCAGAAGCTAAATCAATTGAAAACATTTTGCTACTCAATATGGGCTTAAATGTAGGCTATATGGCTACAGGAGGATTTTTATGGGAACGGGGGCTTCGTAAATCAAATAATAGGTTTATTGGATATGGTCAATCACTACTTATACAGGGAGGGTTTTTGCTGCTTTTTGATTCCACTCTTTACCTACTAAACCAATCGAACAATGAACAACTGCAATCAATAATCGAGACTATTTCTATTCAGGGCACGCAACTGTCCATTTCAGTTCCTTTGTAATTATTGCCGCCATTTACGCTTAAAACAGTGATGCAGCCGGCTTAAGATACGGGACTTTTTTGTACGCACGTTGGCCCCACTAATATCAAAATGGGCACTGGCTTCTTTGGTAGTTGCATCAGGCTTATCAATAAAATACTCAATAAAGTTACGCGACTTCTCCCGGAGTTCATTCAGGCAGGCTTCCAAAATAGCCTGGCGATCCTTATCCATTAGATTCTCAAACTGTTCGGCGGGATCTACTAGATGATCCTGATGATCTTCAACAGGATTATTAAAGCGATGCTGCTCTTTAGAGAGACGAAAATACTCGTGCCGGCAGGCGCGTATCATATAACTGAATATATATTTCTCCTCTCGAATATTGTCTTTCTGTATCTGCTCATAAACATTAAGAAATGCTTGCTGGGTACATTCCTCTGCATCCTTTTCATCAGCGTTAAGTACGACTTGCAAGTAATCTTTAAGTCTATGCATTAGTTCTTCCAGCAGCTCATTGGCTTCACCTTCTCTATTCTGCTGAAGAGCATATACTAATTCTGAATAATCAACTCTGGAGTTACTCAAGGTACCCTATAAACCTAAATTAACTTACCCATTCATCACGAAATGAATAAATAAAACCATCCGTAGTATTTGTGGTTTCTAATATATAACTATTGAATTGGCAAACAAATATTAGAATGTAATTCTATAATAAAATTGAAGTAATTTTTTATTGTTTAAAAAATTATTTACTTAAATATGAATATTACTTGTAACATATTATTGTTTATTGCTCTTGTAATCTGGAATAGAATATAATTAGAAATAAAAATTTAAATTATAATATAAATCTGTTACAAAATAATTTTGCACGTTATTTCCTGTAGACAAAGCTTTTTTTGTAACAAATCAAACTTTGATTACTCTTGTTATCAACTATAAGAATATCTCCGAAGTACATATTAGGCTTTTCGGGGATGCACTTTAATCAATACGTTACAAATTTAATCTAAACACAAAATCAGCAATCAGTTATGAAATCTTTTACTCACAAACTTCTCGCTATCGTCTTTTCCATCGCATTGTTCACCGGCTGTGCTTCGGTTACTGATCCCGGCCTCGACACCCAGGAACCTGATATTGAGCAACCCACTCAAGTTAATAACCCTGACTTTGGCACTGATCAAGACATGAGTCCTATTGTCGATCGTCCCGAATAATTATTTTTAATAACTACAAGAATTAATTATGGATTTACGATCAAAATATAATAGCTTCAATTATCCCTAAGCACTAAAAATAGCCCTAACCTGGCAATATGTTACTGACATTATTAATTAGCTTTCTTCAAGTCGGAGTCTTAGCTGCAGACAGTAATCTGGTCGAGCAATCAAAATCACAGGCCAATTATTACATCAATAATATTGAGCAAGGTCAAAATGTTGAAGAAAATATTTGGGCACTGACAATCTTAACTAACAGCCATCCGGAAGTTAGAAAAGCTGTGGAACAAAAGGTTCAGGGTAGTGATTTTTCAAATGATTTGGTACATCTCTTTCAAAATATAGAACATAACTATTCCGATCAGCTCAAAAAGGTTTTAATTAGGACAGGTTCAGCTCAGATATTAACAGAGCTCCTGCTGTTAGCAGAGGAAAATCGGGAAAATCTATATGAACAATATTCATCAAAGTTAAATTTAAAATCTGACAGAAAGCATATTGACTTTAACGCACTGTTCACAGCTATTATAAATAAAGAGACTATCGATGAGTCTATAATATCAACTGGCACATTTACTCTTACTCATATCTTATTGCTTTTCCGAGCGCATGACCAACTCAGTGACTCTTTCTTAGCAGATCTAACAGAAAACTGGTCTCAAAAAAACCATACGAATCAAAATATTTTCTCGACATTATATAACGCCAGTTATTTACGAGCTTTATACCTCAAATACGATTACGCAAAGACAGCTTCTTTATACAATCAACTTATTAAAGATAAGCTCTTTCCAAACTCCGGCCTCAAACTTACACTATATCGCTACCTTGACTACTCGATGTATCGATCGGGATACTACGATCGGAGTTTAAAGATTGTCCGAAAACACACCTTGCCATTAGCCACCTACCTCGATAAAGAAATAGAGCAAATTAATATAAAACAGTTGCAAGGTGTTTACTTATATAGTATTGGAAAAATTAAAGCGGCCGAAAAAGTTTATCAGAATGTTTTAAAAGAAATAAATCAAAAGAACTTAAATATTCCCCGCTCATCCCTATATAATAATTTGGCTCTCACCTATCACAAACTTGGGAATTATGACAAATATCTGGACTTACAGTTTGATGCATTAAACTATGCTAAAGAATCAAATAATTACTCACATCAACTCGAAATTTTAAATAACCTCTCAATATACAACCGGAAATTTGGTAATTCGGAAAAAGCCTTAAATTATTTACAAGAAGCCCAAGGAATTACAAATAAAAGAGGTGAGGAAGAGGATTTAATTTCAATTTATACCTCTTTAGGAGCTTTTTATCGGACATTTGAAAATAATTTTTCTAAGGCTCACGAATATTTTGACAAAGCCGAAAAACTTCTAAGTACTGAAACCCATTTAGAATATTATGTTCATCTATTAAATGAGAAAGCTGAGGCGTTTGAAACACAAAAAAAATATAACGAAGCAATAAAACAACACAATCAAATAATAAAATTTACTAAACAAGAAAAGGGATCGTATTATATTGATGCTTTAATCAACAAGGCACTCATTAAATTAGAAAAAAAATCAATTAAAGAGGCTGGAAAACTAATAGCAGAATACAAATCTCATGATCTCAGTCAGCTTGACTTTCCACAAATAACAAAAGCCAAAACCGTTGAAGCAGATTATCTTTCACAAACTGGAAAAACCGAATATGCATTAAAAATCCTTAAGCCTACTCTGGACCAAGTCCTAGCTCGGGCAAAAAGTAGTGCTGATCTCAAATCCGGTTTTTGGCATGTTGAAGACGAATATCTCGATGCTTTTGAGCTTGCGGCGTCTATTTATATGGATACGGGCCAACCCGGCAAAGCCGTTGAAAAACTTGACCAGCTGAAAACCATTAATGATGCTTCGCTTTATCAAAATCCATTGGTTAAATCAAGTCTGTTGAATGAATCAGAATTAACGGAGTACAAACAGATAACCAATCAACTTGATGCTGTTCGCAAAAAACTCTTAACAGCACCTGAAGACGAGCAATTCGAAATTCGCCAGCAGATCAATCAGCTAAATACCAAAAAGCGAAAGTATGATCGCCGACTGACAAAAAATATTGATCAAAACCCAACTTCTATTCGTCAAATTCAAAACAAACTTTCGGCCCGGGAACTTTTAATACATATAACAGAGCTCAAAGATCAATACTATATTGCCAAAATATCCCGTAATGATATTAACTTGAAAACGATTGATCTTGATAAAAAAACAAGACAATTATTTAGTAGTTCCGCGCATCAGATCGCTACTAAAGAAACCAACCTTGACTCTCTTTATAAGATTTCCAAGATCCTGGAGCTAAATAAGATTCCCGATTACGTCGAAAAAATCACGCTTATTCCCGACAGTTACTTCTATCAGCTTCCGTTGGATATCATGCCAATGGAAAAGCCCGCTAAAAGCTACAGCTACGGCGAAACAACCTATGCGATAGAAAAATTTAAAACGCAATACCTAACCACACTGGAGGACTTTAAAACACCGAACCGTTCTTCATCAGCTTCTGAAGCTCAAATGCATTATGCGGGATATGGGGTATCAAACTTTGACAATTATAATAACCAATCGTTAGTACCACTGCCTTACGCTCAATCCGAAGTTGCACAAATTGCAGAAAGCCTTACTAATTTTTCTCAGGTAGAAACCTACATCAATGAACAATCAACCAAATCTACTTTTAAGAAAACCGCCCCGCACTCTCGAGTCATCCATTTAGCCACCCACAGTGAAGTATCCGAGCGCGACCCGATGTTTTCCACTGTTTATTTTAGCAAATCTACAGCCGGCAGCGACAGTACTTTTGAGGATCGGTTTTTTGCATATGAGTTATTTGAGCTGGATCTCAGCAATGAAATGGTAATGCTTAACTCATGTGAATCGGGATCCGGATCATATATCCAGGGAACTGGTGTTATGGGTATCAGCAGAGCACTGCGATATGCCGGTGCTGAATCATTAATACTTAATTTATGGTCGGTTAATGATATGCTTGCCTCAGAGTTTGCTATTCAGTTCTACTCTCACATAAATGAGGGGAAATCAAAAGCTGAAGCACTGAGAGCTGCTAAAAAATACTTTTTAAACACTAAAAATGCTGATCCTCATTTCTGGGGTCCTTACATGTTAATCGGAAATACCGACCCAATTGTGAAACCCCAGCAGAATAAAAACCTGGCCATGGCCGGAGCATTTATCTTCTACTTCTTGCTTATGGTTGGGCTTTCTTATCTTACTCAAAAAGGAATTATCTTTTCAAGACACTGATAGATAAAGCGTAAATTTTTCAACGGAAAGATTCTCTCTCTTAGGAAACAAAGAATGATGAACAGTTGTGTCTATAATTTCGCCACTATTCACTATAAAAATAAACGTATCAGATCAATCAGATAAAGCGTTCAGATAACTTTGAGCAACTCGACGGTAAGCTCCATTTAACTCATATGCCCTTTCAATATTCATCTTTGCATCAACCAGTTGATCTAAATGGAAGTGTGCATTTCCAATATACCAGTATGCCTTCTCTAACATGAGCACATCTACTTTATCTTTATAAGCTACTACCCTTTCGTAATGCTCAATGGCTATATCGTAATTACCGTTATTGTAGTGCAGAGAACCCAAATTAAGACTAAGCTCAGCAATCCATCCAGGCTCTGAAGCATTCTCCAACTCAGACTCCAATAATGATATCGCCTCGTTTTCACGACCGGTATTGGCAAGCTTTATTGCATTTCGTATTACCTCTTTATCCGACGAAGAAGAAATAGTACCATCACCAGAACGATAATAATCCAGTTCTATACTCGATATAGGTTCTACCGAAGATTGCTGCTGTGTAGATATATTCATTACCCCTACCACGGCAATAAGCAAAGCAATAACTGCAGCTGCCGCATAATACCAGTATTGCTTTTTACTTGTACTCTTTTGCTCTTCTCTTTTACGTTCAATCACAGCTTGGAGATTAGCTACACTTTTGAGATAATCCAAGTGATAACCGTCCTGAATTAGCTCAGCCCATAATTCATCAACTTCCTGAGCGGAAAGCTGACCATTTACATACTGGTCAATCTTTTCTTCCAACTCTTTTTTATTAAAACTCTCGATCATGACTTTTTTCCTAAGAATTAACACGCAAAATCAATCTATTTGCGTGTGTATATTGTTAAAGAATCTCATTTATTTTATTCCTTTTTGTACATAATTCAAGAGTACTCTCTTACCTATTTGTTACAAAATTTTCGTCCCCAATTTTTCTAAACAAAATTACTATTGCTTGTAAATAACTTTGAACTAAATGATGGTGTTTTTACACCGGAAATATTAGAAAAACCTAATATTTCAATTTGTGACAATCATCCATTATTACAAGACCTCTTACTACCACTGTTTTGATTTTCTTTCCCCATAGAAATAAAGTACTATTAACGTTCTCCCTTATCTCATATTAAAACTCCGATATCAAATAAAGCCACTGTATGTTTCGCTCATTGCTAGTTATTCTTCTACTGCTGTTAATTTCAAATCCTTCCTTCAGTCAAACTTCATTTCCCGAGGAAAATGTATCTTTTGATGAAAAAATCGGGCAGATGCTTTTGGCAGGATTCCGGGGAACTGCATTGGCTGATACAAATCATATTGTACGTGACATAAAAAAATATCATTTGGGCGGAGTTATTCTTTTTAACTACGACGTTCCCTCAAAATCTTCGGAACGAAATATACAATCAACGGAACAGCTAAAAACGCTTATAAGCAACCTTAAGAAATTATCTGATATTCCACTCACCATTGCTATTGATCAAGAAGGAGGACAGGTAGCCCGACTAAAACCATCGCTGGGATTTCCCGAAATCAAATCAGCAGAATACCTTGGGCAATTGGATAACGTTGACAGCACAAGATTCTATGCTCAAAAAATGGGGCAGACACTGGCAGATTTGGGAATCAATATGAACTTTGCACCGGTAGTTGATCTTAATACCAATCCAAAAAACCCTGTCATTGGTGGTTTGGAACGCAGCTTTTCTGCTAATCCCGGAAAAGTTGTAAAGCATGCTTCTATTTATATTGAAACATTGAACAAGCATGGGATATGGTCGGTACTGAAGCATTTCCCCGGACATGGAAGCTCAAAAAAAGATTCCCACCTGGGCGTTGTTGATGTAACCAAAACTTGGTCTAAAAAGGAATTAATCCCATATCGGAAGCTTATCAATAAGGACTTGGGAAATGCCATAATGACCGCACATATCTTTAACCGTAATATTGACCCCGATTATCCTGCAACTCTTTCCAAACCTACCATTACCGGCTTACTGCGAAACAAGTTAAACTACAACGATGTGGTCATTTCTGATGATCTTATGATGGGAGCCATTCGCAACGAATACGGCCTCAAAACAACAATAAACAAAGCTATCAATGCCGGAGTTGATATCTTGGTGTTTGCCAACAACTCCATTTACGATCCTGATATTGTTCCGAAAGCACACAAAATTATACACAATCTTGTTGATGAAGGTAAAATTACTCGTGAACAGATTGAGAGGTCTTACCAGCGGATTATAAGCTTAAAAAACAAACAGGGAGAGTAATTCATGATAGATCAATACAGTTATCAATGGTTCATCCAACAGTTTGAGAGGACCAAGAACACCGCCGAAGAATTCATATTGTCTGTAGACAAGAACTTGTTCCTGCAAGCCCCCACAGAAGACCGATGGAGCATCGCAGAATGTTACAGTCACCTCATAAATTACGGGGATCTGTATTTTGACAATATTTCTTCGGCTATATCAGTAAATGGGAATACTGCTAATTCATCAAACAGATCCTTCCCACCCCGATGGCTTGCCCAAAAAATTATTTCATTATTTGAACCACCTTACAAAATAAAGTTAAAAACAATTAAATCGATGAAACCTGTTGATACATCGGGATATAGCCGCATGGAATTGCTCGATGAGTATCTGAATTTACAGAATCGTCTGATTGTAGAACTCGAAAATGCACACCAGAAAAACGTTCACTTGGGGCGATCAAAAGTTTCTCATCCCATCTTTCCAATAATCAAAATGACACTCTCTGAGTGTTTTCTTCTGCTTGAGGCTCATCAACGTCGGCATCAGTGGCAGGCCGAACAAACACTGAACATGTTAAAAGAACATCAAGTAATCGGATAATTGATGGATGTACTTTCCCTTCTTTTCTGCATAATAATACCCCTTCACCGCCTGTTAATAATTTTATCCTGATAATAGCAGGAACCTATATCTAAATAAATATTGTTACTTTATTAGTGAATAAAAGTAGGACGAAATATGAAAGATCTTCGCATTACTGATATTTATTCGGGAAACATGGATCTTAATCCCAAAAAAGATCCTAACAGGTTTTGGAAAGAGACTGGATTTCCGTCCCAGGAGCGTCATCACGTTGAAAAACCACTTTCTCTCGATGAGAATATCATAAGACGACCAGCCGTTTCGTTTTTTATGCGGGTAAAAGGAGACTGACTTAATAACATTGGAATTTTATTGGATCATATTCTCGTTATAAACCGTTCAATCAAAACAGTTTTCAGTCATCTTATTGTGGCAATACTTGAAGGCGAGATGACCGTTCGCAAACTGATCAAAAATAGAAACAGTGTTTTTTAACGAGCGGAGATAGTCAATCTGACAAGAAAAAAATTACAAGCGATACCGATTTTGAAATCTGATTGTGATAAAATATGCCATTCATAAATACATTTAATTATGAGCACTTTTGATCCTGAAATATTTGAGTTGAAATTCGCGATCTCGGACGTTGCCACTGATCTGCATATGCAGGGTGACGGGCAATTCTATATCAAAGACATTGCCAAGGAAGTTGATATTACCCCAGCCGAGGTGTTCAACTACTTCCCCAATAAAAAATCAATCCTCAAATTTTATTACGCTTCCCTGGTCATCCGCTATGAGATGATGATTAATGAAATCGATAATTTTGAATCATATACCCTGAGTGAAAAATTTTCGAACTTTGCGTTCACCAATTTTGATATGCTTCAAGAAAAAGAAGCTTTTGTAGAAGCCACGCTCTCTGATTTTATCCTGAATAGCTTTACCAAAACAGATTTTGAAAAAGAATTGGAACGAATTATCAAGCAGTTTATCCAAAATGATGACCACATATCGGTCTCATCTACCCTGATTTTAAATTCCTATTCATACGCTTTTCTACGAAGACAATACCTGGAGCTGCTCCGGTTCTGGATAAATGATACCAGCGAAGGTAAGGAGCTCAGCATGGAACTCACCGACAAAGCCACGGCCGTGCTCGAAGAGCTAATGTATAATCCTATACTCGATAAAAGCTTTGACCTTGCCAAATTTGTGAATGCCAATAAAAAAGCTTTTATCAGCAATATCCCCATTGTAAAACAACTCTGTTCTAAAATAGAAATACGATAAGTTATGAGTAATGATTTTCCATCTTCCAAACTTGAGCGCGGTAAAATATTTGCAAAAACCGGACTCAAAGTTGGGACGAACTATGCCAAGCGATATCTCAGAAAGTCGGTTGGCAAAAAAGAATCCGAGGAAGAAGGCAAACAGTTTCACACCCAAAATGCGCGAGAAGTATTTAATGAATTTACGAAGCTCCGCGGCACAGCCTTGAAGATTGCACAATCACTTAGTATGGACGAGGGTATGCTGCCTGAGGAGTTTGCGGAAGTGATGAGCGAATCGCAGTACAGCGTACCCCCTATCAATAAGGCACTAGCGCGATCGATAATTAAAAAGGAACTTGGAGATTATCCCGAAAACCTCTTTGCCAATTTTGATACTGAAGCTATCGCTGCCGCATCTATTGGGCAGGTTCATGAAGCGCGTCTCAAAAACGGGCAGAAGGTGGCAGTTAAGATTCAGTATCCCAACGTGAAAAATACCATCCACTCAGATATGTCGATGGCGAAAACACTAATGAAGAGAATCGTCAGCGGCAAGGGTAACTTTGATAAGTATTTTGAAGAGATTGAAAAAACACTGATGGAAGAAACCGATTACCATCAGGAAGCGGAATACCTGAAACATTTTAATAAGCGTTTTTCTGAAGGGGACATTATTACGCCTGAATATGTTGAAGAACTATCTTCCGAGAAGGTACTAACGATGACCTTCATAGAGGGAAAGCACCTTAAAGAATTTTTAGCTTCAAATCCAAGCCAGGAAGCGCGCAATCACTTTGGCCAACTGCTATGGGATTTCTTTCATGATCAAGTTGAACAGCGGAATTTTATCCATGCGGATACTCATCCGGGTAACTTTTTCTTTCGGGATGACGGCAAGCTGGGCGTAATCGATTTTGGTTGCGTCAAAAAATTCTCCGAGGAATTTACGCATAATTATATGCAGCTGCTGCCCAAGCATTTAAGGCAAAATGAAAACGAAATTCGGGACCTCTATTTAAAATTGGATATCATCAAAGAAAATCCTGAAAATCCGGAGGCGGAAGAGGAGTTTTTCCAGTATTGTAAAGCCTTTGGTGATACTTTTGCCAAACCCTACATGGGGGATGAGTTCGATTTTGGGGATCCCGATTTCAAGCAGAAAATAAACCGTTTTTCCCGGGAATTGCCTGTCCAAAATGAACCCCGCGGCGATAAAAACTTCATATACAGTACAAAAGTCCACATGGGCCTTTACAGTATTTTGATGAAGTTAAAAGCTCAGATTGATACCGAACGAAGCAAAAAACTTACCCATAATATGGTTGACACCATGAGCAGAGAAAAACAAGGTTAGATATTTTGTGGGGGACAAAAAAATAGCCTGAGATAATTATCTCAGGCTAAAAAATTATAACCGAAGTAATTGTTTATTCCTGAATATTATTCAAGTATTTGAAGAAATCGCTGTTAGTTGAAAGAATAAGCGACGTTTGCTCATCAAGAGATTTATTGTACGACTCCATCGTCCTAGTAAAGTTATAGAGCTCACGCGCCGCATTCGTCTGATTATAGGCTTCTGCATAAATAGCCGTAGCACGGGCATCTGCCTCTCCGCGAATTTCTTCTGCCTCACGAAATGCCTCTGATTCTATCGTCTGCAATTCTCGCTCTTTCTCCCCGTTGATTCGAGCCGCTTCCCCCTCACCTTCCGACCGAAATTTATCAGCAATACGGTTACGTTCACTTATCATTCGATCGTAAACCGTCTGGCGTACATCCTCAACATAGTTGATTCGTTTAAAACGAAAGTCGAGTACCTTTAGACCCAGATCGGAAGCGCGTTCATTAGCCAACTGCTGAATCATGGTTTGGATAGAATCGCGACCGACTGAAATATTGACCAGCGTGTCTTCCACAATTTCTGTAATTGTAGCATCTGATTTTGGATCACGATTGGAAGTCCGCACTACTTCTACAAGATCATGAGAAGCTACTGCATTTCGGGTTTCTCCATCCAAAATGTCATCGAGACGGGATTGTGCTCCTCGCTCGTCGCGTAATCGCTTAAAAAACTGAAGCGGATCAGTAATCTGCCAGCGAGCGTAAGTATCTACAAAAATGAACTTTTTGTCCTTCGTTGGCACCTGATTTCGGTCGCCGTCCCATTCCAGATATCGCTCATCAAAATAGTGAGCTCGCTGAATAAAGGGGATTTTAAATTTCATACCGGGATCAGTAACTGTACCTCCTACAGGATCGCCAAACTGTGTAACGACCACTTGTTCGGTTTCGTCCACGATGTAAAAGCCATCAAATGCTATAAGAAATAATGCTCCTAAAACAACAAGTAGCGAAATGCTTTTCCAATTCTTCATATCTAATTACCCTGATTGTTTGAGTTAGCATTTGACTTATTCACGTTCACGCCGTCCATCTGCATCTGCAGCAACGGCAAAACGCTATTCCCATTTTGATCAGTTACTATTTTATTACCCAATTTGGGGAGAATATCCTCCAGCGTTTCAAGATATAGACGCCGCTTCGTAACTTCAGGGGCTTTTACATATTCTTGATAAAGCTGATTGAAGCGAGAGGCTTCACCTTCGGCGCGATTTACGCGATTAACCGCATATCCCTCTGCTCGTTGAATGGTTTCCTGAGCTCGTCCTTTAGCACGGGGAATAACTTTGTTATACTCGGATTTTGCCTGATTAATTAGAGTTTCTTTTTGCTGCTGAGCTTCATTAACCGCATTAAAAGACGGTTTTACCGGATCAGGCGGATTGATATCCTGTAGCACGATTTGTTCAATTCGAATACCCGATTCATATTCGTCACAGATTTTCTGGATCAATTCCTGTGCTTTCATAGCAACTTCAGCACGACCAACGGTTAGCACTTCGTTGACGGTGCGATCTCCAACGATCTGGCGCATCGCAGATTCAGAAATATCGCGTAGTGTTTGTTCAGGATTGCGGATTTTAAATAGAAAGTCATACGGATCATCGATTCTATACTGAACAACCCATTCCACATCAGCAAGGTTTAAATCACCGGTAAGCATCAACGACTCATCAGAGTAACCCTGTTTTTGATAGCTTGAACGAACCCCGGAACTGGTTGTGCGATATCCGAATTCATGTTTTAGCTGTCGTTCAATTGGCACGTACCGTACTTCCTCTACAAAAGGAGCCTTAAAATTCAGGCCGGGATAAGCCGTTCGAGTAAACTCACCAAATCGAGTTACAATCCCCACTTCTTCGGGATTAACCGTAAAAAATGAGGAAAAGGCTACCACCACAACTAACGCTCCCAATATGATATATTGAATATTACTGCCCAACTTCTTGAGTTGAGGCGGCATATCCATGCCAGAAAAATTATTGTCTTGTGCCATATAAAATTGATTTTCTTATTAGAGAATGTTCAAATTTTTGACTTACAGGTCTCTATATCTTGAGGCATATGATAGTGGTATCATCAGCCAATTGATAGTCGCTGAATTTCTGAACTTTCCGTTTAATATCCATCGAAATTTCGTTGCTGGGAAGGTTGTCAGTATCCAGTGATTCTACAAGGGTTACCAAACTATCAAAGCCGAAACGTTCGCCCTGGGGATTTACGGCCTCAGGCAATCCATCAGAATAAAGTAGGAGAAAATCCCCTTTCTGTAGCTGAACCTCATACGCCTGATAATCTACGGTCGATTGCAATCCTAGTGGGAATTTTGGGGCTGGGGTATTAATAAATTCTGCATTTCCGTCACGCTTTAGAATGGGTAAACAATGGCCCGCATTAGCTAATTTTAGTATTCTACTTTCAAGATGATATTGTGCGATTATACAAGTAATAAATGTCTGCCGGTCAGTACGAGCGTGCAGTGTGGGTGTAATTTCTCGCAAAATAGAGTCGGGGGCATCTTTATGCAGACGTGAGAGCAATAATCCACTGGTAAAAACCGCATGCATCGCCGCCTTCATTGCTTTCCCGGAAACATCGGCAATAGTCATGTTTAAGACCTGGCTATTTGCCGTACCATTACTACTGACGATATAGTCGAAGTAATCCCCGCCCACTTCAAATGATGGCATAAAAAATCCATACACATCAATTCCCTCTGCCGAAGGGGGACGCAGTGGCATTAACTTAAACTGACTTTCTCGAGCAATCTCAATCTCTTTTTCAACACGAAGGTGATTGGCCATCCGCTCCTGATATTCAGGAATATAACCACCCATTTCGGAAATGGAGTTTCCATATTTATAAGCGATTAGTCCATAGATCAGTGGTAATCCCAGAATAAAGAATTGCGTCCACGCGATATAGGCAACATTCATACTTGATGAGCCCCAATACGGCATCACCAGCAATACCGACATAAACACCCACCATCCTGTTGCAAATGATAGCAGCCCGGACCCCTGCATTGCAAAAAGAGCAACGCCCCCTATGGCTGAGAAAACGACTAAGTCATACCATTCTGTTCCTATGATCTCAAATAGAATGCCTGATCCTGAAAAAAGAATTCCAAGCAGCAACATTCCAGCTCCATAGAACAACCAGCGATTATTTATTTTTGATTGCAGAAATCCAGAGGTTACCCCTACATGTCCTAGCGAAACCAACCACACATTGATCCAAATTGCCATGTTTATTGTCAACAGTTTGGGCTGCATAATTGCTTCTGTAAAGCTATTCTGACTATCAGCTTGGTAATATTGAGTACCAAGTAAAAATAATATGATACTAAGAATACCTAATAAGCCCCCTCCTAAAGCGTATCCGCGCAGGAGCCCTTCGCCAGTTTCTCTAAAGAAAAATCGCTTTCTCCAAAATGCATCTATTAAATGTAGCTGTTCTTCATCTTGAGAACGTGCCATAGCTTCCCATCCGATGTAGGCTAAAGCCGCATACAATCCCAAAATTGCCGCAACGATGAGATTATTTAATATAAAAAGGGCTTCGCTTGTTTGATTCCAGAAATCATTCATGATATTTATGAGATAAAATACACGCCATCCCAAAACGCCCAGCAGAACACTGACCAATATGAAAATTGCCCGGCGCCACTCTACCTGTCCCTTATTTATGTACTTTATCCCCAGGAAAACGATAAGGATAGCCAGAATTGCCAGCGAGCCAAACGTTGTTGCCAAAACCACATAACTGATGCTTCGAACCTTATCAATCTGTTCGGGTTCAAGTTTATCTAATGCCTCAAAACTCTCAATAGAAACCCCATACTGAATACTTGCCATGTTGGGGGTATTATTTTCCCTAATAATTGGCCTGACTTCTAGTGATAATTCTTGGGGTCCCGAGTTATCCAAACCCTTTTTATTCCATTGAAAAACCATATTATTACCAACACGGGAATCTGACAATTCCATTGAATGTTGCCCAAATCCAGGCTCTGTTGTTAACAACGTATCCCTTATATCTATATAATCGAGCTGATAATTCTGAAGATTGTATCCTAAAATATCCTGTACAATCCTATTGGCAATGGAAAAAAGAGAGTCACCCGGAACAAATGTTGGATTGGGATTGTCAGCATATCTCGACAGCCGGCGCACATTACCTTCCTGATCGTAACGGATATCAAGACGTCCCAACTCACTCATAAAATCACTGGCTTCGTGCGAGAAACCATCATCTTCATCCTGAGCAGTTCCGATACTTACCTTCCATCCTGTAAGATGTACACCGTTTTTATTGAGCTCTGCCGGCGATTGAAGGTCTTCCTGGGCCGAGTCCTGCAGTGTTTTATAATAATTCAGATGCTGGGTTCGCTCAGTCATAACTTGCAGGCTATCAACCGAAAAGCCAAGACGCTGAGAAAGCTCAGCCGTTTTATGCTCAATAGTGGACTTGCTCTGCTCTATAGGTGCTCCGGCGTTAAAAGAAACAAATGAGTGCAGTACAAAGAATACAGCAAATCCAATTACACCCAAGAATATCCAATATGTTAACCGTTGCCCCATATAAAATTTAACTTTCGTTTCTTAATACCTCTCTGTAACTGCTATTTTTATGTTAGTAAGCATCTAAAAATAAAGTGGAATTCAATATACAACCATCAACGAAAATACCCTACGGAATTCCAACTCTATTGTTTCCCTATTTTTGTATTCCCACCAAATTGAAATGCAAATACCGGCTTTCTAAAAATAAAAAAGCCGATGGGAATAACCCCACCGGCTTTAAAAACTTTAAGATAACTATTCAGACTTAGTTTTCAGCTTCTTCGGTTTCCTCTTCACCGTCAAAAGCTTTGAATACCATCTGCAAGTCATCGGCAATTTCTACTTTGGTGCGTCCTTCAATACGATGGCGTGGAATCATTGCCTTAATTTCGCCATCTTTAAAATAGGCAAAAGCGGGCGAAGATGGTGGATACTCGCTAAAATACTCCCGGGCCCGTTCTGTGGCCTCTTTATCCTGTCCGGCAAAAACCGTCACCATATGATCAGGCTGAATCTCTGATTCATCAAGTGCGATTTTTACACCCGGTCGTGCATTACCTGCAGCACATCCACAAACAGAATTTATCACCATCAGCATCGTGCCATCATTATATTCATCCATTGCACGATCCACATCTTCAACAGTTTTCAACTCCTCAATACCCAAATCAGTTAATTCTTCTCGCATCCAAGAAACGTCGGGGCCTGCTCCAAGTCCAAATTGCATAACTAAATGTATTTATTTCGGCTTTGTGTTTAGCATCAAATATAAGGGTCATATATGAAGTATGTAAGAAGAAAAGCACTCCGCCTGCTGACGGAGTGCTTTCTAAGCTTTTACTAACTTCAAACTTGTTAAGAAGTTATTATTGAGCGTCGTTGTAATATTCATTCACTTGATCCCAATTGACCAAGTTCCAGAAATTATTAACATACTTACCACGCTCGTTTTGATAGTGCAGATAGTAAGCATGTTCCCAAACATCAACGCCCAGAATTGGTGTTAACCCATTCATGTACGGGCTGTTTTGATTGGCCGTAGAAAGCACTTCAAGACTACCATCTTTATTCACACACAACCAACCCCAGCCAGAACCAAATTGACCGGTTGCAGCATTGTTGAATGCTTCTTTGAAATCATTAAAACTGCCAAATTCTTCACTAATTGCAGAACCGATATCGCCGTTGGGCTCTCCGCCACCATTGGGAGAAAGAATAGTCCAGAACAATTTATGGTTTGCGTATCCACCACCATTGTTGATCACGGCTTGTCGAATATCTTCAGGTACTTCTGTAATACGCTGCAGCACTTCCTCAATCGGCAGATCGGCAAATTCAGATCCTTTCAAGGCAGCATTCACCTTCTCGGTGTATCCCTGATGGTGTTTGCCGTGATGGATTTTCATTGTACGCTCATCAATGTGTGGTTCCAGAGCATCGTAATCATAAGGTAAATCAGGTAGTTCGTAAGCCATAATAATAAGTTTTTGGTTTTAAATAGTTGTTAATAAAATAAATTGTAATAATGTTATCTCGTTACGGTGCAATACCTTAAATTTAGCACCTTTGATGCATAGTACCAATCAAAAATAGATTGTAAATCGTTCCATTTCACGTTACTTATATTGAACCTAAAAAATGGAGATTTGCTCATCATTTTGTTCTATTTTTTGAGATATAAATTCAATTTCACCTTTTAGTTTTCAAATTCCATTATGAGTCGAGATTACGATATCATTATTATCGGAACGGGACCCGCAGGTTTCTCCTGTGCCATGCAAAGTTCTAAATTTGATAAGGATGTATTGGTCGTTGAATCCCATAAAAAATACTTGGGAGGAACATGGATCAACACAGGCACCGTACCCAGCAAGGCACTCCGTGAGGCCGCAAAAAATATCCTCGATTTTAATGAACAGTTTGGTGATCACGAACACAAAAAGCCTTATGAACGCTTTAAAATGGGCGACCTGTTACAATACAAACAGGAAATTCTGGAGAAAGAGAATCAGAAAGTTAAAAATGACTTGATTAAAAATAAGGTGGATGTTGCCCGTGGTTTTGGTCGCCTAAAAGATAAAAATACGGTGGAGGTAGAAACACATATTGGATCTACAGAAACCTACACGGCAGATTATGTTCTGATTAGCACAGGAAGTAGCCCGATTCCGCCAAAGAATTTTGAGGTGGATAATGACAAAGTACTTGACTATAAATCCATTCTGGAAATCACGCACATTCCCCGCCGGTTGGTAGTTATTGGATCTGGTGTTAATGCAATAGAATATGCCACCATTTTCGCATCATTGGGAACACGTGTCACGCTATTGAGTGGTAAGAAAGACTACCTCACCTTTTTAGATCACGAAATTAAAGAGCATCTGCAAGATTCTTTACAAAGAAAAGGGGTTACAATAAAAAAGAATGTAAGTGTTGAAGACGTATCTTTTAGCGCTCTGAGAAATTATACTGAGGTAAAATTTAGATCCAGATCGGAAGATAAGCGCCTGCAAGTTATCGAAACAGAACACGTACTCTTTTTGGGAGGGCGAAAGCCAAATATAAATGGCCTTAATCTGGATACCACTGGTGTCGAAACTGACGAAAGGAATTTTATCGTCACCGATGAATCATATAAAACAAATGTTGACAATATTTATGCCGCAGGTGATGTGATCGGATTTCCGCACCTGGCTTCTGCTTCATTTTCGCAAGGCAGATTGGCAGCCTGTAACATGTTTGGCATTCCGACTCTGGATGTGCCCGACCAAATACCCTATGGTATTTATGCTATTCCAGAGATTTCAAACATCGGTATTACTGAACAAGATGCTAAAGAAATGGGCTTGGATATCAGTGTTGGACGGGCCTACTTCAAAAATATTGCTAAAGGAAATATGAGCAATAATTCTGAAGGTATGCTTAAGCTGGTCTTTAGCACTAAATCCCTAAAACTGCTGGGCGTACATATTTTGGGAGCCGATGCTGCTAATCTCATTCACCTGGGACAATCGGTTATGTCATATGACGGCGACATCCGATATTTTATCAATCACGTAATGAATTATCCCACACTAAGTGAAGCCTATCGTATAGCCGCCTTTAACGGAGTGAACCGCGTTTATAAAGCAGGCGTTAAATACAAGAATATTCTTGAGGATAAGAAAGAGAAATAGTTTCCCATCCTCTTTTGATCCATGAAATTCTATACATAGTGAATAGCCATAGGCAATCCAGCAGAGTCTGTAGGAGGATTTTCAGGCAGAGTCTTCATATCTGTCTTAGTTGATTGAAGAGCAAACCAACCCAATGCCATCGCATCCACGATATCATCCTCATCCACCTGATTACGCCGATATTCTTCCTTGATATCCCGGAAAAAATCATCGGCATATTCGCTTCGATCTTTCAGCAATTTTAACCGATGGCGCAATCCCTTTTTGGTCGCCTTCTTTTGCAGAATGGAATTATTGCCATTCAAAATGCGAAATAGAAGCTCGGGATGGCTTTCAAAAACTTTATCCTGCAGTTCTTCATCATTCTGCAAAAACTGATCAACCGTTTTAATATTGGGTGTTATATTCCAGGCTTGGGTAGAAATCTTTTTGCCCGTGATTTCGTAACTTGTCATCGATGCCTCGGCATAGGTTGGAGCGTACAACGCCGGTCGTATAGGCGGATTAAATACACTGGCCTGATAATTGGAACCCAATATATTGCGAAGCTCCTCATCACACTCTCTTACATAATCCTCTTCCGTCAAACCAATAGGCACATCAATAAAGATGCGATCAAACTCCTCGAGATATTCTTTTAACTGCTGGTCAGATTCCAACAGCCAATACCCCGCCCCTTCATCATCCAAGCTAATAGCAATCCATCCCGATCTGCAACCGTCAATTCCTAATGTTTTCAAATCAACTAAAATTTAATTTCCTGATTTCTGTTCTTGTGCCGCTTCCTTGGCATATTTTTTTAGTTCAATATGGAGATCGTCCAACTGTTCCTCGTCCACAAAGTCGGGACTGTTATCCATCAGGCTCTGCGCTTTCTGGTTTTTAGGAAACGCAATCACATCACGCAAACTGGCTCCCCCAGTCAAGATCATCACAATACGATCAACACCAAGAGCTATACCACCGTGAGGTGGCGCTCCGTATTTAAACGCATCTAACAGAAACCCAAAACGCTTCTGAGCCTCATCTTTCTCAATTCCTAACAACTCAAACATGCGGGTTTGTAGTTCCCGATCATGAATACGAATAGAACCACCGCCAATCTCAAAGCCGTTGAGCACCAAGTCATATGCCCGGGAACGAACCTCTTCAGGATTCTCATCAAGCTTATCCAAGTCCTCGGGCTTTGGTGCCGTAAAAGGATGGTGCAAGGCATGGTACCGGTGGTCCTCTTTACTATACTCCACCAATGGAAAATCAGTAACCCACAAGAAATTATATTCATCTTCATTAATCAGGTTGTGTTCTTTACCCATCATTAGGCGGAGCTGTCCCATCTGCTTATATACTTCAGGGGAAGGCCCAGCAAGAATAAGTACCAGATCCCCCATTTCTGCATCAGCCCTTTCAACCATCGTATCAACCGTTTCGTCCTTAAGAAACTTTTCTACGCTGCATTTCACACCATCATCTTCATTGAGTTTAATATAAATAAGTCCTGCAGCACCGGTTTCTTGTTTTACACGCTCGGTTAAGCGATCAATAGCACCGCGTCCCATATCTCCCTGGTCGGGCACGGTAATACCCAGTACCGCTCCACCTTTGTCAACAGTATTGGAAAATATTTTGAATTCAGAATTGGCAACAAGATCAGAAAAGTCGGCAAACTCAAGACCAAATCGAGTATCTGGCTTATCGGTACCGTATCTTTTTATGGCTTGGCGGTAGGTCATTTTATCAAATGAAGTCTCGATCTCTTCCCCAACCGTTTCACTCATTATTTTCTTCATGAGTCCCTCGGTGGTCTCCATTACATCTTCCTCATCCACAAAAGACATCTCTACATCAATCTGGGTAAACTCCGGCTGTCGGTCTGCACGCAGGTCCTCATCTCTGAAACACTTAACAATTTGGAAATAGCGATCAAAACCGGAAACCATTAACAACTGCTTGTAGGTCTGAGGACTTTGGGGAAGGGCAAAAAATCGACCCGGATTTACACGACTGGGAACCAAGTAATCACGGGCGCCTTCAGGGGTACTCTTCATTAGCACTGGAGTTTCTATTTCCAAAAAGTCATTGTCATAAAAGAAAGAGCGCGTTGATTGATAGAAATCAGAACGCATCATCATATTCTCCTGAATTTCGGGCCGTCGAAGATCTAGATAACGATGCTTTAGTCGAAGTTCTTCACTAGTATTTATACCGTCTTTAATTTCGAAAGGTGTTGTTTCCGCCTCGGAATAAATCTCAAGGTCGGTAACGCGGATTTCAATCCCGCCGGTAGTCAATTCCGGATTAACATTTTGTTCGCCACGTTTTTCAACTACTCCTTTAATCCCAATCACATATTCCGTTCGCAGCTCTTCGGCTTTTTCATGAAGCTGTTCATCCGTTTCATAAAAAACAATTTGCGTGATGCCCTTACGGTCACGCAGATCAACAAATATTACACCGCCTAAATCACGTCGCGTTGCTACCCACCCGTTGAGCACAACTTCTTCGCCGGTATTTTCCAATGTTAACTCAGAGCAATGATGCGTTCGTTTCCAGGTCATAAATATTTCTACTTTCTAATAATTTCAAATCATTTTAAGAAGTTTTGAAAATAAGTAATATGACAACCAATCGCTTATTGTTATTTCTAATTCAGCAGTCATTTCTGAATTTCAAATGCTTTGTTTACTTTGTATCATTGTATCATTAAATAATACCCCAAATAAAAAATATCATTAGCCGGGATGGTATACCCGAGGCTCACCCATGGCTGAAATCTCTGTCCTCATAGCAGATGATCACGAGATCATACGATTCGGTATCAGTACGTATTTGTCCTCATCGAAGGATATCGAAATTGTAGGTGAAGCCTCATCAGGAGAGGAATGCATTGAACTATTCAAAGAAACCCACCCCGATATCTGCATCCTCGATATTGACATGCCCGACAAAAGTGGCATTGAAACCGCAAAAGAGATTCGTGAATTAGAGGGAGATACAAAAATTCTCATCCTCTCTATGCACATCAATAAAAATATTTTGCGTGATGCACTTGAGGCTAACGTTAATGGCTATCTTTTAAAAAATACCGAAAAAGCTGATTTATTACATGGAATTCGGGCTATAGTTAAAGGACAACAAGTGTTTAGCGATCCGATTTCCAATTTGATGAAAGAATCATTTTTACATGGTAGTAATCGATCCGGAAGCTATGAGCATGAACATATAACTGAACGAGAACAAGAAATTTTACAGCTTATTGTTGATGGTCTGACCAGCAAACAGATAGCTGAAAAACTGTACATCAGTCCCCGAACCGTCGATACTCACCGGGCCAACCTGATGGAAAAGCTGGAACTCAAAAATATTGCAGAATTGGTGCGTTATGCTATCCAATCTAACCTAGTTTCAGTTGATTAACTTTTATATACGTATTTTTACGTAGAAAAAATACCAACATATAGCTATTGATGCTGAAAGCCATGTGAAGTACATTATAAGTGCAAATGGGGTAATAGCCGTCTGTAGATGATATTTAGCAGTTATCTGTGACAGGATAACTGCTAATTTTTTTTAGGGCCATCCTGTTATCAGCTTCCTTCTCTTTGTAACATCATTTTCCTCTCTTCGTAGTTGATACACTACCAGATCACAATAATGTCTAATCCTATCTTAAAATCTAATTATGTATTTAATAACTATGACAAAGAGATTAACTTTTGCGGTATTACTATTATCAGTTTTTACTGTACTGATATCTATCGGTAATTCCAATGCTCAATATGGGTTGGGAAATATTCAGGATGATACGCTATCTAAATCAGTTTTTATTCATCCCGTTATCGAAACCGGTGAAAACCAATATATAAATACGAGAGAGCACACCTATCGCTCTCAATTACGCTTGGGAGATCAACTGGCGCAGGATTTTATGGTCGCCACTACTAACAAGCATGGAATTCTTGAATTTTATAGAAACGACGGCAAGTTCAACGAAGATTATTATGGCTGGAAGAAAAATGTGATGGCTCCTTTTAACGCCAAAGTCACGCGTGTCAATGAAGCCGATTCCACGAATAAACCAGGAAACATGAACGGTGATATTCGACCAGGTCTTATTTTCTTCAAAAAGGATAACGGCTTGACGGTAATCTATGCCCATGTCCGTGATATCAAGGTTGAAAAAGGAGACCGGGTTGAAGCTGGAAACGTCGTGGCCAAAGTCGGAAATAACGGCAACTCCAGAGGCCCACATGTACACGTAGGCGCTTGGAAAGATGAAACACCATTGCAGATTCAAGTCGATTTATACGCTGAAAAACGTAATAAAGGAGAGAATAAATCGAATTCTAAATAATCCTATTCTCCTTTTTATATATCAATACCCGAAGTCTTCAAAACTTCGGGTTTTATATTTTCAGAACCGTAGGTTTAGAACAAGTTTTGGTAACTGCAGAACTTTATGAACTATATTATAAGGCTTATAAAATTTCTATCTTGTATCCTATTTTCGGAACAGTCAGAATATAGTCGGGAGCAGAGGGTGTATCTTCCAACTTGTTGCGGAGTTCAGCTATATGGGTATCTACCGTTCGAGTTGTAACTTCATCCGGATAGTCCCAAACCTCCTTGAGCAGTTCTTTGCGGGATGCCACAGTTCCCTCTCGACGCAACAGGGCGTGCAACAGTTCAAATTCAAGGGGTGTTAGCCGTAACTGCTGCCCCGCTTTTTGGACGGTACGCTTTTCTATATTCACTTCAATATTTCCAAAGCTCCAAATTTTTCTTACCTCTTCTTTTTCTTTAGACCGACGTAAAATGGCTTCAATTCGAGCTATCAGTTCCATAGTGCCAAACGGCTTGGTAACATAATCATCGGCACCAAGGCGAAATCCCCGCACTTTATCGATTTCCTCCCCTTTAGCTGAAAGAATCAATACCGGTACTTTATTGTCTCTTTCTCTAATGGTTTCCAGAAATGTATACCCACTCATTCCCGGAAGCATCAAATCAAGAATAATAATATCAATATTTAGCCGACTTAGTGTCTCAAGACCTTGAAGACCATTTCCTGCGATCTCAACATTATGGCCATCAAACTCGAGGTTATTTTTGAGCCCGTAAGCAATATCATCTTCATCTTCGATCACCAAAATAGAAGTGCTTTCGGTATCATCAGTTGCCGAGTTTTGTGTTATTTTTTGATTACTCGCTGCCTCTGTCATATCAATCACCTCGTTGATCTATCGGAAGTTGAAAGATAAATTTCGTACCTCCTTCTTTTCTGTTTATTATTTTAGCCGAACCGTTCATCTTCTTCAGGTACTGTTGCACCACTGATAGCCCGATACCGGAACCTGACGTTGAGGAGGAAGAGGTATCACTTTGTTTCCAGTTTGGTTCCCATACTTTGTTCTGTATTTCTTCAGGAATACCCGGCCCCTCATCAGCAACAGAAAACACAATATTTTTTTCGTGCTTTCTTAATCTGATGTCAACTTGCTGCCCTTCAGGACCGTATTTGACAGCATTATCCATTACATTAGTCAGAATCTGTTTGAATGCCGATTGGTCTAAATAAGCCGTGACTGCCTCAAGATCGAGCTTAATTTTGTTTGATGCCGAGTCGGCCAATGGAGCAAACGCTTGAACTACCTGACGAATCTGTTCATCAACCTGTATTCTCTGGGGTGAGGTTTCTAAAATCGAATTTTCAGTTGCTGAAAAATCAAGAATATTTGTAATTAAACGGGATAATCTTTTCGATTCTTTGTCAATAATCTGCAACGATTTTTCCACTTCGGTATTGTTGCGTGCTCTTCCTTTCAGCAGCGTTTCTGAGAACATTCGTATCTGGGTAACCGGCGTTCGCAGCTCATGTGATACGTTTGATATAAACGCTCTTTTCATCCGGATCAGCTTAGACTCATTTCTGAACTGTATATAGGCGATGACTCCCAATGCCGAAGCAATAGCAAAAAGAATCATCAATATGATGTTTGATTTTCCGTGCAATCCCGCCCCTGCTAAATTTGAACGCGAAAGATTGGATATTGCCATCTTTCCCTTTAAAAAATTAAACTCGCCTCCGACTTTTCTCTCGACCGAAATTCTTTCTGAAGTGCGTTTCCCGGAAGCAAAAACCGAAGATCCGCTATCGGTGAAAACCTTGATAGACATAATCTCGTTAGCCGCCTTATTTTTTGTCACCGATCCAGGTAGGATCTTTTTATTCTCCCAAATTTCTTCAAAAAGTTTTCCCAGGTTTTTAACAGCTGTTTTTACTCCAATAACAAGCTCTTGATTTGATGGGAATAGGCCGGGCGACCTTGCCATGACAACCATATATTCTTTTCCTTCCTCTTCCATATAAAGCTTCTTATGAAGCTCTCCCCTAGCAGTCGATAGGTCTGACATTTCCTCTTTTATCCAATTATTAAATTTATTTTTTCCTCTTTTATCAACGGTGTTGCTTGCCAATTGACCGCTTCTGGGATTATAAACAAACATGCTTTGTACAGGTTTAAGGTAGTTTATACTGCATTCGGAACTCTCATTTTCCTTTTTATTCGCATTATAATTTTCAGGATCAAGTGCAATAGTAAGCTTACCCTTATGCTCTTCAACTGATTCCAGAATATCTCTTAGCGTTTGATAGGAAGACTGCTTTAACTCCTCTTCGGCGGTGGTGCCATATACCCATGATGCAAAACGAATTTTATCTTCAAGCGCGGACTCCAGCGCTTTTTCATTGGAGTAATTAGTATGAACTGCATAGATTACAACTACCCCAGTAATAAGGAATGAGGTAGCCATTAATATCTGTAAGCCGCGCGATTTTCCGATCAGTTGTAAAAGGCGCTTCATTTTAGAAAGGTTTGTTCCGGATATTTATTGTTGATCAATTCTTACTCTGCAAACAATCCCGCAGATTATATTTAGAAACCTCAACAATAAGCCTACGTTTCACAGATTACTGTGTTTCGACTTTAAGGTAATCACGCTTTGCGATCTTACCCGGACGGAAGGCAATTCGTATCAGATTTATAAATAAAAAGCAATCATGTAAAAAAAAGAGCACGACCACTCGCGGGATCGTGCTCTTTTCTTCACTATTAATATTAGCCAGCAGAATTAACGTGTTTTTTAACTTTATCTAGCAAATCCTCTCCCGAAAAACCCTTAAAGGTATCCAGCACTTTACCTTCGGGTGATACAATTACTTTGTACGGGCTACCCTGGAATCCAAAAGAATTGAACGTTTTCCGAGCAGATTCTCTGTCATCACCCAGAACTGTATGTTTCCAAGGCATGGGATACTCTTCCTCCATAAATTTCCGAACCTTTTTTTCGCTTTTGTCATAGGAAACAGCAATGATTTCAAAGTTTTCATCCTTGAGCTTTTCATAGGTATCATGTAAATAGGGCATTTCCTTTACACAAATACTACAGGAGGTCCCCCAAAAATACAGCATCGTATACTGTCCCTTTATCGATTCGTTGGTGACCCTGCTATTTTCATCCATCAACTCAAATTTGAACTCCGGTAGATCATCGGTCAGCTCAGCTACCGGCTCGTTATCATTTACAGCGCAAGAAGGGGGATCAATGAGCGTTGCGTAAGTAATAAGTCCTAATGAGATTATAGTCCACACTACTGAAATTATTATGGCAATCTTTTTGAACAACTTCATAACAAATCCTCCAGTTTAGGTTATATGAGAATTAAGTATCAACCCTAAGAGAATATATCCATGTATTTAGCGTTGATTTACACAATGGCTACGAGACCCGGAGCACAAAGATGTTACCAATGGGTAAAAAAGATGTTAGAGAAATGTCAAGATCGGGGAATTACAAGCTTGCAATAGCCATTTCAACCCAGATATATTCTTATAATCTATAATAGACCAAATTAAAGCATCAATTTTCGAGTACTTGAGAAGTAGTCGTGAAAAATATCCGTAAAAATCTAAAGTATATCTTCCCAGTTCTCATTGTTATTATGGTGTTGGGACTAGTGCTTTCACGGATATATCAGCCCGATAACTCTCCGCCCGAACCCAAAATACGCATCAGTGCAGCTGAAGCGAACGAACACATCGGAAAAGCCGCTGAAGTATGTGGGACGATAGCTTCGGCGGATTATATAACGCAGTTAGGTGGGAAACCAACCTTTATCAACTTTGGACGCCCACACCCTAACCAACTTTTTACGGCTGTAATATGGGGCAACAACCGTCCCAAATGGGATGTACCACCAGAGCATCACTATATAAATAAAAATATTTGTGTAAGTGGTCGAATTGAGCTTCACGATGGTACCCCTCAGATTGTAGTTAAACATCCTGAGCAGATAACTAACCAAGAGGCAGAACAATAACACAATTATAACCCTAAAACGTAAACAGCATAGGGAGGATTAGTTAATTATTTACACCCTTCAAATTTCTATCATTTAATCCATAGTTGTCCATCACCTGAATACTCCTTGAAGAACCAATACCCTTTTCAGCGCTCGATTAATACCATTTTAAACTTCGAAATGAATATCAGATGATCGGCAAAAAAACGATAACCAGTAGAAAGGCAATTTATAAAAGGGTAACCATTCCCTATCTTGAATAAACAAATGCTAAAATAACCGCATATCCTAAAAAGAGAGCAATTCGGATATTTGTACTAAAAATAAAAAATCCCCAAGCAGTTGCTTATTAACCACTTAGGGATCTTATTGAGTACCGTGGGGCGGAATCGAACCGCCGACCTCCGGGTTATGAATCCGACGCTCTCACCAACTGAGCTACCACGGTGTATTGATCAAATCAAGAGTTGCCAAATATAAAGCAATTCTGATTAAATATTAAGTCCCGCCTCTAACTTTTTTCAATCCATATAATGGAAAAACAACATCTTTTTTTGAGGCTCTTCGAAATCGCCTTATTTTCCAGCTTACAATTTCAAAATACATTTTAAGCACTGAATTCCATTATTTCTCATGGCAAAGAAAATCACCGAAAGAACCGAAGATTTTTCACAATGGTATCAAGATGTAATTCGTGAAGGCAAGCTAGCCGACCACTCTCCTGTGCGCGGCTGTATGGTCATTCGTCCCAACGGCTATGCCCTATGGGAAAACATGCAGAATTCACTGGATCAGATGTTCAAGGATAGCGGTCATGAGAATGCCTACTTCCCGCTGTTCATTCCAAAGTCCTTTTTATCGAAAGAAGCCCAGCACGTAGAGGGCTTTGCCAAAGAGTGCGCCGTGGTTACGCACAGTCGTTTGCAAAGCACCGATGATGGTGTAGAAGTGGATCCCGATTCTAAACTTGGAGAAGAATTAATTGTCCGTCCCACTTCTGAAACGATTATCTGGGATTCTTATCGCGATTGGATTCAATCGTACCGAGACCTGCCTATCCTGATTAATCAGTGGGCCAATGTTGTTCGCTGGGAGATGCGCACGCGTCTATTTCTTCGTACTATGGAATTCCTGTGGCAAGAAGGTCATACCGCACACGCCACGAAAGAAGAAGCTGTAGAAGAAACCCGGCAGATGCTGGAAGTCTATCGTACCTTTGCCGAGGAATATATGGCCATGCCGGTAAAAACAGGCGTAAAAACGGAATCAGAGCGATTTGCCGGAGCGGTAGATACCTATTGTATTGAAACCCTTTTGCAGGATAATAAAGCATTGCAAGCCGGCACCTCTCACTTTCTGGGGCAAAATTTCGCAAAAGCATTTGATGTTAAATTCCAAAGCTCGGATGGTGAGCACGAATATGTATGGGCCACCAGCTGGGGCGTTTCAACACGCTTAATTGGCGGATTGATTATGACGCATTCCGATGATCAGGGACTTGTACTGCCTCCGAAACTGGCTCCTAATCAGGTCGTTATTGTCCCTATCTGGAAAAGTGATGAGCAGAAAGAACAAGTGCTCGATTACTGTCAGGAAATCATTGACGAACTTGATGCATTGAACATCCGTATAAAACTGGATGACCGTGAAAATATGAGTCCGGGCTGGAAATTTAACGAGCATGAAGCAGCCGGCATCCCCTTGCGGTTAACGATTGGGCCACGTGACTTGGAAAACAATAATGTAGAATTAGCCCGTCGTGATACGCTGGACAAAAACATCGTCAGCCGTGATGGCATTGCTCAAAAAGTTGATGAGCTGCTGGATACGATTCAGAAAGATCTTTATGAGTCGGCCCAAAACCGCATCCGGGAAAACACGCACACCGTTGACTCCTATGATGAGTTCAAAGATGTGATCGAGAATGAAGGTGGTTTTGTTTATGCACACTGGGATGGAACAGCCGAAACCGAAGAAAAGATCAAAGACGAAACAAAGGCTACCATCCGCTGTATCCCGCTCGAGGACGGCGAAGAGGGAAAATGTATGGTAACGGGAGAACCTTCAAAACAGAAAGTTCTTTTTGCTCGTGCCTACTAAATAATGCCTATGGAGCAGTCGCCCGTAGACAGTACGCTCAATATTTTTGATCGGTTTGCCGAGGAAGGTTCAGCGCGTCTGATTTCTGACCTTGGCAATCCTTTATTAATGCCGCCTGCCGTATTTTTGGGAACCTGTCTTCTGTTAGGCCAATCCCCATTTACGACATTACAAGTTACTGGTATCGCTGTGATTTGCTACAGCGTATTACCATTTCTGCTCACACTTTTCATGTTTCGGCGTGGAATTATCCATTCGCTGGACTTGCCACTGCGGAAAACGCGCACCATACTGTATGCCTTTTCGATTGTCAGCGCAACCCTCGCTTCTTTAACTATATATCAACTCACCCCAAGCCTGCCCTTTTTTATTTTTATACTCTCACTGGTTTTCCTAGCCAATTTGACTATCTCCTTCCTTCTAAACCTGAGATGGAAAGTAAGTGTACATTCCGCATCAGTATCCGTAGCAGGTACAATTTACTACCTGATGTTTCTTTGGGGAATAACAGAATACCCTTTCCTCACATTAATTTTATCCTTAATCCACCTTTTACTACTTTTACCTCTAATCATGTGGGCACGGTATCATCTCAGTGTTCACTCACTAACAGAATTATTTGGCGGAGCTACTGCCGGAATTCTGCTTACAATCATTGAGCTAATCATATTTACAAATATATGGTAAAGGAGACTCTTGACGCGCCCTATTCACATTATTTGTTTGATACTGGGCTGAGCCAAAAAGTTGACCGGCGTACTATTGAAGAAATGGACATCGACGGTTTTACACTGATGGAGATTGCCGGATCTTCGGCTGCCAAAATCCTCCTTCAGGAAAAAGATTTAAGCCACGGCGTATATCTTTGTGGAAAGGGCAATAACGCCGGTGATGCGCTCGTGGTAGCAAGATATTTGCTTCAGCATAATGTATATGCAACCATTGTATTCTTAGACGGATCGGATGATCTTTCTGCTGATACCGAAAAAAACCTGGAGCTGCTCAAGAAATTTAATACCGGTGATAAACTAGGATTTTTTGAAAATTGGGAGCAGTTTAATTCCCCTGAAGAATTTGACTTTATCATTGACGGTATGCTTGGTACCGGGTTAACCAGCGATGTAAGAGGCCATTATACCGAGGCTGTAGAATGGGCGAACCGACAATCTCAGCCCGTTTTTGCTATGGATATTCCAACAGGCCTACATGCTGATTCCGGAAAAATTATGGGAGTCACTATAAACGCTGATACTACCCTCACATTTGGTGGCCGGAAATTGGGACTCTATCTTAAAGATGGACCAACCGTTGCCGGTAATATTCATTATTGTGAACTTCCCTTTCCGAATCAGTTTAAAGAAGACTGTAATACCTATCTTCTTGATGAGAGCTGGATTCCCATGGAATCACCTACTCCCGGCCAGCACAAATATAATTCGGGCGTACTTTATATTATCGCCGGTTCTGAAGGATTAACGGGAGCCGCAATAATGGCTGCCCAAAGTGCCTGGGCTGAAGGATTGGGGGCAGTAATCCTAATTTGTCCCAAGGGAACTCTACCTATATATGAACAAACGCTACCATCCATCATAAAAAAACCGGTTGGAAACCGAGATGATTTCTTTTTCAAAGAAGAACATACAAGCAAAGTATTAAAAATATTATCTGAAAAAGATGGAGCATTGCTACTTGGTCCGGGATTGGGACGCGAACAGTCGACCGTTAATTTTGTACAAGAGGTACTACCCAAAATCACGAGTCCCGCTGTCATTGATGCTGACGGGCTATGGTGTTTGGCACAGTCAAATAAACTTCCTAAACATGAACAATCTGATTGGATTTTAACACCACATCAGGGTGAGTTAAATCGGTTGACACATAATATGGAGATCCATAAAGAATCCCGATTAGAGACGGTACGAGAATATGCCCAAACTACTGGCGTTACATTACTTGCAAAGGGCATGCCCGCAATAATCGGAACACCAGCAGGTAAATGTTATCTAACAAACTACAATACCAAATATTTTTCCAGAGCCGGTAGCGGAGATGTGTTAGCCGGTAAAGTTGGCGCTCTGTCGGCTCTGGATCATTCCCCAACCCAAAGCTGCGCACACGGATTGTTAAAAGGTAAACAGAAACTAGAACATTATTTAAAGAATCATCAGGATTTGCCTGAACCAAGAGATTTTATATGAATATATTTTCTTCTATTTATTCCTTTCTATCAGATCACAGTTATTTATTACCTATTGGTGTAATTACTCTAACACTGGGAATGCTATTGCTGACATTATTGCCCGCAGATGTTATGGGAGAAAACCAACTTTGGAGCTACGACAAATTGGGCCACGCCGTACTTTTTGGAAGCTGGTCACTATCGGTTGGGCTTTACTATCAAATACATAAATCTAAAGCTGTTAAACTCTGGATTATATTTGCCAGTGGTACCACTTTTGGATTACTAATTGAAATCCTACAGTATGCACTTCCTGTAAATCGGCAGGGAGATCCTGTTGACTTTTTATTTGATCTGCTAGGATGCCTGATAGCTATTGGGGTTTTAAAAGCAATATTACCGGAAGAAAAAGAATCATAATACCTTTCAAAAGGCATTTTTTGTATTATTTCACGATTTGAAAAAAATAATGGAATAATTTACCCTCTTTTCCTGTTATTTAAGTGGAGATTAAGTAGAATAATTTGTTTACTTACAATTCCTAATAAGTTTATTTCAATTTAACGCGGAGATTATAGCATTATGGGTTCTGACAGAAAAAAGCCACAGGCTGATCTTAGAAATTACTACACAATCTTTTTGCAGCTGGGCATGGTTGTCGTCCTGTTAATTTTCATTACTGCAATGAAAGTGCAGTTTGTAGCAGAACAGCAGGATGTAGATCTTACCCAAGAGCAGGAAGTCGTTGAAATGGAGGAAGTAACACAAACGAAACAAGAAGAAAAACCACCACCCCCTCCACGTCCACAGGTACCTGTTGAAGTACCGAATGATGAAATTATCGAAGACCAGGATATTAACATCGATGCCGAAATCAACATGGATGAACCGCTTCCCGAGCCGGAAGAACCTGCTGAAGAGGAAGAAGAGGATTTCTTTGTTGCAGTAGAGAACATGCCAGAGTTGAAGGGTGGTTTAGGCGAACTGCAGAAACAAATCAATTATCCTGACATGGCCCGAAAAGCAGGTATTGAAGGACGAGTTATTATCCAGTTCATCGTAAATGAAAAGGGAGAAGTTGAAGATCCCAGAGTAATTCGAGGAATTGGCGGTGGTTGTGATAAAGAAGCATTGCGAGTTGTAAAACAAGCTCAGTTTGAGCCGGGCCGTCAACGCGGGAACCCCGTTCGAGTACAGTACAGCTTGCCTATTACATTCAGGCTGCAAAATTAAGATTTTTCTACATATCTAATTAGTTAAAAAAGGCCTGCTTTTAAGCAGGCCTTTTTTTTATTGAATGATTAATTTTCACTTACTACAATTGCTTTATCCTTCAAGCGATATGCTGCTGGTATTTTTGTTGAAATGCTTTTAGTACTTCGGACAGGTTTTCATAGCCAACCAGTGTTCGAGCTTTATTTAAAGATATCCATCTTACCTTTTGAATATCCTCTTCGGTTTGTGGCTCAAAAGTAAGTTCCTCATCATCAGAAAATTGCATCCCGAACCAATGCGTTGTTTTACCATAATGTATCCCACCCTGTTCATATTCGTGATAGGTTTCCGGAAGTTTAAAAACAATCTCAGGCAAGACTGATATTCCTACTTCTTCCGCAACTTCTCGAACCGAACATTCTTTGATGGTCTCTCCTTCTTCTAATTTTCCTTTGGGCAGATCCCATACCCCACGGCGGAATATCAATAGAACAAACGGATCTGAGGTATCATTACCTTTAAAAACAACACCTCCTGCCGCTGTAACAGGTTCAACAATAGCCATTATTCCTCTTGGTCCCCGGGTTCTTCATCATCTTTTTCTTTCTCATCAGCGTAATTCATACGTAGATTATTTAGTGTTTCCGTCAAATAACTTTTCAACTGATCAGGAAGATTACCCTCTGTAAATTCTTCGAGCATCAGCAGGGTATCAATAGCAAATTTGGCTGACTTGAGATCCCTTTCTGTACTTCCGGTTTGAGGGTTTTCTAATTTTCCCATTCCCATCATAGCAATCTGCTGATGTTGTTGCACTAACATCATAAAAAGTAATTGCTGCTGTTCGTCCTCGGATAAATTGTCACCGTTATAATTTGTCTTGTCCATATCTAATAATTTTTGTTCAAAATTGATCTTAAAATAAGCTGTTTCTCGTAAAGAATTAATTTTTATGTCTAATCAAATTTATTAGAAAATAATTTTTTAAATATTGTCAACAACCAAGTACTTTAGAGAGCTTCAATCCAAAATAATCAATAAATAAAGATCTGTTTCATGGCTATTCTGAAACCATTTAAAGCTTGGCATCCTGCTCCAAAAAACGTAGAGCAAATAGCTTGTGTTCCCTACGATGTTGTCAGCGTCAAAGAAGCACGTAAACTTGCCAAAGACAATCCCAAAAGTTTCCTTCATGTTGTTCGGCCAGAAATTGATCTGCCGGAGGGAACCGATCCGCATGATGATGAAGTATATGATAAAGGAGCCGAAAACCTGAATAAGTTTCTGCAAAGCGATACGCTTAAACAAGAAAAACAGCCACAGCTCTATATTTATCAATTAATAAGAAACGGACGGCCTCAGACCGGTATTTTTGCGTGCGTTTCGGTAGAAGACTATGACAATGAAGTAATACTAAAACACGAGCTGACACGTCCCGCCAAAGAGGATGACCGTACGCGACATATCCTCACGCAGCAGGCCCACGCCGAACCGGTGATGTTGACCTATAAAGATGATCGAGAAACCGAAAACCTCATCGAAGAAACGATAAGGGGAGAACCTCTTTTCGAATTCGAAGCTTCTGATGGAGTCATCCATAAATTGTGGCGAGCCGACAAAACCGAAGCATTTGTCAAAGCATTTGAATCAATCTCTCATTTATACATTGCTGATGGTCATCACCGGTGTAAAAGTGCCTCTCGCGCAGCAAAACAGAAACGGAAAAACAATCCTGATCATACTGGCAATGAAGAATATAACTTCTTTCCGGCTGTAATTTTTCCCATGTCGAATATGAATATTCTGCCCTACAATAGGGTTGTTCATACTATCTCTGATAATTTTTTAAGCGTACTGAAGGATAAATTTAACCTTTCTCCGGATGCTGACCCAAAACCATCCGAAAAGGGGACTATTAGCATTTATATTGATGGTAACTGGTACAGCATGGAACTGCCATTGGATAATAACCCAAACAGCGTTCAAGAACTCGATGTACATAGACTGCAAGAGTTTGTACTTTCTCCATTGCTAGATATAAGTGATCCTCGTCGTAACGAAAATATTTCGTTTGTCGGAGGAATACGAGGTACAGAAGAGTTAGAAAAGCTTGTAGATAATGGAACGGCCGAATTGGCTATCAGTATGTACGCTACAAGCATCGAGGAACTGGTAGAAGTATCTGATGAAGGCCGACTGATGCCACCCAAATCGACTTGGTTTGAACCGAAACTACGATCGGGACTACTCGTTCACACTTTTTAATTATTAATATTTTATCTCATACACCTATGAAACGCGTTCACAACTTTAGTGCAGGCCCTGCAACACTTCCACTCGAAGTTCTTAAGAAAGCACAATCAGAACTTACCGACTTTCAAAATATGGGTCGGTCGGTGATGGAAATTAGTCACCGAAGCACCCAATACACCGAGATTGACCGGCAGGCTAAAGCACGTATTCGAGACTTGTTAAACCTTGGTGACGATTTTGAAATCATGTTTCTCCAAGGTGGTGCCAGTTCCCAGTTTATGATGGTACCATTTAACTTTTTAGAGGATAACCAAACAGCCGACTATATCGACACGGGACGCTGGTCAAACAAAGCAATTAAAGAAGCAAAAGTTTTTGGGAATGTACATCGCCCTTACAGCAGTAGTGAAACCGGTTATGATCGCGTACCAACCGACGATGAGCTGAGCTTCAGCGATAATCCCGCCTATGTCCACTTTACCTCAAACAACACCGTCGCGGGCACTCAATTCCCCAAAGAACCTGAAACAAATGGCGTACCATTGGTTTGTGATGCATCATCGGACTTTTTATCCAAGCCCATAGATGTTTCCCGTTACGGAATCATTTATGCGGGTGCTCAGAAAAACATTGGTCCCGCAGGAGTAACTGTAGTTATTATCCGTAAAGATTTCTTGCAGAAAGCAAATACCGAAGACGTACCAACCATTTTGCGATATCAAACACATGCGGAAAAAATATTCAATACTCCACCGGTTTTTAATGTGTATATGGTTAATCTGGTATTGGAATGGATTCAGGACAAAGGCGGCTTGGAATACTTTAAATCCTTCAATGAGGAAAAAGCCGGACTGCTTTACAACGAAATTGATCGGGATGATTTTTATCGCGGTGCCGTAGAAAAAGATTCTCGCTCACTGATGAACGCCACTTTTAGACTTCCATCCGAAGAACTCGAAGCCAAGTTCTTATCGGAGGCAGAAGAACAGGACCTGTATACGTTAAAAGGACATCGCAGTGTGGGTGGGATCCGGGCCAGCATGTATAATGCATGCCCGATGAAAAGCGTAGAAGCACTGGTCAATTTCATGAAAACATTTAGAAAAGAGAACAGTTAAACAGATTCGAATATTAAAGCAGCCTGAATACGGTTAGAAAATGATCAATCGTATTTGGAACAAAAATCACAAGATATAAAATACCCCAAAGGGCCCCTGCGAGATGGGCTTCGTGATTTATCTTGCCACGCTCCTGTTTACTGGCGTACATGCTGTATATTAAATAGAGAATTGCAAAAACAAATGCCGGGATGGGAACGGGTATCAACATTAAGTAAATTTTTTCCATCGGAAATAGAAAAATAAAGGCAAAAAGAACTGATCCTACCGCTCCCGAGGCACCCAAAGTAGCATAGTTGGGATTATCCTTAAATTTTATGACTGAGGGGATTCCGGCCACAATAAGTCCTGTTAAATACAATCCCGAAAAGTAACCACCACCTAATATCCGCTCCATTATAGGACCAAAAAAATATAGGGTAAACATATTCACGAAAAGGTGACCCAAATTGGCATGCAAAAATCCCGATGTGATAAGTTCATACCAGCTGTTTTCTCTGACGGTCCGATAGGGTTTTAAATATCCTTTCTCAATAAACTTAGGGTATAGATAAAGAGCACCCAGCGATACAACCACGTTGGTAACGACTAAGTAAAATGTAGCGGGATAGCTTGCTATATAATCTTCCATATATTCTTATTTTGATCATCGAAGATAGACAAGAGCCCGTTCGATCTCCAATTTAATTTTTCTTCTCAGGCTTGCTATCAAAGCAGCATAGTAGTTATATTGGACCATCCTCTAAAGCCGATGTAGCTCAGGGGTAGAGCGATTCTCTCGTAAAGAATAGGTCGCTGGTTCGAATCCAGTCATCGGCTCATTATTTCCCTTCCTTTTATTATTTGAGCGAAACAAAATAATCTACAATTAGTTACTAAATCTTTGCTCAGTTTTTACCATAAATAGTGTGGATTTTTATATCCTGTGAAAATATATTAGTACATTCATTAAACTTCAGACAGAGTAATCTTGCGATATTTTCCCATATTCATCTTAGCAATCAGTTTATTCATAAGTTCTTGCGGAACCAGCTCACGCTTTGGGGAAACTGATGATGCTACCAAATCCCGAGGAGCGGGTGAGAAAATTGAAGAAGGGACAGCAAGCTGGTATGGCCCCAACTTTGACGGCAAATTAACAGCAAACGGTGAAAATTACGACATGTACGGCCTTACAGCCGCCCACCGGACCCTTCCCTTTAATACCGTTGTCAAAGTCAAGAATCTGGATAATGGAAAATCTGTTACTGTTCGCATTAACGATCGTGGGCCCTACGCTAAAAATCGTATTATCGACCTGTCTAAAAAAGCCGCTGAGAAAATTAATATGCTTGGACCCGGTACTGCTCCTGTGGAATTGATTCTGTTAGAAGGAGATCTCAAAAACTCAAGGGTAACCAATTTAAAAGTACCTACGTATACTGTGCAACTCGCCTCATTTAACCACGAGCATCAAGCGCGATCTCATGCCCGAAAAATTCGCGGTGCCCGAGTTGAAAAAATAAATATGAGTAGCAAAACAGTGTACCGCGTGTATCACGGTATTTATACCGATAAAAATAACGCCCGTAAAAAACAGCGCCAACTTAAAAGGCAAGGCTTCAGTGGCTACGTAAAACAGATAGAAAATTAATTTTTAAAAAATTTTCTATCTGTCGGAATGCATTGATCCCGTTTAATGGTTGTAGCATCTGCATTAATCCCATTTAATACATACAGATGAAGAAAAAAATAATTGTCATTGGCAGCGGCTTTGGCGGACTTGCTACCGCTTCTCGACTGTTATCACAAGGACACGAAGTAGAAGTTTTTGAAAAACGCGACAAGCCAGGAGGACGCGCGTACGTCTATGAGATAGACGGCTTTAAATTTGACGGGGGACCGACTGTTATTACCGCCCCATTTTTGTTTGATGAAATTTTTGAAGCAGCTGGGGAGAAACGGGAGGACTATTTTGAACTCGTGCCCTGTGATCCTTTTTACCGAATATTTAATGCCGAAGGCAAAAAGTTTGACTACAATGGCGACCATGATTTTGTGTTAAACGAAATTGAGCAGTGGAACCCTGCAGACAAGGAAGGCTACACAAGGTTTCTAAAGACTACCGAAGCAATTTTCAATAAAGGATTTGTTGAACTGGCCGACCAACCGTTTTTAAGTCTATGGGATATGATCAAAGTAGTGCCCGACCTCATCCGGCTACAATCCCACAAAACAGTCTACAAATATATCGCAAAATTCATAGAAAATGATTTCCTGCGCAAGGTTTTCTCTTTTCATCCCCTGCTGGTAGGCGGCAATCCTTTCGATACCACATCCATCTATGCTATGATACACTATCTGGAGCGCGAATGGGGGGTGCATTATGCTATGGGGGGCACCGGCTCAATCGTAAATGCTTTAGTTCAGTTGATTGAAGAACAGGGCGGTAAAATGCACTACAATGCCGAGGTAGATGAAATCACAATTACCAATGGCAAAGCGAATGGCATTCGACTAAGTGATGGTAGCGAATATTCAGCGGATCAAGTGGTATCCAATGCGGATGTGGCATTCACGTACCGCAATATGATCCCTGAAAGCAAACGATCAACATGGACAAACCGTAAAATTGAGCGGACCAAGTACAGCATGTCGCTTTTTGTCATCTATTTTGGAACCAAAAAACGATACCTGGATTCCGAACTTGAGCATCACAATATTATTTTGGGTGAGAGATACGAAGAACTGCTCTCCGACATATTTCATGATAAAAAACTGGCTGAGGATTTTTCCCTGTATCTGCACATGCCAACTAAGACCGATCCCTCACTAGCACCCGAAGGCTGTGAAGGATTTTATGTACTTTCTCCTGTTCCCCATTTAGACAGCGGCACCGACTGGAATGAAAAAGCCAAACCGTACCGCGATGCTATTATTTCATTCCTGGAGGAGAACTATCTTCCCGACCTCGAAGAAAACATCATCGTTGAGCATCACATTGATCCCCTGCATTTTAAAAATACGCTCAACAGCTACAAAGGATCGGCCTTTTCGGTAGAACCTATTCTTACGCAATCCGCTTGGTTTCGTCCCCATAACAAATCCGAAGATGTAGATGACTTGTTTTTTGTAGGAGCAGGCACCCATCCCGGAGCGGGACTGCCGGGTGTACTTTCTTCTGCAAAAATAGCTGAGGATTTAATTTGTAAGTCCTAAAATATAAATACCCGACACCTTGAAAGTGCCAGGTATTTTTTAGTTTCAATAAGCTTTCAACTATCTACAAAGGTAGATTATCGTGCTTCTTCTGAGGCACTTGGTCTACCTTATTTTCGGAAACCTCCAGGGCGCGAATCAACTTTTCGCGTGTTTCGCTGGGCAGGATTACATTATCAATAAATCCCCGTTCAGCAGCTTTGTAAGGATGTGCAAACTCCTCTTTATAATAATCGACCAGCTCCTGTTCTTTGGCTTCAGGATCGTCAGCAGCCTCAATCTCTTTCCGGAAGATAATCTCAACTGCTCCCTTTGGTCCCATAACTGCAATTTCGGCCGTTGGCCAAGCCACGTTATAATCCGCACGAATATGCTTGGAATTCATCACGTCATACGCACCACCGTATGCCTTACGGGTAATTACTGTCATCTTGGGCACTGTTGCCTCACAAAAAGCATACAACAGCTTGGCACCGTGTTTTATGATACCGCCCCACTCCTGATCAGTGCCGGGTAAAAATCCGGGCACATCTTCAAACGTTATCAATGGAATATTAAATGCATCACAGAAACGAACAAAACGAGCACCTTTAAGTGATGCATCAATATCAAGCACCCCGGCCAGTGAAAGCGGCTGATTAGCCACAACACCTACACTGCGACCATCAATTCGAGCAAAGCCTACTACAATATTGGTCGCATAATGCTCGTGGACTTCCATGAACGAATCCTTATCCACAATACCCTCAATAACTTCTTTTATATCATAAGGTTTATTGGGATTATCGGGGACAATATCATCCAACTTTTTAGCCTTGGCAGAGTCAGGCGCTTGAGATTCTTCTCGTGGAGGTTTCTCCTCACAGTTTTGTGGCACATACGTTAAGAGCTTTCGAAGTTGCTGTAAGCAGATGGCATCGTTCTCTTCTGTAAAGTGTGCTACACCCGATTTTGAACCATGAGCACTGGCCCCGCCTAACTCTTCAGAGGTGACCTCTTCGTGCGTTACGGTCTTCACCACATTCGGACCAGTAACAAACATATAGCTCGTATTTTTGACCATAAATACAAAATCGGTAAGTGCGGGACTGTAGACTGCCCCACCGGCACAAGGCCCCATTACTGCTGAAAATTGGGGCACTACGCCCGATGCCATACTATTTCTCCAAAAGACTTCGGCATAGCCGCCCAGCGAGGACACACCCTCCTGAATACGCGCGCCACCTGAATCATTAAGTCCGATGATGGGGACACCATTTTTCATCGCCATATCCATAACTTTGCAAATCTTTTCGGCATGTGTCTCCGACAGCGATCCCCCAAAGACAGTAAAATCCTGACTAAATACGTAGATGGGTCGACCGTGAACTTTTCCAAATCCGGTAACTACTCCATCGCCGTCTATTCTTTTGTCTTCGAGACCAAATTTATGGCTGCGATGCTTTACATAGGGATCAATTTCTTCAAATGATCCCTTATCCAGTAAAATGTCAATGCGTTCTCGCGCCGTCAGCTTTCCCTTGTCATGTTGCTTTTGGATTCGCTCTTCGCCTCCGCCCTTTTGCGCATCTTTACGTTTTTGTTTTAGTCGCTCTACCTTTTTGTCCGAAGCCATCTAATTTTCTTGTTTATTGCGATTTTTTTCTAAAAAATAACTCTGGAGCCGATCGGTAAAATCCACCGCCGCCTCAGAGTACATATCAACTAAGTTGCGTTTAAAAATATCATTCTCAATATACTTACTAACATCACGCCAGCTATCGTAGGCAGCAATATCCTCAATCGCCTGATCAAAAGCACGGTCAGAACCGCGGAAGATCTCCTCCACAAATAGTTCCTCGTCATCCGATAACATGTCACGGAGGTTATTGATCTCCTCATCCGAAGCATTTTCCTTTGTCAAATCAATAATAGGTTCATCAATAAATCCATCCTCATCAACTTCTTCATCTTCTTCAGCCCCATGCTCATTTTTATACTCCTCGATCTCTTCATCACTCATATAGCGCATCCACATAGGGGTCTCTTCTGCAGATCCGGAGGTAATCTCTGTTTCTGTTTCCGATTCTTCTTGTTCATCTACAGATGGAGGATCTTGTTCCGATGAAGAATCTTTTTGTTTCTCTTCTTCTATCTTTTCGGAATCATCTTGTTTCTTAATCTCCTCATCTTTGTCTTCTTTTTCATTGTCCTCACTTCCTGATGTTGCTTCCTTATCCTCTTCTTCCTCAGACTCCCCCTCAAAAACCGTATTTAACGAATCATTCTTTTCATCTTCTATCTCTTCTGTTTCATCAGGTTTTACCTGTTCATCTTCAGATTCCTGTAGTTCATTACCTTCGGCTTGCTGTTCTGATTTATCCTTTTCTTTTGAAACAAGAGTTTGGGTATTATTATCATCTTCTTGTGCAGGCAGTTGATCCTCAAATAGCGAGGATTGATCGTCTTCGTACCCATCAAAGTCCAGCAATTCTGGTGATGAAAGTACTTCGATAAATTCGGCTCGGCTAAGAACTGTATTCATCAAGTCGAACTTTCGGGCAATCCGGGGCATCTTTTTATCTTCAAAAAATAGTCGGAGCAAATTGGTATCGATGCCATCATCCTGCAGCTGAAAAAGGGGCTCTAGCATCTGAGCCCAATTTAATGGAGAATACCCAGAAGTTAATTTCTCATCAGCCTGAGCAATAATAGTTGAGCAGCGCTCTTTACTCAGTGTTTGTAAATCCTTTTTCTGCATATATCGAGAAAGGACAACAGCAAAATGCCGATAAACGACAACTGCCTTTAGTCGTTGGTGTAGCCGCTCTGCCGAAAGCTCATCCTTAGCTCCAAAGATAATGTCGGGCACATTCTTTCGCGGCTGAACCAACATTTCTATGATATCCGAAACTGCGGTTTCAATAACTGCCTGCCCATAACTGGCCGGTAGACGGGCTTCATCTTGAATAGCATCAATAAATTTTTGCCAGGCATCGAGCACGGCATCAGCACTGGTATTGGCCCAATCCGTCTTGGGGATGTTCATCGAATCAGAAAGATTACGCTTTAGCTCCACACTGATGCGGCGAACAATAAAAGAAGGGAACTCCCACGAACGAAGTTCTTCAACCGTATAATACTGATCGTTTTCAGGTAAACGATCAATTAATCTTTGCGTTATTTGCTGGATGATTTGTTTCATAATTTTTGGGAAATATATCGTCTAACGAAAGGCAATACAACCTAAGAACGGCTCAATATGTTAAATCCTGAGAATCTTTTGAAATTTCCTTTCCATTAATAGGTAACGAGTTTAAAAACGCAGCCTGTCAAAGTTTTCATTTAGGATTTGATGATCCCTTATTACCTTTGGCCTATGATTACGCTATCTGTTAAACAGCTAAAAAAGTCTTTTGGTCCGAATACTGTTTTTTCGGATGTCTCCTTTGATCACCAGTCAACTGCCCTTGGCATTGCCGGATCTAACGGTTCAGGAAAATCAACTTTCCTGAAATGTCTCGGCGGACTTTTGCCCCCAAGTTCAGGAGATATCGCATGGGAAGATAACGGAACTATACTCAATAAAACAGCTCTTAAAAACAAATTGGGATATGCGGCTCCTTATATCAATCTTTATAATGAACTAAGCTGTCGCGAAAATCTGGAATTCATCTCAAAGATGCGGCACCAGTCGGATTCTGTTAAAACGATTGATTTGTGGATCTCAAAGGTAGGACTTCAACATGCTATTGATCAACCGTTTGGAAAGCTGTCAACGGGACAGCAGCAACGGCTGCGGCTGGCCTCAGCCTTATTTTATGACCCCGATATTTTACTTTTGGATGAGCCCGGTTCCAACCTGGATGAAGAGGGACGAAATCTTATCACAGAAATTGTTACCGCATTTGATGCCCCTGAAAAGCTGATTATTATTGCTTCCAATAATCCTGATGAGCTGAGCCTCTGTGAGCGAATCTTTTCTATTGAAAAAGAAGCTTTTGTAGAATAGCATTAATTCATCTGACAGGTTTCGCCCTGGCAACACTCCTGGACATTAATTCCACAATTAGCACATTGGCCGTGTCCGTGCACCCAAACCAACGGAGCTTTAACACCACAATACGTGCACTGACGGGACTCTTCAGATCTTTTTTCTCTCGTTGAATTATTCAGGTCAGCCATAATTACGATTGTGTTAGTTCCTCATATGCTACGCCAAGATTATCAGAGAGGGTCCAAAAATCAGCATATAAAAAATGGTCAAACTCTTCGAGTGATTTCTTATTGGTAATCTCTTCTTTGCTCAATCCCTGATCAATCCCTTTCTGAGCATAATCCAATACAGCTGAAAGATAATTTCTCATCACCCCAAGATCTTCTTTTTTACCGGTGACGCCATATTTGGGTTTGGCATGACCAAAAATGTAAACAGCATCAGAAGGGTACTCATCTGCAACCGCTGATAAAATTTTCGTCCAATTTTGCATTGATGCTCCTGATGGGCGATCGGTATAGGGATTCATCCGATTGAACACCAAATCTCCCATGTGCACGACATTGGCTTTTTCAAAATAAACCACTGAATCCCCGCTCGTGTGTCCGGGACCATAGTATTTGGCATGGATAGTTTCATCTCCCAGATCCATTTTCCAATTCTTAGAATAGGTGGTCTCAGGAAAAGCAGTATTACCTCCGTCCTCACTTTCTTTGTTTGCTTTCTTCATCAGTTTCGGAACGTTTTCATGTGCTACCATCTTTTCAGCCACTCCTTTAAAAGTCGGATTTCCACCGGTATGATCGCCATGGTGGTGCGTATTAATCAGCAGATTTAAAGGGTGATCCGTTTTATCACGCAGACCGTTCAGGCAATTTTTAGCGGTCTCCGGATATTGGGAGTCTATAACCGCCATCGCATCCGACGATGCTAACCAACCTATAGTGCCACCTCGTTCAGTAAAATAACCCACATTACGGCGAAGTGTATTAAAACCACCCTGGCTATTGGCAAAAAGTGATTTAAACGGAAGGGCAGCACCGGCTGCCAGCAATGAAGAGCGGAATAAAAATTGGCGGCGGTCCATATTCAACTTATTTCGTTAACGGTTAACAAAATGATACGAAAATTAAAAACCCAATCATTATAAAATCATTCCTAAAGCGTCATATCATCCCTAATCAACAGTAAAATAGCAGCGTGCGGACAAATTAAATACTTTTCGTTTTCAAACTCAATTTCATGGGCTTTATCTTTTAAAAAGATAGCCAAGTCCCCTTCATCGGCCTGCATGCCAATATACTTCGTCTGGCTTGTTTCTTTCCAGGCTTCATCTACCTCATTAGAAGGGATGGGGTAACCCGGACCCGTTTTAACAACATAGCCACTATGGATATCTGCCTTCTCCTTTACTGTTGCAGGTAACACAAGTCCACTTTTTGTTGTTGTTTCCATATCTCGCGGTTTAATAAGTACACGATCTCCAACAACAATAAAGTTTTCTACTGAATTTAGATATTCTTGAATCATCACAATTATTTACCTTAAAAATCTACGATTTTATATACCCAAAGTTAACGTCTTTGTATAACAATCTGAACTAAAGATTCCCTCCATATACCCAAAATTATGGATTTAACAACTAGCTATGTATTGTAACTGGGGTTAATTCCATAATTGGTACACAAACTACCCGTAGCTTTGCTGCCGATAGGGTCTACATAATTATGAGCTGTAGGAATGAAAAACGAGCTAAAACTGCTCGTCAAAATATTACAAAAGATTCAGACAACATCTGCGGAAGTAATATCCGTTAACGGCTAATATTTTAAGATGAGAAAGTAGCAGAATATGCAGCCATCGCTTATAAAAATGATATTACCGGCCAACTGTGAAAAAGAAGTGAAAAATTAACGCAATTACCCTAATACAAAAAACCGTTTCACCCGAATTTTTCGTGATCGCCAGATTAAATTACCGACTTTATCTTCTGTAATTTCATTTTCTTTTGCATCGTCTTCTGAAACCTCGGCAGGCATTTTTTCCTTGGCCTCATCCAGATGAAGGTTATCCAGAAAAAGTTTAAGCTGATTACGATCAAAATGGGAATAGCGATTTTCCAACGCCTGAATAACATCAGGCCAAATTTCGGGTCGTGCCGACCATTCAATACCTAAACCAATAGCATTTTCCGGAGCATCTTCGCTTAAACAAATGTTTAGCCGTTCATTAATATCGGAGGGCACGGGTTCATGGCGCAATAGTTTGGGGCCCAGCTCATCTCCATTTGCGCGCGGGAAAAAGCTTTTCCACATCTGGTTTGTATAGGGATGATGATAATAAACCTCATACTTTTTGCTGTCCTTTCGCAATTGTTTCATCTCATTTATAAGGGAAACCTGCTTGTCGTGATCAATAATATACATGGGGTCGATTCTTTTTAGTTCAGGATTTTACTCCCGAGCCAACATCAACATAGATTCAATAGCAACTCCATCTATATGTACAAAATATCATATACTTTGTTCCAGCAATACATTTATTTTATTTAATCCTTTGATTGCATTCGATCAAAGAATACGTCATACTTCTTTTTGTGATCTTGTTAAACCCCCATCATTTTCAATTAATTAAATCCATTGATGGCAACCAAGTTCTATCAAAACCCTTACTCCAGAAACCAGCAAATATCCATTGCTACAATAATTTCATGTGGATTATTTTTAGCAATTTCTTTCACTGACTTGATGGGGCAATCCACATTTGATCGTGGCAAAAAATTCTACCACCAAAGAGATGCCAATGCTGATTCCTTCAAAGCAGATCCTACCAATATTAACTGGGCTATTGATTTATTTGAATCCGCTTTGGAGCAAAATATTAACCCCGAAGAGTCAGCTATTTACTTACTTAAAGCGTATTATTTTAAGGGGATGTTTACCGGGCTCTCAGAAAATCAGCAAAAAGATGTATATGAAAAGGGACGAAATTTGGGTGAGAAAATGATTGAGCGCTATCCCGATTCAGTGCCCATTAAATTCTGGTATGCCGCCAATATCGGACGATGGGCAGATGTACATAGCTTTGCCCGGGCAGCTACAAGTGGCGTCTCAAAAAAGTTACGGAGAATTTGTAAAGACATCATTGAAAAAAATCCCAAATACCAAGATGGAGGGGGATATCGCATTTTAGCCCAAGTGCACTTTTATTCTCCCCACATTCCTATTGTAATGGGTTGGCCGTCAAAAGATAAGGCATTGGAGCTTGTTGAGAAGGCCTTGGAGATTGCTCCTGAAAATCCCACAAACAAAATGCTGTACGCTAATATATTACTCGAATTTGACCGAAATGAAGAAGCAAAAGAATTACTTTATGAGATTAGGCGCACAACGCCTCGCGCCTCCCACACAGTTGAAGATCGCTATGTTAAATATCGCAGCCGAAAACTATTTAAGGACCACTTCAATTAGCGTAACAGATTTAAAACGAACCCAATGACTTCTCGGCTGAGCTGATCTTCTTTAATCCGTCCATTAATCTGATGGTTCTTAACTGTTATCTCCCCATTAAATGAGAAGCTAACTTTCTTATCTTCATTGTTTGGATCGGCCAGTATCAGGCTAAGGTTAGGCTGCTCCTCATTCCATTCAATTGATTTTTTTAACGGAATAGAAAAGTCAAGCATAGGATCTTTAAATCCACCACCGGTATCGATCGCCGAAAACTCCAAGTCAATGTTATGATGTTCACTAACCTCAATATCTTGCCCATCACATTTTAATGACGTTATTTCGGCAGAGGTCTGAATTTTCATTTTAGTACTACCTTGTATTACTTAAATTCAATCCAATAATAGGCAAGCTGAAGATCTTTTAGAAATGCTATGAATGAGAAAGAATGTCCCAGTTGTGCAGTAGAAGTGGATGCCGATGCAGACGTATGCCCCATTTGTGGATATGAGTTCCCGAGCCAACCGCTAAGTATTCAAATTGCAGCATGGATTATGATAATTCTACTGCTTCTTTATTGGGTCGTCTTTTAGAGAATAATGAATATTACACTAATAACCACTATTACTCTGGCAAAACTTCATCAAACAAAAAAGCCTTCTAACAGCTCTAAAAGCTATCAGAAGGCTTGTAAAGTCGGGACGACTGGATTTGAACCAGCGACCCCACGACCCCCAGTCGTGTGCTCTACCTGGCTGAGCCACGTCCCGAAATAGGATTGCTTAAGATAGGGCTGTCGGTGGCAAAACTCAACCTATTCTTCAACAGATTGGCACAATTCCACCAGCACCCCATGGTTATCTTTGGGATGTACAAAAGCCACCAATTTGTTGTCAGCCCCACGGCTGGGCTCATCACTTAATACGGTAAATCCTTCTTCGCGTAACCGTTTCAGTTCAGCATGGATATCATCCACCTCGAAAGCCACATGGTGCATTCCTTCGCCTTTTTTAGCGACGTATTTGGCGATCACAGAATCAGGACTTGTAGCACCCAACAGCTCTACTTTAGACTGACCTGTTTCAAAAAAAGCTGTTTCTACTTTTTGATTGTCTACGACTTCGCGCTTATAGCACTCTCCGTCCAAAAGCTTCTCGTAGGTTTCTACCGCTTTCTCCAAATCATCAACCGCTATACCAATATGATCAATATGCATGACTTAAATTCTATTTAACAGTTAACAATAATCAGTTCGTAGATAAACTAATATATTGCAATGCTCTGATGCCTTCGAGTCCAAGAATGGGCTTCAATTCTTCATCCGACATACTTTTATCCACTGAAACCGCCGTAATAGCATTCTCTCCTTTTTGGGTTCGCCCCAAACTCAAATTAGCGATGTTAATATCTTGATTTGCCAACGCACCACTGACCGAGGCCAGCATTCCGGGTTTATCTACATTTTGATACATGATGATATCTCCCTCAAGTCGAAGCTCAATGCCAAATCCGTCAATCTCTACAATACGATAATCATTTTCACCAAACACGGTAGCAGAAATCTTTTTGTAATCCGCTCCCTCATCCAGCTTGATCGTAATCAAATCGTTAAATGTTTTTGTCTGACTGGCAGTGGTTTCGCGAATATTCAGCCCCCGTTCTTCAGCGTAGTGCCGGGCGTTAATCAGATTCACCGACTCGCTTACGTGATGCGAAAGAATGCCTTTCAGGATAGAATCCGTTAATACATCCGCAAATTTGGTGCATGTACCGCTGTATTCAAACGAAAATTCATTGGCATGTTCGGGTGCCAGCTGAATAGCAACGCTTCCCAACTTTTCCGCCAGTTTTAAATACGGCTGCACCTCTTTATTGGTGATCAGCGAGATCGATTTCCCGTTCAGACTTCCTTTAAAACTTTTCTGCTCCAACGCATCGGCCATCTGATGTGCAATCTGCTCGGCCACTTTTTCCTGCGCTTCCTCAGTAGAAGCACCAAGATGCGGGGTTGTAATTATTTGAGGATGCCTTAACAACTCATAAAGTTCTTCAGTAGGAGGCTCGCTGGAATAGACATCCAGTGCAATACCTTCGACATATCCCTCCTCAATGAGCGTAATCAAATCCCCTTCTTTATAAATTCCGCCCCGGGCACAATTCACCAGGTACATTCCTTTTTTGAGCTGATCTGCATTTTCCATTGAAATCATATTCTTGGTCTTCTCATTCAATGGAGTATGAACCGTAAGAAAATCGGCCTTAGCGAGTAGCTCATCCAACTCAAGTAGTTCTACGCCCAGACTTTCAGCCTTCTCAACTGATGCAAAAGGATCATAGGCCTTAATGGTCATCCCAAATTCCTGCATACGCTTGGCTACTTCACCGCCTATTTTACCTAATCCCACAATACCAAGTGTTTTGTTATGGACTTCGGTACCCATGTATTTTTTCCGATCCCATCCTCCGCTTTTAACTTTATTAACTGCCTGCGGTATATTCCGTGCCAGAGAAAGAATCATTCCACACGTATGTTCTGCGGTGGAAATCGTATTTCCATCGGGCGTATTCATAACCAATACCCCTCGCGCGGTAGCAGCCTCAATATCGATATTATCAACTCCTACTCCGGCACGACCTACAACCTTTAAATTCTCCGCAGCTCTTAATACTTCCGGTGTTACATCTGTTGAACTCCGCACCACAATACCATCATACGATTTTATTTCGTCAAACAGCTCCTGTCCGCTTAAATTGTGATTTCGAACTACTTCAATTCCGCGTTCTTCAAAAACTTTTTCGCAGAGTTCATCAACGTTATCTAACAGTAAAACTTTAAATGGCATGGGTATGTGGAATTTTGATTAGTTTAAAATTCAGCGAATTCAGTTATTAGTTTCTTGACTTCACCTATTCCTTTTTTGTCTTTGGTAGAACTGACAATAACAGGCACTTCAATATTCATATCATCCAAAATCCGTTTTAACCGAAATTTGGATTGCTGCTGTTTATTGTAGGAAAGTTTATCGGCCTTGGATAGGACCACAGCAAAAGGCATTCGATTCGTCCCCAGCCAGTAGAAAAATTCTTCATCAAGGTCGCTGGGCTCATGACGGATATCCACCAAGTGAAGTACTAAGCGAAGCGTCGATCTTTCCAACAGGTAATCGCGTATATCCCGTCCCCAGCGCTCCCGTTCTTCTTTCGATACCTGGGCATAACCAAATCCAGGCAGATCAACCAAGTATATTTTGTCATCCACCTGGTAATAATTCATCTGCTGCGTTTTGCCCGGTACGTTACTGGTCCGTGCCAATCCCTTATGATCGACCAAAGCGTTGATCAGTGATGATTTTCCTACATTGGAGCGGCCCGCAAAACAGATCTCTGGAAAATAGGGATCCGGGCAAACATCCAGCGAAGGCGCACTCGTGACGAAGTCAGCTTTTTTGAAAGGCATTATATAATTTCGTTTTCTTCTTTTTCGATGCCAAAATTAACCGGTACGGGATACTCTTCGGTAAAGCAGGCCGTACAATATCCTTTGGGGGATACATTGGCCTCTTTTACAGCATTTACCAACCCATCGGGCGACAAGTACCTGAGGCTATCCACCCCAATTTCTTTGGCCATTGCATCAATATCCTGATTAAAACGATTAGCCATTAATTCCTCAGGAGTAGGAAAGTCCATCCCATAATAACAAGGACTGATGATAGGCGGTGAACTCACCAAAAAGTGAACTTCGGCAGGATTATCCTGTCTGATCATATTAACCAAATAGCGCGATGTCGTTCCACGTACAATAGAGTCATCCACAATAATAACCGAACGGCCTTCTATCACGCCCTGCACCGTATTAAACTTGGTGCGCACTTTTTGATTGCGGGATTCCTGTCCCGGTGATATAAAGGTACGCCCCACATAATGGTTACGGATCAGCCCGATTTCAAACTTGCACCTGTGCCCTAATTTCTGATTTTCATGCACATACCCCAATGCGGCCGTATTGCTCGAGTCAGGTACCGAAATTACAATCGGTTTTTTATCACCGGGTACATTTTGAATGACCTCGTCAATAGGATGCTCCTTAGCCAGATACTTACCTAAATTTCGACGGACTTTATCTACATTTTCGCCAAATATCTTGCTATCGGGACGTGAGAAATATACATACTCAAAAATGCACTGGCTGGTATCAGTACCGTATTCTGCATCCAGATGGTAAGATTCCGGCTCGGAATCAGACGTTGCATCCTGATCCATTACCAGCACCTCTCCAGGCTCAATGTCGCGGATAAATTCTGCGTCAATAATATCAAACGCGCAGGTTTCGCTGGCCACACAATAGGAACCGTCAACTTTTCCCAGCGCCAACGGACGAAATCCATTGGGATCGCGAACTGCAATCAATTTATCGTCGGTCAGCATCACCAAGCTGTAGGCACCTTCAACCTGCTCAAGTGCATCTAAAACCTGTCCCAACTGTGTTTCTTTTTTGCTATGGGATATGAGATGCAAAATAAGTTCGGTGTCTGAGGTACTCTGAAAAAGCACTCCTTCTTCCCTGAAACGCTCACGTAACTGCTTGGCATTCGCCAAATTTCCGTTATGCCCTATCGCAATATTTCCGCTGCGATAATGAACACGGAACGGCTGTATATTAGCCGGGTTTTTAGCTGCACCTGTTGTAGAATAACGATTATGTCCAATGGCTGCAGTGCCTTTAAGTTCTTTTTCGAAGATCTTTTGATCATCAAATACATTTAACACCAGGCCAAAATCGCGGTGCGCAGGCATTACCCAACGGTTTTGATCTTCATCGTAATGAGAAGTCACAATTCCCGCTGATTCCTGTCCCCGGTGTTGTAGTGCGTGCAGTCCATAATAGGTGAGAAAGGCTGCGTCGGGATGGTTTTGCATCCCAAAAATGCCGCAATAATCGCGTGGCTTGTCGATCATTAAGCTAGTTGATAAGAATTGGTTTCCAGTGATTGGAAAGTTAATAAAAATAGCGGAGTATGTGGAACCAAATGATTAATTTATTTTGGTGGTTCAGAAGTATCATCCAGCCTCACATTAACTTCACTCATATCTACAGCGGTAGATACTTCGGAGCTAAACGTGAAATCATTTTGTACTAATGCCGTCCGAGTCTGATCCATCAGCTCTGATTTTATATTTGCCAAGAAAACTTCCTGTTTGGATACATCCACTTTAATCCAGAAATAACCGGTTAATTCTACAAAGTTTGGCATAAAGCCGGTGGTTTGTACCATTGGCTCAGGCTTATCTACGGCTTGTTCATTTCCCTTTATTACCTCTAAAAGAATTTTACAAGCTTTTGTGGCATCATCTCGATAATCAATCCCAATCGTAAATGATCCACGTCTGAGTCCATCCCGCGTATAATTATACAATGGCTTGGCAAGGAGCTGCGAACTCGGTACAAACACATCGCATCCATTGGCCATGCGAATATGGGTATGCCGTAGCTCAATATTCTGTACCCGACCAACAACTCCTTCCGATTCTATAAGATCACCGTTCGTAAAAGGACGACTAAAAGCCATGAAAAATCCCGCCAAAAAGTTTTCGCCAATATCCTTAAAAGCAAAACCCAAGATTACAGCTGTAATACCACCGCTGGCTAATATGCTGGTCGCAATACCGGATAAGCCCAAAATATTTAGCGCTACAAGAATACCAATAAGAAAAATGAGAGCATAAATTAACTTCCCAAAGAAATTCACATTCGATGATGTGAGAGGCGTTTTATCTAATATATTTTTGTAAACTTTTCGGCCGCCTTTTGCCAAGAAATGAAACAGGACAAGAACAATTAAAGCAAAAAGAAGTTCGGGAAGCTTTTCCAAAAATTGTTCAAAAAGCTCTTCAAAACGGCTATATAAAATTTCCATAATCTTTTATTATTTCCTGAATAATATTCTAAGAAAGAGAAAACTTTTAAGTATGGAAACTTATTTTTTGATTAAAAAAGAAAGGAATAATCAAATACCTTTTACAATACCTGTTTCTCGAAAATAAATCATGTATTCAATATTTAATAGAGCATTAACGATAATTGTTAACTTAACGCAAATGAGCTTATACTTTAATCGATAAATGGTGTTGTTTGTATTAAGATAAAAACGTACTTATCCGTAGGACATTTTTAAAAAAAAGAGAGGGCGATGTCACATAATAAATCAGATGAAGAACAAAAGGGAATAAAAAAACTTGCGGGACTTTCACTAGCCGCAATTGGTATTGTTTTCGGTGATATCGGTACCAGTCCCTTATATGCCTTTCGAGAAAGTTTCCATGAAGATTATGGCATAACAACCTCCTCAGCTAATATTCTTGGAGTGCTTTCCCTTATCTTCTGGGCGCTAATTTTGGTAATCTCCATAAAATATCTCGCTTTTATCTTACGGGCAGATAATAAGGGAGAAGGCGGTATAATTGCTTTAACGGCCCTCATTACGCCAAAAAATTCTGATAACAGGTACAGGCGCTGGCTGGTTCTGGCAGGGCTTTTCGGAGCTGCGCTACTCTATGGAGACAGTATGATTACCCCTGCCATTTCAGTTCTCAGTGCTATAGAGGGTTTGCAAATTGCTACTCCCATATTTGAACCCTATATCATTCCGATTACCCTCGGAATCCTGATAGGACTTTTCCTTGTGCAAAGTTATGGGACGGCGGGAATTGGCAAAGTGTTCGGTCCCATAACCACTATTTGGTTCCTTACACTGGCCGCATTAGGTATCAGCCAGATACTGGGATCTCCCGAAGTTTTTCGTGCACTCAATCCTGTTTATGGGATAGAGTTTTTTCTACTTAACGGAACTTCAGGCTTCCTGGTTTTAGGATCCGTTTTTCTTGTCGTTACCGGTGGAGAAGCCCTATATGCGGATATTGGCCATTTCGGTCTTCTCCCTATCCGACTCACTTGGTTCGGGATTGTACTACCTTCACTTCTTTTAAATTATTTTGGCCAGGGTGCATTGCTTTTGCAACATCCGGAAGCCGTTAACAATCCTTTCTTCTTGATGGGCCCTGATTGGGCACTTTATCCCATGGTTATTATCGCAACGGCTGCCACTATTATCGCTTCACAGGCGGTAATCTCCGGGGCTTTTTCTCTTACCAGACAAGCCGTGCAATTGGGATATGTGCCTCGCATGAAAATTGAACAGACATCAGCCGAGGAAGTCGGGCAAGTTTATCTCCCTGTAATCAACTGGACCTTGATGATTGCCTGTATCGGCCTTGTACTTGGTTTTGGATCTTCCAGTAATCTTGCCGCAGCTTACGGTGTGGGAGTAACCACAGACATGGTCTTTACAACATTACTCTTTGCGGTTGTACTTTTTGTTCGATGGAATTGGTCATTAGCCATCACTATCGGGCTTACAACGCTATTCCTGATCATTGATCTTGCCTTCTGGGGAGCAAACATCATAAAGGTTCCCGGTGGTGGTTGGTTCCCCCTGGTGATAGCTGCTATCGTATTTACTTTGATGACAACTTGGAAAAAGGGTCGAAATATTTTGGGTGAACATCTTAAAAGCAGCGAACTTCCACTACAAAAATTTATGGGTAACATAGGAGAATACGCTAATACCGAAGAAGAAAAAATTAAAGATGTGACAGGAACGGCAATCTATATGTACTCTAATCCCGAAGGTACTCCTCCTGCCCTACTAAACAATGTTAAATTCAATAAGGTGCTACATAAAAACATTGTGATACTCAGTGTCAACCATACCGACGAGCAACCTTATGTTCCAGAAGAAGAAAAAATTACGGTCGAAAAGCTTTCAGATAAATTTTTTAGAATAATAATAAAAAGTGGATTTGCTGAGAATGTAGATATTCCGAAATCCTTGGATAAAATAACACGTGGAGATTACGAAATTTCATTCAATATGAAAGAAACCACCTTTTTCCTTGGTAAAGAGAAAATCCTACCTACCGAGAAAAAATATTCAGATATGTCCAAATGGAGAGACTGGCTATTTAGCATTATGGTCAGAAATGAACAGCGGGCAACAGCCTACTTTAATCTGCCGATAGATCGCGTGGTAGAAGTAGGTACTCAGATCAAAATGTAGCCAGCTACTTGTTAATAAAAAAAGCTCCTGCAGAGAACTGCAAGAGCTTTAGTTGAGAGAGCGGGAGACCGGAGTCGAACCGGCGACCTTCTCGTTGGCAACGAGATGCTCTACCGCTGAGCTACTCCCGCTAATACGTCAAGTTCTTCAAAAAAATCTAAAAATGAGTCCTCAGTAGCTTTAACACAAGATGATTTTCCGTTTTTCAAAGAGTCCCAAATATAAGGCATTCACCCTATATATATCAAGAGCAATTAGTCATTTTCTACAAAACTTTTTTGTTCCGGAAATTAAAGAACAATGGTTTCTGAACGCTTGGGTCCTTTGGATAAAATAGTCAGCTCAACTCCCAAATAATCTTCTATAAATTGCAAATAGTCTTTTGCTGCTTTTGGTAATTCGTCAACACTATCGCAGTTCTCCAAGGATTCATTCCAACCAGACATAGTCGTAAAAATAGGCTCAATATCCTCGATATCAGGAAGATCCAGTGGAAAAATATCAGTTTCTTCACCATCAACACGATAGGAAGTACACAGCTTGATCTCTTCAAAATCATCCAGAATATCGAGTTTGGTAAGCGTAATCTCGTTCATCCCATTTAGGCGCACTGCATATTTAAGAGCAACCAGGTCAATCCAGCCGCAGCGGCGGGGACGACCGGTGGTAGCTCCAAATTCCTGACCCGCTTCGCGCAGTTTTTCGCCGGCATCATTTGTCAATTCGGTTGGAAACGGTCCATTACCAACGCGGGTACAATATGCTTTGGTGATACCCATCACTTTATTGATAGCTGTAGGCGGAATAGCTGAACCGGTACATGCTCCGCCGGATGTAGGACAGGAAGAAGTTACAAAAGGATACGTGCCATGATCGACATCCAACAGACTGCCCTGAGCCCCTTCAAGCAAAATTTCATCGTCCCTTTCTATTCCATCATGCAGCAATTCAGAAGTATTGGTAACATACGGTTGTAGCTTATCGGCGGCTTCCAGTAGATCTTCAATAATTGGCTCGGCCTCAATAGGATCGTGTTTATACACGTGCTGTAAAGCCTCGTTAATATCCGCAATATTGTCTTGTACCTTTTTGCGCAGTGCCTTTGGGTGGAGAAGATCTGACATTCGAATACCCACACGAGATACTTTACTCACATAGGCTGGACCAATACCTCGTCCTGTAGTACCAATAGCATCGTCACCGCGGTGTTCTTCTTTAACCTGATCAAGCAACTGGTGATACGGAAGGATTACATGAGCGGAGCTGCTTATTTTTAACCGGTTTTTAATATCACCTCCGATCGCTTCCACTTCTTTGATCTCTTCAAGCAGTGCAAAAGGATCTATTACTACTCCATTGCCGATTATACAAGTCGCATCTCCATTAAAAATACCAGATGGAATGAGGTGCAGCACAATTTTTTTGTCATCAAATTCAAGGGTATGTCCGGCATTAGCGCCTCCCTGATACCGAACAACATAATCAGCATCCTTACTAAGCAGATCTACTATTTTTCCTTTTCCCTCATCGCCCCACTGGGCTCCTACAACAACACGAATGGCCATAATATCAATTTGACATAAAAAAAGGGGTGACCAGTCACCCCTTTCCTAAATTAAATTTAAAATATATTACTCTTCCTCTTTGGAATTACCGTATGATTTAACCGCTTCTTCGAGCGACTTAAAGTGATTAAATACGGTAATCAACTTGGTAACAACAAGCAGGCTTTCGATTTTATCAGTTGCATTAGCGATACGTAAATCTCCGCCTGCTTTACGCATCGTTGTGAGCCCACCTATGAGCATCCCCAATCCCGATGAGTTCATAAACTTAACTTTACCCAAATCGGCAACGACATTGGTTCGATCCTCTTCGATAAGCTCGTGAAGCTTCTCGTTTAGTTTAACGGCATCAGGGCCACCCATCACATTGCCCTTAAATTCAATTACAACACAATTATATCGTTCTGATACATTAAAATTCATTTGATTGCTCCCCGCTTGTTAATATTAGGAGTTAATATAATAGTTAAGCTTTTTCTTGGTAGCGTTGAATTTCAACAACTGTTGAACTTGCTACAAACAACGAACTATAGGTACCAATAATGACACCAAGCATCAATGCAAAGGAAAAGCCTTTAAGAACTTCCCCGCCAAATATAAATAGAATGGTTACCACAAAAAAGGTAGTCACAGAGGTAATTACGGTACGACTTAACGTATCGTTTAAACTCCTGTTGACCATCTTATCGTGATCCATCGTTTTATACAGCAGACTGTTTTCTCTAATACGGTCAAAAACGACCACTGTGTCATTAAGTGAGTAACCCACAATCGTTAAAAAGGCAGCAATTATTGACTGATCCATTTGCAAACTAAACGGTACTAAGTCCGACAGGAAGGTAAATACCCCAACGACAATTAATACATCGTGAAACAAGGCTGCTACCGCGCCGGCCGAATACGTCCAGTCTTTAAACCGGATCAGGATGTAAATAAAGATCACAATCAACGCAAATATAATAGCATTTAACGCTCCCCGTTTGAGATCTTCGGCAAAACGGGCCCCAACAATATCCGTCTTGATAACGGTGGTCGGATTATCCGGATACACCTCCGACATCGTACTGGTAATGAGCGTTTGTACCGTAGAAATATTTTTAGGGTTATCCGTTCGGATCAAGACTTCTTGCGGTGACCCGAAAAGTTTAACCACCGGCGTACCATCCAGCGGACCCGATAATTCGGAGCGAATATCAATGACATCAACGGGCTGCTCGAACTCAAGAACGAACTCTTTACCGCCCTTGAAGTCAATGCCGTATTGCAAGCCTTTGGTTAAGATTCCGAAGATTGAAGCCACAAGCAGAATACCAGAAACGTAATAGGCAATTTTGTGGCCTTTTAGAAAGTTAAAATCAGGATTTTCGAACCATCTCATAATTAAAGTCCCTTATTGTAAATGTTGAATTTCTTTGTTTTTAACCGAAGCTGATATCGGCAGATTTATCGCGTGTCAGGTAATCCACAATAACGCGGGTAATCACAATCGCACTGAACAATGATGCCACAATACCGGCCATCAGCGTAACCGCAAACCCTTTAATGGGTCCAACCCCAAAACTATAGAGAATAATACCTACGAAGAATGTCGTGATGTTGGCATCCATAATGGCACTCATAGCGTTGGAATAACCGCCCTCAATGGCGGCACGAATCGTTTTACCGGCTCGCTGTTCCTCTCTGATCCTGTCAAATATCAGCACATTGGCATCCACGGCCATACCTATGGTAAGCACAATACCCGCAATACCGGGTAATGTAAGTGTTGCCTTAAAGGCCGCTAAAATACCCAGTATAAAAATGATATTGAGCATCAATGCGAGGTCGGCGATAGCCCCACCGGTTCGGTAATAGACCATCATAAACATCGCAACAATGATCAATCCGATAATTGTAGAATAAAATCCTGCCTGAATTGATTCTTCACCAAGGGTAGCACCAACCGTACGCTCCTCGACTATATCAAGGGGAGCAGGAAGGGCACCTGAAAGTAGTATATTGACAAGGTCTTCGGCTTCGGTAACACTTCCCAATCCGGAAATAGAAGAACGACCGTTAGAAATTTTTGTCTCTACATTGGGATAGGAATACACGTACCCATCAAGCACAATCGCAATAGGCTTCCCAATATTTGCCCCGGTAATACGTGCCCAGCGTCGAGCACCCTCAGCGTTCATGTTCATTGATACCCGAGGTTCATTGGTAGCCTGATCAAAATTAACGCTGGCTTCAGAAATCACATCTCCGGTCAGCTCCACTTCTGATCGCACGCCAATAAGCTCAAATAACTCCTGACCCTGCTCAGTTTCGGTAAATGGTGTGGCACCCCACATCAACTCAACATTCCGGGGCATCAGCTCCTGCACTTCAGGCCGCTGCAGCAACTCATTTACACGAGCAGTATCTCTACCGGTAGTATATCCAAAGGTATAAGGATTCTGACCCCGTGGATTTAAGACTTCAAGCAATGGATTCTGAGCAGCTCCCTGCTGAACGGTATCACTCGTATCTGAAGAAACCTGATCGTAATAACTTACTACACGATCTTTCGCATTGCTAATTTGATCCGGTTGACCCACCAGTCGGAACTCAAGACGAGCAGTTCCTTTCAGCAGATCACGGATACGTTGTTTATTCGCCACCCCGGGAAGCTCAACCACCACACGGTTGTTCCCCTGCTTAAAGATCGCAGGCTCGGTTACCCCATAGCGGTCAACGCGCGATCGGATAATTTCCATCGCCCTATCCACTGCTGATTCCCGCTGCTTTACCAAATACTGCTGTATTTCTTCGTTTGTTGATCGACGTGTGATATTTTCAGTATCAGAACGATAATAGCGACTTAATCTTCCATCGGGATAACGCTGTTCAAACAGCTGAACCATCTCCTCAATAAAATCCGTATTATTTGCGAGTGCACGCTGCTTAGCATCATCAATTACATTGACTAGTGTTGTATCAGCGTTTTCGCCGGCTAATTCTTTAAGAAATTGTGCCGTACCAACTTCCAATGTAACGTGCATGCCGCCCTGTAGATCAAGCCCCAGCGACAACGAATTCTGGCGCAACTCTTGCAGACGTTGCGCATTTTCTTCAACATACTCAGCGCGCTCGGCTTCTGGCAAGTCCTCAACATAATTCTGCTCCAACATATTTACTACTGTCGGCCATAAATAAAAGATCGTAAGTGCCAGAAAGGCGACAATAAATCCTATTTTAGTTCCATTACCTTTCATAATAATTCATTTTAAAAATTAAGAATAGAAATTCGTTAACAGTACAATACCCGCTTGTGCGAGACATAACTAAAGAATGGGATATCCCTGTTCCACCTAAGGAGCACCGATAGCAATCCCTTCTGTCATCGGCTGCATTGCCATATTGAAAAAACCGTCAACATCGGCAGTAAAAGTATCGAGACTCCATACATATTCGGGAATCAGTGATACAGCAGCCGCTGATCCTATTGCTCCGTTTTGATCAAATACAATAGAGACGAAAGCTTTTGTAACTGAGGGAATAGGTATACCGGCCATAGCGTTACCGGTTTGAAATTGACTCCACTCAACTAGCAACATCTGATAGAAGTGCATTGAGGCTGTTGATTCCGTAAAAGAAAAATCAAAGTTCTCGTTGTTACTTTTCACAAACTGAGAAGCTTCTTTTATAAACTCATCCAAGTCACTGGCTGACTTCCGAAGATCATCCAACTCTTTTTGCAACCCAATGCCATCAGAAGTTTTCACCTTGGTATCCAACCAACTCGCAAAGGCCTGCGATGAACGATTCACCTGAACTTGCTGCACCATATACAAGCCAAAGCCTGTACAAATCACAGCAATTACAAAAAGACGAATTATATATGTGCGGAGTCGATTCATCAGTGGCAGAAAATAGGGAGAATGTAAGAACGGGACAAACCTTTTTCTGCTTTCCTAAAATCTCTTTCGAGAAAGCTCTTAGGGAAATTATAGTCTCATACTAAATTACTCTTCCAGCCCCGGCTGATGCTTCCGAAAAAACATATCATCAAGCCAGCCATAAAATATGGTGATCATCAACGCGGCAAACGAAGCAAACAAAATATTGCTCGAAAGAGGCATCTGTGAATAAAACACACTTTCAAACAGCACTGTTATCAATACGGTGAGCACAATACATACTGACAGACACTTTGCGAAAAAACTCATATAAACCTCCGAATTTTGTTAGAAGGATATACGCTATAATGTCGAAAGTAATTCAACCTGCCAAATTTTGGCAGATAAAACCTCAACTTATTTTGGGATATACTTTTAGGAGGGGGACTGCCTCTTGTTTCATTTGAACTCATTCCAGAATCTAAAAAAATCTTTCAATAGTATTTAAAAACAGATCCTGAAATAAATTCAGGATGACATGTGGAGTTTTGAAAAAGCCTCTTTAAGAGGCCGTAACCGTCTTTTGCTTCTCGCGGTTAAATTCTTCCTTCAGATATTGCCCCGTGTAGCTCTCCTCCATTTGGGCAACCTCCTCGGGTTTTCCTTCAGCAATAATTTCTCCTCCCCCGACCCCACCTTCGGGACCCAGATCGATAATCCAATCTGCCGCTTTTATGAGGTCGAGATTATGCTCGATTACAATTACAGTATTTCCTTTGTCCACCAGCTGCTGTACCACATCAACAAGCATACGCACATCCTGGAAATGTAATCCGGTGGTGGGTTCATCCAAGATATATAATGTATCGCCGGTACCCACTTTGGCAAGTTCGCGAGCAAGCTTAATGCGTTGTGCTTCACCGCCACTAAGCGTAGTACTGGGCTGACCCAATCGCAGGTAGCCGAGTCCAACATCAACGAGCGTACCCAGAATACGATTGATAGCAGGTACCGAATCAAAGAACTCGTGTGCTTCATTTACCGACATATTTAATACATCGGATATATTCTTACCCTTGTAATAAATTTCGAGCGTCTCTCGGTTGTAGCGCTTGCCATTACATGTTTCGCAATCCACATACACATCCGGCAGAAAGTTCATCTCAATCTTTCGAACCCCATCACCATTACAAGCTTCGCAGCGTCCGCCTTTCACATTAAATGAAAACCGCCCCTGTTCGTAACCCCGAATTTTGGACTCCGGCAGCTCAGCAAAAAGCTTGCGAATATGATCAAAAACCTTGGTATAGGTCCCGGGATTTGATCGCGGTGTACGCCCGATCGGGCTCTGATCCACCGAAATAATCTTATCCAGATTATCGATGCCGTGTACTTCATCAAAAGGGAGCGGTACCGATTTTGAGTTATAAAATTCCGACGAGAGAATAGGCTCCAGCGTCTGATTGATCAGCGAACTCTTTCCACTTCCACTCACGCCTGTCACACAAATAAATTTACCGAGGGGGATATCAACATCCACTTCCTTAAGATTGTGCCCGCGTGCTCCTTCGAGTCGAACTGATTTTCCATTACCGTCCCGCCGTTCATTAGGGTATGGAACCGTTTCTTCATCTTTTAAAAACTTAGCCGTCATCGAGTCCGGATCGAGATCCTCAGGCTTTCCTTCAGTAACAATTTCTCCACCGTATTCACCTGCACCGGGTCCCATATCAATTACATAGTCGGCCGACTCAATAGTTTCGCGATCGTGTTCAACCACAATTACGCTGTTCCCCAGATCGCGGAGCGTTTCAAGCGAATTAATTAGCTTGATATTATCCCGTTGATGCAACCCAATACTGGGCTCATCCAGAATATAGAGTACACCTACCAGCTGCGTGCCGATCTGGGTAGCCAAACGGATACGCTGTGCTTCCCCGCCACTAAGCGACTGTGCTTCCCTATCCAGCGTCAAATAATTCAATCCAACGTTAAGCAGAAAATCCACGCGATCACGTACTTCCTTTAATACCTGGCTGCCTATCTTCTGCTGCCGCTCGGTGAGATCCAGATTATTAATGGTATCTCGCAGCGTAGTAATATCCATTTGCACTAACTCATCAATCGTGTAGCCATCAATACGATACGAAAGCGCCTCTTTATTAAGTCGACCGCCGCCGCACTCGGGACAGTCGATCTTACTCATAAATGCCTTAGCTTTATCGCGCTGTTTATTGGAATTACTTTCCTCGTACTTCTCATAGATCATATCCCGCAATCCTTTGAAGGAGTGCTTGTACGTGACATTATCATCGCGAAAATCATAACTGACGTCATACTTGGTATCACCGCCTCCGTCAAAAAGCAGATCCATTTGCTCTTCAGTAAACTCTTTGATTGGCGTTTCAAAATCGAGCCCCACCGAATCGAGCACCGCTTTTATTTGCTTGAATGCAAAAATATCGCGGGGTTCTCCAAGGTAACGAATGGCTCCCTCCTCAATCGTTTGCTCTTTATTGGGAATCACCAAATCGCGATTTACATCATAGGTATACCCCAATCCATCGCAATGCTGACAAGCACCGTAGGGAGAGTTAAATGAAAACATATTGGGCGCGGGATCTTCGTACGCTAATCCACTTTCGGGATCAAAGAGATTCTGCGAATACAGATGATCCTTGAATTCTACCTCTCCATCCTCTTCCTGAGGCACAGCCAAAATCACATTTCCCTCGGCCATCTCAAGGGCCAGCCGTACGCTTTCGGCGATACGCTTTTCGCTTTTTTCGTTGATCACAAAGCGATCAACTACGACCTCAATGTCGTGCTTTTCATAGCGTTCCACTTTCATATCTTCTTCCAAGTCCATGAATTCCCCATCCACACGCACCTGTACAAAGCCCTGCTTCATCGTTTGTTCGAATAGCTCCCGATAATGCCCCTTACGTCCCCGTACCACCGGCGCCAGGCAATAGGCCCTAGTTCCTTCCGGCATATCCATAATTGTAGATACAACCTGGTCGGCGGTCTGCTTTTCCATCTTGTTACCTGATTTCCAAGAATAAGGTACACCGACGCGAGCATAAAGCAGCCGCAAGAAATCATAAATTTCTGTAACAGTACCCACTGTAGAGCGTGGGTTTCGGTTTGTTGTTTTTTGATCGATAGAAATAACCGGTGAAAGCCCGTCAATAAAATCAACTTCGGGACGCTCCATCATCCCCAAAAACTGTCGCGCGTAAGCGGAAAGTGATTCTAAAAATCGACGCTGACCTTCAGCATAAATGGTATCAAAAGCCAGCGATGATTTCCCCGAACCAGAGATGCCGGTAATAACAACAAGCTCTTCACGGGGTATATTAACATCTAAGTTTTGCAGATTGTGTTCGCGTGCACCGCGGATGACTATATTTTCTCGCAAAGGTAATACGGATTTTGAAGTTCAATAAAACTTTAAAAGATAAGGATAAATCGTATCTTTTGAAGCCTATAATTAAAACTGATTTTCACTATCGAAATCAGGCATGATAACGGAAAATACCGGCATTTCATTCAATAGCTATGCAGCAGCTTTCTATCGATTTGGCATCCCTTTTTAAGTTTAGTTTTCAGCAATACAAATCTTACGCCTCTTTTATTATTGGAGCGGTACTCACCTTTATCGTTTTAGCGGTTGTTCCGCAAATCTATTATATGTTGCGTGCTCCTGAAAATCCCACATTAGAAACCCAATTTGTTTCTTTTTTATTAACCGCAGCGCAAATCTTCTTGAGTCTTGGTTTTACTAAGTTAATGCTTCTGCTCGTGCAAGACGCCGCTGTTAGTGTTGCTGATATGTTCAACAACTTTAGTATCTTTTTCAGCTATTTTGTCGCCAGTTTTATATACGGTCTGGCCGTTTCTATAGGATTACTTTTGCTCATAGCCCCGGGCATCTGGATCGCTATCCGATTCCAATTCTTCCCCTATTTCATCATTGAAAACGGTGATTCTTCATTTACGGCTCTACAGAAGAGTTTCAATTTGTCACAAGATCTTCTTTTGGAACTCTTTGTGTTCGGAGTTGCAGTTGTATTTCTAAACCTGATCGGTGCCCTGCTTTTTGGAGTAGGCGTGATTTTCACTTATCCACTGACAACCATGGCTACTGCGGTCATCTACAGAAGCCTAGTAGAAGAGTCAGATACCATCCCTGCCAATTCGTACCGAAGCTGATGATCTGCCATTATATAATAGGAACATAGATTCAGCATCAGGGTAGAAAATAGCACAATAGTTAACCAAAAAGATCAGCACCGTTCTACTATGCCAAAGATAGTTTGGAAGAGCATTATCATAGCCGGAATTACCATACTCCTAACCTCCTGCAAGTCATCTGAACCGGCCGACTCTGCAGATAACTTTCTGTACCCTTATTTAGAAGATCAGCAAGTAGGCTTTTTAGACAGTACCCTTAAGAAAGAAATTAATCCGCAGTTCAAATTTGTAAACAACAGGATATGGCCCTATACCTTTTCTGAGGGATTGTCAGCCGTCAATTTTCTAGGAAAAATAGGCTACATTGACCGCCAAGGGAATGTCGCCATCGAACCGCGGTTTGACTATGCCCAAAACTTCGAAAATGGTACAGCCTTAGTCCAGATTAACGGACAATACGGTTTTATCAGCCGGGATGGTGGTTTCATTATTGAGCCTCAGTATCATAATGCCGGGAGTTTCAGCAATGGTCTGGCACCGGTACAAAAACACAAGAAAAATAACTGGGGATATATTAATCAAAAAGGAGATTTTGAAATCCAGCCCCAATTCGAAATAGCAACCGCTTTTAGTGAAGGACTGGCCCTTGTTCAAACATCAGAACACAAGGAATGGGGATACATCAATACTTCCGGCGAAATAGTTATACCGGCAAAATATCCCCAGGCCAAATCATTTTCCGAGGGGTTAGCAGCGGTAGAGTTGGGATATAAGCAGTGGGGATACATCAATAAAAACGGTGCTGTGATCATAGATTCAAAATTTTTGGAAGCCGAACCTTTCTCTGAAGGTAAAGCAGTCATTGCCATGCCTATCGATAATGAAAATCTGGAACAGAAAAAATATGGCTACATTAACAGGCAAGGCAAAATTATCATTGAACCCACCTACGAAAAGGCTTTTTCATTTCATGAGGACAGAGCTAAAATAAAGCGAAACGGCAAATATGGATTTATCAATGAACGTGGTCAGCTAATTGCGGAACCCATTTATGATAAAGCCTGGAGTTACAAGGGCGGGTTTGCCATGGTTAAACTGGGGGGAAAGTACGGCTATATTAACAGGGACGGTGTTTTTGTTCTGGAACCAATCAGCTAAAACTTTGGTTTTTTACATATCACAAAACTTTAACACCCTATTACTTATGACAATTGCTCCTATCCGTAATTTTCGGTAATCTTACAGGCTTTATTAAAAGGACAAATAATCGCTCAAGAATTAAATGTATTCCAAAAACTCAGTGGCTTCCGAAATAGCAAATCCCAAAGACTGGTCTCCTCAATCCTGGAAAAAATTTCCGGTTAAACAGCTTCCAACGTATCCGGATCAGGCAGCACTGGAACAGGCATATAATGAATTACAGAAAAATCCTCCCTTGATTACATCATGGGAAGTGGAAGCCTTAAAGAAAAAGCTCGCTGATGTAAGTGCCGGAAATAGTTTCTTACTACAAGGCGGCGATTGTGCCGAGAGTTTTGCAGATTGCAAGTCCCCTAAAATAGTGAACCTACTTAAGGTTTTACTGCAGATGAGTTTCATTCTTATCCACGAGATGGAGACCTCTGTTATTAGGGTGGGACGTATTGCGGGGCAATATGCAAAACCGAGATCGCGGGATTACGAAATCGTTGACGGCGAAAAAATCCATAATTATCGCGGTGATCTAATCAATGGCATTACTCCTACTGAAGGGGCACGCAAGCCTGATCCAAAACGATTAATTGAGGGATATAACAAGGCGGCACTTACGCTCAACTTTTTGCGAGCCCTCTCGGATGAAGGGTTTGCCGACCTGCATCACCCTGAGTACTGGGAACTCGACTTCATGAAAGAAAACGAGTACTACAAAGAGTACGAGGCGATGGTGAACTCCATCCAGAAAGCCGTTAATTTTATGGAGACTATTACGCCCAATGAATTTAGCACAACCCAAAAAATTAATATTTATACTTCGCACGAGGGATTGAATTTATATTACGATTCGGCCCAAACACAGCAGGTTCCTCGTCGTGAAGGCTGGTACAATCTAAGTTCACACATGGTCTGGCTTGGAAACAGAACACGCGACCTGGGCGGCGCTCATGTGGAATACCTGCGCGGTATTCGCAATCCGATTGGCATAAAAATTGGTCCGAACTATGATCTGGATCATACCCTAAAATTAATTGAGCGATTAAATCCAACCCATGAGCAGGGTAAAATTGTGCTCATTACGCGCTTTGGAAAAGACGAAGTCGAAGGTGGTCTTCCCGATCTCATCAAAAATATCAAACATGAGGGCATGCCAGTTGTTTGGAGCTGCGATCCCATGCACGGTAATACGTTCAAGACGGATGAAGACGTAAAAACTCGTAATTTTGATGCGATCGTTTCTGAAATTCGCAAAACCTTTGCCATTCACCGCGACCTGGGCACTTATCTGGGCGGAGTACACCTGGAACTTACCGGTGATAATGTTACTGAATGTGTGGGCGGTGCCAATGGTCTGCACGAAGGGCAGCTTCACAAAAACTACGAAACCTATTGCGATCCCCGCCTTAACTATCAGCAGAGTTTAGAGATGGCTTTCCTTATCGCCAAGGAGTGGAATCAGAGTTATGGATAGGTTTGATTATTAGACATCTGCTATTTGGATTTATCTGAATAATCAATTCCCTAGATAATATTCTGCCACAAATACAGCGGGCTGACGGTTTGACTAATCGGGCAGTGACATTTTTTTCTTACCTACTGACACCTCTGAAAATTTCGCGCCCTATCTATGGCTGAATGGCAGACTTCATCTGTCTAAAAGCTGTTGGTACAGCTCTTGCAGCTATAAAAGTGAGTTTTGATCAACAAATATTTCGAACACAAATTCACTTACGAGGTGTTTATTATGACTTTAATGAGATATTCCAAACCTAACAGAAATGCATTGGACAAGAACTTTTCCGACATCATGGATGAATTTTTCAATGATGTCGTAAATGATCGGCGTGGTAATTTTGTGCCCAGTATTGATATTTCCGAAACTGAAAATCAGTTTCAAATATCTGCTGAACTTCCAGGCATGAATAAAGAAGATATTAACATCAGTCTGGAAAATGGACGACTTGCCATTAGCGGTGAGCGTAGTTTCGAAAATGAAGAGAAAGGCAAAACATTTCATCGCGTCGAGACGAAGTACGGTTCTTTCGAACGCTCTTTCCAACTACCGGATAATGTTGATGAGGAAAGCATTTCAGCAACCTACGAAAATGGGGTGCTTGATATCAGCATTGACAAGAGCGAAGACAAAGTGAAGAAACAAATTGAAATTAGCTAACCTCAGCTAATAATTGATTCCCAATCCGCGGGAGTTGCCATGAACAGCAGCTCCCGCCTCTTTTTCTGCCAGCCTGCACAATAATTTACTACTCTCGGATGTTTATTGAACTGTCAGAAATTCAAAAATTATTAATCTCGATCTAAACGGAGTTCATTATGGAAAAAATTCGTTCATCTAATTTGTTGTGGGCTTTTGTAGCTGTATTGGTTGTCGGTTTTTATACCGTCGACTTGCAGACTAACAATGCATCGATTCTTTCACTGCCCGGGCTTTCCGCTGACGAAGAAACGGAACAATCAGAAAGCCCCCCATCAAGAACCATTGGCGAATTGAATGATGCCATTGTTGATATCGCTGATAAATCAAAACAAGCGGTCGTGACAGTTAAAGTAACTCAAAAGGTAGAAGCGCGACCAAATCCATTAAGCCGATTTTTTGGTAACCCGCGTCAGGAACCTCAGGAATACCAACGACGCGGACAAGGTTCCGGTGTTATTGTCTCTGATAAAGGACACATCTTGACAAATAACCACGTTGTGGAAAATGCCAGTGAGGTAGAAATACAACTCTTTAATGATAAGCGGTATGATGCCGAAGTAGTTGGTACCGATCCCCTTACTGATATAGCGGTATTAAAAATTGATGCTGAAGAACTGAGCGTCGTAAAACTTGGAAACAGTGAACAATTAAGAGTGGGTGAAATGGTATTAGCTATCGGTAGTCCACTTCAAGCAAGTCTGGCACACTCAGTATCTATGGGCATTGTATCAGCCAAAGGACGATCGGTTGGCATCATTGAACAAGGAGCTGGATACGAAAACTTTATTCAAACCGATGCCGCCATTAATCCTGGAAATTCTGGTGGTGCCCTCGTGAATATGGATGGTGAACTTATTGGCATTAACACAGCTATTGCTTCCCGCTCCGGCGGCAGTGATGGCATTGGCTTTGCTGTTCCCATTGACATTGCTAAAAACGTAATGAAGTCAATCATCCAAAACGGACGCGTTGTCCGTGGTTATCTTGGCATTCAAATGGGCGGAGAAGTAGATGCTACTATGGCAAAAGCACTTGGCCTTGATGAGGCATACGGTATTATAGTAGGCAGTGTACCCGAAGACGGTCCTGCAGCAGATGCCGGACTTCAGGAAGATGATATCATTCAAACTATCAATGGTGAACCCGTTCGGAGCTGGAGTTCACTGCGTACATCTATCGGTACCTCTCCTCCCGGCACCGATGTAAAACTTGGGATAATTAGGGACGAAGAAAAACAGATTATTACAGTAACGTTGGGAGAACAACCCGAAGAAATGATGTCTGATTTACAACCGGGTCAATCATCCGAACCTAATATGGAAAAGCAACTTGGCTTCTCGGTAGAAGAGCTTACGCCACGCATTGCCCAAGAGCTTGAGCTCAGTCAAAATCAAGATGGGGTTGTTATTACCCAAATTTCCCGACAAAGTGAGGCCTATCAACAAGGACTGCGTCGTGGTTTTGTTGTTACAGAAGTTGACCGACAAGAAATTTCCAATGTCCGGGAATTCAATGGGGCCATGAATCAAATCGTTGAAGACGGCAAAGATGTAGCACTCCTTCGGGTAATTACTCCCAATGGCAACAGTCAACTTATCGCTTTTGAACTCTAATAGTTTAGTCCAATCCTGATAAAAAGCCCTTCGGTTCGCCGGAGGGCTTTTTTTATGACAAGCTGACGAGTTTTATCTTAATATTTGACAAAACGTTAGCTTTTGGATTGTGGCACCTTATTTGCTCTATTATTAATGAAATTGAAGAAAAAGGTCTATAATGGCACAATTTCATTATGGAATATAAAAACTACTACGACATACTCGGTGTCAGCAAAAATGCCTCTCAGGATGAAATAAAGAAGGCATACCGTAAGAAGGCAGCAAAATATCATCCTGACAAAAACCCTGACGATCCCTCGGCGGAAGAAAAGTTTAAAGAGGTCGGGGAAGCGTATGAGGTACTTCAAGATCCTGAAAAGCGTAAGTTGTACGACAAAGTTGGTAAGGACTGGAAGAAATACCAACGAGCGGGCGGATCTGCAGACGACTTCAACTGGCAAGATTATGCCCGTCAAAGTCAAGGCGGTGGTTTTGGTGGCCAGCAGAGTTACCAAACAAATTTTGATTTAAATGACTTGTTTGGCGGCGGCGCCCGTGGTCGCGGAGGAAGCAGCGGCAGGGGCGGTGGCTTCTCAAGCTTCTTCGAAACCATTTTCGGAGGCAGTGGCAATCCCTTTGAACAAGCGCAACAGCAACAGTCACGAGGACGACGATATCAGAGTAACGCCCGACAACAAACCAATAACGGCAAACAAAATATCAAGGCCAATGTAGCGATTTCACTCAAAGAGGCCTACGAAGGAACGTCACGAACCTTGCGCGTTGGCGGTGAAAAAATGAAGGTTAAAATTCCCGCCGGCATTAAAGACGGTCAACGCCTTAAGCTGAAAGGAAAAGGGCGGAGCAAACTTTCCCGAGGACCACGGGGCGACCTCTATCTGACCGTTAATATTGATATGCCTGAAGGATATGAGCGCAAAGGTAATAATATTTACTATGACCATCCTATTGATCTTTACACAGCTGTTCTGGGGGGAGAGACGGTGGTAAATACGTTGGCCGGTAAAGCCAAGCTGAATATCCCCGCCGGAACTTCGGGTGGAAAGCTGTTCCGGTTGAGTGGTATGGGTATGCCTGAATTCAGAAATTCATCCAACAAAGGGGACTTATTCGTCCGTATTCAAATACAAGTGCCCGAAACACTTTCCAAGGATGAAGAAAAACTATTTAAACAACTCGCTAAGAAGTAGGAGCAAAAATATTATTAAAGATAATGGTTCGGGGAGCAGCTCGGACCTTTATTGTATTGTGAATCTTTTTATAAACTTTAGGAAACGATTCTTTTCTTCTCAAAATCTCGAAAGTTGACATAGATTGATGCAAGCAGCGCCATAAAAAACAAAATTGCTGTTGCAGAATCTACTAAAGCGGTACTGAAATCAAGCCCCGTCAACAACTCCACCAAAAACTCAATATAGGAAGAGGGCATCTCGGTGTATCCCAATTCCTGCCGCACCTGCCAGTGCCAGTCGGTACACGGACAGTATCCGAATCCGTACCAAATCCCCAAAATAAACCACGAAAATGCCGTAAGCAGTAATGTGGCAAGATTCCATCGACGAGTCCTCTCCCAAATCCATCCAAAAAGATTAAACAGGATAAGTACCGTGTGGAAAACGATAAAACCGATATCGAGCAAGATATACATCTCAAAAAATGATGTTAAAAGTCCCAAAAGTATTTACCTTTCTTCTAAAAAGTAGTGATATTCATCTGCCTACAAAACTTTAATCCAACTGTTTTATAATTATGGTTTTTATTGTACTGATTGCTGCCCTACTGCTCGTTCCCGCAGATGACCTCTCAAATAATAATGTTTGGGGACAAAACGGCCATCGCATCGTGGGCGATATTGCTACTGATTACCTGACGCCCGATGCCCGGAAAGAGATCGATCGCGTGCTTGGACACGAATCGATGGCTATTGCCAGTACCTGGATGGATGAAATTAAGTCTGATCCCGCTTATGATCACACGCATGACTGGCACTGGGTCACTATTCCCGACGGAATGACCTATAAGGAGACCGAGAAGAATCCTAATGGGGATCTCATCAATTCCATTCGAACATTTATTGAGGAACTCAAAAGCGGCAGCCTGTCCGCTGAGGAAGAAAAGAAAAAGCTGCGCATGCTGATTCACCTTGTCGGAGACATCCACCAACCACTGCACGTAGGTAATGGAGAAGATCGCGGCGGTAATGATACCGAGGTTGAGTGGTTTTATGATGATTCAAACCTACACCGCGTGTGGGACAGTGAGATGATCGACGACACGCAATTGAGTTACACCGAATTCTCTACTGCGATAAACCACCCTTCTGATCAACAGATAGAAACCTGGCAAAACACAGACGTTCTCGACTGGGCTCATGAGGCCATGGAATTACGTGATCAGGTATATGACCTGCCGGAGGATCGAGAGATTGGCTACAAATACCAGTACGAAAATCGTGATCTGCTGGATCGCCAATTACTCAAAGGCGGTGTGCGACTGGCCGGGATGCTAAATGAAATTTATGGCGAATAATATTTTGTTTGCCAACAGGGACACGGCGTACCGTGTCCCTATTTTTGTATAGGATAGTTCTCACTCCTTTAAGAATCTACACGCGTAAACCGGCTGATAAAGAAATCCACAACCAAACTATTAGCTAAATACTTCTTCCATCATATCTTCGTGGACTGCAATATCTCCTTCGCTCCACAATACAAATCGAATAAGTGAGACATACTCCAATTCATTAACTTTTCCCTGAACTGTTTGAAAAGCAACACGCGCTGCATCTTTCATCGGATATCCGAATGCCCCGGTTGAAATAGCTGGAAATGCAATTCGCTCGATTTGGTGATCTTCGGCCAGATCCAGCGCATTTTCATAGCAGTTAGCCAACAATTCGTCAGATGGTTCATCTCTTCCATATACCGGCCCTAAACAGTGAATGATATAGGTGTTAGGCAAATTATGTCCGCCCGAAATAACCGCTTCGCCCGGCTCTATCGGCGCCATCGATCTCGTTTCTTCCGTAAGTTCAGGTCCTGCAGCCCGGTGAATCGCTCCCGCTACTCCGCCGCCAATTCGCAACTCCGCATTTGCAGCGTTTACCACGGCTTCCACATCCGATTGATTAGCAATATCTCCTCGCTTTAGCTCAATTGTTATCCCTGATTGCGTTGTTTCTCTCATAATCTTTCAAATCTATTCATATTGACTTTTAAAAACACGAAATGCATGATTCAAATTCAATCCGACACGTGAACATAGCTTAGTAAACCATTTATGAAAACCGACTGACAAACAGGCTCCATGCCTAATTCTAAGTGGCAGTTTCCCTACCATAATTACAGGTACCGGCCCAAAGCGTCATATTAAAGAGCAACAACACTGAAATTTAGGCATATTTTAGGGTTCGGTATGATATTGGCTTTTATAATAGTGAAATAATCAAAAAGGAAATTTTCACTAAGTATTGACTGATTATGAACTTAGATAAACTTACACTCAAAGCACAGGAGGCCGTACAAGCAGCGGTAGAACTGGCCTCCGGAAATAATCATCAGGCCGTGAGCCCCACGCATCTGCTCATGGCTTTTCTGTCGGATTCCGAAAACGTCATCAACACGATTTTAAATAAACTTGGCGTGCGGATTCCGCAATTGAAATCGGAACTTGAGCGACGTATAGACAAACTGCCCGTAGTAAAAGGAGCTTCAGTTTCGGGGCAGTATCTTTCAAATGATTCCAAAGAAGTTTTTGATAATGCTCAAAATTCGACCGACCGTCTTGGCGACGAATATATTAGCTCCGAGCACATCCTTATTGGGATGCTGGAATCCAAGAGCAAGGCCGGCAGCCTGTTGAAAGAAAATGGGGTCAAAAAGGACGATGTACTCAAAGTGCTTGAAGATGTCCGTGGATCGCAAAAGGTAGACGATCCCAATGCCGAAAGTCGATACAATGCCCTCAAAAAATATGGCCGCGATCTCAACGAACAGGCTGAAAAAAACAAGCTCGATCCGGTAATTGGTCGAGATCAGGAAATCCGGCGTATTATGCAGATTTTGTCACGGCGTACTAAGAACAACCCCGTTCTTATTGGAGAAGCCGGTGTCGGTAAAACAGCGATTGCAGAGGGCCTGGCTCTGCGCATCAACAAAGGCGACGTACCCGAAAGTCTTAAAACCAAGCGCATTGTAGCTCTTGATATGGGCGCCCTAATGGCCGGAACTAAGTTCCGCGGTGAGTTTGAAGAACGACTCAAAGCCATCGTCAATGAGGTTCAGGAATCTGAAGGAGAAATCATTCTCTTTATTGATGAGATTCACACTCTTGTAGGAGCCGGTGCCACTGAAGGAGCCATGGATGCTGCAAACATTCTGAAGCCTTCACTGGCTCGTGGTGAGCTCCATGCCATAGGTGCTACCACGTTGGATGAATATCGCAAACATATCGAAAAAGATCGCGCATTGGAGCGACGAATGCAGAAAGTCTTGATCAATGAACCGTCGGTTGAAGATACGGTTTCTATTCTGCGTGGACTTCAAGAACGATATGAACTTCATCACGGCGTGAAAATTCGCGATGAGGCTTTGGTTGCTGCGGCTGAACTCTCACACCGTTACATTAGTGAGCGGTTTCTCCCGGATAAGGCTATTGACCTGATTGACGAAGCTGCTTCTCGCTTGCGACTCGAAATTGATTCCATGCCCGAGGAACTTGATCAGGTTGAGCGACAAATTCGCCAACTTGAGATTGAGCGCGAGGGACTCAAACGTGATAAGAATGAAGAAAAGATTGAAAACATAGAGAAAGAACTCGCGGATCTCGAAGAAAAAAGAAACACGATGCGCAACCAGTGGGATACCGAACGCGATCTCATCAAGAAAACGCGCGACCTGAAAAAGGCTATCGAAACGTCTCGCAATGAGGCTGAAAAAGCTGAACGCGAAGGTAAATATGAAAAGGTCGCCGAGTTGCGCTATGGCACCATCAATCAGCTTGAGAAAGACCTGGAAGAAACCCAGGAAAAGCTTGAAGAAGTACAGGAAGGACGCGCCATGCTGAAAGAAGAAGTCGAATACGAGGATATTGCTGATATCGTTTCTCGCTGGACCGGTATTCCGGTACGGAAAATGCTGCAAAGCGAGCGCGAAAAGCTTATTCATCTTGAAGAAGAGTTGCACAAGCGTGTGGTTGGGCAAGATCCCGCAGTGGAAACAGTATCCAATGCGGTACGTCGTTCACGCGCCGGACTGCAGGACGCACAGCGTCCGATCGGCTCGTTCTTCTTCCTTGGATCAACGGGGGTTGGTAAAACAGAACTTGCCCGATCACTGGCTGATTTTCTCTTCAATGATGAGGACGCCATGGTTCGAATCGACATGAGCGAGTACATGGAACGCCATAGCGTCAGCCGATTAGTCGGTGCTCCTCCGGGATATGTGGGATACGACGAGGGCGGTCAACTTACCGAAGCGGTACGACGTAAGCCGTACTCGGTAATCCTGCTGGATGAAATTGAAAAAGCACACGCTGATGTCTTCAACATGTTGTTGCAGGTACTCGACGAAGGTCGCCTCACCGACAATAAAGGCGTCACGGTCGACTTTACAAATACCATTATTATCATGACTAGCAATATCGGCTCGCACCTGATATCGGATAAAATTGAGGAAACCGGAGGCGAATTTACTGATGAAGTCTACAACAAGCTGCAAGATCAACTGATGGATCAGTTAAAAAAACAGATTCGTCCCGAGTTCTTGAACCGTGTAGATGACGTCATTGTCTTTCATCCGTTGGAGAAAGAACACATCCGCGAGATTGTGGATATCCAGTTACAGCGCGTACACAAGATGCTCGACAAGAAAGATATTAAGCTTTCGGTTTCAGACAATGTCAAAGACTGGCTGGCCGATCGCGGATACGATCCCGTTTATGGCGCACGACCGCTTAAGCGGCTTATCCAGACAAAAATTATTGACGAGCTGGCTACGGAATTGCTCAAGCGGGAGGAAGAGACAGAAACGCATTTCGAAGCTACCATCAGCGAAGATGGTGAAAGCATCGAATTTGCAGAAGTTTATGAAGATGCCGAAGCTTGGGCAGGGTAATAACGTTCCATAGTGTGACGTGAGCAGTAATTAATAGCGCGGGAATTAATTCCCGCGCTATTTGTATTTACAGTAAGTTTTCCGGATTCAATCCTTTTAAATCATCGGTGATAAACTGGCGTCCTTCTCGAATTTTTTCCCCATCCAAATATACATCTGCGCCGATGCACACCAGATCCCAGTGGATATTACTCTCGTTACCATTCGGCGCAATCTCATAATCATTGCCAAGTGTCAGATGATTCGAGCCGTATATTTTCTCATCAAAAAGAATATCATACATCGGTTCGTCGATGATAGGATTTAATCCAAAGCTGAACTCTCCAAACTGACGCGCTCCGGCATCCGTATCCAAGATTTCCTCAAGTGCTTCATTGTTTGATGAATTCGAATCGATAACTACGCCGTCGCGCACTTCCAACTTCACATATTCAAACGGCTTGCCCTGATATACGCTTGGAGCATAAGTAATATGTCCGTTTACCGACGATAAAATAGGCGATGAAAACAGCTCGCCATCCGGAATATTTCGCTTGCCGAAACAGGGAATCCACGTCTGATCTTTGACCGAAAATTCGATGTCGGTCCCTTCTCCTTCGAGGCGAATCATATCCGTCTCTTCGAGCCGGTCTTGGAGAGGCTGCATTGCTTCGGCCAGCTCGGTATAATCCAGCAGACAGGCTTTATAGTAAAACTCTCTGAATCGCTGGGTTGGCATCTTGGCGTTCATCGCAAAAGCCTCCGAAGGATAGCGCAGTACCACCCAGTTGGTGTTATTGACGCGCTCTTTGTAATGTACGGGATCCACAAAATGATCGGCATAAGCTTTGTTTGCTTTCTTGCTAACGTCGGCCTGCTCATAAATATTGAGCGCTGCACGAATCCCAACAAAAGCGTCCATCTTTTTCATAAGGGGAAGCTGATCATTTTCGGCCTGCTCCTTCCAAAATTCTTCATCTCCGGTTTCTACAAGCATGCGCCGAATTTCAGTGTCTTCAATTTGTACAAAGGGATTGGTATCCATCTCCCGCGCGTGCTCTACCAGCGCCCGAAGCAGGCCAATGCCATTTAACCCCACGAGCTGAAGCATCACATTTTGACCCTTTTCCAGCTCGCAACTAAACTCTAAAATCTTCTTCGCTAATTGTCGGTCTTCGTTTGAATACATGGCTTTATGATTTGAAATATTCTTTATTTAATAGCTCTAATTATTGCGTAATGCGTAGTGTGTTTATCTATTAAAGAAGGTAAATGCCTCGAGATCCTGAAACAAGTTCAGGATGACACGATTTTTAAAAAGCTCCCCATCTCACTACTAAATCTAATAATCGTAATTCCATCGTATATCCACACCCTGACGAATATTATTTCCCTGACGAAGAATCAATTTCAGATCCTCACGTAACATATACTCCAACAAGAAACCCGTATCCGGCGTTGAACCCGTAATAACGTTCTGGATAGCAAAGAATACTTTGGGATTCAAATACCAACCGGTAGTTATCGAGGTTCCTGTTTCTCCACCAGATCGGGTATTGTCAATTTTTACCACATCGATACCCAGCCGTTGGGTTGCCAGTGCTTCCACCCTATCTAAAAGAACATCCAAGGCAACATCTGCGGCCGTTGTATTGCTTCCGGAACTGGCTACTACCTGTTTCCAGGAATCCAGTGCATAAAAAGGCTGACCAAAGAGCGTATAGCTTATAATATTTTCGAGCTCCATCGGTGGCTGACTCTCATATCTGAATTTGGGTTTCTCAACGGTACCTTCAATGATATACCAGATTACAATATCTTCCTGTGTCTGTGGAGGCTTGTATTTAGTTCGAATCCGAAGCTGCGGATTTTCCGGATTTCCGCTGAACGTTACAACTCCCTCTTCAAGATTAAAACGTTTTCCAAAAGGACGCGCATATCCGTTCGGGGCACTCATATCCCCGAAAAGCTCCAGATCACTCCCGTTTTTTTTAACCAAATCCAGCACTCCCTCCAATTCAAGTTCCATTTCGAGATAGCGCTCATTCCGTATAAAAAACCGCCGATTAAATCCAACATCCATATCCAAAGCTAAAGAATCATACACACTAAACGATGATGCTTGCTGATCCTCAGAATCCAACTGCACGCTTTCAACCGACTTTTCGCCAAAATTATCCAGCTTAATAAAACCACTCAGAAAGTCGAGACTACCAGAGATATCCGGATTTGTAGCCGTTCCCTGGGTCCGGGCATCAAGATTTATTACAGCATTATACTCAGAGGTATTAGCCGCCCGAAAGTTCTGAGCATTTATCTTAATATCCATGGTTCCGGGAACTAGTTCCTTCAACTCAATGGTACCATTCGCTCGAATACTACCGCCTCCACTTTGAGCTGAGAGTTTCGAAAGCCTGATTTGGTTGGGAGAAAAGTTAATAGTCGAGGTAATATTATCCACCGTAATTCCTGCCGGTACCAAACGAAACTTCCCCCGTTTTAACTCCAGATATCCATCTGTTTTTAAATCCTCCACTGCTCCCTTCACTTGTACAGAGCCGTTAAGACTACCTCTCACCTCTCTTAACAGCAACGGATCAATAAAATCATTAATCGCCCTCAAGTTAAAATCATCCGTCTCGAGATCGACCGCAATGTGATCTTTCTGTTGTGGCAAATTTACTTGAAATGTTTTCATATCAATGAATAAAGGAAAACGAGCACTAATTTGCGCAGCACGCTGTTTCAGAGACATAACGGAAGCATCAAGTGTGAGCTCCTCATCGGAGTGCCTGTAATTTGCACCTACCATTATCGAATCAATTGCAACGCCCGAGAGCACAGCATTCTTCAAGGTCACGTCGGCATCGAACTCGGGATCGCCTGCCGTACCACCGAGTGTCCCCCAAAACGAAAGGACACCACTCGTTTCGGTATTTACTTCCTGATCAAAAAGATACTGGAAACGCTCGATAGAAATATCCCACACTCTCAAATCGCCCGATACCGGCTCTTCAAAAAAGACTTTTTCAAATGTTTCGGGATCACCCAGTTTAAAGGGCAAATTAGTATCTCCGCTTATTAGCTCATTCCCTTCATCTTTGAGGGATAACCTGCCCTGCATTCGCTCCTCGACGATATCAGCAGAAATCATTAATGAATCAAAATCGGCACCCTTAAAGTATATTTCTGATAACACCATATCGCCTGTTGCCTTTAAGTCAGTTCCCAGGCGATCGATGTTAAATTCTCCGGACAGCATTCCCTCAAAAAAGGTTTCTCCCAACAAACTGCTTTGAATTACAGCTGTATTCAGATCATTTCCTTTTACGAATCCCCGTTGTTCATCAGCGCTGATTATCGGTAATCCGATCTCCAAAAACGATCCATCCCCGGATGAAATGCGTAGCGTATCCACACGGAGACTATCGTTCTGATACCATAATTCAAAAGACTCCTCGAGCGTCAACGTTCGATAATCGCTAATAAAGTTTAGTTCATTGGTATTTATCCTGATGGAATCTGCTGCCACTTGATACGTCCCGGACTGTTCGATCCGTCCCTCTGCAGAACTTGAAAACTTAAAGTCATACTGCCCAGTAGTAATTCCACTCTTGTAGTCACCCTTTGTTTTAAGACTTAGATTCTGGAGCCGAATTCCTGAAAATACCGGCTCGTGCAAATTCAAATCGGTAAGGTAAAAAAGCGTATCTCCAACATTGATATCCACCGATCCTTGAGCACGATCGGCCGTGAAAAGTGAATCATACGCGATGTCATTAACATCCAGCTTGCCTAAAAACCGTAACCCATTATTCTCAAACGGACTTAATGTTCCCATAATATCGCCCGCGGCCTGCAACTCATCAGCATTTGCCAAGGGGGACAGCGATGATAAATCCTTGAGGCGCAGATCCAAAAATAATTCGTTGTCCACATTATATCGATCCAGCATATTCAATTGAACATTAAATACTCCATCGGCAATACCACTTTGCAACTGGGCACTGTCAACGGTTACAACACTATCTCGTAGCGAAAAATCAGCAAATATGGTATCAACCCTCTCCCCATTTATGATCGATGAATCGACCTCCACCGTTGACCGAAGTTGCATACTTCCCGGGTCGAATCCTATTCCCTTTCCAGAGATAAGTCCATTTAAGGACGTGCTGAAATTCTGTCCTTCTAGTAACGTACCCAGATCTAATTCTTCAGCTTTTAACTGATATTCATACGATGGCGTTGTTGCCATCTCCCGCAGCGAGGTTGCCAGCTCAATACGTCCGTCATGAAAATTCATGACCCCATCTGCCGTAAAATCATTGCTGCCAATAAGGCCATTCACATCAGTATTTGTGATATTATGACCCAATACCGTGCCCTGAGGCATGCTCAACGTGTACTCCCATGGCTCCTTCTGGGGATACCAATTCCTGCCCTGAAATGTAAAATCAAAAGTTAAGTTGCCATCATAGGTTGTGTCCTGTATCCAATATCCCGGATTTATATTTTCACCCAGAATATTGCCTTTTAGCAACGGTTGTTCCGACCAAATATCGCGAGCCGATAAATCGACTTCCATCTTTTGCTGTTCTTCAACAGCTTCCATCCTAAAGGCAAGCGATTTATTTTCAATTATTCCATTGCCCGATAACTTTTGCAACCTATAGGAATTACTTGCAATATCGACAGCCGAAAACGACATTTCCCCAGCTGTCTTTGTCAAGTCGGCAATATTTGCCTGACCATTAAATGTAAGATCTAACTTTTGTAAACTCGGATAGGTCGTGTCAGCTAATAATGCTGCCAGATCTATTGATTCTGCTGTGGTTGTAACCTGCTCTACGATTAACTCAGATTGCCAAGCAAGGCGGCTATTCATTTCGAATGATCGTACCCCGTTCCCATCCATGGAAAGACCAAGATCAAACTGCTCCGGATTTCCCCGTATCGAAAACGTCACATCCATATTTTCCCGAACGGGATAGTCTTCCATAATTCCTTTAATATCTGTCCAATAAACCGGCCTCGAGGAAATCCCAAACTGCAAGGTCGTGTCCGCCATATTAGCATATCCATTAGCCTCAATTACTAATCGTCCTGTTGCTAAAACCAGTTTTTCAAGGGTCAGATTTAGATTTTTTGCTGAAGCCGAGGCTTGTACATCCAGGGATTGATCCAGATCATTTTTGGTGAGATTCAAAGAGAAATCACGCAGATCCACTTCGAAAATATTGCCATCATATCCAATACTGCTGGCAATATTCATTTGCCTAATATCGTAGCTCGATCCCAGTGGCAAACTATCGGACTCAACAGAAACAGCCCCGTTATCCAATACAAGATTTTTAATACGGAAAGGTATCATTTCGGATTCCGCTGTGTCGGAAGATTCGGTTACCAATTCCTCAGTATTCCAGCCATCAGTATCCTCCCAGACATTTACTTTAGGCTGATAAATGGCCAAATCATTTACATCAATTTTTCCTCCCAATAAAGCCCAAATATTGTACGTAGCGTGTACAGAATCGACTTGTGCGATGGTATCATCGTTTTGGATCAAGATAATTTGGGACAGTGTAATGTCATTCCATAAATCACCCGATAGCTTTTCTATTGACAGCTCTGCGTTAAGCTGTTCATTTGCTTTTGATACGAGGGCGTTGCGAACCCGATCTTGAACAAATGCTGTTTTCAGGGATAGTCGCAGAATCAATCCCAGTACTAAAATGGATAAGCACAGCCAAAGTATACGCTTTCCCCAGCGTTTAACAGTACTATATTTGCTGTTCTGCTGATCCATTAAAATGCCTGCCCTATACTAAAATGAATACCTATGCGATTCCATACACTGCCGTGATTCGTGCCCTGATAAATATCTAAATCCTGATTAGTAGGGTTAAGTTTGTATCCAATATCAACCCTGACTGGTCCCAAAGGTGATTGATAACGAAGTCCACCGCCCACTCCAAATTGCAGGGGACGCCGTGGAACACGGGCAAAGGTTTCCCAGATTTGTCCACCATCCAAAAAGGCAGCCATTCCAAGTCCGTTAATCAAAAACCCCAATTCCTGACGAATCTCTACATTAAATCCAAACATGGCTCTCCCCCCTAATGGTACGTAATCATTGAAACCCGTACTATCAACCTGCACTCTTTTTGGTCCCAACTCATGGCGATACCAACCTCTCACCGAATTCGTTCCGCCCAGGTAAAATCGGATATTACTGGGCAAAGAATCTGAAGAAGTTTGAAACAGACCGCCCCCCTGAACCCGCGTGGCCAACATCGTTGAGCTCGAAAGTCTCGTAAAACGACGAATATCTACAGACATTTTTTGAAAGCTAAATGAAGCAAATCCGAAAAATCCCGAAGATTCAAGATAGGGCTGTATTACCCATCCTTCCTGCTGTCGGCCATAACCCTGACTGTAATAACCGGTTAGCTGTAATGATGACAGATCATACTCCAAAGTTGTATCAGGCAAACTAATATCCCTTTGTCTTGAAAGCTCCTGGTTCTTAGTAAACTCGTACGAAGCCGAGGCCGTTAAATTTTGACTATATTGATAAATAAAACTGTTGGTAATACCCGCACGCAACAATTCATAATTGCTCTCCAACAAATGTTGACCGAAGGGAGATACGATAAAACTGCTTTTCGTATTGTAAACATAGGGAAATTGATATCCCATATTTACATACTGCTCAATAAATGAACCCCTTGCCGTTACACTAAATCGGTGACCGCGATAGGCTACATTCCGGTGTGTCCAACTGGCTTGTCCACGCAACTTATCCTCAGTTCCGAATCCAGCCAATAGCTCAACTGAGCGCTGTTCATTTTCACGGATACGCATCAGTAAGTTCAGCGTTGAATCTTGCGGCTGGTCGGGAATGCTAATCGTAGCAAATCGAAACAAGTGATGATTAAAAAGCTCCTTTTGTGCGGTCTGCAGATTGTTAAGGCTATATTGTTCACCTTGCTTTAATGATGCTTCACGCAGCACATAATCCTTATCAACGGTTTCAATGCCCTCTACTTTTATCGAGTCGATATATGTTCGCGGGCCTAGATCTGCCTGAATAGAAATATCAGCAGAAAGTGCCGAGGTGTCTATAGCTGCATCAATATTGACATCCACATATGCGTAACCGAGATTTTTCATTACATCAGAAAACTGTCCCACTACCTCTGGTTCTTTTATCATCTCATACCGATTCCCCTGCTGGTAGGGGTGCTGGCTTTGCGCCCGGGAGAAAGCACGGTTTTCCCAAATCTGTCTTACATTTTTGTCGTCTCCTTTAATTTCATACTCAACATCTTGTATTCGAATGGGATTGTTTTCCTTTATTGTAAAAAATACCTCTTTCTTCCACTCTTTATTTGTGGTTTCAATTCGATATCCCACCTCAATATTTACAAAACCTCGTCGTTGATAATAGTTGCGAATGCGAATTATATCTCGCTTAATTTCTCTTTCATTTAACTCAAACCCTGTTTTATCCCAGAATTTTAGCTTCTCTCCAAACCCCGGGGCTTCTGTTGCAATCTGGTTTTTCAGTACCACACCTGTATAAGCGATATTGCCTTCAAAAGAAACATTCCACACCTGGGGCACTCTCTCAGAATCATCAGGCATATCTTGGGCTACAGCCGATGCGATACATAAAAATACCATCAACACAGTCGAAAATACATATTTCAACAGACCAGGTAGCCGCACACAAATCCAGTTTTAAGGGTTGTAAATTTAAGTCTGAAGATATGATCAAAAAAAGCTAAACAATAATAAAATTCATCTATCGAATAGCAAAGAACTTTTAAAAGCTCACTGTATATCCAATAATGATTTTAAGTATTTTGAATAGTACTTTCGATATCTGTACAAAAGACAACAATAACCCATTTTCTATGACAAGTTCCATTTCCAGAAGTTATTTGATCCCTGTTTTCTTGCTTATGTTACTCCTTTGGGGTTGCTCAACCTCCGAAGAGTTTTCTGGCTATTCCTATGACCCGGAAGGAGTAACTGAGACCTCAGATAAAGAAACAAATCCCCACTATACACGAGCTATTGGCGTTAATGATGGAAAAATCTGGGTGAGTAATGATTTTTCCGGCGCTAGAATGAACGACTTTTATCAAGTCAACGACTCGCTGTACCGCGTCACCATTAAACCGGAACGCGATGCCATCAACAACAGTCCCTGGTATGCATTTCAGATCTGGAGCGTTGCGCCGGATACCATCAATTTACAACTGGATTATGAACACGGAGACCACCGGTACATTCCGAAGCTCAGTAAAAACAGCCGGCATTGGCAGCGTATCGACAGCACAAATTATTCCGCTGATACTACCAGGGGTACGGCTACCTTGACTCTTAATCTCGAACGAAAACCCCTTTGGGTATCGGCGCAAGAGCTTTTTACCTGGGATAACTATAACACGTGGACTGACTCACTGGCAAGTAAATCATTCGTTTTACGGGATACTGTCGGATTTTCTCACAACAATCGCCCCATTTTAAAACTGCATATTTCCGAAGCAAACCCTGATCAACCGCGCGGTGTCATGATTATTACCGGACGCTTGCACCCACCTGAAGTTACCGGGGCAATAGGTGCAAAAGTTTTTATCAATCAACTTACCTCCGACACCGAGCTTGCCCGTGATTTCAGAAATCACTTTGAAGTCTGGGCTTACCCGTTTGCCAATCCTGACGGAGTACAGCAGGGACACTGGCGATATAATGCTCGCGGCGTAGATCTCAATCGCGACTGGGAGCATTTCAATCAGCCAGAACCACGAGCTATTCGAAATGATTTACTTCCCTTAAAAGATGATAGTCTGCGCAAGGTATTTTACGGCATTGATTTCCATTCTACGGACGAAAATATCTTTTATCCCATTAATCGAGAGGAAGAAACCTTTCCTGATGATTTCACTTATCAGTGGATCGACTCATTAACACAGGAGTTTCCCGACTATCCTATTGAAGTAGAACCCTTTCCGCCTAATTCCCCCATCACCAAAAACTGGATTTTCCATACCTTTGGCGCTGATGCCGTAACCTACGAAATTAGTGATACTGCCCCTCGTGATAGCATGAAAACAGTAACCCGCGAAAGTGCTCGTATAATAATGCAACAACTCCTTGATGAAATTAATAACTGATATTCCAGACTTGCCCCTATTTCAAAAATTAGAAAGTCTACAAATACATTATTGTTCATGATTTCTTTATCTTCGTTTGCTATAATCGGCTTCAATACATTTCGGGAGTTCAATTCCCTCAAACCAACAGAGCTTTTATAAACACTGATGGCACATTCGCACGACCACGGACATCATCATCACGGCAAAGACCAAACCGAGGGACGTCTGTGGATCTCCATCATTCTCAATTTTATTATTACCGCAGCGGAATTTATTGGCGGTATTATTTCGGGCAGTCTTGCCCTGCTTTCTGATGCCCTCCACAATCTAAACGATACCACTTCGCTTGGCATCAGCCTGATAGCCCGAAAAATTTCAAAGAAAGAAGCCAACCGCGACAAAACATTCGGCTACAAGCGCGCCGAGATCATCGGTGCCTTCGTCAACCTGATCACACTTGTCATTATCGCCCTCTTTTTGATCAAAGAAGGCGTTGAGCGTTTTTACAACCCCCAACCTATCGACGGTATGGTCATGTTCATTGTGGCCATTATTGGCCTGCTGGGGAATGTCATCACCGCCATCCTGCTGTACCGCGATTCCACCGAAAATCTAAATCTCCGCAGTGCCTACATCCATATTCTCTCGGATGCCTTTTCATCGGTAGGCGTCATTATCGCCGGTATTTTAATTCTTTGGTACGAGATTTATATCATCGATACCATCCTCACCCTCATCATTGCCGGATATATTCTATGGCACAGCTACTATATGCTGCGACAGACGATCAACATTTTAATGGAAAGCACCCCGGCGAATATTGAAGTTCCGAACGTGCAACAAGCCATGGCAAAAGTCAACGGCGTACTCGACATCCACCACCTGCATGTTTGGCGACTTGATGAAAAAAATATCTTGTTAGAAAGTCACGTTGTCATTGATGAAGAGAATATGGGACAAATGGAATCCATAAAATCAACGCTTAAAGATCTGCTAAGCACTAATTTTGATATCCACCACTCGACTCTCGAATTTGAGTTTGAACCCTGTGAAGAACATCACGAAAGTCCCTGCAACTAAACCCTGATTCTACCAACTATGAGCTCTACCCTCAAATCACTATTTGTCTCACTTCTCATCATCGCAGGTTTTACAGCATGCGGACCTGATGCACTATACGATCTCAGCGGTGATACCTACCAACTGCGAGACTCCGACAGCACGCAAGTCAATTTTCCCGCCGACTTTAGAGGAGACCTCTCACTCGTTACTTTTATTTACACCAACTGTCCCGACGTGTGCCCCGTTATTACCGCCAACATGACCAACATTCAGCGCGAGCTCGATGACACCACCGGCGTTAACTTCATCGAAATCAGCTTTGATCCGGAACGTGATACGCCTTCTGTACTCAAAGAATACCGGAATCTATACGGACTTAATAAACAATTTACCATGCTCACCGGCGACACTACAACAGTACATCCACTGCTCGACAAGCTCGATATTGTGGCCGTTAAAACCACCATTGATTCGCTCGGTTACGACAGCACAAACTACGCCATGCGGCACTCTAATACCCTCTACCTGATGGATAAGGAAGGCTACATCCGCGCCGAATATCCCGCGCACCGCGTCACCCCCGAACACGTCAAAGATGACATTAATTACCTCCGATCAGAATGAAATCAACACAACACCTACTGCTAATTTTACTATCCGGTTGCTTCCTGTTTTTAGGATGTGGTTCTGAGTCGAATTCTTCGAACGAGTCCAAGTCCGAAAATGAAGTCGTTCTCGGAAAAGTTGCCATCGACAACGCCTGGGCACGTCCCGGCTCACGACGGGGGAAAAGCGCTGCATATCTGCGTATTTCCAACGGTACCGCTTCCACCGATACGCTACTCTCATTTAGCAGTGATGTCGCCGAAAATGTAGAACTGCACGAATCTATCGAACATGATGACGGCACCACCAGCATGCAACCCGCCGGACAGCAAGTTATTCCATCCGGAGAAAAACTTCGACTCCAACCCGGCGGACTTCACCTCATGCTCATCAACTTGAAAAGGGATATAGCCGTTGGTGACTCACTGCAAATCTCCCTGGAATTTGCGCGCGTCGGTACTATTACAGCTATTGCTCCCGTACAAATACAGCAGTAAGCTCATCCCGGACAATGGCATTACAACACTACATTATGTAAGTTTTCCCGGCGATGGAGTTCGCCTTTTAACCGCCCCGATCACCATCGGAGCTGATGACTCCTGATTAACCATTATTTTTGTGTCACCCTGAACTCGTTTCAGGGTCTTGTGCAATAGATGCTGAATAAATTCAGCATGACACCTGATTAACATCCTTAAATAATAACCTAACAGGAGTTATCCCATGATACAATCCATAGTGGCAGTCGGCATTGGCGGATTCTTTGGCAGCATTCTTCGTTATCTGATCAGCCATTACATAAACATCAGCGCACACTCCACTTTCCCTTTTGGTACGCTCACCGTAAACGTTGTCGGCTCATTTCTGATTGGAATTATTATTGCCGCCGCACTCGAGGGCGATCTCAACAAATCCATGCGCCTGTTTTTGGCCACCGGATTTTGTGGTGGATTCACGACCTTCTCATCCTTTTCCTATGAATTCTTTTCCCTGCTTCAGCACGAACAAACCGGATACGCCTTTTTGTATGCCGCTGCCAGTTTTGTGTTGGGATTAGCTTTTGTCTGGCTGGGCTTTTACCTGATAAAATAATTTTCTGCATTGATAAAAAAAGGACGGGATCTCATCCCGTCCTAAGAAAAATGCTCTATTTCAAACCTCCACGTTTCGAATAAAAACTATTCCTCAAATTGTAAAATATTCGCTTCCGACCCACTTGGTAAAGGAATATTCAACATGTTGGAAATCGTCGGGGCAATTTGTGGGATAGCTGTTTTTCTGCTGGTTTCGCCCTCTGGAACATTCCATCCGTAAAAAATGAGCGGTACATGCGTGTCGTAATTATAGGGCGATCCATGGGAGGTGCCTGTCGGATAATCCGAATCCAACCAGCCCGATTTCAATTGTATATAAACATCACCTGAGCGATCATACATAAATCCTCGCTGGTACATCGCCTCCTGTCCGCTGTCATAATCTTCATATTGATAATTATGCGCGGTATTAGTGGACTTGACGCCCTCAAATTGTAGCAGAAAATCGGCAGCCTTTTCCTGTACAACTGTCAGCGAGAGCCCGTTTTGCTCAACAAGCTCACGATCAAGATACACTTGCTGATTAGTATAATCCTCTATCCAATCTTCATCACCAAATTCAGTATTTAAAAATTCTGACAATTCATCCAAAGCTTTATCACTATCGAAATATCCACCGGGCAAGTTCTTATCAATCAGCTCTTGCGGCACATCCACAACACCGTGATCGGACGTCAGCACAACCAAGTAATTGCCCTTCCCAACTTCTTTGTCAAGATAGTCGAGCAGATCTGCAATATTGCGATCGAGTCTTAAGTACGTATCCTGAAGCTCAATTGAGTGGGGACCGTACATGTGCCCCACGTAATCGGTGGAAGAAAAGCTAACACCCAAAAAGTCAGTCGCCTCTCCTGACCCCAAATCCTCACCTTCAATCGCCGATTTAGCCAGTTCTGCAATCAACGTATTGCCAAAGGGGCTTGAATTAACAATTCCGTATCCATCTCCACGATTGGCCGCCAGATCATGTGGGAAAACAGGCGCTTCTTCATTTTCAAAGGTGCCTTCATACGGGGTATCATCAGCATTACTTTCGGTGTATTGGTCAATAGGCAACAAAGTTTGCCATGTACTATTGGCAAATTCTTTTGCTAATCCCTCTTTGTTAAAATTCTGTATCCACTCCGGAAGCTCCAACACATACCACGAACTGCTTACAAATTTTCCCGTTTCACCTTCGTACCAGTAGGCCGCATCGCCTAGATGTCCCGCAGCTAATACTGCCCCGCGATCTTTGGACGAAACAGCTATTACCTTGCTTTCGGAACTTGCTGATTTCAACTCATCCGTAACAGTAGTACTCAATAAATTTCGGGGCGACATTTTCCCCGCGTCACTGTCAGTGCCAATCGGTGAAACCGTAGAATCCGAAACCACATACATGCTTCGGTCAATGCTGCGATCGTACCAGGCATTACCAACGATTCCATTTACTGATGGGGTTGCTCCTGTATAAACGGCAGCATGTCCCGGACCGGTAAAGGTGGGGAAATAATTGAAATGATTATTGTTGAAATTAAATCCCTGGTTGACCAAACGCTTAAAACCATCATCCTCGAACTCATCCCAGTACAAGGGGATATAATCATATCGTAACTGATCTACCACAATATTTACTACAAGCTTGGGAGCATCTGCCGCAGCTTTGGGTTTATTTTGTTTTTGCGTCCAACCCGTTTGGACAAGAATCATTAACATTAGAAATGTGCCGCATATGGTTCTTATCAATTTCATAAGTCGCCTGTTTTTTGATTACATTATCTGAGGCCAAAAAGTAACTTCTTTTAAGTAATTATCGAATTATGATTCTGTAAAATAATTTAACACCAGTTGTGTTATAATACATAATGATTCAATAATGGAATGGACAATCGATCACATTTTTGATACTTTCATATGCTTCAAAATCTGATCAATGTATTGCCAAGTGATTAACGCTGTAAAACATATTTTCTTTTCCCTACTTATTTTTGGTGTAGGCTTGGTTACATCACAACAAAATGTGGTGCAATTTGGCAATATTGATAGTTCACAATCAGGTTCAAAAACGCTTTGTCAACAACTCACAAACGGAAGCATTTCTAATTCTTCCGGTGACGTTGATCCCTTTTTTGAACATTTTTCAAAATCGCATTCCAATAACGCACAGCCCAAAACTATTACAAGCTGTAACTCATTGCTAAATATTCTTCCGGCTGGAAATAATTTTTCTTTCATTCCCGGAGAACAACAATCAAACATTGGCTTCCATAACGCCGTACCCTCCTCCCAAATGTTTGTTTTTCAAGAGCCCGATCCCCCTCGTATAGGTTGATCTCACCTGATTTTTAGGATCTATTTTATAGTAATTCCTTTTATAAACGAACAGGTAGGTACATACCAACTTGTTAGCAAGTATCAATCGATACCTATGTCGTATTTACAAAAACACAAAGAACTTATTCCAATTATAATTATGGCATTACTGCTTGGTATAGCTGGTTTAGATCTATATAGCAAGCAACAGGATAACGATACAATCCTTAAATCTGGAAAAATGATTGACCCCGCAACTATTAGCGGACGAGCAGCCTGCGAAGTTCCAATTCCGGATATAACAAAACAAAAACAATCCAACCAATCTTCCTTCGAGACAAAAGAAATTTCTAACTAACGATAAATTTTTATTATGAGTTTTTCTCGATTTTCAACACGCATATTTTTCATTGTAATGCTGTCTTTGTCAGTATTGTCCTGTGGCATCCCTAACGAACGGGCATCAGATAAGACACAAACAACAAGCACCCAGAATGCATCCCAACAGGAATTTAAAGAAGCTCCAGACTTTACGCTCGAAACCATGCAAGGCAAAACGTTTACCCTTTCTGATCAAAAAGGTAAAGTAGTAGTGCTCAACTTTTGGGCAACTTGGTGTGGTCCCTGCCGCGAAGAAATTCCTGATTTTATGGAGCTATACAAAGAAATGAAAGATAAAGGAGTATTATTTGCCGGTGTTTCTCTTGATGAGGAAGGCTGGGAAAAAGTTCGTCCCTATGCCAATGATATGGGCATTAATTATCCTATCATGGTGGATGACGGAAATGTATCACGCAAGTATGGTCCCATTCGCGCTATTCCAACAACGTTAATTATCAATAAAAAAGGACAAGTGGAATACGTTGCCCCCGGAATGCTGACAAAGGAGAAACTGAAGCCTATACTTACTAAATTAGCCAACCGTTAGTATATAAATTTCATTATTAGACCTATGACTTCAACACAAAAAAGTAAAACATCGGGCTGGAAACGAAGCTTCATCGAATGGGGTGTCATTTTTGCAATTGGAGCTGTTCTTTATGCTACGGGATGGCATACCGAAGTGCTGGGTACCCTTCAGCGGGGAATGCTTTGGACCGGCCTATTTGATGCCGATACTTCCAAGATCGAAAACATCGACGGCCCCATGCTGTCCGACTCAGACTATCATTTTGCCATGGAAACGGTAGATGGCCAAACAGTATCGCTGAATAACTTTCGTGGTGATGTCGTCTTCGTGAATGTGTGGGCTTCGTGGTGTCCACCTTGCGTGGCGGAAATGCCCACGATCGAAACCCTGTATGAAAATGTCAGTAGTCAGGAAAACATCCATTTTATTCTGCTTTCAATGGATGAAAAAAGACAAAAAGCAGTCGATTTTATGAAGCGAAAGCAATTCGCTATGCCCTATTATTTCCCGGCATCTAGCCTGCCGACAGAGTTCCGCAGCCAGTACCTACCCACTACATATGTCGTTTCCAAAGAAGGGCAGATCATCTACAAAAAGGAAGGGATTGCCGACTACAGCTCGACCAACTTTGCCCAGTGGATGATTGAACTGGCTCAAAAATAATTACCCGTAACTACAACCAGCGCCGCACTTCAGATTTATACTTCCTGTACTCATCCCCAAATTTTTCTTCCATTACTTGTTCTTCGGGCATAATCTGATAGCGATTCATATATCCCACAAACAGTGGAAGCATTGCAAACACCAGTCCATTGCCAAGGTAAAAGCCATAGCCTACTAAAATAAGCAGCAACCCTACGTACATGGGATTTCTCGAAATACCATAAATACCGTTGGTAACCAAACTGCTAACTTTACTGGGTACATGAGGATCGATCGAGGTTGACGATTTGTAGAATTCAGCCAGTCCCAAGAATCCAAAGATCCCTCCTATCCCTAAAAAAATGAAGCTAACCCATAACATTTTTCCAAACGATGCCCAACTGAAATCAAGATATTGATCAATCCACCACATGGCGATGGCGATAATCAGTGAAATAACTGCAGGTGGAACCTTAAGCTCTAATTTCATGGGTTATTCATCTTATTTTCTTAAATACCAGTGGTGTAAACTTAATAAAAAAGTGATCTAAACAGCACCAATATTTAGTTAAAAACAAACCAAAAGTATTACTTAATTATGCGTACTGCACAAGAGGCTAAACAGTTTTGGGATGATCGATTTTCCAGTGGCAATTACATCTATGGAACAGAACCCAACACCTATTTCAAAGAACAGCTTGACCAACTGGAGCCCGGTCGGCTATTACTGCCAGCCGAAGGTGAGGGACGAAATGCCATTTATGCAGCGCGGGAAGGCTGGAAAGTAGATGCCTTTGACATCAGCGAAAAGGGTCGAAATAAGGCGCAGGAACTGGCCAAGCGTAATCATGTGACAATCAATTACTATTTGAGTACGTACAATGATTTCGATATCAAAGAAGATACCTATGATGCCATTGGGCTTATTTACGCCCATCTTCACGCATCAAAGCGCAGAACCATCCACCAAAAACTTACTGGTGGATTAAAACCCGGCGGACATCTGATTCTGGAGGCTTTTTCAAAAGAGCAATTGGGCAATCATTCCGGCGGGCCACAAGATCCGGATATGCTCTATAATTTAGATAAACTGCAAAGAGATTTTAAGGAATTAAAAATCCTTCAGGCTGAATCAACGGAGGTAGAACTCAAAGAAGGCATGCATCACGAAGGAACGGCCAATATTATCCGATTACTGGCCCGGTCGCCCGAATAGTAACATTTATTAACTTGGGTAACTAAATATATCACTTGACTTCTCTCAGCGTAGTCACGTGATTGTAATTTCCTTTTACTGCCTGCTCTCTATACCGGCATCCACTAAATCCTGGAAGCCACCAATATTATAGACGTTTTCAAAACCGTTCTGCTTCATCAAGTCCGCAGCCTGCCCGCTTCGATTGCCTGTGCGGCAGTACAGGTAATAGGTTTTGTCTTTGTCGAGGGAATCTAAGGAGGACTCAAAATCACCGTTGAGCAAATCGAGGTGATAGTCCACAGAAGCTACGTGTCCCTGGTCGTATTCGTCTTGCGTACGAACATCAATAACAACGCCGGGCTGCTTATCAATTTGATCCTGGAATTCAGCAGCGGTAATGCGTGTATCTTCAGTTGAAGATTCCTCCTCACTTTGTCCGCATGCTTGTAGGGCAAAAATTGCCATTAAAATTGCTATAGAGATTGTAAAAAATCTGTTCATCATAATGCTAATTGGATTAGATTAAAATATGCTGGGATTGCTTTAATCACTTGGATATTAATTTTACATCAATAAAAGCCAAACACTTTTAAACTCCCCTCTCCCGAAAAATTGGGGCCAGCTAAGAGAGGGCCTTTTTATTATTCCGTTTCAAAACCTGCCTTCATCAAGTTCTGCAACCCACCTATATTATACACATTTTCGAAGTCATTTCGTTTCATGATCTGAGTAGCCCGTCCACTGCGAGCTCCGGTTCGGCAATACAGAAAATAATTCTTGTCTTTATCGAGGTCTTTAATCTTTTCTTCAAAACCGGCAGATACATCAAAATTAAAGTCCGTCCTTTTTAAATGTCCACTATCATATTCACCGCTTGTACGGACATCGATAATGACGCCCGATTCTTCTTCAAGCAGTTCTTTAAATTTTTGTGGAGGTATCATGTTTTTCGAATTCTTTAATTTATTCAGATAAAACAGCGCAAATGCCACTCCCACTAAAATAATTACTGTTGTTGCATCCATTGATTAATATTTTCTTTGATTAATTAGATCTTATCAAGCCCGTATTTTAGATTATACATTCATGAAAATGATATAGCCTCCCATCAAAATAAGGAATACGGCAAATGCTTTTTTGAGCCTTTCATTCGATATTTTACGACTCACTTTGTTACCTATCAAACTGCCCGCCGCACCAATTAAACTAAAAATAATAACCAACTCCCAGTTTACATATAGCTGAAGCTCACTCAGCACATCCAGGTATTTATAAAAGCCACTAAAACTTTTGAGGGCTATAATAAGCAGACTTGTTCCAACCGCTAAACCCATAGGCAATCCCCCTAACAATACCAGTGCCGGCACAATTAAAAACCCACCTCCAACGCCTACCAATCCCGTTAATACCCCTACAAGCAAGCCCTCAATAACAATTTTCCACCACGCATGGGCAATCTCGGGTTGACCGTCAATCATCAATTTTTCTTTCTTATCACGGAACATCATAACTGCAGCCACTATCATCACGGCTGCAAAAAGCAGCAACTGAAAGGTGGCTGATACATAGCCGGCGGCAATAGCTCCCAAATACGTTCCGGCCATCCCCGGCAATCCAAATAAAATCACACTTTGCCAGTGCACCTTTTTTCTTAAAGCATAGGGAATAAATCCTGCAAAACTTATAGCTCCTACAATGCCCAGTGACTCGGCGATAGCTATCTTTTCGTGCTCACCGGCCAGGTAAATGAGCACTGGAACGGTTAGTATAGATCCACCGGATCCCAACAACCCTAATGATAAACCAACAAATAACGCCCCAATCCAAGCTAAAATCATAATGATTGAATATATAAAAATAATTCGGATGGCCGGCTATCAACCGCCCACCCGAGGTTAGGGGATCTATCAAAACAGAAGGAAAAATCCTCCTGATTGAAGTAGAAAAATCTTCTCTTATAGCACCTACTCTATCCCAAAAAACCTAACCTGCCACGGCCAATTTAATTGGCATCTGCGTTGGTCGTAGGCTGTGGCTCATCCTGACTAACAATACCCAGCTTAGAAAAAATCTGTTCGGCCAGGCACCAGTTGGTAAAAGACGACTGAAATAAATTTAGTCCTACAAACAAGGTTAACAGGAACCAGTAGGGACTTACAAAATATCCCAATGCTACACTTACCGTTACAATTGTACCGGCCAGCATACGTATGGCACGCTCCATCGGCCGCATTGTTGAACAACTTGGATTTTGATTACTCATAATATTGCTTTGTTACTTATTGAAATTGAATTTCTTGTTATGCTGATTCTTCGACGCTCAGCGAATAGGCATGCAGCGGATTCTGTTTCTCAGCACCCGTTTCTTTGTTATAGTTCTTCACTTCCTCTATAACTCGCTTCACACACTTCTCATCCTGTATGGAAAAGAACAGCGATGAATAAACACCGTGGTCATCCCCTGCAAACCAGTTAGAAATCTCCGGCTGATACTTATCGGTTCTGAAACCATGCACTTCCGTTTCGCTGTAAATCGGAACCTTCTGTCGCGCTAAAATCTTGCGTACGTCATCGGTATATTCTTCGATACTAAGTATGATTAATAACTTCATAATGTGATGTTTTTTATTATTAATAATCACGACCGGGCTCACAATCCCAATACCCGGCCGTGATACCTGCTTAACCTTACGTTTGCTCTCCTTTGAGCTCCTTCACTTTGTTCTCTACCATAAAGTAGATCAGCGGGATCATAATTAGGGTTAATGCTGTAGATGCTACCGCGCCCCCCATCAATGAAATTGCCAGCCCCTGAAATATCGGATCGAACAGTATCACCACTGCACCAATCACAACAGTACCGGCCGTCAAAAGAATAGGCATGCTACGTACAGCCCCGGCTTCGATTACCGCTTGCTTTAGCGACTCCCCATCGTCCAGCCGAATGTTGATAAAGTCGATCAGCAAGACGGAGTTACGCACCATAATACCGGCCAGGGCAATCATCCCAATCATAGATGTTGCCGTAAAGAAGGCCCCCAGCACCCAGTGACCCACGAGAATACCAATCAACGAAAGCGGAATGGCAATCATCATGATTATGGGCACTTTGAAGTCCTGGAACCATCCGATGATTAGCATGTAGATGATCACCAATACAACAGCAAAGGCAATTCCAAGATCACGAAATACTTCGTAGGTAATCTGCCATTCGCCGTCCCATTTAAGCGTATAATCGTCCGTCATAAATGGCTGGCCGGCAAAAATCTGCGACAAATTATAGCCTTTGGGCATTTCAATATTATCGATCTCTTCGCCGGTATCGAGCAAGGCATACACCGGACTTTCAATTTCGCCGGCTACCTCAGCCAACACATAGGTCACGCGCCGCTGATTTTTGCGGTGGATACTGGTTTCAAGCGTATCCTCGCTCACGGTCACCAAATCAGCAACGGGAATCATTGCTCCTGATGCCGATTTCATATGCAACTGCTTAAGCTTTTCGATATCAGAACGTCCGGCCTTCGGCAACTTCACAGTGATGGGCACATCGTTCAATTCTTTTTCACTGTACAGACGTGATACGTCCTTTCCGCGCAGTGCCATCGTTACAGTCTGAACCACCTGCTTTGATGAGATACCCGACATCATCGCCTTTTCGGTATTTACATCCAGCTTGTACTTCGTCTGCGGTGCTTCAACCATCCAATCGACATCAACAATACCAGCCGTTTTCTCGAAGATATTTTTTACCCTGCGCCCAACACGTTTTCGCTCATCCGTATCGGGTCCGTAAACTTCGGCTACAATCGTAGACTGTACCGGAGGGCCGGGTGGCACCTCCACCACTTTCACATTGGCATTGTACTTTTCACCCACCTTTTGGACTATAGGACGAAGACGTTTGGCAATAGCATGACTTTGATCACTACGCTCCCCTTTATCAATTAGGTTCAGCTGGATATCTGCGACGTTAGGCCCCTTTCGCAAGTCGTAATGACGTACGAGTCCGTTAAAGTTGATGGGCGCATTGTCACCGGCATAAATCTGGTAATCTTTAATCTCGGGGACATCCTTCAAACTGAGCCCAACTTCACGAGCAACTGCGTTGGTACGCTCCAGCGTAGTGCCCTCGGGCATGTCAATAATGAGCTGTACTTCATTTTTATTATCGAAGGGAAGCATTTTCACCTCAACCATTCGGAATACGAACAACAATGTTGAAGCCAGAAGTAATACCGTTACCCCGATAATAAACGCCCATCGCTTAAACGTACTTTCGAGCAGTGGTTCCATAGTACGCGCATACCACTTATAGATAAGCGTTTCTTTAAGATCGTACTTCTTCTCTTCCCCGTTTTCATCCTTCTCAGTATTACCGTGCGGCAGCAGAATGTATGCCAGCCACGGCGTGATAATCAGCGCTACAATCAGCGAGAAAATCATGGCCAGTGAAGCACCAATCGGCATGGGACTCATATAAGGACCCATCAATCCCGATACAAAAGCCATCGGCAATACCGCCGAAATTACGGTAAAGGTCGCCAGAATAGTTGGATTCCCGACCTCACTGATCGAGGCAATAGCCGCCTGTTTGAGCGGGAGCTTCTTCATTTTAAAGTGCCTGTGCATGTTCTCGGCAATAATAATCGAGTCGTCCACCACAATACCCGTCACAAAAACCAGCGCAAAGAGCGTAATCCGGTTTAGGGTATAGCCGAACATGTAGTACAGAAAGAGGGTAAGCGCAAAAGTTACCGGTACGGATAGGAATACGACCAGTCCACCGCGCCAACCAAGAGCCAGTGCAACCACAAAAGTCACAGCCAGAATGGCAACCAGCAAGTGCTCAAGAAGCGAAATAACCTTGGCTGAGGCCGTCTTTCCATAATTACGAGTGGTCGTGACATTCACATCGGCCGGAATAAGACTTCCGTCAAGGTTATCTACCTTTCGTTGGATTTGTTCAGCGATCGCCATCGCATCGGCGCCGGATCGCTTCGCTACCGAGATGGTTACCGCGGGATACGATTCTCCCGCATTCAAGCCGGTTTCCTGTGCCTTTTGATGACCCACTCCGTACGAGACATACTCGGAAGGCTCCTCCGGTCCATCACGGATCTCCGCAATACTGTGCAAGTAAATCGGATCTCCATTCTGCACGTCTACAACAACGTTCCGTACTTCTTCAGCGGATTTAAAAAAGTCGCCGGTATCGACTAAGTATTCAGTATCGTTACTGCTAAACGATCCGGATGATAACTCTTGATTGGCCGCCTGTATCTGTCCGACTACTTGCATCGGGTCGATACCATAAGAGGCCATTTTATTCTTGTCCAGATTTACCGAAACCTGTCGGGTTCTTCCGCCATGGATATCGGTCTGTGCCACATCTTCGATCTGCTTGATATCCAAAGCCATCTCATCGGCTACGCGACGTAAATCAAAGTCGCTGTACTTATCGCTCCAGAGCGTCAACGTCATTATTGGGACGTCATCGATGGAACGGGTTTTCACCATGGGTTGGGTGGCCCCCTCGGGAAACCGATCCATGTTTTTCATGATCTCGTTATACAGCCGAACCAGGCTACGCTCCACATCTTCGCCCACGTAGAAACGAGCCGAAACCATGGCCTGGTCAGGCATGGAAGTAGAATACACATATTCGACCCCTTCAATATTTGAGAGCACTTTCTCCAGGGGAATCGCAATATTTTTTTCCACCTCCTCGGGCGTTGCCCCGGGATAGCCGACAAAAATATCGGCCATCGGAACATCAATTTGCGGCTCTTCTTCGCGCGGGGTCAGATAGGTTCCGTAAAATCCCAGCGCCAGAAATACGATCATTAGCAAAGGCGTCAACTTTGAGTCGATAAACCCTTGCGCAATTTTTCCTGCAATTCCAGTCTTCATAGTGATATCTCTAAATAATTTCTATTTACTGCGTATTCACTTTGCGGCCTTCGCGTAGCGGCTGATCAACTGAAGCTACATACGATTCGCCTTGTGATAATCCGGATAATACCTCTATCCCATCGGCACTTTCATTGCCGAGACGAACCCATCGAAGCACAATTTCAGAATCATCATTCAGGGTATATAAACCGGTCAGCTGCCCGCGTTCAATAATGGCAGACTTGGGTACGACGATGGAGCGATCGCTCTCTGTTACCAACCCCACCTGAGCGAACATGCCTGATTTTACGCCGGAATTCTTTTCCAATCCCGGCAGCATCACTTCAACAGCAAACTGTCGACTACCGCGATTGCCGGCCTGGTTAATATTTTTCACAATGCCAATCCCATTATTATAACCGGCGGCTTTGATATCCACCGAAACGGTATCATCATAATTGAACAGCGATATATTACTTTCCGGAACCGTTATATTCACTTTCATGATGCTTTCCTGTTCAAGCGCAATAATAGGCTGCCCCGGTGCGGCCATGTCTCCTTCGGTAGCCATTTTTGACACCACATATCCATTAAAAGGAGCGGTCAACCTTGTATAATCGAGCATATCTTCTACTTCCTGAAGCTTGCTTTCCAAGGTTTTTACTTTCGCTTTGGCCATCTCGTACTGTGTGGATATATCATCCAATTCTTTTTGCGTAGCACTTTCCTGTTCATGCAAATTCTTAATGCGATTGTAATTAGTCTCCACATTATTCAGTGCTGCCTTTGCTTCTATCAAACTTGATTCAACCTGACTTTTCTGCGCCTGCAGGTTATCATCTTTAATCTGAATTAACACCTCACCCTTGCTGACGTAGTCCCCTTCTTCAAGATCAAGTTGGGTGATTCGTCCCATCACTTTGGTACTCATGTTGACGGTACGATCACTGCTCACTCTACCGGAAAAACGGTGGGATATTGTTCCCTGTGCATATTCTGCAGTCTGTGTACCTACCGTTATGGGCTGATCTTCCGCGGGCTGCTCATTGTCAGAAGAGCTGCACGAGACCCCCACCAACATTAGCACTACAAGTGCAGATAATAGTCTTCCTGATATGTTCATGATGCTATTTTTCATTGTTCTATTTGTTTTGTTGTTAAAATCTTATGGGAAAATTAGTAGGGCATTTCGTGCTCAAGCAGCAACTCCAGCGTTGCTATACTCAAATTGTATTGATAGAGTGCATTGAGTCGTTGTAGCTTGCTTTGGAGCAACTTGGTTTCGGCCTGTAGCAGATCAGTCGTTTTTTCCATGCCCTGCTCATAGCGATTATTGCGGATACGAAAATCTTCTTCGGCCTGCTCTACGGATGCCTCAGCGAACTGAAGCTGCTCCTGTGCCTGGTCAAGCGACCGCTGTGCCTGCTGTATCTCCATCTTGTTCTTAAAAAGACTGCTCTCGTACGCCAATTCTGCCTTTTTCAATTGGGCTTTGGATTCCATCACCTTGCCTACATTTTGGAAACCTTTAAACAGATCCCATTTGAGCGTTGCTCCTATCATATAACTGTCGCCCTGCGTACCGAAGGGCACTTCGTCATTAAATTCATAGCTGCCAAACAGATTAATACTCGGGATAAAATTGAACGTTGACGAACGCTGCATTTCCTTTGCCGCAGACATCCGGTATTTCATCGCCTCCAATTTGGCATTCGTGGAATTTTCAACATTTATCATTTTATCCGAAATGCCGGGTCGCATCTGCAGGCTGTCGGTAGCCTCAATAGTGATATCTTCATCAATATTCAACAGATAGCGGAAATTATCCTGCACCGTCTTTTGCTGGTCACGGACTTTTGACTGCCGGCTTTTGAGCTCCAGCACACGAACCTTTGCCGCCAGGTAATCGGCCTTGTTGATCATATCCTGTTCGTAATAGTTCTTTGCCTGACGTTCATTTTCTTGTGCTACCTCCAGTGATTTTGTGATCACCTGATCCTGCTTCTCCATTAATTGAAGCTGATAATAAGTATCCTTCACTTGGTAGCGGATATGCTGAATAGTCCCCTCCATCTGTTTCTTGGCCGCTTCCAACTGATTTTTTACCGCTCGGCGCTGAAATATCGCATCCGCATTAAAGAGCGGCTGCCGCGCCTTAAACGTAGTTGTAAAGTTATCATAGGCATCAGGATCGTTTAGTCGCGTTGGATTAAAGTCGGCCTGTGTCACTGCCTCTTGTTTTAATTTAAATCCGAAAACATTAAGCGGATCATTCGTTGAAACTCCTGTTTCTTCTATCGAAAGCTGCGGTAAAAACGTAGCGTTGGTCTGCCGATACTGTGATCGGACTTTCTCCATGTCTGCCTCGGCCATCCGAATCTCAAAACTGGCCTCTTCAGTAATGGCCAGCGCCTCTTGAAGGCTCATCTCCCGAACCTCTGTGGTATCCGTGGCATTAGATTGGGCCATCACTGACTGGATAGAAAACACCATTACCCCGGCCAACAGCACTAATATTTTGTTAGTTATCTTGTCTATAGTTCGCATTGTATTCCGTCTTGTTTGATAATTTCCATCAGGATGTCTTTTACAGCTGATCGATTACTTTTTGCAATCGTGATCGCACTTCATCAGCAATAGGATGAAGATCGTCATTTTCGACCGCCTGCATCGAGGCCACCGGATCTACAGCCGAAACCTCCACCTTACCGTCCTCATGCTCTTCAACAATTACATTACAGGGCAACATCACTCCAATCTTGTCTTCAGCTGTAAGCGCCTTGTGCGCAAACTGCGGATTACATGCTCCCAGAATTCGATACTTCTTAAAATCCACATCCAGCTTTTTCTTAAGCGTATCTTTAACATCGATTTCTGTAAGTACCCCAAAACCTTCATCTTTAAGTAGAGCTGTCACCGTTTCAATAGCCTCGTCGAATGATTGATCCGTTGTTGCAGAGTAAAAGTATTTCATAACACTGTTGGTTTGATTGTTTTTTGCCATGCATGAATATAGGGACAGAATCCATAGTTGTCAATACAAGTAAATACATATATTCAATATTGCTTATATATTTTCTCTATATACAGTTTTAAAAGCCTATAACAACTCATAAAGAGTTATTATCTCCCTAATACACAAATTTTACTTGTAATAACAGGTATTTGTATTATTAGAATTTTTCCTTAGTTTAGGAAAGTAATATTAACAACGGTGCGATTATGGAATTAAAAGAAGGAACCCCCCTCCACAAGCAAATAAGCGATTGGCTGAAACAGGAAATAGAAAGCGGCTCATTAGAATCCGACGAAAAGCTGCCCTCAGAAAATGAGCTGAGCAATAAATTTGATGTAAGTCGCGTAACGGTTCGACGGGCCCTGCAAACCCTTGAAAACGAACAGCTAATTTACCGCTGTCAGGGACTGGGTTCGTTTGTTACCGATCAGCGCACGCACCAGTTTTTTTCAATTCTCAATGATTTTACCGAAGAACTCGAAGGTTCGGGCATGGAAGCGAGCTCGAAACTGATATCCTTTGAACAAGTTGATATCGGTGATCGAAAAGATCTGCTCTCCTATCTTGATATTAAAAATAAAACTATCGCTGTTCAATTAGAACGCGTTCGACTAGGCGATGGTGAACCTATTGCCTATGATATTACCTGGATGCCCATTTTTTACGGTCAGCTGATTGAAGGATACAATCTTGAGGAAACAACAATTTTCAAAATCCTGGAAGACGAATTCGATATCCCTATCGAAAAGGGATGCTATCGTATGGAAGCATCAATGGCCGACGATAAATTAGCCAAACATCTGAATATAGATCCGCAAACACCGCTACTATTAATGAATCGCATCTCGTACACTATTGGAGAGAAACCGGTGTATTACCAAAAGCGATATTACCGGAACGATAAGATGGTATTTGAACTTATGGCTGAACGGAGATCTTCCAATACCAATGCTGAAGGCGAACTACCCTTTAAAGAAATGATACCTGTTTTTAAAGAACATTCTTGACTACTGTACTAACCCTAATTAACCAAAGGTGCATACTATGAAAAAGAACATGGGAACAATTGATCGCACAGTACGAACGCTGCTTGCTATATTGGTAGGTGTTCTGTATTTCATGAACGTCATTTCCGGGACAACGGCTATAATACTCGGGGTATTTGCAATTATCTTTTTGGGTACCAGCCTAATAAGTACCTGTCCATTGTATATGCCATTTGGCCTATCAACACGAAAACAGAAGTAATTTTTAAATTCCATATCATCCTGAACTCCAAGGCGACCTACCATGGTCGCCTTTCCTATTTTATCTCCCTATCGGCATTTATTTATAAGCTTAGCTGTATTAGCTGATTTCTATGGATCTTTGCCAAACCCCGCATGTCATCCTGAATTTATTTCAGGATCTTTGGTTTAAATACTGCTGAAAGGTTTTTTAAATTCTCAAACGAGCCCTCCTACGCATAAGCTACGGAGGACAGATTCAGAATGACATAAGAGGCAGTTTTGCAAAGGCCTTTTATAGGCCGCCTACAATTTTACCAAAAAATATCTTACACTGTTTCTTTGTAGTGTTTAGATAACCTACCGGGCAAAGTCTTTGGAGTTATGGCAAACAATGACCAAAATATTACACTTTCCCCCATCAAGATTACGGTTATTTACCTTATCGTTGCCGGGATCTGGATCGCCTTTACCGACCGACTGCTCGAATCGTTGGTTACTGACGCCCATGCCCTATCCATTTTACAAACCTATAAGGGCTGGTTCTACGTTGTACTTACAGGCGCCGGCCTATATTGGCTAATTAAAAAACATGACCAGCAGCTTCAAAAAAAGGAGCTGAAAGTTGGAAACTTACTGGAAGAAGTACAATCGGAAAAGGAACTGAAAGACGTTTTATTTGAACGTATTCCTATCCTTATTACGATTTATGACCCTGATCTGGAAGAGTTCGAAGTCAACAGAGAATTTGAAAAAGTAACCGGTTGGACTAACGATCAAGTGGAAGAAGAGAATATCGATCTTCTTGAAGCCTCTTATCCGGATTTAGAGACCCGAGAAAAGGTCGTAAAATTTATGAATAATCCGGGCGTAGGCTGGAAAGAAATTGACACAACTACAAAATCTGGCAATAAAGTTCCTATCTCTTGGACGAATGTGCGACTTACCGACAATACTTCGGTGGGCATCGGGATCGACATGACTGACATCAAGGCCTCTCAGGCAAAAATCAGGGAATCGCGGGAACTGCTGAAAAAGATTTTTGAGAGCCTGGAGTCGAGCCTTATTGTCGTTGATACTCAAAACCGAACCATTGTTGATTGTAATAGTGCCACAGAAAAAATCTTCGGTTACAGCCAACACGAGCTTATCGGCAGCTCCACAAGGAAACTTCATATCGACGATGAAAGTTATCAGAAATTTGACGAGATGGGAGATGAGGCCCTCGAAAAGGAAGGAGTTTTCCAAACCGAATTCCGAATGCAAAAGAAGGATGGTTCCATTTTTTATTCCGCTCATACCGTAACGCTGGTTTATGACAAAGATGGGGAAGTCAACAAAGCTGTTAGCGTTGTTCGAGACATTACGGAGAGAAAAAACAAAGAAAAAGAACTTCAAAAACAGCAAAAACGCCTATTACGATCACAGGAAATTGGCGAAATCGGCGACTGGGAATTTGATCCGGATACGGAGAAAGTTAACTGGTCGCCCATGATGTATGAAATATTTGAACGAGCACCCGAGCTGAACCCTCCTACTTTCGAGGAAATGCAAACCAATTACTATCAAGAACAAAGTGAAAAATATAACAGGGCCGTACAAAAAGCAGTTGATGAGGGTCAGGTATACGACATCGATCTGCCCTTACAGACCGATCAAGGCAATCAAAAGTATGTAAGAGCTATTGGAACTCCCGTAAAGGATGAATTAGGAAATATCACTAAAATTCAGGGTATCGTTCAGGATATAACCGAGCGTAAAAAATCAGAAAAAAACTTAAAACAGCGGAACCAATTTATAGAAACCACTCTCGAAAACTTGCCCATTGGTGTTGCCGTCAATACGATTGATGACGGTAAGACAACCCTGATGAACGATAAGTTTTCAGAGATCTATGGATGGCCTGAAGAAACACTCAAAGATGTTGACTCCTTTTTTGAAAAGGTCTACCCCAACCCAAACTATAGGAAAAAAATAAAATCCCAAGTATTTAATGATATCGAAAGTGGAAACTTAGAACGAATGACTTGGAGAGACGTTCAAATTAGTACACAAGAAGGCGAGCAAAAGATAGTTGATAACAAAGCAATTCCCCTCTATGAACAAAACCTAATGATTTCGGTTGTAATAGACGTAACCGAACAGCATAAGCTGGAACGAGAATTAAAGAAAGAAAAACAGCGATTCCAGCTGGTGGCCGAAACAACCAGCGATGTTATTTGGGATCTGGATTTTGAAAAGGAAGAGTTGTGGTGGAGCAAAGGTTTTGAGGAAATATTCGGCTATGAGCGCAAAAGCCTCCACAAAAATTATCAGTTATGGGAAGATTATATCCATCCCGAAGACCGAACTAAGGTTTCCCAAAGCTCCCAAAAAGCCTTAGAATCAAATGCCCAGTCATGGACCGAAGAATACCGGCTGATAAAAGCAGATGATTCTATTGCTTATTTGATTGATCGAGCTGTTATTATTCGGGATGATCAGGGGACCCCGATCCGTATGGTGGGAACCATGGATGACATCACAGAACGTAAAAAAGCCCAGCAGCAACTGCGCGAATCAGAAGAGAAGTATCGCCATCTCTTTGAGAATAACCCAGAACCCATGTGGATTTATGACCCCGATACGCTGAAATTTGTGGAGGTAAATCAAGCGGCCATTGATCATTATGGCTATTCCGAGGAGGAATTCATGGAGATGACACTGCTTGATATCCGTCCCGAGGAAGACGCCGAAGCATTAAAAGAAAGTGTGAAACAAAATAGGGGGACCTCCTCCTATTCAGAGGAATGGATACATCTAAAAAAAGACGGCACCAAGATAGATGTGGAACTTTCGTCCTCTGATGTTAAATACAAACAAGACAAAACCTATCGACTGGTCTTAATTAACGATATAACCAAACAAAAACGAGTACAGGAAAGAATTATTCAGTCGGTTATTGAGGGCGAAGATCGGGAACGAAAACGTATTGCTCACGAACTGCACGATGGTCTTGGGCAATACCTTGTAGCTGCCAGTATGAACCTGCAATCAGCCAAAACAGATATTGAAAAATTAAGCGAAAAAAGACAAAACCAGTTTGAAACCGGGATATCGCTTCTTAAAAGTGCTCTTTCCGAAACCCGGAATATTGCACACAACCTAATGCCCAAAGCTATTTCGGACTATGGAGTTATTGCTGCCCTCAATAATCTCATCAACGAATTTAACAGAAGTACCGAAATTAATTTTCAGTTTAGCCATAATTGCGATGAACTAAAGCTCACCGATCAGGCTGAAATCAATATTTATCGCATCTTTCAGGAAATCATTACCAATGCGATACGCCACGCAGAATGCACAAAAATAGATATTGCATTGCACCTTGCCAATGATACACTTACTATAAAAGTAAAAGACAACGGGATTGGAGCACAGCTGGATGAGCAGGATGAAGAAACCGGGTTGGGATTGCGGAGCATAAAGACAAGAGTAGGCAGCCTAAAGGGATCACTCGATATTGAATCCGAACCCGGTGAAGGTATGCAAACTACAATCACCATACCCGAAGTCAACAACCTGAAATCAAACAATACGGATCATGGCTAATATCGATATTTTATTAGTGGACGATCATGATATTGTCCGCGACGGGATTAGGATGTTACTGGAAGACGAAGTAGGCTTTGGGATCGCAGCAGAAGCAGAAAACGGTAAAGAGGCGCTTAAGGCTTGCAAAGAGCACGATATCGACTTGATTATCATGGATATAAGTATGCCTGAAATGAATGGCATTGAGGCCACCGAAAAGATTAAAGAATCATTTCCCGAGATAAAAATACTGGCACTAACCATGATGGATGAAGATCAGCATATTCGACAGATGATTGAAGCCGGTGCCTCGGGATATATCCTCAAGAGCTCCGATAAAATTGAGCTTGTTGACGCCATCACTACAATCTTAGAAGGCAAACACTATTTTAGTAGTGATGCCACCCAGAGTGTGATGATGGACCTTGTAAAAGGCACTGCTGAAAAAGACAACTCCGATCCCGGAAATATCACCGACCGCGAAAAAGAGGTGCTGGAACTCATTGTAAAACAGTACACCAATCAAGAGATTGCAGAGGAGTTATATATAAGCACCCGCACCGTGGATGCCCACCGTCGAAATCTGCTGCAAAAAACAGGTGCTAAAAATACGGCCGGACTCGTTACTTATGCTATCAAACACGACTTGGTAGATATCGAATAAATACCGGTATCTCGCACTCCCGATTTTTTTTATTCTTTCTCATATAGATGCTAATCCTTGGGGGATAGGCTTTTTCACCTACTCCAAAAATAGGCTTTTAAAGCTATATACAGCCGGTGTTAAAAATAGTAGGTTCAGATATATCATCTTATAAAACAACGGCATGCAGATACTACTCTTTGGCAAAACGTCTTCTATAACTACCACAATAAAAACGATGCTTCAATCGATAGAAGAGTGGTCGGTTCAGCTCCAATCAGATTTGCTTAATATCAAGAAATCTGACGAGGAACAATCCAATCTTGACCTCATAATTGCTAATTTAGAGGATTTTGAGAAAGCTTCTACAAAAGTAGTTTCTACAATCCATATACGATTTCCCGATACTCCGCTCCTTGTAATTCACTCATATCTCAACAAAGCTCTAATTAAACCAATGATTACGGCAGGAGCTACAGGATATATGCAAAACGATGTATCAGACAACAAGCTGATTGAAGCCGTACAAAAAGTCGCCTCGGGAACGAAGTGTATTATAGCAGAATCTACCTAATGCTCGATACGCTTTTTGCGTTATTGAAAAAATAGGCTTTTCACCTGTTTTTCGATCTTCCCAAAATGATGATTTTAATGGCACATAATCATCTACCCAGTAGAAAATGACAAATTTCAAGTTTCCCAAAATCAATTTAGATACCACTTTTCTTAATAATCTAATTTCCCATGTGGCAATAATAGATTCCCAAGGTACTATTATAGGCTACAATGAAGCATGGGAAAAATTCAGTGCCGAACCTGCTTTAATCAAACGTTCGGATACTGGTGTAAATTATTTTAATGACCTGCAGCACGCTATTGAAATGGGCGATGATTATGCGCTTAAACTTTTATTGGGATTAAAAGAGGTTACCAAAGGTAAAAAAGAATCCTTTTCGCTTACCTATCCCCTGCAGTCCAATAGTGATTCCCTCTGGTTCAAAGTTACTGTTCGTCCCTGCAATGATGAGCACACGCAATTTATTATGATTCACGAAGATGTGAGCTCAACCATCCAGGCCCAGCACCATCTGGAGGAAACACAAAATCGATATCAAATTCAATTTGAGCAGAACCTCGACGGCATCCTAATTACCGACGCCAATGACCATATATTGGATGCCAATCCGGCAGCCAGCAAAATCCTTGGTTGGGATCGTGAAAGCCTTATCGCCCGGAAAAGTGATGAAATTCTAGATGTTTATGATCCCAACCATCAAACCGCTTTGGATCAACAAAAAGAGACCGGCAGCTACCGTCTTGAAATGGAGCTGATACATAAAGAAGGGCGAAAAATTCCTGCCGAGGTATCCTCTAAAGTCTATCGCAATAAATCCGGCAAGCTGCGGAATATTATTACCTTTAAGGATATCAGCAAACGGAAAGAGATTGAGGGGAACCTTATAAAGAACAAGCACTTTACTGAATCGGCCCTAGACAGTATCCCAGGTGTCTTTTTAGTACTCGATAGCAAGGGTAATATCGTAAGATGGAACGAGCATATGACGACAGAGCTGGGATATTCTAGCCAGGAACTATCTCAAAAAAATGCTTTAGACTTCATTGCTGATGATCACAAGGATACTATTCGCCAAAAAATGGAAGAGTGTTTTAAGAATGGCGAACTATCGGTTGAAACCCGTATACATGCTAAAAAGGGTGGAATGAAGGACTATTTTCTGTTTGCCAAGCACTTTGTAGAAGATGGCAAATCTTATCTTGTAGGTGCAGGTATTGACATTACGGATCGTAAAAAGGTTGAGCGAGAGAATATGAAAAACCAGCTCATGCTTCAGCAGCTTTTTGACAATGCCCCGGTAGGAATAACCATTGTTGATAATAACAACAACATCCAAAAAGTTAACGAGAGCTTTGAAAGTATTTTTGGTTATTCAAAGGATGAGGCTACAGGAAAAAATATTAATGCGCTCTTGGCTACAAAAGGGAAGCAGAACGAAGCCAAGGCTATTTCACTGGCTACACAAAAGGGAGAAAGCCTGCAAACCGAGACCACTCGAATTAATAAAGATGGAGAAGAAGTTCCGGTTTTAATCGGGAGTATTCCTGTTACATTAGAGGATGAGATTATTGCTATATATGGCATGTATGTAGATGTCTCTACACAGCGCAACTACCGTGAAAAAATAAAAGAAACATTGCGTGAAAAAGAAGCTCTTCTTTCGGAACTGCACCACCGGGTAAAAAATAATCTGGCCCTCATCACCAGTCTTGTGGAACTACAGCTATTTGACGCTGACGAAGATAAGTTGAAAGAGGAGCTGCAAAATATTAAGAGTCGTATTATGACTATCGCCTCTATTCACGAGGTGCTGTATCAAAACGGCAGTTTAACCAGTATTCCCTTTACGAGTTTTCTTCAAGAATTGATAAATACCCGGATGATTCAAAACCAACGGGATACGAAAGATACGCAGATTAAGATCCCTACTGAAGAACTCTCTCTAAGTATTAATCAATCTATTCCAAGCGGACTGTTGCTAAATGAAATCCTCTCCCTAATATTCAACTTCACTGATGAAGGCAAACAGTCATCCATTGATATTCAATTGCGCGAATATGATAAGCAAGTACATCTGATTATCGAGGGAGATCAAATTGTAAACTGTCCTAATGAGGTTAAAAACAACAATTCTCTGCACAACATCTTAATCGAAACACTGGTAAGGCAACTGGGAGGAACCTTGATTTGGCCGAACCCGGAAAGTGATTATCAAAAGTTCGAATTCTTTTTTACCAAAGAAAACGGGTCCAGCCCTGCAAGTGAATACCTTGAAGTAGCTGAATAGCAAGTTTTTCTACAGGACCGTGGATCTATTCTGATCCCCGGTCAATTTCAACGGCAAACACAATCCCCATTGTGTTAAAAGGCAGACCAACTAAAGGTCTGCCTTTTTTATTTTGATTGAGAATCGATCAATATCTCATTCCTCAAGAACCCTTTACCAAAGATTGGTTTTTGTCGGTCAATGTTTATCATAGACCTGATGAATAAATTTATCCGAAATATCTTGCACTCAAATCTTATTCGCTCTACCTGGAGACGCGTTATCCACCTCTGGAAACCGATGGCAGCCTGGACAATACTCATATGGGGAATCATTGCTATTATCTTAGCCCCTATTTCGTCAGTGGTACTGGGCCTGGAATTTTTCCGCAGTGGGCAACTTGTAGTCGGCAATGAAAAACTCATTTCCTGGTTGCTGTCTCCCGTGGGTACAAGCTATATAATATTGGGTGCTGCTCTCACGCTCACCGGATGGATTCTTCGGTTCACAGGCATCTTCCAGATTGTAGCTGATGACATCAACAACCAAACTGTAGATTTTCGAAATATTATATTTCGCATCCTCAGCAAAACTCATCTTTTATTTCGGCTGTGTTTATTTATTGTAGCAACCGGGCTGCTCCTATTATTACCGCTGGCGGCAGGTCTGGCTTTAATATATGAGCTATTATTGGATACCTATGACATCAACTACTATCTCTCGGTAGCCCCAATAGAATGGCACATTGCCATCATTACATCTTTAGTTTGGTTTTTAATCTGGCTACTGGCTATCGCTTATTTATGTAGCCGGTTTTTATTTGCACTGCCAACGTATCTGCATAGTCAAAAATCCATTAGGCAATCATTGCGATCTGCCTGGCAAATTGGCTTTCAAACATATAATAAACAGCTGAAATCCATTCTCTCTGCCATCAGCTTCTGGGTAATTACTCGATTTATAGCGGATGCCATTCTTTTTGCAGCATCCTTTTGGATAATCAGCTGGATAACCGACTTCACAAGTAGTTTGCGAATCATTGCCCTTGCAACAGGAATCTATTTAATGGCCTCTCTCTCTCTTGATGCCATTATCTCCTTTCTCGGGTTTTCTTACGTATCAACACTTATCACAAAGTTATACTTTCAAAATTTTCAGGAGATTAAAGCTACTTCGGCCCCGCCTTCCCGATACAAATTCAAAAAACTTGCTTCCATATTAAAAAAGGGCTTTCGACCGCAATTTCTTTTGCTGGTAGTTGGAGGAATTGCTTTCATCAGCTTTGTTTTCAGCGGCTATATGATAGAGCAGATCCCAGAGACAAATAACAGCCAAGTTAAAATAGCAGCCCATCGTGCCGGGCCGCCTCCGGCTCCTGAGAATACGCTGCAAGCCCTTGACCTTACCATGCAAACTAAAGCTAACTGGGCCGAGATTGATGTTCAGCTAAGTCACGATAGTATAGTTGTAGTGGCCCACGATGTTGATCTTATGCGCATTGCGAATAATCCAACTCCTATCTCAGAAACAGACTATAACCACTTGCAGAAAATTATTGAAGAGGCATATACTAATGAGAAAAGCTCCCGGCAAAAGATACATACGCTGGATGATTTTTTAGCTGCAAGCCGTGGAAAAATTGGACTGATGATTGAACTAAAGCAATCAACGGAGGTATTAGCACATAAAGTTATTGGGGCTATAAATGAAAAAGGAATGGAGAATGAAGTCATGATCATGTCCCTCAATTTCGACACTGTTCGGCTAATACAAAAAATAGCTCCAGATATTACTGTAGGCTACGTATCTGCCTTCTGGGTAGGTGATAAAAGCCAACTACCTGTTGACGTACTGGCAATAAACCACAGAGCAATTACCCCTCCCCTTGTTAAAAGAATTCAAAACCAAGGTATAAAAGTCTATGCCTGGACTGTCAATCGTGTCAATATTATGGCAAATATGATTGAATATAACGTAGATGGCATTATTACAGACAAACCTAAACTTGCCGTCCAGATACGAGAAGAACTGCAAAATTTATCGGCAACCGAACGGCTTTTATTGCAATTTAACCAGCTTATAGATGTTAAAACAGATTAGCAAATAGGCCTTACTATTTGTTACAGTTCCAAACTTTATCATAATTTTAAAACATTCCGTCTTATACATTTGTAAATTTGCTTCTGTTTAAAATCTCTTACATAATAGGATTTTATAGTTGATTACTTTCAAATAGTTATTCATCAATTAAAAGCTACTCAGACCTATTTTAAACTAACTCCAGATTATGAAAAAGCTATTTCTTACCGTTGGTATCCTGTTTTTATTTTTTAGTATTTCACTTGCTCAGTCAGATGAACCCTTTGCCCGCTTTCCTGCTATCAGTCCCGATGGCTCTACGATTGCATTTTCGTATCAAGGCGATATATGGACCGTACCGGCTGAAGGCGGCCGCGCCTGGCGGCTGACTCTGCACGAAGCGTATGAAGCCTATCCCGAATGGAGTCCGGGGGGCAACCAGATTGCCTTTACCAGCGATCGCCACGGAAATGACGATGTGTTTGTAATGGATCAAAACGGCAGTCAGATCAAACGACTCACCTACCATTCTACCGATGATGAATTAACCGGATGGACGCCCGGCAACAGCGTGATTTTTACCAGTAACCGACTGTTCAACCAGGTGGAATGGGAGCCGGAGATTCATACCCTAGGTGCTGAAGGCGGCACTCCCGACCGCTTTTTTGATTCTTTTGGGATGATGGCGGAGATGAGTCCCGATGGACGATTTTTAGTATTTGTCCGAGGGTATAATAAAGAATTTCGCAAACGGTATCGCGGGTCGGCAAACAAAGATATTTGGCTCTATGATCTGGAAAACGAAAGCTATCATCAGCTTACCGATTTTAAGGGGAATGACATGTATCCCACCTTCACCGACAGCCGAACGCTTTACTTCTTGAGTGAAAGAAACGGGGCGCATAACATCCACAAAGTGAAAATAAACGATGACGCCAGCCCGAACTATTCTCCCATCGCCGTAACTGATTTCAAGGATGACGGCATTCGCTATTTTGATATTGACGACCAAGAACAGCGTATTGTTTACGAACGCAAAACAGGACTTTTTACACTTGATCCGCAGCAAGGAGAGAGCAACCGTTTGCATCTGGATGTTACCCAGGACCAGCGGTTTTATAATATCGAGCAGAAAACTTTTACCGAAGATGCACAAGAGTTCGATGTATCCCCAAGTGGAGAATGGCTGGCATTTGTAATCGAAGGGGAAATTTTTGTCAAGCATAACGACCCGTCCAAACAGCGGTCAGTGAAAGTTACTGACCATCCTTATCGCGATCGTGATGTGGCATTTTTAAATGATTCTACACTGATATTTGCCAGCGATCGAAACGGTCAATATGACCTCTTTTTGATTCAACCTTCACAAAAAGATACCAACGATCTTTTTGAAAGTCTCCAATTTGAAACCAAGCAGCTTACTGATACCGAAATGGGTGAACGCAATCCCGTGGTTTCGCCCGACGGTAAAAAAGTAGCCTTTAATCGCGGCCGCGGACAACTGGTAGTATCAAAAGTTTCCGGGAGAGACAAACTCGGTGAAGAAACTATCTTAGTAGAAAATGGATGGGCAGAGGCCAGCGATGTGGCCTGGAGTCCCGATAATGAGTGGCTGGCGTATTCTATGCCCGATCTCGATTTCAATCATGAGATTTATATCCATCCCGCAGATAATTCCAAGGAACCGGTAAATATAAGCAAGCATCCCCGCCCCGATACCGATCCTGTTTGGAGTCCTGACGGCAGCAAAGTAGCCTTTCTGTCAAATCGCAATAACGGCGATGATGATGTCTGGTTTGCCTGGCTCAATAAACGCGATTGGCAGCGCACAAAACTTGACTGGGATAAAAGTAAAAACCCAGAAGTAGTATCACCGGAAGACACAGTTGGAGTGAATGTATCAATCGACTTTGATGGCCTTTACAAGCGATTACACCAAGTTACTTCAATGCCCGGGGACGAATCGAATATTGCGATCTCTAAAGATGGACAAACATTCTATTTTGTGGGCGATGATGCTGATGAAGATATCTACAAAGCAAAATGGGATGGTAGTCAGATTTCCGCTCTTACCGATCAAGGCGTGGACCCGAATGACCTTCGCTTAAACACTGATTTAAATAGCCTCTATTTTATGCAGGGCGGTGGAAAAATCGGACGCTACGATCTTGAGAAAAATAGTCTTGAGCAACTGCCTTATCGTGCGAGCATGAAAATCAATCATAATAAACAGCGTGAGCAGATTTTTGAGGAGGCATGGCGAAAACTGAATGTCAATTTCTATGATCCCAATTTCCATGGCCAAGACTGGACAGCCCTTAAGAAACATTACAAGCCCTGGGCATTAAAAACGTCAACAGATCGAGATTTTCAAGATGTTGTAAACATGATGCTTGGCGAACTCAATGCCAGTCACATGGGCTTTTACGGCTCAGATCGCGCCGAAACGCAAGAAACACGAACCGGACTTATTGGCGCTGAAGTTGAACCGACTTCCAATGGAGTACGTGTCGTTCGGGTGGTTCCCAACTCTCCTGCTGATCGTGAAATGAGCACTCTAAATATAGGAGATACAATTACAGCCGTTGGAGGCCAACAGGTTGCCGAAGTAGATAATTATTACAGCTTGCTTTCCGACAGGGTTGATACTCCGACTCTGCTACAGGTTCAAAATTCTGATGGCGAAAACCGTGAAGTTGTTATTGAACCTACCAATAATCTCAGCGACCAGCTTTACAATGAATGGGTTGAGAAGCGCAAAGAGCTGACAGAGAAATACTCGAATGGAAAGTTAGGCTATATCCATGTTGAAGGAATGAACTGGCCCAGCTTTGAACGTTTTGAACGCGAGCTCGTGGCCACCGGTGAAGGCAAGGAAGGAATTGTTATAGATGTGCGATACAACGGTGGCGGCTGGACGACCGACTACCTCTTAACGGTGCTAAAATATCGTCAACATGCCTATACGATTCCAAGAGGAGCAACTGACAATCTTTCAAAAAATAAAACCAACTTCCGTGAACACTATCCCTTTGGAGAGCGGTTGCCTCTTTCCAGCTGGACCAAACATTCTATCACCCTGGCTAATCAGAACAGTTATTCAAATGCAGAGATCTTCTCACATGCATACAAACAGTTAGATTTGGGTACGTTGGTTGGAGAACCCACGTTCGGCGCGGTAATTTCTACCGGAGGAGCTGGCCTTATGGGTGGTTCGTATGTACGACTTCCATTCCGCGGTTGGTTCGTCAAAAATACAGATAACAATATGGATCGCGTCCCGGCGGTGCCTGATATCAAGGTCATTAATCCGCCCGATTATAGATCCGGAGAAGACAAACAGCTTAAACGAGCCGTTAATGAATTACTTGGTCAAATTGATAGCGATTAATACTTGATCAAACATTTGTTTTAAAAGCATCGACTGTAAAAAGTCGGTGCTTTTTTTATGCATTACTGCGAATTGGTTTAATCACACTATTGCACCGGTGCAACACTTTTTAATACTTCAAAATAGAACTCGTCAAAACCTATAGTAATGAGCCTTCCTACCATCCTAATGCCTTCATAATAAGTATGGAAATGACGCTAACAATGGCACACCTATTGCAATTAATAATAGGTAGAAAAGCAATCAGTGCATCCCGTAAAAAATTTATGAAGATGCTTCCTAACAAAAGATGAGAGGTACCTATTATGAAAGCACTCGTTTATCACGGCCCCGGTAATCGTAGCTATGAGGAGAAGTCTAAACCAACCGTTCAAAAAACCACTGACGCTATTGTTAAAATTACCAAAACCACCATTTGTGGTACCGATCTTCACATTTTGAAGGGAGATGTCCCTGCTGTTGAGGATGGAACAACGCTCGGTCATGAAGGCGTAGGTATTATCGAAGAAGTGGGGGACGGAGTATCGAATTTTAAAAAGGGAGACCATGTGCTTATAAGCTGTATCACAGCTTGTGGAAAGTGTGATAACTGTAAACGGCAGATGTATTCTCACTGTGAAGACGGCGGCTGGATTCTGGGTCACCTCATTGATGGTACTCAGGCCGAATATGTTCGCATCCCACATGCCGACACAAGTCTGTACCACATCCCGGAAGGTGCTGATGAAGAAGCCTTAGTAATGCTCAGCGATATTTTACCCACGGGCTTTGAAGTGGGCGTGCTCAATGGCAAAGTAAAACCGGGTGATGTTGTGGCCATTGTTGGTGCCGGTCCTATTGGCCTTGCTGCACTATTAACTGCACAGTTTTATTCTCCTGCCGAAATCATCATGGTTGATCTTGATGACAACCGCCTCAAAGTATCAAAAGAATTTGGGGCTACAGACATCGTTAACAGCGGTAAAGAAAATGCTGTCGACAAAATAATGGAACTCACCGATGGAAAAGGGGTAGATGTTTCCATTGAAGCTGTTGGTGTTCCTGCCACTTTTGATATCTGCCAGGATATCGTCAAAGCCGGCGGGCAGGTTGCTATCGTGGGAGTACACGGTACCAGTGTAGACTTTAAGCTGGAAGAACTGTGGATTAAAAATATTACGATGACCACAGGTTTGGTTGATACCTATACTATCCCCATGCTGATGAAAACCGTAGGATCCGGGGAACTGGAGCCTGATCAGCTGATCACCCATCATTTTAAATTAGACAAAATAATGGATGCGTATGATACTTTTGGCAATGCTTCTGAAGAGAAAGCGCTTAAAGTAATACTCGAAAATAAATAGATAAATAAACCTTCAACTTATCTGTTCATAAATAAAAAGCCCGCACCCCCAAGTACGGGCTTTTTTATTCATTGGTAATCAGCCTTCCCTCTCAAAAGAGTTCGCTAATCTGATCATCTACTTCTGACTAAGACGAAAGTATCTGCCATTTTTCTCTTGCTATATAGATTTAGCCCAAATAATTTCAACTGTACTACTATTTATAGAAGTTACCTACAAAAGGATGGGTTCATTTTTTCTATCTATTTACAGTAATAGAACAATGTCTTTTTCGATCTATATTACTTCTTCCAGATAGAGCATAACTTATATTTTCAGGAAAAGCATTTACATCTCTGCAACAAAAATATTCTTCGCAACATCGTTACCGACTACCTGCTTATCATTTTCAACAAGCACGGTAATCGGCCCATCAAAAGGAGCTTTTTCTTTTATTCTCACTTTTATACCGGGTAGCAATCCGATCTTTTCAAGGTAGCGCAGTAATTCCGGATTCTGATCTTTTACCCGGCTCACTATATACTCTCGCTCTTTTTCTCCATCAACAAGAGGTTTCGCATCCATTTCGGGCATTAATCCCTCTTTAGTAGGGATGGGATCACCGTGCGGATCGTGGGTGGGATCATCAAGCAGTTGGGCAATTTTATCCTCAAACCGCTCCGAAATATGATGCTCCAACTTTTCGGCCTCATCGTGTACCTCATCCCAGGAATAGCCCATAACCTCCAATAAATATAGCTCGAGCAAGCGATGGTGGCGTATAATTTCGAGTGCAATCTTCTTGCCCGAATCCGTTAAACGTGCCCCTTTGTATGACTCATAATCAACCAGTCCCATCTTATCCAGCCGTTTCACCATGTTGGTAGCCGATGCCGATGACACATCCAGGGAATCTGCAATCTTCGTTGTTGATGCCCCTTTGTCTTCTGTTTCCAGCGTATATATCGCTTTCAGATAATCTTCAACAGCCTGACTTAATACCATCTTGAATACCTTTTATGCTCTATTTCTATTGCCCTAATATATAGAATATCTCAACATCATTACATTTTCACATTATCGACTAATATCCACTCCGTGTTTCTTCAAGTATTGTTTAAACGATTGCTTACCGGTTAAATCTGATCCCACAAAAGCCACAAGTTTATCAAAAATATCAGTCGGCAAAAATCCCGGCTGTCTCCCTATGGTATTACCATCCTGATCCAGGAAAATAAATGTGGGTGTAGAACTAACTCTGAACTTGCGCGCCAACTGACGTTTGGTAAGAGAACTGCCATTGAATACAATTTTCTGATCCGATTCGATATCTACCTTAACAGGATAAAAATATTTGTGCAGACTGTCCTGTACGGTCTGATTGGGAAACACCTCTTTATACATTTTTTGGCAATATCCACACCACTCGGCTTCGGCAAAAAGCATTACCTTTTTACCATTTTCTTTAGCCAACTCTTGGGCTTCAGAGAGTGATTTCCAATTAATATTCTGCTGGGCTGTTGCAGGATATATTGCCACAAATAATACAAATAAACCAACGAGAAATCCTCTCCTACTCCATGCTAATTTCATTAATAGTACCTATTTTTCTTTCTGATCTTTTAATTTCATGACCATCATCGTCATATCATCGTGCTGTTTAGCCTTGCCAATAAATGATCTCACATCATGAGCTAGGAGGTCTAAAATTTCTTTTGCTGATTTACGGGCATTTCGTTTTATCATTGAATTTAAACGGTCGGTGCCATAAAAGTTTTGAGACTCACTCAACGCCTCAACGATTCCATCAGTATACAGAACAAGCACATTGTTTTCTTCTATAGAAAGCTCAACTTCTTCCAACTGCTCATCAAAACGATCTTTCGATAATCCAATACCAATTCCTTTGGGCTTAAGCTCCTCAATAAGACCTTTTTTGCTAGCCACTCTGAGCACGGGATTATGCCCCGCTCTTGCAAATCGAAAGGTATTTTTTTGGAGATCAATGATGCCATAAACTAACGAGATAAACGTTCCGCGCCGGGCATTATCATAAAATAAACGATTTACTTTCTTCAATATTTCTGCCGGTGAATCAATCTCTCTGCAAAGGCTATGAAGTATCCCTTTAATGAATGTCATGTAAAATGCGGCCTGAATTCCTTTGCCACTTACATCTCCAATGGTTACTGCGATACGATGGTCATCAAGTTTAACAAAATCATAATAATCACCGCCCGTCTCATAGGCCGGCTTACAAATTGCGGCTAAATCCAGATTTTTAAAGCGCGGCGTTTCTACAGGTAAGAAAGACTGTTGCACATCACGCGCAATTCGAAGTTCCTGTTTGATTCGCTGTTCTTGTGCCAGCTCTTCAACATAATCGGGCACATAGCCTGAAAGAGACTGTTCCTTCTCTCCCTTTAGAATAAATAACATTGCTGCTATAACATTAGCAGAGAGAAAGATTAACAACAGAATGAATGCAGGAAGATCTGGCGAACCACTTACAACCCAGCCGCTTGAGGACTCCAGTATTAATACAAAAAGAAAATGGGTGAAAAAGACTGTCAGAATATCCCACTTTAGAAAAATAACAGTAAAGGCGATACCCAATATCCCAAAAAGAATTATCTCCGAAATGGTCGGGCCAACATTTTGAAAAGTGGGTATAATTAAAATAACACCAAGAACGACAGTTAATGAAGCAAGCCACTTTCTTTTATGAGAACCGTAGAGCTGCGTTGCCCCAACAGCAAAAATGCATAAAGCAAATAATAAGCTGAACCAAAAGCTGTTTAGTAAGAGATAAATAGGTGCCCAGGCTGCTTCGTGGACAATAAAAGTGCGTTCGATTTCGAAAAATAAATTGGGAGCCAAAGAAAGAGCAACAGCCCAAATCCCACATAAAATAAACGTCAGTGACATTGAACGAAGAATCATTTCTCCTATAGGCTTATTAAAAAAACTTCCCTGGCGGAGATAGTCATAGGTGTACAATTTTTGGGGCCAGTACTGGCGCATAATCGAATCTCCGACAGCAAATAGCGCAAACACACCCACCGAAGTAAAAGCACCCGAAAATCCCATCTGAAGTGCCAACCCGAGCAAGTCCATGGATTGCACATTGGCCGCCAGCAACGAATGGGTTCCCCATTCGCGTAAAAAGATTGTTCCAGACACAATTAATCCTGTCAAAATACCAGCGATCAATGCTGATCGGGTATCAATTGCCCGGGAACGAATCCGGAAATAAAACAGGATTATCAAAACAAGGGCGAAAAGAGGTACTATCGATATCCTGCTAATTTCTAGAAGACCGGGCATATCGGGTTCGGCATCATCCGGATTGTAGGTGGCATCAAGGTTTACCAATGCACCACTGGAAAGAAGACGGGCTTTAATTCGGAGATTCTGCCCCATTATAGGAGCTGCAGCATCAACAGTCACATCCGCAACAGCTTGGGAGTGAACCGTTTCAATCTGAATTTCCAAAAACTCGAATCGAGTCGACTCCCAACCACCAGCTTTTAAATAGTAATCCATCAACCGCTCAATATTCGTTCGTTGAAAAGTATGTGAACGCTCGGTATTAGTTATACCTACTGAGTCGGGAGTTGAATTACTGTTATAATCCTCATCAAAATCAAACCGTAGCACTTTATCCCAAGCTGAATCGGGTAACGTCTTCCACAAATCTAAATTAGCCTCCGCTTCAAAAGCATGAATTAAAGCCTTTCGACGCACAGGACGATCGGGCAGACTATTCTGAGAATTTAAAAATTCAATTAGACGTCCCTGCTCATCAAGACGTACATCAATATTTTCATTTCCATCTCCTGTAGATTGGGACCTGGTTTCAATATTGGAAAAGTTGACCTCCCAATAATAAGGATTCAAGCCCGGGGGCATAGCGTCTGATGCGGTATCAATAAATGCCGAGCGACCGTTTTCAAATTGCAAACTATCAAGTAAGTTGGTTCTACTCTGCAATCTACTATCTGATGCTTGCCAACCATCAAGAGAATATCCTAACTCACGAAAAACCTGATTCGCCGATGCAGCGACCGAATCTTCTGCTATGGTTGTTTTGATAACACTGCGCGGCTCCTGTGATGGATAGACGAAAAAAAATCCAACCACACATAACAATCCTACTGCAACAAAAATAAAGTCCCCGACTCCAAACGCAGAATTTCTATGTATAATCGACATGCAGTTTTTGGCTGTGAGATATTTCTTTTGTGTTCATGCTCGAATATGCCAAATTGTTACGTAAATTTCTGCTTTCCACCTAAGCTTATTAAAAAATGTGTCTGATTGCTTTCTCATATAAACAACATCCCCAATATCCGTTGATTTTTGCGGCCAACCGGGATGAACACTATGAACGACCTTCGCGAGCGGCTCAATTTTGGAATGAGAACGCCAACATATTAGCGGGTAAAGATCTAAAAGCCGGCGGTACCTGGATGGGAATTAACAAGCAAGGAGAGTTTTCAGCGATAACCAATTACCGCGATCCTTACATTGAGAAAGAAAATCCGCCCAGTCGGGGAAAGTTGGTGCTCGATTTTTTGCAAACTGATAAAAGTGCCCAAGGCTACCTCCCAGAATTACAGTCCCGAGCTGAACAGTATATGGGATTTAACCTGTTGGCGGGATCGTTAGACCAACTGGGCTATTACTCCAACCAACAAGACAATATTCATTATTTAGATTCTGGATTATATGGCCTCAGCAATCATCTTCTGGAAACCCCCTGGCCAAAAGTTCGCCTCGCAAAAAGTAAATTAAAATCGCTTGTCAATGGCAATTCCATTTCTCCTGAACCCTTATTTGATCTATTAGCTGATGATCGCGAAGCTCCGGCGGAAGAACTGCCGGATACCGGAATTCCCAAAGACGTAGAAAAGAAAGTTTCCCCGATCTTCATTAAAAGTGACGGCTACGGCACACGCTGCTCTACGGTTTTACTCATTGATGATCATGGAGAAGTAACGTTTGCCGAGCGACGATTTAAAGCAGGCTCAATGGAAATTGAAGAAGAGAACCGTTACAACTTTTCTATCACTAAATAATTTCTTTAAACACTATGGCACAACCTGACGCTCGTGCTATAACAGCCTGTAGTCTTGACTAAGTTAAAATTAAAGATAAAGCTACGAGTTTAATCCAACGATGTACTCGCCGCCTCTTTGCCCTCAGGCGTATATTCTGCGGGATCAGGAGTTTTACCAAACTGAAAGATAATAGCCACAATAATTACCACTCCGGCGGGATAGATAATCCAAGCAGGCACGCCAAGCACCATGATTGCTATTAAGCTCATAACACTGATTACACCAACGGTCATCGCATAAGGGAGCTGCGTATTTACGTGCTCTACGTGATCACACTGGGTAGCAATAGAGCTGAGAATAGTGGTATCCGAAATAGGAGAACAGTGGTCACCCCAAACCGATCCTGCCAACACCGAACTGACACTGGCATAAATAATTTCGGCCGTCATTGCATATTCCAGCCCGGTATTATTGCCAATATCCCAAGCCAGCGGCACTACCAGTGGCATTAGGATACCCATTGTACCCCAGCTCGAACCCGTGGCAAATGCTGTAAGAGCTGAGAGAATAAACACTATAGCCGGCAACCAATAAGGATTGAGCGTTTCACCAAACACGCTCATCAGATAATCGGCCGTGCCAAGCTCAACAGTAAGCGCACTGAGCGCCCACGCCAGCACCAAAATAAGAAGCCCATCAAACATGGTATGCATTCCCTCCATCATACCTTCGAGCATCTCATCAATTTCCAGCAATTTTCGAGAAAGAGTCATAATAATAGCTGCGGTAACAGAAATAAGCGATCCCCAGAGCAATGCTTTATAAGAATCTGCGGATTCAATAATGGCCTGTACAGAATTTCCCTCTCCTGTTATAAACAAACCGCCAATTGTTCCTACGACAAGCGTTATAATGGGAATAACTGCATTGGACCAATGCGATACTTTCTTCGTTTTCTCATCATCCTCAATTTTATCTTTCCACAGGTTATACGTATCGAGTTCAGGATTGTGCTTCGCTTTATAAAGATTGATACGTGAAGTGAGCATAGTAGCAAAATCACGTCCCGACCACGCGATCAAAATCACAAAAAGAAGCGTAAAGAACGCGTAAAAATTATACGGCAGCGAACTCAGAAAAACCGCGTAGGCCGACTCATTAAAATTGGGCATTTTTGAAGAGGCATCTGAGATGAAACCGACCATGGCTCCAATCCACGTACTAACAAGGGCTACTGTTGCTACCGGAGCGGCAGTGGCATCTACCAAATAGGCCAGCTTGGCTCGTGAAATGCGCAGCTTGTCAGTTAGCGGACGCATAGTACTGCCCACTACCATAGTGTTGGCATAGTCATCAAAAAAGATTACAAACCCCATTAGAGATGTCATTAACTGTCCGTGCACTTTGGTACGGACAAAACTTGTGACACGCTCGATAACGCCTCGTGTTCCCCCGTTATCGGTGATAATGCCAACCATACCGCCGATAAGAATAGTAAAGATGATAATACTCATGTGACTTTCATCGGCAGTTGCGGGCACAATATAACCGTCGAGGGCTGTAAAAAAGCTGGAAAACACACCGCCAAATGAAAGATCTCCCGCTAAAAAAGCACCGCACCAGATCCCCAGAAACAAGGCAAAGAGAACCTGGCGAAAAATAAGCGCAATGCCGATAGCTACGAGTGGAGGCAAAATACTGAGCCAACTACCTGTTTCAATACCTGTTTTAGCAGTTTCCTCAGCAGCTTGTGCAACATCGGGAGAAGCGTAACCAAAATTAATCAACAGAAAGACTGAGAAAAGTCCGGCAAGTACAAATAGGGTTTTACGCTTCATGAACTGACTATTTGATTAATTTTTTACTTAGCTGTGCCAAGCGCATATTTGATCAATGAAAATACAATCTCTGAGATAATTTGCCAGATTTTTTTTTCGAGCCTTACTAATCCTACTAAAAAATAAAACCCCGAGGGCTTCGAAGGCCCTCAGGGTTTATGAACTCATTCTATTTTGACTTAAACTACCCTAACTTTTCGATCGCTGTATGAATACGACGTATAGTCGTTTCTTTGCCAAGCAATTCAATCGTTGGCGTTAAATCAGGTCCGTATCCCATACCCGATACGGCAACACGTAAGGGCATCATCAGCGGACCAAAACCAACGTCGTGGGCTTCAATCACTTCTTTGATCTTGTCTTTAAGCTTCTTGGCCTTGAACTCATCTTCATCGAGGTCTTCAATTTTTTCGACATACGCTTCCAGAAGCTCGGCACTACTATCTTTCCACTTCTTAACCGCTTGGTTTTCATACTCCTCGGGATCCTCAAAGAAAAATCGTCCCATCGTTACGAAGTCCTCAACCTTACTGACACGCTCTTTCATCAGCGGAATAATCTGTTTCATATAGTCTTCATCGGGATCAAGACCGTGCTCTTTGGCAATCTCCTGCACGCGTGGCCAAAGCTCGTCAGCCGGCTTTTCACGCAGGTAGTGCTCATTGTACCAGATCAGCTTATCATAATCGAACACTGCACCACCTTTACTTACGCGATCCAGTGAGAACAACTCACAAAGTTCTTCCAGCGAATGGATCTCCGAATCGTCGCCCGGACTCCATCCCAAATAAGCCAAGAAGTTAATTAACGCTTCCGGCTCAAACTTCTGCTCAATATAATCTTTGGTGTTAATGGGAATCCCTTCAGTCTCAGCTTTTCGCTTGGATAGCTTTCCACCACTGGGTGACATTATTAACGGCAAGTGCGCCATCTTGGGCGGCTCCCAGCCAAAATATTCGTACATTAAAATGTGCTTGGGCGTACTGCTGAGCCACTCTTCCCCTCGGATTACGTGCGAAATTTTCATCAGGTGATCATCTACCACGTTCGCTAAGTGATAGGTCGGCATTCCGTCGGATTTAAGCAGCACCTGGTCATCCAACCCTTTACTTTCGAAGGATACAAACCCGCGAACCTCATCTTCAAAACGGATGGTTTCGCGTCGCGGCACTTTCAAACGAATAACGTATTCTTCGCCTTCCTCCAGCTTACGCTCGACTTCCTCTTCGGGTAATGTCAGGCTGTTTTTCATCGACATTCTGGTAATGGCATCGTACTTGGGCGACGGATTCCCTGACTTTTTCAACCGCTCCCGCATCTGATCAAGCTCTTCTGTGGTATCAAATGCGTAATAGGCATTGCCTTGCTCCACAAGCTGTTCAGCATAATCTTCGTAAATATCTTTGCGCTCACTCTGCCGATACGGTCCTACATCACCAGAACTTTGCGGACCTTCATCAACTTCCATGCCCGCCCAACTCAAAGAGCGGTGGATATCTTCTTCAGCGCCCTCTACATAACGAGCCTGATCGGTGTCTTCAATACGGAGCACAAACGTTCCGTCGTTGCCCTTCGCAAATAAATAATTATAAAGTGCCGTCCGGAGCCCACCAATATGCAGTAAACCTGTGGGTGACGGCGCAAAACGTACACGTACACTACCTTCCATAATCTGGGTAATTGGATTAAAAATAATTTCTGTTCAATGCGTCGAAAAATAAGGCTTATGGGGCACTTGTGCTAACTATGTTCTTTTTATTTCACCACTAAGACACCAAGTACACTAAAGTCATTTTGTAAGGATTGTTTTGGAAGTTGGATCTTACCATAAAACCAAGAATAAGTCGGAATAATGAAAATTACACAGAAGATCGTTAACCAAATTGCTTATGACATCGTTGGTTGTGCTATTGAAGTCCACAAACAACTTGGCCCGGGATTACTTGAATCCATCTATGAGAAATGCCTAATTGAAGAGATACAGGATCATGGCTTTAATGTAGAATCCCAAGTTCCTGTTCCGATTTGCTATAAAGGGAAACTACTTAACCAAGAACTAAAGTTAGATCTACTAATTAATGATCTCATAATAGTTGAGTTAAAAGCTGTTGAGCAACTCCTGCCCATTTGTGAAGCTCAGCTGTTAAGTTATTTGAAATTAGCAAATAAGCCGAAAGGATTACTTATTAATTTTAATTGCAAAAATATTGTGGAAGACATGATTCCACTTGTAACGCAAAAATTTGCAGATTTAGATATTAACTGACCACTAAACACTTATTCCACACAGAAATTTTTGATAATTCAGCCTTTAAAAATTCTTTTATTAAATTCATAAAGCCAATATTATTGTATCACCATTTTAGTAAAATCTTAGTGTTTTAAGTGACTTAGTGGTAAATAGAAAATGAAGCTTGCTCTTTTAACACCACAATTTGCTCCTAATCTCTACGATCTGGCTGCCATGCTCCAAGCCGACCGAATTATTCTGCAGGATGTGGAGCGCTGGTCACGCAAGAGCCGTATTCACCGTGCTCAAATTCGAACACCTGAAGGCACACAATGGATTAACATTCCTATCCGTACCGAAGACCGAAAAAAAGCCGTCAAAGATGTCCGCATGGATCATTCCGAGGACTGGGTTACACCACTGCTGCGCACGCTGGAATATAACTACCGAAACAGTATTTACTACGATTTTTACGAGCCAGAAATTGAGGCTGATTTTAAATCCGCCTACGATTATACCTACCTGATGGAATTCATCCTCTATATACAAAAGCGACTATTTCGCTTTATGGATATCGATATTAATTATGAGCTGGCCAGTGAGCTTCCTGATTATGATTCTAATCCCGATCTGTTGACAAAACAGTTAGGAGCCGATACCCTATTCCAGGAATACGACAGTAGGCATTACCAGCGTCAAGCTGAACAAAAAAGTGACCCTTACTTTGAACATCCTGAATACCACCAACATTTTGAGGAATTTGAGCCTTGGTGCTGCATTTTGGATATACTCTTTCAATTCGGACCGGAAAGTTTTCGGATAACGGATCAGCTTGTTGAAAAAGTTGAAGGTTGAATATTAAAAGTTTACCCTTAAAAACCTTCAACATTTAACTTTGTAACATTCAATATCAAGATGGACTGTCAGAAAGATCTGTTTTCATTGCCCGATGATCATCACTACCTCAACTGCTCCTATTTATCGCCACTGCTAAACAAAGTGGAAGAAGCCGGTATACAGGGGATTAGAGGGAAACATCGTCCTTGGGAAACAACACCTGATCACTTTTTTGAAGACAGCAATACCCTGCGATCACTTTTCGCGGAACTCGTAAATGCTCCCAATGCCAAAGACATCGCTATTATGCCGGCTGTTTCGTACGGACTTGCTACGGTAGCCAACAATATTGATGCTACCAAAGGTAACACGATCGTAATTAGCGGAGAGCAATTCCCCAGTAATGTATATGCCTGGAAACGATTTTGTAATGAGCACAGCTGTAAGCTAAAAGTTGTTAATCCACCGGAAGGTTTCGAAGATCGCGGACAGCAGTGGAATGAAAGAATATTGAATGCCATCGATTCTGATACACTGCTGGTTGCCTTAGGGAATGTTCACTGGACAGACGGCACGCTATTTGATCTAAAAAACATTGGAGCTAAAGCTCGAGATAACGACGCTTACTTTGTGATCGACGGCACACAATCAGTTGGCGCACTGCCCATCGACGTGCAAGAAATTAAGGCCGATGCCCTGATCTGTGCCGGTTATAAATGGCTGATGGGTCCCTATGCCTTAACACTTGGCTATTTGGGGCCGCGGCTACAAGATGGTATTCCTCTCGAGGAAGGCTGGATCGTACGCAAGAACAGTGAGGATTTCAGCGGGCTTGTGGATTATGAAGATGACTATCAGCCGGGAGCTGTAAGATTTGATATGGGTGAACGCAGTAATTTTGTTTTAGTACCGATGATGATTGAAGCGCTCAAACAGATTTTGGACTGGAGACCTCAAATTATCCAGGCGTATTGCGAGCAATTAACAGCTGATCTGGAGAGAGGTTTACCAGACTACGGATATCAAATTGAGGACCCCGACTGGCGGGCCGGGCACATGTTTGGTATCCGGCTGCCAGCATCTGTATCTCTAAAAAAGCTACAGCACCAGCTCGATAAACACAACATCCACGTTTCGGTGCGGGGCTCTGCGGTGCGTATTTCGCCCAATGTTTATAATAGTGAGCAGGATATTGCGATGTTATATGATGTGCTAAAGGATGTTGCGGGCCACGCATAACCAGTAACTTTTAATTCGAAGTAGATTATGAAGGAGAAAAAAACAGAAAAACCACAACCAAACTATTGGCGGGTATTCTGGATTGGCCTTGCTTACATCTTGCTGCTGGGTCTGTTCGCATATTTCTTCAACCTTCCTATTTAATTTGTTATGCACTGGATTGACTGGCTTGTTCTAATCGCATTTCTGGGATATACCATCTGGGATGGTACCCGTCACGGCAAGGAGAGTGAAAATATTGAAGGTTTTTTCCTTGCCAACCGCTCGATGCCTTGGTGGGCCATGGGACTTTCTGTGATGGCGACCCAGGCCTCAGCTATTACGTTTATCGGTACTACGGGCCAGGCATATGTTGAGGATATGCGGTTTGTACAGATCTACCTGGCAGTACCTTTTGCCATGATCATTCTCTGCATGACGCTGGTTCCATTTTTTAATAAGCTGCAAAATTTTAGTGCTTATGAAGTGTTGGAAGAACGCTTCGGCCTTTCCACCCGACTTTTTACCAGCTTTCTTTTTCTGATGTCACGCGGTCTGGGTTTAGGGATTATTATCGCGGCTCCTTCGTATGTACTTGCTATACTGCTCAATCTTCCGCTTTCGACGACTATCCTTATTATTGGCATTACGGCAACGCTTTATACCATGGTCGGCGGCATCAGCGGAGTCATTCGCACCGATGTGAAACAGATGGCGGTGATGATGTTTGGACTCGCGTTTTGCTTTTACTGGATACATCATCAGCTGCCACCGGATGTAGATTTTACTGACTCGCTCTACCTTGCCGGTACGCTCGGCAAGCTGGATGCGCTTGATATCAGCTTCGACATCAGCGAGAAGTATAATATTTGGACGGGTGTTTTCGCTGCGCTCTTTTTGATGCTCTCTTATTTTGGTACCGACCAAAGTCAGGTGCAGCGCTACCTTACCGCAAAATCGTTGAACGATGCCCGAAAATCACTACTACTTTCTGCATATGCTAAAGTGCCCATGCAGTTTTTTATCTTACTATTGGGCGTAATGCTTTATGTGTTCTACATTTTTGGATCGGCCCCCATAACTTTTCACAGCACTGATCCGGTAGCCGAAACGGAGCAGACTGAAATTGCCGGGGAAATGCTGCAACAAGAGTATCAAGCCACTCATTTGCAACGCAGAGAAGCTGCCTTAAATCTACTTAATAACAAAACGGCGGAAAATGCTGAGGCTTTTCGGGAGGCCGATCAGCATCTTAACGAAGTGCGCGAATCAGAACTGGAGCGGCAGGAAAAGATTACCCAATCCAGCCGAAATGACACCAACTATATTCTGCCCTATTTTATTCTCCACGAGATTCCTATCGGTATTATCGGACTTATTGTAGCCGGAATTTTTGCCGCTGCCCTCTCCAGTATCGACAGTGAGCTCAATGCCCTTGCCACTATCTCTATTGTGGATTGGTATAAGCGGCTTGATTCCAAGGATCGCAGTGCGGCGTGGTATCTTAGGTCATCACGATTTACGACAGTGCTCTGGGGATTACTGGCAACCGGGGCGGCCCTGGCTTTGGGCGAAACGCGATCTATTATTGAATTGGTAAATAAAGTCGGCAGTTATTTCTACGGATCTATTCTGGGTGTTTTTGTTCTGCTACTCTGGGTAAAACGTGCAAACGGAGTCGGTGCATTAACCGGACTTATCTCAGGAATGATTACTGTATTTTTCTTTGATCGCTTCTTTGAGCACCCCGAGACAGGCAACTGGCAACTAATCTTACCCTGGCAAGAAACCCCGGAAGGGTTTACCAAAGCCATTGAATACCTGTGGTTAAACCCACTGGGGACGGTAGTCGTTGTTGTTGTGGGAGTTGCCATAAGCATGCTTTGGAATCAAGTTAGCGATAAGTCCCTAAGCTGATAATCCCGACTACAGGCGAATTTATCCCAATAAAAAAGCCCCGGCTATAAACCGAGGCTTTAAAATTAATTAGATACTATTGCTTTTAGTCATCCGGATTGAGGATGTTGTCAATACGCACTTCGACATCAGCTAAGTGTGCTCCTGTGGCACGATCTTGAACACGATTTTGCGTATTCTGAACATCATCTAACAAAATCTGTAGCTGATTTCTGACAATCGGACGAATATCAGACTGACTGACATTTACGTCGGTCCAGCCAATAAAGTCTTTAAACGCTTCAGGAATGTCAGGGAGCTCTTCTGTCATTAGGTACTCCATGCGCTCGAGATATGCACGCTGCAAATTACGGCGATGCACCCCGATCATACTGTTGCTATCAAGCTCAGACCAGATGCCGTTTCGAACGTCATCCATCATCTCAAAAGCATCATAAGTATCTTCAGATGAACGGGCATCAAACTCGATGAGTCGAGCTATGCGCTGTGGATCAGTAAGATCATTAAGAACCCTGACCTGAGCGCTTCGCATATTATCAACGACCGTCGATTGATTAATGCGGCTAAGAACATCATCATTCAATAACCAATCAGGCGTCATAAACCCATAGTCAACCAGAAAATCCATTGCTCGCTGCTGTGTTTCCTGGGGAACAAAGGTGTAGACAGGACCTTCCTGATTATAGGTTTTATGATTTTCATAAACACCACCTACGTTTTTCGTGACATGGCCCATATATCGGTTCCACTGTCCTACAACGTTATTATATAGCTCTTGAAGCTCTGCAAAATTTGCACCGTCGCGTTCAGTCCACTCAACCAAGTTTGAGGTAATACGCTTCAAGTTTGCAATACCAAACTCACTGGCTTTCATGGCATCGTTACCGAGATCCTCATTTTGTGAGCGGGGATCAATCTTGCTGCCGGTTTGTCGACCGTAGAAATAAAGAGGATCATCAGCACGCTCACGAGTCCACTCATTAAGTTTAGCTTCTTTTTCTTCTTCACTCATATCTTCAGGGAACCACGTATAGCCCCATTTTACCGCCCATTTGTCGTACTCACCAACGGCGGGATGAAAATTCTCCACGCCGTCACCGGGCTGTGCAATGTAGTTAAAACGCGCGTAATCCATAATGGATGGCGCTGTACCATGCTCAGAAGTAAAGGACGGTGACCGAAGCGAATCAACCGGATATGCATAACTTGATCCATAGTTATGTGGCAATCCAATAGTGTGACCAACTTCGTGGGCTGAAACGAACCGTATAAGTTCACCCATCACCTCATCCTTAAACTGTACTGCACGTGCATCGGGATTGGCCGCTGCCGTTTGTACAAAGAACCAGTTACGCAGCAGATTCATCACATTGTGATACCAACCGATGTCGCTCTCCAAAATCTGGCCGGTACGGGGATCATGTACATGCGGGCCGTAGGCATTCTGGATATCTGAAGCAAAGTATCGTATTACTGAATAGCGAACATCTTCGGGGCTCCACTCGGGATTTTCCTCTTCTGTGGGCGGATCTTTTGCAATGATCGCATTTTTGAAACCAGCGGCTTCAAATGCTTTTTGCCAATCTTCAACACCCTGCTTTAAATAGGGTCGCCACTCTTTGGGCGTAGCGGGATCGATATAATATACAATAGGATTTTCCGGCTCTACGAGCTCTCCATCCAGGTAAGCTTCTTTATCACTTGGCACCAGCTTATAACGCGTGACGTATTGAAGCTCGTTTGCCTTGTGCCGCTCAGTACCATAATCGGTTTGCTGAACGCTAAAATATCCCACACGCTGATCATAGGATCGGGTCTTCCATTTCTCATCAGGCAACAAGACCATACTATGATTTATTTCCAATGAGATTGTTCCGGTAGAGGAGTTCGAAGGCGGATTTGAAGCATCATATGTCATCCAATTTCGCGCCTCAATATTCTCCGGATAACTGTTGATGTGCTCAATAAAAGAACGATCGGTATCTAAACGACGTACACGATACTCTTCTCGTTCATCACTTTGCAATCCAAGTGAGGGGATATCACTGGCATATAATTTAGTAACATCAATAACCACTCCAGACGAATCCTCACCAAGTGATTTTACATCAAAAGAGGCAATAATTGGTTCAAAGTTTGAGTTTTGAACCGCTTCGTAAACCGGCAATGAATCGCTGGCTACATTTTCGTAAGAAACGTGACGAAGTAGAATTTTATCATCCTTTTTCTGCCAACGGACAACCTGGGTATTCAGCTTTTCGCCGCCATATCCAATTTCATCCTGAGTTTCCGCAATGCGGGAAACAAGTAACATTTCACGGCTAAGTAAAGAGTCGGGAATTTCATAAAAATAATCCTTATCAATCTTATGGACATCAAATAATCCGGTATCGGTCTCTGCCTCGTCAGTGATAACTTCACTGTACGGTTTCATGCCGTTATCTGATTCCGGAGATGATGGCCCACCGCCTTTTGATTGGTCTTGAGCGTTTTGAGTACTGGCGCATGCCCCTAATAAACCGACACACAACACCATAATACCCAGTCGCTTCAATTCCTTGAAGATAGAATAACTCATAAATGGTTTTTTAGTTTAATGTTAATTTGTAACAAGTCTTAAAGTGAGGGCTGTAGCGAAATGAATCAACTATAAATAGTTAATTAGATGTAAAAATATATTTCAACCTCAGCCTTTTCAAACTCTTATTAATTTACAAGATATATTTTAAAGTAATTCCATACGCTCTGATTAGTCAATTTGCTTAAGCTTTGTTACCTTAAAACAGCCATCAGAAACCAAAGGGATATCATTGGAACACCTACTTTACTTTCTAAAAGACTTAAAACAGGTTGGAGCAGTAGCACCCAGTTCTAAGTTTTTGGCCAAAGATCTTGTGGCCCAATTACAAAACAAACTTGCTGGCGTAAACTGCAAACCGCTAAATATCCTTGAAGTTGGAGGCGGCACTGGTTCACTGACCAAACAGATAACGAAGCATCTTCGTCCCCAGGATTCTTTGGACATCGTTGAGATCCATAAAAAGTTTTATCAAATCATCGGTTCAAAGTACCGCCACAATGATAATGTACGTATTCATCATGCTGATATTTTAAACTTCCATCCCCAAAAAAAGTATGATTTTATATTTTCAAGCCTACCATACGAAAATATGCCTGAAGGGATAACCAAGCAGATTTGGGAGAAAAAACTTAATCTTTGCTTACAAAAAGCGTATATCAGTTATTTCAAGTACTTGAAATTTGGCGATTTTAAAAGTGACTTTGAGGAAAAGATTGTTAAAACCTACAAGCATAATAAAAAGATTGTCTTTTTAAATATTCCCCCTGCCAAAATATATACTCTCGAAATAAATCAATCTGACAAAGAACAGGACACCCTCAAGAGCTCCAATGTAGCATAATTAGAAAAACCCCAAATTTAGCACCGCTAGCAACAAGCTAAATAAGAACGCCCATCCGAAGCTTTTTATCTTCATCCCCTCTACAAGCTCGTCTACAAGCATCAACATTAGGGCATTAATCACGAGAATAAATAGTCCAAATGTCAGTATCGTTATGGGCAATGTGAGAAAAACCAAGATCGGTTTAACCAGAGTATTAATAATTGCCAAAAGTATTGCCACTCCAATCGATGTGAAGAAACTTTTTATCTGTACACCTTTTAGGATATAGCCTATTACAAAAATCCCGATGCTGTTTACTAATAATGACCAAATCATAAGAGTTGTCCGTTTTGGTGAGAATTTGTCTACAATACGGAAAATTCTCCCAAAGGTTGTGGGCGTTACGCTTTCAATGCTTCAATTTTATCAGACAACTCATCCAGGGCTTGATGACATAACGAACAAAATTCAGAAATTTTCTCTCCTAAATCATCAGATATTTTCCCCGTATTAGCTTGTTCCTCAATAGTTAAAATAAGTTCGTGGGCCCGCTCCATCCCCATATATTTTAGGTTGGGCTTAATCTTATGGGCTTTTTTGTAGAGCTTTTGCCATTGCTCACTCTCGTAGTGTTTCCGGATATTTTCGATGGCGCCAGGCGCATCTTCAAGAAATGCTTCGGTGGTTTCTATAACAATGGAATCGTCCCCCATTGCAATTTCGCGCAAGTAAGACAGGTCGGTTACTGATTTATTATCCACAGAAATACGCTTTTAAATTATACATTTTCGTATGCCGATTACTACATACCAAATACGTATTTCTGCTATTACAATTCAAATTAAACTTTGTAATTAAGCCGTCTTATTATCCTGTAAACATTACAATGCCTATCAGCACCAGCAATGTTATTTTTAAAATTAATGCCTTCCAATCTTTCATAATGATATCCAAAAAATTTATTGTTCCATTTTGTCGGAAAAGCAACTAAGTAATAATAAATCCTTCCTTTAATATCAAGTTATCAACATTGATATCTATGTGTTTAATTACCTTTTTCTTCCCGATTGTGCTTTCAAGAGAGATATGTTGGTATTTTGTTACAGATTTCCCAGACAAATCATATACTGCAAGTTTTCCACATAGTTATCCACATACATTTATCACCTTGTGGAAAGGTCGGTTTTTTGGAGTCGCCTGGAATTAAACACAACGTTTATCGAACTAAATGCCATGGCAGCTTCAGCCAAAACAGGATGCATCATCCCCATGATAGCGAGAGGAATCATTACTACATTATAAAAGAAAGCCCAAAAGAGATTTTGCTTTATCTTTTTAAATGTAGATTCACTTAGCTTTATCGCTTGCACTACCGATTGCAACTCTCCTTTTACGAGCACAATATCACCGGACTCTATAGCCACGTCGGTTCCGGTACCGATGGCGATGCCTACATCGGCCTGTGTCAATGCAGGAGCATCATTAATACCATCACCTACCATAATAACTTTCTTTCCGTTTGCCTGGAGACGCTTTATCTGATCGGATTTTTGATCCGGTAGTACACCCGCGATCACCTGCTCAATACCTACTTCATTTGCCACTGCGCGCGCCGTTCGTTCGTTATCTCCGGTAATCATAACCGGGGTAAACCCCATCTTCTTAATGGTAGCTATAGCCTTTTTGCTGTCTTCTTTAATAGGATCGGCAATAGCTATTAGTCCAACCAACTCTCCATCTACTCCAACCAAAACAGTCGTCTTGGCCTGCGCTTCATATTGCTCAATATCAGCTTTTGCATCACCACTGATCTCAACATTCTGTTCTTCAAATAATGGTTTATTACCAACAATAACTTCTCTTCCTTCAACCTTTGCTCGAATACCTTTGCCGGTAACGGCTTCAAATCCTGACGCGTCCCACAGATCAATTTCTTTTTCTTTGCTGTGATTAATAATCGCCTCACCAAGTGGATGCTCGGATCCCCTTTCTGCTGCTGCAGCATATTTCAGCATCGTTAATTTATCCCAACCAGATAATACTTCCACATCTGTAACGGAAGGTTCTCCTTTGGTAATCGTTCCGGTCTTATCGAGTACTATCACATCTGTTTCGCGTAAAAGCTCAACGGCTTTACCCTTGCGGATTAAAATACCGTTTTCGGCTCCAAGGCCGGTGCCAACCATCAAGGCCGTTGGGGTAGCTAATCCCAAAGCACAAGGACATGCAATAACCAATACCGCAATGGCCGCATAAAATGCCAAGGCAACAGATCCCATTCCCGGATTTACCCACGGAATAAATCCTGATGCCCAGACCGCAACCTGTCCGAAAAATTCCGGGAATATCATCCACGCCGCCCATGTGGTAAGTGCTAATCCAATAATAACCGGGACAAAAACAGCGGTAATACGATCGGCAAACTCTTGTATAGGTACCTTTGAACTCTGGGCTTCTTCAACCATTCGAATAATCTGGTTTAGAAAAGTCTCACTGCCCACCTTGGTCGCCTGCACCTTAAGCGTACCATTTTTGTTGATGGTCGACCCGATCACTTCATCGCCCTTCTCTTTCCGAACCGGCATCGATTCGCCCGTAGCAAGCGACTCATCAACACTGCTTTCACCATCGACAACCTTGCCATCGGTCGGAATTTTTTCACCCGGCCGAACAATCATCACATCATCAACCTCCAAATCTTTTATGGGAATGGTCATCTCCTTGCCGTTCCGAATGATAGTCGCCTCTTTGGCCTCCAGAGTCATTAAATTCTTAATCGCTTCAGAAGCACGACCCTTCGCTTTAGTCTCGACATAGCGTCCCGTAAGATGAAAAGCCATAATCATGCCCGCAATACCCGCAAAGCTGTGGAAAGGCGGTGCCATCCCAAAAACATGCAGCAGGGCTACAAATCCCGTTCCCAATGCTGCCAGCGATCCCATCGCAATAAGTACATCCATATTGGGTGAGCCATTAATTGCTGACTTCCACGCTCCTTTAAGAGTTTCCCAACCGGGATAAAATATCACAACTGAAGAAAGCCCGATCATCAACAGCTGATATGCTAACTCCCCGCCAAGAGCATAGCCTGCAAACATTTCGGGGATCATCAGCAAAATAATAGGAATGGTCAATGCCCATGACCACCACATCTTGTGATAGGCTGCATCAAGTTTTTTTTTGCCAGTTACATCCGGATCTTCTTTTTCGTCGGCTTCCTCCTTAATATCATAGCCGGCATTTTGCACTGCCTCCTTTAATTTTTCACGGGTAACCTCCCCATTCTCAAACTCAACAAAAGCTTTTTCCGTGGCCAAGTTAACTGAGGCTTTACCAACCCCCTCGACCTCAGAAAGGGCTTTTTCTACGCTGTTAGCACAACCGGCACAGTGCATTCCTTCGATTTGCAGTGACTCTTTCATAACTGTATCTACTAAATTTTAAATTACATCTAAGTATAAGAGCTATAGGCCAAGCAACCCTTACAATCCATTAAAAGAAATGTGTAAAATTTTTGGATGCTGAAGCTTATACAGCATCCAGCGACTGTCGACTATTCTGGTCAGAATGTCTGCGAAAAGCACTTACCGTTTCTCCAGTCACCTTTTTAAACTGATTGGAAAGATATTGCACGCTACTGTAATTGAGCTTCCATGCGATCTCGCTCAGCGTCAATTCATCATAGGCAAGCAACTCTTTAACCCGTTCTATTTTCAGGTTGATGAGATATTTCTCAATAGTCACACCTTCGTAATCTGAAAAATACTTGCTCAGATAACTATAATTATAATTCAGATTACTCTCTAAAAATGTAGAAACCTTATCAGGTTCATCGGAGTCTTCCAGATGCTTGATATAGTCAATAAGCTGAACTTTTATCTGTTCAAGTAACGCTTTATCGTTCTTTTGAATAAGCTCGAATCCTTTATCGACCAATTCTTCGCTTATCTTTCCGAGATCTTCAGATTCGATATCTTCTATAATAGCAACTTTGCCAAGCGCAATAGATTCGACCTCAAATCCCAGATCTTCCAACACCTGCTGCACCATCATAATACAGCGGTCGCATACCATATTTTTAATTTGTAGTGTCGTCATAGATCAATAAAACGCGCCAAATTAGGAAATCGTTTACGACTAAAATACCCTATTAAAATACAAAAGGGCAAAGCTTATACAGCCCTGCCCTTTAAAAATTGATTTTATTTAAGCTATTATTCAACCGTTACGCTTTTTGCAAGATTTCGTGGCTGATCTACATTACAACCGCGATTTACGGCAATATAATAGGAAAGCAGTTGTAACGGAATGGTCGTTAACATTGGGGAAAGACAATCTTCAGTCTCTGGAATTGGACAAGAAAACTCAGAAAGATTGATAACCTCCTCATTGTCTTCGCCTGTTATCGAAATAATACGTCCTTCACGTGCTTTCACCTCCTCGATATTGCTGATCATCTTCTCATTGGTATGATCCGTAGCAGCAACCACTACCACAGGCATCATCTCATCGATGAGGGCGATAGGACCGTGTTTCATCTCCGCTGCGGGATACCCTTCCGCATGGATATATGAAATCTCCTTGAGCTTCAATGCACCCTCTAATGCTACCGGGAAATTGTATGTTCGTCCCAAATACAAGAAGTTCGGCGCATAACTAAAAAGCCTGGCCATATCTTTAAGAGAATCGCTGTTATCCAAAATCTTCTGCACTTTCCCGGGGATACGATCCAACTCTTCAATCAGTCGCGCCGCATAATCCTCGTCAAGCACACCTCGTTTTTGTCCCAGCAGGATAGCCATCATTGCCAAAACTGAAACCTGTGTTGTAAACGCTTTGGTGGATGCGACTCCAATCTCCGGTCCGGCGTGCGTATAAACACCGGCATCGGTATCACGGGCAATGGTAGATCCTACTACATTACAAACGCCCAGCGTAAGTGCTCCGCGTTCTTTTGCGGTACGCAAAGCTGCCAGCGTATCTGCCGTTTCACCGCTTTGCGAAATAACCAGCATTACGTCGTCTTCATCAATAAGGGCTTCGCGATATCGGAATTCAGAAGCATACTCCACTTCCACAGACAGCTTGGCCAGGTGTTCAAACAGATATTCAGCAACCAGGCCGGCATGCCAACTGGTACCGCAGGCCGCAATAATCAAGCGATTGGCATTCACCACCTTATCCAGAACATCGGCAATACCACCCAATTGTATAGAATGATCTTCTACATTGATGCGTCCACGAAGACAATCCGAAATGGCGCGCGGCTGCTCAAAAATCTCCTTGAGCATAAAGTGCGGATAACCGCCCTTTTCAATCTCTTCAATACTCATCGCAAGCTCGTGGACTTTCTTCGTAAGCGGCACATCGTTGATGGTTTTAACCTCATATCCATCCTTTGTAACAATGGCCATTTCACCGTCATCCAGATAGATAACCTTTTTGGTGTGTTCAACGATGGGCGAAGCATCCGAAGCTATAAACATTTCACCGTCGCCAATACCCAGCAGCAAAGGCGACCCTTTTCGAGCTACGATGATGCGATTGGGTTCTTCAACATTCAAAATAGCCAATCCATACGTGCCTACCACCTGCTGCAACGCCATCTGCACGGCCTGTTCGAATGTAATTTCTTCACCGTTGTTATTCTCGTAAATCTCTTCGATCAGTTGAGCAATAACTTCCGTATCGGTATCTGTATGAAACGTCCGCCCCTTATTTTTCAGCTCTTTCTTTAAGGTATTGTAATTCTCAATAATACCGTTGTGAACAAGCGCAATTTTTCCCGATTCACTAACATGTGGATGAGAATTTATATCATTGGGTGCTCCGTGCGTAGCCCAGCGCGTATGTCCAATGCCTACAAGACCTTCACTGGGATCGGCTTTTATTTTTTTCTTAAGGTTCTGGACCTTTCCTTTTCCCTTCTTTATGTCTAACTGACCATTAAGCAAAGCAATACCCGCAGAGTCATATCCGCGATATTCAAGGCGCTCAAGCCCTTTTACAATGATATCGCTAGCTTGCTTATTTCCTATATATCCTACAATTCCGCACATAGATGTCTTTTATTATTGTATTTGTTTCCTGATTCTTATACTGTCTCTCTCAGACTGAGAATTGAACAATACTAAAGTTATCATTCTGACAGATATTTTGAAACAATTATAATTAATCAATTAAATGGTATTACCATGCAGCTATGTTTCTTTGAAGATGAAAAGCTGACCACCTTTCATCCCCTTACTCTAACACGTCCCACAGACGACCTGCGCATTGGCATATTAACAGTTTCAGAGAAATGGGAGCAAGCATTACATCCTACGAAAATCGATAGAATAATCCGTCCGGAGTTCACAGGGATATTTGATGATGGTTATATATCAACAGATGAGAACTGTATCTGGATTAACAGCAGATATCTGCCGACTGAACAACTGGTCACTCAAGTCAACAATTTGAGTGAAGGTCAATATCTTACATACGGAGAGACGATCATTGCCGCCAAAGTAGATGGTGCAATGTCCGGGCAATGGATTGAAAATGGTGAACCTGATTTCAACACCCTTTTTGTGCTGGAATCTAATGATTTTTTATCCATCAACAACCTGTGGGATCTGTTCCAGCTGAACGGCCAAGAAATTGTTCGAGATATTGAATTGCTGGGAATAAATAATACTATTAGCGGCACCGTTTCGGAACACGCCGTGCTTGAAAAAAAGGACAAGATATACATACAAGATGGCGCCACAATCGAAGCCGGTTGTGTACTCAATGCTTCAAAGGGACCTATTTTCATCGGTAAAAATGCAACTGTTATGTCCGGATCTCACATCCGGGGACCAGTGGCCATCTGCGAAGACGCTACCATCAAAATGGGCGCAAAAATTTATGAGGATACCACTATCGGCCCGGTCTGCAAGGTTGGAGGCGAAGTCGATAACTCCATATTCCACTCTTACAGTAATAAAGGTCACGACGGATTTGTCGGAAACTCCATCATTGGTCAGTGGTGCAATTTGGGAGCCGACACCAACACCTCAAACCTGAAAAATAACTACAGTACCGTTCGCATTCCCGATTGGTCTGATGGGCAGGAGCTGGAAACAAACCAGCAGTTTTTTGGAACAGTAATGGGCGATCATTCCAAAACAGCCATCAACACACAGCTCAATACCGGTACGATCTGTGGGGTCAGCTGTAATATCTTTTCGAATGATTTTCCTCCCAAGCTAATTCCATCGTTCAGCTGGGTCGGCTCCAACGTCATTCAAACATATCGCCTGGATAAGGCCCTTGAAGCAATGGAGGCAATGATGGCACGCCGCGATGTATTCCTCACCGAAGAATACAAACGGATGATGCGGGCCGTTTTTGACACCAAAAATCACCCCCAATAAATGCCGGCTGTAAAATATCTGAGATAATAAATAGGTATTGTGCTCAAATAGCATTACCTTTCATCGTTATATTTAATTACCCACCTAGTAAGTTACTTCTTTGAAACGACGCGTTAATTCAACTCTTTTCATCAGACAGAGCCGACAGGTGTACACAAAGACACAGTTATAGTTATGAAACAAGGAAAAATAAAGTTCTTCGACACTAAAAAAGGATTTGGATTTATCGCACCTGACGAGGGCGGCGATGATATTTTTGTCCACAGAAACAATGTCGAGAACCTCGATTACAACCAAGGACTTGAAGACGGCGAAGCCGTTGAGTTTGAGGTAGAAGAGACTCCCAAAGGCTTAAGTGCTACGAACGTAACCAGCCTGGATTACAAATAGATCCGAGATTTTTTATTGGATTTTAAAAGCCCGCTTTATAGCGGGCTTTTTTATTTTATGCCCTTTCTTCTGCTCAGCCCTTAATTCGCATAGTTTGCGTTACTCTTTTTGGGATAGGCTTATTTATCTGCAAACCCCCATCAATACAAATATAAGTCATCCTTCATCTACAATCCCACTAACCATTGTAGTACATTCATCTACGAACATTCACTGCAAAACCTCACTCCCGATATAGAAATTAAACTTATTTTTGGATTAAGGTATCAAAAATATTGGCCCAAAAATTTAACCTAGGGGGATAGGGGTATGCACCAACGAAAAAGAGCGGCTAAAGCTGTCCGCTATTTAATCAACAAATTCATCTTTGCAATAGGTATCCTTGCAATCCTTATCACAGCAGGTTGTAAGGAACAAAAACTTCCCAGTCTTGCTGAGTCCCTGGATGGAAGCCCGACCCCCGTACAAGTTCAGGTCGTAGAAACACAACCCCTCGATGATGCCCGGGACATTGAACTTGATACCCCCATACAAGTAAGTTTCAACACTGTCATCGACTCGGCCACCGTCAATGAAAGCACTTTTATTATTCGTGAAGATACGGCTGTTGTAGCCGGGACATTCTCAATTAGTGACAGCATCATTACCTTTATACCAGCACAGGAGTTTGACAGAAGCAAAGTGATCACCTCTACCTTATCCCCCCTTATTGCTGATACGCAGGGTAACAACATGGACCAGGAATATGCTTGGAACTTTACCACACGTCCCCTGTCCGAAGAAGAGCGGAACCCGCCCTCCGTTACTGCCACCAAACCGCGAAACGGCGCCACCGATATTGATCTCAACAAAAATATCTTAGTTCAGTTCAGCAAAAAACTGAATCCCGAAACCATCAACAGCAACACCTTCTACGTACAAAACGATAACGGCAGCATTGTTACCGGCTCAGTAAGCTATGCCAACACTACCGCTACCGCGAAATTTAATCCCTCCGGTGCACTGCAGGACGGCACCGAATTTACGGCAACCATAACCGTGGACATTGAAGACCAATTCGGGCATTCGCCCGAACAAAAATACAGCTGGACCTTCACTACTAAAGTGATTGACCGAACACCACCCACCGTGCTTTCCACAAATCCCCGCAACAATGAAAGCGACGTCGACGATGATATCCTAATAACGGCCACTTTCAATGAACCTATGGACCCGGCTACGATCAATAATGAAACATTTATACTCTACGAAAGCCACAGCACAGGATTTCTACAAGTTTCGGGATCGGTAGACTACACAAATAATACCGCCCGGTTTATCCCAAATGTAGACCTGCGCGACCGGGAATACTACATCGCTGTCATCAGTGCTTCCGTCACCGATCTGGCCGGCAATGAGCTCGGTGAACGATACCGCTGGAACTTTGTGACTGAAGACAACTGATAAGCCCACCGCTGCAAACACGTCGGTAGACCAGACACATACTAAATAAAAACCCGCGAACGTGTTTCAAATTAGTGATGAAAACTGCTATATTTGTGGCTCTTCAAAAGCTGTTTCTTATTTGCCCAAGTGGCGGAATTGGTAGACGCGCATGCTTCAGGAGCATGTGGGGATTATCCCCGTGAAGGTTCGAGTCCTTTCTTGGGCACTATATGCCCTGCAAGTTATTGACTTGTAGATTTATTTTTTGGTGAAAGCAATCCTGTTTTTATCCAATATTAATGCCCTTCTCCCCTAAAGATATTTTAAGAGATCAAAAGAAAACTTAATACTAGTATTTAAAAGAGTGATAACCATAAGCGGAAGCTCCTGGTACTCTACTGTTGTTTTTTTGGCTTTTTATCTCATCGTTCATTATTTAAATATTTACTTCTAATAGCTCATCTGATGGATGGTCAAAAATATAATCTTTCTTGATATTGACGGGGTCTTAAATACAATTAACCACTTGAAACGCCAGAAAATAGCGTCTGGCAAGGCAACAAATAAGAAATGGGATCCTACCGCTTGTAAACATATTTCCCTGCTTTGCGAGCACTATGGTGCAAGGATAATTATCACATCTTCATGGCGGCACGAATACAATATTGAGCAACTTAAAGAATTCTTTGCATCTAATGAGATTCCCTCAAAACTCATCAAAGATGTCACCAGCTCATATGCTCCGCAACAGGATAAAAATAATTATTGCAGAGGACATGAAATCCAACATTGGCTACAAAATAACTCACCTAAAATTACTTCATATGTCATTATTGATGATGAAGCTGAATTCTTAGAATCCCAACAGGATCATTTGGTACGAGTAGACAAGAAGAAAGGATTTGCGACAAAAGAAGCAGTTACCAAAGCTTCAAATATTTTAGAAAAGAAACACCATTAAATGGTTAATTCACTTCCTTAACACACCAAAATATCCAAATAGGACAATGAAAGTATTACCTGCAATATTTGCTGATAACTCGTTTTCGATCTCCTCGACCACTTGATCTTACAAATCCATTTATACATTTATTAATTTATCGTACATTAAAATTCACTTTCCACAATATACATTTGATACATGCGTGCAATAGGTATAACCCTTATAGCCATTACCATTATTTCTTGCGCTTCGTCACTCCCGCCGGCTGAGCCTGCTCCACAAATGATGGATCAAGCCGACCGTGTTATCCTCACCATTGATGAAAATCCAAATATTGCCTACAGGAATTTACAGAAACACTTCGGCAATAAGGGGTTTACTGTTATTCGATCAAACCAAAAACCGCTTACCCTGGAAACAAAATACAGAACTTTTGGCCCACTCATGTTTGGCGTGTGGGGAAGCTATTCGATGAAAATTACTGCTTCGGTCAAAGATTCCAGTATCCATTTTCATGCTCAATTAGGCAGTGGAACTCAAGTTGAAAATTCAGGTGGAAAGAATAGTCCCGTTAAAAGTGGATGGAATAAGCTGGTAGAAGTGGCCAAAGAATATCCCCATCAACAGATATACTACAGCAGAAATTAGTTGTTCCCGCTGGTTATATTCCTATCAGCCAGCTCAAAATATAATGTCCTTATTGTCTCTTCGACTGGTTGGTCTGTCTGAATGGAAATAATGTTTTCATCCGCAATTTCACTTGGTGGGCTGTATCGTTTTTTAAGGATTTCAAAATCCTCCAAGCGGGCATCCGAGACAACATCATCCTGTTGGTCGCGCTGATTCAAACGCGACTTTACTACCTCGTCAGGTGCTTTGGCTTCCACAAAAAGATAGTGGACTTCCAGCTCCTGGAACTCCTGTAAAAGCTTTTCCCGAGACATCCTGCTACTAAACGTGGCATCCAGTATCACACTTTTACCCTTTCCAGCGTGCTGCTCCATTTTATCAAAAAGCGTTTGATAGGTTTGCTCCGATATCGACGGGGTATACAACTCATCGCGCTTTTCTGCCGGCGTTCTTTTTTGCAGATCAACTCCGGCCATGGATTTTCTTATTTGATCAGAGGAAAATCGATGGATATTAAATTTTTGCTCAAAATGTTTGGCAAGCGTTGTCTTCCCTGTTCCAACACCACCCATAAATATCAGCACTATAGGCTTTGATCCCAGCAGTGCATACCGCAGTGACAGATCAAAATATGCTAAAGCTGTTTGTTCCGCTTTCTCACGATCGGCTTGTGGCACCTCCTCCTCTCCACTTTGTAAACTTTTAACCTTGCCCTTTACATAGGCACGATAACACTTATAAAAATCAGTAATCTCCAGCAGATCGGGGTCATCCAGTTTTTGGGCCATCTGATCAATAAAATAGCGCTCTTCCTGCCAGCAGTTATTGAAATCCAGATCCATGGCAAGAAATGCTAAATCCGCAGCAAGATCTCCATAGCGAAAGCGGTCGTTGAATTCGATACAATCATAAATCTGTACCTTCTCCGGTGTAATATGAATATGTTCGAGATGTAGATCGCCATGACCGTCGACGATACGTTTTTGAGCAATTCGGCGCTCAAAAAGCTCTTTGCGACGTTCAAAATACTTATTGGTAAAATATTGGATCGCCCGGAATGTGTTACTATCAATCGTTTTGCCGATAAAAGCTTTGGTCTGCTCAAAGTTTTCATCCGTGTTTACCTTGATACTCTCAATTTGTCCATACTGTAAAACCTGTTCATCGGGCTGCTGGTTATTATAAAAGTCAGCCAGTTTATCCGCTACGCGATCGAGATGTGATTTTGTAAGCGTACCGCTTTCAAGATAGCTGTGCAAAAAGTATTCTTCGGCCAGCTGCTTCATCATTACCGCGTATTCAACCACTGAATCGGATTGCAGCAGATCATCAGATATCCGAAACGAGTCGTCCTCTTCAATGACCGATACCACTCCCAGGTAAATATCATCCGAGAGCCTTCGGTTCAACTCAACCTCACGGTGGCAATATTCCTTTCGTTTCTCAAGTGAGCTGTAATCCAAAAAACCAAAATCCACTGACTTTTTAAATTTATACACGTACGGAGGAGCCAAAAATACATGCGAGATATGCGTCTGCACATGCTCAACCATTTCAGGATGATGGGGATAAGCGTTCTTCTTTTGAAAAAATGTTATAAGCCGCGAGTCCATTGCACACTACTTTAGCTTTGGGATAATTCCTGCCATTAGCCAACTATATTTTAAAGTAATAAATCACTTTCCCAAAAGTCAGAATTCTTACTGCTTTTATTTTAATAATACTTTTTTACAGGAACTAATTTTTCACTGCCAAACTATAATTAATAGTGAATAATTGTTTTTTAATGTAGATTTAAAATTCAGCTGTAAAACAAATAAACCCGAGGACAAGAGAGCCATGAAATACGCAATATCAATTTTAGCAGCCATCTTTTTATCAGGCATTTTCAGCATCAATGCTGAAGCCCAACTCCTGAACCGGCTCAAGAAAAAAGCAAAAGAAGCAGCCGAACAAAAGGCCGAAGAAAAACTTACCGAACAAGTGGAGCAGGCAGCACAACGTGCTGTTGAGCGCTCTTGGAATTCCATATTTGGGGAATTTACTCCCGACAGTAGCAATGGGATGCAATTACCGTTTACCATAGGCAGTAACGTCAAAACTGAAGACGCATATCACTTCAACATCATATCCACTATGGAAATACAAACGATTAGGACAGATGGAGAGGCCGAACCACCGGTTATGATGGCTATGCATTTTCATGATGATGCAATGTATACCGGCACTCGATTTGAATCCGAAGAGATGCAAAAGCAAGAGGGCGAGCTTTTTATCATCTATGATTTTAAGAATGCCGCCATGCTGATGCTTATGAGTAATGAAAACGACCGATTTTCCTTTGCTTATGACTGGCAGCAAGATTTGGGATCAGCAGAATCGGATTCACTTTATCAGGAGGAGGTCAACTGGGATGAAGTGGATGAATGGCAGAATTATAAAAAAATAGGCAGCAAAAATATCCTCGGATATCGATGCGATGGCTATCGGTCGGATACGGACAGTGAAATCATTGAAGTATGGGTAAGCCGTGATACCGAATTCGGAATAAATAATCTCTTTCAAGCCAATGCTAACGCCAAACAGTTGAAGGGTAAAATTCCCGAAGACTATCCGCATGGAATGATTATGGAGATGCATACCGAGGACCTTAAAAATGGCGGAAAAACAACGATGAAAGTCATTGATATTAATAAAAATGCTGATGTCAGCTATGCCATGACTGACTACCCGGCCATGAGCTTTGCCACTAAATCACCCAATAAATAAGTCATATTAATATTGATATAATCAGCAGTCATCCCTATCCTCAATAATCACAATAAAAAAGTAAATGCTGTAATGAGTTACTATGGATGAGCTGAAAGTGAAGGGCGAAGTGGTCGAAATACTGGAAGAACAATCCGGTCAGGGTAAAAACGGACCGTGGAAAAAACAGGATTTTATTCTCGAGACCCCCGGCAAATATCCCAAGAAAATTTGTATTACGCAGTGGGGTGATAAAATTGATCAGTTCAACGTACAAGAGGGAGAAGAAGTAACGGTATACGTTGATATCCAAAGCCGGGAGTACAAAGGAAATTGGTATACCGATGTAAAAGCGTGGAAAGTGGAACGCGGTGACGAGGTCGGCTCACAGGAAAATGATCCCGATGAAAACGTCATTGATATGTCCAATATGGATCACGACGTACCTTTTTAAGGTTATACGACTTGGGCAATCATATATACAGTTCCAGCCATGATCAATAAGAGTATAACCACAACACTGTAAGCTTCAACAGCACTGCTGCCATTCTTTTTCATTGCAATCACTGTTTTCTGGATAGGCACTTTCCATATCCAAAGCAGAGCAGCAATACCTAAAACTATACTCAGAATAATAATGACCATAAGGTGTATTTCGTGAATGTATTGTTTATATGTATGACAAAAGTACAAATCATATATTTGGTTTGCAGTACCCGGTAACTTGCACCTTTAGTCTTTTCTTCTATTATTGGTTAATAATTAATTGTATTGGGATACAAATACTACATAATCAAAATAAATACGGGGAGCTTATGGAATGGTATATCAAAGTACTTAAAAATTACACTGAATTTGAGGGTCGTGCACGACGTAAAGAATACTGGATGTTTACGTTAGTCAACCTTCTTATTGTTATGGGATTGCAGGCCGTTTTATTTATGGTCGCTGGAATGAATCCAGAGTCAAGCTTGGGACTTCTTCTCTCGGGCATACTGGGCATTTACTCCTTAGGCGTATTCATTCCCAGTTTAGCCGTAGGTGTTCGCAGGCTACATGATACGGGACGCAGCGGCTGGTGGCTGCTTATCAGCCTTGTACCGGTAATTGGATTTATCGTTTTGCTTGTCTTTTTGGTTCAAGACAGTCAGGCCGGATCAAATCGGTATGGGTCAAATCCTAAAGGAATTGAAACAGCTGTTGCCTAATTTTTATTGCACCATTTACAAAACACGTCGGGCTGCCAGAAAGCGATTTCGCCAATAGCTTTTACCGAGTTTGCTAATCATCACCCCGTTTGAGGTTGAGGCATGAAGAAACTCACCGCTATTTACGGCAATGCCAACATGCAGGGTTTTGCGGCCAGTTCTGAAAAAAACCAGGTCGCCGGTTCGTACCGCAGCCCGACGTATTCCTTTCCCTACATTTAACTGTTCTTTGGTATTTGTAGGCAGATCAATTCCGAAATAATCATCAAAAACAATATTGACTAAGCGGGAACAGTCGACTCCTTCGGGTGATGCTCCTCCTAACACATACGGCGTGCCTTTCCATTCTCGATACGCCTGCATTAACGATGCTTTGGCCTCATTTAGTGATGATACAGCCATAGCCGCATTCGAATTCGATGATTCATCAGATGTATCATCCTCAACATTGGATGAAGAAGTCCCTCCTCCTGTCTGGACAGGATTCTTATCCCCTCCGGAAACAGCAGGCGGCTGCGAAGATCGCGGGACAACGCCACAAGCCGCGACTAATCCTCCAATCATAATAATTACGAAAAGCTTCTGTAGATGCATTCCCTGTGATTTCTAAATTTTGAACTTACAATCTCCTTTAAATGATCTATATTTAAGGGTTTAAAGACAACCTTAAATTAAGTGTTTTTATTACGATGCAACTTTTGGTAAATGTTGATCACGTTGCCACTCTCCGGAATGCACGTGGCGAAGGTTATCCCGATCCTGCTGAAGCGGCCAAAGTGTGCGAGCAATCCGGAGCCTCGGGTATCGTTTTTCATCTGCGCAAAGATCGACGTCATATTAAAACAGAAGATGTATATCGATTAAAAGAAACGGTCACCGGCGACCTTGACTTTGAGATGGCCGCCACCGACGAAATGCTGACCATCAGCAAGGATGTAAATCCAGAACTGATAACTCTTGTTCCCGAGAGCCGCGAAGAACTCACCACCGAGGGTGGGCTCGATATGAAAACAGTTTTTGAGGATTTTCGCGACCGGGTTTTTCCAGCTTATGAGGATACCAATATTGCAATCAGTCTTTTTGTTGATCCTAATGAAAAAGATATTGAGTTAGCCGCCAAACTGGGCAGCGACGCCATCGAGCTGCATACTGGCACCTACGCGAATGCAACGACTGAAGCCGACCGAAATCACGAATTAAGCCGGCTGAAAGAAGGCGCTGAACTAGCCCATAGCCTGAACATGAAAGTAAATGCCGGGCATGGACTGAATCTTGATAACCTGGCGCCCCTTGTTGAAACCGTGCCTCACCTAAACGATATTAGTATTGGACATGCTCTGGTATCCTCTGCTTTGTTTTTTGGACTTGATAATACCGTCAAAAAATTTACAGCGATCATGCAGAATGCTGAATGATAAATCTATCGTATTAAAAACTTAATTATTGCGATCCGCCAACCTTCAACTATGGAAAATACCGAACAACACCGCTCCGGATATGTTGCTATATTAGGCAAACCCAATGCTGGGAAATCTACATTGATGAACCGCCTGTTAGGTAACAAAATTTCGATCACCACACACAAACCACAGACCACGCGCCATCAAATTATTGGGATTCACTCCGAAGAAGATATGCAGATTATTTTTCTGGATACCCCCGGGGTCATCGATCCTAAGTATGAACTCCAGAAAGCGATGATGAAAACGGTTGATCGGGCCCGGACCGATGCCGATATCCTGCTTTTAATTGTTGATGTAAAGGATCACAATATCCCTGGACGTATTTACAAGATGTTCTCCTCCATGAAGAACAAGCAGATATTTCTGATCATCAATAAAATCGACAAAGTTACCGATCAGGAAGCTGAAGGAGTTGCCCGTAAAATCGAGGATGAGTTCGATTTTGACGACACGTTCTATGTCTCGGCTCTTAATGGAAAAGGGCTGCAAAACCTTATGAATCATATTAAGGATAATATTAAACCTGGACCTCCCTTCTATCCCAAGGACATGCTAAGTGAGCAACCGGTGCGATTTTTTGTGGCGGAGATGGTTCGCGAACAATTATTCTTGCTTTACCATCAGGAAATCCCGTATTCCTCTACCATCGATATTGTACAGTATGATGAGCGCGACGACCTGGACTACATCAGCGCTGATATAATCGTGAATCGCAATTCGCAAAAAGGAATCCTTATTGGCAAGGGCGGAAAAGCCATCAAAAAACTGGGAAAGAATGCCCGGGAGGTAATCGAGGATTTTGTAGGCAAAAAAATATACCTGGATCTTCATGTGAAAGTACGTGAAAAGTGGCGCGAAGATCCCAGCCGCGTTCGGCATTATGGATACTGATCAGCAATAGAAGACGCGGTAAAGCTCTTAAAATATTAATTACTTTTATGACTTATTTTTCTAAAACATTAGCAATTCTTGTCGGACTTTTTACTTCTATTTTACTATCACCCCCGATCTTAGCTCAAGACTCCGGTGTACTTGCTACGACAAAAGACTCGCTTCGCGGTTCAATTACCGCCGAGCGCGCCTGGTGGGATGTAGTCTTTTACGATCTCAATGTTACGATCCAGCCGGAAGACTCTTCCATCACCGGGTATAATAATATCACCTACCGCGTTGATAAAGAACCGAAGCGCATGCAAATTGACCTGCAAGACCCGCTTAACATCGATCAGATAACCCAAAACGGTCAATCGCTTGATTATAATCGAGCTAAAAACAGTTACGCCTATTTGGTGGATATGCCCGATAACCTCAAAAAAGATTCGCTATACACCATCTCGGTTTATTATCAAGGGAAGCCGAAGGTAGCCGAAAATGCACCTTGGGACGGTGGTTTTGTCTGGAAACAGGATTCGCTAGGCAATCCATTTATTGCCACTGCCAACCAAGGATTGGGTGCTAGCGTCTGGTGGCCCAACAAGGATCATCAATCCGCAGAACCCGACAGCATGAGTATCAACATTACAGTGCCTAGCAATATCAAGAACGTTTCCAACGGACGTCTACGCGATACCACCCAGCACAATAATGGAATGACCACTTGGAGCTGGTTTGTATCGAATCCCATAAATAACTATAACATAGCCGTAAATGCCGGCAACTACGTAAATTTCAAAGATACTTACGAGGGTAAAAACGGCAAGCTGGATCTAAGTTATTGGGTGTTGGAACACAACTTGAAAAAAGCAAAAGAGCAATTTCAGCAAGTTAAACCAATGATGAAGTGTTTTGAAGATTGGTTTGGCCCCTATCCCTTTTATGCAGACAGCTTTAAATTAGTGGAAACTCCTCATCTGGGAATGGAACACCAAAGTGCAGTGGCCTATGGAAATGAATATCAAAATGGGTATCTCGGAAAAGATCTTTCCGGATCGGGATGGGGATTAAAATGGGACTTCATCATCATTCACGAAGCAGCCCACGAGTGGTGGGGCAATAGCATCACCACCAATGATGTGGCCGATATGTGGGTCCACGAAGGATTTACCAGTTATTCAGAATCCATCTATACCGAATGTCAGTTCGGAAAAGAAGCTGGGGCTGAATATGCCCGCGGCATGCGTGACGGCATCGAAAATAAAGAACCTATAACAGGCGAATACGGACTCAATAATGAAGGGTCGGGCGATATGTACAATAAAGCCCATAATATGCTGCATATGATTCGTCAGATTGTAGATAATGACTCGACCTGGAAAAAAATTCTTCGGGGAATACAAAAGGAATTTCGCCATCAAATCGTAACCGCCGATCAAATCGAGCGCTACATTATCGAACAATCGGGAGAAGATCTCGATGACGTTTTCGATCAATACGTACACTATGCTGATATTCCTACTTTTCAGTATTATATCAAAAATGATGTGTTATTTTACAGATGGAAAGCCAATGTAGATCATTTTGATATGCCCCTGAAAGTCACTTTAACCAATGGCAGCTATACATTTATCTATCCCTCATCAGACCGATGGCAAAGAAGTGAGCTTTCTCTAAAAAATGCGGGAGACTTTAAAATCGATAAAGATTTTTATGTAAAAACGGATTCTGTATCAACCCGATAAATTGATACTTGTATCGCAACTGATAATCATTTATGTTGGATTTGAAATTCAAAAACCAAGATATGAAACGAATCGAAAAACATATTTGTCGCCTCTGTTGTATGTGCATGTGTATGTCGCACCTGCAACCGGAGGACTGATTCGTTTTACTCTTGTGAAACAGATTCAAAGCCCTTCGGTCGATCCCGAAGGGCTTTTTTAGTTTCTATACGATTGTTCTTTTGATTTAGTGAGCACTCTTATCCAGAAAAGCTGAGGGATCAGGCCCGAAGACGCTTTGGCAACCATCCCGCATTTAATATTGCGGGGAAAAGGTGCCACTTCCTGCTCCGGTTATCCGGGGAAAGATGAGAGAACAGGCCAAACTCATTTCGAGTTTTCTAAGCCTCTTCTGAGATCTTTACCCGACCGGTGCAAGATCTTGGAAGAGGCTTTTTTATTTGGCAAAGCAAAAAAATTGACCACTGATACGACCGAATCAAATCAACCAATAATAATTAATCGACAAACACCAATACCATGAGTACTAACGGAAAAGAAGAACGCAATCTAAAATACGAAACACTGCAACTTCATGCCGGACAAGAGCCGGATCCCACAACAGGATCGCGTGCCGTTCCCATTTATCAAACGACCTCCTACGAGTTTGAGGGTACTGAACATGCGGCCGACCTGTTTGGTCTCAAAGAGATGGGCAACATCTATACCCGGATCATGAATCCTACCAGTGATGTCTTTGAAAAAAGAATTGCTGCATTGGAAGGCGGAGCTGCTGCTGTAGCAACGGCATCGGGACAATCAGCCCAATTTATGACTATCGCCACTATTGCACAGGCTGGCGATAATATTGTTTCCACCAGCTTCTTGTATGGAGGAACATATAACCAATTCAAGGTTACCCTGCCGCGACTCGGCATCGATGGAAACTTTGTTGAGGATGATACCCTTGAAAGCTACGAAGCTGAAATCGACGAAAATACTAAGGCTATTTACATCGAATCTATTGGAAATCCGCGTGGCAACGTACCTGATTTCGAAGGTCTGTCTGCTATTGCTGAAAAACACGGTATCCCGCTAATCGTTGATAACACTTTTGGTGCTGCCGGTGCCATAGCCAAACCTATCAAACACGGCGCTAACATTGTGGTAGAATCAGCTACCAAGTGGATTGGCGGACATGGCACCAGCATTGGGGGCGTTATTGTTGATGCTGGAAACTTTAACTGGGGGAACGGTAATTTCCCGGTCTTTACGGAACCTTCCCCTGCTTATCACGGGCTTAACTTCTGGGAAACATTTGGTCCTGATAGCCCATTTGGAAACATTGCTTTTGCCATTCGTGCCCGTGTAGAAGCATTGCGTGATTTTGGATCGGCGCCCTCCCCATTCAACAGCTTCTTGCTATTGCAAGGTCTTGAAACCCTATCATTGCGCACCGAACGCCACTGTGAAAATGCTCTTGATTTGGCTAATTGGCTCCGAGAGCAAGATGTGGTGGATTGGGTTAACTATACCGGACTAGAAGATCACCCTTACCACGAACGAGCCAAAAAATATCTGAATGAAGGAAAGTTTGGTGCTGTCCTGACCTTTGGTGTTAAAGGCGGTTTTGACTCTGCCCGGACATTCATCGAAAATGTTGAGGTTGCCAGCCATCTGGCCAATGTAGGCGATGCCAAAACACTGGTTATTCATCCGGCATCTACTACGCACCAGCAGCTTAGCGATGAGGAGCAAGCATCCAGTGGAGTAGAACCGGATTTAATTCGCGTTTCGGTAGGCATCGAACATATCGATGATATCAAAGAAGACTTCGAAATTGCATTCAGAAAAATCAACGAACCGGTATAATAACGATACCTATCGGATGGCATATTCAGCCATCCGATGGATTATTAAAACAATCTTAGGATGACATTTTTATCATGAGCGACAAGCAATCACATACTTTTGAAAAACCATTTGTTACCGAAGGCGGAACTACGATTCCCGATCCGACCATAGCATATCAAACGTGGGGTGATTTAAATACTGAGCGTAATAATGTTATTCTGGTCTGCCATGCCCTAACCGGAAATACTTCCGCCGACACATGGTTTGAAGGATTATTTGGCCCAAATAAAGCCCTCAATCCAAAGGAGCATTTCATTATTTGTCCCAATGTTTTGGGCAGCTGCTACGGGTCAAGTGGTCCCACGTCCATTAACCCAAAAACTGAAGAACCATACCGGGCTGATTTTCCAAACGTAACCATTCGCGACATCGTACGGCTCCAGCAGCAACTTCTTGATGAACTGGATATTTCCGGCATCAAGTTAGTCATCGGTGGATCGATGGGCGGCATGCAGGCTTTGGAATGGTCCGTTACAGATGATCGTCCGCAGTCGGCTGTTCTTATTGGAATGGGAGAAAAACATCGCCCCTGGGCAATAGGAATTAGTCATACCCAGCGGCAGGCTATTTACAATGATCCTAACTGGAATAACGGATTTTACTCCGAAGAAAATCCTCCTAAGAAAGGGTTGGCACTGGCACGTATGATTGCAATGAACAGTTACCGACATCCTTCTGATTTTGATAAAAAATTCGGACGACGACTACAGGATGGACAATCCCAATACGAGGTGGAATCGTATCTTAACTATCAGGGTGAAAAACTCAACGATCGGTTTGATGCCGTCTCCTACGTTCGACTTACCCAGGCTATGGACTCTCACGATATCAGGCGGGGTCGGCCACGAATTCAAGAAACACTTGCGACCTTGACTATTCCAATTATTGTTGTCGGTATCGACAGCGACATGCTTTATCCCTCGAAAGAATGCAAGCACTTGGCAAACCTATTGCCTAACGGACGTTATAAAGAGATGTCTTCTCCACACGGGCACGATGCCTTTTTAATCGAGTTCGGGCAACTCAATTCCATTGTAAAATCATTACAAACAGAATTATCTGAACAATAAGTGTAAATCAAATGTCATATTCAGAAACACATATTCTCAAATTCGGTGGGTCATCATTACAGAACTCATCACTCATTCAGCAATCGGTTCAAATTGTTCGGGAGCGAATGCAGAAGGCAGATCCTATTGTAGTTGTATCTGCTATTGACGGAGTTACCGACACACTGATTGAACTGTCCGACCATTGTCACAAAAATAATCATGTATCATACCGGATTTTAAATGAGCTTGAGACTCAACACCAACGCATCTTTGACGAGTTGGCATCTCCAGGACATCCCAAACGAGGTGATCTGCAAGATCTTTTTGTCGAACTAAGAATGACTCTCGAGAACAAAGATTCACGGGATACTAACTTCAATGCCTGGAAAGATCACATATTGTCGATAGGGGAACGTGCATCAGCACTAATTTTTGCGGCTGCTTTAACTGAACATAATATTGATTCGGTATCGTACGAAGCATCCCACTTTATTAAAACCGACTCCACCTTCGGCAAAGCACGAGTGCATCGTGATGCCACCCGCAAACTGATTCAAAAATTTCTTCAACAGTCAAAAGCAGTACCTGTAATTACCGGTTTTATCGGCTCTAACGATCAGCAGCAAATTACTACGCTCGGGCGATCGGGCTCCGACTATTCAGCCGGACTTATTGCTGATGCTCTTGATGCCGATCACCTTGAAATTTGGACTGATGTGGACGGTGTTCTCACGGCCGATCCACAATGGGTGCCGAATGCAGAATCTATTGAACAACTCAGCTTTAGCGATATAGCTGAGCTCTCATCTCATGGTGCCCGAGTCATCCATCCCAAAACAATTCAACCCATCCAAAACAAAAAAACTACCGTGTTAGTAAAAAACAGTCACAATCCCCAACATCTCGGCACACTCATTACATCAGACTTTAACACCAACGGCTCTCTCAAAACAATCACCATTACCGGTCCGTTTGTAAGACTGCAAATTGATCAAAAGCATGCTCACGATCTGTTTCTACAGCTGTGCAAATGGAGCGCTGATAATACCGATGGCAAGCCCATAGAGTTTACACAAAAAACCGAATTTGAAGCAGCTCGATTTTTACTTGAGAAATCCTTTTTTGATGAAATCAAAGAGCAACTTTCTACATGGGCAGTCAACCAAAGTACGCTCTTTAATCTTGATGACAATCTGTATAAGCTGAAAAAATTCAGTAATGAATTTAGTAAAGATGACAAGCTCTCTGCCCAGATTATTTCGTTACTTAGCGAAAATAATATTCGGCCACTTCACACCGAACAAAACTACGACGAACGATTCATCTCATTTCTACTTCCTGAAGATGACACCCGTAAGGCAGCGCACTTAATTAACAACAACATTTCCAAAACAAACCCTACCGTCGATCTTTTTGTAGCGGGCACCGGGGCTGTCGGACAAACACTTTTAGACCACCTCAGTGAACTGGAAACTACTGGTTTTCAATTTCGGATTATTGGTACCTGCAACAGTCGCAAAATGCTGTGGAATGCCGATGGAATTAACTTGGATACAGAACTCAACTGGAATGAGACCAAGCAAACAAAGTGGGATGTTCTGCTGGATAAGCTCAAAAAAAACAAACACCGAAACTTGATTTTTGTAGATGCTACCGGCAGTGAAGAAGTAGCGCGACTATATCCCAAGTTATTTGCCAATGGAATTCATGTTGTTACCCCCAGCAAATTAGCCAATACCTTTGAGCAATCATTTTTTGATGAACTCAAAAAGCTGACAAAAAAGCATAATAACTCATTTAGATACGAAACAACAGTGGGTGCAGGCTTACCGGTAATCTCTACCATCAATGATCTACAATCCACTGGCAATCAAATTTCTGAAATATCAGGCGTTGTTTCCGGTACCATGACCTATCTGTTTAATCAGCTTGAACAGGGGGTTCCATTCAGCAAGGCTATTATCGACGCCCGCGAAAAGGGATACGCTGAACCTGATCCGCGTGATGATCTTTCAGGAGAAGATGTGGCCCGTAAATTCTTGACTCTTGCACGAACGCTGGGCATCACAATTGAGCGGGAAGAACTGCAAGTGGAATCATTGATCCCAGAGAAATTGAAAAATGTTGACGACAATATTTTCTTGGAAAAGCTATCCGAATATGACAGCAAATGGAAACAACACATCCAAAAAGCAAAAAATCGAAATGAAACACTCCGCTACACTGGCAAACTAAAAGATGGAAATATAACGATCGGTATCGAATCGGTTCCAAAGGATTCTCCGCTCGGTCAGCTTGAAGGGACCGACAATCTAATCCAAATCTATTCGGATTTTTATAATCGTACGCCTCTCGTTATTCAAGGCCCGGGTGCCGGTAAAGAAGTTACCGCATCAGGCGTACTTAACGATATTATTAAAACTGCGAATCGACTAACCCGATACTAATTAACATTCTATAAGAGTTTTTAACCAAGGTTAGATTGCTCTTAAATACCTGTTTTTTATCCACGTATTCAATAACATGGTAACAGACACAAGACAGAATGTCCTTAACACCCAACTTCCAAGAAAAAAATAAATATTATGGAAAAGAAAAATAACAAGACTGTTCTCAAACAAGAGCTAAAGACTATTTGTCAAGAATTGCAAGAGAAGATGGACATCATCAATAACTCTACGGAAGAAGGACATTCAAAAACCCGTTGAGGGAGAGCTCAACAATCTACAGCAGCTAATTACATCTATACATAGAGTGGCTATTGGGGTAGTCAACTCTGTAAAACAAGAGGGCCGGTCGGAAGATCGGTCCTCTTTTTATTTATTACTACTCTATAATTTACTTCCTCTCAAATATTATCATCAAAATTAAAGTCCGTAGGTGGAGGGACTCCATCCCTTTCAAGTGCTTTGCAAAATAATCCTACCGCATATTCATAAAGTCCCGCAAATTATTAAAGCTGTGACCTGTGTTAGGTCTCGCTTCACCAAGCTACGCTACTTTGTGATCACAGTATCAGAAAAATAAAACCAGCTTTAAACCATCAGTACTCTATTCATTCTCTCCACAATCGGCAATATGATCAGAAATAGTCAAAGTTCTTCCACACTCTACCACTCTTCTCTCATTTTCTAATATTCTAACATTTATATATACGCACAACTCAAAAATCTACTTTTGAGTACAGCAAAAGGCTCTTTTCCAGTTTAACTTCTTACTCCGATTCTCTAGAATTTCTTTCTTCTAAACCTTTCTGCAATAAGTGCTTGACAAATTACATCCTTTAGGGGTACATTGTGGGGTGAAGTGGGAGAATGTGGGAGTTCTAAATCCACTTGTCGAATTCGATAATATTTGCTGTTAATTCTGGGGACCATATGCCAAGTTTCAAGGGTCAATACGAACATAGTGTTGATAATAAAGGACGCGTTAGCTTCCCGGCTAAACTGCGTAAAGCCCTCAACCCCCAGGCGCAAGAGCGTTTTACTATTTTAAGAGGACTTGAACCCTGCCTTTATCTCTACCCAGAAGATGAATGGCAGAAAGTAGAGAATCAGCTCTCCCAGATCAACAGTTTTACAAAAGAGGGTCGCACAGTTAAGCGCAACTTCCTGCGTTTTGCAGAAGACGTGAACCTCGATAATCAGAATCGCATTCCTCTCCCTTCACAATTAACAGACTGGGCCGGCATTGATGGCAAAGCCATTTTCATCGGTAGCGGCGAACGTATCGAGATCTGGTCGCCCGAAAAACTGGATGAAATTGATTCCGGCCTCGATTTTGAATCGTACCAAGAACTTTTTGAGCGCGTGATGGGTGACGATGACAACCATAATGACGAACAATGATACATATCATGAGCATCAACCGGTACTGCTGGAAGAATCCGTAGAGTATTTGATTACGGATTCCAGCGGGATCTATATCGATGCTACGCTTGGCGGTGGTGGACACAGCCTGGCATTGTTAACTCATTTAAACGAAGACGCCCAGCTTATTGGTATTGATCAGGATGACGAAGCCCTTGCAGCAGCAAATGAGCGCATTGGCGATGACAAACGATTTTCTTCCATAAAAGGCAATTTCGGTTACCTCTCCAGGCTATTACCCCCAGAACTCCATGGGGAGGTAGCCGGAATCCTTCTTGACTTGGGGCTTTCAACACATCAGATAAAAGAAGCTGAGCGCGGATTTACCTTTCAAAAAGAAGGTCCGCTCGATATGCGCATGAGTAACCTCCGCGGTATTACAGCATACCAAGTGGTGAACGAATACTCCTACGAAGATCTGCGAGATGTCATTTATCACTATGGCGAAGAGCGCAACAGCCGTAAAATCGCAAGCGAAATTATCGACCGGCGTCCCATCGAAACCACTACTGAACTTCGCGATGCTGTGGAGACCGTAGTTAAGGGCCAATACCAGATCAAAAGTGTAGCTCGGGTTTTTCAAGGGATCCGAATTGAAGTTAACCGCGAGCTGGATATGCTCCGCAAGGTGCTCGAGCAATCACTTGACGTACTTAAAATGGATGGACGCATTGTTGCCATAAGCTATCACTCGCTGGAAGATCGTATCGTCAAGAGGTTTTTTAAAGCGGGCAATCATGAGGGCAAAATTGAGAAAGACTTTTACGGCAATCCGCTAACTCCCATAGAAGAAATTTCCGGCGGTATCATTCGTCCCACAGAAGAAGAAATTGAAGAAAATCCTGCATCAAGAAGTGCAAAAATGCGTGTTGCCCAGAAAATAGAAGTGCCGGAGGTGAATTGATATGCTTATAAAATCTCCGATGAAAAAAGATAAGGTTAAGAAGAACCGGCGATCTAATAACAAAAAGTCGTCGCGTTCATCTAACCGTATTCTCATTAACGGAACTAACGGAAATAAACGAACAAATGGATCAGCCAAAAAGAAAAAGGGCATATCTCTTCCCAAGCTGAAACCATGGAAAGTAATTGTTGGTGCTATCGTATTAGGGGCCCTGGGTATTCTTTACCTCAATCATGTATTCGCCACCCAGCAACTGCTGCGTGAGGTCAATCAGCTTGAGGCCGAATATAATCGCGTTCATCGAATGCATACCGACTATAAACTTATTTATGATCGGATGATTGGTCCTGCCGAGATTTATGAAAATGCCCAAGAAGCGGGTTTCATCAATGGTGGCCCAGCTGAAAAAGTAATTGAGGTGGAAAAGTAGATGAAAAATACTCGTTCTGCCATATTAAACCGGATGTTTATGGCCTTTGGCCTTGTACTATTGATACCTTTCGCAATAGGACTACAGCTTTTCCGCGTCAATTTTGTGCAGGGCGATGAGCTACGCAACCTCTGGAATGAACAGGCTATTGATTATATCTCCATACCGGCACAACGGGGCAATATCTATGATCAAGATGGCAGTCTGCTTGCAACAAACAACGTAGTATATAAATCGGCCATTGATCCTAAAATAGAAGGGCTAACTAGTACGCAAATTGGTCAAATCTGCGATACTCTTGCTAAATATACAGGTAGATCCTCAAGGTTTTATCAGCAAAAAATTAAGCAGGCCCCTAACCGGTCACGATATGTTGTCTTAAATAAAAGCATTGATACTGAAACGCATAAGGCCCTCCGCCAACTCAATATTCGAGGTGTCATTCTGGAAGAGGAATATAAGCGAAAGTACAATTTTGGAACATTGGCAGCCCATACCCTTGGGTTTGTAAATTACGACCTTGACGGCATGACAGGTCTTGAAAAAGAATATGACAACCAGCTTCGTGGTGAAGATGGTGTACAGCAAGTTCGTCGTGATCGAAACGGAAATATTTATGCTTACCTGGGAGCTCCTCGCAAGCAACCGCAGCAAGGACATTCGCTGCACACTACCATTGATTCTCACATACAAGCTATTTTAGAAGAAGAACTTAAAGCCGGGATTGACAAAACCAGATCCACCAGCGGTTCCGCTATTGTTATGGATCCCCAAACAGGAGCCATTAAAGCGATGGCTAATTATCCCACATTCAATCCCAATAATCCTGCCTCCCTTAATAGCACGAACCGCAGGAACTTTGCGATCTCGGATATGATCGAGCCCGGCTCCACTTTTAAACTCGTCACATCCATAGCGGCCGTTGAACAAGACAAGGTACAGTTTGATGAGCAGTTTGAAACACCTGAAGACGGCAAAACACTGATACACGGGCAATGGATGCGCGACCACGAACCAATGGGAACGCTTTCGTTCCCCGAGGTGATCCAAAAATCATCCAACGTGGCTACAGCTCAAATAGCCATGCGCCTGTCAAAAGATGCGTTCTACCAATATGCGCGTAATCTTGGGTTTGGTACCCTCACAAATATCGATCTTCCCAACGAAGAGAGCGGACGACTTCCAAAACCGTACGAATGGAGTCAGGTTACCCTACCCTGGATGTCGATTGGATACGAAGTACAAGCAACCCCCATTCAGATTGCACAAGCATATGCTGCCTTTGCCAATGAGGGAACAATGATGCGTCCCTATTTGGTAGAAAAGATTACAAACAGCCAAGGCCAAGTCGTTCAGAAAAGTAATCAAGTGCCCGTACGAAAAATTGCCGAGAAATCTACTATCAATAAGCTGTATCCCATTTTCAAGGATGTGGTTTCTGATTCGGGTACCGCTGAATATGCCCAAGTTGACGGACTTTCTATTGTAGGCAAAACCGGTACGGCCCAAAAATATATCGATGGAAGATATCGCAATGAATATCGCTCTTCTTTTGTAGGGGTATTTCCGGCTGAAGACCCCAAATACGTGTGTCTGATTGTACTTGATGATCCCGATACCTATCCGCCATACGGTGGTGTTACTGCAGGACCTATCTTCAGAAAAACAGCCAAACGCATTGCGGGACTCGATAATGAGATTGAAAAACAAATTTTGCAAAAAGAGCAAGAAGATGAGGTTTGGGCTTTTGCTCCCAATCTTAAAGGGTTAACAAAAAAGGATGCCAAAGCGCTGTTACAGAACCAACAGTTGCCCTACCAGTTAGAAGGTAACGGAGATTGGATTACAGAGCAACAACCTGAAAGTGGCACAGAATTAAAGCCAACTGATAAGATAAAATTAACGCTATCCAACACCATTGCCGAAACAGAAGTACAAGAGTTACCCGATGGATATTCTCTGATTCCTGATGTGGGTGGAATGAGTATGCGAAAAGCAATGGTACTGCTAAATAACCGCGGTTTTGAAACCGAAATAATTGGCTCGGGAACAATATATACGCAATTCCCACGTCCCGGTGATATGATGAAACAGGGACGAACCGTTACCATCCGCGGCAAAGCAAAACCATTGAAATCACTAACATCAAATAAATCAACCGAGTGACATTCGATAAACTCATATCGCTTTGTAAACCTAACGATGTCTCCGGACCGGAGCCTAATGATATCGGTATGCTCCGTCAGGATTCCCGTAAGGTTGAAGCAGATGATGTGTTTATTGCTATCAAAGGCTTCCAAGTTGATGGGCACTCATTTATTGATGATGCCATTGCCAAAGGCGCTTCTGTAATTATATGCGAAGATCCATTTCATTCTAATGATGAAGTGTGCGTTGTTAAAGTTTCAGATACACGCTCACTGATTGGCCCACTTGCACAGGCATTTTATGGCAATCCCGCTAATAAATTGACGCTTATCGGTATAACCGGAACCAATGGTAAAACGACAGTTGCCAATCTGGTTTATCAGACACTACAAAAACTGGGAGCCAAACCATCCCTGTTGGGAACGATTGCAAAACGCGTTGGCGACCATGAGATAGAAAGTAAGCTTACGACTTCAGATCCCATTGAATTAGCCAGCGATATGGCTCAAATGGTGGAGGCCGGATCAACCCACTTGGCGATGGAGGTTTCATCGCATGCGCTCGATCAGCAACGGGTTCATGGAGTCGACTTCCAGATTGCGGCATTTACCAATCTCAGTCACGACCATCTGGATTATCACGATAACCTGGAGTCATATGCAAAATCAAAAAAGAAATTATTCGATAGCCTTGATCCAGATGCAACTGCAATTATTAACGGAGACGACGATTATGCCAGTTTTATTGTAATGGACTGCCCTGCCCGCATCATTGACTTCAGTTTTAATCAAGCCCTTGAAGTTGATTGCCAGGTGCTTTCAAATACGATGGATGGCCTGGTCCTTCGCATTGACAAAATAATGATTGAAAGTCCACTGGTAGGCACATTCAACGCTTATAATTTAAGCCAGGCCTTTTTGATATGTCGCTCAATGGGATATGAAAATGAAGAAGTCAAAAATGCTTTGGAAGCTTCTGCCGGAGCAGCCGGTAGACTGGAAAGGGTTGAAGGTTCAGGCAAAGAAGGAAAGCCCGTAGTCCTCGTGGATTATGCTCACACCCCCGATGCGTTGGAAAATGTGGCCTCAACACTGGCTGACATCAAAACCAAGGGAAGAACGCTACATATTGTTTTTGGATGTGGGGGCAACCGTGATAAAACCAAGCGACCGAAAATGGCAACAATCGCTGAAATATATGGTGATAAAGTTACCGTCACTTCCGACAATCCTCGCAACGAAAATCCCGATGCCATTATCGATGAAATAATGGGAGGATTTGATAATCCACAATCCATTACACGCATAACCGACCGTAAAAAAGCTATTGAAGAAGCTATTAAGAATGCAGACGCTAATACCATGATTTTAATTGCCGGCAAAGGGCACGAAACCTATCAGGAAGTTGCGGGTGAGCGTCATGATTTTGACGACCGTGCCATTGCTCGTGCAGCATTAGGTAGCAGAAATATGAATCCCAAAAATGAGGATACCTGATGCTATACGAACTCTTACATTGGTTAGAAGTTAACTATCAGCCGCCCGGCTTTGGTGCATTTGAATTTATTACTACACGGGCCGCTATTGCTGCAGCTATGGCTCTGTTTATCAGCGTCATGATTGGCCGACGCATCATTGAATGGCTCGAAAAGATGCAGCTGCGCGAAGTTATTCGCGAAGATATTGGACTGGATACCCATCTTGGCAAGGCACATACCCCTACCATGGGTGGACTAATAATCCTGCTGGCCATCCTCATTCCGGCAGCTTTTTGGATGAAGATGGATAGCATTTACACTTGGATGATTATCCTCGTCACATTCATTCTGGGTGTAGTCGGCTTTGCTGATGACTATATAAAAGTAGTTAAGAAAGATAAATCAGGTTTAAGCGGCAAGCTCAAAGTAGCAGGACAAATTACCGTAGGCTTATTGCTTGGACTTACCCTCTACTTCTGGCCGGAATTTCAGGAATTTAATACGCTGTCTACAGTGCCATTCCTAAAAAATGTAAACATAGATTACGCCGTATTGGGCGAAGCACTTGGCTGGGTTATTTATATCCCCATGGTCATTTTTGTGATAACAGCTGTGAGCAACGCAGTTAACTTAACCGATGGACTTGATGGCCTTGCAGCTGGCACATCAGCTATTGCGGGACTAATTCTCGGCATTTTTGCTTATGTATCCGGCCGAACTGACTTCTCAGATTTCCTTGATATCATCTATCTGCCGGGAGCCGGAGAATTGACCATTTTTGCGGCATCACTGGTGGGCGCTTGCATGGGCTTTTTGTGGTACAATGCCCATCCCGCCTCTGTATTTATGGGGGATACCGGATCCCTGGCACTGGGTGGATCTTTTGGAGCTCTGGCCTTAATGCTGCACAAAGAGCTGTTACTACCCATTATTTGTGGAATCTTTTTTGTCGAAACCGTTTCAGTAATTATTCAGACAACCTATTTCAAATATACAAAGCGGAAATTCGGTGAGGGTAAACGGGTCTTTTTGATGACACCAATTCACCATCACTTTGAGAAAAAAGGACTACCGGAATCTAAAATTGTAATACGCTTTTGGATTATTGCCGTGCTCCTTGGAATTCTGAGCCTCTTAACCCTTAAGCTGCGATGAGAGAAGTTGCAAACAAACATATCGTTGTTGTGGGAGCCGCCCGAAGCGGACTGGCTGTGGCATCGCTGTTAAAACGAAAAGGAGCTAATGTGTTTGTGAGTGATCACGGATCTATTGCTGATTCTGTAAAGGAACAACTAAACACCCTGGATATAGATTTTGAAGAAAATGGGCATACGGACAAAGCAGAAGAAGCAGAATTTATAGCCATCAGTCCCGGCGTACCCTCACAAGCTCCCTTGGTGCAGAAGTATCTAAATAATGGAAAAGAAGTGTTTTCAGAGATCGAAATAGCAAGCTGGTTTAATAAAAGTCCAATTGTAGCTGTAACCGGCAGCAACGGTAAGACAACAGTAACAAATTGGCTGGATCATACTTGGAAAAAAGCTGATCGTGGACATATAACTGGCGGTAATATCGGATATGCATTCTCTGATAAGGTTGATCAAACATCAGAAAACAATGAAGCCTTGCTGGAAGTCAGCAGTTTCCAGCTGGATCATATAGATAGCTTCCATCCACATATAAGTGTGTTGTTAAATATTACGGCTGATCACCTGGATCGATATAATCATAATTTTTCGAGCTATGCAAAATCGAAATTCCGAATTATCGAAAACCAAACTGGGGACGATTGGTTCATCTATAACTATGATGATCCAACTATTGCCGGGCATGTAGATTCGCTTAAAAAAAAAGAAGATGCCCCCCGGCTTCTGCCCTTTTCAACCAACGAAGATTTTTCAGAAACAGACGGAGCTTTTGTTCGAAATCAAAACATCATCTTAAAAATCAACAAAGAAGAAGAGGTATTAATGCCAACTCGTGACGTCAATCTTTCTGGTAAGCATAATTTAAGCAATGGACTTGCTACGGCTCTTGCCGCTCGTGCTTCCGAAATCAAAAGTGATGTTATCCGTGAAAGCCTTCGCACTTTTGAAGGTGTGGAACATCGTCTTGAATTGGTACGGACTGTTAAGGGTGTTAAATACATCAACGATAGCAAGGCAACCAATATCAATGCCGTGTGGTATGCCCTGGACAGTTTTGACGTTCCCATGACGATAATTCTGGGCGGACGTGATAAAGGAAATGATTACTCAGAGTTGGTCGAACAGATCCGAGAAAAGGTTCACACTATTATTGCGATAGGTGAGGCCCGACCAATGATTGAAGAGCAGTTAAAATCCGTAGTTCCTCATTTCAAAACTGCTGAAGACATGAATAACGCAGTACGATCAGCCAAAGAGGTAGCCAAGCGCGGGGAAGTTGTTTTGCTAAGTCCGGCATGCTCCTCTTTTGACATGTACGACAATTATGAACACCGAGGCAATGAATTCAAAAAAGCAGTAAATCGACTTTAAGAATTCAGCCTTGAGTTTTCAGCTATCTACATATCATCAGATAGCTGAAAGCTGAAGACTGAAAAACAGAAATTATGCTATATACAACACCAAATAAAAATATATCATCCATACTGGGCACCAGTACAGATGACATTGACACCCCTAAGCAAGGGAGTGATCGTGTCCTGCTGGTATCAGTGATTCTACTGATGATATTTGGTGTTCTGGCCGTGTATTCATCTATTGCCTTTTTTGCCGAAGCCAAACATACTACGGCCGGCAGCCTGGTTGCAGGTCATGCTGTAAAGGTAGGTATCGCTTTTCTGGCCATGCTCATCGTTTCGAAGATTGACTATCATATCCTGGCCAAATTTAGCCGATTGGGCGTACTATTTAGCTGGATACTGTTAATTGCCGTCATGGTCTTCGGAAATGAAGTATTTGGGGCCAAAAGATCACTAACGATTGGCGGTGTTTCATTCCAGCCAGCGTCCTTTGCAATACCTGCCCTGTTGATTCATATATCGGTTTTATTGGAGCAGAAGCAAGACTATATAAAAGATTTTAAACGTGCATTTCTACCCATCATGTTTTGGGTAGTTATCACCTGCGGCCTGATTGGAATTGAAGATTTCAGCACTGCCGCTCTATTGTTTTCACTTTCACTGCTAGTCATGTTTGTCGGACGCATTAGCATGATGCAGCTAAGTACACTAATTCTTATCGGCGCTATAGGAGCCAGTGTTTTAATTTGGCAATCTCCCGAACGACAGAGCCGTATCGATCAGTACGTAGATCAAGTGGTAGAAATTAACAGTACCAAATTTAATATCGAAGACGGATATCAGGCGCAACAGGCCCACATAGCCATCGCAAAAGGCGAATTATTTGGTGTTGGCATGGGCAAAAGTACCCAGCGAAATTTCCTTCCGGCCCCTTATAACGATTTCATATTCGCCATCATAGCTGAGGAGTACGGGCTATTTGGCTCTGGATTAGTCATACTGATATTTACAATCATCCTATTCCGCGGTATTGCAAAAATCGCCAAAAACGCTCCCGATATTATGGGAATGCTTATTGCCGTGGGTTGTACCCTTACGATTGTGCTGTATGGATTTATTAATGCCGGCGTTGCCAGTGGATTGCTTCCGGTTACAGGACTGCCCATGCCCTTTGTGAGTTATGGTGGGACTAATATTCTTTTTGCCGGAATTATGGTTGGTATTCTCATGAATATTTCAAAATACGACAGCAGTAAAAAAGCAGTGTTTTATGCATAGTGCTGTAACAAAGAACATATCATCACAGGACAAACCAGACTCCGCTGCTATGGGCAAAATAAAAGTGCTCATAGCAGCCGGAGGTACTGGTGGTCATGTATATCCGGCCATCGCCATTGCCAATGCACTGCGGGATTCCTCTACCGATACTGAAATTCTTTTTGCCGGTACTAAAAACCATATGGAATGGGATACGGTATCCAAAGCGGGGTATAATATTACCAGCATCTGGATTAGTGGATTTCACCGGCGATTTACTTTTAAGAACCTGCTGTTTCCAATAAAATTGGCAACAAGTATTATTCAAAGCTTGGTAATCATCAAAAAGTTTACCCCTGATGTAGTAATCTCATGCGGTGGATATGTTGCCGGACCTGTAGGATGGGTGGCAACCAAAATGGATGTTCCTCTTATTATCCAGGAGCAAAACAGTTTCCCGGGAGTAACCAACCGTATGCTGGGCAAAAATGCCGCACTTATTTTTACCGCTTTTGATGAAGCCGAAAAATATTTCGCAAAGGAAAGAACACAACTGGCCGGCAATCCCACAAGAAAGTCCCTCCGCGGGGTAAACCGTAAAGAGGCACTAAAAGCATTTAATTTTAGCAACGACAAAAAAACGCTGTTAATACTGGGCGGGAGTGGTGGTGCCAAAAGCATCAATGATGCAATGCAGCAGCATATTGAAACACTGCATAACGATTTAGGACTTCAAATTATCTGGCAGTGCGGGAAACGCTATTATGATAAGCTCCGCAAGGATATAAAACCACAGAACTTTGAACATTTGAGGCTTAAAGATTTTATCCATGATATGCCAGCTGCCTATACGGCAGCAGATTTGGTGATAAGCAGAGCCGGAGCTCTCTCCTGTTCGGAGCTCGCTCTAACCGGGAAACCGAGTATTCTTGTACCGTCACCCAACGTAGCAGGTGATCACCAGACTAAAAATGCGCAATCTATGGTTGTTAACGGCGCTGCGAAATTGGTGGCTGACGATGAACTAGAAAAAAGACTGGCAAAGGTCGTTCAAGAAATTATTGATGACGAAAAACAACTTACAGAAATGAGCAAAGCAGCTAAAAACTTAGCTCGACCCAATGCTGCCGAAGAAATAGCAACTGAAACTCTAAAATTAGTCGGAAATAAAGAACAAAATTAATGTCATCCGGAATTTATTTCAGGATCTAAATGATCCATTTTAATAGATGCTGAAATAAGTTCAGCATGACATGTACGAGATAAAGTAAACATAAAAATGAGTACGCAAATACAAACACAACCTATTTTTGGCAGAACCCGCCATATCCACATGGTCGGGATTGGCGGCATCGGTATGAGCGGCATGGCTGAGATATTGCTTCAAAAAGGATATCACATTACCGGTTCGGATGCCAACATGGGCGAAACCATTGAGAGACTACAAGAACTCGGTGCCGAAATATCCATCGGTCATGATGCTAAAAATATCGAGGGAGCCGATGTGGTTGTGTACACCAGTGCAGTTAAAGCTGAAGAAAATATCGAAACCAGCGCCGCACTCGATAAAGGAATTCCGGTGATAAAGCGTGCTGAAATGCTGGCCGAGCTCATGCGTATGAAATATGGCGTTGGCGTAGCTGGTACTCACGGTAAGACTACTACCACAACCATGATTGGTCATGTTATCCAAGACGGCAGTTTTGATCCGACCATAATGGTAGGCGGAAAAGTACACAGCTTTTCGAAAACCAACGCTGTGGTTGGAAAGGGTGATATTATTGTTGTTGAAGCAGATGAATTCGACCGGACATTTTTACGACTTACTCCGAGCTTAAGCGTTATCACCAATATCGAAGCCGAACATCTGGATATTTATGACAACCTGGAAGACGTCAAAGAAGCTTTTATAGAATTTGCCAATAAAGTTCCTTTTTACGGTGCCGTGGTACTTTGTCTGGATGATCCCAATGTGCGAAGCATCATCCCTGATATTGAACGTCGCACCACCACTTATGGATTAACGCCCCAAGCGCAAATCCGGGCGATTGATATCGAGATCGATCACTTTAATAGCAAATTTACGGTTCTGAAAGAAGGGGAAGAACTTGGTGAAATTAATCTCCAAGCCCCCGGCAAACATAATGTGAAAAATGCGCTGGCCGCAGTTGCAGTGGGACTCGAACTGGATATCAATTTCAAAGATATAAAGTCCGGACTTGAACGATTTGAAGGTGTTTTCCGGCGTTTCCAATTGAAGACCGAACAAGACGGTGTGATCGTAATTGATGATTATGCACATCATCCTACAGAAGTACAGGCAACGCTGGATGCGGCACGACAAGGGTGGAAAGATCGTCGCATCGTAGCCGTTTTTCAGCCTCATTTGTATTCGCGAACACAAGAACTTTACAAAGAATTTGGGCTTTCATTTTTCGATGCCGAAGTGTGTGTCATCACCGATGTATATCCGTCCCGCGAAGAACCAATTGAAGGCGTTACCGGCAAACTTATTTCTGATGTAGCCAAGGAGTACGGGCATCAGAAAGTGCATTATATAGAAGACAAAAACGACTTGCCGGTAAAGCTAAAAGATATTGTAGAAGCGGGTGATGTAGTTATAACCATGGGGGCCGGCGACATTTACAAATACGGCGAACAATTTGTAGAAGCACTGGATGCAGGAATATCAAAATTGAAATAATATAGATACTGAAAACGAATTCAGGATTACACAAATTTTTTAATCAACTAAATGACTGAAAACGAGCAACATACCGAATCCCAAAACAGTAAGAACGCCTGGCCATGGATTGCCGGTGCCGTATTCGTGCTGGGTTTAGCAGTTATGGCCGGACTTTACTGGAACTCAACAATGAAAGTACAGGGCGTTCAGTTTGAGGGCAATGATTTTGTGTCGGTACAAGATCTGCAATTGGTAGAAGTTCCAACCGGCATTAATCCCGACAGCATGAATTTTGGAGAAATCAGAAATCGATTTGAGGAATTGCCATATGTCAAACAGGCCGACATCAGTGTAGAACCAAACGGTACAATCAATATCAGTATTACTGAACGCCAGCCCGTTGCCTTGTTAGCAGATGATAAGAAGAAAATTTATGTAGACAGCGAAGGAATCAAGCTACCTATTGTGCCAGGAAAAACAGTTGATGTACCAATTCTCTATGGATTTAGCGCTACACCAATGGGAGATACACTGCAGAGTAAAGCTTTTAAAACGGTTTCGGATTTTTTAACAGCTGTTCGCAGTAATAATGTCGCTGATGCTACGATAAGTGAAATAGCATGGTCTTCGTCCAATGATGGGATTGTCGCATTGACAAATCAGAATGGCGTTAAGCTAATTTTTGGTAAAGGAGATTTTGATACTCGACTTCGCAACTGGGAAGCATTTTATGGTGAAGTCATCAAACAAAAAGGAATTAAAAAAATGCGTTCAGTCGATCTGAGATTTGAAGGACAGATCGTAACGCGCGAATAATAATGGGTTTAATCAATCACATAATAGTACGTGGATAACATTATGGAAGAACAAGAAGATAGAATTGTTGTTGGTCTGGATATTGGCACTACAAAAGTATGCGCGATTGTTGCATCCATCGATCCACAGGACAGAATAAATATCCTGGGAGTAGGCAAAGCACCAAGCGATGGATTGAATCGCGGCGTAGTTGTAAATATCGACAAAACGGTAAATGCCATTCAAACGGCTGTTGAGCAGGCCCAGCTGGCTTCCGGAATCGAAGTAAATTCCGTAAACGTGGGTATTGCCGGAGACCATATCCGCAGTATGCGCAGCAAGGGTGTAATCACTATCAACAACCGCGATAATGAAATTACAGTAGATGATGTTGAACGCCTGCTTGAAGATTGCCAGCGCATTATGCTGCCAACTGATCAACAGATCATCCACGTAATCCCGCAGGAATTCGTCGTTGACGGCCAAGACGGTATCAGTGATCCCGTGGGCATGAGCGGCATGCGCATGGAGGCCGAAGTCCACATTATTACAGGGCTTGTTTCTGCCGCCAAAAATATCTACAGATGTGTTGAACGAGCCGGCTACCAAGTCGCCGATATTATTCTGGAGCCGCTTGCCTCTTCCTATTCTGTGCTTGATGAAGAAGAAAAAGAAGCCGGTGTAGTACTGGTGGATATCGGAGGCGGCACTACAGATGTAGCTATCTTTCAAGATAACACCATCCGCCATACAGCTGTGATTGCGATTGCAGGAAAAAAAGTGACGGATGACATTCGCGTTGGTTTGAGCGTGCTTGATGATCAAGCCGAAAAACTGAAGCGCGAGCACGGCGAAGCCTATGTGGATATGATTGAGGAAGATGAAGCGATTACCGTGCCCGGCATTGCGGGACGTCCACCGAAGGAAATTACAAAAAGCATTCTTGGCAAAATTATACAGGCCCGCATGGAGGAGATTCTGGAAATTGTTGCCATCGAAGTAAAACGAAGTGGCTATGCCGATAATCTAAGCGCTGGGGTAGTACTCAGCGGCGGCGGCTCGTTGATTAACAATGTCTGTCCCCTGGCCAACGAAATACTGGGCATGGATGCCAAAATTGGCAAGCCGATCGGACTCAGCGGCGGACTTATTGAAGAAGTGAATAACCCAATTTATGCAACGGGTGTGGGACTGGTTATGCATGCTATCAAGACCGGTTCCGGCCCTACAAACCAGGCTATTGTTCCATCATCCACCAAAGGATCGAGCGTGGAGAAAGTAATGAATCGCATCGCGGAACGGATGAAGAGCTGGTTCAAAGAACTTTAAAAAAATGCCGGCAGCCATATCTGCTGTCACAAAGAGAAAACATATAGCAATCAAATAGCAATAAACAGTACACAGCAATCTAAAAAAGGAGTAAATATTATGTCTAACCTAAACTCTCGTTTTAGTTTTGACATCGACGGTCAAGACAATGCGAAAATAAAAGTGATAGGTGTTGGAGGCGGCGGAGGTAATGCCGTTAACAACATGATCGAAAAAGGCCTGACAAGTGTGGAGTATATCGCTCTTAACACTGATGCACAGGCATTAAAAAACAGCATGGCTGATCTTACCATCCAGGTGGGTGCCAACCTTACCAACGGACTCGGTGCAGGGGCACGACCCGAGATTGGAAGAGAGGCCGTAGAAGAAAATCGACACGAAATTGAAGAAGCCATCGAAGGCGCCGATATGATCTTTGTTACGGCCGGCATGGGTGGTGGAACCGGAACAGGCGGTGCTCCTGTCGTATCAGGTATTGCCAAACGCAAAGGCATTTTAACAGTCGGTATTGTAACGACTCCATTTGACTGTGAAGGTCCCAAGCGCATGAAATACGCCCTTGAAGGTATAACCGAGCTCAAGAAAAACAGTGATACCGTAATTGTGATTCCCAATGAGCGTTTGATGGATATCGCTGATGAGGATACCACACTGCTTGAAGCTTTTGAGCAGGCCAATCAAGTGCTATATAATGCAACACGTGGTATTTCGGACCTTATTCTGATGCCCGGACTTATTAACCTTGACTTTGCCGATGTTCGTACAACCATGCTCGACGGTGGCGCCGCCATCATGGGTGCTGCAAACGCAACAGGAGAAGATCGCGCTGAAATTGCAGCTCGTGAAGCCATTAATTCGCCGCTGCTCGATGGCGTAAGCATCAATGGAGCACGCAATGTATTGGTGAACATTTCATCCGGGGCAAATCTCGGAATGCAGGAAACCAATACGGCAACCAGCATCATCCAGCAAGAAGCCGGTGAGGACGCTGAGATTATTCTTGGTACCGTACTCGACGAAAGCTTTGATGATGAACTGCGAGTTACCGTTATCGCTACTGGTTTTGATCTGGCGAAAAGCAACAAAGAAGCTCGGGTCGCTCCCAATGCGCAAAAGAAAGGAACTCAACAGAAAGCAGACGATGACAAACTGGATATGCCAAAAGCCAGTGATGTTACTGGCCACAGTCGGTATTCTGCTACCAACGAACCGTTCTATAAAGGGGAGAAAAACCTCAAGCAGATGGACCAGCCGGCATTCCACCGACGCGGACTTAAAAACGTGCGTCCTCTCAACGATGATGAGAAGGAAGAAAAAGAAATGCAGGACGAGCAGGAGAAAAGCAACGAACTGCTTAACAATCGCCGCGAACGAATCGACAAAACTGATTCTGATCAGCCGGCATTCCTGCGCAAAATAATGGATTAACCGTTGATATGAATCCTGCTTAGATTGCTATGTACCTAACAAATGGCTGGTAACTACCAGTTTCATTTAATCCCTTTACTCTGGGATTTTGATTGCTATAAAAAGAAAAGGAGTCCTTTGATCGGGACTCCTTTTTATTTTTCATTTCCTTTAAAACTTTATCTATATAACAAACTTTAAGTATACTCGTACCCAAGAACTGTTTTTCATAAAGAATCAATTTCTGTACTGTTAAAACTTTAACACTCAACAAAAGCCAACATGATGCGGTTTTCAAAGCTTTGTTTTCTTACGGTCGTAACTTTCCTCTTTTCCGTCCATTCGCTCACAGCTCAAAATCAAAAGCAGAAACTTGAGCCTGAAGACTATGATCAGTGGCAATACGTTTCATCAACCGAGCTTTCTGCAGACGGTAACTGGTTTACTTATAACATAAGCCTGGAAGATGGCGATGGATGGTTAATCATCAAAGAGGTCGGAGCGGACTCTACTGATGAACATAAATTTATGCATGGAGAAAGGGTAAGTTTTTCTCAAAACAACAAGTGGGCTGCTTTTCTAATTGGTGTTTCCGAGGATAAAAAGGAACAGCTCGAGGAACAGAAAAAGAAGGTTCGCTTCAAATTGGGACTGATGAATTTAGAAACCGCCAACGTTGATACCTTTCAAAATATACAAGAATACACTTTTTCTGATGATGGGCGATACTTGGCTATGAAAAAATATAAGCCTGAAGAAGTCGAGAATGATGGCACTGACCTGATCTTGCGTGACCTCTCCCGGAAGACAAATCAGTTAATTGGCAATGTTTCGGAATTTGCCTTTAACGATAGCGGATCAAAGCTGGCTGTTCTGCTTGAATCAAACGAAAAACTTGGAAACGGCGTACATCTCTATGACTTACCCTCCAATCGGATAACCGTTTTAGACAGTGATACAACAAACTATAAAGATCTTAGTTGGCATGAGGATAAAAATGCATTGGCGTTCCTAAAAGCAGAAGACAACGAGAATTATGAAGAGTCCACTCACCGCATTATAGCATTCAAAAACCTTAATACCACTCCCAAGCGATTCACATTTAATCAACAGAAAAGCGATAGTTTTCCAGATGATTTTCGTATTGTCGATTACCGATCACTTAAATGGTCAGAAGACGGTAATAGCCTGTTTTTCGGCATTAAAGAGTGGGAAAAAGCCACGAAACCTGACACAGCCAAAGAGGAATCTAAAGATGAACTTGATCCTACAAATGTAGAGGTTTGGCACTGGCAGGACGATGATATCCAACCCAAACAAGAAGTATTGGTCAATCAGCTTAAAGAAGATAACCACCTCTCGGCCTGGCATCTTGATGAAAAGACATTTGTTCAGCTCGGCACCGAACAATTTGAACAGTTACAACTTACCGGCAACCAACAACATGCTGTAGCATACGATCCGCACCCCTACGAGCCGGCATTCGAAGAAAACTGGCGGGACATTTATTTGATAGATGTTAACACCGGTGAATCTCAACAAATTCTGGAGCGGCACGAACAAGTCCGCACATCACCCGATGGCAAATACCTATTGTATTTCAAAAATCAAAACTGGTGGACCTACGATATTGAAAACGAACAACATCTTAATTTGACAAAAGATATTGACACACGTTTCGAGAACTTTACAAACGTCAATGGCCGCGAACACCGCAGGCCATTCGGAACAGGTGAATGGGCGGAAGACGACTCGTGGATGCTGCTTTATGATCAATATAATACCTATAAGGTTTGGGCGGATGGCAGCAAGCACCAAAAAATCACAGAAGGCCATAAAGACAAGATCCGATATCGCCAAGTCAGATTTGAGTATGATAATGATGGGATAGCACCAGAAGAGAACATCTACTTTTCAATGTATGGGGATAAAACAAAAGATCGTGGATATGCTCGTATCGACGACAGCCAAACTGCTGAGACATTAATTTATGATTCCAAAATGTACAGTAGTCTTGCCAAAGCCGACTCAACCCAAAATTTTGTTTATCAGCAACAGTCAGCTACCAATTCCCCCGACTACTTTCATGTGGGTTATGACTTTAATGATCCTGTTGCACTTACGTATACCAATCCCCAGCAGGACAACTATTACTGGGCTGATGATGAACTGATTACCTTTACCAACGAAAATGGTGAGGAGCTTGAGGGGCGTTTGCTTTATCCCGCAAACTATGATCCCGACAAAAGCTATCCGATGATCACCTATATTTATGAAAAGCTATCACAGTCGATGCACAGCTATAGTATGCCTTCGAAAAAAAGCCCTTACAACGCTCGCAGGTTTTCCTCTGAAGGGTACTTTGTCTTTCTTCCGGATATCACATATGAGTTGAGTGATCCTGGAGTATCGGCCGTTGAAAGCGTCGTTCCGGCTGTAGAAAAGGTCATCGAAACCGGCATGATCAACGAGGAACAGATCGGACTTACCGGTCACTCGTGGGGAGCTTATCAAACCACGTTCATTATTACGCAAACCGACTTGTTTAATTCGGCTATAGCCGGTGCACCGCTTACAAATATGATCAGCATGTACAATTCGATCTACTGGAATACCGGTACGACTGACGCCCGAATTTTTGAAACCAGTCAAGGACGCTTCCCTGATCCCTGGTGGAAAGACTGGGATAACTTTGTAGATAACTCACCCATATTTAATATGGAAGGAGTTAAAACACCCCTGCTTGTTGAGTTTGGTACTGACGATGGGGCGGTCGATTTTAACCAAGGAGTAGAACTCTACAACACCATGCGCCGCATGCAGAATCCCTTTGTAATGCTGGTATATGAAGGGGAAAATCACGGTCTGGCGCGCGAAGAAAATCAAATAGACTACGCCACCCGCGCCTTTGAATGGCATGAACATTATCTGCTTGGAAAAGAAGCTCCGGAATGGATTACAGATGGGCTCCCCTATTTGGAACGACCGGCAATGCAGGAAAAAGAAGAGCAGGAAAACGAGTAATTTTAAAATCTCTTTACTCTGGTATTTTAATTGCTATAAAAAGAAAAGGAGTCCTTTGATCGGGACTCCTTTTTTACCATTGACTTGATTAATGACTATCCATTACAATGAGCATACTTTTTCCAATCAAAAAACTTCGACAATCAATTTAACCGCCATTGCAATAGCCAATACCGAAAAGGCATACTGTAAATAGCGACGATTAATCTTCAGATTGAACAAAGCCCCAACAAATCCACCGGCCAAACCCCCAACCGCCAGCGGAAAAGCCGCTCCAAAATCCACATAACCCCAGTGAAATTCCGTAAGTGTTCCTATTCCATTTTCAGTCAATCCGAGCTGGACCCAACCTGAAAGGGAAATCAAAACAATAGCCAGAGAAGAAATACTGACTGCGCGAGCAAACCTTTTTTTAAAGATCAGATTCATCAGCGGTACCATCACTCCTCCACCGCCAATACCAGCCAAGGCCGCCACAAAGCCACCCAATCCGCCCGTTGCAAATGACTGCGTTAACGTTATGGGCGTATCATTTTGATCAATTTCTTTTTGATTTCGCGCACCCCGGCGATAAAACATGTAAGCCACATATAATAACAGCAGACTAAAAAAGATGACAAACTCCTGCTGGCTGTAGTATGGGGATGTAATTACAAGCTTGCCCAAGTACACCCCTCCCGCTCCCATCAGGCCAATTGTTATACCCTCTGACCAATAAAAATTCTTCTGCTGAAACTGCCGGAGCGAGCTCCCAAAGGCCGCAATAAAAGTACAGAAAAGCGAACTCCCAATAGTTAAAACCACGGGATTTTCAATACTGGCATCGCTAAATACGATGAACAAAATAGGTGTGAACAGGATACCACCGCCCAAGCCAAAAAGGCCTGCCACAATGCCTGCCAAAACCCCAAGTAGCAAAAGAACCAATAATTCCATCATATCGCCATCTCTCCTTGCATCACGGTACAGGCTTCCCCTGAAATTTCAACCCGATCCCCTTTATGATGACAATACACCGTTCCTCCCCGCCGGGAAACTTGACGCCCAACCAGCTGTTTCTTTCCTAAGCGATTGCTCCAATATGGCGTCAACATGGTATGGGCCGAGCCTGTCACCGGATCCTCATCAACACCTGCAGCGGGAGCAAAAAATCGTGATACAAAATCATAGTCATGGCCATCAGCAGCCGCCGTAACAATAATTCCGCGCACATCGGCCTTGGCCATCGCTCGTATATCCGGAGCTAAATTGCGGACTTGCTCTTCAGATTCTATCACATACAAATAATCAGTATCGCGATAGAGCTCTTTAGCGGGAACACCTACAGCCTCCTCTAAAAAATCGGGAACCTCTGTCCTATTTAATGCCGCGACCGGAAAGTTCATCACCAGCCGATTTCCTTCTTTTCGGACCTTCAGCTCACCACTGTTGGAATCAAACCGAATGATTAGCTGATCATAATTGAGATGCTCAAAAAGTACATGTGCCGAAGCCAGTGTCGCGTGTCCGCACAGGTCCACTTCGGTGGTAGGAGTAAACCATCTCAGCCGATAGTCCTCATCCTGCTCGACAAAAAAAGCCGTTTCAGAGAGATTATTTTCCATGGCTATCTGTTGCATCAACCCATCAGGCAGCCAATCATTCAATGGACATACCGCAGCGGGGTTTCCCTCAAAAGGTTCTGAAGCAAAGGCATCAACCTGGTAAATCGGTAATTTCATATCAATATCGATAATTATTATTAACTGAATCTCCCCGTGGAATTAACAATTATTTTACTCTTTTCAAATTCATCATTTCCGCGGCAAGAAGCTTATATTATGGACAATCTGAAACTATCAATCTACTTATACATTTATAGATCCTGATTCCGGAATCTTTCCAATCAGGATGATACGAAACAAATAAAATATGCATTTACACCCGGAACATCTGAGCGATAAAATTGGATTTGAGTCGATTCGTGAGGCCACCGTCAATAAAGCACAGTCAGGTATGGCCCGTGAGCAGCTCAAATCCCTAATGCCTTTTTCCGACCGACAGGTTATTGAACGCAGGCTGGCCCAAGTCAAAGAAATGATGGATTTACTGCTCAACGACTCGGCCTTTCCGCTTCGCAATTTACATGATGTCCGTAATTATCTAGATAAGGCACGGCCAGAAAATAGTATTATTCCACTGGAAGCTTTTGTCGAAATTCTGGAGCTTAGTATTACTGCACGTGTCGTAAAATCATACATCGATCAAAGAAAGGAGTACTATTCAGCTCTCAAAGACATTTCAGTAGGTCTTATTCCACTGAAAGATTTGGAAGAAACTCTTCAGGATGTACTTACCGAAAATGGCGAACTTCGAAACGATGCCAGTCCCAAGCTACAGTCCATCCGAAATAATATTAACAAGCGAAAAAATGATCTTCGCACAACGATCAACCGGGTGATGGGCAATCTCTCCAAGAAGGGGATGACCTCTGATGAAGGCGCTACCATCCGCAATGGTCGTATGGTGATTCCCGTTCAAGTCGAATACAAGCGTAAAGTGCAGGGTTTTGTGCATGACGTTTCTTCATCGGGACAAACGGTTTACCTGGAACCGGTGGAAGCACTGGAAATCAATAATGAAATTCGTCAGCTCGAATCTGAGGAAAAGCAGGAGATCGAACGCATACTCCGCGAGCTAACCACGCATATTAGACAGCAACGGGATTCCATCCGCCAAAACCTGGAAACCCTTACTACCTTTGATATTATTTCGGCCAAAGCGCAGCTCAGTATCGATCTGGATGGATTTGTGCCTGTCATTTCAGAGTCCGATCACCTGTATCTGAAAGAAGCGTACAATCCACTTTTGCTCCTTAAAAACCTTCAACTTCCCGAAGAAAAAAAGGAGAAAGTAGTTCCGCTGAATATGGAGCTTACCGAAGATGAGCACTGTCTCGTGATTACAGGTCCCAATGCCGGCGGGAAATCAGTCGCGCTCAAAACACTGGGTTTATGCAGCATGATGGTTCAATCCGGGTTTGCCATTCCGGCTCGAGACAGCTCAGAAATTCCCATCTTCGACAGCATTTTTGTGGATATGGGCGACGATCAGTCCATCGAAAATGATTTGAGTACCTTTTCATCGCGCCTGGAATGGATGAAGCATACCCTGGATAATGCTGATGACCAAAGCTTAGTTTTGATTGATGAGGCTGCCGCAGGAACAGATCCCGAAGAAGGCGGCGCGCTGTTTCAATCCCTTATCGAAATCCTGATGGAACGTAAAGCTAAAACGCTGGTCACGACTCATCACGGATCGCTCAAAGTTTTTGCCCACGATCATGAGCATGCCGTCAATGGCTCAATGGAATTTGATCAGGGTACGCTCTCTCCCACCTATCGGTTTAAAAAGGGCGTGCCGGGCAGCAGCTATGCCTTTGAAATTGCGGAACGCATGAAGCTTCAGGACGAACTTCTCTATCGATCTCGCACGCTTCTGGGTGAAGCCAAAAGCGATATGGAAACACTTATTACCGAGCTCGAATCCAAAACGCAGGAAGCCGAGGAGCTCAAAAAGAAATACGATCAGCTACAATCAAAAACGCAAAAAGAGCGGAATCGTTACGAAGAAAAGCGCACGGCGATTGAAAAAGAGAAAGAACAAATTCGGGAGAAAGCGCTCAAGGAAGCCAAAGAAATTATGGATTCCGCCAACCAGAAAATTGAGGAGGCGGTGCAACGGATCGTCGAGCAGGGAGAAAAAGACAATGAAACCATTAAAAAGGCTCGAAAAGAAGTAGAGTCCCATCGCAAGAAAGTATCTTCCGAGCTACAGGAACTGGAAGAAGAGCAGGAGCAATATCAAGACTCATCCGAAAAGCCAGAAGTGGGGGATTTGGTACGGTTACAAGATGCCAACACGACCGGTGAACTGAAAGAGATCAATGGAAATAAAGCCGTTATTTCAGCCGGCGGGCTCCGAGTTAAAACGAAATATAAAAAGCTGGTAAAAGTAGAGGATGCTTCGGATCGCAAACCCAAAAAGCAGAAAGTGAAAGTTAATTTTGAGGACGGCAGCCGTTTTAAGATGGTTAAGCCACAGCTCAGTATTCGGGGCATGCGCGGTGATGAAGCTATGAAGGAAATTCAGCGTTATATTGATGATGCTGTAGCCGCTGGTAGAAGTGAAGTTCAGATCATTCACGGCAAAGGCGAGGGTATCCTCAAAAAACTGGTCCATGAATACCTCGACAAGCGCAAGGAAGTTGAAGGATATGAGATCGCCCCTATTTCACAGGGCGGCGCGGGTTGTACCGTTGTGAAATTCCGATAATTATAATTTATGTAACTTACCCACCTTCACAGAAACTCCAATTCCACCAAAAGGCTGTTCAGTATTAACATTAAAAAAACTATTAATACCTAACCCCAAGAACCGTACCGGTTGCCACGAAATTTGCCCTCTCAATGGAAATCCAATAGTCGTTTCTATTGAAGTTTTTGTTCCTCTCCCAAATAAGTCCGAATATCCCTCTCCTCCTATTACTGCCACTCCAGTTCCAGCCGAGAGGTAGAAAGAACGATAGTTCATGCTCTGTCCATAAATCAAGGCCACATCCCAAGTCTCATCCCCAAAATCTAAATCTGTTCTGGTAGTGCTTATTAAAAAAAGATGGTTATTATAATCTACCGCCAATTCCGCTTGTAATCCTATTCCCAGTGTAGTAACTGAGGGTCCTCCATAAATCCAGTAACTAATATCCGAATTTTTCGTTTTTACTTCCTGCCCATAACTTTTCGAAAAGCTTACAAACAACAGGAGTACTAACCACAAAAGAATAAGTAATTGTAACCTCGCATTAATATTTTTACTGGCTTGGTCTACCATATCTTAAAATCTTGTATTCACTACATTAGCAAAATCAGAACCAAATGTATATGAAAGTGAAATGGACCCATAAATTGAAAAATCAGTAGCTAATTCTTTTTGTTGTAGCAAAACATCTTCTATAGATGTTTCCCCTATGGGTAGGGAAAGCTGATCTTGAATCATCTCAAGACGGGTATAAAAACTAAGTGAAAGTCCTTCCGTTAATCGAATTGAAATATCTCCAAACATTTCTGCTCGTCGCTGAGCAAAATCATGTAAATAATGTGAAGCTTCTACTCCCCCCTGTATTTCTCCCCATGGTTGCTTGATCCGTACTGAAGCAGATAACTGCTGATTAACTAAGTTTTCGCTATTTTTTTGAAATATGGTTTTCTCATAATAATCAGCATATGCATATCCCAACCTATAGTTAATAGTAAATGATTTTCGGGTGGCTTTCTGGTAAGGAAATATATTGTATTCAATACCCGGCGTTAATCGGAATCGGTGTTTATAGTTACGATCATTTCTTGTTAAATAATCCCCAAAGATCCCTAAAGACCAGTGGTCATTAAGACTCTTGATTACATAACTGTTAATTCCATGCCTATGACGCCTGCTTGTTACCGGCTCGTCTTCTCCTTCACGATCAATCTCAACAAATTCATAGTTGAAATACGGTCGGAAACGGATCTTCCATTCATTGGTAACATGATCAGCATAAAATCCCCATCTCGAATCAAACTCTTTTTGACTCGATTCTAAATCCAATTGCAAACTTCCAGCATAAATTTCGAATACCCAATAGTTCCAGGGATCTTCAACTTTTTTATCTGAACGTTGATTAGATTCACCACCGAGATATTCAAGTCGATACATTGAAGGGTCCGAAACTTGTATAACATATCCAACGAGTCCCGTCCTTATTACTTCGATTAATCCTTCTCTCCTTTCATCAGCAGAAGCTTCTCGATCCACAACATAATTTAGTGTATATTCTAAATCTTTAAAATCTCGGCGCCCAATAAAAGATAGTTTGTACTGCCTCCCACCACCGCCTGTATTTTCAAACGTTATAAAAAGGTGAATATCTGCCGGTTTCGGATCCCTTACATAATTAATGAATGTAATTTCGCGACGTATATGATCATAGTCGCAAGATTGGCAATCTATATAAACACTAAGCTCAGAGGATTCAGGGGCATTTCCTGTTCCTTGTGCTTGGATTACCGGAGAAACACCAAGTAAAACAAGCAACAAGCCTATCCAAAATTTTTCGCTATTACTAAATAGAATAATAGAGCTGAAAAGTTCGTAAAAAACGTTATAGTATTTTTTAAAGTTTCTTTTGCTCACTACAATAGTCCTGAAATCTACGCCAGTTGTCCCGAAAAACTATTCTTATAGCTGGCTGTTAATACTTAATCTAACATCTATTAAATTAAAGATAGACTGATGGTAATAAACAAGGTTGGATTAATCATCATTGAATAAATATTAATACAACTTTTGGCCCTTATTTATATTTTTTTACATCGGGTTTTGTAATAAAACCAATGAGATTTGAACACAAAAACTAATCAATCTCAAAACATCTGAAAAGATTTTAAATATCTTATAAAAATAATATTTCTCTATAATTCTTCCCTGATGATCCCAAAAATAGAACTCCAGTTTCCCTCGGCTTGCTCATCAACCGCAATGTCTTCTTTCTCCAGCTTATCGGTCACCGCCTGATCAGCGGAAATAATGTAGGGATCGCTAAAATTAGCATTTGGGAAAGCGGCTAAGGTACGGGTTACAGAACGACGTGAGTGAAAGATCACAAACTCCGGTTGGTGTGCTGCAAAATCTTTTCGATACTCTTCCAATTTATTTTCTTCTGGCCCCTCGAGCGTGAACAACACTAATTCATTGACCTCCATATCTAACTCACGCAACAAGGCAGGCAGATCTTCCGCCGTTTTATCCCCGCAGGGATAAAGCGTTTTTCCAATGCGCTTAATTCGTAACATAAATTCCAGCAGGTTAATAGCTTTCCCCTGGGAATGGGGATGCACCGCCGGGATACCCTGCTCTTCGAGATAATCTGCTGTATGTTGATTAAGCGCCAAATTTAACTGATTACGGGCTTCTTCAATCTTATCGAACTCCTGCAGCCAGTCAACCCAAAACTGGGCGTTACGTTTACTGCCATGGACAATATTCTCATATTCTTCAAGGTTCTCCAAGGCATCCAGAATATCCGCATTATCTTCCAACGCTTCGTAACGCTCCAGGGGATAATGTAAGATGGACACGTGTTCTTCTTCCATTTTTGATCGAAAAACTTCGGTGTCTTCTTGTGCTGCTGTTAGTAGAACTGATCGACTCATTTTATCAAATAATTAAACCTCAGTTTAGCTTTTAAAACATCCTGAAACGAGTACTGGAACATCAAAGCATCGTAATATAAGTTTAGAATGGCATAATTCCATTTACCAATAATTCTAAAACATATATCCTACGCCGATATAAATTCGGCTCACATCTTCGGAAAAGCCAATCTCACCGCGGAGAATAAAATCGGGATTAAAAATTGACATCGCACCCCCGAATCCAACAGTTTGATGGTACCCTTCAAACAAATCATTCACATCATCTGTTTCCGTAAACACACGACCCGCATCGGTAAAAAGCTGTCCGCCAAATTTAAGACCATAAAATCTTGGAAACTTAAGCAACCACGTTCGTAATTCCAGCGTGTAGGCCAATGAAGTATTCCCCTTGAAGCGATTCAGCGGATAGCCGCGAAGCGTATTTTTATCCCCCAAGGTAGAAAATTCCCAATACGGAGTATCGCCCGATGCATGACGTGCTTCCAATCGATTGGCCACTGTCAGCCAATCAAACAGATAAAAATATTGTCGTAGTTCCAACCGCGCCGTAGCCAAACCGTAACTGCCAATCCATTTTGGTGCTGCCCGAAGTTCCAGCTGGGCCCTGTTTCCACGATGAGGATCAAACTCGCTATCGCGATTCTCCCAAATAAATCCTGCATTTAGATTGTTGACCCATCCGCCATCACTCCCATTGGGCGTTTGCAAAGCAAAAGATGATTGTGCTTCACTTATATAGGGAATATGATATTTGGTGGCAGCTCCAATCTGAAGATCAAGCTGCTTACGTCCCTGCTCATATATTGGTTTTCGAATTCGGTAATCCAGGCTAAATCCTATCGATCTGAAAAAATAGTATTCATTATCCCATCGGTCATCGGTAAACGTTGTTTCATTTCCGATACCAAAAAACTGATCCTGGGTGTAGCGATAAAAATAAATATCTGCTATCGATCTTATATCTCGACCAAAGGTCCGGGTCTGCTCGTATCTCGCATTCACCTCAACAAATCCTTTGGTAGTAGCTATAGCCGACGTTTCTAACAAATTATTAAACGGCTGTTGGTTTCCGCGGTAATCGTACCGGCTAAAAATCAGCCCACCTAACAACCCTTCATTAGAACTGTACCCCAACGCCGGAACCAATGCTGTTGATACGGAATCCGGTCCTACTTGGGAAGCCATCATCTGGGCTTTACTCGGAGAACCTATCAAGAATAATATCAGGAATAATAGCGATGTGTAGCGAATCAAAACGGCAATATTTTATGAATCGAGATGACCTTCTTTTTCCAATATTTCAAGTGTATCCACGGCATGGCGCAAATGTGGAATTACGATACTTCCTCCCACCACCAATGCAACATTTAAGGCATCAACAATTTCATCTTTGGTAAATCCGCTTTTAGCACTTTGTTCCAGATGATAATCAATGCAATCATTACAGCGCAGCACTGTTGAAGCCACTAATCCAAGTAGCTCTTTGGTTTGGGCCGGAAGTGCACCATCTTTGTACGTATTGTTATCCAGATTAAAAAAGCGCTTAATACCTAAATGGTCGAGATCAAACACCTTTTCGTTTGCTTCCTCGCGTTCTTTGCGAAATTCTTCCAGTCGATTGCTTTCTATTTTGCTCATCCTTTTAGTACATTCTGTTTGAAAAAAAGACCTATTAAGATACGACTTATTCTCAGGAAGTTTAATCATAATTCTAAGCCGGATGGCTAAGATTCCATTTTACCTGTGATCAGCAATAAAACAGATCCTAAACATAAGCTTGTAGTGCTGGGTGACAGTGTCAGCCAGGGATTTCAAAACGGAGGGGTATATCGCACTGATCTCAACTTTCCCAATTTTTTGCGTCAGTGTTGGGAACCTGAACCGGATTTTGATCAGCCACGGTTTACCGCCCAGGCAGGCATCCCCCTTAATCTCGAAGTATTGGCCCGGGGACTCTCGGATGAATTTGGCGAATCAATTGAATGGAACGAATATCTGCCCGCCATCACTCATCTGTACTCAACCCTGCGGCGCGTAAAACACTATTGGGAGGGAAAGATAAAGCCCCTCAAACAGGATCGGGACATGCCCTACCACAACCAATCGATTTGGGGATTTGCCATGAACGATACCTGGATGATTACCGAACAGAACAGCCGGCAACATGTTGAAACCCAGCCTGAGACGTATTCAATCTTTGATATGCTTCCCGATCACGCTATGTACGTTACCGCCCGATTGGTACTCAATCCTTCATTCGACGAAAAGTTCAGTAAGTTCACGCAACTCGACAACGCAGAATACCTGCAAAAGCATGGGGGTATTGAAAACCTCATCGTTTCAGCGGGACACAATAATGTTATTGGTGCGGCATCTGACTTAAAGTATGAACTTTCCGAAGAAGAGGATTTGGACAAGTTCCCTTCCAAACGTAAATACACGGTCTATCGTCCCGAGCATTTTGAGCAAGAGTACCGCAAACTGGCTGAAAGGGTAAGTAAGATTGGGGCTGAACGGGTCATTACCCAAACCATTCCCTACGTCACGATCCCCCCTGTTACACGCGGAGTCAATGCAGATAAGTCCCGCGAAGGTCATACCGGATACTTCGACTACTATACGCGCTTCTGGATTTGGGATGCCGATTTTAATCCTGATAAACATCCCCACCTCACTAAGGAACAGGCTATATCACTTGATCAACATGTTGATGAGTACAACACCATTATTCGAGATGTTGCAGACGAATACGGCTGGATTACCGTTCCGCTCAATCGATATGTGAGCGGTATTGCCCGGCGCAGGCTAGGAAACAAAATGCGGTTGCCCTATCCCCAAGAATTCTGCCAGGCCATAAAACGCAATCCCGATACCAAACATCTCGTAGAGAACCCCGATAATCCCAAATTGAGTACCGATTATCTACGGATTGACCGTGAATCAGGAAAAGTCTACAAAGGCGGCATTTTCAGCCTGGATGGCATTCATCCTACAACCATCGGCTACGGACTTATAGCACATCTATACAAAGAAACAATGGAGAAACACGGCGTGGAATTTCAACGTCCGTTGGACTGGGATCATATCATAAAAAGTGATTCACTGGTAACAAATCCTCCCTACGTATTGGTAGAGCTTAGGAAATTTCTGCGCTTTCTTTCAATGGGTCGACAAGAAAAGCTTTCGGTTGTTGGGAATAGCTTACTTAATGAATTGATGGATATTTTTTCGGATCGAGATTGAGGTTTCTTCCCTGTACTCTCTTCTTTACTAAAACCTCTTAGGCTTTTCTGACTACATCAAAAAAGCAATTAAAATTGGAATTTTTATTTAGAATTAGTCTACATAGTTATTATTTTCTCTCGCTAATTAGAATTAATATAAATAAATATATCCAAAAATGTTACGCACTGCATTATCCAAACTCTTGTTACCAGTTCTCGCAATATCACTGGTGATCTCCTCTTGTGACATCATAGGCAGCAATGATGACGACTCAAGCATTCAACCTCCTGATACCTATGAATTTACCCGCAATGGTGAATCAACCGTCGCATATCCCGGCCAAAATGATCGACTGGATATGGTTGAAGAAATGAAGGCTTATATTGCTACAGCACACGACGGAGAAACCATTTCCGAGCAAGCTCTCAACGACATGTTTGAAAATACGAACGGAGATGGAGGAGGACATTTCTCCTTTGAATCGGAGAAACAGCTCAAAAACAAAACCTTTGGGCCCGACCGCGATAACAATTTGTTTTCCGATATTTTTGCTGATGCAGCCGCTGCCAGCGAAAACGGAAGTAACGGTATTCGAGCCCAAGATGGCGTTGCAGGTCTCCTTGAACGCGAAGAAAGCGGCAACGATATTCTGGTCGATGAGAAAGGACGTGAATTTACTCAACTCGTCGAAAAAGGATTGATGGGGGCCGTTTTTTACAATCAGATTTTCAACGTGTATCTGACAGATGACCGTATCGGTCCCAATGTTGAAAACAGTGAAACAGAAGAAGGAGCTAATTACACTTCAAAAGAACATCACTTCGACGAAGCCTATGGCTATTTTAACGCACCGGTAGATTTCGAATCAGATTGGCCTGAGTCGCGTAACGATGAGCTTCGGTTCTGGAGCGACTATTCCAATGGATCCGACGAGCAGCTTGGATTCAACGATAAAGTGATGGAAGCATTTATTCTCGGGCGTACGGCTATCGTCAACGATAATCAAGAAGTACTTGATGAACAAGTAGACATTCTGTATGAGGAGCTCGAACTCATTTCAGCTGCTACTGCAGTCCACTACATCAACAGTACTATTAGCCAACTTAATAATGGTAACACTGGCGAAGCATTTCATGCACTCTCAGAAGCATGGGCATTTGTGAATGCACTCAAGTATAGCCCCAATAGAAAGATTACCAACGATCAGGTCAATCAAATCTTAAACACTGATTTCGGCGAAAACGGTAACTTCTGGCAAGTTACTCCCGAGGGATTGAACAATGCCAAAGCTACGCTTGTTGAAACGTATCCCGATCTCGAATCCGTTCAAGATCAGCTGTAAGAATTTCAATCATAGAACCGGATCCTTCTTAGGATTCGGTTCTCCTTTAATTCAACAATCCTATGTTACACTTTCGAACTACTCTTCTTATTACGTTACTTCTGCTCCTCACCGGAGCATGCAGCAGTAACACTTCATCTGATGATCAGTCAAATTTTGATCGAGCGGCCATGCTCGAAAACTATGGTAATAATATTATCGTACCAGCATTTGAATCGCTGCAAACATCTGTTGATGATTTACAGGTTGCAGCGGAGGATTTTGAAACAGAACGCACACTTGAAAACTTAGAAACACTTCAAGAAGCTCTTAAAAGTGCCCGGTTGGCATGGCAGGATGCAAGTCCATTTCAATTTGGACCTTCTGAATCAGTTTTACTGCGAGCCTCGCTAAACACCTATCCGGTTGATACCGGAAAAATTTCTGACAGGGTATCCAGCGGCGAGGACTCGTTCGGTACCATAGACAGCCGCGATGCGGCTGGTCTCCCTGCTCTTGGCTATCTGTTGCACGGGGTCGGAGACACCAATGAAGAAATACTATCGATGTATACCACCGACACAGACGCCGACAACCGCCTTGATTACCTACTTGGCAATATCTCATTCGTGAAAGAAAAAGTAGATACGGCCACAGAAGACTGGCAGGCTTCCGGTGGAGATTATATCGGCATGTTTTTGAGCGAAGAAAATGCCGGTACTGATGTAGGAAGCTCTTTGGGCATGCTTATCAACAGTTATGTTAAGCATTATGAGCGCTTTCTCCGCGACGGTAAAGTCGGTATTCCTGCCGGAGTACGAAGTGCTGGAACTCCTCGTCCTTTAGCTGTGGAGGCCTACTACGGCGGATATTCTGTTGAGCTGGCCTCGGCAAATTTACAACAGGTAGAAAGGATCATCACTGGCGGTGATAACAGAGGACTGGACGATAATCTCGAAGCACTCGGAGCCGGAGATCTGTCCAGTGAAATACAAACTCAAATTGATGAGGCGCAGTCTGCACTCGATGGACTCAGTGATCCGCTTTCGCAGCAGATTGAAGAAAAAAATGATCCTGTCTTAACTACCTTCGAAGAAATGCAGCAGGTTGTAACGCTTCTCAAGGCCGATATGACCTCGATTCTCGGCATCACCATTACCTATCAAGATAACGATGGTGATTAACGACGCATGATTCCCGAAGCGATTAAAAAACATATTACAGGGCGCATTTCCATTGCGCCGCTGGCGGTATTCCGTTTCCTTTTTGGATTCATCATGTTAGTGAGCATCATACGATTTGCCGCCAACGGATGGATCTATGAGCTGTACATCAAACCCGATTATTTTTTCACTTTTTACGGCTTCGACTGGGTAACGCCGCTGGGAGAAACCGGCATGTACTTGCTATTTTTGGGGATGGGACTTGCAGCCCTGTCTATTATGCTGGGCTATTTTTATCGCTTCGGTATCGTCATCTTTTTCCTGGCTTTCACCTACGTCGAGCTCATCGACAAAACCAACTACCTCAACCACTACTACTTTGTCAGCATCGTCAGTTTTCTGCTGATGTTCGTTCCAGCTCATCGCAGCTTTTCCCTTGACATCCTACGCAAACCTTCGCTTCGTCGCAACTACGTGCCCGCATGGACCATCAACATGTTTAAACTACAGCTGGGACTCGTATACTTTTTTGCCGGCGTAGCCAAACTCAATCCCGACTGGCTGCTCAATGCCATGCCGCTTCAAATCTGGCTGCCCGCCAATGCCGACCTCCCAATCGTCGGTCCCCTGCTTGAATATACGGCAAGCGCCTATATTTTCAGCTGGGCAGGAGCCTTTTACGATCTCACCATCACCTTTTTTCTTCTCTGGAAACGAACCCGAATTCCGGCATACCTGGCCGTGATCGTTTTTCATATGTTCACCTGGTTCCTGTTTCAAATCGGCATGTTTCCATTCATTATGATTTTGTGTACCCTCATTTTCTTTTCATCGGATTTCCATCAAAAAGTTATTCGGTTTATATCCAGCTTTACAAACTTTCTCCCATTTTCCCAGCCGGAGTCAAAAGCTACTGATAAGAAAGCTTTTCAGATAAATGGTAGTAAAAAATCAATAATAAGCAGTATCCTTATCATCCATTTTGTTCTTCAGTTTTTAGTGCCGCTTCGGTTTATGCTCTATCCCGGCAATATTTTCTGGACTGAGCAAGGATTTCGCTTTTCGTGGCGGGTTATGCTTATGGAAAAAGCGGGACATGCTACCTTTCACATACGAAATCCCGAAACAGGAAATGAATGGCAGGTTAGAAACTGGGACTACCTCACACCAAATCAAGAAAAGGAGATATCCACACGACCGGACATGATCCTGCAATTTGCCCATCACCTTGAAGACGAATACCAGAAGAACTTTGGCGGGGATGTAGAAGTTACGGTAACATCCAACGTAACACTCAACGGGCGACGCAGCCAACCATTGATTGATCCCAATGTAGATCTAACCGTACAAGAACGCGGATTTGCTCACAAAGACTGGATTCTTCCTTTTAATGAAAAACAACAAAACTGGTTTAAGAATCTGCAATGATGAAGCTTCGTGTAGTACCCTTTTTACTTTGTTTGATCCTTTTTTCTTTTGATCTAGCGTTTGCTCAGAGTTTTACTTTATCAGGTACCGCTACTGATAAGAGTGGGACTCCTATAGAGGAGGTTCGCATCTATGTATCTGAAGATAGTTCAAAAACCGGAGAGGCTGTGCCTGTTCAATATCAATCCAAAACACTTACCAATAAAAAAGGAGAATATGTTATTCGTGGTATATCTCCCGGCAATTATATTGTTATCGCATATTATCCCGGTAAGCAAACACAAAGCAAATCAGTAAGTATTACTAACGGTGACACAGAAAAGAATTTTCAACTCAGGGGGTTTGAGAGTGAAATGGAAGAAGTCGTTGTTGATGGGAAACAACAGCAACAAACGAATGGAATCACCCGTCTGCAAGCCGTCGAAGGAGTGACCATCAACGAGAGCAAAAAAAATGAAGTACTTGTCCTTGATGACATGGTTGTTAACAAGGCAACAAATAACAACCGGCAAGTCTATTCCAAAGTGCCCGGTCTCAATATATGGCAAAGCGGAGATGCCGGCATACAAACCAGTGTGGGCGGACGCGGATTAAGTCCCAAACGTAATTCTAATTTCAATACTAGGCAGAACGGATATGATATCGCCGCTGATGCCCTCGGATATCCTGAAAGCTATTATACGCCTCCTGTGCAAGCCTTGGAACGCATCGAGATTATTCGGGGCGCGGCTTCCCTACAGTACGGGACGCAGTTTGGCGGCATGCTTAATTTCGAATTTAAGGACGGCCCCGAAGATACCCCCTTCGAGCTAAATACCAATCAATCGGTTGGTTCATTCGGATTATTTAATTCTTTTAACAGCGTGGGCGGTACCAAAGGTGATGTCAGTTATTACGGCTTCTACCAGTATAAAACGAGCGATGGATGGAGGCCCAATTCTCAGCTCGATCAGCATACCGCATATGTTTCCTTTGACATTAACCTGACCGAAAAACTTACCTTAACGCCGGAATATACCCATATGTATTATTTGGCGCAGCAGCCCGGAGGATTAACTGACGCTCAATTTTACGATGATCCCAGCCAATCGAACCGGGAACGCAACTGGTTTAAGGTGAACTGGAATATTCTTGCCCTTGATGCGGATTATATCTTTAACAGTAAAACCAGAATTAACAGCCGCTTTTTTGGCTTGCTTGCCGGTCGTGATGCCCTTGGGAACCTGCAACGCATAGATCGACTTGACTTCGGAGGAGAGCGCGACCTACTTAAAGATGACTTCCAAAACTGGGGTAACGAAACGCGCCTTATTCATCGCTATGACTTCCTCGATGGGATCTCCGTCTTCTTAGCCGGCACCCGTTTTTATAACGGCTATACTCATCGTCGTCAAGGTAATGGGCCTGATGGCAGCGAACCCCGATTTCGATACCTTAATCCCGCAAATCTCGAAGGATCTGATTTTGATCTCCCCAGCCAAAACCGATCCGTCTTTGTAGAAAATATTTTCAACATAACACCTAAATTCAGTATTACACCCGGCTTTCGTTTTGAATACATCAAAACCGAAGCCGAAGGTTATTATCGCAATATTGTAAGAGATCTGGCCGGCAATATTCTGGTCGATGAACGCATCACCGAAGACCGCAGTCGAGAACGCTCCCTTGTGCTCTTTGGCATCGGATCGAGTTACCGACCAAGCAGTGGCATTGAAATTTACGGGAACTTTTCCCAGAACTATCGCGCCATGAATTTTAATGACATCCGAGTGGATGTTGGCAACCTTGAGGTGGATCCCAATATACAAGATGAGCGCGGCTATAATATTGATTTGGGTATTCGAGGGCAGGTTGATGACCTCTTTCAATATGATGCAACTGTGTTTCACCTCTCGTATGAAGATCGAATCGGGACGGTACTGCGCACCGAGCCAAATCCCAAATTTAATGACTTAATCGACCGTACCTTTCGGTATCGCACAAACATTGCCGATGCCAAAATCTACGGCATCGAATCATTTGCCGAAGTTGACCTGCTAAAACTTTTTGACCTCGATACAGAAAGCCGTCTATCCGTTTTTACAAACTTGGCACTTATTCACGCCACGTATACTGAGTCTGATGAGCCCGGGATTGAGGGTAATGACGTAGAGCTCGTCCCACCTCTGAACTTCAAAACGGGACTCACTTTTTCCAAAAGCGGTTTTGAAGCATCCTATCAATTTTCCTATGTAGCAGAACACTTCTCTGATGCTTCTAATGCTCGACGTACACCCACAGCTATCGAAGGCATCATACCTTCTTATCAAGTGATGGATTTATCCGCCAAATACAGTTTTAGCCGTTTTACGCTGGAAGGAGGCGTCAATAATTTGATGAATGAAAAGTATTTTACGAGACGGGCTACCGGCTATCCGGGACCGGGTATCATTCCTGCTAAAATTCGCAACTTCTATTTTTCTGTAGGGATAGAAATTTAGAGATCTTTGAAAAACCATTGTCAATTTATAGCTATTTATCTGAGAAAAATTATACATGGCTTTAAGGGAGTTATACTCCCGCTTGAACAATTTCCGAGAGGTCTTTCTACTCTGCTCCTGACATAAGATAAATATCGCGGGAATTAATTCGCGCGCTCGGGATGATCGGCTTTTTCCAAGTATCTGATCGAGATAAATTCAAATCTATGCACAATTAAAAAAGCCCTGCCAAAAGTGACAGGGCTTTAGAATATTCAATACAAAGGGAACTCTTAAATAAGTCCGACTTCGCGAAGCAGATTCAGTGTTCCTTCTAACTGTTTTAGCTGCTCGTAGTCATAGTCGGGACTTAGCTCAAAAGCCTCCTCCGCATCAAGCATATAATCAGGCAGTTCAATATCTCGAATTACCGGATATTCATGTACTGATTCTGCTGCAAACCTTTGTGCATGCTGCGATAACAAGAAGCTTAAAAATCGCTGAGCTTTTTCAGGATCCTCAGCAGTAGCAAGCTGTGCTGCCCCGGTTACCATAGCCAAATTACCTACGTCGCCTTCAGTGAAATGATAGGTTTCTACAGCTGCACCAGCATCAAGCCCTCCAGAATCCATAGAAGTATCCGAATCGGAGTCCGTATCGGTATCCGTATCTGCAGATTGTCCCCCTTTACTTCCATGCTTCATCCGCAAAATGTAATAATGGTTGGTCAGTGCGATATCAATTTCACCACCGGCAAGGGCCTGCAACATCGGGGTATTTGAACTGTAGGATTTAGGATTTAGTGCATGCATCCCTTCCAGCCATTCTTTAGCTGTGTCCTCACCTTCGATCAGTCGCATGCTTGTCATAAAATCGTAGAAACTGGAATAGGTTGGCGTCCATCCTATACGTCCATCAAATTCCTCCATTCCGGTAAGATCCATCACCGATTCAGGAAGGGTACTGGGATCAACTTCATTGGAATTGTACGCCAATGTTCGAAATCGTACGGTCACCGGAATCCATTCCCCTGATGAAGAAGTATAGGAGGCCGGCTTGGTGGTCAACGAGTCGGGAAGCGCAACCAGCTTGCCTTCCTGTGATGCATTAGCTAACGCGCCAGTCGTATTGGCCCAGTAGATATCGGCCGGACTTTGATCGCCTTCTTCGCTCATTACAGCCAGTAGCTCAGCATCATTACCGTAACGAACTTCAATATTGATGCCGGTTTGTTCTTTAAAATCTTCTACCAGCGGATCAACCAATCCTTGACTTCGTCCTGAATATACAACCAACTCATCTTCGGCTGTATCTCCGCATGAACTCAAGAAAAAAGCAGCGATTCCTACTGCCAATATTTTTAATACATTTTTCATAATTATAAATCCTCAGTCTTCACTTGTCATTAATATTTTATTACTATCATTTTTAATGTGAGCAACCACAATAAGCTTAATTAGATTAATTCTAATTAAGGCACAGAATGTATTGAATTTATGGTACAATGACCAATATAAAACAATCGGTTGGCATACTTGGGGCAGGAATTTCGGGGTTATCAGTAGCCTATAAATTATCCCAAAACAATATTGACGCAACGGTCTATGAGAAAAACCAGCAAGTAGGCGGAGCTATTAAAACACATAACGAAAATGGGTGGCTGGTCGAAGAAGGTCCCAACACGCTAATGGTTAATTCAAAGGAGGTTTGGGATCTACTTGAAGAATTAAACCTAAAAAACAGGAGTATCGAAGCGGGAAAAACAGCAAAAAAGAGGTTCATTGTTAAAAATGGCCAACCTACTTCCTTGCCAATGTCGCTGGGAAGCTTTTTGACTACTAATCTCTTCTCTCTCAGAGCTAAATTTCGACTGCTGAAAGAGCCCTTTATTTCGCGATCAAATAAAGAGGATGAATCCATTGCTGATTTTATTACACGTCGCCTCGGCAGGGAGCCACTGGACTACGCGGTGAATCCTTTTGTTTCCGGGATTTATGCCGGTGATCCCAAAAATTTATCGATGAAACACACCTTTGAATCGCTATGGGGCATGGAACAGCAACACGGTAGTTTGCTAATGGGGATGCTCAAACGTGATCGCAATAGCAATTCCCCACGAAGGGCCTTACTCTCTTTCGAAAGGGGAAATCAACAATTACCAATAACAATAGCTGATGCTCTGGACAAAGGGATACAGACCGAAACCGAGATACAATCTGTTGCTAAGGATGATAAAAAATGGATGGTCAAAGGCCAACGAAACAACCACACTTTTAGTGATGAGCACGATATCATTATATCAACGCTGCCGGCGCATTTACTCTCGACTATTTTTGATGATTCTATTTTCAAGCTGCTCGATAATCTTCCGTATGCTCCACTCAGTGTGGTAGCATTAGGCTTCTCTGATGAGCAAGTTGGTCACCCGCTTGATGGTTTTGGAATGCTCATTCCCGAAGCCGAAAAACGAAAAACCCTGGGAGTGCTATTCTCGTCGTCACTATTTCCCGGTCGTGCTCCTGGAAATCACCAGTTGCTAACTTGTTTTATCGGCGGCGCGCGCAACCCGGAACTTGCGGAAAAATCAAAGGAAGAATTGCAAGATATCGTATTATCTGAAATCAGTGACATGCTTGATATATCAGGGGAACCGGTCTTTTCGCATCATAAGTTTTGGCCGAAGACCATCCCCCAATATGAGATTGGTTATGATCAATTTCTCAACCAAATAGCTCAAATTGAAAAACAGAAAAAAGGTCTATTTGTTGAAGGGAATTTTCGGGACGGCGTATCCGTACCCGACTGTATTTTATCCGGATTTGAAACGGCTAAAAAAGTACAAACGTTTTTAAGTGGAAAGTAAATTTCTTCAGAGTCTGGGAACTCCAATTCTGTTAAAAATTTAGTACCTTCAAACACAAAATCAGCAAGTATTATTTTCTAAGAAAATCTGAAATAAAAGCAACCAATTATTATGGCTAATGCATTTTTTGAAATTCGGGAACCGGAAAATGAGTCCTATAACTCATACGCTCCCGGCACGCCCGAACGCGAAGAACTCCGAGAAGAACTGGATCGACTAAAAAATCTGGAGATTGAAATTCCGGCGATTATTGGCGGTAAAGAAGTAACGACCGATCGCCAGAAAGATGTGGTCATGCCCCACAATCACAGCCACAAGCTGGGAACTGTTCATCTTTGTGGTCAGCAAGAAGTGGAGATGGCTATTGAAACCGCTCTTGAGGCTCGCAAACAATGGGCCGATATGCCATGGCAAGACCGTGCGGCGATCTATCTAAAAGCTGCTGATCTTATTACCGGTCCCTATCGCTACACAATGAATGCTTCGACCATGTTGGGACAATCTAAAACGCCTCATCAATCAGAAATTGAGGCTGTTGGCGAATTCGCTGACTTCTTGCGTTTTAATGCTTACTACCTGCAAGAAATATATGAAAAGCAGCCCTACTCTCCGGACGGCATGTGGAACCGCATGGAATATCGTCCGCTTGAAGGATTCGTCTTTGCCGTAACGCCCTTCAATTTTACTGCTATTGCAGGGAACCTTCCACTTGCTCCTGCGCTTTGTGGAAATGTATCGCTCTGGAAACCGGCATTATCCTCCATCTATTCCAGCTACTTTATTATGAAAATATTGAAAGAGGCCGGTATGCCTGATGGCGTGATTAACTTTCTGCCGGGCCACGGTCCCGATGTTGGTGATCCGGTTCTGGAAAGCGAGCACCTTTCGGGACTCCACTTCACTGGATCAACAGGAACCTTCCAACACCTGTGGAAAAGCATTGCCGAAAATATTGAGCACTATAATACCTACCCACGCATTGTAGGCGAAACAGGTGGTAAAGATTTCATTTTTGCTCACGAATCTGCTGATGTCGATGCTGTTGTCATTGCGGCGATTCGGGCTGCTTATGAATACCAGGGACAAAAATGCTCCGCGGCTTCACGCATGTATCTGCCGAAATCAATTTGGCCTGAGTTTCGCGACAAATTCCTCGATAAAGTCAAAGATGTGAAGTATGGCGACGTCGAAGACTTCACCAACTTCATGGGCGCTGTCATCGACCAGAAAGCGTTCGATAATATTTCTTCCTATATCGACTACGTCAAAGAAGCTGACGACGCTGAAATTATTTACGGCGGCAATTATGACGATTCAGAGGGATACTTTATCGAACCGACACTGGTTCAGGCACACGACCCTAAGTTTAAGACCATGGAGGAAGAGATCTTTGGTCCGGTGCTGACAGTATATGTTTATGAGGATGACAAGTTCGACGAAACACTCGAGCTCTGTGACAACACCTCCCCGTACGCATTGACAGGCGCTATTTTTGCCCAAGAACGTTACGCTCTCAACAAGATGGCGGATTACCTGCGTCAGGCAGCCGGTAACTTCTACATCAACGATAAGCCGACTGCTGCTATCGTCAACCAACAGCCCTTTGGCGGAGCGCGCAAATCCGGAACCAACGACAAAGCCGGAAGTGCTGCCAACTTAATGCGCTGGATGTCAGTCCGTTCCATCAAAGAAACAACCGTTCCGGCCAAAGACTGGACCTATCCGTATATGGAAGAAGAGTAACAGTTCCGCACGAGATGTACGGAACGAGTCAATTATGTGATTGATCTCCTTTATAAAAAAGGCTCCTGACTTTTGATCGGGAGCCTTTTTTTATTTGCTTAGGATTCTATACCCAAATCCTCTTTCAGGCCATTAAACGAATCCTTGACGCTATCAAGCTGATCATCAATGCTTTCCCTGAGGTCATACCAGTTTTCATCAGCTTTGGCTCTTAACTTCTCCAAGTCATTTTCAAGCTTATCCTTTTTATCATTAAGACTATCCCATTGTTTTTGTAACTCAGATTCACTTTTTTCTGAGGCTCCATCAATTTCTTGTTTCAACTTCTCCATTTCACTCTCCATCTCGGCAAGTTGCTCCTCAACATTATTGAGAAACTCCTGCTTCTTGACTTCAACTTCGTTTTGAGCTGACTGTATGGTTTCTTCAACCTCTTCCTTTGCCTGCTGTGTATTACGTTCCGACTTTTCGGTGCAAGCAACTAATCCCAGACCAAATAAAATTGTTACCAAATATATTGATAATCTTTTCATGACAGAATAGTTAATTTAGCATTTCGTTAAATAACTTAACACCTATCATTTTATCCCAAAAACCACATTTTGTTCCAACAATGATATTGGGTTTGGCTTTTTAGATATTAAACCGAATTTATTTTTAGGTAATTAACTAACTATGAAAATTAGTATTTTGGGCTGCGGATGGCTTGGCCTGCCTTTAGCCGAACGTCTCCGCGATGAAGGACATCAGATCAAAGGATCAACAACAAGCGAAGAAAAACTGCAACTCCTCAAGGGAAAAGAAATACAGCCATTTCTACTTGAATTAACACCCGATTTACACTGCGAAAATTGCGACGATTTTTGGGATGCTGATGTGCTTGTTCTCAATATTCCACCCGGCCGAGGCAAAAATGATGTCAAAGAATTTCATCAGCAGCAGATACAAGCAGTTATTAATCGACTTACCGACTCACCCATAAATTTTGTGGTATTTATTAGTTCAACATCTGTGTACCCGCAAAAGGGAGGCATTGTAAGCGAAGAGGATACCAAAACAGGAAAGGCTTCTCGTGCTTCCGGGAATGCCCTTTTGGAAGCAGAAAAGATGCTTCGAAAAGAGTCAGGCTTTGAAACTACAATTATTCGATTTGGGGGATTATACGGTTATGACCGCCATCCCGTTAAATACTTGGCCGGACGAAAAAATATATCCAACGGTAATGCCCCGGTAAATCTCATCCACCAGAAAGATTGCATTAATATCATTCAAAAGGTAATCAAAGAGAATATTACTGATCAAATATTCAATGGCGTATCTGACGGACATCCACCTAAAAAGATGTACTATCCAGCGGTGGCCAAAGCGATGGAACTCAAGGCCCCTACTTTCAAAAACGATGAAAGCAAAGAGTACAAAATTGTCTCGAACAGAAAACTAAAAATGATGCTGAAATACAAATTCATCCACCCAAATCCTATGGATTTTTCTATTTAGATCCAGGTACAATTATTTTCGGATTGGACTTTTTATAGCGTTGTGATATATAAATCTTTAGTCCGCTTGACGATCTACTCAAATCATATATCTTACGTATAAAATAACTTAAGGATTTAAGTGCCATGGAAAACAAGATACACAGTTACGAATCGGACGATATTACTGTAGAATTTGACAGCAAACGATGCATTCATTCTGCGGAATGCGTCAATAATTTGCCTTCGGTTTTTAATCCGGATAACAAGCCCTGGGTTACTCCCGAAGAAGCTTCTGCCGAAAAAATAAAAGAGGTTGTGCACCATTGTCCTACCGGTGCCCTGCACTATAAGGGCGATGAGGACGAGCTTCCAGCGCGCGAGAATACTATTACCATTGTCCCCGACGGGCCACTGTATCTAAGAGGTGATATTGAGATTCAGAATGCAGAGGGAGAAACGTTACTTGAAGATACGCGAGTCGCTGTTTGCCGCTGTGGCGCATCTGAAAACAAACCCCTTTGTGACGATACGCACAAGAATGTTGATTTTAAAGCACCGGCCTCATTCGATAAGGCTAAACTGCATCCCACCAAAGACGGTGATCCATCCCAAAGTAAACTGATTGTAAAATTAATGGATGACGGACCAATTTTGCTTGAGGGTACTTATCGGATACACTCTATTGCAAACGAAGCTGTCAACAGCTCTAAAAATGTAGCCCTTTGCCGCTGCGGTCAATCATCCGGCAAACCGTTTTGCGATGGTACGCATAAGGACCTAGGTTTTGAGGGGTAAGGTTATTTTTACCCCATTTTTATAGCCTTCGATTTACTGGAAGGCTTCGTAAATCAATTTTGTCCGCTCCCCAATTTTAGGGAGAAAGATATTTTTGATGATTTCTCCATCTTTGCCGCTCCTATCTATAAGTTAGAATCAAGAAGCTTCACAATAGCTTCATTTGCCATTTTTATATAGTGCCAGCCCAAAAATTCCATCTGCCAAATATTGATCGTTTTTATACAAAAAGATAAGAAAGACTACCTATGCAGAAACTATTTTTGATCATCGGTTCAATTGCTACGGCTCTTGCTGTGGGATTAGGTGCCTTTGGCGCACATGGTTTAAAAGAAATGCTTACGGATGAAATGCTGGATATCTTTGAGACCGGCGTCAAGTATCACTTTTATCACGCTATTGGATTATTAGTTATCGGTCTTGTAGCACAGCTTATACCCAACTCCTCCCTTCTGCAATGGTCCGGCTGGTTGATGCTTGCCGGGATTATTATATTTTCGGGTAGCCTCTATATTCTTTCGATAAGCGGTATTCGCTGGATGGGAGCTATAACTCCAATTGGCGGTCTATGTTTTATTGTAGCCTGGATACTGCTGGCCCTTGCAAGCTGGCAAAACCTTTAATAATTCGAAACCCACTTCACACACTCTCAAAAAGCACTTGCAGTTCCCGATCATTATTATATTTTAAGACTAATTATTAAAAAACGTCTCATTTTTCTTGAGACTATCATCTGTCACCAATATACGCACAGTTATACCAGATTAACCGACAATAATTTTTGGCTCTATATTCAGTACCATATAAACTGTAGGCGTTTTTTATAAACCAATTCGTTACCAAGCAATCATTTCACATGAATTTAGAAGACTTTAGAGAATTTTGCCTGTCATTTAACGGTGTAACCGAGGATTTTCCTTTTGATGATGAGAAAACCCTTGCCTTTAAAGTGATGGACAAAATTTTTGCTATCACCGATGTTGAGGAGTTCGACGGTATAAATCTAAAATGCGATCCGGTTAAAGCCGCCATGCTTCGAGACCTTTACCAAGATGTAAAGCCTGGCTATCACATGAATAAAAAGCACTGGAATACTGTTAATCCACAGGGTAAACTCGATGATGAGATTATTAAAGAATGGATTAAAGATTCGTACAATTTAGTGGTAGAAGGCTTATCCCGCAAAAAACAGAAGAAGCTTGAAAAGATGGAGGATTAAGAGTCTTTTCACTTATTGCTTGTAAAAAGGTTCTTAATCCTGTTAAGGCTTTTCTTTTCAAATTCCCATACAAATTCAAACTGTCCCATCAAAAAGCCAAAGAACAGAAATAAAAGCTGATAGGACGGGAATACTATTAAAATCCAGGCTATAAGCTCTAACCAAAGCGGTGTTGCCGATCCAATTCCGATCCAGCCAAAAACCAGCTCACGTACATACAGCGTCGTTATCCCGGTTATGGCAAAAATAAAAAGGATAAGAAGTAAACCGCCAAAGCTTTCAACACCCCACCTTTTTTTCATTTTTTCAATAAATTCGCCCACAATTATCCTCATTTTAGCTCTGCTTCAGGGCTTTTTCGATGGATTTATCAGCAGCTTCAATAGTCTGTTCCAGATGATCATCTGTTAATGAATTTGCAAGAAACAGCGATTCAAAAGGTGATGGCGGTAAATAAATTCCATGCTCTAACATCTGATGGAAATAAGCTTTAAAAAATGCCTGATCAGTCGTATTAGCCGTTTTAAAATCAACAACTTCTTCTTGTTCTGTAAAAAAGATACTCAACATGGAACCAACTTGGTTAAGTACAAAAGGAATCCCATGATCTTCTAACACATCTTTTAACCCCGTGGCCAGCTTGACGGTTTTTTCTTCCAGCTCGTCATAATGCAGTGGCTTTTCATGCAGCTCCGAAAGCAGTGCATATCCGGCTGCCATTGCCAGCGGATTACCTGAAAGTGTTCCCGCCTGATAGACATTACCCACCGGAGAAACAACATCCATAATCTCCTGTTTGCCACCAAAAGCCCCTACCGGCAGTCCTGCACCGATGATCTTTCCATAAGTCACAAGATCAGCAGTAACACCATAACGCTCTTGTGCTCCACCCATTGCCACACGAAATCCGGTCATCACTTCGTCAAAAATAAGAACGACATTATGGGCATCACACAACTCGCGAAGCCCAGCCAAAAATCCCTTTTTCGGTGGGATACACCCCATGTTGCCTGCAACAGGTTCTAAAATAATGGCCGCAACTTCTCCCTCATATTCATTGAGCAGCTTCTTAACGGAATTCAGATCATTGAAATTAGCTGTCAATGTATCTTTAGCTGTTCCCTCTGTAACTCCCGGACTACTCGGTTGACCAAGCGTTAGGGCACCGCTGCCAGCGTTAATCAGAAAAGAATCTCCGTGACCGTGATAATTACCTTCAAATTTTATAACCTTATCTCTTCCGGTATAGCCCCGCGCCACACGGATCGCACTCATGCACGCTTCAGTTCCGGAATTCACCATTCGGATTTTATCCACTCCCGGCACCATCTGTTTAACTAACTCTGCCATCTTAACTTCGATCTCAGTAGGAGCCCCAAAAGAGGTAGATTTAGCCGCTGTTTCTTTAACAGCTTTGATCACCGGCTCATAGGCATGACCCAAAATCATCGGTCCCCATGATCCTACATAGTCAATGTATTCCTTGCCATCTACATCGGTTAGAATAGATCCCTTGGCTTTTTCCAAGAATACAGGTGTTCCACCTACCGATTTAAAGGCCCGGGCGGGAGAATTTACGCCTCCGGGAATAAATTGCTGTGCTCGCTCAAATAGTTTTTTACTCTTTTCTAACATAAAATGATTTATAATTGGAACGCATATAACGCTGAAAAGGCAGGTCTTCACAGATTATATTTCTGTGGTAATCTGCCCGATCAGTGCAATTCGCGCTCTATTGTTCTAATAATATTTTCGATGCTGCCTTGGCAAAGTAGGTGGCAATCAAGTCCGCACCGGCTCGCTTGAATCCAACCAGTGCCTCCATCATGGCTTCTTCTTCATTCAGCCATCCCTTCTCGGCAGCCGCCTTTAACATAGCGTATTCTCCGGAAACATTATACACCGAAACCGGCACCGAGACGCTCTCTTTGACAGCTCTAATGACATCCATATATGGCAATCCAGGCTTTACCATCACGATATCAGCTCCTTCCTGTTCGTCGAGTTTTGCCTCCTTAATAGCCTCTTGCACATTGGCCGGATCCATCTGATAGGTTTTCTTGTCTCCAAATCCGGGCGCCGAATCCAGTGCATCCCGAAACGGGCCGTAGTAACTGGAGGCATATTTCGCACTGTACGCCATGATGCCTGTGTGCTCAAACCCTTCTCCGTCCAATGCTTCGCGGATTTTACCAATACGACCATCCATCATGTCTGATGGAGCCACCATATCAACACCGGCCTCGGCATGACTTACCGCCATTTTTGAAAGCACTTGCACAGATTCATCATTCAGTATTTTGCCATCCTCGACAATGCCATCATGACCATAACTCGAATAGGGATCCATCGCGATATCGGTCATCACCAGCATTTGGGGGAATTCCTCTTTAATAGTTCGGACGGCTCGCTGCATCAACCCATCGGGATTAAGCGCTTCCGTGCCCTTATTATCTTTGAGCTCGTCAGGCACCTTGGCAAACACCAATACCGATCGAATACCAACGTCTTTTAACTCTTGGAGTTCATCCATCAATAAGTCCAGCGTGTAGCGATAGTAATCCGGCATGGATGGAATTTCGACCTTCTCGTTTTCGCCCTCCATCACAAAAACCGGTGCAATAAAATCAGCCGGTTTTAGGTTATGCTCAGCCACCATATCACGCATGGCTGCCGAAGTTCGCAATCGTCGACCGCGTATATAAGGAAATTGTCCGTGTGTCATTCTAAATAAAATTTAAATTATACAAGCTCTTTATAATTATTACCCTGTCATTTCGAGCGAAGCGAGAAATCCTTGTTCATTTATTACAAATGACAAAGACCTTAATTCAGAATTCCTTCTTCCTCACCATATTCAATCCAGTCAATGGGATTTTTGAGTCGATTAATGAGATAGGCCTCACGGCTTCCTTCCTCGATATCAAAATCGTAATCCCATCGAACCTGGGGGGGCAAACTCATCAAAATTGACTCCGTCCGCCCTTCAGTTTTCAGGCCGAACAATGTACCGCGATCATGAATCAAGTTAAACTCGACGTAGCGGCCACGCCTAATCTCCTGAAAATATCGCTGGCGGTCAGTATAAGTTTCATCTTTTCGTCGCTCAACAATCGGTACATAGCTATTCAAAAACGCATCGCCTGCTTCAGTAGTAAAATCGTACCAATCCTCAGCCGAACGCTCTTCATTGGGACGCAGGTAGTCAAAAAACAGTCCGCCGATTCCGCGTCCTTCCGAGCGATGATCGTTATAAAAGTATTCGTCACACTCTTTTTTAAACCGGGGATATAAATCCTTGCTATGTTTATCACAGGCAGCTTTCAGCACCTTATGAAAATGGACGGCATCTTCATCCCATAAATAATAAGGCGTTAAATCCGCGCCGCCGCCAAACCACTGATCGCGCACCTCATTCATTTTTACATCGTCATAGAGTTCAAAATAACGGTAATTCGCATGCACAGTCGGAACCATCGGACTTTTTGGATGAATGACAAGCGAGAGCCCCCCGGCCCAGAACCAACCCTGTTCAACTTCAAAGCGCTTGCGAATAAGTTCGGGCAATTCTCCATGTACACTGGATATATTGACGCCTCCTTTTTCAAAAACGTCCCCTTTTTCAATTACTCGCGTATGTCCACCTCCTCCGCCATCGCGCTCCCAGTCATCATGACGAAATAGCGCCTTTCCGTCGATCCGCTCCAACCTATCGCAGATCTCATCCTGGAGATTGCGGATGTAAGCTTCAAAACGGTTTTTGATACTTTCTTTTTTCATACACTATTTTATTTGGCCGCAGATCTATACAGATACGCACGGATAAATCTATGTTAATCTGTGGCTCTATATTCCTTAACTGTATCTACGAAGGCACGTGCGTTATCCACGGGGATGTTGGGCAAAATACCGTGCCCCAAATTCGCAATATACTTCTGCGTACCAAACCGGTCGATCATGCGCCGTGTCTGACGCGTAATTTCATCTCTCGGCATCATCAGCTTTGAGGGATCAAAATTACCCTGTAGTACAATATTTCCTCGGGTAGCGTCGCGACCGTATTCCGGCGTGATCGTCCAATCAAGTCCCAATGCCGATGCATTACTTTTAAAACTGAGTCTTTCCAGCGCATACCAGCTTCCTTTGGCAAATAATATCACCGGTACCTCATCAATAGCATCACAAATTTCCATTAAATACGGCATTGCCCACTCGTTGAAATCTTCGGGACTTAACAATCCCGACCATGAGTCGAACAGCTGCACCACCTGAGCACCCGCTTTGACCTGGGCTTTCAAATAGTCAATTGTTGCTTTGGTTAACTCTTTCATTACGTGCTTGGCCGCATCTGGGTGCTGGTACATAAACGCCTTGGCCTTGGCAAAATTCTTAGACCCTTCGCCCTGAACCATGTAACAGAATAAGGTCCACGGTGCCCCGGCAAAACCAATTAGCGGAACACGTCCGTTGAGTTCTTTGCGCGTAAGTGTTATCGCCTCCATCACGTGATTAAGTTTCTCGGGAATATCCTCAGCCAAAATTGAAAAAGCATCGTCCACACTGCGGATGGGGTTTTCCATCACCGGACCTTTGCCTTTCACCAGATCCACATCAATTCCCAATGCCTGTGGAATTGTTAAGATGTCTGAGAATATTATTGCGGCATCGGGTTCTAATTCATCAATGGGCTGGATAGTAATTTCGCAGGCCAGTTCGGGCGTTTCCACGCGCTCGAAAAAGGTATATTTCTTTCGGAGTTTCATATACTGTGGAAGGTAGCGTCCAGCCTGACGCATCATCCATACCGGCGGACGTTCTACTTCTTCGCCACGGAGGGTTCGTAATAATAAATCATTTTTAAGTTCTGGAAAATTATTGCTCATAAATACTTTTTTTCTGGCCACTGATTCACACAGATTGAAACGGATTTTATCTGCGAAAATCTGCGGCTATATACTTTCAGCTTTATTAAAAATATAGTCAGCAGTAGTTCGGAGTAGCACTTCGGTATCAGGCTGCTTGGCAATTTCTACATGTTGATCGGTATGATCTTTGAGCACACCGGCCGTCGTGGGACCAATGGCGAAAAGTGGGGGCAACTCTTCATCAAATCCCGTGCCTCGAGCAAATCCTTCTACCGCACTGGGGCTGTAAAACAGGATTCCACTCACCGACTTATTAGGCATTTCCACCGGATTAATAATAGTTTCATAAACCTCCAGCTCAATCACTTCAATATCGTCATCTTTCAGCCGCTCCGTCATCTCACCGCGACTCAAATTCCCATGGAAGTAGATGACCGAATTTATTTTTCCTTCTTTGATAATTAACTCAGCCAAATGCTTGCTGTCTTCGGTACGAGGAATTTTGGCATCGAGCCCCAACTCCTGAAGGGCTTTCTGTGTTTTTGATCCAACCGCAAAAAGCTGGGTTTCGGGGCGGGGATGAAGTCCGGCCGCCATCAATTCTTTCAAAGCCTTAACTCCATTTGTGCTCGTGAAAATCCAGTCGGATTTGGGATTTTCGTTAATCACCTTGAGCACGCTGTCCCAATATTCGGGAAAGTTAAACTGCAGAGCCGGCTCAATAATGGGCTCCAGTCCCAGAATACGAGCGTATTCAAACTGCTGTGCAGATAAAGGTCGCGTTACTAAAATATTTCGTTTGTTTTGTCGCATTGATCCCTAATTATTGTGTCATGCTAAATTTATTTCAGTATCTGAAGCATTAAATCAATCTTTTGCAACAGATCCTGAAACAAGTTCAGGATGACATTGAAGCTATTCTGATTTCATCTCATCAATAACTTTGATCGCTCCTTTGCTGAGCAGTGCTTGAGCGGCGGTATGGCCAAGCTCTCCAGCTTCACCAACTGATACTTTTTCCTCAAAATCAAATCGCTCACTTCCATCGAGCATTAGGGCAACAGCCTTAAAATGAACCTTCTCATCTTCAATAAAAGCATAAGCTCCAACGGGCGCGCTGCAACCCGCCTCCATGTCGTGCAGAAAATCACGTTCAATGGTGGTACAAAGCGCCGTTTCATCATGATTTAGCTGCGACACAATCTCTTCCATCGTATTGTCATCCTCACGGATCATGACAGCCATCGCACCCTGCGCTGCTGCCGAAACCATCCAATCCAAGTATTCACTTATATGATGACCGAGATTGATACGTTCCAATCCCGCCGCTGCAAAAATAGCTCCGTCCCATTCCTTTTTCTCTACTTTTTCGAGACGTGTATTCACGTTTCCACGGATGTTTACAATCTCATGATTGGGATAACGATACAACCACTGGGCACGACGACGATTACTGCTTGTTGCAATCGTCGCTTTATAGTCAGGATCTTTCAAAAAATCAGTACCGTCGGGAGCAACCAGCGAATCACGGGCATCGGCACGCTCCATAATAGCGGCAACTTTTAAAGGAAGGGGATTTTCGGTAGGGAGATCTTTAAAAGAATGAACGGCAATATCAATTTCGTCATTGAGCTGTGCATCATCGAGTGCTTTCGTAAATACCCCTTTGCCCCCCATTTCTGTCAGTGGTGTTGTCAGATCCAGATCACCTTCTGACTTAACAAAAATAAGCTCGGTGTCATGGCCAAGCCTTTGCAATTCGCGGGCAACCTTTTCGGCCTGCCACGTTGCTAACTGACTGTCACGCGTCCCAATGCGAATCGTTTTCTTACTCATCGCCGGTCTTGGTTTCAAGCTTAAACATATCATTCACTACTTTCGTCACCTGCTCCGATTCGTGATGATCACGCAGATGTTCAATGGAATAAGCCGCAATTTTATTCACTATGCGGCGGGTCAGATTTTCAACCTTTTCTTTATCCGTATCAGAAATTTTATTCTTAAAGAAATCATACTCGTCTTCACGGATGGAATCAAACTTGTTCGTTAACGCCTTAATGGTAGGTACCACCTTCTGTTTGCTGAGCCAGTTTTTATAATCAGTTAGTTCATCTTCGATAATCTTTTTGACCAGCGGAATATTCTCTTCTCGCTTGCGATAGGCTTCATCGGTCACATCCGTCAGAAAGTCCATATTAGCCAGATCCACAAAGTCCATTTCACCGATTTCCGGATCAATATTGCGGGGTACGGATAAGTCTACCATCACTTTAAATTGAGGATCAAGCAGTGAAGGCTTCATATCATCCAGCGTAATAACCGGCTCCTTAGCTCCTGTTGCTACAATAATCAGATCGGCCTCAGCAATTTCCTCAGGCATATGCTCCATATCTGCTACCTGTAGATCAAACTTATCCGCCACAAATTCGGCCCGTTCTCGCGTCCGGTTGATAAGCGTGAGTTTCTGGGCACCGAGATTGATCAAGTTCTTACAAGTAACCTTTCCAATCTTGCCGGTCCCTACCAGCAGAATATTTTTGTCCTTCAGATTGTCGAACGTCTTCACCGCAAACTTCACCGCCGCATAAGCAGTAGTAGCTGCTCCTTCTCCGAGCGACGTTTCGTTACGCGAACGTTTGTGTGCCCGAAAAACATGCTGCATCAGTCGGTGGAGCTCCCCATCCACGGCATCCATTTCACTGGCCAGCTCGTATCCTTCTTTAACCTGTTTTACAACCTGCAGATCTCCGAGGATCTGGGAGTCAAGTCCCACTGTAACCTGAAACAGATGTTCAACCGCCTGCTGGCCTTCTTTTTCAAATCCGTAATTATGAAACTCATCCAGCGAAGCATTGGAGTAAGTCACCAGAAGGCGAATCAGCTCTTGGGGCGTCACATCCTGCGCAAAAATCTCAGTCCGATTACAGGTCGAAACAACAAACAGGCTGTTGATACCTTCGCGTTTGGCACCTTCTATAAGCTCTTTCTTCTGAGCCTGTTTCAAGCTAAAACGTTCGCGTACATCAATGGAAGCCTCCCAGTGATTAACGCCAACAGCACAAAAATCAGTTATTTGTGGTTGTTCTGACATCTATTTAGGCAGAAACTTTGTTAGATGTTTGCTTTTCCTGTTCAACATCGACTTCGTGATCCAGCTTATCCAAAACCTGATCACCCAGAGCTTCGATGAACTTGGGATGATCGTTGATGCCTTTCATCACCTTCAGGTTTTCAAATTCGTAACCTTCCTCTTCGAGGTCCTCGACCAGCTCAACGCCCAACTCAAAAAGAGTTTCAACGTGATCGGTCACAAAAGCAATCGGAATCATCAAAAAGTTTTTGATACCGTACTCAATATGTCGCTCCACAAGTTCAGCGGTATTGGGCTGCGTCCATTTTTGTGGACCCACTTTCGATTGATATCCCAGCCAATAATCGTAGTCGTAACCACGCATCTCCATGATGGCTTCCATCGTCTGATTGATCTCCGTTGTATAGGGATCACCGCTTCGCACTTCGAGCTTGGGTGTGCCGTGTGCACTAAATATAAAGTGTGTTTTGTTGCGCGTTTCCTCATCCATCTCAGCCAGCGCCTCATCAATACGGTCATTCATCGCAGTGAGGTACTTTTCATCGAGGTGATAATTCTTAACATGAAACTCTTTCCAAGGCGTATCATCACCAAACTTCTCATCGCGCTTGGTTTCCCAGTCGCGATAACTGCTCCCGGTCGTTGTCCAAGAAAATTGCGGATAGAGTGGCACCATCACTGCATGCGTGATACCATCGGCTTCCATGTCTTCGAGTGTAGTTTCAGCAAATGGCAACCAGTACCTCATGCAGGTATAAACCTTTACTGCGTGATCAGGAATTACTTTCGTAAGATGTTTCTCAAGTCCGCGCCGCTGTTTTTCGGTAAGACTGTTAATAGGCGAGCAGCATGTTGAAACAATACTTTTTTTGCGATTCAGACAGTGCTTGTTGCCCATACATCCATTCGGACAACCATTTATTTCCTCGTAATCTTCTTGAACATTGGGCGACCGAAACTTTGAAATTATCTTCGCAAAAAAGTCCTGAAATTTTCCGCCGCCTAACTTAATAATGTCTTCATCTCTAAAAAGATTATACAAAAATGGTCGAACCGCATAATCGGCAGTGGGGCCACCGAGATTCATCAATACAACACCAATACGTTTCTCTTCTTCTGCCATAGAATAAATTGCTTATTTCAAGCCTATAGAGGCTGACTCTTCATTTCAAAATTCAACTAAATACAGTCCTCATTTATCATAGTGAAGAAAGTCATTCTTTGTGAAGGAAATTTGAAGAAGAGCTGGCGAATTCTATTTAGAATGAGTCTAATTGAAAGAATGGAACATAATACACTTACCCTATGGGTAATGTAAACCAAAAACGCGTTCCTTCACCGACCTCACTTTCCACCCGTATATCAGAACCGTGGCCTTTTATAATGCTTTTTACGACCGCCAATCCAAGACCGGTACCTCCCTTATCCCGTGAGCGTGCTTTATCCGTGCGGTAAAATCGATCGAACAAACGATCCAAGTGTTCATCCGATATTCCGATGCCGGTATCTTCTACTGCAACCGTAACTTCAGAATCTTCGGCTCTGTAGGTCACATCCACTGATCCTTTATTCGTGTATTTCAATGCATTTGAGATCAGGTTATCCATCACCTGTTCAATTTTTCCGGGATCCCCAATAGCTTTACAGGAATGCTGATCTATATTTAATTCCAATCCTTTTTCTTTGGCTTTTTCGCTGTACCAATCCTCCATATGTCGTGCAATAACAGCCAAATCAAATTCCTGCCTCTCCACAAAATACTCATCAGAATCGTATCGCTGAAGGATCTTTAAATCCTTAAACAGATGCGAAATCCGCTCGGTTTGTTTCTTTGCTGTAGTGATATATTTATCCTTTTTCTCTTCTGACAACTTATCCAGCTCCAGCATATCAAGCGCGCCGGAAATGGTGTGCAGCGGGTTGCGAATCTCATGGGTTATATCCGCAAAAAACTGGCGCTGCTTCTCGGCAAACTGCTTTATTTGCTCAGTATCGGCCCGCAGTTTAAAAGCCATTTGATTAAGCGAGGTGGCCAGTGTTCCAAATTCATCGCTGCGACTAATATCAATTTCCCGATCCACATCTCCATCGGCAATATCCTGGGCAGCATCTTTAATCTGTGTAATCGGCTTCGTCACATAACGGGCAATCCATATACTTACGACTACCACCAGTCCAATGGAAATAAACATCCCATAATAGATAATCCAGCGGATGGTTTTGATGGGCTCATAGATCTGATCCTTAAACTGGGAAGCCTGCAAAAACACGGCGCCGGCTGTAGAGTCAGGAAGCATAATATAGCTTGTAAGAACTTCTGAATCGGAATCGCGAGGAAGCAACGGCAGGTTATCACGTGCCTTCAAACTTTCCATAATACCCGCATCTAATTTCTGTGGTGGAGTAATGGTAGTATCACTGCTTTGATAACTGCTGACTAACCTCCCAGTAGAATCGTACACAGCCAGCTGATATCTCGATGTGCGTGCGGTCTTGAACAATCGGTCATTAAAATCTTCATCATCTGATAAATTTGCCACCGTTACGGCCAGCCACCGAGTATCACGCTCCATTTCTGCCCGCCCTTCTTCAAGCAGATAGTCACGAATAAATAAAATAGAATAGCTGCTGATGGAGGTAATCCCAAAAATCAATAATAGAATAAAAGTCCATGCAAGTTTCGAACGGATCTTCATATCACAGATGAAACCGATTTTTTGATTAGCCTCATTATAAAATCATTTTTGCAAACCTGTACCATCAGATTCATCAATGATTATACCTTTACAACTTCGCGGTTCAGGCCGTAACCGATACCGCGATAAGTTTTAATCACCTCTCCGGCATCTCCCATCTTCAGGCGCAGATTCTTAACGTGTACATCCACCGTGCGGTCAAAGACATATCGATCATCTTCTGTGATATGCTCCAAAATTTCCTGCCGCGTATAAACACGCTTGGGATTCTGGTAAAAGAGCTCAATCAGCGTGTACTCCGTTGACGTTAGTTCAATTTTCTCATCATCTACATACAACTCCTTGGCATCCGTATCCAGATAAGTATCGCCGTACTGCAGCCAGTTGGCTTTTTGGGGATTTTGGCGACGAAGCAATGACTCCACATGCGCCTTTACCAACGGAAGGCTGGCCGGTTTGGGGATGTAATCATCGGCGCCAAGCTCTAGTCCTTCAATCTCATCCTGTTCTTCATCTTTGGCCGTTAAAAATATTACAGGAATATCATTTAACACAGGATGGCTGCGAATGCGCTTACAAATTTCCTTGCCGTCAACATTAGGAACCATAATATCGAGAATTGCCAAGTGTATTTCTCCGGCATATTCCTCAATAAGCTCCAGCGCTCGATTCCCTTCATGGGCAACAAGCACCTCATAATCATTCATCTCCAGGAAATTTGCCAGCATCTCTGCCGGTTCCTCTTCATCTTCAACTAATAATATGCTATGCTTTGGTCTCACAATAATTATTTTTACTTATAATAATGAGTCAAAAACAGCTTTTACTCACAAATCGTTGATTACAATAAAATAGCAAACTTTACAGAGTATCTGAACAGACCTTTTTGAAGTGCTTCGCATCCTACTTGTCAAACTTAGTTCGTTTCTGCATTTTGAGCGGTATTAACCTTCGTTTTATTGATTTCTAATTAGCTCTTACCAATGTCATTTCAAAATAAAATTGCCTGGATTACCGGTGCTTCCTCTGGTATCGGAGAAGCACTTGCTTATGAACTCAGCAACCGCGGCACAAAACTCATTCTCTCATCGCGACGAAAAGAAGCACTGACGGAAGTTAAAAATAACTGCAAAAATCCATCCGACGTTCACATTATCACACTTGATCTTTCCAAAACGGATCAACTTGAGACCAAAGCAAAAGAGGCTCTCAGCATCTTCGGACATATTGAATATCTCTTTAATAATGGTGGTATTAGTCAACGATCCGAAGCTATTGACACAAATATCGAAGTTATTCGCAGGGTAATGGAAATCAATTTCTTTGGATCAGTAGCATTAACAAAGGCGGTACTCCCCTCGATGATAGAGCGTCAATCGGGTCATATTGTCGTCACCAGCAGTGTAATGGGAAAGTTTAGTACGCGATTGCGATCGAGTTATGCGGCTTCCAAACATGCCCTACACGGTTATTTCGATGCTCTGCGACAAGAGGTTTATGATGACAACATCAATGTTTCCCTCGTCTGCCCGGGATTTATTAAAACAAATGTCACAAAGAATGCGCTCGAAGGCGACGGAACTAAACACAACAAAATGGGCAAGGGACAAGAAAACGGCATGCCCGCCGATGAATTTGCAAAGCAACTCATCCCAAAAATTCAAAAAGAGAAGGAAGAAATTTATATCGGAGGAAAAGAAATATGGGGCATTTATCTAAAACGGTTTTTCCCTCGTCTGCTAAATAAGATGCTGCGAAATGCTGAGGTAACATAAAAAAAGGCCCTTCTGAGCGAAGGACCTTTAAAATATTAATAATGCGGATATACTACCGTTTTACGACGCTATTAACAATATATACAGTGCCGTTGGCAGCAGACTCATCTTTATCTTCAATTTTGACCCCCATTGAAGATTCTACTTTCTCTGTAGAAATATCGCCCTGATACAGATGACTTTGGACTACTTTCTGAGCCTGATCTCTGTTTTCTTTAGCTGCTTCTATATCTACGCCTTCATTCTCAAGAGCTTTATTGGTCGGAGCAAGTACAGTATACGTTCCCTGCTGAGTTAACACTTGGCCAAAACCAGACGCCTCAACAAGGGCAGTGAAATCTGATAGCTTTTCGTTGCTATTCATCTTATCAACAACGGTTTCTCCATCCACCTGACCTTGTTGACCAGTATTTTGTGAAACAGCGATATTAGCACCAACTGCAAATACCAACATTAGTGCAAGCGAAGCCGAAACGAGTCTTTTTATGTTATATCTCATAGAGTAAAATAATTTGATTTAAAATTATTACAGAGCTGTTCACTCCTATTTTGAGATATTACAAACACTCAAATCTTTTGAATATTCTATACTAACGCTAAATTACTTTATCCCAATCGTTTACGCTTATTTAGATACGCCAGCAATGCCATATCAAATTCACTTTGCGTATCCAGTTGTTCAAAATCAATCTGGAACTCACTGCAAGCCATTTTAAATTTGTGCGTCAGCTCCTCAACTTTTTTCTGATAATCTTCACGAATCTGGCTTGGCACTACCTCCATTTGTGATCCCGTCTCCATATCCTGCATCACCAGTCTTCGATCAGGAAAATCAAGCTTCCGTTCGCTTTTTTCTTCCAAAACATTAAAAAGCAACACCTCATGCTTAGAGTGACGCAAGTGCTTTAATGCTGAAATAAGCTGATCATGTTTATCTACATTTTCAAAAAGATCAGTAAGTACAACAACCAAACTTCGATGGTTAAGTCGCTCCGCCACTTCGTGCATGGCCTGCGCCGTAGCGGTTTGGCGTTTGTTTTTATCCGCATTCTCTTCCTGCTCCAGCAAATTTTCAAACTCCCCAAATAACATTCGTAGATGCGAATAGGAGGACTTGGCCGGAATGAAATTATTAATCCCTTCATCAAAGGTAATCAACCCACAGGCATCGCGTTGTCGATTCATCAGGTACATGAGCGAAGATCCAAAATGGATAGCATACCGCAGCTTGCTCCACGGACTAAAGTATTTGTAAAACATCGAGCTGCTGGTATCCAGCAAGACATAGCAACGGAGGTTCGTCTCCTCCTCGTACTTTTTCACATAAAGCCGTTCGGTTTTAGCATATACTTTCCAGTCGATATGCTTAATCTCATCGCCGGGATTATACGGTCGGTGCTCGGCAAACTCGACGCTGAATCCGTGGTGCGGACTTTTATGCAAGCCCGAAATAAATCCCTCCACAATTTTTCGGGCACGCAGCTCCAACGGAGCCAATTGCGAAAGTAATTCGTGATCCAGCAGCATATGATTGTTTCTTTTAAGTTGAAGCTTTAAACTAACGAATCTTTCCCTAATCCCGTATTCAATAATAAGAGGAGATAAAAACGGGTTTAAAGTTTATTCTTTTATACAAATGGTTATCTTGGGAACCCGATTTATGGAAGAACCTTTCTGAAATACTGTAACTAAGTTTCATATTTATGGCGCAAGTAATTACATCCGCAGATCAAATTGATTTTACCGTTGATGAACGTCCATCCATGCCGCTACCCACCGAGGTGCTGATGGTACGACCACTACACTATTCTGTAGAATATGTTATCAATCCCCACATGGCTGATCAAGTGGGGAAAGTCGATAAAATTGAAGCTAATAATGAATGGAACCTCGTGCGATCGCTTTTTGATCAAATTGGGATGAATATCAATGTTATCGAAGATCAGGAAGGACTGCCGGATATGGTTTTTTGTGCCAACCAGAGCCTGCCCTATATCGACGAAGACGGCAATGAGCATGCATTTATGAGCATCATGCATGCCGATGAGCGCAAAGATGAAGTCCCCTATATTGAGCAGTGGTACCGCCAAAACGGCTATGAAATTCATTACCTGGATGAGGATAAAATAAGCGACTTTGAAGGATGCGGCGACGCCATCTGGCATACAGGCAAACGTTTGCTTTGGGGAGGATACGGCTATCGCTCGTCATTAGAGGCATACGAAACTATTTCCGACACTTTTGACGTACCCATCTTGGCGCTCGAACTCGTGGACGACTCATTCTATCATCTGGATACCTGTCTGTGTGTACTGGATGAACATACCGCTCTGATTTATCCCGAGGCCTTTACAGATGAGGGACTCGAGATGATCAACAAAATGTTTGATACCATCATCCAAGCTTCCAAATACGAGGCCGAGGAACTTTTTGCCTGTAATGCCTCCTGTCCCGACGGGCGCAATGTGATTATTCAACAGGGCTGTACCGACGTCAATAAGAATCTGCGCGATAACGGATTCTCTGTTCATGAGGTAAGCACCTACGAATATCTTAAAAGTGGCGGTAGTGTCTTTTGTATGAAGATGTTGCTTTGGTAATAAGTGTTGGAGTTCAAAGTTCTGTAGTTTCGAAGTTTCCCTCATGAATTATTCCTCAAATATTTGATGAGAGCCAGAGTTAAATTCCTGACGTCACTTGCTTTGCTATACACTTCTTGCAAATCACTTTTCTTGATGTATTTCTGATCATAAGCTACATAAAGCAAGCTCTTCACTTCTTCACATGAACTTTGGGTATAATCCAAAAATCTTATAAACTCTTTTGATGAATATCGAGCGAAGCCTTCAGAAATGTTCGTCATAGCTGAAACTGATGCTCTTTGAATCTGATCTCGTAGTCCAAAATCTTTCCGAAACTTTGGTCTTTTAGTCAATTCATAAACTTGGCAGACTAATTTTCGTGATTCTTTCCAACAATCTAACTCTTCAAAATTTTTCACAGTTGGCATTTTCCAAACGTTCTTTTCGTTATATAGAAGTAAGATCACCCTAAAGCTAAATCCTTACAGTGGGATCAAACTTCAACACTCCAACACTCACAAACCTCGAACTTGATGAAGTATCCACCTGAATCCCAAGGAACTGAGTATCGTTGTGCCTACTGCGGAGAAGTTAATCACACTTTTGTAGATCCCTCCCAAGGCAAGACGCAAAAATATATCGAAGATTGTCAGATTTGCTGTCGCCCGAATAAACTTTCTGTTTCCTACGATCAATGGAATAAGGAATTCATTATCCAAAGTCGTCAGTCCCAATAGGTTACAACATGCCAAAAATATACGTTGAAAATAGAGCCTTGGATTCGTATATTTTCACAGTTTTGCGTTGGAGTCAAATAAAGCGCATAATTTTTGAAATCTTGATGTTCTAACAGCATTCTTTTGATCTACAAGTCTACTAAATTTGAAGTAGATGGCAGGCTCAACTGCCTCAAAAAATTTCCGAACAGCCCCTCGATTCGGAAATCTCACATTCCATTCCCTTTTTTAAAATCCGACTCTTTGTTAGTCGGATTTTTTTTATGTCTAAACTTTAATACCTCAAAACTAACATATCCTTACTATGTCACTCTATCCCAAAGATAAAGCTATCATTGCTCTATCCGACGGTACCGTCGAACACGGCTTTGCTATCGGCAAAAAAGGTACCACCGGTGGGGAACTCTGTTTCAATACCAGCATGGTCGGCTACCAAGAAATCTTTACCGATCCCAGCTATTACGGTCAGCTAATGATGATGACCTATCCCCATATCGGGAATTATGGTACCATGAGCCGCGACAATGAAGCTCGCAAAGTTATGATTGCCGGACTTATCGTCCGATCATTTTCGTGGGAGCACAGCAATTCTCAAGCCGACAGCAATCTCCAAGAATATTTAGAACGCAACGAAGTGGTCGGCATCAGCGGCATTGATACCCGAAAGCTGGTGCGACACATCCGAAGCAAAGGAGTAATGAACGCCGTAATCTCATCTACCGAACTCGAAGAGGATAAGTTGGTAGAAAAAGCTAAGAATTGGGATGATATGGTTGGCCTTGAACTGGCAACTGAAGTTACACGCCAAGAACCACAAACTGTACACAGCGATGGCCCTTTTAAAGTGGCAGCTTTCGACTACGGGATAAAACAAAGCATCATTGATAATCTGGTAGAACGAGGATGCACACTGCGCGTTTTTCCTGCGAAGGGTGACTTCAAAGAAGAGCTCGACCAATGGAATCCTGACGGATTCTTTTTCAGTAATGGTCCAGGTGACCCGGATGCCACAGCCAAATATGCCTTAGATGCCGTAAACTACGCCAAAGATACCGGAAAACCCATATTCGGAATTTGCCTCGGCCATCAGCTCATGGCACTATCCGAAGGAATCACAACTACCAAAATGTTCGTGGGACACCGCGGTGCCAATCATCCGGTAAAAAATTTAGACACCGGATTAGTCGAAATCACCACTCAAAACCACGGTTTTGCTGTAGATGAAGAAGCCCTTGACGAATCAAAAGTGGAAGTGACGCATAAAAACCTAAACGACGGTACTATTGAAGGGCTGCGATTCAAGAACTTTCCCGGCATGTCGGTACAATATCACCCCGAAGCATCACCCGGCCCGCATGACTCTAGATATCTATTCGATCAGTTCCTGGATATGATCAAAGAAGGAAAAGGAGAGTTGGTTAATTAAAACCACCAGCAGTATAGATATAGTTCACCGTCTCCCAGCAGAAATTCAAAAAATCTTTAATCTGTAAAACAGAAACTCACTAACCAAATGCCACGACGCGACGACATCAACAAAATTCTTATCATTGGATCAGGACCAATCGTAATCGGCCAAGCCTGCGAATTTGACTACTCGGGATCACAGGCCTGCAAATCACTTCGTGAAGATGGGTATGAGGTTGTACTCATCAATTCCAATCCGGCCACTATTATGACTGACCCGATGATGGCTGATGAGATCTACCTTAAGCCACTTACCGAAGAATCCATTAAAGAAATTGTAGAAATAGAAAATCCGGATGCCGTTCTGCCCACGATGGGCGGACAAACGGGCTTAAACCTGACCCGAAATCTGCAACAAGAAGATTATTGGACGGAACATGGAATTCAAGTCATCGGTGTAGATATCGACGCCGTTGATATCACCGAAGATCGCCAGCAATTTCGCGACTTGATGGATGATATTGATATTCCACAGTGCCGTAGTCGCGCCGCCGAATCAGTACTTGAAGCCAAAGAAATTGCCGAAGATCTGGGCGGATTACCTATTGTCATTCGTCCATCTTTTACCATGGGCGGTGCCGGCGGAGGCATCGTTTGGTCTGAGGATGAGTTTGAGAAAAAAGTACTGCGCGGACTCGAAATGAGTCCTGTACACCGCGTACTTATCGAAGAATCTATTTTTGGATGGAAAGAATACGAGCTCGAACTTCTCCGCGACCCAAATGATAATGTGGTTATCATTTGTACCGTTGAAAACATTGATCCGATGGGTGTACACACTGGCGATTCAGTGACGGTAGCTCCCTCGCAAACGCTTACCGACAAGCAATTCCAGATGCTGCGCGATGCGGCTATTAAAATGATGCGCTCGATTGGTACCTTTGCGGGCGGATGCAACGTGCAGTTTGCCGTTGAGCCGGGCAGCGACCGTTTTGTAGCCATTGAGATTAATCCTCGCGTGAGCCGGTCGTCTGCTCTCGCGTCCAAAGCAACGGGATACCCCATCGCCAAAATTGCTACAAAGCTTGCCGTGGGATACAACCTCGACGAGTTGCCCAATCCCATTACCGGAAATACTTCAGCCTGCTTTGAGCCATCCATCGATTACGTCATTGTAAAAGCCCCTCGTTTCAACTTCGAGAAATTTCCCAATGTGGATGAAGAACTTACTACGCAGATGAAGGCGGTGGGAGAAGTGATGTCAATCGGGCGAAATTTTCCCGAAGCGCTGAACAAAGCGTACCAGTCGCTTGAAATCGGCCGCGCTGGTTTGGGCGCTGACGGGTATAACGAGATTGATCGCAAGGAGGTCCGTGAACGACTCAAAAAGCCTTACTGGGATCGCATGCTGAATATCCGCAACGCCTTTAAGTTTGGTGCATCCGTCGAAGAAATTGCCGATATCACCAAAGTAGACCCGTGGTTCCTGCAGCAAATTCGCTATATGGTATCCCTCGAAAATCGAACCGAGGGACAGTCACTCGATACCATCAGTAAAGACGATCTTTTTGAATTAAAGCAAGCCGGCTTTGGTGATAAACAGATTGCCTGGCTTCTGAGCCAAAGCAATGGTAAAGTCACACAAAAAGAAGTACGTGAAAAACGTAACGAATTAAACCTAAAACCTTCATTTAAAGTTGTAGATACCTGTGCGGCAGAATTCCCTGCAGAAACGCCCTATTTCTACTCAGCCTACGAAGGCGAAAATGAAAGTGAAGTATCCGACAACAAGAAAGTACTCATCCTTGGAAGTGGTCCCAACCGCATAGGTCAGGGCATTGAGTTTGATTACTCCTGCGTACATGCTGTGCAGGCTGCCCAAGAGATGGGCTACGAGGCCATCATGATCAACTGTAATCCCGAAACAGTGTCTACTGATTTCGACACTGCGGATAAGCTATACTTTGAACCGGTATTCTGGGAACGTGTAATGGATATTTATGAGCACGAACAGCCCGAAGGCGTCATCCTGCAAGTTGGCGGACAAACAGCGCTGAAGTTGGGCAAAAAGTTTGTGGAAGAAGGAATCAAAATTTTCGGGACTGACTTCGAGATGATCAACTTTGCCGAAGACCGCGGATCGTTCTCAGAGTTTCTCCGAGATCTCGATATTCCATTTCCCTCTTATGGAACAGCCGAAGATGTGGAAGGGGCACTCAAAATTGCTGATCGTATCGGCTATCCGGTGCTTATTCGTCCCAGTTACGTTCTTGGCGGACAGGGAATGCGCATTGCGGTTAAGCAGGAAGAGCTCGAATTCTATACCGAACGCGTCCTCGACACCCATCCCGAAAATGCTTTCCTCATCGATAAATTTTTGGAAGATGCCGTTGAGGTAGATGTGGATGCCGTTTATGATGGAGACGATATGCATATCGCAGGCATCATGCAGCATATTGAACCGGCGGGCGTTCACTCCGGGGACTCCACGGCCGTAATACCGACTTATTCGCTGAGTGATACCGCGATCGAGAAGATCAAGCAATATCATGAAAAGATAGCCTCAAACATGAATATTGTAGGCTTCCTGAACGTACAATATGCTGTTAAAGGTGATGAGGTATTTGTGCTGGAAGCGAATCCACGGTCAACACGGACTATTCCCTTCCTTGCCAAAGCAACCGAACGGCCTGAAGCACAAATTGCCGTCAAGGTTATGTTGGGCGCCAAACTCAAAGACTTTGATAAAGAAGACTTAACCTCCAAGCTTAAGAATTGGGCCATCAAAGAACCGGTATTTCCCTTTGATAAGTTTCCGGAGGTCAAAAAAGAACTCGGACCCGAGATGAAATCGACCGGTGAAACCATCTACTTTATGGAAGATTTCAACGACGAACACTTTAAAAAACCATTCGAGTTTAAAAATCTTTATCTGAGCAAGTAATATATCGCGGATCGACCACAGATTAATCAGATTTCGTTGATTTTTATTGTAAGTATTTCCATTTCGGGGTGTCTTACATATTAACGTATGATCTGATAATTAATCTGTGGTCTCATGAGTAAGCAATATTAATATAGTGAAATCACAGGGGCTATTATTGGCGCTGCGATGCAGGTACATCCAGAGTTGGGTAATGGCTTTCCGGAAGTGATTTACCAACGTAGTTTAGCAATCGAATTCCTGAACCAAAATATCAGTTATAATCGAGAAGAATCTATGCCCTTGTTTTACAAGGGGAAATCTATCGGTAAACGAAGAACTGATTTTATGGTTAAAGAAAAGGTACTGGTAGAACTAAAAGCGCTTTCAGAAATCAATAAAACACATTATAATCAGGTACTCAATTACTTAACGGCCTTTAACTTAGAAGTCGCCCTTCTCTTAAATTTCGGAGAAAACAGCCTTAATTTTAAACGACTTATAAATAGTAATTAACAATTCACTTTATCTGTACAATCAGATAAATCAGATCTTATCAGCGATACATGATTAAAGAAGCACGCAGCAAACTTAATAACGTTTTTGGCTTTGAAGATTTTCGTCCTCTTCAGGAAGATATTATTTCAAACGTGATGGACGAGAAAGATACGCTCGTCATCATGCCCACCGGAGGAGGAAAATCGCTCTGCTATCAAATCCCGGCACTCCTTTTTGATGGATTGACTATCGTTGTATCACCACTCATTTCGCTGATGAAAGATCAGGTTGAACAGCTTCAACAGTATGATATTCCTGCGATTTACCTAAACAGCTCCCTTACCGAGCAGGAATACGAGCACAACGTGCAGCGACTCAAAAACAAGGAGATAAAACTGTTGTATCTGGCGCCAGAAACACTGTTGATGGAACGAACACGCAACCTGCTTTCCAATCAAAATGTTGACCTTTTTACAATCGATGAGGCTCACTGTATCTCGGAATGGGGGCACGACTTCCGTCCCGACTATCGCGAACTCACCAAAGTTCGGGACGATTTTCCCAATGCAACGTGCCTGGCACTAACGGCCACAGCCACACCGCGCGTACGTCAAGATATCAAGGAAGTGTTGGAGTTTGAAGAATCTGATACGTTTTTAGCCAGCTTTGATCGCAAAAACCTATTTCTGAAAGTAGCCGACAAAGAAGATCCGGTAGAACAAACGCTCGATTTTCTCTATACGCGCAAGAAACAATCAGGCATCATTTACTGCTTCTCTCGCAAACAAGTAGAAGAACTTTTTGTAGAACTGAAAAAAGAGGGGCATTCCGTCAAACCATATCATGCGGGATTATCAAAAAAGCTGCGCAACCGAAACCAAGAGTTATTTATCCGCGACGATATTTCTATTATCGTAGCTACTATTGCTTTTGGAATGGGCATCGACAAACCAAATGTACGGTTTGTAATGCACTACGATATGCCTAAGAATATTGAATCTTACTATCAACAGATCGGTCGGGCCGGGCGTGACGGACTTCGTTCGGATTGCCTCTTACTTTACAGCCGATCCGACAAACAGAAAATTCAGTACTTCATCAACCAAAAAGAAGGTAAAGAAAAAGAGGTGGCCGAAAAGCATCTTAAAGACCTTATGAAGTTTCTGGAGACCGATGAGTGCCGTCGCGTTCCACTGATGAAATACTTTGGCGAAACATATGAAAAAGATGAATGCGGCATGTGTGATAACTGCTTGTCGGTGGATGCTGAAGTGGAAGATTTGACTGTCCAAGGACAAAAAATGCTTTCCTGCATTGTACGAACCAACGAAGAATTTGATGCCTACTATATTGCTGACGTCCTGCGCGGATCAACCAAAGACAAAGTGTTAGAAAACGGTCATAATGAACTTTCCACTTATGATATTGGCAATGAGTGGGCCAAAGAACACTGGATTCTACTGGCTCGTCTTTTAGTTAAACAGGGATATCTGAGCCGAGAAGAACAGCATGGAGCTCTTCATATTACTAACCAGGGAAAAGCTGTATTGGATGGTAAGGAAAATGTGTTTGGCGTACTCGACCGAAAAGACACCGTAGTGGATGATGAAGCAATAGATCGTACTACAGCCGATGTTGAAAACAATTACGACAAGGACCTATTTGAGCAGTTGAAAAAGAAACGTAAAGAGCTGGCCGATCAGCAGTCGGTCCCTCCGCATGCTATCTTCCCGGATACTACGCTTATGGAAATGGCCTATTATTTTCCACAGTCCAAAGATAATTTAATACCTATTTATGGAGTAGGATCTGTAAAGCTAAAAAAATATGGGACTGATTTTCTGAAAATCATTAATAAATACTGCCGCGCTAACGATATCGAAGAAAACACCGAATCGCTGCAAGAGAAAAAAGAGAAACAACAGGAGCACGGTGAACCATATGAGCGAATTGGCAAAGAGTATAATGCCGGCAAATCTATCGATCATCTGGCCGAACAGTTTGGTGTTAAGGATGTCACTATCATTAAGCATCTGAAGAACTATCTCAAGGCAGGTAATAGTATACGCCCGGAAGGTATTGTGAAAGCTTCTTCGCTTTCAACTCGGAAGCGCGATGAGGTGCTGGAAGTTATGGATGAAGTACCCACGCATATGCTACGCAAGGTATATACCGAGCTCGACAAATCAGTAAGCTACAGCGAGCTTCGTATTATTCAGCTATATTATATGGCTAAAAACAACAAATAATTAAAACGTCAGTGCTCCTACTTCCCAATTCTTTGTATTTGAAAATAATAACGGCACTGTTTTTCATGTATTTATTGAACAAAACCACTTCTGCTTTTTTGTATTTATATCACATCTGAGGCGATCTTTTCTTATCATTCGAGGTATATTAATCTAAATACAAAAACGATACATGAGTTCTCGCAATCTCGTTGTGGCATTTGGTGGTGTTTCACCGGAGCATGAAGTATCAGTGCTTACCGCTATGCAGGTTATCGCTTCCCTTAAAGAAACCAATTACAACATCATTCCGCTTTATATTTCAAAATCGGGACGATGGCTGACAGGTGAGGCACTTCTGAGAATGGAAAATTACCAGGATCTTGACGAGCTCAAAAAACAGGCTACCCACTGTACTTTTTCTCATGATGATTTAGGAAAGCCGGTACTGTTGGAAACAGAAAAAAAAGGATTCTTCAATTCAGCCGAAAGCTATCCAATTTATGCTCTCATCCCGGCTTTTCACGGCTCGGAGGGAGAAAACGGTTCTTTCCAAGGGACGTGCGAAATGTATAACGTTCCCTATGCAGGCAGTGGCGTTTTTGCATCAAGCTTGGGGATGGATAAAATAAAAGCAAAAGATATTTGCAGGGCTCATGACATACCTGTTGTGGAAGGATACGATTTCTTCGAATCAGAATGGGTTAAAGACCAGCAATCGATTTTAAAATTTGCCGAGCAACTGGGTTATCCTGTCATCTTAAAACCGGTAAATTTAGGCAGCAGTATTGGCGTTTCCAGAGCGGAACACGAAGATGAACTTATTGAGGCCGTTGAAACTGCTTTTCGATACGATGAAAACCTGATGGTAGAAAAAGCCATATCGCCCCTCATTGAGATCAACTGTTCGGTGTTAGGTACTGCCCATAACCTGCAAACAAGTGTTTGCGAACGTCCGCTGGGACAAGAAGAAACGCTTTCATTTGAGGATAAATATCAGTCCGACAATGGGTCCCAAAAAGGAATGGCTTCTGCGGATCGTGAAATTCCTGCGGATATTTCAGATGAGCTTACCCACAAAATTCAGTCACTGTCAGAAACGATATTTAAATTATTTAGAGCTTCGGGTATTGCTCGTCTCGACTTTTTGGTCAATGGAGATACCGAAGAGCTCTATTTTAATGAGATTAACACCATTCCGGGCTCATTCTCGTTTTATCTTTGGGAGGAAAGCGGAATGAATATGCGCGAATTAATGCTAAAATTAATCGACATAGCTACCAAACAGCATCAGAAGAAAGTTGGTCGTATCCGTTCTTATGATACGAATCTCCTGAATGAAAAAGCTGTAAAAGGCATTAAGGGTTTAAAGGGAGCTCAACAAGAATCGTCGGATAAATAATCGTTATCAACCATAATTTTCGGATCATGAAATTACTTAAGTCACAGAATTATTTGCCTGTACTCATTTTATCGTTGGTGTTGCTGTGGGGATGTAAACAGCCGGAAACAGTCGTTATAGAGGACGCGCCTACCGCCTCTGCACCCGCCGATACCACTGAGGAATATACCCCCGGCGACAACGAATCAGATTTTCGAAAACTGGTTATCGGAGAATATCAATCCATTACAAGTTTTGATCCGCTATTGGCCGAAAATGGGGCTACCATGCGGGCCCTACAGCTTATTTATGAAGGTCTGGTCCGCTTGGATACCAATGGAAATACCGTTCCAGCAGTAGCAAAAAGCTGGGAAGTAAGCAACGACTCACTTACCTATACGTTCACCCTCAACCAAAATATTTACTACCAAGACAGTGAAGTTTTTAGCACCGGTACCGGGCGCCGAGTCAGGGCCAGAGATGTAAAGTTTGTATTTGAGCGAATGGCCAAAACCGGGAATCCCTCTACAGCTGCAAAGCTATTTTGGGATATTAAAGGTTTTGAGCCTTTTTATCATGAACAGCATAACGTGTATAACCCAGAGAAACGGACGCTCTCTGATGTGTCTGGTATCCAAACTCCGAATGATAGCACCGTAGTTTTTGAACTCCATGAGGAAGACCCGCTATTTTTAGAAAAGCTGGCTACACCCTATGCACTTATCTATCCCCGTGAGGCTGTCAACACCACACAAAATTCTTTCGCACCCGTCGGCACAGGTCCATTTACGCTTTCATCACAAAGAGCAGATTCGGCCTATATCTTTGCCAAATCCCAAAAATACCATGACTACAAAACCATTCGCCTAAACAGAGTTGATGTTCTTACAAGCAGCTCCGAATCCAAACTAATGCGAAAAATGGGAACCGGCGATATCCAATTACTTCCTGAAGTCGGCCCAAATATATTGCAAAATGTAGCTACAGATGCAGGGACACTTAAAACAGGATTCAATGATCGATATACATTGACGAAACGGAACAAACCTAACGAAACCACAGTCCGATTCAATCCGAATGCAGGTATTTCTGATGAAGATGCCAGTCGCATCTCAAGCTTGGCCTACGCCAACACCTCATCCTACTTTAAACAGCTGCCAGGCTCTATTGTCACTGTAGATTCTACTGTAAATCAGCAACCATCAGATACAACTATTACTGAACAAAATTTGTATGCTGTTTTTTCTGAAGACCCATTTGCGCGAACCTACCTGGCGAATCTTGCTAAAATATTGGGACACCAAGACGTGGAACTGAATATGACCAAACTGCGTATCCCCACGAGGAATACTGAGCTATGGGTCACACAGCACGCTCCGCTCATAAATGAGAGTAAGGATAAATTAAACAATGACTACCCCGAACTCTTCCGCTTTTGGGTTTATCCAACGGCACTGCAGCGTAGTGAGATAACGGGACTCAATTTCAATCAATACGGATGGTGGCTGGACCTGCGCGGTGTTTCTCTTCCGACTCCGACAAATTAAATTAGCATCATGAAATTTGCGGTTATAGCAAACCCCCAAAAATATTCCGTTAAAGAACCTTTTATCGATCTGTTAACGTGGTCGGATGATCACGAGGTAAAGGTGTACTTCTGTTCGGATTTAAAAGAGTTGTATGATGGCAAAGACCATCCCTCTGCAGTAGTAGTGGAAGATGAGGAATCTGCTATCGACCAGGCAGATATTATTATCGCTCTCGGCGGCGACGGCACAATGCTATATACCGCACGGCTTATGAAAAGCATCCAAAAACCCATTCTAGGGGTTAACAGCGGACGCTTGGGATTCATGGCCTACACCCAAAAAGAGAATCTAAATCAGGCGCTCAATTACCTCGTCAAAGATAAGTATCGCATCGAAAAGCGCTACCTGCTGGAAGCCAAAGATAATCAGGGCCATATTTATCATGCGCTGAATGAATTCCTGTTCTCAAAAAAGGATTCCACTTCGATGGTGAATGTGAGCGCTGAATACAATGAGATGTTTATCAATAACTATTGGGCAGATGGGTTGATAGTCGCCTCTCCTACGGGCTCTACAGCCTATAATCTATCCTCCGGAGGACCCATCGTTATGCCGAATACCGATGTAATGGTGGTAACACCTATTAATCCTCATACCCTTACAACTCGACCACTGGTTCTACCTTCTGATAAACACCTCAAAGTTACCGTACAGAAGCAAGATCACGAGGTGTTATTTTCATACGACGGACAAATCAAAGAGATCTCCGACTATCCTTACGAGGTTAATATTAAACGCTCAAATTTTACCATTGATCTTATCGAGTTGCCCAACCAAAGCTATTTTGATACCCTCCGAAATAAGCTAATGTGGGGCATGGATTCACGGCAGCGATCTTAGTGTTGAAGGTTGAAAATTTTAAAGTCCTGAAGTTATAACATTCAACCTTTAACATTTACACTTTCAACCTTTCTATCCCTGATATTCAGGAGATAAAATAGTATCTTAAACCTGAAATTTTTAATCCCCAAAAATTATTAGTCTCATGAAAGTAACAGTAGTCGGTGCCGGCGGTAATGTCGGCTCAACGGTATCTATGGCCGTAGCTCAACGCGATTTCGCCAAAGAAGTTGTTATGGTTGATATCGTACAAGAGAAAGACGGAGATAAAATTTATCCATCTAAAGGACGTGCACTTGACCAGTGGGAGTCTTCACCAATTCATCAGTTTGATACCAAGCTGACCGGAACGGTTGATTATGAAGATACAGCCGGATCGGACGTTTGCGTTATTACAGCGGGTGTGCCTCGTAAACCGGGAATGAGTCGCGACGATCTGCTCGAAATTAATGCGAATATCGTTCAGGATGTTACCGAAAAACTCGTTGAACATTCTCCCAATACCATCATCATTGTGGTATCCAACCCCCTTGATGTGATGGCACAAGTTGCCCTCGAAACCAGCGGCTTCGATTCAAGCCGCGTAATGGGTATGGCCGGTATTTTGGATACGGCTCGCTATCGCTCGTTCCTTGCTGAAGAAATTGGTGTTTCACCAAAGGATATACAGGCGCTGCTACTCGGTGGTCACGGAGATACTATGGTTCCGCTGCCCCGCTTTACTACCGTTTGCGGTATGCCAGTGACCCAGTTTATTGATGAAGATAAACTCGAAGAAATTGTTGAACGTACCAAAGGGGGCGGCGGTGAACTCGTTAACCTGATGGGCACTTCGGCATGGTACGCACCGGGCGCTGCTGCCGCACAAATGGTAGAGGCAATAATGCTCGACCAAAATCGCGTGTTCCCATGCGCTGCTCACCTAAACGGCGAATACGGTCAGAAGGATCTGTTCCTTGGTGTTCCCGTCAAGTTGGGCAAAGGCGGTATTAAAGAAATAATAGAGGTTGACTTAAACGATGAAGAACAACAACTTTTAGATGAGTCGGCTGATCACGTACATTCCGTACTTAAGGAATTCCGTCAGCTGATGGACAAATAAATCGCAATAAATTGAGGACGTAAGGCCCTCACTACTTGCATTTACAAAAAGGGACTTCGCCGACCAAAGCGAAGTCCCTTTTTCATTTCACCCCATCTAGCCAAAGAGTATTAAAACAAACCGGTAATAACACCGTCATCATCTACATCCATATCTACTGCTGCCGGTCTTTTGGGCAAGCCCGGCATCAACATCATATTACCACAGATAATAACCAGGAATCCTGCTCCGGCTGATAATTGCACATCCGTTACCGTAAGCGTAAACTCCTTAGGGGCCCCTTTCAGTGTCGGATTATCTGATAGCGACGACTGCGTTTTCGCAATGCAAATAGGAAGCTCACCGTATCCAAGCCGTTTATATTTTGCCAGATTCTTCAGTGCCTTTTTCTCTAAATAGATATCTTTGGCACCATAGATTTCGGTGGCAATGGTATGAATCTTTTCCTCCACCGATTCATCCAGATCGTATAATGTTACATTTTCGGGATCCGGATTGGAATCAACAAGTTTAACGGTCTTTTCTGCTAGTTCCGTCACGCCATTACCACCTTTGACAAATCCTTCGTGGGCTGCACATTCTACACCCATCTCCTTACAGAATTCATAAATGCGTTCAATTTCATGTTGACGGTCACCCTCAAACTTATTTATTGCCACTACAATCGGTGTCTTAAACTTCTTCATATTCTCGATATGAGATCTAAGGTTCTCTAATCCTTTTTCAAAAACCTCCGGATTGTCATATCCATTTTGTGCCTGTTCTAACGATAATCCTCCGTGATACTTTATGGCGCGGCAAGTCGCAACAAGTACTACCGTCGACGGCCATATACCGGATGTACGACAGACAATATCAAAGAATTTTTCTGCACCCAAATCGGCACCGAAACCGGCTTCTGTCACCACATAATCAGCAAGTTTGAGCCCAATTTTATTGCCCAAAATACTGCTTGTGCCGTGAGCGATATTAGCAAACGGCCCGGCATGAATAAGGGCCGGCACGTGCTCGAGCGTCTGTACCAAGTTAGGCATAATCGCCTCGTTCAAGACAACCGCCATCGCCTTATGTGCATCAAGATCACGAGCCCGAACGGCTTTACCGGATCGGTTGTATCCAACCACAATTTTTCCGAGCCGTTCCTTCAAATCTTCGCGCGAAGTGGCCAGCGCCAATATAGCCATGATCTCTGAAGCCGCAGTAATCAAAAAACTGGATTCACGAGGCACCCCATTTACCCTTCCACCCAATCCCACGACCGTATTGCGCAGGGCGCGGTCATTCATATCCATGGCGCGATCCCAGAGTGTATTAGTCACATCTATATCCAGCTCGTTTCCTTTGTAGATATGATTATCCAACATGGCAGCTAAAAGATTATGCGCTGTTGATAGGGCATGAATATCCCCATTAAAATGGAGATTAATTCGCTCCATCGGTATTACCTGCGAGTAGCCACCGCCGGCCGCTCCTCCCTTGATACCGAATACCGGTCCCAGCGAAGGTTCCCGAAGGGCCACAAGCGGCATCTTACCGATCTTCTGTAAGCCCTGACTTAATCCGATTGACGTAAGCGTCTTGCCTTCCCCGGCGGGCGTTGGAGTCATTGCCGTAACGAGAATAAGTTTACCATCCGGACGATCTTTGAATTTCTCTAAAACATTCAGTCGAATTTTTCCGGTATACTTTCCATAAAACTCAAAATTCTCTTCATCCAGCTCAAGATCCGCCATAAATTGACGCATGTGGTTGAGGGGAGCATCCTGGGCAATTTCAATACTTTCTTTCATAATCATATCCGTTAATTGAGACTCCCGGTATATAAATCTTATTCAGCTAATATCAACCTTTGCTGACAAAGCTAATATTGGATAAAAGAGTCTTTTATTATTTATAGAAATGAGCCTAAGAATAATTGCAATAAAGCGCAATATTTAATTGGTATTGGAGAATTCTCGGAGCTTGTTATTCCTCTCTCACTACTTTTGCCGGCCGATCATCGCGAAATACGGTTATAAATAATTTAGTCCGACTATGGTGCTGATATCAATACGATGTCTTCGGCAACCAATCCTTTCTCATTTTCGACCAGATCGAACTCAAAAATAAGATCCCGGCTGGGTAAAAAGTCGGTATCAAAATTATTCTCGAATTGAGAGATATGGGCAAATACTGTGCTGTAGGGAGATTCCTCAAAACGGGAATCGGTGATCCAGAGATTTTCTCCTATATCCGTAAGAAAACGAAGAAAACCATACCCATCCTCGTGAGAGAAATCGTAGCAAACTCCCCGCACCTTGGAGCCAGGTTCGCCCCAGCTATAGGGAGATTCTATCGGTAACAGACCCGGGATAAGATATCCCGAAATATAGACATCCGATTCTTTTTTTAGATTACTTGACATATCATCAAAGCCGACAAGCTCAACGCGCGTACCCTTGCGTTGAACAGTATCCACTACACTAACATAACTCCCATTGTTGGTCAGCAATACCAACTTGTCCATGTCAACGGCCTGCGTAACTATATCCACAGCCATATCCATATCGACAGTTGACTTCGTGATAATCTCCTCGGTTTCTTGATCCCTATAATATTGAACGGGCTCTTTTATCACCTTGTACTCAAAGTCACGCAGCACTTCGCTAAAACGTGTCGTTTTATTTTTATAATCCGGATCTTCTTCGGCTCGCTGCTCATCAAAAGCCAGGTATACATTCATTCGGGAGGGCGTCATGCCGTCGCGACAGGCAAACTTGCGCAAAACATCATATCGAAGGCCAAATCCACCGTTCATGGTTACATTTACCGCGTCAACATAAATACCAACTTTGCCCTTCATAATAATATCACCAAATAGTTTTAAATATTTGATCTAATAGTTTCATGGGGGCAGGATTTCCCAAAATCAGTAATTTAAAACCGGGAAAAATGGTCTTATTTCTTCAGTAAATAATTTGGAATTGCCAGCAAGACCATTCCTGCTCCGCCTACTAATAACACTGTAAAGCGACTTGTCCATTCCGATCCCATCCACCCTATTACCCACGGCAAGGCATACAATGAACCGGCAGCGATCAACATCATCAGAAATGTGCGCATAATTTGATAATTGACCGGATACACCCGAACACTTTTATAGTATAACATCATCGCCATAGAGGCATAACTTAGAAAGGTGGCATATGCTGACCCCATCATTCCAAAATGGGGAATCAGCAAAAGATTGGCTACCACCGTTATTCCCGCCCCTATAAGTGTAATAACGGGTAGAATTTTGGTTTCCTCCTCGATAAAAATGCCCGCCGAAAAGTTCATGTACCAGCCCTGAAACCAATAGGCTCCTAATAAAACAGGCACAATACTAAGTCCCGACCAATACTGCTCCCCTACCAAATAGACATCAAGTACCGGTACTTTTATCTGGACGATATGTTGGGCAAATAAAGCCACTACCAAAAAGCATATTCCGGCAACGACGTTGAAGTACCTAAACACATCGCGATAAAGTTCGGGCGCATCGGGATCGTCGGATTCACGCAAAAAGAAAGGCTGCCATGCCATCCGAAACATCTGTACCAGCAGCAGCATAAATACTGACAGTTTATAGCAGGCACTGTAGATCCCAACAACATCGTCGGGCGTCATATCAGGACTGTAGAGCTCAGTCACCGTAGACTGCGATAGATAATTGCCCAAGAAAAAGCGATCCAGTGTTTCATTGATGGCATACCCAAGTCCCGCGGGAACAAAGGGTAATCCAAACCTAAGTGCTTTACGAAATACGGGGGTATCCCAATTCCCCGAAAGCATGGGCGCAGTGGCAACCCAGAGAGCAATGGCTGTTAACCCTGAGGCAATAAGACTCGCAAAAAATACCGCTTCGATGCCCCATCCCAAACCGAGGATCAGATAAAACTGCAGGGCCACATTCACCAAAATGTTACCCGTTTTAAATATCGCAAACAGCCATTGTCGACGGACTAACCGCAGTTCTGCAAAGGGCACCAGTACCATGGTATCGAACCAGAGAATACCGAGCATCATCCAGTACAGGTTTTGGCTACCGGTCGATTCCAGGCTCATGGCCGGCATCAAAACGGGAGCAAGAAAAACAAGAGCAACCACCAAGACGGTGGAAAGAGCACCCAACCCTATCTGCAGCGTTTTGAACACGTTTTTTGCCTGTTCACGATCTTTGGCATAGCGCAGGTAGGCCGACTCCATCCCAAATGTGAAGATCACGTTCAGGAAAGCGAGTCCGGCATAAACTAAACTTACTACGCCATACTCCGATGTTGGAAATACATCGGTGTGCAATGGAACCAGCAGGTAACCGATAAAACGAGCCAACACACTGCTGATCCCATAAATAAGCGTATCAGAAAGTAGTTCTCGTAACTTTTTCAAAAGGAAGAATTAGATTGTGCTATGTAAGTAAACAAAGATCTTTCCCTGCGGACGAGATGACAAGTCAAAGGTTATTTGCTTGCTATTAACTTTTCAAGTGCATGTACTCCAAGCAGATAACTTTGTTTCCCAAAGCCCGTGATAATGCCATCTGCTACAGCTCCTGTTAGCGTACGTTCTCGGAATTCTTCGCGCGCATGGATATTGGACAGATGTACTTCCACGATGGGAATATCAATTAACTCAAGAGCATCACGGATCGCCACTGAGGTATGCGAGAACCCTCCAAAGTTAACAATGACTCCGTCAAAATTACTATCCATCAACGACTGAATAGCTTCGACCAGTTCTCCCTCTAAATTACTTTGGAAGAAAGTCATTTCATGATCGGGAAACGAATCGATAAGCAACTGTTCGATGTCTTCAAGTGTATCGGCGCCATATTGCTCGGGATCGCGTTTACCCAGCATATTTAAATTGGGTCCATTCAAAACTGATATTTTCATAGAGATACCTCAGCTGCAATCTTTTCTTTCAACTCAACCATCCGCACCTCGCTGACTGATACGTTATGTCCCAGTGCCATCACTTGATTTGTTTTATAGAGGGGGATCAGGTGCACGTGAGCATGCGGCACTTCCAATCCCTGAACGATAACGCCGGTCCGCAACGGATTAAGTGCCTCATCAATTGCTTTTGCAATATGTCGGGATACCGCCATTGTGCTCTGCATCAAATCGTCCGGCAGATCAAAAAAGTAGTCGACCTCTTTCTTGGGAACCACCAACGTATGTCCCTCAGCGATGGGATTGATATCTAAAAAAACGATATGATCTTCGGTTTCGGCTACTTTATGACAAGGAATCTCACCTTCAATAATCTTCGTAAATATCGTAGACATGGTAATTGTTGATTTTCAATTATCGGATTTTTGAGTGCACATTATAAATATCAACAAAACAGTTATAATTTTTCATTTTTAATTCCTAATTCATAATGCATTGTTCATCAATAACTATTTGATAGCTCGATACTCCATTTCTGACTCATCAACTGTGATAACCCCTTCATCAATCCCCCAGTCCAAATAGCCCAGCACTTCCGACAAAACTAAAAATAAGGCTCCTTTTTCTATAGCATCAGCAAAAATACAGTGAGATAACTCCAATAACGTCATCGACTCCTTGCTCAATAACTGTTTAATTTTCTGATATCGCTTTTTGTGTTCGTTAAGGTGATGATCAGCAACCGACGCCGCATGTTCTATTATTTCCCCATGACCCGGTAGCACCAGCCCACCCTGCTCGCTAATCCATTTTAGCGATTCTCGATACTGCAATAAGCTCCTATTCCGTTGATCCGTTTCCGCATCAAAATTAATCAAAGCATTTGTGCTGATATGCCCCAACAACAAATCCCCACCAAAAATAACACCTTTGTCACTTTTGTATGATACATGACCGGGAGCATGGCCGGGAGTATGCACAACTTTGAATGAAAGCTCACCGCTGTTAAGAACCGCTCCCTCTTGGATCCATTCGGGTTCAATCGCCAGCTGAAATTGCTGCAGCCAATCGAGCTGATTAACCATATTCTGAATATCACCTTTGGGAATACCATGTTTTTGAAAAAACGCTTCAAATAAGTCGGCATCATCATTCCCTCCAAAGTTTGAGCGCTCCAGGGGATGCCCGAACACCGTTGCTCCCGCACGATCGGCAAGTCGGGCAGCCTGTCCGTAGTGATCCGGATGCCCATGAGTAAGCCAAATCTCATCAATATCTTCGATCGTTAGTTCCTGTTCACTTAGATGATAACGAACACACTCAAAGGCATCATCGGTATATTGCCCGGTATCAACCAGTACATTTTTCTCATCTTTAATTAGATAGCTGAAAACATCTCCCACAGCAAATGGGGTGGGAATCTTAATAGGATAAATAGAATACTCTTTTAAAATATCGGGTCGCAACACACTTTCGTTTTAAATTTTAAAATACGTTGAAGGTACCATTTTTTTAATGAAATCGACCAATTTCCTCTCCCTTTATTCTACATTTTAGGAAAATAAAATTTTACCTGATTTTTCCTTGAAATTAGTTGGTCGAAATCCGTATATTTGGAATCTGTTTTTGACCCAAGAGTCGGTAGCTCAGTTGGTAGAGCAACGCCCTTTTAAGGCGTGGGTCGTGGGTTCGATCCCCTCCCGACTCACAATATGAAAAGAAACTCTCTCTAAGCCTCTGCTGGTTGATAGCCTCAGAGGCTTTTTTTGTATAATTCGGAGTAAACGGTTAATAATTTTGGAATTTATACACCGTTAACTTTCGTTGAATGTGACACATATTTATCCCAATTTTAGTTGTTTTCACTTAATACGTTTCTATGCCCGAGAATAAGAAGAAGCAAAACCCGAACAAAAACGATCAGAAAAAGAATAAAGGACTTAAGGGTCCCGGAGGCAAACATCAGTACACCTTTTACTGGATTGTCTTAGCAGCCCTTTTTGGCTTTTGGTTATTCAGCTCACAAAGCGGCGGAATTTTTGGCGGCCCACCCACTATTGATTACAGCGAATTTCGTAATCAAATCACCTCCGGCAATGTCCAGAAGGTTCTCATTCAAGGTGAACAAGTCACCGGTGATCTCAAAGAAGCAACGCGACTTAAAGCCGCCGAAAACGATACCACTCACTATAAAAGCTTTAACACCTATCTTCCTTCTTTTGGGGATGATAAATTGATGAGTATGCTCGAGGATAACGAGGTGCAAGTAGAAACACGTCCTAAAAGTGACTTTAACTGGTGGACCGTCCTACTCTGGGGACTACCTCTTATTTTCCTCATCATGATTGGCTTCCAATTCTTCCGACAAATGCGCATGCAGGGACAAAACATGTTCAAGATCGGTGAAAGTAAGGCCAAGCTACAGGATGCCGAAACAGTCAACACCACATTTGATGATGTGGCCGGTCTTGAAGGAGCCAAAACAGAACTCCAAGAGGTTGTTAGTTTCCTTAAAGATCCCGATCAATTTGACTCGTTAGGTGGAGAACTTCCCCGCGGTCTGTTAATGGTAGGCCCTCCGGGTACCGGTAAAACACTACTTGCTCGTGCCGTTGCCGGTGAAGCAGGCGTACCATTTTTTACGATTACCGGTTCTGATTTTATGGAGATGTTTGTAGGCGTTGGCGCCAAGCGCGTGCGCGATATGTTTGAGAAAGCCAAAGAAAAAGAACCTGCAATCATTTTTATTGACGAAATTGACTCAATCGGACGTAAGCGTGGTGCCGGACTCGGTGGCGGTCATGACGAACGAGAACAGACGCTCAACCAACTGCTCTCCGAACTCGACGGATTCGAGAAAAACGAAGGCGTTGTCGTAATGGCAGCGACCAACCGTCCCGATATTTTGGATAAAGCATTACTGCGTCCCGGCCGCTTTGATCGTCAGATCACCGTACATCTGCCTACGCAGGAACACCGTGAGCAAATTCTGAAAATCCACTCTCAAAACAAGAAGGTTTCAGAAGATGTGGATCTTGAAGAAATTGCCCGTTCAACCCCCGGCTTTAGCGGTGCCGATCTCGAAAACCTGCTCAATGAGGCTGCTCTTATTGCTGCACGATACAAACGAAAGGCTATTGAACAGCAAGATATCGATCAGGCCCGCGACAAGGTAATGATGGGACTTAAACGTGAAGGCATCAGGCTTACTGACCACGAGAAAAAGCTTTTAGCCTACCACGAAGCCGGTCATGCTATTGTTGCAGCGGTATTATCTAACACCGATCCCATCCACAAGGTAACCGTAATTCCACGTGGTAAAGCAATGGGCGTAACTATGCAGATGCCTGACAAAGAGAAATATTTATACGAAAAGAAATATATGCTCGACCGTATGGCCGTAATGATGGGCGGACGCGCTGCAGAAAATCTCATCTTTGATACGGCCACAAGCGGTGCCGAAAATGATCTTAAGCAGATTCGCAAACTGGCCCGCAAGATGGTGCTCGACTGGGGTATGAGCGATAAATTTAACAATATTGCCTTCGGTAGTCAGCGCGAACAGGTATTCCTGGGCGAACAGATGGGAAGCTCTAAGGAGTACAGTGAAAACACAGCCCGTGAAGTAGACGAGGAGGTCCTTAGAATACTCAAAGAGGCCTATGACCGCGCCATGACCGCCATTAGCGAACACAGAGATATCCTGGATAAACTTGCTGATGAGCTTATTGAACACGAAGAGGTATCCGGCAAAAAAGTCATGCAATGGTTGAATGGAACAGCAGAAGAGGAAGCAACTGAAGAAGAGAAGCAGGAGAAAACAGAGGATGACACCAAATTAAAAGAGAACGAAGAGCCTGCTGACGAAGAAGAATAACTGATATATTCTTCAAGCTTTAGGATTTTGCATAAATGTATCGCAGTTTCCATTTATGGAATAGAAATTACACGCTGCAAATATCTTGGTACTTTCTAAACAAAAAGCACTTAAATGATGACAAACTATAAAATCATCTTTGAGAGCGGAGTAACGGTAGATATAACAGCTGGCAGCATTGAGTTAAACGATGTTCTAGATAAAGTTGAGGTTAAGGATGATGATGGCAAAGAAATGGAAGAACTATATCTCAACTTTGAGGATATTTCTGCTATAATCCCTCAATCTTAAACATCCCTCATTTTTATTCGAAACTGGATGATCAAGCCCTTTCTATAGGTTTTTATCCTACATTTTTGTAAAGTTAATTTTATCAGGTAGTTAACTATTATCAATATATAAGGAGGGACTATGCTAAAAGAATTTAAAGAGTTTGCCATTAAAGGGAATGTGGTGGATATGGCTGTGGGTATTATCATTGGAGCAGCTTTTACCGGGGTTGTTCAATCACTTGTTAAAGATGTATTAATGCCACCATTGGGACTGCTGATGGGAGGAGTGGACTTTTCGGAATTTTTTATTGTCCTCAAGGAAGGAAGTATTCCCCCTCCATATGCCACCATATCCACTGCCCAAGAAGTTGGAGCCGTTACCCTAAATTACGGCCTGTTTATTAATACTGCTATTAGCTTTTTAATCGTAGCCTTTGCCGTTTTTATTCTGATACGCTACATCAACAAGCTGAAACGACCTGAAGACACCCCCGAACCGGTAGCACCATCAATTAAAAAATGTGACTATTGCTTTTCTGATATCTCCGTAAAGGCAACACGTTGCCCACACTGCACTTCGGAGCTGCAAGAATAGCCGCTTAAAAATTGCAGCTTTAAAACTCTCAGCAACGTAGCAATTAATAACATCTGGTTACGCAGCAGATCAACAAAACCAGATTAAGTACAATTCTTTCACACAAATACTGCCACAATCAGTGTGTATAGTACGGCACCAATTCCGGCAGCCACAAGAGCCAGCGGAATTTGTGTTTTAACGTGATCCATTAAATCACTGCCGGTAGCCAGCGAAGAAAGAATGGTTGTATCCGAGATGGGAGAACACTGATCTCCGAATACACTGCCGCCTACGACCGCTCCAAAGCAAAGCGTAATAAAGAATGGATCAGGCAATATGGCCCAGGCCAGCGGCATCGCCACTGGAAATACCACCGCATAGGTTCCAAATGAGGTCCCCGCTGCAAAAGCAATCAACATACATAATCCCATTAAGATAGCAGGTAAAAACATCGGCGCAATGGAATCGCCAACAAGAGCGACCACATACTCAGCTGTACCCACCGATTCCGCTACCTCCTTCAATGTTACTGCCAAGGCCAGAACAATAGCGCCTATCGTTACTCCCTTGCAACCATCCACAAAACCATCCATTACGGTTTTAAGCTCCATGCCCTTAGCCAGAGCTACAAACATTCCGGTCAACACCGCCAGCACAAATGCCTCCGCAATTAACAGCATTGGATCTTCGGTATTGCCCATAATATAAAAGGTGGTTATATAGGGGATGATCGCTACTCCCAAGAGCGTACCAATAGGACCAAAGAAATCAATCAATCCCGAATTATAATCTTCCGGGATATCCATTTCTGTTAATTCTTTTGAGGACATTGGCTCAGAATCATCACGGTCCAGCTTACCAGTTTCACGAGATCGTTTTATGGCTTCACGCATCTTTTTACCGGGGACCCATGGCAACAACTCCCAAGCAAAAAGCAAAGTCATCAAGAGCGCAAAAATACCGTAAAAATTGAATGGAATAGCTTGGAAAAAGAATGCTACGGCATCTTGCGTAGTTTCAAAAAGGGGGATTGTGCCCACCACCAATCCACCAATATAAATGGGCCATACATTAAATGGAATTACCGTAGCTGCCGGTGAAGCGGTAGAATCTACCATATAGGAACTTTCTTCGTGCGAAACGCCCTGTTCATCAGAAATGGGTCGCACAGTTGCTCCAGTTAAGACCGTACTGATCGTGCCCCCCTGGTGAAAAACCAAGCCCATCATCCAGGTAAAAAATTTGGCGGATTTAGGTCCACGGACGATTTTACTACCGGCCCACTCAGCAAAACGTTCAGCGCCGCCGGTGCGCGTCCATATACCGATAAGTCCACCCAGCGACCATAAGTAGACCAGCAAGATAAGCGCAAAGTTTTCGGTACCTATCGAGGGTATCAGGTAGGCATCTACAACATTTAGATTGCCGGATATAAATCCCCCTAACACAATACCTACAAACAGGGAGCTTACCACCTCTTGAGTCCAAAACGCTAACACGATAGCAATAAGCGGCGGGAGCACTGACCAAAATCCATAATGGTCTCCATATTGGGGAAGCTCACCCGCAAAAACGATCCCTAATGCCATCACAATAAGGGCAATTATGATATTGATACGATTTCCTTTGGACAATTGAGAAAGAATTGAGCTGTTGGTATCTGTCATCCTCTGTTTGGTTGTTATTCAAAAGGTCACCGCAATCTGTATAAAAGCGTCCTTCAAATCAAATTTGTTGAACATAGCATTAAATCCTCATTTTACTATATTAGCCAAGTGCTAACTGACAGGTAAAACATAGAGACATTATGGGCTACTCTGATTTTGGTTTCCGGGAATACTTCCGAAGCATTTTGGGGATTGCCGTTTTTTTCTTGGTCTTCCTAATATTTACTCCCATCATACTTTTTCTACTGCTTATCTCTTTTGGCAAAGCATCAAATCTAGTCGTAGAGAAGATTGCCCCAATCATGGTGCGTCCCACCATGTGGATCAGCGGCATCTCATTTGATGTAAAAATGCATGCTGATGAACTGACAAGCCCTGCCGTTTTTATCATCAATCACAGCTCTACGGTGGATGTCCTTACCCTGCTGGCGCTGGGATTGCCCAAAATACGTTTCGTAGCTAAATGGGAATTTCAGTACAACCCAATTTTCCTGATTCTGGGTCGGCTTACCGGACAAATTTTTATAAAGCGCGAAAAGTCTGATAAAGCTATTCAAACACTAAAAAAAACACATCAACGTATTAAACGCGATCAGCTTTCAGTTATGATGGCCCCCGAGGGATCGCGCAAACATCCCGGCATCATCGGTCCATTTAAAAAAGGTCCCTTTCGGATGGCTATGGATTTGGACTACCCCATTGTGCCCATCTATTTTGAAGGGAATCGCGACCTCAGCAAGGGAGGCACTATGATCACTAAGTCAGGTAAAGTTACGGCCCACATCCACGAAGCTATTGATGTTTCGGACTGGACCATTGACACGTTATCAGACCATATTAAAGAAGTTCGACAACGATATTTAGATTGGGCAGGTGTCGAAGATGATGATGTAAGGCCAATTTCATGAAATGAAGCCTTCGGGAGTACAACTCCCTTGAAACCTTAAAGCCAATAGTTTTTGGGAGTATAACGCCCTTCATATTTTGATCACCAAACTTTTTAGTTACGAAGGAGTTGTACTCCTGAAGCAATAAAAACGACAAAAAGAGTTTCTCCATGAGTATTCTCAACATAGAAATAAAAGCCCGCTGCAATCAGCCCGATCGCATCCGCAAAATACTTATCGAGCACAATGCCGATTTTAAAGGCACTGATCATCAAATTGATACCTATTTTGACGTACCTGAAGGGAGGCTAAAACTGCGTCAAGGTACAATCGAAAACAACCTCATTTTTTATAGGCGTGATAACAAATCCGGACCCAAAACCTCAAACATCAACTTAGTCCCGGCCGTACATCCTAAAAAGCTACATGCACTGCTTGATAATGCCCTGGGCACTAAGATAGTCGTGGATAAAGAACGAGAAATCTATTTCATCAATAACGTCAAATTTCATATCGACGAAGTGAAAGAACTTGGCAATTTTGTAGAAATAGAAGCTATCGACGAAGACGGCACTATAGGAGAAAAAAAGCTTCGCGAACAGTGTCAGAAATACCTAGAGCTATTTGATATTTCGGATAATCAACTCATTTCCCATTCCTATTCCGATATGCTTTTGAGTGCCACAGAATAATTTTAGTTTATAATTATATATTTCTGGTCATACAAACTGCTGATATTAGCATTCGAGGACTAACAAAAGTATGTTATATTTAAATGCGATATCTTGTTTTAAGTCTTAAAAAAGCTTATTCATGACCACTGAACCACAAGTTTTATTTTTCTGATGATTTCATTTTCCCCAAACAGCCCTAAATATTACCAGATATATGAAAAGCTACTGGAGAAAATTCAGTCCGGGGAATACGAAGAAAATGACCGTTTTCCCAGTGATACCGAACTCGTTGAGCAATTTGACGTAAGTAGGGGCACCGTTCGTGAAGCAGTTAAAATGCTTATCAATCAGGGATACTTGGTTCGTGAACAGGGAAAAGGCACCTTTGTGACCTACAAGAAAATTGAGCAAACATCCGATCAGCTCATCGGTTTTAGTGAGCTGATGAAACGCAACAATATCAAACCAGACGCTAAGATTCTCCACAAAGAGATTATTACTCCACCAGAAGAGTTAAAAGAGCGTATGCATTTGTCGGGAGATGATAAAGTTGTACATATAATCAGGGTTCGATATGGCGATAGTCTTCCATTAATTATTGAACGCTCCTACTTTAATTATCGTCTGTTCAAACCCATCTATGATAAAAACCTGGAAGACAACTCTATTTTTAAATTATTATACGACCATACCGATATTCGCCTGGGGGAAGCCGTTCAGAACATCGAGGCAATCAACGCCGGAGAGCCTGAGCATAAAATGTTAAACATTCCTATCGGTACGCCTCTGCTGCTATTGAAGCGACTCATCCAAACTAAATCAGGAGAATACTTCCAATATTCCGAGGATGTATACCGAAGCGATCGAATCAGTTTTACCACAAAAACAATGTCATACGATCGCACCCATACCGAAACAGGATTGCCCATAGATATCTCCGAGCAACGGATATCATGACACAACTTTGTCGCTAAGGCGCTGTATTCCAGCATATTAGCATGGTGAAATAATTATTTTCTGTTCATAAACATTTTTCTTGACTTATTGTAACCGGTTTCACAACTTGATTATAAGTTGTATAGACAACCATACATTAATACAAATAATTGCCATCCATAATATTTAAACCCGCTTACCATGTATGATCAGTATATATTAGCACTCGACCAAGGTACTACCAGTTCCCGATCCATCATCTTTGATCGTAAAGGTTCCATTGTATCATCAGCCCAGGCCGAATTTCAACAAATTTATCCGAATGCCGGATGGGTGGAACATGACGGAAATGAGATATGGTCTACTCAAGCCAGTACAGTGGCCGAGGCAATCGCCAAGGCGGGTATTAACGGCAACAATATCGCAGGAATCGGCATAACCAATCAACGCGAAACAACACTCATTTGGGACCGCGAAACCGGCAAACCGGTTTATAATGCCATTGTGTGGCAAGATCGACGTACCTCTGATTATTGTGATAAGCTTAAAGAGCAGGGACATGCTCAGATGATTCAGGAAAAAACAGGCCTGATGATTGATTCCTACTTTTCAGCTACCAAAATCCGGTGGATCCTCGAAAATGTGGAAGGCGTAAGAGAGCGGGCGGAAAAAGGAGAACTGGCTTTCGGTACTATGGATAGCTGGCTGGTATGGAAATTCACTGGCGGTGACTTTCATATTACGGATGCCACCAACGCCTCTCGAACCATGCTATACAACATTAAAGAGGGTCAATGGGATGATGAACTTATTGAATTAATGGATATTCCCAAGTCATTATTGCCGGAAGTTAAACAATCAAGTGAAGTCTACGGGCATACCCGTACCACCATTTTCTCAAGTAAAATTCCCATTGCTGGAATAGCGGGCGACCAACAGGCAGCGCTATTTGGTCAACGCTGCGTAAAATCCGGAATGGTCAAAAACACCTACGGTACCGGCTGTTTTATGATTATGAACACCGGCGACAAGTTTATAAAATCTGAAAATAACCTTCTTACAACCATTGCCTGGGAAGTCGACGGGGAGGTACAATATGCACTTGAAGGCAGCATCTTTATTGGCGGAGCCATTGTACAGTGGCTGCGCGACGAACTTGGCCTAATTCGACAGTCCACCATTGTAGAAGCATTGGCAAAGACTGTTCCCGACAACGACGGCGTATATATTGTTCCGGCCTTCGCGGGCCTTGGCGCCCCACACTGGAATCAACATGCAAGGGGTACCATAGTAGGTATGACGCGCGGGACAAATTCCGGTCACTTTGCGCGAGCAGCCCTGGAAGCTATAGCTTATCAAACCCGGGATGTACTTAAAGCAATGGAAGCCGACTCGGGGATTGATATACGTGAGCTGCGTGTAGATGGCGGAGCCACCGAAAATGATCTGCTCATGCAATTCCAGTCAGATATCCTTGGAGCCCCCGTAATACGTCCGAAAATTCTGGAAACCACAGCACTCGGCGCTGCTTACCTGGCCGGACTGGCAGTGGGATATTGGGAAAGTCAGGAAGAAATAAGCGAACAATGGCAAGAGGACAACCGTTTTGAAACTAAAATGGATCCCCAAGAAGCAGAGAGCTTAATAGCCGGATGGGAGCGTGCCCTCAAGGCGGCCAATGCCTGGTCGAAAGCATAGCATCGCAGAGAACTCATAGTAATTACCAAATTAACCATTTTTGTTATGAATATTGATAGAACAACCATGCTGGATAAAGTCAAAAAGGAAACTGACTTTTGGGATATTGTCATTATCGGTGGGGGAGCAACCGGACTTGGGGCTGCTGTTGATGCTTCTTCGAGGGGATACAAGACCCTTTTACTGGAGCAACATGATTTTGCCAAGGGAACCTCAAGCCGATCCACGAAATTAGTACACGGCGGCGTTCGGTATCTACAGCAAGGCAATGTTGCACTGGTCTTGGAAGCCCTGAGAGAACGGGGCCTGTTGATCCAAAATGCTCCTCATCTTGTAAAAAATCAGTCGTTTATTGTCCCCAACTACGATTGGTGGGAAGGACCTTTTTACGGCATCGGCATGAAAGTGTATGACATGCTGGCCGGTAAGCTGGGCATTGGTAAATCAAAAAATTTATCGCGAGAAAAAACCCTTGAATTACTCCCCACCATCGAATCAGAGGGACTAAAAGGCGGCGTTATTTATTATGACGGGCAATTTGATGATTCCCGACTGGCGATAAACTTAGCTCAAACGGCAAGCGATCATGGTGGCTATACCATCAACTATGCCAAAGTTACGGGGCTTCTTAAAACCAATGATGCCGTAAGCGGTGTAACGGCAAAAGATCAGTTAACCGGCGAAGAGTTTGAAGTCAACGCTCGTGCCGTTGTCAATGCCACCGGCGTTTTTACCGACGATATTCTGGAAATGGACGACTCCGATGCCCAGGATATTATAGTGCCAAGCCAAGGCGTACATATCATGCTTGACAAAGATTTTCTACCGGGTGATAGCGCCATCATGGTCCCCCACACCGAAGATGGACGCGTGCTATTTGCCGTGCCATGGTACGACAAGATTCTGGTCGGTACTACAGATACTCCTGTTGAATCCCCGTCGCTCGAACCCATGGCCATGGAAGAAGAAGTTGATTTTATTTTAGCTCATGCCAAACAGTACCTCACCGGAAATCCAACACGGGATGATATCCAAAGTGTATTCGCAGGACTGCGTCCGCTCGTTAATACCAGCGGATCAAAAGACACCGCTGACATATCACGCGATCATACCCTTCTGGTTTCCCTGTCGGGACTGGTCACCATCGCAGGCGGTAAGTGGACCACCTACCGAAAAATGGCCGAAGACACCATCGATAAAGCAGCTACGGTGGCAGGGCTAAACGAACAAGATTGTATTACGGAAGACCTACGTATTCACGGCTGGCTAAAAAATGTCGATCGCGAAGAACACCTGCACTATTACGGATCTGACAAAGTAGCTGTAGAAAAAATCATTGAAAATAATCCCGAAATGGGCGAACCGCTACACGAGCGCCTGCCTTATCTCAAAGCCGAAGTCATTTGGGCCGTACGAAATGAAATGGCGATTACCGTTGAAGATGTGTTGTCGCGCCGGACACGAGCCCTGCTCCTCGACGCAAAAGCCAGTATAGAAATGGCCCCCGAAGTGGCACGACTTATGGCCCAAGAAGTCGGGCTTGACGAGCAATGGCAGAAAACACAAGTAGAAGAATACACTCAGATAGCTGAAAAGTACATCTTTTCGTAACAATAAAACTCAAAAATAACCAAGGATTGAGTACACCTTTGTAAAACTCTCACTCTCTAACTCATACTCTTATGTCTCCATATATCGCAGAAATAATAGGAACAGCCATTCTCATGCTGCTTGGAAATGGTGTAGTCGCTAATGTTTTGTTAACAGACAGTAAAGGAAAAGACGGTGGTTGGATTGTCATTACGTGGGGATGGGGTATTGCTGTTTTTGTCGCCGTCTATGTAGTCGGACAATTCAGCGGAGCCCACATTAATCCCGCGGTAACCGTAGGTCTTGCCGGAGCCGGTCTCTTCGATTGGGCACAGGTACCCATTTATATTCTTGCCCAACTATTAGGAGCAGCGATAGGAGCACTGCTCGTTTGGCTGGCGTACAAAGATCATTTTGCCAAAACCGACGACAGCAATTTAAAACTCGCCGTTCATTCTACCATACCTGCCATTCGAAATTATCCGAATAATGTAATGACCGAAGCCATCGGTACAATCATGCTTGTCTTTGGCGTATTCTATCTGGTGGAACCCGGCTTCATTTCTTCAAACGGTGACATGCTGAAAACCATCACTATTGGTGGACAGGAAATTGGATTTGGTCTCGGTTCCCTTTCGGCCCTTCCCGTGGGATTGTTAGTACTTGGAATCGGCTTATCCCTTGGCGGACCTACAGGATATGCGATCAATCCGGCCCGTGATCTTGGTCCTCGAATCATGCATGCCATTCTCCCCATCCCGGGCAAAAGAGACAGTGACTGGGCATATTCCTGGGTTCCGGTGGTAGGACCCATTTTAGGCGCCCTGATTGCCGCCGGATTATACCTGTTACTCCAATAGCAGATATTTAACACCTTCACTTTCACCCACTAAGCTTTTTATTATGGAAAAATCAGCCATACATGCCCTAACTATAGCTATACTTTTACTCATCATTACCATTTTTCCGTCTCAAAGTGCGGCACAAGACGTATCATTCAGTAACAATGGCTGGGAAACCCAGCTTACCGGAGCATTTCCAGTATTTATGGTTGGCTCGAATCACCAGGATTACAGCACCGGCAACAGCGATCAGTTTTCCACCAGAGTCATGTCGGGTTTTAATCCAGCAAATCTGACTTTTACCGTTACCGCCCCTACTCAAAAAGGGATCACCGTTTCGGGTATTGTGCAAATTAACACCCACCTTCAAGGGCCGGGCATCCAAAACGACGGGCTGTTCGAAAGCCGTATTGCCCAGATAAAGATCGCGGGTGATTTTGGAACCATTCATGCCGGCAAGGGATTTGGAATTTTTAACAGTAACTCCATCGGTGACAATGGCAGCGGTTTAGGGGTTGGTCGATTCGGTGGACCGGATGCCGCCGATGCTACTCTCGGACGCATTGGAACCGGCTATACCTATGCCAATTTTAACCCCCGAGTAACTTATACAACCCCAGAAATCAACGGTTTTACTATTAAAGCCGGATTCATAAATCCGGAAAAGCCAAACGGAAGCGGAAACCGATCAGCTGATTTAGAAACCTCCACGCCTCGCATAGAAGCCCAAATCCACTTCAATAGAGCATTTGACTTCGGAGACATGCAGTTTTGGAGCAGCGGGCTTTATCAAAATGTAGACGTCGTCGGTCAGGATTTCTCCTATGCCTTTTCGGGATGGGAGCTCGGATCCAAACTGCAAACAGATGCCCTGACTCTGCTCGGCTCCTATTCCCGAACCAACAGCATCGGCGCCGACGGGCTTATTGGACTCAATATTTCCGGAGGTACCGGCCTTGACCAAGCCGATGTTGCAGCAAGCCAGTGGTATCTGGAGGCCACCTACGACTTAGAAAATATACTTATCGGCGGTAGTTACGGCGAAGGCCATCAAGATTCCGAAACCACCCCGGTTGGCTCATCACCCGCTATCAAAAACCAACTGGCTATGATCTTTGCCCGCATGCCCGTTACCGATAATCTTATGGTCATGATGGAACTCCAAGACTTCTCTTCGGATGCCCAGGCTGATTATCAGGCGATAATATTGGGCACACAGTTTTCATTTTAACAAGCTATTCCCTTCTAAGATCGGATGATCATCACAGCACCGGATTTATGATCATCCGATATATGGTTCTCTAGAAATCCATGCGTTGGATTAAGGCCACGTTTTTATATTTTCGGGAGTCCTTTACGAATTTCAGCATTGAATCATGGCTAAAAATAATCCCGAAGCAAAACAAAAACAGTCCGAAGAAGGTGATCAGCGCAAAGCCGATGTCACATACCGACGTCAACCCAATGCCATTGCCGAGCATCAAGTTAAAGGACAACGCGTTATATTCCGCTCAGAGAATAATATCGAGCTCAGAATTACCGTCCATACCCATGAAATCATCCAGCTGAAATATGTACTTGAAGGCGATCGTCCCAGCGACTTTTCCTATGCCGTGGCTCCCGATTTCCGTACCAATAATCCTGATTTTGCGATACGCGAAACGGAAAAATACATTGAAATTACTACGGATACGCTCCTGTGCCGTATCGCTCGAAAAGATATGCGGGTTAGCTTTAGGGATACCAACGGCACACTACTATCCAAAGACAAGAAACCCTTTCACCGCAAAGACAGCATCATGAAGGGCATTACTGAAGTCAAGATCTCCAAAGAAGCACCCGACGACACACGCTACTTTGGGTTAGGAGACAAAATTACCGCCGACGGCATGCTGCGAGGTAAATCATTCGAAAACTGGAATACCGATGCCTATTCCTATGAGCTTGATGAGCATCATGACCCACTCTACCGAAGCATCCCCTTTTATACCGTACTAAATTCGGATGGCCAGGCCTATGGCATCTTTCTGGACAACCCCTACCGCTCCCATTTCGATTTTGATTCTAAGGATAACAACACCTGCACCTTTTCGGCCGAAGGCGGATGCATGAACTACTACTTTATCTACGGTCCGGAGCTGACAACTGTATCCGAGCGCTACTCCACCCTTACCGGCACGCCCGATCTGCCCCCGCTATGGGGACTCGGCTATCACCAATGCCGCTGGAGCTACTATCCCGAGGAACGGGTACGCAAGCTGGCCGAAACCTTTCGCGAAAAGAAAATCCCCTGCGATGCTATCTATCTCGATATCGACTACATGGACGATTACCGCGTGTTTACCTGGAATAAGGATCGCTTCCCCGATCCCAAAAAACTGATCAGCGACCTCAAAGAAAAAGGCTTTGAAACCATTATCATGATCGATCCGGGCATCAAAGCGGATGAGGATTATGAAATATATCAACAGGGATTAGAGAATGATTACTTCTGCAAACGCCCCGATGGTGAACTAATGATCGGTCCCGTATGGCCGCCCAAAACAGTATTTCCGGACTACACCCATCCCAAAGTCCGCAGTTGGTGGGGCGACCTATACGAAGATTTAATAACCAATAAAGGCGTCAGCGGCGTATGGAACGACATGAACGAACCTGCCGTCTTTGAAGTCAAGGCGAAAACCTTTCCCGATAATATTCGGCATCACTACGAAGGCGAACAAGCCAGCCACAAAAAAGCCCATAATATCTACGGCATGCAGATGGCCCGCGCCTCGTACCAAGGCATCAAAAAACATAACCGGGGCAAGCGTCCCTTTCTGCTTACCCGCGCCAACTTTTCCGGCGGTCAGCGTTACGCCGCCCTGTGGACCGGCGACAATATCGCCAACTGGGAGCACCTGCGCCACGCCCTCGAGCAGTGCGTTCGGCTCAGCATCTCCGGCTACTCCTTCGTAGGCACAGATATCGGCGGCTTCGTCGATGAACCCAGCGCCGAACTCTTCACCCGCTGGCTACAGCTGGGCGTCTTCCACCCGCTCTTCCGCAACCACACCATGGGCTACGATGAAGAAGGGGCCGACGTCGTCAAAGAAGACCAGGAAAAACAGAAAAAACTGCAGTCCGACGCCGACCAAGAGCCCTGGACCTTCGGCCCAAAATACACCAACATCAATCGCTCCGTCATTGAGCTCCGCTACCGGCTGCTGCACTATCTATACACCGCATTTCACGAATATGTAGAGCACGGTACCCCGATATTACGCCCCACAGCTTTTTACAACCAGTCCAATACCAAATCCGTTAATTCGCGCGATACCTTTTTGTTTGGGGATCAGATTTTAGTCGCGCCCGTTATTGAGAAAGGTGCACACGGCAGAAAAACCTACCTCCCTTCCGGCCACTGGTACGACTATCGCACCAATGAGCTCCTCGAAGGTGACAACACTCACCAAGTTGATGCGCCCATTTCTGAGATCCCCTTCTTTGTTAAAGCGGGGACGGTGCTGCCCCTTCGCGAAGTGATGCAATACACTCGCGAACGCGAGCCTGAACTGCTCGAGCTCAATGTATACTACGGAACGAAATTAAGCGAAAGCAGCCTGTATGAAGATCAAGGAGAAGGGTTTACTCACAACGAGGGTGACTACCGTTATACCACCTTCCACTTCGAATCGAATCCCCAGAAAAAAACCGTACGATTAACCGCCGAAAGAGAGGGCACTTTTAAACCACAATATGGCACGGTGAAAATCAATCTCATTGGGCTGCCGTTTGAACCTGAAAATATTGAAGCAGACGGACGGTCGGTCGCTATCCAGAAAACATCCGAAGAGCAGTCGGTATACACTTTTGAAGCTGACACTGATTTTGAAACTATTACCATATACTGATATCCCTGATAGCTGTCACAGGGATTCCCCTATATTTTGAATACCACCACCTTCCTATTCTATAACTACCTGTTTTTTAAACACTTATACTAAATATAGAGGGAGATTATTATGAGATCACTGTTTGCTTTTATCCTGTGCGCCTGTTTTTCACTCGCTATTACATTCGATGCCGTTGCTCAAGATATGCCTGAGGCTAAAAAGATGGAAGGACATACCTGGCACCAGGTGGTGATGATTAAATTTAAACCCGGCATGGTAGATTCCGCCGCAAAAATTATCGACGATCATTTTATGAAAGCCGGCATGGAGATGGAATCGGATATGCCCGGTCCGCAAATTATGCGGCTGCGCTCCGGTGAATGGGACATGCTGATGGTTTGGACCATGAAGGGTATCGAAGATATGAATTGGGAAACATCGCCCGATGATGCCAAGTGGATGGCCCAAATGGCTGAGCAGGAAGGCGGTATGGACAAAGCGATGAAGCTCATGAAGAGCTATGTATCGCTCATCGATAACTCCACATCGTACTTGGCTACCACGCGGGATATGGCGGGCGAAGCGATGGGCAGCCGGGAGTAAATCATTCTTGCTTTTAATTCCCTCCCACAGAGAGCTGCGGGATTGTTTCGACGGTTTTCAATCGAATCAATGGGTGGGGTACTTAACGATCGCAATCCAAAGGACACACCCCGATTTTTGGAAAATCACAAAAATCACCCCTCTTGATAGAGGGGAATTATTACTGCTATCTTCTAATTACACAACCCTAAAAAGCAACTCACAAATCCCCTCCTTGGGAGGGGTGCGCGTATCGATTTGCAGTCTTCAAATCGATGGGGTGGGTTTGTGCACAGATGAAATATTAACACACCTTTCTCTCCGAATAAGACGGTGTATGCTAAGAGGAGATATTTTTCTTGCTGATTTTCCTCACGCCATCTTTTAAACAGCTTTTAATCCCTTCCCATGGAGAGCTGCGGGATTTATTTGATGGTTTTCAATCGAATCAATGGGGTGGGGTACTTAACGATCGCAATCCAAAGGACACACCCCGATTTTTGGAAAATCACAAAAACCACCCCTCTTGATAGAGGGGAATTTATTCTTGCCATTTCTGACCTACCTAACTCATTAAGAGCAACTCAAAACACCCGCCCCCGGCATTCGACCGGAAACATCGCTATTTTTAGATCTGATTTTTCATCTGCTTGCTTCATGATTTAAAACCTGGCAAAAAACCAAAACGTTTAACTTCAAATCCCGATATCCCTATCTTACCAAACAATCGAAATTAAATGTCAGCTGAATGATCCGGGTTAGCCTTCGTTTTTACGGTGACTTAAACGACCTCCTTTTTGGCGGATTTACCGGTCCAACCGTGAAGCGCCAGCTGACAGCCCCCACTTCCGTCAAAGATCTGATCGAAGGATGCGGCGTGCCCCACACCGAAGTGGATCTTATTCTGGCCCACGACCAGCCGGTCGACTTCTCTTATCTGGTTCAAGAGGATCAACAGATCAGCGTCTATCCCTTTTTCAACCATATTGATATTCCCGCAGCAGAGCGACTCCAAAAGCCTACCCTGCCCAAAAACCGTTTTCAGGCAGATGCCAACCTGGGAAAGCTGGCGCGGTACCTGCGGATGGCCGGTTTTGATACCGCTTATATCCGGGAGCAATCAGACCGGGAGATCATCAACCAGATGCTCGGAGAACAACGTGCGCTATTGTCCCGCGACCGTAAGCTGCTGATGCATAACCTGATTGAGTACGCCTACCTGCCGCGCTCCGATGATCCCGCAGAACAACTGCTGGAAGTGTTTCAGCGCTACGATCTTTTTGACGACGCCGATCCTTTCTCTCGCTGCCCCAACTGCAACGGCCTGCTGCAATCGGTTGCCAAAGAAGAAGTTATCGACCAGCTCGAACCGCTGACCAAAAAACATTTTGATGATTTTTCGCAGTGCCCAGACTGCGGACAAATTTACTGGGCGGGCTCGCACCGACGGCGACTGGATGATCGGCTGAAAGAGATATTTAGTCGAACCTAAACGCAGTCTCTTCAAAGATTATCTCCGTGGTTCAACCTCGATCCCAAAGATCCTATACCGAATAGATCACTTTAGCTTATCAATAATCACCCGAATCTCTTTTTCCTCGAAGGTACGTATCAGGCTAAGAACATTGGGAAGCAGAAAGCCCGGAGGAGCAACAATCTTTTTGGCAACCTTTGCTATATGTTCATCCATCTCGCGGATAATATATTCCTTCTCTTGATCATCTGCATTCGCCAGGGTCACAGCCGCATTCCATGCAAAGTCCCGCGCCTTCCTGATGCTGAAATTAACAATGGCCTCATCGCTTTGCTTGCCTATCCAGTCGATCAAAAACAGCAGCGGCGATGCCCGGGAAATACGTTCCTGCATCTCATTTATGAGCTGTTCCAAGAGGGTATTCACCATCATAAAGTCCTTTTTCAGGGGCTGAATCTGTCCGTCCGGAACCGTCTCGGCCGCGGCAATACCCAGATCCAAGTTGATATGCGCATTCATTCCCAGCAGAAGATGCTGCAAGATAACCGGCTTTCGACCGCCGGGATCCACCGCCGCATCGAACGCGATCTTCCATACTAATGATACCGGTTTATCATGCCGGTAGCCCCAGAAGGCGCGAATATATTTCTTGGCAAAATCGACATCAAAACGCTCCATCCGTCGGGCATCTTCGAACTGCCCCCTCTCTATCCCTTCCGCTATCTTGGCAGTCGTTCTACGATATACAAAGGCAAAAATCGCCAGCTGACTGCCCTCATCCACCGTAATTTCGATGATATCGTCGAGCTCATCAAGTACTCCGCCAATGGTAGTAATTTCCGACATAGCTATAATCCTTCATTGAATGACTTTTACATCCAGTTATATACGATGGACGAAGGAAAGAGACAAATAGTAACGACCGATCCTCAATTATCAATAATTAAACTACCCGCCCCGGACTCTTAAACACCTGATCTCTATTCCACGCGATATAATCGACACTCGGCTCATATACCCCGCGGACCGGCTGGCTGATCCGGTCGCCGTGAAACCGTCCCAGCCATAGATCAAAGCCGTCGGTACCAATAACTTTTTCGGATACCAGGAACTGCTGTTCTTCATCTACGGTAAACGCCCCTAGATCAAATAATTTATGATGCATCGTACACAAGGCAAGGCCGTTCGTAACGTCATCCGGACCACCGTGGCTGTGCCATTTGATATGCGCCGCTTCAATGCAAATAGTCTTGGAACCGATACGGACATCAAAATCACAGACCGCGCAACGGTGTTCGTATGCCTCAAGTACGGACAATCTAAAATTCGGATCCCGAGGCTTTCTCGTCTCCGCCTCATCTTCGAGATTCAGCCCCACTTCATGGATAATATCTTCGTGGATAGTATCCGGGAAATGGGCATCCAGCAACTCCGAACAAATTTGGCTGACAAGCGAAGGCTGTTCTTTTAGAAGGTTATACACCTCAGGCAAAAAACCAGCCCGAATATCTTTATTTCTTAGTTCGGTCTTTCTCACCCCTCCACTGCTATTCAATGTTAATACATCCGCATTTTCTACTTCCCACATTCCATCGTTTTGCAATCTCCAGAATGGATAATGTGTATTGCCGGCATTGCGCGGGGTGCCGAATTCTTCAAGCAATCGCTCAAGCTCTTTTTCAATCATTTTATACGGAAGCAACCGCTGATCGTGGTTCTGGAAATAGCCAAGCGCCAACAACACCAGTAGAGGCTTGTGGGGAGCCCGCCGGTCACCGCTTTTCCAGACGGTGAGGGATTGAAAGTTATTTAGGATTTCTTCTTTGGTCATTCTGTTGTGAATAACGTTTTAAAATAATCCAGCTCATTTTCTTGCAATATAAATGGCATCGCGGTAAGATTTAGATTAATCCGTCTATCACCATGCGTAATGGTAGCAGAGTGAATATGACGGCCCCGCTCGATCAGCGATTTCCATGTTTGTTGCCGGCAGGGATACATTAAACTGCAACTAATTTCTTTGCTCTCTGGAATGGAAGCATAAGCTAATACCTGAAGCAAATCATTGCGATGCCGTTCGCGAATCTGATCACTGAAATTATACCAACCGTCTGTATTCAAATCTTCCCAGTGGTCTTTGTATTTAGCATCCACGATATGGACATGGTCTTCTTTTTCGACTACAAGATCTGGAATTAAGGAACTTTGAGAACCGATGAAAGGTGGATCCCAACGAATTGGAACAGTCGTCTCTCGTTTGCGGCCACTTTTAAGATGCCCTCCGGTCTTTTGAACTATTTTCTGCAACATTGCTTCTACATAAGATTCAAAAAGCTCCTCCATATTTAGCATCCAAGGCAATCCGCTCAAATCTCCCAGGCCGGCCAATCCTTTATTCTTATTCGCCCAAACCACCGCTTCCAATCCTTTTTCAATAGCTTCACCTTGCAAGATGGATGATTGTAAGTAATCAATCTGTAGATTGTTGGGACGTTTGGGGGGACAACCAGAAACTTTCTGTATTAGCTGATTGCAATAATCAATAAGCTGTAGCACATGGGCCCCAAAATCTCGTTGTGTTTCCAGACTTTGCCGCTGTTTCTTCAATACGAAATGGACAATCGATTTTAGTTCTCGGTTTTCTTGCAGATCAGGATAGCGACACTTGAAATTCAAAAACTTGCCCTTAGTTACCTGTTTCTGAGCATAGTCAGCCCAATCTACTTTACCCTTCGGTTTTGATCGATACCTCTCATCCATTTCAAACCGTCGATCAAGATGGCGAATTAGCTCGTCCAAGCGACCAAGAATAACACTCGATAGTACCCAGGGCGGAACCCGACGCTCAGATATTTTCAATTGCGGCATATTCAGGATATTGGGCAGCGTTCGCCATCCTGTTTTCGATAAAATAGGACCAATGCCCTGCCAACCAAAGCGCGGTTTTATGATCAGACTAAACTCATTTTTATGAGTAATGGGAGACAAAAGTGGAATAGCCCCAATGCGCGTATGTGCAGACAGCTTTAACTTTAATTGATCGCCCGAATAATAGATTTCGGGTTCAATATCGAGTTTGCTTAATGTATCTCTATTAAGATTCAGGAACTGCCGACCAAGCTTAGCCGTAATCGCATCCTCATTTCGAGCATTCACATACCGCGATAGAAATTCCGTACTCAAATAGGCCGTTTCATTATCATGAAGTTCTAATACATCTGCATGATTAGACTGTAACGACTGGGCCCACTCGGTATTTGTCTGCTTTCTTGCCATAAATCAAACGCATTAAAGCTGTTCAATTTCTTGGATATACGCATGGATAGCATCCGCAAAATTAGCTACATATCCCTGTGCCAAATACTCTTTCAGAAGTGGAATCAAATTCGTCTGCATTTGGGTAGCAGGATCGACATTTTCATGAGCAATGAAATAGGAATGACCCGGCATCAGATCAAAAGCATCTTCAGAAGCATAGTTGATAAAAATCGACAACAGTTTGTGGTAAGCATCTTGTGTAATATCACTTCCTTTGTCCTGCACCACCTCTGACTGTGGCCACATACTCAAGAAAGCAAAACGGCGACGAATAGCGACATCCAAAATAGCAATACTTCGGTCTGCCGTATTCATGGTTCCCAGAATATGCAGGTTGTCTGGAAAGGTCAGCTCCTGTCCTATATCACCGCCAAAATCATAAGGCAATTGAATTGTGCGATCTTCATACGGCTCCAATCCATAGATCGCTTCGCCAAGAACTTTTGCCAAATCGGCTCGATTAATTTCGTCAATAACCAGAAGAACATCTCCATCTGTTGAATATGCTTTTTCGACTGCATCAAGAAGATGACCCCGAGTAATTTCGAAGTTCAGGCCCAATTCACTTTGGGTTGACTTGGGAAACAATCCACCAATAAAATTTTCATAGGTGATGTTAGGATGGAATTGTATAGTCATTCCTCGATCACCATAATCTTCTGCCAACAGTTTATTAGCCAGACGCGTTTTCCCAGTGCCCGGCGGTCCTTGCAGCACGACATATTTTCGCTGCTTTAAAAGCTTACCGACCTTTGCTTGAGTAACCGTTGGCATCAGATAAGAAAAGTAGCTTCGTTTTATATTCTCAAACTCATCCTGGGCATTGCTTAATGGCGTATATCCTCGTTCTTCAAAATTAAAATCCAGAAATGCCTTTAATGCCGGTTCTACCACTTCGTCTTCGGCAATACAGAAGCCGTATATTTCTTCCCCATATCGTTCAAATACATTTCGATATTCAGGATAGGCATTCACTACATTTTGCGGTACGGTGATATCCGTTCGAACAGCATCTTTCTTTGCCCAAGCAATGGGTTTATCCCCAGAATATTGATCATTTAGCCATCGCACAATAGCATTCATCTTACGGGAGTGACCAGGCTTGCCAATGATATTTTCATCAGGACTCAAACCTTGCGTGCCAACTCCCATGGCGATCATAGCAGGCCCATCTTCCACAGGAAAGATTACAAAACTCATCCCACTGTAGCCACCACTTGTTGGATTTGACTCATGGATAATAGCAGAAAATGGGACTTTAGCTTTGGGGGTTCACAGTTGAACTTCATCCCGAGATCGAAGTGAATAACGGCCTCCATCAGAACCAAAAAGACTTTCTAGCGACATCTCTGATTCTTCTGACCAATTTTCTGGATCGTATAATTTAGTACAAAGCTCAAGTAATGAATTCATTCTTGTAATATTATTTTCAGAAATTCTATTTCCAAGGTGAGCTATTTAAGGAAAGATTACAAATTACCTTGTCAAAGCCACGAAGATCCCTACCAACCGAACCTCACATCCTAATAAAGAACTCTTTGTACTCGCTGATATAAGTCAGAGAGTGCTCTAAACCTGTTAAAGAGATCTTCTAGCCTCGTGAAGAGTATCACTCTAGCGCCTTAATTTTATGAACTTATCAGAAATTCATCATCTGAACCACCTCTAGTTTTCCATCACATTTCGCAGATTTTTAAATCCATTTATTAAGCTAAAAATCAAAAAGTTACTTCATAAATCTTCTCTACTCTTTTTGATATTAATACCTATCTCCCCGTTACTCATCCACAAAATGGCAGCAATACACATTTTCACTATATTGGTTGTAGAACATTTCATCATCCCAGAAGAAAATGCATACTTTGGAACCTCAGCAGACAGGCGTATGAATTTATCCCGTTTACTTACACTTGCATCAAAACCCATTTTATTCCTGCTGGAATACCTGTTTAAACTTGCTGCCGGTGTTATCGCCATGATTGTCCTTGGAGCCGGTGGATCTTTTTTCAGCAAAATCGGTACTGGCTTCGGCTCCATTGGCGAAGTTCTGCGTCAAGTTACAAAATGGCCCGATACACTTACCTATATCGGCACAGTTATTCAGGATTATAACACGCTTACCGCCGCAACCTTTAACCAGCGTTATGGCGGTGATGCGGTAAACCGCGTGATGGAGTTGCTAAACGAAGGCGTGGCCTACGGTCAGGCAGTGTATCAAAATATTACCGGCCAACCGGTAGCAACTGTTATAGCCACTGTACTTGTCTTTCTTCTCTTTTATGTCATCGGGCGGGCCTGCCGTTTTTTCCGCCAAAAAGGACAGGGATCCTTTCTTACCAAAAAAGAACGCGAACTCGGGAAACGAGTCTTTGAACAGCCGGAACATACAGATTACCACTAAGGCACCAAGGTCGCTAAGTGTAATAAGTTTAGGGGGATTATTAATTTCTCTATAGTATCCGTGCAAGCCTCTGACTTCTTTGGATGTTCATTTTTTGTCACCAAAAAATAGACGAAAAAAGTGCTGGTGGGAATCGTAGATATTGTTCTTTCTATAGCAGAAAAGAAGGGATTGCTTTTCGACATTCGTCATTACGCTAATCCATACTTCCCGCGATTCCCCCAGACCCCCTAAAGTTTTTAAAACCGTGAAATTAGTAGTACTAAAACCCCGAATTCTCGGGCTACGACAGAAGGAACACTACAAATTGTTAAACAACGTACCGCAGCGGTGCCACGGTACGAGATAGAAAACTTGGAATAATTTAAGAGAATGAGAGATTTTTTGAGATCCCGATCCTAAAATCTTTCTGTACAGGATAACATAAAATGAAAATTATTTCTGTTTATCATCAGGCCTAAGAATTGTGTGCAAAGGACAAAGGATACCGTTTGTGCATTTTATACCGGTGACCAATTGTATGAATTGCTACCAAAAGAAAAGGACCATTAAAATGCGCGGTATCCTGCAGGCCATTGTGGGTTCACAATTCTCAGCCTTGATCTTTTGGTTCCTTTTGCATCAAGGTAAAAGGAATACTACAAATTGCTTTAAGTTACAGAACGGAACGCCAAGAATATTTAAACAACAAACTAATATGTTCATCCTCCTGCAATACGAGTCTCCACACCGCCTAATTGCATCCTGTAACTCTACCTGGAAGAGATTTCAATATTCCGGCATAACGAATAGTGCGACAAGTTCAGCATTTTCAGCCGTCCCAATTTATTTTTGATCACTAATTAAAAAATAAACCCGCCAACATTTAAAGGCTATTTAATGTCTTAGGGGCATCTCCACCTGGATATTAAGGTCAAAACCCTGACCATACATTAAAGTTTTTACTTTTTAATGTCTATTTAGAATTATAATCACTAAATTAAGGCTGGAAATCATACCATACATTAAATAACAAGTATTTTAATGCCCCAGCAGCCCATTTATCACGTTAATCCCGATCGCAACGCCCCTTGGAACGACCTTCCGCTACTGCCCATTGATAATGAGCTTTATAAAACGGTAGAGATATATGAGCAACTTGGACAGGCGAAGGAAGCAATGGGACTATTGGCGGGTCGCAGCGTAGCCATCCCCAACCAAGCGCTGCTCATTAACAGCATTACTCTGCAGGAGGCAAGGGACTCCAGCGCTATCGAAAATGTGTTTACTACGGATGATGACCTGTACCAGGCATTCAGCGACAACCGGATTGATGATCATGTATCCGGCCCTACCAAAGAAGTACTTCGGTATCGAGAGGCGATATGGAAAGGACACGAATACCTGAAGGAACACGGCAATTTTGATGTGGATTACTTTATCAGCCTGTACCGGGAGATTAAGGAGACCCGCGAAGGTATCCGTCCACCCTTTGCAACTACTTATATTCGTCAGGGCGGCAGCGGTCCCAATGCCGGAAAGCGAGTATATACGCCGCCCAAAGGCAAAGATGTGCTTCGCAAGAAGCTAGAGAACCTCGTAGCGTTTCTGAATGATGACTCCATACCACCCGAAGAACCCCTGTTGAAGATGGCCATTGCTCATTTCCAGTTTGAGGCTATTCATCCATTTCGCGACGGTAACGGGCGCGCGGGTCGCATCCTGAATATCCACTATCTCACGCAGGCGGATCTGCTGGAGCTTCCCATTCTCTACCTGAGTCGTTATATCATTGATCACAAGCAGGAGTATTACGATACGCTGGCGGGAGTATCTCAGCGGGGCGACTGGGAGTCATGGATACTGTATATCCTTCGGGCGGTGGATTCTACAGCACGTCTGACGTATCGCAAAATTAACGATATCCTTGAGGCCAGGGAGGCAGTTTTGGAAGCGGTGGAAACAGAGCAGAATTTCCAGCGTCCGCGTCAGCTGATTGATGCTATCTTTACTCAACCCTTTACGAAGGTGAGTCATCTGACAGAGGCTGGTCTGTATGCTGAGAATACGGCCCGCAGCTATCTCAACAAGCTGGATGAGATGGGGGTACTGGAGAAACGCCAGATTAAGGGACGCCACTACTACCAAAATCGTGAGCTGGAGCAGATTCTGACGTTTTAGGGTGTTTAAATTGACTGAATATTACGCAGATTTGGGTGAGTTCATGCTGTAATAAGGTATGGCTGATCTATGTACCTCAGGATGAAGGTCGGAACAGAAATCATACCTTAAAAAGACTATAATTTAAGGTATATGGCGTTTGATCACGGATAATCTACAGGGCAGGACTGACTAAAACTGATTGGGGCTGCCCCTCAGGGATTCCCATCTGAACCAAAATTACTCTAAATTAAGAATCTTCTCCGCTCTTTTGGGTCCGATACCTTTCACTGATCGGAGTTCCTCTTCCGAAAGTTGCATCAGAGCTTCTTTACTTTTGATTCCCATCTTAAAAAGATTTTCGGCCACGCGGCTGGTAACGCCGTCAATATTACTCAGCTCTTTGATGATCTGATCGGCCGAACCCACCCCGCCTCGTTCCTCGGCACCTCTCCCTGGAGGGGATTGGGCAGTGTCTTTATTTTCTTCCGCCGGTTCGGGCTGGTCTTCTATTTCGCTCGGCTGCTCCCAGTTTTTGTAGAGCCAGTAACCGCCGATTGGCAGGGCCGCAAGGAGTACTATTTTTAAGAAGAATCGCATAAGGATTTCCGATTTTAGGATGCTTATACAAACAGTTTATAAAGGTATAATCAGAAATTAAATGCTTTCCCGCAATACGGTTTTCCCCCTATTCTGCCATCGCCTTTATTACTATCAATTCAACTATTATCTGTCGAATTGATAGCCGATTTTAACCAGGGTTTGGGGCGAATCGCGGGAAGAAAACCGCAAAAAACGATGAACGCATTAGAGCAAACAGTATTATGTCAACTTTAACCAGAACAAAATCTACGATTCCCCCAACAGTTTTTTCGTCCATTTTTTGCTGACAAAAAATGGACAATATCACGACAAGACATAAAGCTATTCAAAAAACTTATTTTATTTTATCCCTCAATAATCCCATCAATCCGCCAATAGTTGCCGCGCCGCCGCCTACCAGCATCCAGATGGCTTTATCGGAGCCCGAACCGCCAAACAGTTGGTCAACCTCTGACTGAAACGACTGGTATTCCTGGTATCCGAAATACAGTAACAGGATGCCTCCGACCAGTAATGCCGCTGAAATAATTTTTCTCATATTACTATCTGATTGGTTTGTGGTATAACCATAGCTACCAAATTTGTCAGCCAACAACAAGGCCTCCGTACCTATTCAAGGGTAAGTATCTTCTCGAATAATTACTGCTTTTGTTCCGCCGGAACAATCAGCGTTTTTAATTCCTTGGCAGTAAATGCTAACACAACGACCCACAGCAGCGTCCAGAGATTCACAATAACGGGCGACCCGATGATGCCTGTCTGGTCCAACACGCCCTGCTGATACAGCGCGTTCATCCCGATAATGACGACCAGCAGATCAAAGATAAACGGCAGTAAAAGAAATCCGGTAAAACCCCATACCCGCTGGGATGAGGTTATACTATTCCAGCAGCGTAACAGCGGCGGCAGACAGATCGCGGTTACCATCACAATAGCCAAGGCCCAAAGCATATTATCACCAAGATAGTCACCCAAGAAATATTCGAGTTCCATGAGCTCATCTCCCATTCCCATCATTGCGGTAAAAATTCTAGCAAAGGGCATGCTTCCAAATATTAATGCGAAGCCAACCGACTTAATCCCGGGAGAATTATCGTAGCGACTACTAAGCAGATAGTACCCAAGATAAATTACCATGTAGGTAAAAAGAGGACCTGCTATTGAGGCTAAAATTGTCAGATCACCTTCGCAGCAGAGCCCCCAGCTGTTAAAATTGCGTTCGCCCCAGCATCCACAAATAATTCTTCCGACGGCCGTATGCGAAATCTCGTGCAGCTCGTGCATCACAAATAAGAGCGCTGCAAATGCGGTTGTGTTTTTTAAGGTAAGATTCAGTTTATATTCCGATGCGATCTTTTTGGCAGATTCTAAAGCCATTTTCCTAAAAAATTGCATTTATATTTACAATGATGAATAACTGCCCTAAAGCAGTATTTCAATCTTTTTTCTTGTGCAATTTTTGCTACGAAAGATCTTTAGCAGTGTTACGCCAGAATATTTTCGTTGCCCGAATCGGCCACAAATACACAGGCCGACTGTGTTTTATCTACAAATGAGCGCAGCTCTTCGAGATTGGGATCTTCGGGCAGTCCCATTAAATCCAGGTCCGCCTGAGGAGCATTTTGCATCGCCTCTTTAAACGATCCGATCTCAACATGAGCGATAGCGTCGGGCAAGCGTGCCACGTCAAGCAGATTCTCCAGGTAGCGGTAGGCCTCATCTACCTGTGGCTCATCCACTACGGTAATCACACGCATCTGGGCATCCCAGTTCACTTTTAATTTGTAGGCGGTTAGCAGGGCCAGATCCACATTGCCAAGCTCCATACTTAAATCCCAGTCAGGACTCTGCTCTCGGATCCACACATTTACCGACGCACTGCGGCCGAGCTGGGCGATGGTATCTTCTACATATAACTGAATCCCCATATTATTCAGCCGGGCCTGCTTAATAATCGACAGTATTTCATCATCATACCTTTTGTGAGCAGGTAATCGCAAGAATAAAATATTGGGCTTGAAAAAAGTACCCTGCAATGTTTGCAGTGAATTCAGCACTCCTTCTTTAAATTTATCAGAATCGATAACACTCCAGCGGGCATAGATACTCTCTCGGCTGAACGACATCGCAAAGTCCATCAGCGAATCCCTGAAATTACTGTCACTTTCTGTTTGAGACACCCCCACCAGCTTAACCGATCCCTTGGGATATACAAGGTTTCTTATCAAACTAAAATTACCGCGCAGCTCCCGTGAACTTCTAACCGGAACCAACAAGTTGGCCTTCCAGGCGCGTTCATTCTCTTCGGGCAGCGAGGATACCCTTTTGGCCGCCCATTCGGCAAGCGAAACAAAAAGGCCGCTTCGCATATCACCGTAAGGCACTTTTAGTTTTCTGTTGGATAGATACAGATAGGTGACTATCACAAAACCCAGGGCAATAAGTCCAAAGGTAGAATTGATAATAAACATGGTAAACAGGCAGCCCACTGTTCCCAGAAATGGCACAAATTTGGGAATATTAAAGGTGGGGCGGAAGCTGATCATATCCATCCGTTGCTCAATAAATACCACCAGATTGATCATCATATAGGTGATTAAAAAGAACATGGTAATGAGCGGAGCAATGGTGTTTAGATCCCGAAGCAGAAGCGTCGCCAGCACCAGCCCGCCGGTTAATAGAATGGCATTGCGCGGCTCCCCGTTATCGGCCAGCTTTGAAAATATCTCTCCTCCCGGAAATATCTTGTGATCGCCCAGCGCCTGTAGAATACGCGGTGCCCCTACGATAGAGGCCAGCGCCGATGAAAAGGTAGCGCCCAGCAAGCCGCCCAGTACCGCCGGTGCCCAAAACGCATAATCGATCATCACATTATAGTTGCTTACCAGCTCATCAACCGGGGCAATCTTAGCCATCCAATAGCCACTCGCCATATAAATCACATAGCTGATCGCAATAGCAGAAAGGGTGCCCAGCGGTATACTTTTCTTGGGATTCTTGAGCTCACCCGACATATTGGCTCCGGCCATGATACCTGTGGCCGCCGGGAACAACACGGCAAAGACCACCCAAAAGCTGACGCCCTGAAAATTATCCTCGGGCGCACCGGGGAAGTCCCCCCACCACTGTATGCTATGCTCCATAGCTCCGGTAAAAACGGTAGCTCCCACAGAAATTAATGCGCCGACAATAACTGCTAAAATAATATACTGTATGCGAAACGCCAGCTTGGCACTCAAAAAGGCCACCATGAAAAGAATGGCAAATACTGAAATATCAACTAAAATGGCATAATGCTCAGGGAAGATATACAGCCACCCTTCTCTGAAACCGAAAATATACATGGTGATGGCAAAGGTCTGTGCAAGATATAGGGGCACACCCACACTGCCGCCTACTTCCAATCCAAGCGATTGCGAGATGATGGAATAGGCCCCGCCCGCTTTGATGCGAATGTTAGTAGTAATACACGACATCGAAAGGGCCGTAAAAGTCACAATCACAAAACCAAGCGTGATGATCAGCCATCCGCCCAGTAGCCCGGCGTTCCCGATCACCCAGCCTTGACGCAGGAATAAGATAACGCCCAAAATGGTAAGTAAGGTTGGAACAAATACCCCGCCAAACGTACCGTATTTTTGCTGAACGGTGGATTCTCGTTCTTCAACCTGCTCTTGCAGCGTTGCTTCTCCCGGAGTTTGTTCATCCATACACAATCACCAGTTAATTATGTTGATCAGGAAATAACAATAAACAAAACTTCAAAAACATGTTATAACTTTGCTTCGTATTTCTTAAGAAATTAAAACCTTCGTTCGTTTCAATAAGTAGGCTTTTATTCCATTGAGTGCAAATTCTTGCCCGTCATAATTCGAAAGTCCTGCCCAAAACCCTATCTTTAGGCACAATATTGATCTGCAATTCCCATCTTATTCTATATAATTCATGAGAAACGACGACGTCATCCAAAGTATCCGCTACATGCTGGATCTTAATGATATTGAGATAGCAAATATTCTCAAGCTTCGAGGATACAAACCCGAACGAGGTGAGGTAGCCCATATTTTTAAGAGTCAGGATCTGCCTGATGATGAGAAGGGAGAAGATTGCGGCCACGTACTTATGGCTCATTTTTTAGATGGACTCATCTATCACAAGCGAGGCAAGAGTAAAAAACATCCGCCGCGACCTATCAAAACACCGGTCACCAATAACATGGTGCTTAAGAAACTTCGGGTAGCATTTAAACTGCGTGAAAAAGATATGCATGATACCCTCGAGCAGGGTGGATTTTCGATATCCAAGCACGAGATGAGTGCTCTTTTCCGTCGTAAGGGACATGATAACTACCGCGAATGCGGCGATCAGATTCTGCGGTATTTCTTAAAGGGGTTAACGGAGCGGGTAAGGAACTGATTCACTCAACTTATCTGCTTATACCTTTTCAATACAATGTTGTCCATTTTTTGTCACCAACGGAATAGTGTACCTTTTGTCTTGACACAAAAGGTACGAAAAAGTCAAGGCTGAGAATTTTGGACCCACTTCAAACGTCCGGCTAGATTATTTCGATGGTCCTTTGGCTATTGTAGCAGTACACAAAATTTTCACCGGTACGAAATACTCTGTTCCGCCTACCGTTCTCCGTTCATAATTCTAGGCTGGAGGGAATATAACCATGAAGATGGCACTGATATCTTGGCCTCCGACATTACGAATCATGATCGCAGGGCAGAAATAAACAGGATAATTTCGTGCCCAACAAGTTGTTAGTTCCGCATAGCATTTTTAGTTCAATTTCTGCTATTAACTCCCCACACATTATCCTTATATTAGGGGGTTGAAAATAAGCGGAAGTTATATCCACTCTATAGTTCTAATTCCTAATTTAAAATTCCAGATAGCGTGAGCGATCAAAAAATAATTTTTTCGATGGAGGGCGTTAGCAAAGTTTACAAACCCAATAATTACGTTCTCAAGGACATCTACCTCTCCTTTTTCCATGGAGCTAAAATCGGCGTTTTAGGCAACAATGGATCAGGGAAAAGTACCCTGCTAAATATTATTGCCGGCAACGATGAAGAATATCAGGGCAAAATATCACGCAATAAAGGTATCACTTTTGGAATGTTGCCACAGGAACCCAAGCTCGATCCCGATAAAACAGTCAAAGAAATTGTTCAAGAAGGGGTGCAGGAGCAGATCGATCTGCTGGCGGAATACGAAGAAGTAAATGCCGCTTTCGGTGATCCCGATGCCGACTTTGAAAAGCTTATCGAAAAACAGGAAAAGCTGCAGGAGAAGATTGAACATCTCGGAGCCTGGGATTTAGACAGTAAGCTGGATCAGGCGATGGATGCCCTGCGTACCCCTCCCGGCGATACCTCCGTGGAAGTACTTTCGGGCGGTGAAGCACGCCGCGTGGCACTGTGCCGATTGCTGTTAAAAAAGCCGGATGTTTTACTGTTGGATGAACCCACGAATCACCTCGATGCTGAATCGGTAGCTTGGCTTGAACAACATCTGGACCGCTATGAGGGCACAGTCATTGCCGTAACGCACGATCGCTATTTCCTTGATAATGTAGCGGGATGGATTCTGGAGCTCGATCGGGGCGAAGGCATTCCGTTTGAGGGGAACTACAGCTCATGGCTCGATCAAAAGAAAAAGCGATTGGAACAGGAAGAGAAACAGGAATCTAAGCGACAGAAAACACTACAAAAAGAGCTTGAGTGGATTCAGCAAAATCCCAAAGGGCGACGCTCCAAGAGCAAGGCACGTATTAATCAGTACGAGGAACTGCTTTCCGAAGAACGCCGAAAGCAGCGCGAAGATATGGAGATTTTTATCCCTGCCGGACCCCGACTGGGCGACAAGGTGATCGAAGCGAATGATGTCTCCAAGGGCTATGATGATCGACTGCTTATTGAGGAGATGAATTTCAGTCTTCCGCCGGGCGGCATTGTGGGCGTTATTGGTCCTAACGGTGCAGGGAAATCAACGCTCTTTAAGATGATTACCGGAGAAGAAAAACCGGACAGCGGAAGTATCGAAGTGGGCGAAAGCGTGGAACTGGGATATGTGAATCAAGATCGCCCGCTTGATCCTGAAAAAACCATTTGGGAGGAAATTTCGGGCGGTAAAGATACCATCAAGCTTGGTAACCGGGATATTAATTCACGTGCCTACACCGCGCGATTTAACTTCAGCGGAAGTGATCAGCAAAAACGGTGCAGCGAGATTTCGGGTGGTGAGCGCAACCGCGTTCATTTGGCCAAGATGCTAAAACAGGAATCCAATGTACTGCTCCTTGATGAGCCGACAAATGATCTGGACGTGCATACCCTTCGGGCATTGGAAGAAGCCCTGCTCGATTTTGCGGGTTGCGCTGTCATCATTTCGCACGACCGCTGGTTCCTGGATCGTATTGCCACGCATATGCTTGCCTTTGAAGGCAACAGTCAGGTCTATTGGTTTGAAGGCAATTACTCAGAGTACGAAGAGAATCGAGAGCAACGGCTGGGCTCTAAATATCACCCCGAGCGGGTACAGTACAAAAAGCTGATGCGTGATTAGGGGCAATTATAAATTGAAAATAGGGAATTAAGAATATATTCAGCCGAACATATATTTGTAACAAATCGAAACTATTACTGATTTAAAAACCTTGCTAAATCACTGATGGTCTCGATTCCCAATTTTTCAGCCTGCTTGCTCCGCATCAGTAAAGCATAGGTGTTTTCAAATCCAACCGGCTCGAGCCATCGGATGTCAAACTGCTGTTGGGATTCATTCGCTACAAAGCGGTACACCTTTTGAGCATTATTTCCTAAGCTATCTATGGTTGACTCATCAGGCTCTAATAAGACATGCAGTCCGGTTCCCGTATACTCAGGATAAAGCTGAATTTCATCATTAAGCAAAGCATTAAATACAATTTGGGTCCCCGCTAATCCAAGACGCAATCCTACATCCAGGTCGGTATAGTTCTCGATAAGAATGCGATACATATGCCCCAGAATAAACTGCTCGGTCTGTAGCTTGCCCCCGATGAGCATTTCTGGATCTCCTTGGCGATTGATATCGGTTTCAAATCCTTTTTTGTGTAAGAACTCTTCGGCAACAGCCCGTTCATCTTTTCCCTTGTGATCTACAGCACTGTTCAGACGGATCATTGTTTCAGTATCGATGGTTCCAGCCAGTTTATTTATCGCCTGTAATATATCGGGATTCTGTTGAGCAAAGTCCTGCCTCACCACAGGCGCACACTCATAGGGCGGAAAGTAACGTTTGTCATCCTCCAATACTTTAAGATCAAAAGCTTCAATCCGTCCGTCGGTAGAATAGCCTACCGCCACATCTACGCGGCCATTTTGCAGGGCTTCGTACATCAGCGAGGCATTCATTTCTACCACCGGCATATCGAAGTCATAATGTTTTTGAAGCCCATCGAATCCATCGGCCCGCTCCAAAAATTCGGGCGGCACCCCGATACGTAACTGATCTTCGCTAAACACGGTCGACACAGAATAGAGGGAGACAAAAATCACAACCACGGCCAATCCGTAGCTGAGCGGTTTCATTAGCTTGGAAATATTTCGCTCAACCAGTCCCAGCACGAAATCAAATCCCAAAGCTAACAACGCAGCGGGCAAGGCACCGGCCATAATCATCACAGAGTTATTTAGCGCGATACCTCGAAAAATATACTCTCCCAATCCTCCCGCCCCAATGAGTGCGCAGAGCGTAGCCACTCCCACATTAATCACCGTTGCTGTTCTGATGCCCGCAAAAATCACCGGCGAAGCCAACGGCAGCTCAACCTTGCGCAAAATTTGTCCGCCGGTCATCCCCATTCCACGCGCCGATTCTGTCACCGACGATTCCACTTCTTCAATTCCGGAGTACGTATTGCGAACAATGGGAAGCAGCGCATACAGGAACAACGCCACGATTGCTGGCAATGCGCCAATACCCAGCAGTGGCAGCATAAATCCCAATAAAGCAATGCTGGGGATGGTTTGGATAATTCCGACGGCTCCCAACACCGGGCTGGATATGCTCTTAAAACGGGTGGCAATTACCCCTAACGGAATACCAATAATCACTGCTATAAACAATGATACAAATGTAAGTCCGACGTGCTCTCCGGTCTGGTCAAGAAGTTCTGCGTGATTGGTAATAATAAAGTTCCAGAAATCAACCATCTTCACCTCCTATTTTCAAATCCTTTTTATAGGATTGAAAACGATTTAGAAGGTCGCTAAAGCTTAGGGAATCCGCTACCCGCCCGTCAATACGGTGGATAATAGCCACATTTTCGTGGTTACGCTGCTCCATTTCTTCAAGGATCTCATAAAGTGATTGATCTGCTTGAATATCATCTTGCTGGTCCTTTTCCGATGGCGGACTCCAATACAGCTCTGAGTTTTCTTTAAGCTTTAATATGTTAGAAATCGTTATGCTCAATAGCTCCAGCTGAAATCGGTTCGAGGCCAAAAAGGAATCAACAAAATCACTTGCCGGATGGAAGAGTAGTTCTTTTGGCGTTCCAATCTGCTGCATCTTGCCCTCATCAAGCAGACATAGGCGATCACACATTTCAAACGCCTCAAATATATCGTGCGTAACCAATACAATGGTCTTTTTGATCTGTTTGAACAGTTTGCTGACTTCTGTCCGAATTTGTCTTTTTGTGATGGGATCAAGGGCACCAAACGGCTCGTCCATAAGGATAATCGACGGATCGGCAGCCAGGGCTCGGGCCAATCCCACGCGCTGCTGCTGTCCCCCGCTTAGCGATTCGGGAAACCGTTCGGAGAAAATTTCAGGAGATAACCCAACCATTTCCAAGAGTTCCTCACTGCGTGATTGTACCCTGCGCTCATTCCACTCCAGTAATTTCGGCACGGTAGAAATATTTTGCTCAATCGTATAATGCGGAAACAGCCCCACATCCTGAATCACATATCCGATATTACGGCGCAGTTTCTGGGGCTCTTGAGAAGTGATACTATTGCCGTTTATAGTAATGGTTCCGGATGTAGGTTCGATCAGCCGATTGATCATTTTCAGCGTGGTCGTTTTTCCGCAACCACTGGTGCCAACAAGCCCAAACGTCTCTCCCTCCTTAACATGAAATGAAATATTATCAACGGCCGTCGTATCGCTATTGAACGTTTTGGTAACATTTTGAAGCCGAATCATGGATGAGATAACCTTTATTGAGGGCTATGAATACCTCAAAATACTACAATAATTGTCATCTAAAATAAAAGTTGAGTACAGGCCTTTAAAGCATCTCTAATGATACTTTCTCTATGGAACGGGACATAATCCCATGGCCACCTGTACCAAAAAAGATCCCACAATTAGCCCGACAGCAACAACCATTACTACAAAGCCCCAGGATCGGCTTGATTCCTCTTCTGTATTGTTTCTGAAAAATCGAATCATACTTCCTTTGGTCTTTCTTTTACCAGCCGATACTGCCCGGCCCTCCTTTAAACGGCCCAACAATATTAGTTGTTATCCATCCTCCATAAAAGCCACCCTTTTGGGCATCAACCTTTTCATCACCCACATAACAGGCTTCCATTTTCTGGGGATAAAATGCCAAATAATGCGCTATTGACTTAAAACGCTGGGTCGGTTCCGGATAACACCAAGTCGCCTTATTTGCTTTTTCCCCATTTACCGTAACATCAAAATAATTAGCCTGTCCCTTCCACTCACAATAGGAAGTATCTGGTAACGGCTGCAAAAAATCCATTACAACATCTTTTTGAGGAATATAATAGACCGGCGGATGACTTGTTTCCAACACACGTTTGGCATCATTTGTATCTGCTATTGTCTTTCCATTAAAAACTACCCGAATGCGCTCATCACAGTCCTCCAGCTTAGGCGGACGCGGATAATCCCACACTGATTCTTGTCCGGGGCCCGGTTCTACTTTATCCATAACAGCTTACTTTTTAACTAAATACTGAAGCGAAAAATAGTCCTTCTCATCCGTCCAAACTTTCTCTATCGAGTACCAGTCGGCAACTAACTCCTCAAATTCCTCAAGGCTATACTTGTAAGAATTTTCGGTGTGGATAGATTCATCTTCTTCAAAACCTATCTCTTTATCACCAATAGTCACCGTTTGTTTCTGGGATGATACCAAGTGCATCTCTATACGTCCGGCGTCTTCATTATAAAATGCTTTATGCCTAAACTGTTCGACATCAAAATTGGCATCCAGTACTCGATTTAGATGCATCAATATATTTTTGTTAAACTGGGCTGTTATTCCCTGCTGATCATTGTAGGCCGCTTCCAGTACATCGGTATCTTTTTTCAAATCCACGCCTATAAGCATTTCAGAATCATCAGCAGTAATATCGGCTACGTTATTCAAAAATGCTCTAGCTTCTTCTGGATCAAAATTACCGATCGTCGATCCCGGAAAAAATACGACCTGCTTTTGACTTGAATTTTCGGAGACCGGCAGCTCAAAGTGGGAGGTATAATCTGCAAAAACGGGGATAATAGATATTTTGGGATATTCCAGCCGCAGCTGATTGACCGTCTTCAGCAAAAATTCCTCTGAAATATCGACCGGAATATACGTTGATAAATCTGTCAATTCTTCGAGCAAAAACCGGGTTTTGTAGCTGCTACCGCTTCCCAGTTCTATCAGCATCACTTCCGGGCCAATGCGATCTGATATCTCCTTTATATTGTTTTGCAGTATCTCCTTTTCGCAATCGGTCAAATAATATTCATCAAGACGGGTAATTTGCTCAAACAGATCTGACCCCTTTGTATCATAGAAATATTTGCTGGGTAACCTCTTTTGAGGTTTTGACAATCCCTCCAATACCTCTTTCTGCATCAGACTTGTATCGACGGACGAAAGATCTTCCATAAAAAATATCAGAATTGAAAACTGTTGTACACCTACAACGGTGATCAGCATTGCTATCGTTCTCTGTAGAAATAGATTTTTTTATTCTTTGAATCCTTACCGCTCTTAATTTTAACTCCCTTTTTCTGATTATATTGATAAACTGCCGTTCGCATAGAATTTACACTTTTATCATTTTTGTAATCTATTTCAATGGCATCGCCACCAACTTCAAGCTGATCAAGAGCTTCCAACAGAGGCTTAAACTTCGAAGATCTTTTCTTTGAAGTATAAATTTTTTCTCTATTTACAAACTTAATGTCCATATCTAATTTACTTTTAAACCTTTTCCAGTATTATACAAATACGATATAATCTAACTTATAAAATAATGTCCATACCAACTACCACTATTGGAATATTTTAATGGAAATACCATATAAAAAAAGCTTGCAGTAAATACTGCAAGCTTTTGGGAAAATATGATAAAATAAACTTATCAATTATTGTATTTCATAAAATTGCTTATAAACATAATCCCAAAAATCTGCCAGATTTGAGCCTTTATTATGTGGATTTTTTGATTTTGTCGATTTCATGGCATCAACACAAGCTTTTTCTTTGGCATCGTAATAAGCTTTTAGCTGATGCGCGGTGGGATCTTCAATCATCTCTTCAAACTTCTCTATCTTCTCAGGCATAAATAAAAGGCTTTAGTTCTTTTTGTTACATAACGATAAAAGGGGGCAAAACATTTCCTTTCGATTTCTAATAAAGTAGTTTAACGAAGATATTGCAACAGTTCGTTTATAACCGGATTATCACTAATCTACATTCTGGCTATACATTACAAAACGGATTAGTATTATTTGGATTCTATTTCATAGAATTTAAAATAGAAAACAATTAATAATTACCGCTCTTTTACTTTAGATTCAAAAAGTTCTACCATCAGAGGTTAACTCACAGTTGGCTCTTGATAATAACGATCATGCGATATGCAAAAAATCCGAATCTTAAATAGATTAAAACAATTTTCTTTCTCTGATTCCCGAGCAGCGGCCTACAACTATATTAAAAAACTAAAATGGCCGGTCACAAGAAACTTATCGGTTCTTACACTTACCATCCTCAGCTGTATCGGCATTGTTTACTTTTTTAGCCCGTCTGGTCTTGACCCTTCGGCTCAACACGCTCTTTTTATCTTGTTAGTTGCAGCAGCCCTCTGGATTTCTGAAGCTATTCCCCCATTCGCCGTAAGCTTTCTGGTAATTGGACTGGCTGTCTTTTTCCTCGAAAGTCCCGGCCCTTTTGAGATCTCTCAAGACTGGGAAAAGTACGTAAATACTTGGTCGAGTCCCGTGATCTGGATTCTTCTTGGCGGCTTTATTCTTGCCTTCGGTGCACAGATTACTAAGTTCGATCGCAAATTTTCCAGGCTGATTATCCGGCAATTCGGAAACCGTCCCTATCATCTTTTAATGGGCATCATGCTAACCACAGGTGTGTTGAGCATGTTTATATCAAATACGGCTACTGCCGCAATGATGTTGACAATCGTCATGCCCTTTGTGAAACAGTACGGAAAGCAGGAACCAATTGTAAAAGCAATGTTATTGGGTATTGCCGCTGCCGCAACAACAGGAGGTATTGGTACCGTTATCGGTAGTTCTCCCAATGCCATCGCACTGGGAATTCTACAATCAGCAGGCTACGAGTTTACCTTTATCGATTGGATGATCTCAGGGATCCCCACTGCCCTTTTTCTTATACTTCTCTCTTGGTTTGTACTCAAGAAACAATTCAAAACCGATCTTCAACAGATAGACCTTATCTTAAAAGAAGAATCAGCACCGCAGGAACTGGCCGATCGCAACACCACTGAAAACAGAATTATTGTTGTTAGCACTTTTATAATTACCATTGGGATGTGGATGACTTCCGCCATCCATAATATACCTGTAGCGGTAATTTCTCTGATTCCGATTGTTGTATTTACTGCCTCGGGTATCATTCAATCCGAAGAAATTAAATGGATTCCCTGGGATACTCTCATATTGGTAGCAGGCGGACTGACGCTGGGCATAACTATTAATGATTCCGGACTAGCAGCCTGGATGGTCGAAAAAATCCCAATATTAGGTAATCCCCTTGCTACTATTTTAATGATGACTTTTATGATGAGCCTGACTTCTAACGTGATGAGCAATACTGCTGCAGCCAGTATTTTGATTCCGCTCGGTGCCATCCTTGTATCCCCGGACTACGTATTGCTCATGGTCGTGGCATTGGGATTTTCTGCTTCCACGGCCCTACTACTGCCTATCTCTACTCCTCCCAATGCTTTAATCTATTCTACAAAATATTTGACCCAGCCCGATTTTCGTTTCCTTGGACTACTGATCACTATCATTAGCCCTTTCCTAATTCTTTTCATTTTATGGCTATTAAATCCCATTTAGGATTTATACTCAGGCTTGCATTTTTTAACCACAAATCTCACTTCTAGAAAAAGCATCATGACAACTATTCAAGAAAGGCAAGCTACATTAATAGTGTCTCTTAAAATGACAAAACCCTTGCAAGCCAACGACCTACAAGGGTTTGAGTGGGCGCTGCAGGATTCGAACCTGCGACTTCTTCCTTGTAAGGGAAGCACTCTAAACCGCTGAGTTAAGCGCCCATTTGAGAGAGCACAAATATACGGATATTCTATTACCTCGCAAAACAATTTATTGAACCTTTGGTAACAGAAAACTATAATTAGGTTAACAGTGTTAAGTTAATGCTTGACTTACGATTTTGATTCAACCATCTTAGTCGTAATTACATATTCGTTGGTTCTCATCTCAACATTTTTATTATGACAGATCAACCACAAAACCACGCACCTTTCGAAGCGGTAATTATTGACGGCGGGCGCATTCCTTTTCAACGTTCAGGCACCGGGTACAAAAAACTGATGGCTTACGATCTGGGTCGCATGGCCATTGAAGGCCTTATCGGCCGTGCCCCTATTAACGGTGACGACCTTGACCAGGTTATCATGGGTACGGTTATTCAGGATGTAAACACCAGTAACATCGCTCGTGAATCGGCACTGGGTGCCGGAATCCCCAACAACATTCCGGCGCACACCGTAACCCAAGCTTGTATCTCATCCAACCAAGCAATTACCAGTGCCGTTGAACTTATTCGGTCGGGACAATCAAAAATAATCCTGGCCGGGGGAACAGAAACGATGAGTGATATCCCTATCCGATTTCGAAAAAAATTCCGTCAAAAGCTGCTCGATGCCCGAAAGTATAAATCATTGAGCGATTTCCTGAAGTTTTTCAAGGGACTTCGTCCTTCTCATCTGTTGCCCGAGATTCCATCAATATCAGAGTTTTCTACAGGCGAAACCATGGGTGAAAGTTGTGATAAGATGGCTGCCCGTTTTGGAATAAGCCGGGAAGATCAAGATAAATACGCGCTTCGATCTCACCAGCTTGCGGCCAAAGCCACAAACGAAGGTTGGCTTGACAAAGAGCTATTACCCGCTGCGGTCCCTCCCGATTTCGATTCCATAGAACATGACAACACCTACCGTGAGGATACTTCGATGGATAAGCTCCAAAAATTATCTCCCGCATTTATTAAGCCGCACGGTACCATAACGGCAGGCAATTCCTCGGCACTGACCGACGGGGCTTCGGCGTCTATCATTATGGAGAAACAGGAGGCGCTGGATCGCGGACTAAAACCCAAAGCTATTCTCAAAGCGTATACTTATGTAGCCCAGGACCCGGAAGACGAACTCTTGCTTGGACCCGCTTATGCTACGCCAAAGGTTTTGGATATGATGGGACTGGAACTTTCGGATATCGATGTTTTTGAATTCCATGAAGCTTTTGCCGGACAAATTCTAACGGTCCTTAAGGCACTTAATTCTGATAAGTTTGCCAAAGAAAACCTGCAGCGCAATAAAAAGGTTGGCGACATCCCGATGGAGAAATTTAACTGCTGGGGCGGCTCGCTTTCACTGGGTCACCCGTTTGGCGCTACGGGCACGCGTCTGGTAACAACGGCAGCTAATCGACTGCATCACGAAGATGGTGAACTTGCACTCGTTGCGGCATGTGCAGCCGGAGGACAGGGACATGCGATCATTCTGGAACGCTTCGACGGTTAACATCAAGACTTTTAATAACTACTCAGTCATAATTTTATGAGTTATCTAAACACGGAAATACAAGACGACATTTTAGTTGTAACGCTGGATCAACCCGACTCAAAAGTAAATAAGCTTACCGAAGAGTTGATCTCAGAAGTTAAAAACCTGCTCGAAAATACGAATCCCGATGATATTGAGGGAATCATAATGGTCAGTGGGAAGAAAAATAATTTTATTGCCGGCGCTGATGTAGAAATGCTTAAAAACAAGAATGCTCCTGAGGGAATTATGGATTTAAGTCAGCGGGGAAACCGGTTGCTGCTGCAGCTCAAGAACTATCCCAAACCGGTAGTCGCTGCTATTCACGGATCCTGTCTGGGCGGAGGCTTGGAAGTGGCCATGGCCTGCAATTATCGGGTTGCCTCTGAACACTCTGATACGGTCATGGGTCAACCTGAAGTAAAATTGGGCCTTCTTCCGGGAGGTGGAGGAACACAGCGTCTTCCCCGCCTGATTGGTATACAAAATGCGCTCACTTACATGCTTACCGGTAAAAATATTTATCCGGGCAAGGCCTATAAATTGGGATTGGTAGATGAGCTTACCCATCGCGATGCAGTTCTAACAGCAGCGAAAAAAGCAGTGAGCAAAATCAACAGCGGGAAGTTTGAGCGGGAAGATAAGCGTAGCCTTGTCCATCAGCTGATGGAGGGCATGAGCCCCCTTCGTAAAATCATCTATTCGCAAGCGCGCAAACGAGCAAAGTCAGAAAGTAAGGGTAACTATCCCGCCCCAGAAAAGATTATCGACTGCGTTCAGGAGGGATACGAAAACGGCCTGCAGGCAGGTTTGAAACTTGAGTCTGAAAACTTTGGGCGGCTGGCAGCAACTCCGGAATCGGAAGCCATGGTCAACCTCTTTTTCGCGATGCAGGGTGCGAAGAAAAATCCCAATGAAGAGAAGGCAAAAGAAATCCAGAAAATTGGCGTGCTGGGAGCCGGCCTTATGGGATCCGGTATTGCAGACGTAAGTGCCAATAATGACTATCGTGTTTTATTAAAGGACCAAGAAGTACAACAGGCTGCAAAAGGAAAAAAATCGATCTGGGATAACCTCGACAAGAAGCGTAAGAAACGAATTATCTCTGAGTTTGAACGCGATCGCATTGCAAGTCATGTTACACCTACGGCCACCTATGATGGTTTTGAAAATATAGGACTCGTCATTGAGGCTGTGTTTGAAGATTTGGATCTCAAACAATCGATTATAAAAGAGGTCGAAAAAAATACGCCCGAAGATTATATTTTTGCTTCTAACACTTCTTCCCTGCCAATCAGTAAAATTGCCGAAGCAGCGCGTAAGCCCGAACAGGTTGTTGGCATGCACTACTTTTCGCCGGTACCCAAAATGCCTTTGCTCGAAATTATCACTACTGATAAAACGGCCGACTGGGTTACCGCTACTGCACGGAAAGTAGGGATCCGACAAGGCAAGCATGTAATCGTAGTCAACGACGGACCTGGCTTTTATACCACTCGAATATTAGCGCCCTTTATGAATGAGGCGCTCATGCTACTTGAGGAAGGCATTTCTATAAAAGAGCTTGATGAACATATGAAACAGTTTGGCTTTCCCGTGGGACCTGCCGCCCTTTTTGATGAAGTAGGGATCGACGTTGCAGCACATATCACCGAAGTGCTTAGCGACCTTTTTGCCGAACGCGGTGTTCATCCCAGTAAAAAACCGACGGAGCTTTTTGAAGACGACTATAAGGGCAAAAAGAATAAGAAGGGCTTTTATAAGTACGAGGAGAAAAATGGAAAAACGAAGAAAACTGATCCCAATAAAGAGATTTATCAATACTTTGGCGGAAGTGGTCGCAAATCCATGGATAGGCAACCGGTACAGCAGCGCATGACGCTAACGATGGTAAACGAGGCGGCCTGGTGCCTGCAGGAAGATATTCTGCGTGATCCTACAGATGGCGATCTGGGTGCTGTTCTCGGTCTGGGCTTTCCTCCTTTCCTTGGCGGACCGTTCCGATATATCGACCGGGAAGGTGCAGGAGAAATTGTTCAACGATTGGAAAAATTTGAACAGGAACATGGACCGCGATTTACCCCGGCAGATATCTTGAAAAAGTATGCTGAAGATGACAAGAAATTTCATCAGGATTAGCATCAATATCTGTAATAAGATAAAGTAATAATAGCAGCATAAATCTATCAAACCCTATTTCTAGGACGAGATTTAAGTTATTCCGTAAAATTGGAGCAAGCCGCCAAAAATACTATCTTTGTACACTCTTTTAAATACGTTGAAAGTAATTAAACAAGTTATTTCATGTTAAATATCGCACTATTATTAATGGGTTCTCCTGACGGTGGAGGAGGCTGGTCAAGTCTCATCTTTTTGGGAGCTATTTTTGCCATCTTCTACTTCTTTATCATCCGACCACAAACGAAGCGACAGAAAGAGCTTCAAGAAATGGTTGACAATATTGAAAAAGGAGACAAAATTGTGACTTCCGGTGGAATGATTGCCAAGGTAACCACTGTTGATGAAGACACTGTACTTGCTGAAATTGATAAAGGTGTTAAAGCACGTTTTCAAAAAAGCTCCATTTCGGATGTAAACCCCAATCAAGATTAATTAAGTCTCCAGAGTTTCATTATGGGCGCAGATATCAACTTCGATAGTATAGAAGACGCTATCGAAGATATTAAAGAAGGACGCATGGTCGTTGTGGCCGACGACGAAGATCGCGAAAACGAAGGCGATTTTGTCATGGCGGCGGAAAAGGTGACGCCCGAAGCTATTAATCTTATGGCCAAATATGGCCGTGGACTTATCTGCGTACCCATTACGCGCGAAAAGGCGTACTCGCTCAATCTTGATTATATGGTTACTGAGGGTGCTGATCCCGATGAGGCTGCTTTTACGGTTTCGGTTGATCACAAAGAGCTGACCACTACCGGAATTTCTGCCAGTGATCGCGCCAACACTATTAAAGAGATGATTAAAAGGGATGCAAAACCCGGTGATTTCCGACGTCCCGGACATATATTTCCATTAATTGGTACGGAGGGCGGCGTTTTACGTCGCGCCGGACATACAGAGGCAGCTATCGACTTGGCCCGTCTTGCTGATTTACAACCGGCGGGTATCATATGCGAAATTATGAAAGATAACGGAGCGATGGCACGATTGCCCGATCTGGTCGACATTGCTGATGAGTTTGATATGAAATTGATCAGCATTAAAGATCTGATCTCCTATCGTATGCAGAATGAATCGTTGGTGCGCAAGGTGGTAGATGTAAATCTACCCACTATATATGGCGATTTTCAACTCCATGCTTTTCAAGAACGACTTACCGGCGATCATCACTTGGCACTGGCCAAGGGAGAATGGGATGAAGATGATCCGGTGTTAGTACGAGTCCACTCCTCATGTATGACCGGAGATATTTTTGGCTCTAAACGATGTGATTGTGGTGAACAATTGCATCAGGCGCTTCTTCAGGTCGAAGAAGAGGGGAACGGTGTAGTTCTTTATATGAATCAGGAAGGCCGTGGCATTGGATTAGTAAACAAGCTAAAAGCATATAAATTACAAGAAGAGGGATTAGATACCGTTGAAGCCAACGAAGCACTTGGGTTTGAACCTGATGCTCGAGACTACGGCGTTGGAGCACAGATCCTGCGATCGCTGGGCATTTCAAAATTGCGTTTGATGACTAATAATCCCGTTAAGCGCGTAGGCCTCAAAAGTTTTGGACTTGAGATGGTTGAACGCGTACCTATCGAAGTCGGTGCCTATCCCGAAAATGCCAAATATTTAAAAACCAAGCGCGACAAAATGGGACACGATCTAAAACTCGATGAGTTGGATCCCCACAGCCCTGACTTTATTGACAGTATTGTTACGGAGGAATAATAATAGCTGATTTATACGAACTACCTTAGCATCTCTCCTTTCTCCCTTGAAAAACTACCCTTCTACAGAACGCTGAATATCAGCTTCTCTTTCTTCTCTTGATTGGTCTTGCTGTTTTGTTCCTGACAAATTTTGGGGAACAATCCGCTTATGGAACACCAACATGGCAATAATAGCAGTACTGATAGCGACATCTGCTACATTAAAAATGTACGGGAAAACGGGATATCCGCTAACCCTTAGATTGAAATGGATAAAGTCGATTACATGTCCCTCAAGTAAGCCACCGTAGGATTCGATGTATCCCATAATTAGGCGATCAATAATATTACCTATAGCTCCACCAAGTATTAACCCCATACAAAGAAGATACCCTATGGTAGCGTCTTCCCGATTATAAAGCACATACGAAAGAATAGCAATAGTGGCCAAAATAGCAATTCCGCTGATCACTTCCGTCGAAGCCCAGCGCATCCCCAGTGCCATACCCGGATTCTGGGTATAGTTAAACGTAAGCCACCCTGGAATAAGATCAGCATAATGCCATTGTGGATTAAGGCGAATCCAATGCTTGCTGATCTGATCCAAAATAATGACGATCAGTGCCGGGGCTGACAAGGCTGTTATTTTGCTTCTATCCAACTGAAAAACTATTTACGCTTAAGTTTTGCATCAATGCTAAGCTGGGTATGGGGCACAGCTTCAAGTCTGCCCTTAGAAATTTTCTTACCCGTTACTTTGCAAACACCATAAGTTTTATTTTCGATCCGCGTTAACGCATCATCCAGGTAACGAATAAATTTCTTTGTTCTATTAAAAAGCATATACGTTTTTTCACGCTCTTGGGCATCTGTCCCGGCATCAGCCATGTGGAACGAATATGCGGACTCATCGCTAGCATTTTCCATGCTGTCACGCAAGGTACTTTGAAGCGATTCAAGCTCTCGCTCAGCCTCTTCGCGTTTTTTCAAGATAATATCTTTGAAATATTCCAACTCTTCATCAGAATAAGGGGAAACGCGCTCTGTATCTTTATTTTCATTTTTTGATGATGCCATATTAGCTCACTTTCTTAATTAGGGTTTCTTCGAATAGAAATAGTTGATTCATTGTCGCCAATCTCCCAACTTTTTACAAAATCTGATACTTCTAATTTTTCGGATGAAATTTCCTCTGACAGAGTTTCACTTTTAATATAATCTTTCATCGCAGTTACTGCTTCTTCAAGTTCATCAGAACCTTCAAAACCTATAATAATACGATCTTCTACATCAAAATCTGCTTCTTTACGCATATTTTGGATACGGTTGACAAATTCTCGAGCCAACCCTTCCTGAACCAGCTCTTCAGTCAGCTCGGTATCCAGAGCTACACTTAATCCCTTCTCGGTTTCAACCGACCAGCCTTCCAGACCGGTACGGATAATCTCGAGACTATCTTCACCAAGCTGTACGATACCTTGTTCACCCAGATCTAACTCTATAGATCCGGTTTCTTCATATTCGGTAATCTCTTCGGTAGTCAACTCGGCCACTTTTGATGCCACAGGCTTCATTTTACTACCTAACTTACTGCCAAGCTTAGGGTAATTGGGTTTCGCCGACTTGTGAACAATCCCGGAATCATCATCCACAAACTGGACTTCTTTGACATTTACCTCGTCTAAAATAATCTCTTTTACTGATTCTATAGCCTGTCGGTCTTCTTCTTTATCAATGGGAAGAATTATACGCGACAGCGGCTGACGTACATTAAGTTCCAACTTATTACGCAGACTCAACACCATCGATGAAATATGTCTTGCCAACTCCATTCGATGTTCAAGCTGCTTGTCAATGGCCGTTTCTTCTACCGTAGGATAAAATGAAATATGTACCGACTCTTCATCCGCCTCCGTCACTTCATTTAACCGTTGATACAGCCATTCACCTAAAAACGGAGCAATAGGACTGATTAATTTAGCTAAATCTACTAAACATTCATACAGCGTTTGATAAGCCGCCTGCTTGTCAAGACTCTTGCCTTCTTTCCAGAATCGGCGTCGATTACGTCGCACGTACCAGTTGCTGAGTTCATCGACAAAGTGCTCGATGGTACGCGCCGTTTTTGTCGGTTCGTAATCATCCAGGTATTCATCTACCAGCTTTACGGTTGTGTTCATGCGGGAGATTATCCAACGATCCATCTCCACGCGATCACTCACCGGGATTTGTGAACCCGAATAAGTAAACCCATCAATGTTGGCATACATCGCAAAAAACGAATAGGTATTCACAATGGTGTTGAAGAATTTCCGCTGTGTTTCCTGCAGCCCATCTTCACTGAATCGCAAATTTTCCCACGGCGAAGAGTTACTCATCATATACCAGCGCACCGTATCGGCACCGTACTCCTGTATAACCTCAAATGGCTCTACGGTATTGCCTTTGGACTTACTCATCTTGTTGCCGTCCTCATCCAGCACGAGTCCGTTGGATACCACATTTTTATAGGCAGGTTGATCAAAAAGCATCGTTCCCAGCGCGTGCAGGGTGTAGAACCAACCGCGTGTCTGATCAACGCCTTCGGCAATAAAGTCAGCAGGAAAATTTTCCTTGAACTTGTCTTTATTTTCGAATGGGTAGTGCCATTGTGCAAAGGGCATCGATCCGGAATCAAACCAGACATCCATCAGGTCAGGAATACGTCGCATGGTTCCGCCATCGGGCCCCTCCCAAGTAATATCATCAATATGAGGGCGGTGCAAGTCAAGTTCTTTATCATCAGGCAAGCCGGCTTTCTTCTTAAGTTCTTCGATGCTTCCCACCACTTCCACATGCTCGGGATTTTTATCGCTAACCCAAAGCGGAATTGGCGTACCCCAGTAGCGCTGACGCGAAACCGCCCAATCCACATTATTTTCAAGCCAGGTTCCAAAACGCCCACTTCCCGTACTTGGCGGTTTCCAGTTAATTTTCTTGTTGAAGTCAACCATCTTGTCCTTCACATCAGTAGTACTGATAAACCATGATTCCACCGGGTACTGCATCAACGGTGTACCTTTGCGCCAGTCGTGGGGATAGTTGTGCACGTATGTCTCATGCTTATACATCAGGTACTTATCCTTGATGGCACGCGCAATTTCACTGTCGGCATCCTTGAACCACTGCCCCTCAAAGTCGGGCACCTGGTCGGTAAATTTTCCGTCTTGATCAATAGGGTTAAATAACGGGATGTCATGTTCCTGACCCATGTCATAGTCATCGGCACCGAAAGCAGGTGCGGTGTGCACAACGCCGGTACCTTCTTCGGTTGTCACAAAGTCGGCCGAGACAACCCTCCATGCATCATCCTTATCAAATTCATCGAGCGCATAATCGAATACAGGATCATAGGTCCATCCAACTAATTCTTCGCCCTTATATTCTTCTACAATCTCATAGTCATGATCGATCACTTCATCGATGCACTCCTTGGCCATGACATAATATTCAGTACGATCGCCTTCGGAGAGCTTAATTTTGGCGTAATCGAGATTAGGATTTACCGCCAACGCCATATTCGAAATAATCGTCCACGGCGTGGTTGTCCAAGCCAGGAAATATACGTCCTCTGACATCTCCACTTTAAACTTTACAAAGATAGAAGGATCCTGAACTTCCTCGTAGCCCTGAGCGACCTCATGAGATGAGAGCACAGTACCGCTGCCCGGCGAATACCACTGAATTTTATATCCTTTGTACACCAGCCCTTTTTCGTGCAGTGTCTTAAAGGCCCACCAAACCGATTCAATATAATCGTTGTCAAAGGTGATATAGGGATCGTCCAGATCAACCCAATAAGCCATGCGCATCGTGAGCTTATCCCAAAGATCCTTGTATTTGAGAACGCTAGAGCGGCATTTCTCATTATATTCCGCAATGCCATATTCCTCGACCTGCTCGCGGCCCTCAAGATCAAGCTCTTTTTCTACCTCAATTTCAACAGGTAGACCATGCGTATCCCAACCAGCTTTGCGATCAACGCGGAAACCTTTCAGAGTTTTGTAGCGGCAGAACATATCTTTAACCGTACGCGCCAGCACGTGGTGAATGCCCGGCTTGCCGTTTGCCGTGGGAGGTCCCTCATAAAAGGTAAAGGGAATGCCTTCCTCGCGGGTGGATACACTTTTCTCAAATATGTTGTTCTCCTTCCACCACTTGAGGGTTTCGACTTCGAGCTTTGAAAAATTTAGTCTTTTTACTTCGTCAAATTGTTTACTCATATAGGCCGTTATACCTTCTCTTTTGGCTTTTGTAAAGCTATTAATATAAGGGTTTTCTATACCTTACAGTAGCTTAAGTTTCAGAATAAATCTTATCAAAATAAATGAACCCCAAAGATACAAGTCTTAGCTCATCAATTCACATCCTGAGGCGTATTTTTCAATGTTAGCGACCTATAAAAAGCATTGCGATAACAATTTGCAAATTAGAATTGCAGCAAATGTTTACGCTATACTTTATTGTCTTCAGCCATTATTTTATAGCTGCTATCTTCATAACCGATCTTGAATCAATTGTATTTAGAATATGGATATACCCGTAAAAAATCCTATAACCAGAGAAAATCACTACAAAATATGTTTTGTATGCCTTGGAAATATTTGCCGGAGTCCAACCGCAGAGGGCATATTCCAGCATCTGATCAATGAGCGCAAGCTTGAAAACCATTTTGAAGTCGATTCAGCAGGTACCTCTGCTTACCATATTGGAGAATCGGCCAACAGCAAAAGTCAACGTACGGCACAAAAGCATGGCATTACGCTCCATTCCAAAGCGCGCCAATTTGACGCTTCAGACCTGGATTATTATGATCTTGTCTTGGCAATGGACAATGAAAATCTCAAAAATGTGCGTCAGATGGCTAATGGAAATCATGAGAAAAAAATAGGCCGCATGCGCGATTTTGATCCGAATCCCGGTAACGGTGAAGTCCCCGACCCCTATCACGGTGGACCAGAAGGCTTTGAAAATGTGTTCCAAATTGTGCAACGAAGCTGCGAGAACCTACTTGACGAACTTGAAACACATGTCCAAAGATGATTCCCAATTCAGTTAAACAGCAAATTCAACAGTCCACCGGTCAGCAAATAGCTTCTGAGAACCGCGTTTCAGGTGGCAGTATCAATCAAGCCGCCAAAGTTACATTAGATGATGGAGCCATCTGCTTTTTGAAATGGAATACTTCTGCCAACCCGCATATGTTTATTGTTGAGGAAAAAGGTCTTGAGCTGCTCAAATCAGCCGATACATCGCTGCGTATTCCCTCTGTTCTTACAACCGGAGAAACAGATGACGGGACAGGCTTTTTGCTCCAGGAATTTATATCCGAAGGCCGTTCGAAACCGAATTCGGCTCATGATTTTGGTCAAGCCTTGGCCCAGCTACACAAACATCACAATGAAGCATATGGACTGGATCACGATAATTTCATTGGGCGGCTTCCACAGTCCAACACGCCTCACGAAAACTGGATTGATTTCTTTATTCAAGAGCGTATGGAACCTCAGCTCCAAATGGCCACCGATAGTGGAAAATTAGGCTCCGATACTGTCAACAGCTTTAAAAGTATGTATAAAAAACTGCCGGATATTTTTCCTGATGAACCGCCCAGTCTATTACATGGAGATCTCTGGGGCGGCAATTACTTTTTTGATCAGGGTGGAAATGCCACTATTTATGATCCCGCGGTATATTACGGGCATCGCGAAATAGAGCTGGCCTTCACTCATCTGTTCGGGGGATTTCCAAGTAATTTTTACAGTACATACGAAGAAGCTTACCCATTGTCATCAGGATTTTCCCAGCGTAAAGATATCTACAACCTATATCCCCTGTTGGTTCATACCAATTTATTTGGCGGAAGCTACGCTCGGCAGGTAGAGGGCATTGTTCGTCAATTTTAACTACCATGTAGATCGGACAGCTTGTCCAATCATAAGTAAATAGTATTTTGTGCTCGATATACAATTTCTTGAAATAATAATGATCTAAACATGTCAACACCTCCACAACGTATTATCAGCCTCGTTCCAAGCCTTACGGAATTGGTTATCGACATGGGATTGCAGGAGCACCTTGTAGGACGAACCCGATTCTGTGTACATCCCAAAGATCAAGTAGAAGAAATTCCTATCATCGGTGGAACCAAAAATCCGCGCTTGGATAAAATAAGAGATCTTGAACCCGACTATATCATCGCCAATAAAGAGGAAAATCGTCCCGAAGATATTAAGGCATTGGCAGACGACTTTGAAGTGAACGTCACTCAGATTGCGACCATCGAAGATGCGCTGATCACCATTCATGAGCTAGGCAAAAAATTCAACACCTCAGAGAAAGCAGAAAATCTGATCAGCAATATTCAAAAGGTGCTCAAAGATCGTCCGCAAGTTTCCAAACTGAATACTGCCTATCTCATCTGGAAAGATCCCTGGATGACAGTAGGCCGTGATACCTACATTCATGACATTATGGATCACTGGAAATTGCCCAACGTGTTTGCGGATCAGAAACGATATCCCAAAGTAAGTCTGGATGATCTCAAGAGACAAAATCCCGATCTTATATTGCTGAGCAGCGAACCTTATCCCTTTAAGGAAAAACACATGGCACAAATTGAGGAAGCATGTCCCGCTGCGCGAGTATTATTAGTTGAAGGAGAATGGTTTAGCTGGTATGGATCGCGCATGGAACACGCCTTTAAACGTCTGAATGGCTGGCGCAAAACCATTGCCTAAAGAGTTACCTATGGCCGGTTGTAAATTGTTATACTATCGGATAGATAATCGTTGGTTTTTTATGAATACTATTCTATTACATAACCGGGTCGTATCAGCATATATTTTTACCGTTGTGCTATGTGTTTTTGCCACATCTTTAGTTTCCGCACAAAATCAAACGGTCGAAGAGCAAGAACATATCGCAGCACAAACTGCCTATATTGATGGGTTAGCCGCTTTTGAGAATAATAATTACGATAAAGCAATCAGCCTTTTAAACAAGGCCTATGTAAAACTGCCCAATCACCCCGGAATTAACTTCGCATTGGCCGATGCCTACCTGCAAATAAATGATCTGGAAAATGCGGAATACTACAGTAAACAGGCTCGAACTCTGAATCCCGCAAACAAATGGTACCATCTTCAACTTGTTAAAATTTACAAGACCATCGGCAATAACGAGGCTGCCGCCAAAGAACTCCGGAATGCCCTAACTCATCATCCCAAAGACATTGACATTATATATGATCTTGCGCAAACCTATACTGAATTGGGAAAACTTGAACAGTCGAACACGCTTTATAACAAGCTGCTTCAACTAAAGGGAGAAATGACTTCTATACGAATTGAAAAGCTTAAAAACTTCAACAAGCTGAATATGAAAGATTCAGCTATTGTTGAGCTTGAAAAAATCCGATCGATGGACCCCGGGAACCTCTCTACACTTCACCTGTTAAGCAACTACTACTTGGAACTTAACAAACCAGACGAAGCTCGTGATGTTGTCGAAAATGCTCTTCAGGTTAACAGCAACAATCCAAAATCCCGAATCATCCTTGCCGATATTTATCTAACCCAGGCCAAATGGGATAGCGCCCAAACTACGCTTGCCGTTCTTATAGGTGATTCAACAGTTACCAACCAAAACAAGGAGAAAGTTGCACAGTTTATTTACAGCAAATACAAAAATAACCCTTCTAATTCTGCGATTCAGCAAACTGTGGACAACATCTTTAAAAAGCTTATCCATAGCACCCCAAACTCCGGCAAAACTTATGCCTTAGCGGCAGATTTCTTTTTAAACACTGATCAGCCCCAATACGCTATCCGCGCACTTGAACAGGCAACAGAACTAAATCCCACAAACGATTCCATCTGGCAACAGCGACTACAACTGTTACTTGAACAACGAAAGTTTGGCGAAGTTATCGAAGCCGGCAAACAGGCAATCCAAAATATCCCACAAGATCCCATCCTGCTATATATTCTCGGTAACGCTTATTTGTCTTCCCAACAATATGATAGTGCGGAAAAATATCTCACAGAGGCATCCACCCTCCCCGCACGTCGGGAGCTAAAAGCCAACATTTTGGGCTCTCTGGCTGACACTCATGCCGGACTTGGAAATTGGGATTCTGCTTTTGAATACTATCAGAAAGCTACAGACCTTGATACCCAAAATCCTGTTATTTATAGTAACTACGCCTATTATCTATCCCAGAAAGGCCAAGAACTTTCAAAAGCAGAGCAGCTGGCCCTTCGGGCTTTAGAACTTTCCCCAGACAATACTTCGTTTATGGATACCGTTGGATGGATATACTACAAACAGGGACAACTGCAAAAAGCCCGAAAATATATCCAACAGGCTATTGAGTCAGGTAATCCCAACGCCGAGACACTGGAACATATGGGCGACGTTCTACTTAAACTTGATAAGCCGGACGAGGCTAAAAAATGGTGGCAAAAAGCACTCGAAAAGGATTCGACAAGAACTCATCTTAAAGAAAAGATTTCTAACGAAACGTGAACTCACACCGACATATGCTACACAATTTTTTTTGGGGATGTTTATGCCTGGTGATGGTTTCCTGTTCGAGCTCCCAAAAACTTGTTGACGACAATTTTCGTCCATCAGAAGAAAATCTCTCTCAAACCATTAACCAACTGCCCAATTATAATGATGATTTGCTATCCGTCGAAGGTAAAGGACGCGCAATCGTCAGCGAACCGGGTAATACTGAGCGTGTCACCATCCGTTTTGCCAGCAATCAACAAAAAAGCCTGGTAACGATTCGCAATGGCTTGGGCATTGAAGGAGGACAATTGCTCACTGACGGCGATACGCTTCTCATCTACAATAAAGTCGATAAATATGCTCGTAAAGTCCCCGTAGAGGGAACAAACCTGAATCGTATAAACCGACTGGCCTCGCTCAATATTCTGGATATGCTAAATTATTCAGTCAAAGAAGAAGACGTAGAGAAATTCCTTGAAAATGAATCTCTTTACCAGCTACAGCTAAAAACCGGCGCTAAAGTATATATTGATAAAAATTCAGACACTGTACGGCAAGTTGTACAGCCTTCATCAACCAATCTGCCCTATTCAAAAATTGAATATGATGCATATACTTCAATGAAGGGGTTCACCCTTCCGCGTAGAATTAGTATATTCGGTACTGGGGGTAAATCAAAAATTGCTTTACAATTAACAGCATTAGAACTAAATCCGAAGCTTGACACCTTAAAAATAGAGTTGCCAGACGATATTCCCATTTACTACAAATGAAAAAAACATGTAGCCTCATAGCGATTATCACCTGCTTCTTGCTGGCTCCAGACTTCCTATTTGGACAGACCGCTGTCATGCAGGAGTTTAAAGAGCTGCGAGATAATATTGTTGAAAAGCAGAAGAATACACGTGCCGAAATAGAACGGCTCAATAAACAAATTCAACAATTCGAACAGCGTCTTGAGCAAGCCGAGGAGAAGTACGAAGCACTATATCAAAAATACCAAAACTTAAAGCAGCTCATTGCCCTTCAGGATGAAAAACTTGCTCAGCTGCAGCAAGAGCAGTCTCATATCCAGGAAGAAATTTCTATTACTACAGAATCACTAACTGCCAAACGAGCGGAGTTAGAGCGACTGGTTGAGAACTACAAACAAACGCTGAGTTATCTCTATAAACATGGCCGCACTTCGCAGCTTGCACTTATCTTTTCGGCTTCCTCTGTCAATCAAATGCTGATCCGATCCTTCTATCTTGAGAAATTTAATAACTACCGTGAGCAGCAAGCTCAGGAAATTCGTCAAGCTGAAAGGGAACTGGAGCAAACCAAAGAGCAGCTAGTTAAAGCACAGAAAAAAAATGAAGAGGTGTTGGCAGAGATAAAAAGCGAAAAACAAAAGCTAGCCCAAAAGAAAGAACAGCAAGAAAAAAATGTAGCACTGCTACGAGAGAACCGAGAAGAGATCAACAAAAAATTGAAACAGGTTCAACAACAAAAAGACAACCTCAACAGCACGCTAACAGATCTTATTCGTCGTGAAGAAGAAATTCGAGAGGCCCAGGAACAAAAGCTTCGTCAATTAGAAGCAGAACGCCAGAAAAAGCTGGCTGCCGCTAAAAAAATTGAAAATGATGCCAAGCGGGAGGCCGAAATCGAAAAATATTCCGAGCCCATTAAGCTCGATAATTTTCTGGACTCCAATAAAATGGAAGAAATTGAAAGTCGGTTTGCCTCAAATAAAGGGGAGCTACCCTGGCCGGTCGATAGCAAAACAATAGCCGAACATTTTGGCAATAAAGTGCATCCCGTTTATGGAACAAAAACACCCAACCTGGGGGTAGAAATTGTTACCGATGCCCAATCCTCGGTTGAGGTTGTACACGACGGATATGTCATGAATATAATCCCTGTCCCCGGCTATGGCGATATGATCTTTGTTAAGCATGGGCGCTTTATCACAGCTTATGGAAACTTAAGCGAAGTCATGGTTAGCAAAAACGAGGTACTGAACCAAGGCGATATGCTCGGTCTTTCGGGTGATTCAGGTTCGCCAAAGGGAGAAAGCCTGTTTTTCCTGATACGCGAAAACAATAAAAATTTAGATCCTGAGAACTGGCTTCGAAGAGAAACCATGTACAGCAACTACTAAATTAGCTTCCCCCTCTTTTTGTTGGTATTTTCTGCATCGTATTTATACGGGATATATTTAACTCTGATTCCAGTTTTTCAATTAACCTATAACTAAGTTTATTCCATGACCAATTGGCAACGCACCTTTGCATTTGTTAGCGGCGCTCTTGTTTTCGGATTACTATTCATTATCATATCCAATAGCTTCATTCAATATGTTGCCCACGAAGGTACCACCGGCTACCTGTTTTTGTTTGGCTTTGGACTCATATTTCTCAACCTCAATTTTGGTATCAGCCGAAGGTTCGCAATTAAAGCTCTGAATCCAAGTGGCGTAGCCTATATTATGGCATTTCTTACTATCGGGCCAACCATATTCTGGGTCTATACAAAAGATGTGGGGCTGGCAGAACTACATCTCGTATTTGTACTTACCGTTATTTTTTCGGCTTTTTTAGGTTCCTACTTTGGAATACGGCGTGGCGCTGTCAAACGACAACAATATATACAGCGGCTTCGGGATGAAAAACAGGATATACCTGACTCGTTAAAACGTCCCCATGACGATCTGAGCAGAAATTAAATGGGTAGCCTAAAAGTAGTATCTTTAGAGACGTTGTTATTTAGATATGAGAAACTTTTTAGCACGTTGATACATTTCTAATTAACCGAGATCTAAATAGTTACAGTCTAAGATCGAAATGCCCACTCTAATCATCCCTCTTTGAATTCTTAATACGTACGGCCAGGAACTAATCCATCCAATTTCAGTGTAAAAAAATAAGGAACCTCATATCACTCATAAAACCTGTCAGTTATTATGCGTTTTCTTATAATTTTTGTACTAATTTTTTCCCTCGGATGCTCAAGCTCCGATCCCACCGGAAATCAAGATCCCAACGGGGATGAAAATATTTCGTACCAAACAGTTAATGCATTTCCAAATCTTTCGTTTGACCAGCCGGTAGACCTACAACACGCCGGTGACAACAGCGGACGCCTTTTTGTGGTGGAAAAGGCCGGCATTATTCAAGTATTCAACAACGAATCTTCTACCGAAAACACATCTATCTTCTTAGATATCCGGGAACGAGTGGATGACCGCGGAAACGAGGAAGGATTGCTGGGGCTAGCCTTTCATCCAAATTATGACAGCAATGGCTACTTTTACGTCAACTATACGGCTTCAGATCCCGCTCAGACGATCATTGCTCGTTTCCAGGTTTCAGATCAAAATCCCGACGAAGCAGATGAATCAACCGAGCAAGAAATACTGACTTTTCCCCAGCCTCATAATAATCACAACGGCGGACAGCTGGCGTTTGGTCCCGATGGCTATCTTTACATTGCAGTAGGCGATGGTGGTTCCGGCGGTGATCCCCAAGGCAACGGACAAGACTTAAGTACCCTGTTGGGCAGCATCCTCAGAATTGATGTAGACGGACAGGAAAATGGCGACAATTATGCAATCCCCACTGATAATCCATATGCCGGTAATGATGAGGGATATCGCGAAGAAATTTTTGCTCACGGCCTCAGAAATCCATGGCGCATCAGCTTTGATACCGAAACCGAACGCCTGTGGGCTGGTGATGTAGGACAGAACAGTTACGAAGAAATCAATATCATTGAGTCAGGCAACAATTATGGATGGAATATCATGGAAGGGACCAGCTGCTATGAGCCCTCAAGCGGATGCGATGAATCGGGGCTGACCATGCCCGTTTGGGAATACGGCCGCGATGAAGGAATTTCGGTGACAGGCGGATATGTTTATCGCGGACCTACACTGGAAAGTTTGTCCGGATCATATATCTATGGAGATTACGGATCCGGCAAAATATGGGCGCTCGATTATTCTGATCCGGAAAATCCCTCTAACACCGAACTCTTACAAGCAGACTTTTCTATTCCCTCGTTCGGTGTAGATGCTGAAAATGAATTCTATATATGTGGGTTTGACGGTAACATCTATCAGCTGGAAGAAGTTAACCAATAGTAATTTAAAAAGTATCCTTCAAGCTATGAGTCTCAATTAATTAAAGAGGTAGTAATCGATTCCAATGTTGGCTTGCAGGTTTCGACTGTCTGATTTGAAAAGGCGATCACTCTCCCAATCATAACCTATCTCAGTAAATAAGCCGAATGTTTCGGAAAGGCGAATAGCTATACCGGCACGCAATCCAAAGCGTACTCGAAAGCCAAGATCCTTGTTTGTATTGGCCAATGTTCCCAGTCCCATATTATTGCCAAATAATGAGTTCAGCTGAACATAAGGTTGTATTTGATCAGTCTTAAAAGGATATGCCCGAACAATTGGTCCAACCCCCCAGCCTCCTACGCCAAAATTGGCGTTTTCACCATCCGTAAAAAAGCTGGCCATAACCTGATAACCTACTCCCAACCGAGGAAACATGGTACGCACATTTCGATAGACAAATTCAAGTTCCGAACTGCCATCAAAACTTAATGAATCGGTATTGCCCTTGTAATGCAGATCGCTGAGCCAGTGTGTATTAGCTGTCAATCCATGGATACCCACATCATAATTTAAGGGACGAATCCCATTATTATCTGCTGATGAACTTTGTGACTGAGCATAAATAACATTAGAAATAACACTTGCAGATAAAACCAGTACTAATGCAGTTGTTATAATTTTGCAAGATCGTACAAATACCTTCTTATTCATTGTGCGTTAATTTATTACGATATTCGATTAAAACGGACATTCAATGGCGTCTAAAATTGCCCAATTAATTATACAGTTACAATAACTGAATTAAATCTTTAATGTTGCCTGTTATAGGTTATGTGTTCGCACTATTTTATTTTCAAATTTCAACGAATTGGATATACGTCCTTAAACTGATATACTATTTCTATATACCATTTTTGATGACCTACACCTGTTTATAAATCTTCTCTTTTATTTATATCTCTATGCTCAAAAAGCTACAAACAGTTCTGCTCATTCTTGTTTTTTTACTGCCCATGTTGGGGATTTCCCAATCGCAGCAAACCGATTATTTTCCGAACCGGCTTATTATAAAGTATGAATCCGACCTAAAGCTACAGCAGATTCAAAGTAAAATTGGCAGCAATCCCAAAGCAGCAGTACAGCAACTGTTAAACCAGTACGGTGCGCACGACAGTCGTCCTCTTCTTTCATCAAAAACACAGCAACTGGTTAAAGCCCAACGAGTACCAGCATCAAATGATGTCCTCCGTATCCAAGAAGTTGTATTCAGTCATAGTATTGATCCGGCACAACTTGCTTCCAAAATAAATAGGATGCCCGGCGTAGCTTATGCCGAACCCAGATATATCAGGCATTTAAGTGCCGAACCCAATGATCCTGATATACAGAAGTTCGTAGATGCCCATAATTTTACAGATGCCTGGGATTTAAGCCAGGGTTCCAAAGATATAATCATTGCAGTTGTTGATGGAGGCGTTGGCTATACCCATTCTGAGCTGAATGAGAATTTATGGATAAATCAAGATGAAATACCATCAACTGTTTTTCCACAGGCCGATCAAAATGGAGATGGGGAGGTAACTGCTTCAGAAGTACGGTCTTATCTCCAAGATAATGGAACAGACCATAATGGTGATGGGGGTATCACACTTGAAGATGCACTACATGATGATTCCGATTTCACAGATAATATTGATAATGACAGTAACGAATTTACGGATGATCTTTTTGGCTGGGATTTCTGGGAGTCTGGCAGTAACGCGCAAAACATCAGCCAAGACAACAATCCCATTCATGATGCCACCAATCACGGCACGCACGTAACCGGCATTGCTGCCGCAGAAACCAATAATGGTGAAGGAGTCGCCGGGGCTGCTTACAATGCTACCTACATGCCTGTAAAAGCAGGAGGTGCCCCCCACTTTGCTGACGTTGTAGGCTTTGGATATGAAGGCATTTTGTATGCAGCCAACAACGGCGCCGATATCATAAATTGCAGCTGGAGTGGTGGATCAGCATCACAGGCCGAGGAAGATGTCATAAATCTTGCTACCCAAATGGGATCGCTGGTAATTGCCGCCGCAGGAAACGAGGCAAGCAGAACGGCGTATCCCGCACGCTACGATAAAGCCCTTGCCGTGGGATCGGTAGAACCAAATGACAATCGTGCTACCTACTCCAATTTTGGATATAACCTGGATGTACTGGCTACAGGAACGGATATTCTTAGCGCAGATACAACGGGTACCTACGTTTCCAACACTGGTACTTCCATGTCTGCACCCGTAGTCAGTGGACTTGCGGTACTTGTTAAAGATCTACACCCCAATTGGGGACCCGAACGCATAGGCATGCAAATTCGGGCATCTGCCAATTATATTGATGATTCAAATTCCAACCTCGAGCATCAGCTTGGTCATGGTTCAATTAACGCCTACCAAGCCCTGAATACCAACCTACCGGGCTTAAAAGTGGTATCTCAAGAATTTATCAACAGTGAAGGTAACAAACTGTCACTGGGCGAAGAAGGAACTATCGAAGTATCCATTACCAATGTTAGTAATACCACATCCAACCTCGAACTGGAGCTTTTATCCTTAAATGAAAGCGAGGTACAACTGGATAACTCACAACAGCAATTAGGCAGCTTTTCCACTGGCGACACTGTTGATTTAAGTTTCCCAATCACCATTGCTAACGACTTTGACCTTACTGAAATACCCACATTTCGATTAGAATTTCGCGACAATAGCCTGGACTACGACGATTTTAATGCCCTCGTTTACGAAGATATGTTTTTTGATATCATAGCCGGTAATAATGTTAAAACCTCTTTTGGCGCTGAGGGTACCTTTGGATTTTCTGATCCCCTGGCTGGGCGCGGCGGAGTTGGCTTTATTCCCCGCTATCCTGACGGCACAGGTGGATATCAAGAAGGTAACAACCTCCTTTTTGAAGGTGGGCTCATCATGAAGTTTAATGAGGAGCTTTTTGATGCTGTTCGCACATCCAGTGGACGCGTTTCTCGTGATTTTTTACCTCAAGATGCCGTTGCCATTTTACCGACCGAGGATGGAAATGGATTAAGAGGCACTACCCAATTTGCTACCTTAAACGACAGTGCAAGACGAGCTTCTATCGAACTGGAAACATTTGCCTACGATGATCCTGCCATCAGCAATGTAGTGTTTGTCAAATATACTATCAGCAATCCATCCCAATTTATGACGATGAAAAATATGTATGTTGGGCTGTTTAACGACTGGGATATCGGCAACAATCCCGGAAATAATAACATCGCATTCAGTGAAAGTGACAGTCTACTCTATATTTCTGATGGCTCATCAAGCACCCAGCCTACCGTTGCCGTTGCTCATCTAGGCCCAATTTCGGGCGCTCTGGCCATTGATAATGCGGTAGAAGGAAGACAGGATTCAGTAACTTTTGGTATTTATGATGGCTTTTCGGATGGAGAAAAGGAATCGTCACTAACATCCGGTACTGTTCGCACCAATGTGCAAAATACAGATGTTTCTGCCGTTACCAGCTCGGGTCCTTATACCTTAAATCCGGGTGCTGAAATCACGGTAGGTTTTGTCTATGCTTTCGGAGATGATCTTAATGAACTGCGCGACCAAATTACTGAAGCACGGTCTCGAAATCTATTTGAAGTCTCCCCAACAGGTCGAGCTACAGCCGATGAAATTCCTCAACAGACCAAACTATTCCAAAATTATCCCAATCCCTTTAATGAACAAACCGAAATCCATTTTGACCTTAACCAAGATTCCCATGTAACACTAACCGTTTTTGATGTGTTGGGACGAAAAGTTCGTCAATTGGCGGATACCAACTTTGAGGCAGGTGCTCATTTTCTAACTTTTAATGCCCGAAATTTGAGCAGTGGTGTTTATTTCATACAACTCGAAACCGATCGCGGCTCCCAGACAATCCCTATGACAAAAATAAAGGCTCTTTAGCGTATTATCCCTTTAATCCAATGTTACCATAATACAGCACCCTTCCCCAATTTCTCGAAGTCTTTCAAACAACTTCCATATCCGGATAAATCTGATAGCCTTGTTTAATATTTTGATATGAAGACAAACCTGCGACATGTCCCCCATTTTCGAGCCCCTTCTTGGTGTTTCAATGGGCATACTCATACTATTTCCCGGTCATTGTTTGGAGATAGCCGACAGCCTCCACTAAATAGTATCGAGATTCCGACTCCCGATGAGGACTTTCTGGAGCTTGACTGTCACATTATACCCGAATCTGATGCCATCATTACTCTCTTTCACGGACTCGAAGGTTCAACCGACCGATATTATATGGTCGAGGTCATGAAAACGCTTATCAACAAAGGATATTCGGTAGTTGGAGTAAACTTCAGGGGCTGCGGATCAAAGCTCAATAATCAGCCACGTTTTTATCATTCCGGAGAAACAAATGATTATCAAACCGTTTTTAAGTGGATTTCTGAAAAATATCCCGCCAAAAAAATTGGTGCCGTAGGCTTTTCGCTCGGTGGTAATGCATTGGTTAAATATCTGGGCGAAACCGGTAATGAAAGCCTGGTCAATACTGCTGTTGCCGTATCAGTACCATATGATTTGCGGCTCGGCTCTATCATACTTTCAAAAGGATTTCACCGCATTTACGAATATCGCTTTCTCCGAACATTGCGTAAAAAGCTCAACAGAAAACGAAAACGTTTCCCCAATCTACCTGAATTTTCAGGATCTACTATCTACGAGTTTGACGATCAGGTTACAGCCCCCATCCACGGTTTTGAAGATGCCGAACATTACTATGAACAATGTGCGGCCCGGCGATTTGTAGATGGTATCAAAATTGACACACTTCTTGTTCACAGCAAAGAAGATCCACTTTGTCCTATTGAAGCAATGCCCTTGGCTAAGATTAACCAAAACCCATATACTGATTATATTATTACTGATGAGGGAGGACACGTTGGTTTCTGGAGTAAGCCCAGCGGATGGCTCAACTTTGTGATTGAAAACTATTTGAGCAGTAATTTATAAGAATTACCTATCTCCCGTATTGATACTTTCATAGAACTGATCTTGGGTACCTTTTGTTAAAAGCTGTATTTTAACAGGCAAAATTCTCGAACATTTTTATAAAAACTCATATGGTTATCATTGTTGGTGCCGGCCCTATTGGATTGGCCACCGCTATCGAATTGAAACGGAAAAACATCCCCACAAAAATTATTGAACGAGGCTGTCTGGTCAACAGCATCTTTCACTATCCCAAAGACATGACCTTTTTCTCAACTTCCGAGCGATTAGAGATTGGTGATGTCCCCTTCATATCCCACAACCCGAAACCAACGCGCCGCGAAGCGCTTGAATATTATCGTCGGGCTGCTGAAAGCTATGATCTGGATATTCATCTCTATGAAGAGGTTCAGGATATTTCCGGTCAGGATCAGTCCTTTACCATTCAAACTGATCAAGATAGCTACAAAGCTTCAAAAGTAGTAGTTGCCACCGGGTTTTACGATGTTCCCAAAATGATGGATATCCCCGGTGAAGAGCTTGATAAGGTTCGCCATTACTACGATGAAGCCCATGTCTACGCATGGCAGGATGTGCTTGTCATTGGCGGCGGTAACTCGGCCGTGGATGCCGCGCTGGAAACCTATCGAACTAACGCCAACGTGACCTTGGCTGTTCGTGATTCACAGATCAAAGAATCAGTAAAATATTGGGTAAAACCTGATATCCAGAACCGGATTAAAAATGAAGAGATTACCGGATACTTTAATACCGAGGTAAAAGAAATAAGGAAACATGAAGTGGTCTTGGATACCCCCAAGGGCACGAAAACCATAGCCAACGATTTTGTGTTGGCCATGACCGGTTATAAACCAAACTTCGATTTGATGACAAGTTTCGGAATTGAACTCACAGATGATAAAGATAAAATGCCCGTATACGATGAGAAAACCCTCGAAACGAATCGCCAGGGGATGTATGTAGCCGGAGTAGTCTGCGGAGGAATGGATACCAGCAAATTATTTATTGAGAATACACGCGTCCATGCCGAACATATTGCCAATGATATCCAAGAAAAGATAGGATAAAAAAAGAGAGGGTAAGCGACCTACATCACGCCGCTACAACCTCCTACCGCTGCTACCTTCCGGTCCTGACGGAGTTGAGAGGGAGCTGGCTGCGTAGGGCCTACCCTCGAAGCGTTAAGATACGATTTTTCGCAGGTATTTGGCAAACAAAATTAGCTCTAAATATCATTTTAATTTCATCGCACAAACACTGGTCCAATCCTCAGGAGGAGGATTTTCTTTCAATCGCTTTGCAACGATTAGTATTTGCCAAGGAGGAATGGGAATATATCAAAAGATTGTCGTTCGGGAATAAAGCTTTCGAATAATTGTCATTTAATTAATATCTCTTCATGTTTAAATATTAATTAAATTACTTGGAACATTTACCCCCATCCAAAGTATGAAGCAGTGTTATCAGGGTAATCAAAATCTTGTTAGAAATGAAAAACAAAAAAGTGGAGCTACGGGGACTTGAACCCCGGACCTCTTGCATGCCATGCAAGCGCTCTAGCCAACTGAGCTATAGCCCCTTTTAGGAGTCGATAAATATAAAGAACTTTTATCGAAAATTACACCCATTAATAAGATTACTTTTTTTTGTATTTGATTATATTAGATAACATATTGTAACCAACAGTTTTAACAGGTATTTAAAATTTTTCTGGAAAACTCTATCTTACAATTTATCACAAATCAACTTTTAACCTACACTCGTAACACGATGATAAACAAACAATTATTACTACTTCTCTCTTCCGTGTTTCTTGGAATGGCATTGCTCACCAGCTGTGCCGGTACCGAAGAACTTAGAGCCCCTTCTGACCGTGATATGGAATATCTTCAATCATTAGATGAAGAGACCCTCCGTTCTCTTGATACTGATGATGATGGTCTTAGTGACTGGGCCGAAATGAATGAGCATGATACTAGTCCGCTTGAAGCCGACACCGACGGCGATGGTCTTACTGATGCTGAGGAAATCAATGAATATGACACTGATCCTAACAATGCCGACACTGACGGAGATGGTCTTGAAGACGGTGAAGAAGTTAACTCCTATGAAACCGATCCGCTCGAAGAAGATACTGACGGAGACGGATTATCTGATGGTGAGGAAGTTAATGAATACAACACCGATCCATTAAGTGCTGACAGCGATGGTGACGGTCTCACGGATGCTGAGGAAGTTAATGAATACAATACTGATCCTAACAACGCTGACTCTGACGGTAACGGTTTTACCGACGGTCAGGAAGTTGAAATGGGAACTAATCCCAATGACAGTAACGATCCTCCTTTCCTAAAGAAAGATGCTCTTGGAACCGTTAATTTCGACTTCGATATGTCGAACATTGATGAGTCCGCTGCTCGTATCCTGAACGAGAACATCAAGAAATTGATGAATTCTTCTAAGTTCCGAATTCGCATTGACGCTTTTACTGACCACGTTGGTGGCGATCAGTACAACTTGCGTTTGAGTAAAAGACGAGCAGAATCCGTCAAACAATTTTATATCGAAAATGGCGTTTCTGAAAATCGCATTGAATCTCGCGGATTAGGAAAAGCGCCTCAACCATGTATGGAAAAAACGGAAGAAAAAGGCTGCCGTAAAAATCGACGTGCAGAATCACATCCGTTGAACCCTTATCAATATGAGCCAAGTAACTAAGGCTTAAAGCAAAAATAAATTATTAAAGGCGATCTCTTTTCGAGATCGCCTTTTTTATTTTCTTTCATAAAACCTTTCAGCCAATCTGGCAATAGTATTGCCCTTTGAACTATAGATAAATCTTCTATCCCCCTTCTATATCAACAGTACTTATTAGCTACCGCTATTTATTATGACTACTGATCATTTCTAGTATCAATAGTTAAGGGTACAAAATCTGCATCCATAGATTACAATAGTCTTACTTTAGCTTATTTGCTCATTAAGACTCTTCTATATTCCGAACAATCAAGACCGAGCAAACTATAGCTACGAAACTAAATAAAGGAATTATGATAATGGCAGGCATAATATTCTGTCCCAACAGCCCCATTCCAACTACTTTTGCTGTAAGGGCTAACATCAAAATAGATAGAAAAATGACGTACAAAGGTGCCAGCAGATAACCCCATTGGGCTTTCTTTGATGAACAGTACGCCCGATACAAATGCCAACGGCAGCAAAAGCGCTAAATCCAATCCCTGTACAATAAGCGTAGTATAATGCTCAACCTGCGATGGAATTATAGTGCCATCGAAAAAAGGTGGAACAACCAAACTCAACCATAGCAACCCGATAATTATACTGCTAAACATAAGAAAGCCACCCGTAAATTTTATCGGGACGGCCTCCCCGAAATATTCGGGTAGCCTGTGTATATCAAATGAGAATAGCGTAAGTGAAAAAGCAAAAAATGAAGCTCCAAGCAACATCACATATCCCAGGAAAAGGATATTATACATCCCCATAACCAAATAGAAAAGATAGGTCACCAGAAAATATCCTATATGCTCGCCAGCAAAAACCGCCCCTTTAGTGAACCTCTTCTTGCCCAAGCAAGGGCTATCAATAACAAAGGTACCCCCACAAAAAGCGTAACATAATCTTGTGCTATACCTTGGGGGGGCTACATCAACCGACATGTGTTTGTAAATGCCCTTGCCATAAACAGTAACGGTCTCACCGCGAACTGTTTCTATGTCATACGGACCGGGGCCACCCGATGAAAAGATACCCGCAGAAGCCGCGATTATTGCTAACACTGCTATCAGCGATGACAAAAGAGTAATCGTTTTCTCGTGTTTCATGAAAAACTGGATTTTGGAGCTTTTAGTACTAAAACCAATATATCAAAAAAGAAAAATCCCCGCAGTTTTTACTGCGGGGATCTAAAAATAAACGATACTTTAAATTGCTTGTTACAGGGTCCAGCTTACGGTTCCAACGGCCCAGCGTCCGGGCATTTTTGCACCCAGCACATCTTGGTTTTCCTGGTCAAATACATTGTCCACTTGCAATCCCACGGATATTTGTTGTGAAACATCATAACTGACTTTCATATTCCACAAGCTGTACACAGATGATCTGAACGCATTAATATTGGCGTTCTGTGTTGACTGACGCTTCTTCCAAACTGCACTTACCGATCCTTTCACCGGACCGTGACTCACGCTGACAATTCCATTTACCAAATGCCGGGCATAATTGGATATATATTTCGAGGCTACATCCTCATCCCCAAAAAAGTCGGTAAAAGTATAACCCATAGTACTATTAAACAGCCAATTATTACCCAGATTTTTACTCATAGAAAGCTCTGTTTCTACACCTGCGGTCGTAACGTTATTGATGTTTCGGGCATAGAGGTAATTTCCTCCTGATTGTAGATTGTCATCATTACGAATCTGTGCTGTATTCGTCAACGCATAGTCAATCAAATCTGTTGACTCTCTAACAAATCCAGTTGCAGAAAAACGCACATTCTTCCGGAGAAAAAGATCAGCACCCAATTCGCCCGACCAAGCACATTCGGCCTTTAGCCACGGATTACCGATATTTCGTCCTTCAGTTAACGGACCTGATAAGTTAGTTGAAATAAAACGTTCTGTATAGCTCGGAGCACGAACACTGCGCCCTCCTGATGCCCGTAATATCCACTGTTCTTGCTGATAGGAAAAGCTGACCTGTGGCATCAACTCTGTGCCATAATTATCATCATGATCCATCCGAATGCTTCCTGATAGGGTCATCGGATTAGTTGGGTGCCACTGCACCATTGCAAAACCTGCGTAATGCCAGTTACTGTGGTCCCCCCTATCATTACTTCTAATCATCCGGTTATCCAGTTGTGCACCATAAGTAAGATCCCAGCTGTCCGATAATTGACGATACTGATACAGCTGTAACGCCCCTCTGGAGGTTGTATGATTATTACCCGGGAACTGCGGATTGAAAATAAACTCATCCTTCGTGCGCTTAAATGATCCTTTTATAGTTGTTATACTATTTTGGGTACTTCGCTGTAAGCGCATCTGATTCCACCACATTGAAATCGTTTCGGTGGCTTCATCTAATGGACTCGCGGTATAAAAATACTTCGCATTAAAGTCACGATAGTCGTAACCCGTTCGGAGTGCTAAATCCCAGTTATTATTTAGCTTTACTCCACCTGAAACTGAACCGTTAGCAATATTAAAACGGTTGTTATAGTCGTTGGCCAACTCCTGGCCGGGACTTTGATGCCACATACCACCGCCACTGATACGGTAGTTTTGGGTGCTGTGATAAAATCCGCCTCGTCCCATTTTAAGATCATTCTGACCATAACCGCCTTTAATGCGGGCGTTCGTTTTCTTTTCATTTGACTGGCCACCAAATGTATGGGTAATAATATTAATGACACCACCCATTGCATCAGCACCATATTGTGCTGCAGCCGGACCGTGCAGAACTTCAATACGCTGAATTTCGTCTGGAGCTACCGGAATATTTGAATTGAAATGGGCTGTCAGCGGATCGTTTATCCTCATTCCGTCTACCAACACCAGCACTTGAGAAAATGTGCTCCCCCGCAGGCTAAAATCCGACTGCGTACCAAAAGCACCTCGCGATTGCACCTCCACACCCGGGATATAACGCAGCATTTCATCGGGCGTATGAGCAGGAGTATCCTCAATCATCTGCGCCGATATTGTTGTAATATTACGACCTGAACCTGCTGCTGTTTGGGGGACTCTGCTGGAAGAAATCACCACCTCTTTTGAAACTACCAGCGTATCAAGGGTTTCAACCTCTTGAGCCTGAGTAATATTACAAAGACCCAGCACCAAAAATACGCTGGTAAATATTGACAAGAATATAGTAGATATACTGATCCTGTTCGATAAGTCCATTTTTTATAGAGAGCTTTATTTGATAGATCCTTTTTTAAAGGTGCTGAAGATATTGGAGGAATCACTTTATTGAAAGGCCAATTCTCATATTGTAATTCTAAACAAAAACCCCGATAAGGTCATCCCATCGGGGTTCGTTATCAAATATATATAACAATAAACCATCAGTGGCTACCAAACCATTCCAAAATATGTGCAACCTTGCTCATTAAATTGCTGGGACGACTGGCAATTCCATGTCCTGATCCGGGAATACGTACCATGGCCGACTCCACTTTTTGTAGCTGAAGCGCTCTGTAATATTGCTCAGTTTCAGACATCGGAGTACGATAATCCTCTTCTCCGGTAAGTAACATAGTTGGCGTTGTAACATTGCCAACTAAAGAAATCGGAGAACGATCCATGTAGTGGTCACGATTGTCCCATGGAAATCCCGGGAACCAGTATTTGTGATAGGAGGATCCATCCGAAGTCAGCACAAAACTGTACCAGTTGATTACCGGCTTTGCAACTACCGCGGCTTTAAAGCGATCCGTCTTTCCAATAGCCCAGGCCGAAAGCACGCCCCCACCGCTTCCACCGGTGATGTACAAACTATCAGCATCCACATATCCCTTTTCAATTACTGCATCAACACCCGACATTAAATCGTCGTGGTCTTCGCTGGGATAATTGTGATGGATGTAGTTTCCAAACGCCTTTCCGTAGCTTGTACTGCCGCGAGGATTCGTATAAACCACTACATAACCTTTCGCAGCCATTAACTGCAGCTCAGCTGTAAAGCGATCACCGTAATTGGTATGCGGTCCCCCATGAATTTCCAAAATCAACGGGTATTTTTTATCGGGATCAAAATTGGGCGGTTTGATGATCCAGCCCTGAATCTCTTTACCATCATAGGATGATTCGTACCAGATTTCCTCGACCTGACCCAGCGTTTTATGACCAAATAGATCTTCGTTTACTTGTGTCAATCGATTCATATTTCCGTTTTGATCTGTAACGGCCACATCGCCTGGATGGTAGGGTGTGGCATAGGTATAAGCGATATTTCCATTAGATGCTACCGTATATGATCCGCTACCGTAGGGACGTCCTATCGTTGTTCCGCCGCGATTATCAACTACTTTCTGAATCCCCTCATTTCCATTTGAGGATATAAAACCGATCTTGCCATTGCCCTCATCATCGTATTGTAGGTACAATCCATCACCATTTTCAACCCACTGAATATTACTCACGCTCCGATCAAAACCATCTGTCAATGCTCGTTTCCCAGAACCATCGGCATTCATTATATACGCATTCGTAAGCTGATAGCTGTCCATATTATCGTCATAACCAAGATAGGCAATGTGATTTCCGTCGGGTGAAACCTTCGGACTAGAATCCGGTCCGCGCCGGTCGGTAAGCTGCATCATTCCCCCATCATCAACCGAAACCTTATAGAGTTCGGTATCTCGCTCTTTATACTGCCAATCTTCTTTTCGGTTGGATGAGATAATCAGATGCTCACCATCGGAAGTCCACTCGGGCGAACGGTGATTGTAATCGCCTTCAGTGATCTGCCGCGGCGTACCTCCTTCAGCAGGAATTACAAATACGTGCGTAAATCCATCCTTGACAAATCCGGATGACCCGTCCCGCCTATACTCCAGATCATCAATGACGTTAGCGGGATCAGCCCATTCCGCTCCATTGGGTTTGCCGGGCAATGAAACCATCGGCTTATCCTCGCGGGGTACAAACATCGTAAAAGCAAGATATTTGCCATTGGGCGACCAGCTAATCGAACTTGGTGACTGTGTCAGGTTGGTAATCTTAGCCGTTTCTCCAGTATCCATCCACCGCATATACAGTTCGCTTGAACCGCTTTTTGTAGATGCAAACAACAAACGATCACCACTGGGCGACCATCGCGGTGAAAAATTATTATTATTCCCTGAAGTCAGCGGGCGGTGACGACTCCCATCAGAATTAACAATCCACAAATTTGAACGGCGTCGGTCATCCATAATATCCATAAAATTTCGCTGATAGACGATCTGCTCGCCATCAGGGGAAATCTGCGTATCGGAGACATACTCCAGGTCAAATACATTCTCAAGTGTCAAAACATCTGATTGAGCTTTTGCATCCATTGAAAACACAAAAGTAAAAATCGCTAACAGGAATAAATGAAGTAGGTTTTTCATAGTTTTATTATATAAATATGAGTTTATCTCTGTACTTGAGGATTTCTAATCCCTTATCAATCCGGAGGGATAGGACACCACACTTTCGTGTCCATCTTTTCCAACTGCTGATACCCCAAATAGATAGTTGTCGATAACAATATTTTCTAGCGTAAACTCACTAACATCTCCTACATATCGCTGACTTTCCCATAGTGGCTTTGACGTTGGACGCCAGTAAATTTTGTATCCCTTAACAAGATCACTGTCCGGTTTTTCCCAGCGTAAGGTTGTGGATGGCTCAACTGCACCTCCGATTTCTACATTCTTGGGCTTTGGTGGCGCCTTGGCCAATGATGCCATCGCCACAGCATTTACAGCCGTTAGCTTTTGAGCATAATCGAAATTGACGTGCTCAATCACATCTCCATATTCTATTCCATCTTCGGTGCGGATATCTTGGTGCTGCTGAGTATAGTTTTCATGCGCTTCCATGATACGAACCCCGGCAAAACCGGCTTCGTTAAATGGACGGTGATGTCCGCCGCGACCAAAACGATCCAATCGGTAAATTAACATGGGATCCATCTGCGGCATATAAAGTTCGGTAGTCTCGTAGATATATCGAGCCAATTGACGAGATATTCCGTCATTCTCTCCACCGAAAAAGCGTTTCATCTGCAACTCACGTTCGGTGGCCTGCGAGGAGTAAGGCTCTGAAAAAATGCGAAATTCGCGGTTATCAACCACTCCATCAATACCTTTTATATTCCCGATCATATCATTATTCAATACACCGATAATTTCCCAGCCTTCTTCTTTAGCCATCTCGGCCATATGACGGCCGCCGTAAAGCCCCTGCTCTTCACCCGATAATCCGGCAAAGATAATACTGCTTTCAAACTCATAATTTGATAAGACCCGGGCGGCTTCAATTGCACCCGCCATGCCAGAGGCATTATCGTTTGCACCCGGAGCATCAATAGTATCGTTCATCACATCCGAGGCGCGACTATCAATATCTCCGCTCATAATCACATAGCGATTGGGATGCGTATTTCCCTTTAACACCGCATACACATTTACCACCCACGTGTCTTCATTAATGCGGCTGTCCGGATCACCCTCTACCAGCGTTCGCTGATATTTAACCTCCAGGCATCCGCCACACTCTTGACTTATTTTTTCAAACTCCTGCTTGATCCATCTGCGAGCGGCCCCAATGCCACGCTCGTTAGAAGTGGTATCAGACATGGTATGGCGCGTCCCAAAATTGGCTAGCGTTCGGATATCCGATTCCAGCCGATCAGCGCTTACCTTATCAATGATATCATACATCTGTGGATCAATGGTGAGATCCTGTCCCTGAGCTGTATGCGAATAGGCTAAGAGCAGAATCAGTGGAAAGAGCAAAAAACGTTTCATAATGAAAAAGATTTATTTGGTGTTGTTGAAATAAAATTTGGCAACAATTTTTGACAACTTACGGAATTCGAACTTTTATGCGAACTGAATTCACATCTTATTACTTTTTGAAAGTCAAATTATACCTCCACAAGATCTTACATAAATTACCCTATTTGGAATTTCATGATAGACGAAGAAAACAATTCTCACCCTATTACCGAAGAAGACGGCCAAACTCCAAGCAGTAAATTACTACTACTCTCTCTTGTTTCTACCTTCTTCTATCTGATTCTTGCTATTCTTATTTTCCAATACTTTCACGAGGAAAACCTCAAGTCTGTTTTTGAACACGGCTATCCCGTTACAATCCAGCTTCTTATCGGGATTATATCAGGTGGCGCAGCGGCAGGTATAATCGGTTTCATTATAAATCGCCCTCCCGTTTCAGAAATCTTACATGATTTTTATATCGTTGACATGGTTTCAAAACTAAAGCTTTCCAGATTTGATCGAATTCAGCTTTCAGCATTTGCCGGAGTGGGAGAGGAGCTTCTTTTCCGCGGAGCCATACAACCATTACTCGGTATCTGGATTACCTCATTTATTTTTATCGGTATCCACGGCTATTTTAAATTTACATCAGTGGGACACATGCTATTTGGCCTGACAATGTTTGGACTCAGCATGCTGCTCGGCTATCTTTTTGAATATTCTGGCTTAATTGCAGCCATGAGTGCCCATGCGGTATATGATGTCATCATGTTACGCATGGTACAAGTGGAGAAATAGAGGATTTTTTACAGGAGACCCGCGTCATTCATGCTCTCACCATATACAATCAGGGCAAAGTAGTGATCGGATTTTTAGTGATGAATTTTTACAAGAAGGGGCCTAATATTTTCGCTGATGGCTTGCCCTATATTTTCATGGCTGGAAAATTGACCGTAATATTCGTAAAAGGTTAATATGTATTTCCAAAGTTGTCGCTGTTTGTCGGCAAGTGATTTCATAGAACTAATTATACAGTATCACATGAATAAATGCATGAAATAAAATATGAAATATGAAAAGAAATTTTGTAAGGATTTCCTTTCCCGATAGTCTTACTAACAGATAAGCCGTTGATTGTAGTCAAGAGAGAGTAGTTTTTAAGTCCGCCTTAGCTGGCGGGCTTTTTGTATGCTAGTCAGCATATTCTGGTTTGGAAACCATGGGAGATCTCTGTAAGAATCCTATGGAATTATATTATTTAAAACTACCCAGTTAATAAAAAACCTCCTGAATAATTTATTCAGGAGGCATAGCAAACAAAAACTGGCATAAACTTTTACCTATAGGACCTCTATTATTTGTCAAGAATTATATGGTCTACCCCTTGCTGATCAAGCAGGCTATTAAACTTTTGGACGTCTTGGCTTACAATTGTATTAAACTCCCTCATATACTCTTCACATACCTTTTTTAAATCTTTAAATCTTTCTTCCATTCCTCCAGTAGGCCTTGCATCATGATCCCGCACAACCTGGTATAACCTCCCCATCCGGTTACTTAATCGACGCTCCATACCAATTGGATCTTGCCCACTTTTGATATCATTATTGATAAACTTGTTTTCTACTTCTGTCAATTTTTGACTTAACGCTTTCGCTTGATCCTGAATTGGTTGCGAATCACTTTTCTTTTCTAAAATAGATTCTATCTGCTCCCGAGCTGAGCGTATCTGGTCAATGGCCTGTTGAAAACTCGTAATCATGCCGGCAATTTCATTCGCCATTGTATAAGTGTCTCTAAGATCCTTTGTAGTTGCATCCCAGCGTGGATCGGCTTTGAGCTGAAAAGATTTTTGCAATTGTTCCTCCCCAATTGTAAGTCTAACCGAATAAGTTCCAGGGACTGCTTCAGGTCCACGAGGAGGATTTCCAATTACCATTGTTACCAGATCATCAACGGTAAATGGGCCTTCGTGATTTAAATCCCATTCAAAACGGTTCAAACCTTCGGTCACCTCTAATTTATTTCGTTCTTTCAAATCCTCTGAATCTGTCGAAAAACTACGTATTACTTCTCCAGACTCGTTCAGAATATCAAGATCCACTTTCTTATCAGCTGCCTCTTTATCCAGATAAAAATTTACCAATGTCCCAGTTGGATAGCTGTCAGGCCCTGATGATCCTGCTGATCCCCGGAACTGTGTTCGATATGCATCTCTGGGATTAAATAGATGGTAATTTGAACTTTCAATCTGGTTATCCAATTGATGTAACGGAGACAAGTCATCTAAAACCCAAAAAGAACGCCCTTGCGTACTTAACACAAGATCATCGCGGTGTACCTCAATATCTGTTATCGGCGTATGAGGCAGATTTAGTTGAAACGGCTGCCAATGTTGTCCATCATCAAAAGAAATATACATGCCGAACTCTGTTCCCGCATACAATAATCCTTCACGATCGGGATCTTCTCGGATCACACGTACAAAATGACCCTCTGGAATCCCATTATTACCGTTTGTTAATAGATCCCAGCTCTGCCCATAGTTTCCCGTTTTAAAAATATAGGGATTAAAATCAGCCTCTCGATATTTGTACACAGCGATATATGCTGTTCCCGGATCATGTTCTGATAGCTCAATAACGTTAACCGTACCTCCATCAGGCATATTATCAGGAGTAACATCTTCCCAAGATTCACCTCCATTCTCCGAAATATGTACTAGTCCATCATCACTTCCAGCCCACAGTTCGCCACGCTGATGTGGCGACTCGGTAAATGAGAAGATAGAGCTATAAACCTCTACACCAGTAGCATCATGCTGTATCGGACCACCTGGAATGCGATCCAAATACTCCGGATCATTTGTCGTTAAGTCAGGACTTATAATGTCCCATGTAAATCCCCCATCGGTAGATCGATGCACATACTGTGATGTTACATACATCGTATCAGGTGCATGCTCAGATATTACGATTGGAAAGTTCCACTGAAATCGATATTTCAGCTCAGTCATATTAGTGCCTTCAGTATAATGAGGATAAGCTGTCATCTGAAGAGTTTGTCCAGTCCCCTTATGAAAACGTGTAATTTCCCCGCTGTATGATCCGGCATAGACGACATCAGAATCGTTTGGATGGACGGCAATATGACCACTTTCCCCACCTCCAACTGAATACCAGTACTGTTTAGGACTTACATCTCCGGGCATTTTATTAGGTACCGATATTGTTGAGTTATCCTGTTGTGCACCGTAAACCCTATAAGGAAACTGGTCATCGACTTCAACACGATAAAATTCGGCCGTTGGCTGATTCCTCTGCGTTGTCCATGTTTTTCCACCATTAACCGATACATTGGCCCCACCGTCATTACTATTTACCATGATATCCGGATTATTGGGATTTTGCCAAAGACTATGGACATCTCCATGAGGCACATCAATTTCATCAAATGATTCTCCGGCATCAGTAGATTTATAAAACCCAGTATTTAGTACAAACACTGTTTCTTGATCTTGTGGATCAGCAAAAATATGCGTGTAGTACCAAGCCCTCTGCCGCAACCTATGTTCATTATTGACATGTTTCCACGTCTCACCGCCATCACTCGAACGGTATAAACCGCCCGACTCATCTCTTTGCGTCTGCTGCATAACCCATAAACGATCTGAATTAGCAGGTGAAATAGCAATATCGACCTTACCAAGCGGCTCGTCCTCCGGCAAACCCCCAGATACTCGCTCCCATGTCTCCCCACTATCTTTGGACTTATACACGCCGCCTTCCTGTCCTCCGTCAATTAATGCCCATGGATCACGTTCTGCCCTCCAAAATCCAGCGTAAATAATTCGAGGATTATTTGGATCAATTTCAACATCAACAGCACCTGTTTTATCACTAATATACATCACCTTCTCCCACGTTTCCCCACCATCTTCAGATCGAAATACTCCTCGCTGTTCGTTCGGACCAAAGATATTACCTAATACTGCGGCATAAACTAAATCTGGATTTTTAGGATGAACTCTAATTTCTCCTATCTGTCCTCCATCTCGAAGACCTACATGCGCCCAAGTTTTTCCCCCGTCAGTCGTTTTGTAAATACCAATACCTGCAGAAATATTGCCCCTTGGTGCATCAGAACCGGTACCTACATAAATTACATTTGGATCAGATTGTGATACTTCGATAGATCCAATGGAACCCGCTTTAATTTGGCCATCAGAAATATTGGTCCAAGTTTCCCCAGCATCTTTTGTTTGCCAAACTCCACCCCCCGTAGACCCCATAAAAAATGTGTGAGGCTTTGATGTTACACCTTCCACAGCCGTAACCCGTCCTCCTCGATATGGACCAATTGACCGATATTCTAATCCTTCTAGAAAAGATGGATCCACAACCTGATTTTCATCTGTAGACTGGGCCTTTGTTTGTGTTGTAAATGGAAAGGTAAAAAGTACAAAAAGCGCCAAGAAACAAGAGAAACTTTGAGTTTTCATAATAATGCGAAATTAATATTCAGTGGATATTAAAATTTTCGGGATATAATAACGGATGGTATATCTGCCTTATCTAGGTGAGTATTATATTTAACAATTTCCTTTTTAAGCTCACTAAACCGATCGTAATGTGGCTCCAACTTGTTTTTTACGTCTTCAAAACGTTGATATGAACCTTCTGTCGGACGCGTATCCTGCCCGTTCACAACCGTATATAAATAGGCTAACTGGTTATCAAGTTGGGGAGGATAATTAATAGGATCTTGGCTCGATTCATTTTTTGTTTGTATAAGCTCTTCTTCTAATTCCGTGAGTTCCTTAATCAAACTATCTACAGAGGTTTGACTATTTATTTCATATTCAGCTTCTGCTATAAGATTCGCAGTGTTCTTGAGCTGTTTTCGAGCACTCCTAATACCGCGTATAACGCTGTTAACCTTAGTCAGTTCATCACGCACTTTTATTGCTAAATCGAACTGTGCCTGTAAATCACGATCGGTTATATCATCCCATCGTATATCTTTCTCGATAGAAAACGGTTTTTCATAAGTATCACCATCAACCGTAAGGCGTACACTATATGTTCCTGTCGGCGCTTTAGGTCCGCCCGTATAACTAAGTGACATAACAGCATCGTCAACAATATCAGGTGCCGGATATTTCATATCCCAAACAAAACGATTTAATCCTTTATTAGCTGTTACATTTTCATGCTGTTCCTGCTTAAATGTTTTTACTGTTTGCTTATTTTCATCCAGAATTTTGATTGACAGCGAATCGGGTTCCTCATTAAGGTTATAGTAGATTTTAGCACCCGGGCTTGGACTTTCGGGTACTCCATGACCTCCGGACTCACCCAACTGAGTGCGCAATCCGTTAACTGGCGTAAACAAATAAGGAGCATTTGCGATTTGTTCATTTTCCAACTCTTGCAACACCGATATATCGTCCATAATCCAAAATGAACGCCCCTGTGTAGCAACTATAAGATCGTCGCGATGTACTTGAAGATCTGTGATGGGAGTTTTGGGAAGATTTTGCTGAAAAGATTGCCAGTGATCACCTCTGTCAAAAGAGATATACATGCCGAACTCTGTTCCCGCATACAATATATTTTCATTGTGAGGATCTTCTCGAACGGCACGTGCAAAGTGATCATCCGGAATTCCATTTTGGCCATTTGTCAAAAGCTCCCAGTCTTGACCATAATTTTCAGTTCTGAAAATATAAGGGGTATTATCATTTTCGCGATATTTGTAGACAGCCATATAAGCCCGCCCATCTTTATGATGGGATAAATCAATTGTATTAACCGTACCTTCTTCAGGCATACTATTTGGCGTAATTTCCTCCCAAGTTTTTCCATCATTTTTAGAAAGGTGAACAAGGCCATCATCTGTTCCGGCCCATAATATCCCCTCTTCAAGTGGTGATTCTTCAAATGAAAAAATTGTTGTATATACCTCAACACCAGTATGATCATGCTGGATAGGTCCCCCTGGAATGTCTTGGTATTCATCAGCGTTTGTTGTCAAATCAGGACTGATTTTTTCCCAGCTTTGTCCCTCATTTGTAGATCGATGAACATATTGGGAGGCATGATAGAGGACATCAGAATCGTGAGGCGAAATACGAATTGGAGCATTCCACTGATAACGATATTTCATGTTTCGAGGAGCCATTCCATCATGCAATTGCGGATAAGAAACAACATTCCGCTGATGTCCTGTTTCACGATTCAACCGCGTAATGGTACCAATATAGTTACCTGCAAAAATAATGTCCGGGTTATCAGGCTTTACTGCGATATGACCACTTTCCCCTCCCCCTACACTATACCAATGCTGTTTTGGAGTTATATCACCGGGATTCCAACTAGGTACTGATATTGTTGAATTATCTTGTTGTGCGCCATAAACCCGATAAGGGAACTGGTCATCAACTGTAGCCCTATAAAATTCAGCTGTCGGTTGATTGTACTGCGTTGACCAAGATTGTCCACCATTCTTAGAGACGTTAGCCCCTCCATCATTACCATTTATCATTGTGTGATTATCGTGAGGATTAATCCAAAGATCATGGTTATCAGCATGTGGGGTATCAACTTCTTTAAAATCCTCTCCTCCATTTGTTGACTTGTAAAAACCCGCATTAGAAATATATACAGTTTCAGCATCCTGGGGATCAGCATGTACATGCATATAATACCAAGCTCTGGACCGCAGTTTATGGTTCCTGTTAATCCTTTCAAAAGATTGCCCAGCATCCTCAGAGCGATACAGCCCGCCCTCTTTTTCTTCATCTCCTTCTAGCAGAACCCATACCCGATCTGGATCAGCAGGTGAAACCGTAACTCCTATTCGTCCCAATGTCCCACTTGGAAGTCCCTTATTTAACTTTTCCCACGTATCTCCTCCATCTACTGTTTTCCATACGCCTCCTTCAGGACCTCCATCAATCAGTGTCCAAGGTTTTCTCTCGGCCCTCCACATAGCGGCATACATAATTCTCGGATTAGAGGGATTGATTGCAAGATCAACCGCTCCGGTAGAATCACTGGCAAATAAAATCTTCTTCCAAGTTTCCCCACCATCCTCAGACCGAAACACTCCTCGCTGTTCATTAGGGCCAAAGATATCACCAAGCGCTGCTACATAAATCCGATCTGAGTCATTAGGATCCACGATAACATCACCGATTAATCCTGCATCCGGCAACCCAATATGTTGCCAACTATTACCGGCATCAGTAGATTTATACATTCCATCCCCCATTGAAATATTACCTCGGGGACAAGCAGAACCTGTTCCTACATAGATAACATTATCATCAGAAGGGGCTACCGTAACTGCACCTACTGAACCCACATTAAGGAATCCGTCCGTAATATTCTCCCATCTTTTTCCAGAATCAGTTGTTTTCCATACTCCACCTCCCGTCGTACCCATATAATAGGTTGATGGTTTTGTTGAAATTCCTTCAACAGCTGTTACACGCCCTCCCCGGAAAGGTCCAATCTGACGATAATCGAGACTTTGGTAATGTTGTTTATTCACAACTTGATTACTATTGACCTGCCCATATAATAAGCCCACTTCACATAAGCAGAATAGAAAAACAGCAATTATTGATTTGCCAAATAGTGACCCCTTAAACATAACACCCCGAATATTAGATAGTAACTAAAATTATATCTGACACTGTATGCCACTTTGAAATGGCAAGCTTGCAATTTCTCACACCATCTCTCATTAATATTTACGAGTTAATGAATTCAAGAATCAGCTTCCATACCCTTCATTTTGGACTAGCTCGTCATTTGCGTCTATTTCACGCTGTGGAAGTGGAAAGACTAAACGCGGAGAATCCCATGCCACACCACCTACTGAACCTTGGGTTCGCTTTAAATCGAATAGAAAATGTCCTTCAAAGGCCAGCTCGAGATGTCGTTCTTGAAGGATTTCATCTAAGGTAACAGGCGAAGACAGATCATCTAACCCAGCACGGTCTCTTAATCTGTTGATATCCTCAGTAGGGGTGGCTCCAACGCTTTCATCTAATCGATGATTAGCTTCAGCACGGATAAGATAAATCTCAGCAAGTCGCATCACATTCACATTTCCATATTGATTCTTCCATTTTCCAGAGTGCCAATTTCCGTTGTTATCTTCATAGAATAATGCAAGTCGATCATCCTGAGGCTCATATAAATCCAGATGAGTTTGAGTTATAACAGTCGAAAATGCATTACTCCCTCCCTCATCCAAAGAAGCATATGAACCGTGGAGTGCATTCTCGCCATCCTGAGTAGAGACCTGAGTCGCAAAAATATCTTCGGATGTATTATTATTAGAGTTGTTAAAAGCACTAGAGTATTCACTAACCAAAGAATACGGACCCTCAGTTATCACACGATTCGCCTCATCTCGGGCAAGCTCATATTCTCCCATATGCAGATAAACGCGCGCCAGAAATGCACTCGCCACAAAACTGTCAGCATAAATATAACTGGGGGACTCTTGGCCAAGAAGATCCTTTGCTGTTTGTAAATCACTCAGAACTTGGTCATAAACTTCCTGCACTGAACTTCTGGGTATATTAGCAGTTTCATCAATAGTTTCTGTAGCCTCTAAACTTAACGGAACACCCAAATTTTGGGTGGGATCACCGTCATTAAAATCTTTGGCAAACAAACGAACAAGCTGAAAATAGAGTGACCCTCGAATAAACTTAGCTTCTCCTTCAACTCTATCTTGATCTCCTTGCTCTACTACACCTACGGCTGAAAGCACATTATTTGCCACATTAATAGTGGCATAATTATCGAGCCACATATCACGAATAAATGCATTTGTTACCGTGATATCTTTCTGGTAGACTTCCCCAGGAGGAGGTTGGGTCCCTGTAAATTGCGCCTCTCTACCAGCCGCCATCAAATCTGGGAGTACATACATCCATCCTCCGTAAACGTCAACATCTCCCATATTATCATAGGCCCCAACAAGCGTCTTCTTAACGTTTTCAGAAGAACTCAAAGCTGCATCTGCGCTTATTGACTGCTGAGGTTCTACATCAAGGACATTATCGCATCCCAAAAAGGTGAACAGTAAAAAAGCTGCAATAATATATTTTGTGTTTTTCATATCTACTGCAATTCAACATTATGATTAAAACTATAATCTACATTTAGAAACCAATATTTAAACCAGCACTTATTGTTTTAGCCTGTGGTGCTGTATAAAAGGTATTTCCTATATTGAGGTTACTTTGAGCAAAGTTAAGGCTAACTTCAGGATCAAAGCCATCATACTCAGTAAAAGTCAGCAAATTAGTTCCCGTAATAAATACTTCCAGACTTCGTAAATCCATCTTAGAAAGAAATTGAGTTGGTAATTGATAGGTTAACTTTAAATTCTTTAGCCGCAAATAACTACCATCTGATAACTTCTTGCTCGATTTTGGCGCAACACCATTATTTCCATAAAGCCTTGCTTGTGGTACATCAGTAATATCACCTGGCTCTTGCCAAGCATCCAACTGACTTACAAGCTGATTATCAAAATACTTGCCGCTAGCTCTAGAAAAGTAATTAGCATTGTATATTTGATTCCCATAAACAAATTGCCATAATACATTCAGGCTTACTCCCTTGTAAGAAAAGGTATTATTAAATCCGCCAGTAAAATCTGGATTGGGATTACCTACTACTTTCCGTGTGGCTTGGTTGACATTTCGAGTTACATAGCGATCGCCAAACATTCCATCCACTTTAAAAGCGGTACCATTACTAATCTCCTGTTGTGATGGGTCATGATTTAGGTAAAACAACGCATCACCATTTGCGGGATTAACTCCTGCATATTCATTAGTATAAAAAACACCAATAGACTCACCCTCAAGTGCACGATTCACATACCGATTTGCATAACTTTGTACCGTAAGCACTTGGCCATTCAAATTCGTTATTTTATTTCGATTAAATGCAATATTAAAACTGCTGGACCAAGAAAATGTCCCTGTAATGTTTGTGCTATTAACCACAAACTCCAGACCTTTGTTCTCTAGCTCACCTACATTTCTAAGTTGAGTAGCGTATCCACTAGTTCCCGGCACATCAACAGCTAGAAGTAAATCAGTTGTATTTTTATGATAAACATCTAAACTACCATTAATACGGTCTTCGAGAAATCCATATTCAACTCCAATATTAAGTTGGTTTGTTGTTTCCCATTTTAAATCAGGATTTGGAGTTTGTGTTGGACTTAATGCCGAGTTGCCTGAATATGAAATCCCTTCAAAAAGCCCTGCAGACGGGAAGTTGTCAATCTCTGCATTACCTGTAACCCCATAACTAGCTTTTAACTTTAAAAAGCTAATCATTTCGGTATCCTGCATAAATTCTTCATTTGTAACTATCCAGCCTACTGAACCAGCAGGGAAAAAACCATATCTGTTATTTTCTCCAAAACGAGAAGAGCCGTCTGTACGAGCACTAAGCGATAACAAATATTTATCATTATAACTATAATTTGCTCGTGTAAAGTATGACATGAACCGGTATCTAGTATCGCTGGAACTACCTGATGTGATGGTTGCAGCATTTTCGATATTTCTGAAATTCTTACTTGGAAAATTTTCCCCCGCTGTCGCTGTAAAACTCTGCATCACCCAGTTGTAACTCGTACCCATAACGACTTCCAAATCATGCTGTTCTTGAAATGTATTCTGATAAGTAAAAATATTATCGTTGGTATAATTTTGAACTTCTGTCCATGCATTATAACCAGTGCCAGCAGCGCCTGTAAAATAACTGAGTCTAGGCTCACTGTATCGCTCTTCATTTTGATCAATAAGATCCATTGCAAACCGAGTCTTAAAACTTAAATTCGGCAATATCTCGTACTCTGCATTCACATTGGTCAACGTATGGAACATTCTAGCTCGAAAGTCCGAATTCTTAACAATATCTACATTATTAGGATACAACGTATTTTTATTATACGTATCTCCCCGCTGATAGCCCGGTTGATTTGGATCCGCATCTGCATATATTGGTGAAATGGGCGCTTGGGCAATCGTCTGCATTGGCGTTCCAAAACCAGACGAAGCCGGTAACCTATCATTCAATGTCCTATTGATATTAACACGCAATCCTAAATCAAGTTTATCAGTTGCCTCGTGATTTAAATTTAAGCGCCCGCTAAATTTTTTAAAGGTATTATCAAGCATAATACCTTCCTTGTCACTGTAAGCCCCAGAAATCATAAAAGTCGTATTCTCATTTCCACCACTTGCACTAAACTGAAAACTGTGGGATATAGCATCTTGAAATGCCTGATCTTGCCAATTATAATTAACAGGATTACTTTGCCAATCATTACCCTCTGATACATTATTCATCGTGGGTTCATAGAATTGAGTCAAATAATAATCGACCGCTTCCTGTTCGCTATTCCAAGCACCAGGATTCATACGATAGTCATATTCTCCCCCTCCGATTGCTGCACGACGGAAGTAATCCACATATTGTTCAGCATTCATAAAATCCAGCTTATTTGTAGGAACACTGCTGCTCACCTGGTAAGAAGCATTAAAGTTCGTCTCACCCTCCTGACCTGTTTTTGTATTTATAATAACCACACCATTTGAAGCTCGTGATCCATAAATCGCAGCGGCTGATGCATCCTTCAGAACTGAAATAGATTCTACGTTACTCATATCAAGGCTAGCAATGGGATTACTCCTAGGATCTCCCGTTGAAGAGAGACTTTGTGAAGTCACCGGTACCCCATCAATTACGTAAAGAGGTTGATTGCCAGCTGAAATCGATGAAGATCCTCGGATTTGAACACTAATACCTTCTCCCAATGTTCCACTTCCACTTGTCACTTGAACACCCGCAGTGCGACCTTGCAAGGTCTTCTCAACACTATTTTCAGTAGTATTTTGGATGTCCTCGCCACTTACGTTGGAAATATTCCCTGTTACATTCTCTTTAATTTGTGAACCGTATCCAACAACTACTACATTTTCTAATTGCTGTACATCCTCCTCCAATTCAATATTAATTTCAGAACGGCCATTGATCATAATTTCTCTTTCCTGAAAACCGACATAAGAAAATATCAACACATTCTTCTCGGCAGGAACTTCTAATGTATATCTCCCATCAGCGTCAGTAGATGTTCCAATATTTGTAGTATCTTTTACCATTACTGTAACCCCTGGTAGAACTTGCCCATCATTCGCCGAAACAACTGTCCCTGTAATTTCTTGCGTTTGTGCTTGTACAGATGTTAATACACCTCCCAAAAACAGGAATGAGATAATAGCAACTATAATTTTATTATTCATAGGTACAAGATATTTGAATTGAGATAATACATCCGTTGACATTACAGACTCTATGTTTTTTAAATTGCCCCGATATTTTTTCTTCCTTCGATTTTAGACTATTTAAACTTTTTTAGAAAATCAAATAACCATTTTTACTTAAATAAATTTTGCAATTACATTGAATTAGTAATCTAAATTAATCTCCTGAAATTATACTGATGGATATAATAGTTTGAATAGCTGACTAATAATACTTTCCCGTACTGGAGTCCGCCCCAATAATAATTCGCTTTAGAAAACTTCAATTAGATAGTCATTGGATGGCAGCAAGCTGGTTTTTTTCGACGACAATGATAAAATCTATAACATTAACCTCAACAGGTTCAGTAATTTAGGCCACCCAGTCGCGTTTCTCGCAAATCTCAATATAGGAGGTCGCAAACTATGCTGATGTCCTGTTACCGACGCTAGAAAGTGGTCAAAAGACTGTTATAATATAAACTAAAAGTAAAATAGTATAGAAAGGGGAGAGTATTTGAACACTCTTGACAAGCATTAAAGGGTGCAGAAATCTACGTCCCTAAAGGCAACTATAAGGTCTAAAAAGATGGAGTTTTGTAAGGATTACCGTTTTCAATGGTCATACTTAACAGATAAGCCGTTGATTGTTTTACCGTAAATCAAGAGAGAGTAGTTTTTAAGTCCGCCTTAGCCGGCGGGCTTTTTTATTTTTTCAGAACTAAATAATACGATCCTCATCGCTTAAATCCGGGACCGTTCCCCGGTAACCAAATACCCATTTTATCAATTTAACCATCCAGGTCGACTGACTCTGAACATACCACTGGTCGGCTGCCCTGCGGACACCAAGCCCATATGTAGGATACGGATGAATAGTATCAGCAATATTTCTGAGTGTTACCCCATTCCGCATTGCCAGAGCATATTCCCCAATGAGATCTCCGGCTTGCTTTCCATAAATCGTAGCCCCCAATATTTTCCCATTCCACTCCTTGGCAAATACTTTAATAAGTCCGTCAGTTGACTCATCAGTAATCGCTCTGTCGATTTTATCATACGGGAATCGGTAGGTTTTATATGATATATTGTTCTCTCGCAACTCTTTTTCCGTTGCTCCTACATGCGCCAGTTCAGGATCGGTATAGGTACTCCACGGCACATGTTTCTGATCAATCTTTTTCGGTATTTTAAGCAGTGCATTCGTCACCGCAACTTTAGCCATATGCTCAGACATGTGGGTAAACTGATATCGCCCTGTAACATCACCCACCGCATAGACATGCTTTTTATTTGTCCGGCACCGATCGTCAACGATAATCCCGTTCTCTTGATGACGAATACCCGCATTTCCCAGTTGCAATTTTTCAAAGTTAGCCGAACGTCCGGCAGCAATAAGCACTTCACTGCCCTCCCAAACTGAAGGCTCTCCATTAATTTGTGTCTCTATCTTCACAGCTCCCTCTGGCGTTTCAGATAGCTTTTTTACACTCGCAGAAAGCTTAAAATCAATGCCTTCATTTGCTAAATAATCCTGGAGCATTCCGGCTAATTCCTCATCATCGTTAGAGAGAATACGCGGAAGCATATCAAAGACAGTTACCTTTGTACCCAGCCGTTGAAACGCTTGTGCCATCTCAATACCGATAGGTCCGGCCCCAATAATCGCCAGGCTTTCAGGCTGTTCTTCAAGTTCAAAAATCGTCTCATTGGTATGGTACGATATCTCTTTAATTCCTTTGATGGGAGGAACCAAAGCCTTGCTGCCCGTTGCAATAATAATATAGCGCGAGGACACTTTTCTGTTTTCCTCCTCCTTTACAATTCTAACCGTATTGTCATCAACAAATATCGCCTGACCAAATGTAATATCCACGCCCATCTGACGAAAGATATCGGGATCATCTGCTTCTTCATATACTTCTACTCGTTTGGATCTGATGTGCTCCATCACAGCGGAAAAATCCAGTCCCTTTGATTTTTGATAACCGAACTTTTCAGCTTCGTTCACGTTTCGCGCCACTTTCGAAAGGTGTAATAATGTTTTACTTGGGATGCAGCCGTGCCACGTGCAATCGCCTCCCAGCTTATCGGCTTCCACCATCATCGTTTTCGCCCCAAAATTAGCACCCATACCCGCCGCAGTAAGTCCGCCTGCTCCACCGCCAATTACAAGTAAGTCATAATCGTATTTCATATAGCACTTTTTAAATCTTTATCTGTTGATTATTTACGTTGGTCTCATCGACAAAAGCATGATGAAAATTAGATGCTCCACCCAGGTAGCTTCTTACCATTTGCAATCTGTTTGAAAATCGTTTTTAATCGTACTTGGTTTTACACTTTCATCACAATTAAAATCGTAAGAGGAAAACGCCTATGCTCGTCAAAGTAATTAAAGTTGGTATAATCGGTTTTCGATGCTTTTTTACTCATAAATTCACAAGAATATAAAACTTAAATCATACATATAATGAGTGACAGCTATTACAATCCCAAGGATCTGAAAAAGTTTGAAGATGTTGGCGAATTTGGTCCCGAATTAGCCGAAAAGTTTTTTGATTACTATGGAGCTGTTTTTGAGGAGGGAGCACTGAGTGCTCGTGAAAAAGCCTTGATTGCTCTGGCAGTATCCCACACGGTGCAATGTCCCTATTGTATTGACGCCTACACCACCGAAAGCCTCGAAAAAGGAGCAAGTGAAGAGCAAATGATGGAAGCGGTTCATGTAGCGTCCGCTATCCGTGGCGGATCATCACTTGTACATGGGGTACAGATGATGAATAAAACCAAAGATCTGAGCATGTAAATGTTCTCGAGAATCTTGACCTGATTAAAGAGTCCCAACCATTTTAGTGTATTAAACATATTATGATCAAATCTCTTAAAACTCTTAACCACGATCTATCCGATCCGGCCTACCAGTTAGATGTACTCAATAATTATTCAGAATCACTGCGGCAACAGCCCAAATTCAAAGAGAAACTTGAAGAGATTGACCTCTATCCGCTTCGTCCCACCGGCATTGAAATATTCCAGATGAACGTTGGGTATATGTGCAACATGACCTGTAAGCACTGCCATGTGGATGCAGGTCCGGATCGTGACGAGATTATGACCAAAGAGACCCTTAAACACTGCCTGGAGGCTCTGCGTCATTCCGATATAAATACGGTAGACCTAACCGGTGGTGCGCCGGAGATGAATCCCCATTTTCGCTGGTTCGTTGAGCAGGTTTCAGATCTTGGCAAAGATATCATCGTGCGGTCAAACCTGACTATCCTGACCACAGCTCCCAAATATCAGGAACTGCCAGAGTTTTTTGCCGAACATGGTGTGGAGGTCACTTGTTCCCTGCCTTTTTATAATAAGTCGCGTACCGACAGGCAGCGTGGAGAGGGCACTTATGATCGTTCTATCGAGGCATTAAAAAAGCTCAACAAAATCGGTTATGGTAAAGAAGGTAGCGATCTCGAATTGAACTTGGTTTATAATCCAACAGGTGCTTTCTTACCCGGTGGACAGGAATCACTTGAAAAAGAATTTAAGCGTCAGCTCGACCGTAAACACGACATTGTTTTTAATAATCTATTCACTATTACCAATCTGCCCATCAGCCGATACCTTAACTTCTTACTGGAATCCGACAATCTGGATGAATATATGGATCGACTGATTACCTCTTTTAATCCGGCTGCTGCCAAAGGGGTTATGTGTCGCGATACCATTTCGGTAGGTTGGGACGGTACGCTTTACGATTGCGATTTCAACCAGATGCTGGAAATGCCGGTAGAAGAGGAAGCCCCGCAACACATCAGCGAGTGGAATGAAGCTAAGCTTAACGACCGAGAAATCAAGATCAACCAGCACTGTTTTGGGTGTACGGCTGGGGCTGGTAGCAGTTGTGGAGGGGCTACTACAGAGCAATAAAATCTATGGATATACATACAGAAAATAACTCGTTCGGCCATGACAGCGTGATTATGGTTTTCACTAAAAATCCTGAAAAGGGAAAGGTGAAAACGAGGCTTGCCAAAACTGTTGGCAACGAAAAAGCGCTACAGGTTTATCAAAAACTTTTACGAATTACTAAATCTGTTACGGATCAACTGGACGTATCCAAACAGGTTTGGTACTCCCGTTTTATCGAAAATGGTGATATCTGGTCTGATTGCAATTACGAAAAACAGCTCCAAAAAGGAGAAAATCTCGGGCTGCGAATGCAACATGCATTCAAAAAAGCTTTTGCCGATGAATATCAAAACGTAGTGATTATCGGAAGCGACTGCAGCGCCCTCAAACCTGAATTGATTGAACAAAGTTTTCGAGAACTGGATAATTATCAGGCCGTTATTGGCCCCGCCAGCGATGGCGGCTACTACCTGTTGGGAATGTCAGCCTTCTATCCCACCATTTTTGATGATAAACCGTGGAGCACCTCTTCGGTTTTTGAAGAAACCACCCGACAGTTTGAAGAGATGGATATCTCATACAAACAGTTGCCTGTCCTCAATGACATTGATACCGAGGAAGATCTTAAATCCTCAAACCTTGTTATTGATTCATGAGTATCAGCGTTATTATTCCTACTTTTAATGAAGGCGACTCAATAACCCAAACCATAGAAACAGTACGAAGATACAGCAATGACCATATTCAGGAGATTCTTGTGGTCGATGGGGGAAGTGCGGATCAAACCCTTGAAAAAGCCAACGCTGCGGGCGCTAGCATAATCAAAAGTTCTAAGAAAGGTCGGTCGGCCCAAATGAATGTTGGCGCAAAACATGCAGAGGGAGAAATACTCTATTTTCTACACGCTGATACCCATCCGCCAAAAAACTTTGACAGCGCTATAAAAAAAGCTATGAATCAAGCTCATCAAGCCGGTTGCTTTCAGCTCGCTTTTGATTATGACCATTTTCTACTACGGTTTTACAGCTGGTTTACTCGCTTCGATATTGATCTTTTTCGTTTTGGAGATCAGAGCCTATTTATCAGAAAAGAGACATTCCACGAGCTACAAGGTTTCCAGGAGGATCATATCGTGATGGAGGATCAGGAATTCGTTCGACGTATTAAGAACAGCTTTTCATTTGCCTTACTTGACAAGGCAGTTACCACATCAGCTCACAAATACAGAAAAAATGGAATAGTAAAGCTGCAGTTAATCTTTACCCTGATTCTTCTACTTTATTACATCGGAGTTGATCAAAATAAACTTATGGCAATCTATAAACAGTTTATCAATTAGGCCATTTGAACCATACAGCAGATCGTTTTTTACTTTGGCAATCAGACGGAAAAACTTAACCGACTTATCCTATATCCTGTAACAAAAAAATATTATATCAGTAGAACTGTGCTGTTGTTTTCAATCCAAAAACAGATCAATGTCCGAAAGCCGAAAATTCTTATCCACAATCCTTTTTCTTCTTTTTGTTTGCTCTTCCGCACAGGCTCAAAAGACAATCAGCGGCACAGTCACTGATGCCCAAACAGAAGAAACGCTGCCCTCTGCCAATATTTTAATCAAGGATACCTATCGTGGCACCATCACTAACAGCAATGGTAACTTTTCTTTGACGATTCCCGAATCGCTGCTGCCGGCAACGCTTCTTATTCGTTATATCGGATATGAAACACAACAGCTGACCATTACTAAAAACTCATCAGCTGAGCATAATATCTCGCTGAAACCGTCAGTAACCAAAATGCAGGAAATTGTAGTTACGGACGAAGATCCCGGGATGCGTATTATGCGCGAAGTGATCAAACGCAAACAGCAGTGGCGAAAACAGCTCGAAACCTATCGCGCCGAAGCCTATACCCGGCAAACACTATCAAACGATACGGCCATTGTTTCTATCACGGAATCCGTTTCGGAAGTTTTCTGGGATAAACAACGGGGACACCGAGAAGTGCAAAAATCCAAGCGCCAGACAGCCAATATTGAGGCGGCAAGTAACTTTGCGGGGGTAAGCTATCTGCCAAACTTTTATGATGATAACATCGAAATTGCTGAATTTAATTTAGTAGGTATTACCCATCCCGACGCACTGGACTATTACGATTTTAAACTTGTTGATCAAACCTCCCTTGATAATCAAACCGTTTACGAGATTGAAGTAACACCTGCGCGAAAACTTCAGCCATTATTTAAAGGTACCGCTTATATACTGGCTAATGAATACGCGCTGCTTGAAGTAGATTTAGTTCCAAATGATGTTGTAACTTTTCCGGCCCCAATAAAATCATTCAAAACATCTTACGAACAACAGTTCAACAATTTTGGTCAGGATTTTTGGTTGCCGATAGATGTACGCATCGGAGGCGACATCAAAATTAAGATGGTGGGCCTTGACTTTCCTATGATCAAGTTTAAACAGCTTTCTCGCATTACCAACTACCGAGTCAACACCTCACTTCCCGATTCCCTTTACAAAAAAGAAGACCGATTCAGTGTTGACAGTACCACCGTTCAATCCGATTCATTGATTGCTCAACAGGTAAATACTGTTCCATTATCATCCGAAGAAGAGCTGGCTTACGCCACCCTCGATAGCACTGCTACGCTCGAAAAAGCATTTAAACCCAGCGGCTTTTTAGCGAAATTTATAGATGATGAGGAAGGTGAAGAAAATGAATCCAATCCCGGATTTCTGAATTTTTTGGATGAAGTACCTGGCAAAATTACTCCAGATGGGAGATACAATCGGGTAGACCAAGCTTTTGTGGGTTTACGCTATAGTATTGATGCCACCGATTGGCTCAATATTCGAAGCTATGGTGGATACAGTAGCGGTTACCGCAAGTGGAATTACGGCGGCGGGCTCACTATAGAATGGCTTCAGCAGAATTGGGCCTCGGCAGTTATTGGCGGCAATTATCGCGCCGGTACCGAAACAAGGTACTACTCCCACATCTATAATCCATACTATACTACTATTCCCAACTTACTGGGCCACCAAGGCTATTTTGATTACTATCGATTGGAAGGTTTTCGAATTTTTTCGGGATGGGATTTTCCTCATAACCTCTCCCTTGAAATGGGATTTAACCATGAAAATCACACGTCCCTACCCACAACCACCGCTTATGATATTTTGGGCAATTCCAACTTTTTACTAAACCCTTCCATCCCCGAAGGCACACTGAAGTCCCTTGATATTACTGCAGGATATAATATAGATGAAGGCTATAATTTTGGAGTTACAACACAAAAGAAGATAAAACTTAGCATCGAGCATTCATCAGACGCGCTTGGAAGCGACTATGAATTCACCCGTTATACAGGATTTCTTTCATGGTCATTTCCCACATTCTATCAGCGTAGATTTTTAGCCAACACGCTTGATTTCAATATTAAAGGAGGGACCTACAGCGGAGACCTTCCTCTACAGAAATGGGGCATTATTGACGGTACCATCGGGTCTACAGCTCCATACGGGGTGATGAAAACAATCCGAAATCGCCCTTACCAAGGGCAGCAGTACCTGTCCATTACTGCTGAACACAACTTCCGTACTATTCCTTTTGAACTATTGGGATTACGTCCGTTAGTCAATAACAATATTGGCTTTATTGTCTTTGCCGGCACAGCCAAAACGTGGGTAAAGGACAGCTTCTTAATCAATCAGCCCGGCTATACAGCAAGAGTAACTAATGGCGTACACTGGGAAGCAGGCGCCTCTCTAAATGGAATCTTAGACCTGTTCCGGGTCGATTTTGCCACTCGCTTGGATGAACCTGCTTTTTTAGTAAATATTAGTATCGCTCGTCTGTTTTAGCTGTTTTCGATCAATTTTGGCGAATCGCACATCCACTTTCAGTTCACAGTTTTGACGAATTTTTGGTATCATTTGAACTATTAGAAACAGGGATCAAAATATTTTTTATGCTCATACAGAAATCAGCTTATCGATTGTTATCTGTTTTAATAATTTTTGCAGTGTGTGCTTTGACAATACAGTGCAACTCAACAGCTCAGGAGAAAAAAAATCATGACAAAGAGGAACATGAAGAAGTTGAGCTTGCCGTTGCTATGGGACAACTACAGACCTATACCCATAAATATGCATTGGCTGTCGAAGCCGAAAATCACGAGTTGGCATCATTTTATCTTCATGAAGTTGAAGAGTCCGTAGAAGGTATTGCTGAAGATGTTCCCACCTATGAGGGGTACGACATTGCAAAACTTATAGGACAATACCTGGAACCGGAAATTGAACCCACCGAAGAAGCACTGGAGAGCCAAAATTGGGAAGAAGTTCGAAAACAGACTATCAAACTTGTTGATACCTGCAATGCTTGCCACGAAGCATCAGATCACGGTTTTGTAAAAATTACTCCCGGCTTTGGTAATAATCCTTTTAATCAGGATTTCTCTGCACCCAAATAATTTTGGCAGACAAATATTGGGTGAATATCATTATTTCACAGAAAGGTCACTATTTTTTAAGCTGATCTTTTCCGCGAGATAATAATCCGATTGCAACTGCAAAGAGTGCTGATCCCAAAATAGACCAGATAATTGGAAAAGTTTCTCCGCTCACCTCGATAGGCAAAATATAGGTGAGCCCCATTTCAGCAGCCAGCCACTTGCCAATCAAAGCACCAATAAATCCTACAACCGTAGAAATCAGGCATCCTCCCATTGAATAGCCTGCAATACTTTGACCAATAGCTCCGCAGATAGCGGCAATGACGAGAAGTAATAGAAAACTCATATAATCAACTTTGCGTTAGTCGGATTCATCCAAAATCACCGCAGATTCAAGAGGTTTGATAACTACGGCATCATTCGGTTCAAAAAGCACGCGATTGTCAGTATGTACCAGATATTTCTGTTCCCCGAGCTGCACGTGATAAGTAATATCATGCCCCTTAAACTCGCGTCCCAATACGGTACCCACATTTTCCGGCTTTTGATTGGTTGGCTTCTCCAACGTTAAATGCTCGGGACGAATGGAACAAAGTACTCGTCCACAGGCATTACAATTCAGATTCATCGGTCCCAGCTTGGTGGCTACTTGCGATCCGCCGTTTGCATCTGCATGGAACAGATTCGTTCGACCCAAAAACTGTGCTACAAACTTTGTCTTGGGATTGTAATAGACTTCTTCGGGCGTACCGATCTGCTCAATTTTTCCATCGTTCATCACTGCAATACGATCTGCAAATGAAAGTGCCTCTTCCTGATCATGGGTAACAAGCAGGGCACTCATACCCGCTTTCTTGAGCACTTCCCTCACCTCTTTACGCATAGAATCGCGCAACATCGCGTCCAAGTTAGAGAACGGCTCATCCAGAAGTACCAGCTTCGGCTTGGGGGCTATGGCGCGTGCCAACGCTACACGCTGTTGCTGTCCACCCGAAAGCTCACTGGGATTACGATCCTTATAATCGCCCATTCCTGTTCGGCATAATACTTCCTCGGCATAAACAAGCCGTTTGTGCTTGGGGATATCGGTCAGCCCAAATGCTACGTTTTCAAGCACCGAAAGATGAGGAAACAGGGCATAATCCTGAAAAACAAATCCTATCCCTCGATCTTGGGGCGCCACATGGGTTTGAGGAGATTCCAGCAAGGTACCATCCAAATGGACTTCCCCTTCATCTGCATGCTCAAATCCTGAAATAAGTCGCAGGCACGTAGTTTTACCACAGCCGCTTGGACCCAGTAGGGCAAATATTTCATGCTCCCTGACTTCAAAGTCCAGTCTGTCTACAACCGGAGCATTTTCATCAAAGGATTTCGTTAAATTTTTTACGCTAAGTAAATCACTCATTACTTCTTCAACTCCTTAGAGAATAAGAATCCCACAAACAGGGATGAAAATAATAAAATTAACAGTGCAAAGGGAGCCGCTTCTGCAAACATCGCTTCTCCCGTATACGACCACACATTTAATGCCAAAGTATCAAACCCTATTGGCGATAGTAAGAACGTTATTGATAGCTCTTTCATTGCAGATAAAAAAACCAAAGATGCCGAAGCAATAATTCCACCCCGCAACAATGGCAAGGTCACTTTTATAAACGATTTTAAAGACGAATATCCCAATGACTGTGCCGCCTCCTCAAGATCTTCGGGAGCTTGATATAACGCACTGCGTACCGGTCCTATCCCTTCTGCCAAGAAATGCAGTGAATAAGCAATCACCAATAATAATAGCGACTGATATAATACGGTGGAAACCTGCAGGGAGAAAAAGACAAAAGCTAGTGCAAAGGCAAGCGGTGGTGTTGCATATCCCAAATAAGCAACACGCTCAATGGGATTACTTAACTTCGTTTTATACCGTACACCTATATATGCCAGAGGCAGAGCCATCAAGGTAGTGAGTACCGCAGCAGGGGCTGATGCCTGGACAGAGTTCAAAAAAGCCTCGTATAAATTACCGGCTACAGAAGCAAAAGCTGTTTGATTTAGCCAAAACATAATAGATGAAACCGGTAAAACGATGGCTCCTAAAAATAATATACCTACAAAAGTATAGGCGGGAACCGCCCATGGCCCTAATTCTAAGTAATTTTTTGCTTTGGAAACTCCTCTTCCCAACCGATGGAAAATTGCCTTCTTAAGCATTTTGTATTCTAAAACTAATGCTCCAGTAGTTAATGCCAAAAGCATAAGCGCCAGCCAAGCCGCATAAATGCGATCATAAGCTGCAATGTATTGCAAATAAAGAGCGTAACTGAATGTCTCGAATCGCATCAGCGAAACCGTTCCAAAATCACCAATCACATGCAAGCTAACCAATAGCGATCCTGCCAGAAGAGCCGGCCTAAGCTGGGGCAATATTACTTTGAAGAATGTTGATTTTGCATCGTGTCCCAACGAACGTGATACCTCCTCGATGGAGCGATCCATCCCCGCAAGCGCCGTACGAAGATTTAAATACAGATAGGGAAACGTGCAAAGCGTTAATACAATAAGTGATCCGGAAAAACCATTGATTCTTGGTATTGTCCATCCAAACCAAGCCTGAAAGGTTCCGTTATATCCACCGAGTCCCAATAGTGCGTAGGCCATTACATAACCGGGAATAGCAAGGGGAAGCACTCCCAATATGGTAATAAATCTGCGTGCCTTAATTTTAACCCTTACTGACAGGTAGGCCAAGGGCAAAGCAATCAGGATATCTAGCAGTAACACGCCACATGTTAGTAACAAGGTATTGCCAAGCAGGTACAGGTTACGCATCCGAAAAACAACATTATTAAGCATCTCCGGTGACGCATCAAAAGCCCTGATCAATAAATAAACAAGGGGTAGTAAAACACCTGCTGCAATAATCCCCGCAATGAGTAATAGATACCACGGGGGTGACTTACTATTTGTTTTTGTCCCTATAATAGTGCTTATCCTTCTCTGAGAAGTGAAAAATTTAGATCAAATCTAAATAGAAACATCCTTGATAGCAACCGTTAACCTTAAATTATTACACCTTTTCGACTTTCCATATTACCCAGAAAAACTTAAAATGATCTTTTTATTTAATTAGTTTTGTACCAATCCTTTTTTTAAGTAAAATTAAGATTGGAAAGTTAAAACAATTCATCCCAATACATTAACAACACAAGGCTTATGAAACGAGTAGTTATTTTTCTTATAACTTCGGCAATGGCAATCAGTATGTTACAGGCCTGCGGACCAAGTGAAGAAGAAATTCAACAAAGAGAACAAGCCCGGCAGGATTCATTGGAACGAGTTAAACAACAGCGTCTTGAACAACAGCGCCAAGATAGCATTGAGCAAGCTCGTCAAGATAGCATTGAGGCTGCCAAAAGAGAACGAGCACGCAACAGAATTGAGTATGACAGCAACGGAGCATTTGCTGTTCAGGTTGAGGCATGGCGATCGGAAGATAAAGCTAAAGCACAAATTCAAAAGTGGGTCGAACGCGGCTACGAAAATGCTTATGTAGTTAAGATGGGTAACGAAGAGACCGGCAATATCTGGTTTCGCGTACGCTTGGGACAAGTTGCTACTAAAGATATGGCCGAAAAACTTCAGGATAAGTTGATGCGCAACCACAACGAAAAATCATGGATTTCAATGGCTATGGATGAGCAAGAATCTAATACTGCTGAAGCAGATACAATGAAAACAGAAGAATAATTAACTTTTATATAATAATTGAGAAAAGCACCGTAGTTAGATCTGCGGTGCTTTTCTTATTTTCAACGCCGATCACATAACAAACAAAGTTACTGCAGTAATGGAGAAGAACCTTTCTGAAATACCTACAGATCTCCACAAATTGGATGACTATCTGAACAATCAAGAATCCCAGCTTGATTTAAAAGAAGGTACAAAAGCACAGGTAATCTGGAATTCACAAGAACTAAAACAAACAGAATATGCTATTGTATACCTTCACGGATTTCGTGCCTCACATCCCGAGGGGGATCCCGTTCATAAAAAAATTGCTAAAGCATTTGAATGTAATCTGTATTTAAGCCGTATGGAAGAACACGGCATCAAAAGTGAGTATCCGTTGCTAAACCTATCAGAAGAAAAAATGCTCCGATCTGCTCGTTTTGCTTTTGAAATAGGCAGGCGTATCGGCAAAAAAGTTATTTTAATGGGTACATCAACCGGCGGCTCTCTTGCTCTTTACCTAGCCTCAAAACCAGAATATCAAAAAGATATAGCATCTCTTATTTTATATTCCCCTTTAATCGATTTTTACGGGATGAGTGCAAAGCTTTTGACAAAAAAAATAAGCCGGAAAGCGTTAGCAATTATTCCCGGCAAAAAACATCTCATCACAACAAAAAATACAACCTTCGCCGAAGATGAGATTTGGAATAAGCGCTATGCCCTTGCAGGTGCTCTTGAGCTGGGGGCTTTTGTTGAAAACAACATGACAACTTCCCTTTTCAAAAAGGTATCTCATCCAACTTTTGTTGGTTATTATTACAAAAATAGGCACGAACAAGACACCGTCGTTTCCGTATCTGCCATTAAAAAAATGGCCCAAAGCTTGGGTACTCGCACAGAATTACTCCATATTTCAAACTTTCCTGAGGCTAACAACCATGTAATCTGCAGTTCGCTAGTCTCAAAATCAGTTGATCATGTTATCGATAACAGCTGCAAGTTTCTGAAAGATGTTGGCTCCCATAAACCTAGCAAAATATAGTTGTTTAAAAGTAGCTAATAAGGCATCAGGAATAATATTTAAACGGAAAATTTGTAGAAAACATTGAAATTACTGTATATTGAAATGCGCTCAAGTAGCGTCTCTCTTGATGAATAGTCAGGGTCTCACGACTGATACTCGTGAGGCCTTATTTTTTTGAATCATTTTCCTCTTCTATCCGTAAGCCTTACGCAATATAAATATGATATTGGATACCGGCTTATACCACTCCAGATAAATTTAGGCATTTACTCATTTTTGCGTACCATGTTCGTAAAATTTTTTATGTTTAGTCGTTCTTTCAATTAGGGAATAGTTTTCTAACAACAAATCCGCAGTAATGAAAAATTTTAAAATTAATCACAGAGAAGTTCAGTCCTATGATGTTTTGGAGCTTTGCGGTGAACTGGATGCTCATACGGCCTCTCAATTAGAGGATTCTCTTAAGAAGCTGATAGATCACGAGAAGCATCAAATAATTGTTAATTGCAAGCAATTAGACTACATCGCAAGTGCTGGCCTGGGAGTCTTTATGGCATACATCGAGGATGTTCGTTCGCTGGGTGGCGACATTAAGCTCACGAACATGAATTCTAAGGTATATAACGTGTTTGACCTCTTGGGGTTCCCCTCGCTCTACGACATCTTAGATGACGAAGCCGACGCTATCAAAAAGTTTGAAAACGACGAAGCTGAATCATAATTACCTTGGCAAAATCTACTACTACATATAGTATTTCTGTACAGGCTTCTACCGAGCACTTGGCTGAGGTACGGAATTTCGTTGCTAAACACGCCAAAGAGTTTGGGTTTAACAAACAAGACGTTGCCGATATCCGACTTGCTGTCGATGAAGCCTATACCAACATTATTAAGCACGCCTATAAGCACGATGACAAAAAAACGGTAGACATTGAGCTTGGATACAACGGAAATATTTTTTGGGTTTCTTTACTGGATACCGGCGACGCCTTTGACCCCAACAAATACTCAAAACCTGATGTGCGACAGAAAATAAAAGAGAAAAAGCGAGGCGGTGTCGGGGTTTACCTTATTAGAAAACTTATGGATGATGTGGAATATCACACTGAAGGTTCGGTAAACGAAATTAGGATGACAAAAACCAAATAAGACCTTGAGCAGCTCTTCCGACAAACAAAATGCAGGGCATTCCAGATTTGAGCTAAAAACTCTGCTTGAGACTTCGCGAATGCTTATTGAGTCTCAAGACATGGATTTTGTTCTCAATAATCTTTTGCTCATCACCATGGGTAAGCTGATGGTGAGCAGAGGCATGATTCTGTTGTATCAGCCCGGATCCGACAATTATATCATTTCCAAATCAAAGGGACGCAATTGCCCAGAAGAAGGCCAAACTATTCCTTTTGATTGGGATAAAGACATAGAAAAACAGTCGGTAATACAATGTGGCGTTGATGATTTTGAAATGCCCAACCTTATTGACGGAGACCAACATTGTACGTTTTTTAACCTACAGACCAGTAACGACCATATTGGATTTTTATGCCTTGGTTCCAAAGGCAATAAGCAACCGCTGAGCCAGCACGAAGTGGAGTTCGTGGAAAGTCTCTCCATCATATCTTCGGTAGCCATTGCAAACTCCAGAATGTTTACCGAGCTGCGACGCATCAACAGAATGCTGGATCGAAAAGTATATGAACTGAATACGCTGTTTGATCTCAGTAAGGATTTTAATATCCTGGTCGACCGCGACGAGATTATCCGTATTTTCAAGTTTGCCATGCTGGGACAGATGCTCATCCGCAAGTTCTTTTTTGTTCTTGAACATGAAGACGAGCGAAAGATGATGGCCACCAGCGGCATTAACGGTGAGTTGTCTGATGATGCGATGGATAAGCTATTTTCGCTGGACGATGACCTGACCGAAGTGGATAGAACCTTAGAAAAAGAAATTCCATTTTTGGAAAAAAATGAAATTAAAGCCCTTATTGGGCTTCAATTTCAAAGTGAACGCGTTGCCCTTGTTGGCGTAGGAGCGAGAGCCAATGAGGAGAAGTACAGCAGCTCGGACTATAATTTCCTGCAATCACTTGGGAATCTTGCTGTTCTTTCCATCCAAAAAACCTACCTGCTTGAGGAACGCATTGAAAAAGAACGGATGGAGGAAGAGCTCAACATTGCTAAAGGTATCCAAAAAGGACTACTACCTGATCCAATTCCACAGAGTGATGAACTCGACATTGCTGCAAGTAATATATCTTCGTATCAGGTGGGAGGAGATTATTTTGATATTTTAGAAGCTCCCGAAAACAGGCTCCTCTTTGCTATCGGTGATGTTACCGGTAAAGGCATGCCGGCCGCCCTGCTGATGGCTAACCTACAGGCGATGTTACATGTATTACTACCCGTTGATATCTCTTTGGGAGAAGCTACCGGACAAATCAATGAGATTATCTATGAAAATACGCCCAGTGATAAATTTATCACGTTCTTCTGGGGTATTTTTAATCCAAAGAATTTCCAGTTCCAATTTGTTAATGCTGGTCACAATCCCCCGGTTTTGCTTAGATCAGACAAGGATGAATTTGAAGAACTCTCAGAAGGGGGGCTTATTTTAGGCGCGATGTCCACTATGACACCTTATGAGGAGCAAACGATCACACTTTCGAAAGAAGATCTATTAGTTTTTTATACGGATGGAGTAACAGAAGCCAAAAATAAAAGTGAAACTGAAGAGTACGGAGAGGAACGATTATTTGACTGTATCAAACAGAACCGTGATTTGTCATCCGGTAAAATACAAGACGCAATAATCAAAGACGTCAAAAGCTACTCAAAAGACATACAGTACGACGATGTCACAATCATCGTTATCAAGGTTAATTAAATAACCCCATTACCCCAAGTCCGGTATCTTCCTCATTGCCTTGTGACATCGTCAATATACTTTCGTAGGTATTGTACCTGTTTTTAATTTCTTTAACATAGCGCACCGTTTCTATTCCTCTCGTAAATCCGTAGCGCGCATCTTTATAATACTTTCGGTGCATTAATTTAAGCAGGGCACCTTCAACATTTTTCCATTCATTGGGATTTTTATTCTGATCAATCGCCAATCGGCGGGCATCTGCAATATGACCGGGTCCGGCATTATATGTAGCAAGAGCAAAAGACCATTTATTAGTGCTATCCATGTATGAATAGTGGTCAAGGTGCTCTTTAATTATCCGTACACCCTCTCTCACATTCGTCTCTACATCATAGAGTTCCTTTTCATTTGAAACCTCAGAAAATCGCGGCATAACCTGCATCAGTCCAACGGCACCAGCCCAACTCTTAGAGTTGGGATTAAATTTAGTCTCCTGTGCTGCAATAGAAGCTACCAATAGCCAGTCGACACCGGCAGAATCAGCGACCTCCTTAATCAAATCATCATACGGAGATATAATACCAGACCTCCTGCTCGACATTTCTGGATTATAGTACTCTGCAATTTGCTGTCCTGATTCGAAATATCGTTTACGCAAAACATTTAAAAACGTCGACCGCTTCGGTTCTTCTCCCACTTTACCAAACCGAAAATGCTTATATAGAAATCGATTTAACTCCGTTTCAAGATCACTGGCATTTTTTCGGATTGCCCATGCGATTGTATCATTCTTCGCGATGGTTGGTCCTTTGACCAATCCCTGCATATACCTGTTAGAGGCACTAAAAATGTTATCATCTGCTACCGTTGCCGGATGCTTATTATTCGATATTTCAAACAGAAGTGACTCGGTATCTTTAATATTCGGAACCTGGTTCATCACCAGGCTAATTCCCTGATCTTTTAAATTTTGCAGTCGATAGTAGTAAGAGCTATTACGACGTACGGTGATAGGAATTTCATGTTCTGCCACTTCCTCGATCGTTTGCGGAGGTCTCTCTACTTCATCAGAAAAAACCAACACTTGGTCAACCAAATTATAAGGACGCGTAAATCGTACGTACTGCTTCCGCTCTTGAGTAGTTGTATAATTAGCAGCTATTAAATCTCCCCTTCCACTATTAAGCAAATCATAGGGATTTTCATTGGGCCCTACGACAACGACTTCTAACGCAAGGTCGTGTTCCTGAGTAAACTTTCGTACCAGTTCATATTCAAATCCCCATTCAATACCCTGATGCAGAAAATAAGTATTTGAGCTATACCTGGTTATCATTTTAATCGTACCATCCTGCCTTATATCGGGATAATCACGATCAATGGGTTCGGTTACTGTTACATTCAATCCCTCCTGGGTTCTCTCATCAACAAATTGATCAATATCATCAGTATTTATACATCCTGTACTAATAAACAATACAGAGAGGGCGCTCACAAAGGTGTTACGTATTGTTGAAGGAACTAATGTCTTATTTTGCATAACGCATCAATTGGTTAACGCCAGATGAATCTCATATGCAAATATTTTTACCAACGTATATTTTATATCTATAGGCAAAATACCCAAAATTCTTGAAAAATCGGCTATTTCAAAGAATTTCTAATGTTCATTAACCAATCTTTAGCAAGTTTCGGTATAAACCCCTTAACCCTAAAATAACTAGAATGTTTGCTAAAATTGCCCGCGCAACGCTACGATAATATTTCTTCCAGGGGCACTTATGCCTGATGAATAGGGACGATAATGCTTATCAAATATGTTGCCCAGATTTAGATTAAGTGTTTTTCTGTAACCTTATGCGATATTCTCAGTTTAAACTTAAACCAGAACCGGAGTCTTCTGAAGTATTAAGGATGGTTTTTTTCTACAGATTAGTTCGCTGCACAACACATTTATCTGCGGTTCGTTTCTTATCTACAATTGGTCTGAACCAAATAGTATCGTAAATACGAAGATCTATACATTATGAAGGATCTATGAAAAGTGTATTAGCACAGACTTCCCCTCCAGCAATTTACGTTGTTGAGAAACCTTTTTTTAAATATTTTCTACTGTAATTTTTCAACTTATATTTTTGCACATCAGATACAAATTACTTTATGAAGAAGTTCCTGTCCTTCCTCGTCACTTGTTGTTTTATAATTACTGCTTTTAGCTCCCTACGGGCACAAACGGCTACTATTAAAGGCAAACTCACCGATAATAAAACCGGCAAACCTATTCAAGGGGCGAACATTTACCTATCAAGCCAGGAAACAGAATTTTCAAGTGGCGTTGCTACCAATCAGAAAGGGCTATATGCGTTTCGTGAGTTGCCCGGTGGAAGTTATCAATTAAAAATTACAGCAGTAGGATATCAAGAAAAGACCCAACAGCTTACTTTGGAAGCTTCTGAAACACAAATTCTGAATATTACGCTCCAGCCCATCAAATACGAGCTGAGTGAAATAGTAGTGAGCGATACAAAAGAAAATGCCCCCAATACTACGACTATCCAACGCATAGAAGCTGACGAAATACAAAATATAGATCTTGGCACCGTTGCTGACGTGGCACGCCTGTTACCGGCTGCTCATGTTGCTACCAATTCCCGAGGACAAACTATACTCTACCTCCGAAACTCTGCCGATCGGCAGACTGCACAGTTTTTCAATGGGGCACTCATTAACGTGCCTTGGGATAATCGGGTTGATATCGGTTTTCTACCATCTTCAATGCTCGGAGGGGTAACTGTTTCGAAAGGAGTACCTTCGGTCGTTTATGGCACAAATACTATTGGAGGAGCCGTAAACTTTCGAGCTCGCTCGTTATCAGATCAGGAAAATTTAACAGAAGTCAAAGTTTCAGGTTCGTCACCGGGATTAGGCGGAGCGTCAGTGGTTCATATGGGCACAAGCAATAATTTTTCGTACACCACTGAGGTTGGTTACACTAAACAAAATGATTACAAGCTCCCTAGTGGAGCCACCACCCCATACAGCCAGCCTTCAAATGAGACCAGAGTTAATACCGATCGCCGGAATGCCAATCTATTTTTTGAAGGCACGCAGCAATTCGAAAGCGGTGCACGCCTCAGTGCCTCTCTTTTTCATCTGGATGCTGAACAGGGTGTTGCTCCCGAAAGCAATCTTGATCCTTCACAAACAAGCGTTCGCTATTGGCGATATCCCACTATCCGTCAATCCATGGTCATTTTAAACGGCATGGTTCCGTTAGATTCAGATACCCGCCTTCGCGGATCAGCGTGGTTTAATCGATACACACAAGATATCTATCAGTATCAAAGTGTTGATTATGAAAATCTGGACCAAACACAAGCTGACCTTGATCTTACCGGCGGACTACGTTTTATCCTTGAGCAAGATATTGGCAATGGACAGCTCGATATAGCCTTAAACACACTGATAACTCAGCATGAGCAAACTATTGTTCCATATCAAAATAACAGTGCACAAACCGACTCAAACGATACATATGGACAGCAAATTTACAGCCTCGGTGCCGAATACACTTTCCCCTTAAGTCAGGATTTAACAGGTATGCTGGGCCTAAGTTATGAGGGAAGCGCCATCACCAATACCGGGCCGTGGGAAAATCAGGGATACGAAAATTATTTATCATCCACACTCAGCCTTTCGGCAGGATTAACATACAACATTTCTGAGCAATTACAGCTGCGATCCTCATTTGGTCGAAAACCCCGATTCCCAACCATGCGGGAACTCTATGGCGGTGCATTGGGCAAGTTTGTGCCCAACCCAAACCTTAAACCCGTAACAGCTTATCTGAGTGAAATTGGCATGGAGTGGCTTGGAACCACTGTCAGTAGCTCTCTCACCACATTCCTAACCCGCACATACGATACAATCGACAAAAGAACTATCCAACAAGGCCCTAATGCGGGTAAAGAACAGCGAATCAATCTCGATGGCATCCGTATATGGGGACTAGAGACGAAACTCACAACAAATCCTGTAGAGCAGTTATCCATTGACGGCAGCTTTACATATATGCATACTCGTGGCTTTTTTCAGGGCGATCCTCGCAAACTGGATGAAAAACCTGCGCGGGTTGGTAAGCTGAATATTACATATGACTTAACAAATCGCCTCAGCATATTGTCACAAACCGAATATACAGGCGACATTTATACCCGTACTGAGCAAAATAATTTTGTGCTGCTGCCCGATGCCCTCATTTTTGACGGACGAATCTCATATGATCTCTTTCAGAATAACGGCAGTCTTAGCGGAGGAGAAATCTTTTTTAGAGCCAACAACATCACTAATGATCTACGCGTCCTACAGCTTGGTCTGCCGGGACCCGGACGTAAATTTCTGGCCGGTATTAAGGTCCAATTCTGATTTCACTTATTCTGCCTCGGGTTTTCGTCTCCAGGTCAGTCCCACCCCAATCAGTATGATAACCATCGCTAATATTGAAGTGATTGGAGGCAACTCTGCGAACAAGAAAAACGCCAATACCGATGCCAAAAGTGGCTCTACTAATATAAGTGTCGACAGCAACGTGGGAGAAACATATTTAACGGCGTAGTTCATCGAGCCGTGCCCCAGTATCTGCGGACCAAAAGCCAATCCTGCCCCGGCCCAAATTCCCATTGTGGAAATATCGAGCAAGTTTTTATCCATCACCATCGCTACCAAGACACAGGCCACAGCAGCATGAAAATATACCGGAAAGACATAATCTATCCATTCGCGTTTTTTGCGGATTTTTTGGCCAATGAGAAGATAAACAACAAAAATAATGGCAGCCGTCAACGCAAGAAAGTTACCAAATAGCGGATCCGCAAAATCTTGTTCTATCTGACTATCGGATATTCCCAGCAGTACCGACCCCGAAAATGCTAGCAGCACTCCAATCCACGTTGTTTTTGCAAAGCCGCGCTTATACCAAAGGCGCTCAACCAAGATCATGATAATGGGATGGACCGTTACCAGTACCGATGCCGAAGCAACAGAGGTGTAATAAAGGGAGGAAATCCAGAAGGTAAAATGTAAACCAAGGCATACGCCCGATAACGCTATCCATAATCGCTCTTTGCCTTTGCCGGAACGCTGCTCACTACTTCGCAGCCAAATCCAAAAGGGAAACAGCATAGCCGCCGCAAAAACGGTGCGATAAACCACGAGCACTAATGGGGAAGTGTCCGAAGCAAAACGAACCAGAATAGGAGCAAATCCAAAAGCGGTTAATCCGACCAGCAGGGCTGCCAGCACTTTTACTTTTGGATATTCCTCTGCCATATCACAAAGATAAATTTGAAATTATATTACCGGATTCGGTCCATGGATTTGACCAATTCGATATCGTCTTTGATCTTCTTGCGAGCGTACAGCTGAGCACCTAGCGCCAGCACTAATAATCCCAGACCAATGGTTTCATCCCATAGGAACATACCGAAGCCGCCCAGTGAAATGTAAATACCTATTGCAAAACCGATGGCAATTATTTGAATAAGCAGTAAGACACTTACCCACCTTTGGTGATTTTCACGATTTTTATATAGAAAGATTGCCCCAAGTGATCCCAGTGAAGCGATGGTTAAAATAATGGCAAAGCTTAAACCTAACCATTGCTGGGGATCGTGCATGGCATGGCTGTAGAGAGCGTTAAAAAAAACGCTTCCATTTAATAGAAAAGCTAAAAAAAGGAGCACTGATTGAATCCGTTGTATCACGAGTCAAACTAAAGTTTTATTCCATTTAATTGCGATTGGCAAAGATACCATTTTTTACAGAGTAGGTCATCCCAAAACCTTAAACAGTACAAGAAATAAAAAACCCAGAAGAATTACCTTCTGGGCTATTTAAACTTTACAAAAACTTAGGATTTTACTTTCGGGGCAGCATCATGATGACGTTTTGAAGTTCCATTAGACTCAGGAGCCTTAACGATAATGCCCGGATTTCGCTCATTGTAGAAGAACAGGTTTACTTTCCGTCGTCCTTTTTCGAACAGATAGTACAGCACCGGTACTAAAATAAGCGTCAAGAAAGTGGCGAAAATAAGTCCATTAATTACCGCTATGGCCATTGGGGCCCACCAGGCCGCTTGTTCACCGCCCCAGTATAAATATTCTCCTATGTTAGTGAAAAACTCAGCAGGTGCATTGATGAGCGTGATAAAATCGAGATTAAACCCAATTGCCAGTGGAACCAATCCCAATGTAGTCGTTAAAGCTGTAAGCACAACGGGCCGAAAACGTACTTTTCCACCCTGTACCAGTGCATCGTATAACGGCATATTATCACGGGTGCGAAGAATATCAATGTAATCAATCATTACAATAGCATTATTCACCACCACACCGGCCAGCGAAATAACACCTATGCCGGTCATGATAATCACAAATGGCATCTGAAAGATAACCAAACCGAAAAATACGCCGGCGGTAGACATAATCACCGAAGTCATTACAATAAATGGCTTGCTTACAGAATTAAATTGAGACACCAGGATAAATGCAATCAAGAAAAGTGCAATCAAGAATGCTGTTGAGAGAAAATCGATAGCCTCCTGCTGATCTTCCTGCTGACCGGTCCAATTTGCATCATAGCCGGTTGGCATTTGATTACTGATATAATCGTCCAATACCGTTTGCACCTCCTGCAGCACGGCGTTGGCGTTATAGCTGGATCGTACATCAGCCATAACCGTTACCACTCGCTCCTGATCTTTATGCTTGATGCCGCCCAATCCTTCCTTAATACCCCAGGAAGCAACACTCGACAATGGGATCTGCCGGCCTTCTTCACCTACGATATTCAAGTCTTGTAGAGCACTTAAATTATTGCGGAACTTCTTATCAAGCCGTACGGTTATATCATACTCATCTTTTCCATCACGATATTGTGATGCTTCAACCCCATTAATAGCTTGACGAATTGTATTACCAATACTTTGGGTCGACAGGCCGTATACAGCGGCTTTTTCTCGATCAATATCCACGCGAATTTCCGGACTCGGTTCGGGTAGATCCGTCTCTAACCCATCAAGTTTACTATATACAGGGTCGTTTTCAATGATGGTGAGAATTTCTTCTGAGATACGTTCCAGCTGTGGCATCTCTTTTCCGGATATCTCCAGATTAATAGGCTTACCTGAAGGAGGACCCTGCTGCTCCTCTTCAACTGTGATTTCAGCTCCGGCAATACCTTCCGAAAAATTATTCCGGGCATACTCCATAGCTCCAAACGATGTACCTTTTCGCTCTTGATAGTCTACAAAGTTTAACACAATTGTTCCCAAGTGGGAGGAACTACCTTGGTTTGATCCCGGCCCCGATGTGATAGCCGAGCCAGCTGTACTTAATACCGATTCCACATCCTCATTATTCGGAATATTGGGGACTTTTTGCTCCAACTCATCCATCACTGATTTCGTAAATTCCACATTTGTTCCTACCGGTGTCTCTATCTGAACATAAGCCCGTGCCGGAGGAATACCTTCGGGAAAATACTCAACACCGGGATTGAAAATTCCAAAAAATATGAAGCTGGAAATCAACGTAAGTACTGCAATTCCAACGATACTTTTACCATGATCAAGCGACCAACGCAAGGTCGTCTCATACTTTTGCAGTAGTTTCGGAAGGCCTTCTTTTTGCCACCATTCTCCTATAGGATTCATGATATAACGGTTCGCCAACCACAGTAAAATTCCAGCAATAATTAACATAGACCAAGTCAGTACACTGTTAATCAATCCAATTAACAGTAGGACAAGAGCTGCCCCCACCATAAACAACCGCCCTTTATCAGTCATCTTAGGCCGATCAGAGCTGTTCTCTTGGTCAAGATTCATAAACAGGGCACATAGAACTGGGTTAATAACTAATGCCACAAACAGCGAGCTACTAAGAGTGATTATTAATGTCTGAGGTAGATAACCCATAAATTCCCCGGTGATACCTGGCCAAAACAACAAGGGGAAAAAGGCCCCTAAAGTGGTCAGTGTACCCGAAATAATAGGAATGGCTACTTCTGCAGTACCCTTCTTAGCTGCCGTGAAGTTATCATATCCTTCTTCCAAATAGCGGTAAATATTTTCTACAACTACTATAGCATTATCCACCAGCATACCCAGGGCAAGAATGAGAGAAAACAAGACAATCATATTCATCGTCATGCCTAACGCAGCAATAATGATAAATGACAAAAACATCGACATGGGAATTGCAATACCCACAAAGGAAGCATTGCGAATACCAAGGAAAAACAACAATACGCCTATCACTAACAACAACCCAGAGATAATGTTATTCTCGAGGCTGCTAACCATAGAATTAATATCCTTACTCTGGTCAGATGTTATTTCATAATTAGTTGTCGGTGGCAAAGTTGGTATCTCCTCGGCAAGGATAGATTTTACAGCGGAAGAAGTTTCCAAAATATTTTCACCACTACGCTTAACAACAGAAAGCGAAATTACCGGGTCATCATTAAGCTCGGCATAGGTTTCACGTTCCTTAAATCCAAACTGAACATTTGCAACATCACGAATATAAATAGGCTTATCGTCGGGAGCATCAATCACGATATCTTCGATAGGTGATACCGACTCGAACTCACCAGGAACCCGCAATAAAAATTTCTTAATGCCAACCTCAATGTTCCCACCGGGTACAGTTATATTTTCCTGCTGTATGGCGGCGATAATATCGCCAAAACTGAGTCCATAATATTTAAGCTTTGGGAGGTTCACATCTACTTTTACCTCTCGTTCCAATCCACCTGCCAGATTCACCTCCAACACTGATGGTACTGCCTCAATTTGATCCTGTAAATCCTCAGCTATTTCCTTGAGTTGTACCAACCCATACTGCCCTGAGATATTGACCTGCATGATAGGAAATTCCGAAAAATTGATTTCCTGTATTATAGGATCTTCAGCCTCTGTAGGGAGTTCCGGCTTGGCCAGATCCACTTTTTCCCGCACCTTTTGAAGTGCATCATCAATATTAACATCCGAATTAAATTCCAGGTTAATATTTGAATACCCTTCGGCGCTGGTAGAATTCATCTCCTTAATATCAGAAATGCCACTCAACTCTTCTTCGAGCTTACGTGTTATCAGGCTCTCCATATCCTCGGGCGAAACGCCAGGATAGGTAGTAATCACCATAATGTTTGGGATGGTGATATCCGGGGATGACTCTTTGGGAATATTGATATATGATTGAATGCCCATAATCGCAATCAGTAAAACCAATACCAGCACGCTAATGCGATTATCTATGGAAAATGAAGAAAACCAGAACTCTTTCTGCTTCTCTGAGCCTCCCTTTCCATTACCGGTCAAACTACTTTCTGTAATTTCTTCGTTGTCCATTCTTATTTATCCTACAAATTCTTTTCTACAATTCTACTTTCACGCGACTCAACGATGGTTATACGCATGCTGTCTTGTAAAAAGGATGAACCCACCGTAATCAGTTGATCTCCAGACGTTAGCCCGCTCTCAATGACAACCTCGTTTTTGTAGCTCGCTCCAAGTTGTACCGGTCTCATCTTAGCAACTTTCTTTCCTGCTGCACCCTCGGAAACTATATACACTACATTTTGTCCGTCATTTTGGTAGACAAATTCTTCTCCAATAATAACCGATTCATCCGTTTCCAACGTTCGAATCATCAAATTGGCAATCATGTCTACCTTGTAATCAGACGCTTCAGGGGGCAACTTTACCTCAACTTCAAATGTTCGTGCCTGTGGACTTATGCTTTTACCCACAAATGAAATAGGCAACTGCAGTGTATCGGCCTGTTGAAAATCAAACCATATTTGGGCCATATCTCCTCTTTTTACTACATCCGAATAGATCGACGGTACGCCAGTTGAAATTTTTAGATTTTTAGTTCCAATCAATCGTACCAGCACAGCTCCGGGCGTTGCCATTTCTCCCTGTTCCAACAGAATATTTTCAACTGTTGCATCAAAAGGTGCCTTAACGGTTGTCTTATTGATATTTACTTTTACTGCCTCAAGCGAAGCTTTGTTCTGCTCATAATTATATTTGGCATTTAAGTAATCGATCTCTGAACCAACGCTATCCTGCTCATACAATCGCTTCAGTCGTTCATAGTTTTCTTTGGCTTGTGCAGTTACCGCTTCCAATCGCTCCCGCTCGCGAATCAGCTGGGAATCATCAATCTTCAGGATCGGTTCTCCCTGCTTCACATCATCGCCGGTCTCTACAAAATATTTCTCGATACGGCCGGAAACTTCGGCAGAAATACGTACATCATTGGGTGCCTCAACGGTTCCTACTAGTTTTAGATACCGTTCAAAAGGTTGCTTTTGAATTTCATTTGTCTCAACATTAACCGTTTTTACCAACTCTTCCTGAGCAGATTGCTGCTCTTCAGAGCAGCCCGCAAACAAAATGAGACCTAAAATTCCTGTGAGAATCAATCGCTTAATCATAATATTCAGTTCTAAAACTTGGTTTACTCGTTTAATGAGGGTTTATCGTTATCTACAAATGGCACCATACCAATAGCCTGGTCATACTGTGCTTTGGCCGACAAATAATTGAATACCATTCGTGCATAATTTGCTTCAGCTTCTCGAAGCTGCAATTCAGCATTCGTAACATCCAACTGCGAACCCAACCCATTTTCAAGCCGGGCTTGTGCTCGCTGATATCCTTCACGAGCCAATTCCAATGCTTGTTGACGCACCGGAGCTGTTTCTATCGCTTGATTTAGTGATTCTTTAGCAGACTGTATTTCATTCTTAGCCGATCGGATGGCAGCTCTTTCTTGCTCTTCCAGATCTTTCTTTTCAATCTGTGCAATATCCAGATTCGCGGTTCGCTCAAATCCTTGAAAGATGGGTATCGATAAATTCAGACCAAATGTTTGTGTTCTTACACGTCGTCTATCATTCCCAAAGAACGTAGGAGTTCCGGGCTCCTCTGCTCTCCATCCTAAGTTATATGAAGCAGTAAGAGAGGGTAAAAAGCGACTTTTTATAGCCTTTATTTCTCTATTTTTAAGCTGATTCTGAGTCTCAATAATTCGAATATCGCCTCTTAAATCAGTCGCCACATCTACCATATCAGATTGTTTATTGAACTGGTAGGGCGTCATATTATCGACCCGTTTAATATTCTTGTTGGTTTCATTTGAGACTTTCTGAGCTGTAACATCAAAGGCATTCAAATCACCTTGCACAGAAAAATTCACGCTTAAAGGTACACCAAGTACGATCTTGAGCTCGCGATAGGCCTGCTGCACTGCATACCTTGCCTCAGACAACTGTGGTTCCTGATTTTTCAGCTGAACTTCCACCTGTAAAACCGCGTATTCATCAATCAGTCCAGCTTTTAGACGTGCCTTATTTTCTTTTAGATTTTCTTTCAAACGATTTACCGTAGCTTGCTGCAATCGTAACTGTTCTTTGGCTACCAGCACATTGTAGTAAGCCAAACGAGTTTGAGTAACAATCTGCTGGGTTGTAGCTCTAAGATTTTCAGCCTGTGCCTCTTTAAATACTTTGGAACTGCTTATCCCAACAAAAGCTTCTCCCCGAAACAGGGTTTGCTCAACCGAAAGATTACCCTGCCAATTATTATCTTCTCCCACGGGAATCGCCCGTAAAGGTGAATTGGGATCGTTGGGATTCTGAGGAAAAAAGAACACCGGAAGTTCTAAATTTCTGGTGTATCCTGCTGTAGCGGTCACATCAGGAAGTACAGAACTCCACGCTTTTGCTACCTCTTCATCAGCAATTTTAAGATCAAAAAGAGAACGCTTTATCTCAGAGTTATTGGCCAGCGCAACTTTTATAGCTTCAGTAAGTGCTAATGAATTATTCTCTTCAAGAATTTTTGAAGTCGAAGTCGTATCAATTTGCTGGGCTTTTATGGGCATTGATATTAAAAGCATCATCAAAAAAGCCAGAGAACCTACCTTCCTTAAAAATCCCCCTATGTAAGAAGAAATATGATTCATAAGTAGTTGGGCTTTTCCGGATGTATTCTTTTTAACATGGTTCATTTTAAGACTCATTCTTACGCACTTAATTACCATTTGTTTCAAAATTCTGACTGTCAGTCATCCAACGTTTTCGAGCATTCTCACTGGCAATTCCGGTTCCAACTAACTTTAAAAAGTTTTCAAATAGTGTATCTACCGAAAGTTCCATTTCATCCAACATCTCAAAATGATATCCTGTTCCGTGCATATGACTCATTGCGGTAATCCCGCGCGTACTCGACAGTATCACTACCGCCAACTCTTTAGGATTATAACTGTCGTTTACCGTTCCATCCTGCATCCCGATTTGAAGCGCCCGTATCATAAAATTCAACGCCTCTCTTCTGTTTTCCTCACATTTCTCTGCATGTTTGCTGTTTTTAAGCTCTTTAACATCGCTGAGCGACTCATAGTACATGAAAGCATTAAAATAGTTGGGATTTTCCCTTACAAAATTGAGATAAGTTTCTCCCAGTAAACGAATTAATTCCAATCCTGTGTGATCATGTCCACCGGCAAAAACTTTGGCAAACTGACTATTTAACAAATCCGATCCGCGCTGCGTAATTGCAAGGTAGAGCTCCGTTTTGTTTTTAAAATAAAGATAGAGTGTACCCTTGCTTAGTTCAGCCTCTTCAGCGATCTCATCCATCGTTGCCTGCTCGAGACCTTTTGAAAAAATAATCCGTTCAGCGGCATCGATAATTTGATTACGCCGCCGCTCTTTTTCTCGTGCTTTTCGATCTTCTTTTCCCATATATTTTTTATTGAAATGACTGCCAGTCAGAAAGTGACCAAAGTTAAGGGTAATCTTATATAAGTACAACATTAGCAGTTAAAAAATTCCCGTCCTCACATTAATAATTGTAATACCCCATAACACTTTCCCAATTATCCCCTACCTTGAACGTCACATTTTCATATCCAACCACAATGATCTCATTGAATTTTTCCAAAAAGTCTCTTGTAGAATTCTCTCTGTTTTTAGTAGCAATAATTTGGGCATTAAATTTTTCTGTCGTCAAATACTCCCTGGCCGAAATTGATCCGCTTAGCTTTAACGGTCTGCGATTTATTTTTGCCGCAGCTATTATCTGGATTGTACTACTCTATCGCCGACAACTATTTACCATCCCCAAAAAAGATTGGCTACCACTCATCTGCATGGGACTATTGGGTAATCTCATCTACCAGGGCTTATTTATTATTGGTATTGACTATACTTACGCAGCAAATGCCGCTGTTATGCTGGGTACGATCCCAATCTGGGTCGCCCTCATAAGCCATTTCTTTAACCTTGAACAGATGAATATCTTCAAAACGCTTGGCGTTCTCGCTGCCTTTGCCGGCATTATTTTTATTATTTCCGGAGGCAATGATCCTTTTTCATTTAGTTCTGATACCTTTCTGGGAGATATCATTATTATCGGCGCTGCCATTGTTTGGGGTGGCTACACTATCCTCTCCAAATCCTTCCTGACACGCTATACGCCCATTCAGTTTTCAGCGATTATGGCCACCATCGGTGCAATTGTTCTTTTTCTGATGGGGTTGCCAAAGATCATACAACTTGATTGGACACAAATTTCGGCAGCGGCCTATGGCGGGGTTATTTACAGCGGACTGTTATCCATAGGAGTAGCATATCTCATCTGGAACTATGGGCTTCAGACTGTCGGAGCTGTCCATACAGCAACCTACCAAAACCTTGTGCCCGTAATGGGACTTTTCTTTGGAATCGTTTTATTAAATGAACAACTAACCTTTCTCCAATATACCGGCTCAGCACTGGTAATAGTGGGAATTATTTTGGCTCGTTGGAAAAGAAAAGCAAATCCCAAGGTTGCCGGCGCTGAAATTAAAGGTGAATGAACTGCTAAAATCGATACGAAATATTCACTTTTGCACTAAAGCGTTCCCTGGTAAAATTAGGATATTCAGAGGAGTCAAAACCCACATTGCCTCCTATGAACCAAATGTCAGATAAAGCATACTGTCCGTCAATACTTATCGACCATGAATCCAATGCTGCAATATCATCAGAAAATTCAATTTCTGTTGGAGCGGTGCCGTACCCTCCATTTAAACTTATATAGGTTTCGGCCGTCCCAAAATACCGGCGTGCCACTAAATTCAGGGATCTGGACGTACCTCCCGATGACGGGACTAAATACGTCCGCGCTGTAAATAGATAGCTGCCCCGATATTTTGTGAGTGATATGGTATAGATATCAGTTTGAGAAGTTCCAAAATCGAGGTATCGTATTCCAGCTTCTAATTCAAAAGCAGCAGGCAGCGATTTGTAAAGCGAAAATCCAAACCTATAATCGGGATGCACAGGAGACTGTGAATACCCGCCGCTCACATAGGCATAAAATCCCGGGGCGATAGACGGATACGCATCAATATTAAACTGCACACCATCGTTACCAAATCGACGTGCATACTCAACCCGACCCGTAATTGAGCCGATGGGCGTTTGTCGTGTTAGCCCAAATTCTGTAAAATGCCAGGGATCAAAAATTGTACGAAACCGATCATGGCGATAAGATATCTTGGCACGATACTTCCTTTGCTGCAACTGGCTATCTTCCAATCCTTCACGCGCCTTGCGATTTCCGGAGTCTTCTGCAAGGATAGCTTTATATGTCTGCTCTGCTTCCCCATAGTTTTTCATTCCATAAAGAACGGACGCTTTCGCCAGCATAAATTCAGTATCCCCGGGATAATATTTTAATGCCCGGTTCGCTGTTTTCAGAGCCGCATCCATTTCGGCCGACCATTTTTGAGTATCCAGCAAGGTCATCAATGCTCTGCGGTTTTGGGGATCTTTTTCCAGCACATAGCTCAGTTCATCTTCAGCCTTTTCATAGTTACTTTCCCAGCTGTACAGACGCGCTACAAAAATTCGTATGCCATGATAATTCGGGCTTCGACTCAAGGCCTCATAAGCATACTTCCGCGCCGTTACATAATCACCATCATCAAAAGCAGCCGTTCTAGCTTTTTCATAAAGCTGGTCAACGGAAAGCTCTTTCATATCTTGCGCATAAACTGCAGCACTGCCCACCAACAAAAACCATATGCAGATGGTAATTATTTTTTTCATATCATCGATTTAATTGTTCACCGTCGCTGCAAGGTAAAATATTATTTGCCAATATATTTCTTCAAGTTAGGTAGTTCCTTATAATCTGCATCCAACATCTTAAGCTCGTCGTATATTTCTTGAGCCTCATTTCGCTTATCCAAATAGCCAAAAATTTTAATCTTTCTTGCCAAAAATGATTTACTTTGAGGGTGATGCTCGAGTCCCTGCTCAATAACCTGCAACGCTGTTTCGTAATCACCCTGCCAGATCTCATTATCCACATAAGCATTGTAGGTGTCCTTGTAGGTTGCATCTTCTTCCAACACCTTTCTGAAATGCATCTCTGCCTGCTCATAATTACCCTCCCAGGCATTCGTTCGACCGATTAAAATTTGTACATCGTGATATTCGGGAGCTCGCAACAGGATCCGCCTTGCGATAACCCGAGCCACTTCATAATCACCGTCAAAAGCCCGTTGCCGAGCCTCCTCAAACTGCTCATCAATTGTTAATTGCAATGAATCCAGTTTTGCAAAAAGCGTGTCATATTCAGATAGAAAAGCATATTTCTCTGATGGATTTGCTTTTTGATTTTGCGTGGGATATAACCGGTTATTTTGCACTACAAAGTTGTTTATCGACTTAAACTTATTCAGCTTTTTACGCAGCTCTTCTTTTTTCTCTGAGTTATTGCTGCGCCTAAGTGAAAGAGTTTCGTTCAATGAGTATAACTCATCGCCAAACAGATAATACCTCCCATCCAGATAATCCGAAATACGATTTTTATTACGCATAAACGGCACTGACTGCGTACTCTGAAAGGGTTTCGTCGTATCCATCAGCCCACTGATCCAATGCACTTGTTTGGGCATATCCAAGTCGGTTTTTTGATCCAACATTGCCACAAGCGACGGCGTGATTTCGGCATGGGTATTCACCGATTTAAAGTGAACCGCTTTTTTCAATTTCGGGGAATAGATAATGATAGGCACATGATATCGTGATATTACCGTTGTTTGCGGGACAGGAATGAGCCAATGGTCACCTGTAATCACAAAGATCGTGTTCTCGAATTGTGGCTGTTTTTGATATGACTGCATAAATTGCTTAACAGCCTCATCAGCAAATAACAATGTGGTCAATTCATCTTGATACTGTTGGTAGGCCTGTTTTTGCTTCCCGGGAATATCCAATTTATTTAGCCGGCTCTGAAACTCCTGTTTATATCTTTCAGTATTTGGAACCGTAAATGGGGAATGACTTTGCAGGGTGTGGTAGATCTCGAGCCGTGGAAATGTATTAGCGGTATCCAATAATTCCGCGGAGAACGCCAGCATGGTTTTGTCATCAACGCCCCAGTAGTTTGAATGGCTTTTTTCCTCCGGGATCTGCTTCTCCAAACTTTGTTTATTTAATACAAAATCGGTCCCCTGATAATCCAGGAAAAAATCGAGTCCATCAAAATACGTATCGTATCCACTGTAAAAAGCTGTATAGTAGCCCCGGCTATCAAGTATACTAATAAGCGATTGGTGGCTAGGATAGTTGGGGCCAAGCTCCATAAATCCGTGGCGGCCGAAAGGAAGCGACCCTAAAAGTGACGGCATCAACCCGAATGTGCGTCCAGAAAGACTAAGTCCGTTTTCCCAGTACAAACCCTGCTGTGAAAGGTAATCCAAATAAGGAGCAAAGCCGGTCCATTGACCGGATGGACCAATAAATTCACCGCCTAAACTTTCTACCAACAGAAACACGATGTTAGGCTGACGCTTAAAATCTTCGAAAAAAGGCCCTAGTACATCCTTCTCATAGTCAGCCCTTTGCAGCAAAGGATATTCTTCCGGATCAAAATCCGAAGATTCATTTTCATTCCAATCAACTGCACCAAAACTCCGGCTGATAAAATAAGACAGCTTGTTTGCATGCTTTTCCTGTTGTGCCGGTGTACCACTAATACCTGCCTTAAAGAATGAAATCCCCAAAAAAACAACGATTCCAGTCAGCATCCCGTAAACAATTTTAGATTGCACCTCCTCAAAAATATGTGCTGCTTGTACTTTCCTAACAAGGACATACATCAGAACATATGCGATTATAACAAAACCAAACCCCACTACCGTCACCTGCTCGGCAGCGATAACTGTGTTTGCCATTTCGGTAAATGAGTAGGCCCAGAATTCTGCTCCCAACGGCATCTGTGTCGCTCCAAAATATGATATCAATAATATGTTCACCATCCCTATAAGAGCAATAATATGAGCGATTATTTGATTTACAACACTGGAGTTTTGGATTTTTTTTAATCCTAATAAGAAAAGAAGTAACACAGGAAGCAGTATAACGCAGAACTGAAAATCTCTAACCAAGGAACTCCAAAGATAGGTATACGCTGCGAACTCGCTTCCAAAATTCCAGATCCCGAGCACAGTCTCGTAACTGCGTCCTAAAAGAAGCACCCCAAAAAGAACGATGAAAAGCACCAATACCTGGGATAAAGAAATGGGAATTTTCGGATGCGTTACATTATCCATTATCGGGTACCCAATAGGAGGAGTTTCGTTATTTGAGATATATTTCTATCTGCTTTACCGGCACGGAAGATACGAATACCAAAAAGAATATTAAGATTTTTTAATGGAAAATGTTACATTTCGTGAAGTAGCACAAATACGAAACTGCCACAAAAAGTTTCAACGGCAAAATAGTAAGGCAGTTATGAATAAAATGAACTCTTATCGCAAGTTAGCTGGCATTGCTAAAAACTCAACAGATAAAAGTACGGGTGGTTCCCAATCATCAACCCCAGAAAAGAAAATTCTTATCGTTGATGATGACGACCTTAGCAGAAAACTGATTAATCGACTCGTTTCTAAAGAGTTTGATTATGAGATTGTAAGCAAATCTAATGGGATTGAAGCACTGGAATATGCCCAGGAACATGTTCCACAGCTGATTATTTTAGACTTGATGCTCCCCGGCATGAATGGATTCGAAATCCTTAAAAAAATTCGTGGAGATCAAAAATTTGAGCAGACTAAAGTGGTCTTGGTTTCAGCCAAATCACGCTCCGAAGATATTGAACGCGGCTTTGACCTAACTGCTGATGAATATATCACCAAACCCTTTCAACCCAAGGAGTTTGCGGCCCGTATCCGAAAATTATTGACAAAAGCCGCTTAGAACGTATATTGTGGCATGTTTGATTTTAACATTGCCTTACAGTCACTAATTGGAATAACCGTTTTCCTGACCCTTCTATTCTTTTTTTTACTGGGATATACTTTTTGGACCCGAAAGAAGCAACAGTACTGGAACAACTATGAACAAAAATTTAGGGATTACTTTTTTTCTCTGATCCTGGATTATGCAGAACAGTCCGATCCAAAGCTGAATGCTGACGAAATTATCAAAAAAATAAGCAAGCGGACGAAAGATTATTCATTTTTCATAAAACTACTCAATGAGCTTGACGATATTCTGGATGGTACTGAACGCGAGCGACTCAATGATTTAATTGAACATCCCACCTTCGCCTCTTTTTACCAGAAAAAGTTATTCCAATTTTCTACTGATTCAAAAATATACGCCTGTATCTACTTTCAAAAAAGTGCCCACCTTGAGAGTCGCATATTGGCCAAGCTTATTACTGTAAGCAAGTCAAAAAAACTGAAATTGGCATTTGCTGCTACCAAAGCACTACAATCGTCTGATGACTGGACGATACGTAAAAGTGCCCTTATACGTTTTTTTAAAAGAGAGGACACCTCTGAACTAATGGTTGCAGAACTGCTTCATCTATTTGATTCTGGACTGGCTGAGGACCGAGAACAGGTTGGAAAAGCCTTTAAAGATTTACTGTTAAAAAAAATAGATCCGGACATCAAAAATATCATTGTCCGATATATGGGATATCAGCAATTTTATGAATGCAGTGAGTTTTTGTATCAGTATCTGAAACGGATACATTACAGCCCCGAAAAATACTCCCTGATTCGAGGACTGATTATAGCTCTTGGCGAACTATTTCATACTGAAGCTGCTTCTATCATCAAAAGCTATTGGGAGAAAGAGAAAAACATCTCCATTCGATTGGCCGGCATAAAAGCACTCAGCACTTTTGGTGGAGAAGAAAATTTATCTTTCTTACTACAATACTTGTTTAGAGCTGAATTTCCCATCCGAAAAGCTATTATCTATGAATTTATGACGGGAGATGAAGATCGTATAGTATTATTGACCGCATTTATTAAAAAAACATTGCAATCACTTGCAGATATTGATATTAGAAGCAAATCACACGAACAGCTCGATTTATATTTAGACAAAGTTTTAGACACTACCTCGGGAATCAAAATTGCGCTTAATCACCGACTAAAGAAATCCTATGGCTGAAAGCTTTTCGTTATTTAATATCATTGAGCAGTTCATCATAGGCTATTTTATTACTATCAATACCGTTTATCTGGCGTTGATTATCGGAGCCCTTCTTTATGTTCGCAAACAACTGCTGCACCGCAGTGTCGTTGAAGCAGATGCTCTTTTTAAGACCGAACTTTTTAAATCTATCAGCATCCTTGTTCCCGCCTACAACGAAGCAGACAATATTGTGGAGTCGGTGGAATCTCTACTTAAACTGGAATATCCCGAATATCACATCATTGTCGTCAATGACGGAAGCTCCGATGATACACTACAACGACTTATCGATCATTTCAGTTTGACTAAAACTGATATATACTTTGAAAAGCAAATCGAACACCAGCAGATCCGGGCCACCTATCGTTCGCCTGATCTTATGCTTACTGTTGTAGATAAAGAAAACGGAGGCAAAGCAGATGCTCTTAATGCTGGTCTCAACATTGCTGAAACAGATCTAATCTGTTCTATTGATGCGGATTCCATCCTTGAACAGAATGTTCTGAAAAAACTTATCCAAACATTTATCGAACATAAGAATACCGTGGCAGCAGGAGGGGTTGTAAGAGTTATCAATGGCTGTAAGATTGAAAATCGCGAAATAAAGAAAATCCACACGCCCAAAAATTTCTGGGCCAGACTACAGTCGGTAGAATACATTCGCGCCTTTCTATTTGGGCGTGTAGGATGGGATTATTTTAAAAGCCTGCTTATTGTATCCGGAGCATTCGGAATTTTTGATCGGCAAGCTGTTATTAAGGTGGGGGGCTATCTTACCAATACGGTGGGTGAAGACATCGAGCTGATTATCCGTATGCACAGCTATCATCTTCGCAATAATGAGGATTACCAGATTCGATTTCTGCCAGAACCTATCTGCTGGACAGAAGTTCCCACTGACTATACAAGCTTACGAAATCAGCGCAACCGCTGGCACCGAGGTCTGGCGGATTCGCTGTGGCAACATAAATACATGTTATTCAACCCCTCTTACAAACATATCGGAATGTTCGTAATGCCATTTTTTCTCTTCTTTGAGTTACTTGGCCCCATCGTGAACCTTTTGGGATATGCTTATTTGATTATTGTGCTTTCTCTGCCAAGCCTTTTCAACCTGACATTTATTCTTCTATTCTTGGCCGTATCCATTATCTATGGGATGGTAGTTTCATTCATTGCCGTTTTAGCCGAGGAGATCGCCTTCAAAACCTACAGTGATTTTAAAGATGTGGCTATCCTGAGCTTGTACTCCTTCCTCGAAAATTTAGGCTATCGACAAATCCACGCCTGGTGGCAATTCAAAGGACTAATAGACTTTTTAAAAGGGAAGAAAAGCTGGGGCAAAATGCTTCGTAAAGGATTCAAAGAGTAAAAAAACCTTGCTCATAGCCTAACTCGTAAATACGAATTTGTACTACACTCTTGAACCGCCACTTAGTAAATAGAGGATTGCCATACGAACAGCTACACCATTCGTAACCTGGCTCAAAATAATTGATCGGTCGCTGTCGGCTACTTCACTCTCCATCTCCACCCCGCGATTTACCGGGCCGGGATGCATGATTGTAAAGTCGGGATATTTTTCGAGATGCTTCATTGTAATCCCGAAAAGCTGGTGATATTCACGGATGCTGGGGAAAAGTTCGGTCCCATCCTCCTGCCGCTCCAGCTGAATACGAAGTGCCATTGCAATATCGCACCAGCCCAGAACCTCATCAATATTGTGGGATACCTCAGACCCCAGTTCGTGAACATAGGCCGGCATCATTGTCTTTGGACCGCAAACCGTAACATTAGCACCTAACTTTAACAATCCAATAACATTGGATCGCACAACACGGCTGTGTGCAATATCCCCAATAATAGCGATATTCTTATCCGTTAAGTCGGAATGCACCTGCTGCATGGTAAACATATCGAGCAGGGCTTGAGTAGGATGTTCGTGCGCGCCGTCTCCTGCATTGATAATAGCTGCATCCACACAACGCGTTAAAAAGTGGGGCACACCGGGACTTTCATGACGTGTTACTACCATATCAATCTTCATGGAACTGATATTACGAATGGTATCTTTTAGGGATTCTCCTTTTTTAACGCTCGATGCTCCCTTAGAAAAGTTAACCACATCGGCGCCCATACGCTTTTGAGCCAGCTCGAATGATAGGCGTGTTCGGGTGCTATCTTCATAAAAAAGATTCACAATTGTCTTATCACGAAGTGTGGGCACTTTGGGAACAGGGCGATCCAGAATCTCCCGGAAATACTTAGCCTGTTCTAATACATATAAAATATCTTCTTTAGAATAGTCCGCCAATCCCAGAAGATGTTTGTGGATAAATTCGTGATCGCTATCCTGTAGTTCAATATCTTCAGTCATCTACTCAACCTCCTCATCAGCAATTTCTGTCACGTAAACAGCGTCTTCATCATCAAAGGCCTTAACTTTTACGCGTACCTCTTCCTGTATATGCGTTGGGAGTTTCGTACCTACATAATCGGCACAGATAGGTAACTCGCGGTGGCCCCGATCCACCATACAACAAAACTTGATACTACGCGGACGCCCGTAATCCATTAACGCATCCATGGCAGAACGCACTGTTCTACCGGTGTAAAGCACATCATCCACAAGCACTACATCGCGATCGTACAGATCAAACGGGATTTCTGTCACTTTTACCTGCGGCATTTTCAGCTTCGTCCGAAAGTCATCCCGATAGAAAGTGACATCGAGCACTCCAAAATCGATATTGTATTCAAATTTTTCCTCAATATGCTGCAAAATACGTTTCCCCATATGCACCCCTCGGGTTTGCATACCGATAATGGCCAATTGATTGGGATCGTCATGCGGCTCTAAAAACTGATGGGCAAATCGCAGATAGGTGCGATTCAAATCTTCGGCCGACATTATTTTTATTCTATTCAAACGCGGATCCTTGTTTGTTTTTGTAAGTAAAAAGAATGTAGTCAATGCTTACTACGAACTCAATACCACGCAAAAGATAGTTTGTTATTAACAGCCGGACAAATTTAGACCCAACTTGACTAGTCTGCGAATCTAAATAGCCACAAAAGGAATAACACATCCAAGAAAAAAGCCCGACCACATACAAGCAGCCGAGCTTACAATAAAAATGTTAATTGTCTTTCTTATTCTATTCGGTTTCTTCCAGAGTGAGAGTCCCCAAATCAGTTTGCTCATCTTCTTCAACGACCACATCATTGATTGTTGTATCGGCATATTGCTCATTGGTGGGTTCCAAACTTACATCATATTGCCCATCTTCTAATCCCTGCAACAGAAAACCGCCATCTTCATCAGTCTGTGTTGTTGCCGCAGTATCATCATCCATAATTGCAAACACATTGGGAGCCGCTTCTGCAGGTTCTATACTCCCTGCAATTGATCCTACCTCAACTTCTTCACCGTCTTCCATAAAAGCTTTTAAAACAGGCTTTAAGATATACATACCACTATTGCCTGCCTTATGTACCGAACGTCCGGCATCAAAATCGACGGTAACCTCAATTTCTTCACCCGCTTCCAGATCAGTCTGGAATTTAATTTTATAGCCCGACTGTTGACCGCTCGGAACCTTGAGGTCTTTAATAGTACTGTCAACCATTACGGTGTTATCAGAACCAAGAATTAGCCGAAGCTCTTTATAGTGCCCCGGTTCTAAATCGGCCTCAGCCAATAAGGTATCTACGCCATTTGTGAATTCTAATAAATTTACATTCATCGGCTCAAATGGAAGGTCTATCCATTCTCCATCATGGTCACTTTCAGTAGTGTCACTCTCGGCCGAGTCACTTTCTGCAGGCGTATAATGGATTCGCAATCCCTGCACGTCAATATTAACCTGCTGATAATCCCCGGGGGCATCCGTAAGTTTTACCTTCATATGGGCTTTTCCATCAGCGGTATTGCTCGTTTCAACATTCGAACTTAAATCACTACACGAAATAGCTAAAGATGCTATTAGCACTAATGAGAGGATATTTTGAAAATAATGTAAAACTCCATGCTTCATATTTTTTGACGACTTCATAATAAGCTCCATCTTAAATTTTATACAATATTTTGTTCGTTCCTCTAATTCATATCCAAACCCAACTCGTTTGTTCCGCTCTTTATCTACTATCACATCTCGAATAAGAGCAGTAAATCCTTATTTTACTTTAATGTACTAACTGTAATACAGGCATCGATATGAATAAAGCTTTTTTCCTCGACCGTGATGGCACTTTAAATGTGGATTATAATTATGTGCACAAACCCGGAGAGTGGGCATGGTGTGATGGGGCAATTAGAGCTCTACATTGGATGAAGGAGCATCAGTACAAAATAATTGTGGTTACTAACCAGTCTGGCATTGCTCGCAGACGTTATTCCGAACAAGATGTGCAACATCTGCACCGCTGGGTTGATAAAAAACTGGCACAAAGGGATATCTATATTGATGACTGGTATTTCGCTCCATATCATCCGGAGTATGAGACTCATAAAGAGTATACACCCAAAGATCGCAAACCCGGCACAGGTATGTTCGAAAAAGCCGCAGCTAAGCATGAGATCGATTTCAGCAGATCATATATGGCGGGAGATAAAATCACTGACCTGAAACCGGCTATTGAGCTAGATATCACCCCCTTCTTTATCCGATCACGCCACGAGCCCAATCAGGATAAACAATGGCTGAGAGATCACAACATTTCAACCTTCAATAATATTGGACAAGTTATTAATATCTTGAAGGGATAATTGTACCGCACATAACTTTTAATGCTTTAAACAACTTTTTTTAGTAATGTTATTATAACCGTTACTAAAAAAGGGGTGAGCAATGAAACGCTTTCTCATATTCACAAGTGTACTATTGTTTATCAATGGGCATAGTTTAGCCCAACTGACCACACCGGACTCTGCAGGAAACATCCATCCCTACTGGTCGCCTACCGGTGACGAAATTGCCTTCGCTTCGCCCGTCAATGGCAATTTTGATGTTTATGTGATTGATTTAGCAAGTGGTGAAATTCAAAATATGAGCCATCATCCCGCTAATGATTATTACCCTTCGTGGGCTCCAAATGGGAGACGTTTAGCTTATTTTTCTGAGCGCGAGCGTCAGCATTATTACGACCTAAAATATAAAGATGAGAACCACCAAGAGAAGGACTTTCCAATAAATTCGGCTCGTGATGTTGATATGCCTTCATGGTCTCCAGACAGCCGGAATGTCGTCTATCACTCAAGTGAGGATGGAGACATGGAGATTTATCTTCGCGATTACAGAGGTAACCACATCCGCAAGCTCACCGACAATGAAGACACTGATGTATACCCGTTCTTTTCGTCGGATGGCCGGTATATTCTCTTTCTGTCGGATCGAGATGGAAATCTTGAAATCTATAAAATGCGTCCCGATGGCCGCAATCAAACCCGACTAACTTACTCGCCTCATTCTTATGAGGTTGACCCCATTTGGTCGCCCGATGATAATCAGATTGCATTTGCATCCAACCGTAACGAAAACTTCGATATCTATGTGATGGATGCCGACGGATCAAATACTAAACAGCTTACCACCGATCACCATTTTGATTTGGGTCCCCAGTGGTCGCCCGACGGCAAGCATATTGTCTTTTCTTCGAATCGCTTTGGCAGCTTCGATATTTATACTATCAGAGCTAACGGCTCCGAACTAAAACGACTAACGGGCCATCCCGGCAAAGATCACTACGCTTCGTGGTCCCCAGATGGCAATAAAATTGTTTTTAGTTCTGATCGCAGTGGTAAGTCGGAGATTTATATAATGGATAAGGATGGAAACAACCTGCGTAAACTAAAAATCAACCGATATCAATAATATTAACTGATGCAATGAACGTTTTTAAACTGGCTTTAATTTAGATATTAGATACTCAAGCATAATATCCTTTTTTGCAATCAAGAAATGGATATTATCTTCAAACTAAAGTCCAGCATTATGACACGAATAACATTGCTATCTATCTTCCTAATACTTTTCTCTACTTTTTTAATTGGTTGCGAAGATACAAATCCGGCTAGCCCTACACTCCCCGCTGAATTAGTTCCGGGACAACTGGATGTACATTTTACTCGAAATGTAACAATTCCCGAAGCTAATGCTTTCCTGACCGATTTATCACTTCAGCCAATTGATCTATCAAATCTAGAAAGTAGGGTTGAATCAAATTGGACTTGTGTGGGAGTTCCTGAAGGACAAGAGAAAGTCTAGGTCAAACGACTTATACATTATCCTCATATCAATTCCGCAAGACAAAAAACCAGAACCACCCGAATAGATTAATATTTATCTCATCCCCTTTTTATTGGTCTCTAGCTTATAAACTGCATTAGGGGCGGTTAAAAATAAAGTGGACTTATTTGAACCACCCCAGGCTAAATTCGTAATTCTATCCGGGGTTTTAACTTGTTGCAGTACTTTCCCTTCAGGCGAAAAGATCCAAAGTCCGCCGGGACCCGTAGAATAAAGATTGCCGTCAGTATCTACTTTCATCCCATCTGCTGCACCTTCGGCGTCCGATTCCATTTCGGCAAATATTCTTCCATTTGCTAGCGATCCGTCTTTATTTACATCAAACACGCGGATATGATTATGACGAGTATCATTTACATACAATAGGGACTCATCCGGTGAAAAAACAATACCGTTCGGCAGATCAAAATCATCAATCAACAGTTGCAGACTTTTTTCGTCTGAATAGCGATATACACCATTAAAACCCAACTCCTTATCTTCGTCTGAAACCCCAAAAGGTGGATCCGTGAAGTAGATAGAACCGTCCGATTTTATCGCAAGGTCGTTTGGGCTGTTTAGCCGTTTGCCATCATAATTGTCGGTAACTACTGTAAGCTTTTTATCTTTCGATAATCGTGAAACAAGGCCATCATGCTGAGCCAGCAATAGGTTCCCTTCCTGATCAAAAGCAAGCCCATTGGAATGGCCACTGGGTTTTAAATACATAACAGCCCCTTCATCGGGCGTCCATTTATAAACGGTGTTAGCCGGAATATCGCTGAACAGCAAATATCCCGAATCGTGCCAGAGCGGACCTTCCGTAAATTCATATCCGTCAGTAATTATTTCGGGCTCTGCGTTTTCGTCAACAATCTGCTGTCCAAAAGTTATCATAACCGGCAAGACGATCATCATTAACGATGCTAAAAATGCTTTATACATATATTTCATAATAATCTTGTTTTGTTTAAATGCCCTGAAATTTGACTCGCTTCTATTTTCTTCCCTAAGCAAACAGTAACATTTATAGATTCCAGATCCTAAAAGTTACTAAAGAATACATCACCCTGAAAATCTGAAACTGTACAGATCTGTCATCAATAAAAAGATTTAAATCCAAAGCCCTAAAATTCTTGCCATTCATTTGTTATATTAATCGCTCAATTTTGATACGGTATTTCGGGATGTTCACAACATCCTATTTTGACGAGCTAAACTGAGGTAATTACTAACTATACGATTGTTGTTATGAAAATTCATGAGTATCAAGCGAAAGAACTTTTAAAAGAATACAATGTTGCCGTTCCCGCCGGGGTAGCAACGACTTCCGTTGACGAAGCAGTTGAAGCAGCTGAAGAGATGAAAGAAAATGGATCATCTCTTTTTGTTGTGAAGGCCCAAATTCATGCCGGTGGACGCGGTAAAGGAGAAACCAAAAGCAGCGGCGCAAGCGGCGTAATTCTCTGTAAAACAATTGATGAGGTTCGCGATGCGGCTGAATCACTGCTCGGCGACGTGCTGGTTACCAAGCAAACCGGTGAAGAAGGACAGAAGGTTCAGCGTATCTATGTTACCGACGGCGTGGATATTGAACAGGAGTTTTATCTCGGTATCCTGCTCGACCGCGCAAAAAGCAAAAACGTCATCATGGTTTCTACTGAAGGCGGTATGGATATTGAAACCGTTGCTGAAGAAACCCCAGAAAAAATTGTCAAGGAATGGGTTGAGCCGGGCATGGACCTGCAGCACAATCAAGCCCGACACTTAGCTTTTGCACTCGGTCTGGAAGGCGATGCTTTCAAAAAAGCCGTGAAGTTTATCATGGCGCTATACAACTGTTATCTGGAAACGGATGCCAATATGGTAGAAATCAACCCGCTTGTTCTTACGCCAAGTGGCGATGTGATGGCCCTTGATGCCAAGATGACTTTCGACGACAACGCGCTCTTCCGTCATCCTGATATTGAAGAATTGCGTGATAAATCAGAAGAAAATCCTGTTGAGCTGGAAGCATCCGAGTATGGACTCAGTTACATTAAGCTCGATGGAAATGTCGGCTGTATGGTAAACGGCGCCGGACTTGCCATGGCTACCATGGATATTATTAAACTTTCCGGCGGTGAACCGGCTAACTTTTTGGATGTAGGCGGCAGTGCCAATGTCGAAACTGTTAAAAACGGCTTCCGGATTATTCTTGAAGACAAAAATGTCAAAGCAATTCTCATCAATATCTTTGGTGGAATTGTCCGCTGTGATCGTGTAGCCAACGGTGTTATTGAAGCGGTTAAAGATCCTGAAATTGCTGAAAAAGTGGAGGATGTCCCCATCATCGTTCGTCTACAGGGTACAAACGCCGAAGAAGCGAAAGAGATCATCGACAACTCAGACTTGAATGTGATCTCTGCCGTTCTTCTAAAAGAAGCGGCCGAAGAAGTATCGAAAGTACTGGCACCTGCTTCGTAACCACGTTAATAGTCTAGACTTTAACCCTGTCAGCGTTTAGAACGCTGACAGGGTTTTTTATTTAAAGGAACAGTATAAGCAGCATATCGGTTTTTTTGCACAAGGTATACTATATAATACAGCCAACTATCATGAAAAAAACACTGCAAATCGCTAACATCGCAGCATTTATCGTTACTATAATTTTTAATTATGTGGCGGGAGCAGGATTAATCAATGGTCAGACAATTGGTGACATTTCAGCCCGCTATGATAACCTGTTTACACCAGCCGGCTATGCTTTTTCTATCTGGGGGTTAATCTACCTTATGCTTGCGGGTTTTGTTATCTATCAGGCAAGGGGACTTTTCAAGAAGATAGAAAACAACGATTTTATCCTTCAAATTGGCTGGTGGTTTGTAAGTAGCTGCATTGCCAACAGTCTTTGGCTTATCGCCTGGATTCATGACTACCTTGGACTCTCCGTTCTGTTAATAACCGTTCTATTATTTTCGCTGATGAAGATCGTCGTCAATACCAACATGGAGCGCTGGGATGCGCCTTTTCCTAAAATTGTTCTACTCTGGTGGCCGTTTTGCTTTTACTCCGGATGGATTACCGTAGCCATCATAGCAAATATCTCTGCCTATCTAACCAAAATCAGTTGGCAAGGCTGGGGCATGAGCGACCCTGCATGGGCCATTATTATGATTATCGCAGCGGGACTAATTAACTTATTTATGATTGTAAGTCGAAATATGCGCGAATTTGCCTTGGTCGGTATTTGGGGGTTAACTGCTGTTTCAGTTGCAAACTGGGGCACCCATCAACCCATTGTTATTACGGCTTTGGTTGTATCAGCCATACTATTTGTAGCAATTTCAATTCACGGATATAAAAACAGGGCAACGGCTCCACACATCAAATTTAAGCAGATGAGAAAGAGCTAAATACCTTTGTATAGAATATGGTTATTTCTTCGTTTTTGTTGCTCCCAAATAAATAGCTGCCAATACAATAGCTGCACCAACATATTCGAGCGTTGTTGTCGGGCGGTCGAAGAAAAGAATATCCCATCCAAATGCCAGTGCCGGCTGAAGCAGTAATGCCAATCCTGCCACCGAAGCATTCACCTGCGGCAATCCTTTAGATATAAAAACCCATCCAAGAACCTGCCCTACAATTCCAAGCCCAATAAGAGCTGACCAGGTCTGCAGGTTCGGAATGGAAAAATGAGCTCCAGGTTCGATTACAACCGTAAGTCCTAAAATAGCTGCCGACATCAAGCTAATCCACATCATATTGGGAATTAATGAAAAGCGGAGCTTATAGCCCGCCGACTGTGATTTCCGAAGCGTAAGTATATAAAGTGCGTAGGTAAGTGCCGTAAGTAGTCCGTAAAGCACACCCATCTCTACAGCGCCACCCCGTTCTCCCCATCCTGTTCGGACAATCATAAATAATCCAACAACTGCAAAAGGAATGGCCACCAGCAATCGCCAACCAAGCTTTTCTTTTAGAAAAATAACGGCTAGTGTGGCTACAAAAAACACCTGCATATTTCCTAGTATGGTAGCCAATCCCGGCCCTACAAAATTAATGCTGCGGTGCCAGAAAAAAAGATCCATACTAAACAAAAGGGCACAAACAAACGGAATGGCTAAACTCTTAATCCCAAACCACAACCGATCACTTTTGATGATCGTAATTCCCAATAGAATAATCCCGCCAAAAAGCATCCTGTAAAAAGCAGAAACCGTTGGTCCAACATTAGCCAACTCAACCAACACTGATGTGAAGCTTACCATCGCCGCACCAAAAATAATATACCCAATGGCACGTAACGAAACCTGGGAATCAGTCATATTATGATATATTTCTTAGCCAGAGATGAGCAAATAATATATAATAACAAGGTTAACCAGCTTTGTCGGATTGGGACATCTGTTGCCTACATTCTTTGTAATACTGTTCGTATTGGCTTATGATTTTACTCATTTCAAATGTTTCAGCCTGCTTTCGCGCATTTTGAGCAAGCTCTTTATGTAAATCCTCATCCGATAAGATCTTGACCGCATAATCGCCCATACAATCGATATCATCCAAATCACAAAGATAGCCGGTTTCTCCATGGATATTTACTTCGGGCAGTCCACCTATGTTTGAACTGATAACCGGCACACTGCAGCTCATAGCTTCAAGAGCGGCCAGACCAAAAGTTTCAGAACCGGACGGAATCAAAAACAGATCTGCAATTGAAAGAATTTCCTCTACTTGGTCTTGCTTGCCAAGAAATCGAACCTGATCACACATTCCCAGCTCGCGGCACCGCTGTTCAGCACGCTGACGATCAGGGCCATCACCAACCAATAGTAACTTAGCTTTGATATCATTTTCCAAAATACGAGCAAACACACTTACAACTTCCGGCACGCGTTTTACTTCACGAAAATTCGATACATGTACCACCACCTTTTCATCATTGGGACAAATTGCCTTTTTAAAGTGATTTTGATCAGATTTTTGAAAACGGTCCAGATCAATGAAATTAGGAATAACCTTAATATCCTTTTTGATATCGAAGCGCTCGTAGGTTTCCTCACGAAGATACTCCGATACTGCCGTAACGCCATCACTCTGATTGATCGAAAAATCGACCACATTCTTATAGCTCGGATCACTACCTACGATAGTAATATCGGTACCGTGCAATGTTGTAACAAGCGGAACGTGCTCTGCTTTTTCTCCCAGTATCTGCTTGGCTAAATACGCGCTTGTAGCATGCGGAATAGCATAATGTACATGGAGAACATCAATCTTTTCGTATTCGATGAGACTCGCCATCTGATTGGCCAGCGCCAAATCGTACGGTGGATACTCAAAGAGCGGATAGGTATTCATATTCACTTCATGATACGAGATATTCGTCCGAAACGTATCCAAACGGGCCGGACGCGCATAGCTTAAAATATGAACATCGTGATCGCGCTTAGCCAATCCCTTAGCCAGTTCTGTGGCAACAACACCGCTTCCCCCAAAGGTTGGATAACAAACAATTCCTATATTCATCTAATAGTTGCTTAAAAAGTTAATCCGATAATACCGTAATTGTAACACTTTATTGTGTCTAACATTTCATCCCAACAAAATAACAGTGTATCTCATTTCCAACAATCCGATATTAGGTGCAAAGTTAGTTATCTATTATATTAAAGGCTTGGGATATTTTGGAGATCCATTGCATCCAAACACACTTTTTGTTCAAAAAATAGATATCAACCTATGGCTGGTCATTCCAAATGGTCTAATATAAAGCATAAAAAAAAGAAAGAAGACAAAAAGCGGAATAAGATTTTCAACAAACATCTGCGTGAGATTTCTGTTGCTGCACGCGAAGGTGGCGGCGATCCAGAAATGAATCCCAGGCTTGATACCGCCATCAATAATGCCAAAAGCGACAACGTTCCCAAGGATAATATTGAACGCGCCATCAAAAAAGGAACAGGAGAACTCGACGAGGGCGACGGCAAATATGAAGATGCTACCTACGAAGGATACGGTCCCGGCGGAATTGCCTATTTTATTGAAGTAACTACTAATAACTACAACCGCACGGTGGGAGAAATTCGCCATATCTTTTCATCCCACGGGGGCAATCTGGGTACCGACGGTTCGGTCGGTTACCTGTTTGAACAAAAAGGAATGATCCGAATAAAGAAGGAAGATCAGGATCAAGAAATTGATGAAGAAGAATTTATGCTGCAAGCCATTGATGCCGGGGCAGAAGACCTTGATACTGATGGAGAGGTGCTGAATGTAACAACCGCCCGCGAATCGATGTATGAGGTTAATGACAAGCTCGAAGAAATGGGCTTCGATATTGAGTCGGCCGAGCTGATTCGCATACCCATGACCGAAGTTAAAGTAGAATCAAATGTGGCAGAATCAAACTTTAAGCTGATGGAAAAGTTTGAAGATAATGATGATGTGTCCAATGTATTTACCAATATGAAAATGGATGATGAAACGCTGGCTATAGCAGAGCAGATGGACTGATTTTGCAATTTTTAGTTCTTCTTTTTCGTTAATGTGATGAACAATAAATAAGGACAGAACAATGCGATACGTTTGGGTTTTACTGATAAGTTTTCTACTGCTGGGGGCTTCCATCGAAGATGCTCGCAAGGCAAATGAAGCTTACGACGAGGGCAACTATGAAGAGGCCATCTCGCTCTACAAAAAAGCAATTGATGCCGAGCCCGAAAACGCAAAACTCTATTTCAACTTAGCTTCGGCCCTGGCTCAATCGGGACAAACTGAAGGAGCCATCCGCACTTTTGAGCAATATAAATCGATGACCAACAGTGCTGAGGAAAAAGCAAAGGCCAATTATAATATTGGCAAGGTTTTATCCGATAATCAGAAGTGGGATAAGGCTGTTGACTACTTTAAAAAGTCGCTTCGTTACATGGCAGGAGATGAAGATGCGAAACATAATTTTGAGCTTGCCAAGAAAAAGCAGCAGGAGCAAAAGAATCAGCAGAATAAAAATCAACAGAACCAACAAAACCAGCAACAACAAAAGAATAACAACCAAAACCAAGATCAACAACAAGACCAACAGCAAGATCAACAAAACCAGCAGGGCCAGCAGAAAAACCAACAGAATCAACAAAATCAGCAGAACCAGCAACAGCCCCAAAAGATGAGTAAGGCCCAGGCACAAAAAATATTAAAAGCCCTGGAACAGAAAGAGAAAGAGCTGCTTAAACAATTCAAAAAACAGGAAACGGAGTCCAGTAAAAGTTCCAATGAGAAAGATTGGTAAAGCATTTTATACCGTCGGTTTTGTTCTGGTTTTCGTACTCCTCGGGAGTCCATTTAGCTGGGCTCAGTCAAACGTGTCTGTTGAAGCCAGTTTGTCTCAGACTACTATTTATACCGGCGAACGCGTTAGCCTTTCGATTGAAATAAGTGGCAATTTTAACAATGTATCCCGACCCGAACTTCCTCAGTTTGAAAATTTTCGTTTACTGAGCGACAATCCTTCCACTTCTCGAAGTTACAGCTATGTAAACGGTCAAAGCACGGTATCATATACCTACAGCTACTATCTTATTGCCCAAAAAAAAGGAGAATACCAACTACCGCCCGTCAGTGTTTCGATTGACGGGGAAACCTATGCCACTGATTCCATTCCGGTTAATGTGATTGACCAAGACGATTCCGCCACATCTGGTGATTCATCGGGACAACCCGATATTTTTCTAAAGCTTGAAGTTTCTGATAAGAAACCGGTCACGGGACAACAAGTTATTACTGATGTTATTTTATATTTCAGGGATGGATTGGAAGTAAATTCTTACCAGCCCGTGCCAGGATGGAAGGCTGAAGGATTTTGGAAAGAGGAGTTGGAAAACACCGGACGTCCCCGGGCCGAATCTACCGTTCTAAATGGCATTCGATATCGCAAAGCCCGACTGCTCCAATTTTCGCTATTCCCTACTAAATCAGGCGAACTAGAAATTAGTCCCTACAAAATTGTTGTGGCTGTCCGCTCAGCAAGATCCGGGAACGATCCGTTCAGCAGCTTCTTTAGTGGTTTTGGCAGCAACCAACGAGAAGTCGAACTATCCAGTGATCCCATAACAGTCGATGTTCAACCTCTTTCTCCTACCGATGATGCAACCTACATTGGTGCAGTCGGCAATTTTGATATTTCAAGAAGTATCAGTACCAGCAATGCTCTTGTTGGCGAATCTATCGAAATCGAAACGCGCGTAAGAGGCTCAGGTAATATTCCACTTATTTCGAAACCCAATTACGATCTGCCCGAGGGACTTGAAATTTACGAACCCCAAGAAAATACGCGCCTTAATCGTAGAAATAGCACTATTAGCGGCAGCAAATCATTTACTGATGTTATCATTGCTCGTTCACCGGGTAATTATACGATCCCAGCAAAAACAGTATCCTACTTTAATCCATCGCGCGCCCAACATATTACCACCACGCTCGAACCACTTACCTTTTCGATTGATGAAAATCCGGAGGCCATAGCCACCTCTGGAAATTCCGGCGAAATTCCTGTTTCTCCCATCACAGGTCTTGCCAGCTGGATTGTGATATCACCAAACCCAGCAGATCTTCTGGAAATATGGTGGTTTTGGCCGGGACTTATTATTCCACTATTAATTGTTGGCTTTGCATACTGGCGAAAGTCGTATGCTGAGAAAATGCAAACGGATACGGCCTTTGCCCGATCGGTCAAAGCATCCGACAAAGCACAGCAACGCCTCAAAAAAGCTATTGAAATTTCTGAACAAGGAGACATCAAACAGGCCTATAACCTGCTGCAAAAAGCGATAACAGGATTTATCAGTGATCGACTGAATATGCCAGAAGCAGGATTGTCCAACCAAGATTATATAGAAGCGCTCAAAGAACAAGACATCGAAGAAAATTTGGTTAAGAACGTACGCATGCTGCTAGAAAAATGCGCTACTATCAGTTACGCGCCTAATACCACTCATGCATATCTTAAATCGCATGTTGGATTGGCAGAAAGTACGCTCGAAAAACTACAAAAAGTATTATAACCGTGCCTACCAATCGAATTCCAAAAATATTTCTTTTCCTTTTTCTATTCGGGGGATTGGCTTCCCTCAGCTTTGCACAGCAAAATGCCCAGGCCCTTTTTGATGATGCCAATGAAATGCTCCAGGAAGGTAACTATCAACAGGCCTTATCGTTATATCAAAAGCTGGAAGGTCAAAACACTATCTCCGGTGCTCTATTTATAAACATGGGAATCAGCTACCAGCATATCGACTCGCTGGGAATAGCAAAGTATTACTTTTTGAAAGCTTCACAATTTGAAGAAACTGAACAGCAGGCTCAAAAAGCACTGGAGTTTGTAGAATCACGATTTAGCCGTCAATCAGCTGTGCTACCCAAACTACCCTGGGATATAGCTACCGACTGGCTGCAGGAACATATCGGGGCTAAAAACATTTTGTTGATAGGCATCATTACGCTAAATATTGGGGTGCTTATCTTTATTGCTCACTGGTTTGTGCAGGCCTACCCCAACGTATTACGTATCGCAGGGCTTTCCCTCATCGTGGCAGCACTGCTCATTATCGCCTCCAGCTTTTACACGCAATATATCAGTGAACGATATAGCAAGGCGGTGATGGTAACTGAAAAGGTATCCGTTTTAGAAGAACCTACCGAAGAAGCCTCCATTGTCAGTCGTGCTTACGAAGGCTATACCTTCACTGTTGATCATCGACAAAGCAAATCACAGCAAGAATGGGCTTACGTGCGCATGAGCAACGGCCTGTATGGATGGATTCCCAACAGCGAGATACTTATACTCTGACTACTGTAATATTGCGTATTCTGTAGTGCGCTTTTATTTACAAACGCAGTATGAAATACGCAACATGACAATCTCCTAACAAGGACAAATAACAATCATATAATTATGTCTGAAGTAGCCGATTATATTGAAATGAACAAAGAACAGTTCAAGCACGAGCTGTTCGATTTTTTACGCATTCCCAGCATCAGCACCGATTCAGAATATAAAAATGAGGTCATTGATGCCGCAAACTTTTTGCTTGATAAACTCAACAGCCTTGACCTCGATCGGGCAGAGGTTTTTGAGACAAGCGGTAATCCCATTGTGTACGGCGAGCTGATTACTGATGAATCTAAGCCTACTGTATTGGTTTATGGTCATTATGATGTACAACCGCCTGATCCTATGGATATGTGGGAAACTCCACCCTTTGATCCCAAAGTGCGCGACGGCGATATTTATGCCCGCGGTGCCAGCGACGACAAGGGACAATCGTTTACCCACGTGAAAGCGCTGGAAGCCTATCAAGAAACGGACACTGATTTTCCTGTAAACATTAAGTTTATCTTTGAAGGAGAAGAGGAGATCGGATCGCCCCACCTCGTACCATTTATTGAGGAGCACAAGGATCTTCTTGAATGCGATATGGTGCTCATTTCAGATACGGCCATGTTTGCCGAAGATACCCCCTCAATCACCTACGGGCTCCGTGGACTTGCTTACATGGAAATTAATGTTCATGGTCCCAAAAGAGATCTGCACTCCGGTGTTTATGGCGGTGCTGTTGATAACCCTGCTAATGTGCTCTGCGAAATCATTGCACAGTTAAAAGATGATGACGGCGTTATCCAAGTTGACGGATTCTATGATGACGTCATTCAGCTTACTGACGAAGATCGCGAGGCCTATAGCAAACTCCCTTTTGATGAAGAAGAATATAAAGATAAACTCGGCCTTAAAGCCCTGAAAGGTGAAAAAGGATACAATACGCTGGAACGCACTTCTGCCCGTCCCACGTTGGATGTGAACGGAATGTGGAGCGGCTACCAGGGAGAAGGCGCCAAAACGGTACTTCCATCCACAGCTGGTGCCAAAGTAAGCATGCGCTTGGTGCCCGACCAAGATCCCAAGAAAATTGCGGAGCTCTTTAAAGAACATGTTGAAACGATAGCCCCGGATACCGTTACCATTGAGGTAAATGAGCATCACGGAGGACATCCGGCCATAACGGATTTAACATTTTATGGACTGCAAGCTGCGGCCGATGCTTTTGAAGAAGTGTATGACAAAGAACCATTTTTCACACGAGAAGGTGGTTCCATTCCCATTGTCGCAGATTTTCAGAAAATTCTGGGTGCACAGTCTATCCTCATGGGTTTTGGGCTCAACAGTGACGCCATCCATTCACCCAATGAAAAATTTGCTCTCAAAGATTTCTATCGGGGCATTCATACCTCCGCAAAATTCTTTGAACTACTTCCCAATTACAGCTAAAATCTTAGCGCCTCGAATTCTGGCCGCGGACCTCTGGTTCGCGGCCTTTTTTATTTAAGCTATTTATTTATCCGTACGATACCGTTCAAACCACGCGATAATATTTTCAACCTTATCGATAAGCTGACTGGGACGGTCAGCAATAAAGTGTGACGCACCCGGTATCTCAACATAAGCTGTTTCAATCTCGCGAATCTGAAGCGCGCTATAAAGCTGTTTAGCTTCAGAAGGCGGCGTACGCAAATCATCAGTCCCAACCATCACCATGGTCGGCGTTTCAATATTCCCAACCAGAGAAACGGGAGAATGCTCCCAATACGCCTCAAAGTTTTCCCAAGGCTGACCCGGATAGCGGTAATGAGCATAGCCGTAATAATTATCGGCCGTAAGCGTCTTGCTGATCCAGTTCATCACCGGCTTGATAACCGCTGCAGCATCAAATTGATCGGTCTTGCCAACCATCCACGAGGTCATCGTGCCACCGGCACTTCCGCCTGTAACAAACAAGTTCTCTTTATCTATATATCCCTTTGCAAGCACTGCGTCCAGCCCATCCATCACATCATGATAATCATTACCGGGATAGTCGTGATACAACAGATTTCCGAACTCTTCCCCGTAACCGGTACTACCACGCGGATTGGGATAAAAGACCACGTATCCAGCCGAAGCATACAGCTGAATTTCAGGAGAAAATCGATCACCATAGTTAGAAATTGGTCCACCATGATTTTCAACCAACAGCGGGTATTTTTTATCGGGATCAAAGTTAGGCGGTTTTACAATCCAGCCCTGAATTTGGCGTCCATCTACCGAAGATTGATACCAAACCTCCTCTACTTGTCCCAATTCACGGTAATCCAACAATGCATCATTCAATCCGGTAAGTTTAGTTCGTTTTATCTGATCCATGCTGGTTACAGCCAACTCCGCCGGATAGTAGGGAGTGGTTTCATTGTATGCGATCGTACCATCATCAGCCATCGAATAGGATCCGCCACCATAGGGACGAGCAACTGTAGTACCACCCACATTATGAGCAACTACGGATGTTCTTCCATCGAGAGTAGTATGACCAATTTTTGTATTTCCTTCATCATCATACATAAAATAAAGGCCTTGGCCATCTTTATCCCAATGGATAGACGATATACTTCGATCTAAATCCAGCTCAATCTCCTTTTTATTGCTACCATCAGCGTCCATCATATATAGCTCTGTTAGCTGATAGGTCTGTACCTTGTCATCATATCCCAGGTATGCAATTTTTTCTCCGTTGGGCGATACCGTTGCGTTGTAATCCGGGCCGTTTCGGTCAGTCAATTGTTCAATATTGCCACTTCCCACATCTACGGAATATAGCTCAGACTCCCTGCGTTCATGCTCCCAGCCTTCGTTTAAGTTGGCAGAGAAAAACAGCCGTTTACCATCGTTGCTCCACACAGGATCTCCTGAATGATGATAATCACCCTCGGTAATTTGACGCGGTGCCCCGCCTTCGGCCGGTACGGTAAAAATATGCGTAAAGCCCGGATCGATATAGCCGGAGCCGTCGGACTCGTAATTAAGTCGAGTCGTTACTCGAGGATTATCTGCCCATTCCGCACCTTCCGGGGGCTGTTTCGAATCTGCAAGCTTTGGATTTGATTCGGGCACCTTCATGTTAAATGCCAGATGCTTCCCATCAGGAGACCAGGTGATACCACTGGGTGATTTTTCCAGTTGAGTAACTTGTGCAAAAGCGCCACTTTTTACCCAATAGATATAAATTTCACTGCCATCATCTTCTGATGAAGAGGAAAAGACAATGCGGCTGCCATCAGGTGACCATCGAGGGCTACTTTCATTCGCGTCCCGCCCGGTAAGCTTACGGTGATTAGAACCATCTGTATCCATTATCCAGAGTCGAGATACCCGGCGATCCTTCATCTTGTCCATCTGGCCTCGGGAATAAACGATATGTTCGCCATCCGGTGATATTTGCGGATCTTTAACCCACTGTAACTCAAACACATCCATGCCGGTAAAGAGTTGATCCGATTGTGCAAACGTAATAAGAGGGAGCAGAATGAGAATAAAGAGAGGAAGCAGTAAACGTTTCATAAAGATAATGGTTTTAGGAATTTGAACCAGCTATGCAGTAGTACATTCAGAAATTATTATAATGAAAGCAATTATAGCTATTAGAATACCGTGCTTCAATCAAAAAGTGGTTTCAATATTACATTCACCTTCTGTAAATTTTTGTTTAAACTGTCCAAAGAACTTGAATCCAATATTAGCTGACGATGTCGATATCCAACAACTATTCAAAGCTACTTCTTTTAGGATGCTTTGCCATCTTTCTTGTTAGCTGTGATTTATCCAAAAGCGATGAGTTCCAAGAAGAATACACGTATTCCTTTCAAAAAGATAAGCAATTAGTCGTTGATATGACATCAAGACAGATTACAGAGGACAGTACCCAAACCCTCCTTAATGTGTCATCACAGTCAGGTAATAACTTGGTTTTCCATTATGAAAAACGAGTAACTCCTCCCCCTAATGTTATGGATGGAGGCAGTATCACCACGGTCTACTTTCAGATACCTGCTGAGGCTTCGACCTTCACATTTGAAGGAGCAGAATTAACCAATGCCAACGTCTATTTTCAAAGAAGTTGCTTTTGCCCAATAATCGGAGCTCTAAAAGTGGAAAACGGTGTTTTAGAAGGGCAACGATTAAGTGATAATATCTGGTCAATTTCAGCTTCACTACAGCCGCAAGGACCCCGAGAAACCTATAGCGTTGAATGGAATAAGACTTTTATTCTAAATTCGGAATGAGATTATCTGTTGTTCGGAGTTGCTAGTGAACTTTATAGAATATTCCACAGATACATTCTCCAAGGTTCTGTGTCAGGGCACGAATAATTTATTCGTCTACAACAGAATTATCTACCACTCCTTTTTCAAGATCGTACTTAGTGGCATACTCAGATTCATCTACAATAGTTTTGGGATCATTATTTTCATCCACAATAACCACCTTAGGCTTAAAATCCTGAGCTTCCTCGGGCGTCATCTCAGCATAAGAAATAATGATCACGCGATCACCCACTTGGGTCTTTCGCGCCGCGGCTCCATTTAAACAGCAAACACGCGAACCGGCATCTCCGGAGATAGTATAGGTTTCAAGGCGTTCACCATTGTTAATATTTACGACCTGAACTTTTTCGTAGGGTAGAATGCCGGCTTCATCAAGCAACTCTTGATCAATCGTAATACTCCCCTCATAATGAAGGTTTGCCTCGGTTACCTTCATCTGATGTAATTTAGATTTGAACATCGTCAAATTCATGATCGTAGCTATTTTTCAATAATGATATTATCAATTAAGCGCGTTTCTCCAAGATAAACGGCTCCGGCCAAAATATATTTGCTACTGGAATCCAATTTCGAAACCGGTTTCATCTTCTCAAAAGAAAACAGGTTAAAATAATCAATTTTGAATCCTTTTGCTTCCAATTCGTTTTTCTGATGTTCTAACAACAATTGCACATTTTTCGCTCCATCAGAAATCTGCTTCCCTACATATTGGAGTGAGCGATATAGACCCGGAGCCAGCTTCCGCTGCTCATCATCCAAATACTTATTTCGACTACTCAGTGCCAGACCGTCGTTAGCCCGTTTAATGGGACCCATAATCAATTCCACATCGTGATTAAATTCTGTTACCATCTGCTGAAGGATGCGAAACTGTTGAATATCCTTTTGGCCGAACACCGCAAAATCAGGCTCAATAATATTGAAAAGCTTATTCACTACAAGCAAGATACCCTCAAAGAATCCAGGGCGCGAACCACCATCCATATGTTCATTGAGCTCATCAATTTCGATACTCAAATACTGTTTCCCGGGATACATGATTTCATCCGTAGGAGCAAATACAGCAGTAACACCCTCTTTCTCACACTTAACAAGATCATTTTCGAGTTCTCGCGGGTATTCCTCAAAATCCTCGTCAGGTGCGAATTGTTCGGGATTTACATAGATAGAAGCAACCACTTCATCGGCATATTTTCGTGCCAGGCGAAAGAGAGATAAGTGTCCCTCATGAATGGCGCCCATAGTTGGTACAAATGCAACAGTATTCCCTCCCTTTTTTAGGGATCGTACTTTCTCACGAATATCATCAATAGTTCGTTGTGCTTCCATTTAATCACAAAAAAGTAAGGGCCTAGCAAGCTAAACCCTTACAAGAAAATTATACTTTCATTGAATAGATGCTGAAAAAAGTTCAGCATGACATTGAGAGATAATTAAACGGCACGATCGGGATCAAAATCCTCTAATAACTCCTTAACACGGTTGAGGAATGCACCGCCGTGAGCACCGTCAACAATACGGTGATCATAACTCATTGACAGATACATCATATGGCGGATGGCAATGACATCGCCTTCAGAAGTTTCGCGCACCACCGGACGTTTTTCAATAGCACCCGTTCCCATAATGGCAACCTGCGGCTGGTTGATAATGGGTGTTCCCATTAAGTTGCCTACACTTCCATAGTTGGTAAGTGTAAAAGTACCGCCCACAAGATCATCAGGATTCAGATTTTTGTTACGCGCTTTAATAGCCAAATCATTAACCGATCTTGCCAGCCCAACCAAGTTCTTTTCCTGAGCTTTCTTAATGACAGGAACAATTAATCCGCCCTTGCCACCTTCGCCCAGCGCAACGGCCAATCCAAAATTAATGTCGCGCTTCAGGATTATCTCATCATTCTCGGTATCCACAGAACTGTTAATAAGTGGAAATTCGCGCATTGCCTGTATAATCTTTTCAATAAAGAGTGGCGTGTAGGTCAACTTAACGCCGGCTCGCTCTTTGAATTCCTTCTTATTGGCTTCACGCCAGCGTACAAGGTTAGTAACATCCACCTCAGAAAAAGTCGTAACATGTGCTGAGGTCTGCTTAGAGCGAACCATATGCTCCGCAATCATCTTGCGCATGCGATCCATCTTAATACGCTCTACATTTTCTGATGGACGCTCAATATCAAGTTCTCCGGCAGAAATAGAACGCTGCTCACCTTGTGCAGGAGTTGACTCTTTCTTACCAGGCTTGCTCAATCCCGAATCCTGTGCAGCAGGTTGTGCTGGCTGTGCAGGTTGAGTCTTTCGCTCCTCAAGATAATTCATCACATCTTCCTTGGATACGCGTCCACCCTGACCCGAGCCTTCAATACTTTCCAGCTCTTCCTGCGAAATTCCTTCCTCCTTGGCTATGGATCGCACCAGTGGAGAATAAAATCGGCCGTCACTTCCTATACGTTGCGGCTCGGATCCACCGGATGGCGCTCCATTTGAACTTGTAGTTTGAGCAGGCTGTGGTTCCGTTTTCTGTGTTGATGTAGTTTCCTGTTTTGTTTTCTGAGTATCAGCAGTAGAAGAACTTTTCGTATCGGCCGAAGCTGATACTGCTTTTCCGGTCGCGATAATTGCAATAGTCTGACCCACTTCAACGGTATCACCTTCTTCGACCAGAATTTCTACCAGAGTACCGGCCTGGGGAGAGGGTACTTCTGTATCCACCTTATCAGTAGAAATTTCGAGGAGCGTTTCATCTTCTTCCACTTCATCACCAACCGACTTCGCCCATTCGATGACCGTTCCTTCCATCACCGACTCACCCATTTGCGGCATCTGAACCTCAATGCGTTCGCCCTCTTCATCGGTATCACCGCCGGAAGGTTCTTCGGATGACTCCTCTGCCACTACTTCCTCTTCTTGCTGTGGCTCCTCCTTACTTTCCTCCGTCTGTTCTTGAGCTTCAGATTCTTCAGCAGCTCCACCTCCACTATCAGAAGTATCCGCTGCGTCAGGATCGGTTTCGATAACCGCAATAGCCTGACCAACTTCAATAGTGTCACCTTCTTCAGCTAAAATTTCGATAAGGATTCCGGCTTGCGGAGAGGGCACTTCGGTATCTACCTTATCGGTAGCAATTTCCAAAAGGGTTTCATCTTCTTCCACTTTGTCACCTACTGCTTTCGCCCATTCAATGACAGTCCCTTCCATTACCGATTCGCCCATCTGGGGCATTTCCACTTCAACTCTGGCCATCGTTACTCAGATTATGTTATTAAAAATTTGAATATAAATACTTTCCATAAAATGCTGGTTCCAACGTTCAGAAATCAGCTCTCAAAGATCACAATAAATGGGGTTAGATCAAAATATTTAGGACTGCAGAGCACATATTTAAGTAACCATTTAGTTAGCTTTGTTGCTATTCTAAAATCACTTTATCGAAACCTCAAGCCCATAATCGCCAGGCTAACAAAAGGCAAGTAACTGTAAACAAAATCCCAAAAATTACAAACAGACGATCAGATAACCACGCAGGCAAAAACAGATCTGCTACCGATCCCACCTCCGCGCCCTGTTGCTCGGCCAGATCGGTAAGCGGACACCGCCAGTTATTCAACAATAAGGCGATCAGTTCCACAATCACTATTCCTAGAGCCCACCAGGTAAGCGTATTCACCAGATCTAGGGCCGCCGTTACAAAAACGCAGACAGTGCTGATCCCGATCAGGAAAAAGAGAAAGGAATGAACTACCTTTATGTAAAATACCGTTTGGGACATGTTGTGATATTTACCACGTATTTCGTAGTGGGTATCAATTGATAACAAACGAAGATTACGGAATGCCGTATTACGAAAGCGCTTGCTCCAAATCCTCCAACAAATCATCTGCATGTTCCAAGCCCACACTAATTCTGATAAGATTCTCGGGCGTGATCGATCCTTCACCCTCACTGCTGCGGCGATGCTCCCACGTGCTTTCAACCCCGCCCAGACTGGTAGCCCGACCAATCAGTTTAGATTGCCCTACAATATTAATCGCTTCATCCGCATCGCCCTTAATCAAAAATGAAATCATCCCACCGAATCCGGTCATCTGTTTTTTAGCAATATCGTGTCCGGCATGAGTTGCCAAACCCGGATAAAACACCTTTTCTATTTTCGGATGATTCTGAAGGAATCGAGCCAAAGTAGTAGCATTTTCGTTGTGCCCCTTCATGCGATACGGCAGCGTTCGGGTACTTCGTGCCAACATCCAGCAATCATCTGGCGAAGGAACTGCTCCACCGGTACGCTGTACCATCCGAATCTTTTCAAACATCTCGTCATTCTCATTTGTCACCACAGCACCACCCAAAATATCACTATGCCCCCCAAAGTATTTAGTCGTGGAATGTACTACCAAATCCGCCCCTAATTTCAACGGCATCTGATTGATGGGCGTCGGCCACGTATTATCCACGCAGGCAACCGCACCGTTTTCGTGTGCCAACTCACTAATCGCTTCAATATCCATCATACTAAATAATGGATTTGACGGCGTCTCTATCCAAATTAACCTCGTATTTTCATTAATATGATCTGCAATATTTTGCAGGTCAGTCATATCAATAAAGTCAGCTTGCAAGCCCCAAGGTTTCATCAAATTATTTACCAATTTTCGATTCCCTGCATATACATCTTCTGGGATGATGATATGATCACCAGGGTTAAGCGATTGAAAGACGGCTGATGCTGCTGCCACACCACTTGAAAATGCCGCAGCCGCTTCTCCTTCTTCCATTACTTTAAGTACCTGCTCCCACTGTAAACGATTAGGATTCCCAAGGCGAGTGTAGTGCCAATCGCCTTCAGAACGACCTTCCTTATCGAGTTCATATACTGTGGAGCGGTGTACCGGCGGTACGATATCGGGATTATTATTTGCCACTTCCATAGCGGCATGTATGGCCTTGGTTTCGGTGCGCATTTATACTGAGGATTTTATTTGGGGTTATTAACAATGGTAATCATTTGCCCGTACTTTTTCAGAAAGAAAATCCCGTCCCGCAGCAAAACCACGGAACGAGATTTTAATATCTTGTATATTGATAACTACAGCCGACTAACAACAAGCTTCCTCTTCGACGCTATAATTTTTACTCTCTCCGAAAGTATGGAAAGCCTCCCACTCTACGCCTTGCGGATCAGTAATCCAGCTCTTGTCAGAGTTGGCATAGCAGCAGGTGGTTTCACCTTCATTTCGGCTTAGACCGTGTGTGCGATCGATGTTTGAGCGTAGCTCCAAAAGTTCTTCTTCTGACTCTGCCTCAATACCAAGATGTTCAATACCTTTGGTTCCCTCACGTTCGGCTATCGAAAAGTTTACGCGCGGGTCCTCGAGCATCCATTTGGCGTAGTCTTCTTTTTGCTTAGTTGGGGCTACGCCAAAGAGCGTACTGTAAAATTCTACTGACTCGTTCAGATTGTTCACTTTTAACATTACGTGCATACGTTTCATACTGGTATCCTTCTTTTTTTAGGATGATTATTCATAAGTCTTCACCCTATGTAGTCGTAACTCAACCGAAAAAGACGCAAAATTAATCAGGATTTTTTGATTGACCTGACTCCTCTGATCATTGATACCTTCAACTTTAGGAAAGGGATGGCTATTCAGTTTGGGTTTTTTCGGCCTGCTGAATTCTGAGTATAGGTCGAAGTGGAGGTAGGATAATCTTGTATCGGCTCAGATTAAAATGAGAAGGACTATCAAAGTTATCTCTCCCAAAGACCGGAACAAGTTCAGAATTATCGTGTTCTGCGCACAGAACTTTAGGCCGCATTATTAGTCCTTAGAGTCTGTATCAAAAAGGCACCTAACAATCTTCACAGGACTCTTCTTCATTTTCCTCTTTAATTTTGTGATATGCTACGGCACGTCCCTCTTTACCAAACTCTACCTCACAACAGGCCGCCAATACTTCTCCCAACTTTTGTCGCGCCCTCTGTACTCTTGATTTTGCTCCCGACAGTGACAATCCCAGATAATCGGCCACTTCTTGCTGAGTTTTTCCTTCTACATCTGCCATCTTAAGTGGCTTTCCATATTTTTCCGGCAGCTCATCTATCATCGGAATTAACCAGGAAAGCACTTCTTCGTGCACCCCATGCTCTCCCTCAAATTCATTCAAATCAAGAATAGGATTATCATTGCCACCCGTTTTAACATCAGTTCCCGCCGGCTCTTCTCGATCTCTTCCTTTTTGACGATAGTGATCAGCCAATGCGCGACGAGCTATCCCAAACACCCATGATTGTACGCGATCTTTATATCGCAGGTCCTCAATTCCTTTATGGATACGGATAAAAATATCTTGAAGCACATCATCGGCTTCCTGATCATTTGAAACCTTCGACCGAATAAAGCCGCGTACCTGTTCACTAAACTTTTCCCAAAGGGTTTCGGTGTTTAATCGACGGTCTGACATTTTTTAAATTTTACTTCATTCATTAAGAATGATAAATATAATTGAAAACTTAGAAAGTAATATCAATCCACCTGTCCTCCCCGCCTACGCCGAAGCGAAGTTTCTGGCTTCTCACAGACAGGCTTTTCCAAGGACAAACTCATTTTAATAGATTCGAATCTTAAGTCCCCTTTGGAGAAAGGGGATTTAGGGGAATTGAACACATAAACTCAAAATTTATTTATTGTGCAGAAAGATCAATCCTCCTGCCCTTGTGGAATTGAACTCCATTCCACAGGGCCTGTCCTCCTTTTCTAAGGAGGAATCTCTTTTATTCAATTTATGAATGGCGAAATAAACAAATTCCCTCTTGGCGAAGAGGGATTTAGAGAGATTAATATTACAAACAGCATCTTGTCATTTCGAATGTAGCTATGCGGAATGAGAAATCTATGTTTTAGCCTACCGCTATTCATCGAAAACAAAGATCTCTCACTTCGTTCGAGATGACATTTGGTGGTATACTTTATCCACTCGAGGCTTTTCAGCTATATCTTGCTGAGTTACTCTGTGGCTCTAATTGCTTTTATACGATCCAGCACCGGGGGATGCGAATAGTTCAAAAACACGTAGAACGGATGGGGCGTCAGATTCGAAAGATTATCTTTGGAGAGTTTCTTTAACGCATCAATCATCGGCTCTTTTTTATAGGTCGTAGAGGCAAACTCATCGGCCTCGAACTCATATTTACGGGATAATATTTGCATAAAGACCGATACAATCATATCAATGGGCGCGTAGAGCATCCCAAAGAAAATAAGTCCGGCATAGACTGATATCTGCTCTATAAAAAATGCATCATACAATCCTTCAGAATTCAGAAAAATCGATAATAGCAAAAACATGATCCCGGTCTGCGCAATACTGATCGCCATGTTCTTAATAATGTGCTTCTTTTTATAATGACCAATCTCGTGGGCCAGCACTGCCACCAGCTCATCTTCTTCATGGTTGTCAATCAGCGTATCGTAAAGCGCAATGCGCTTGTTTTTGCCAAAGCCCGTAAAAAAAGCATTCGACTTGCTGCTGCGTTTAGAGCCGTCCATGACATATACGCCCTCCATTGCAAAATTAACCTTATCGGCATAGTCGCGGATTTTCTGCCGGAGATCACTCTCCTCATCAAGCGGCTCAAAATCATTGAAGATCGGCATAATCCAGGTGGGCGCTATGAATTGAATGAAAAGCGTAAATGCCGTTACCGCACCCCATGCGTATAGCCATGCATATTGATCGATAAAGGTGAAAAATGCCAGTATCCCCGCCAACAGCGGTCCGCCGAGTAGAATACTCAATCCCAATCCTTTAACCAGATCCAATACAAAAGTTTTGGGCGTCGTTTTATTAAAACCGTATTTCTCTTCGATCACAAAAGTAGAGTAAATACTAAAGGGCAGAGAAAGCAGCTGTTTGGCAAAAATCAATATCCCAATATACACCAGACCCGTCCAGATGACGCCCAGCTCCCAGCTGCGGACGATCTCATCCAACCACTGGAACCCACCGGCAAACCAAAAAACAAGCAACAGACCGAGATTAAATACCGAAGTTAAAATGCCAAACTTCGTCCGCTCTTTTGTATAGCGCTGAGATTTTTCATATGTCTCCTCATCGTAGACATCCTGAAACTCTCCGGGTAACCCCTCATCAAGTGACTTTAAATTCAGGTAATCACTAACCAGGTTGAGGATAAAATCTATGGTCAGTGTTGCTAATATTATTACTGCAAAAATATTCATCTATCTGTTGAAGGATCTAAGTTTTGGGATGTTAAATTTTGGGGTGGAATTGTTATACAACTTCCGCTTCATCTTCTGATATAACGGTGGTACCCCAGCCATCATAGCTGCCGTTTTTTGCAGTTGCCAACCGTTCAAAAAAGTTTTTAAGCTCCAAAAGTCGATCTTTGGTAGGTTTTATCTCTTTTTTTGCCAGACACAACCAATTATCGGACGACTCGGAATAATGCACTGAAGTATCAAACTGTAAATTCATCAGGCAAGACTTGGTTACGTAGGCATCCCACTCTTTTGGAAAGTGCAAAAAGAACTCCATGGACTGCTCTACGTCCGGATCACCTTCCGGCGTCTCAATATTATTAACTGCCATCTGTTCTACTGTTTTTCGTGCCATAGTGTAATCGACAATATTTCTTTTTTGATAATATTTTAAACAAGCTTCGCTTTTCAAGTTTCCATCCCCAAAGGTACGGAAAGTGAACGATATCATTAAATTCGTAATTAATATCCCTGATGTTGTGTTGTTAAAAGAAATTCATAACTTTCTCGCTCATTTGTTCAGATTAATAATTGATATGTATGGCTGATTTAAGACGTGAACTTGGCTTTTGGGATGCGTTAACCATTGGGGCCGGCACAATGATTGGAGCCGGTATTTTTTTACTGGCTGGTGTTGCCCTTGAACTAACCGGACCGGCCGCGATCTTTTCATATATTGCCGCTGGTATTATCTGCATTATTACGGCTTCGAGTGCGGCCGAACTGGCTACAGGAATGCCGACATCCGGCGGGGATTACTTTTTTGTATCCCGCTCGCTGGGACCAGCCTTTGGAGCTATTTCAGGCGTAGGCATCTGGCTTAGCCTTACCTTTGCCATTTCTTTTTACCTTTTCGGGTTGGGAGAATATCTCAGCCAGTTTATGCCGCTTACGCCTTTCTGGGGAGCCGTGCTGGGTGGTGTATTGTTAATTATTCTCAATATCGTAGGTGCCAAAGAATCGGGACGCACACAAGTGGTCATAGTCCTTACCCTCTTTGCTATTTTAGGCGGATTTAGTGTGTTTGGATTTTTCAATATTGATACCGCTAACCTCAACCCATTCTTCCCCTTAGGTACTGAACCTATTTTCACCACTACTGCCCTTGTATTTGTCTCTTTTTTGGGATTTGTGAAGATCGCAGCCGTAGCCGAAGAAATTAAGGATCCGGCTAAAAATCTGCCGCGAGCACTTATCGGATCGGTGGCATTGGTCACTGTTTTATATGTGGTAATTCTGTTGGTTATTGGCGGCATCTTTCCACAATCAACTATTCGGGAGGTTAAAGATCCACTCACCACCGCAGCCCGACAAATGCTTGGAGGATTTGGTGGAGTCGCCATCATTTTTGCAGGTCTCCTTGCTACCCTCTCATCTGCCAATGCCAGTATTATGGCATCCTCTCGTATTAATTTAGCCATGGCCCGCGACCGTATGGTGCCAAACTGGCTCAGCGAAATCCATAATAAATTACTAACTCCTTATCGCGCCATCTTGTTAACCGGTCTATTAGCGTTGGGATTCCTATTGATTGAAAGTCTTGAGAATCTCGCAAAAATTGCAAGCGTTTTACAGCTATACAGTTATGCGGCCCTCAATATTGGTTGTATTGTCCTTCGTGCTGCCAATCCCGATTGGTACAAACCAAGCTACCGCACTCCGGGAAATCCCCTTGGCCAACTTATTGCTGCACTGGGCTGTTTGGCCGTAATTATATATTCGGGACCGTTTGCACAAATTGCTGTGGTAGTACTTATTGTTGTAAGTCTTGCCTGGTACCTCATATGGGGACGCAACAGGGTATCCATAGATTCTGCCATTCCAGACTTTAAAGAACGCTGGGCTGAACACGGATGGAGCCTCTTTTGGATTGAGCCTGAAAAAATCGAAAAGGAAGAAGTCGAAGAGTGGATTCCCTCCAAACGCCCGCTCAATACAAAATCGCCACGACACTTGGTTACTGCACTGGCTAATCCTGAGCACGAAACTGATTTACTAAGACTTGCACAATTTATTTCTTCAGGAAAAGAAGAACCGGGTATTGTTGAAGGCATGCACTTTATTCACGTGCCCTATCAAACACCTATTTCTACTATAAGAGAAAAGCTGGAGCAGCGGCCTTCCATCCAACGAAAAATTGATACAATTCTTGAACAATCGAGTGAAGCAGCAGATCATATAAAAAATGGATATAAGGATATACTCAAAAAGACCGACTTCCGCTCCGTTACTGATGCTGCCCACGATGTTTTTGGAGCCATGATTTCAGAAACGCAAACCCGTGAAGCAGATATGCTATTAATGGGTTGGCAAGGAGGCTTTAGTGTGGGAAGAATCTATAATTCTCCTGTTCAACGTATCATTAAAAACTTAAAGGCTGATGTAGGAATCCTTAAAAATCGCGGCCTTGAGAAGATCGATTCTATTCTATTACCATGGGGCGGTGGGTTGCATGCTTGGCTGGGACTTGAACTCGCTGTTCGTATTGCTCGCATCCATGATGCAGAACTAAAAATTCTTCGCCTGGTTAGAGAGGGCACTGACATTGACGATGAGCGTGAATCACTGCTCGAGACCATCGACCCATTGGTAAACGATTTTGATAAACTGAATTTGGATATTCGCTTAGCTGAAGATGTAACCTCCGGCATTATGGCTGATTTTGAGGACGATACTCACGACTTGGTCATTATTGGTGCCTCCCGTGAGTGGGGCATCCGCAATGTACTTATTGGTACGATCCCAGATATTATTGCCGATCGCGCTCCATGTTCCGTACTTATGGTTCGGAGATATGTTTCAGAACACTGGAAGGTAAAAGCAAGTGAAGGGTTCAAACGCGTGAAAGAAAATCTTGGCCTTAGCACTTCACCGGATACCGATAACAATACGTAGATAGGCCAGGCAATCTGTTCCATCCTAATAGACCAATATCATTAAAACAGCATCAATTTGAGAGGATACTTCATTGACGATGATCACTCAAATAGATATACTGCCATTTATTTCTCTCTCCCACATTTCTATATAAAAAAATACTTTTTTAAATAACGGTGATTTAATATCACCAAATAAAATCCTATGGCAGAACAATCGGGATTTAAGCGAAATATTGGACTGTTCATGGCCGTAATGATCGGGATCGGAGCCATGATGGGACCAGGCATCTTTGCTCTGCCCAGCGAGGTTGCCGAATCGGCCGGTCCGCTCGGCATAATAGCCTATCTTGCCATGGGCTTACTAACGCTTTTTACAGCCTTTAGTTATAGTGAACTCGGAGCAGCAATCCCGATTGCCGGCGGTGGATATTCCTTTACAAGTCGAACGTTACCTCGGCCCGTTGCCTTTCTTACCGGATGGTTTTTCTGGATAGGAAATACGTTAGCCTGTTCTCTTTATGCAGTCATTTTCGCACTTACTATTAAAAATTATTTCCTGCCAGAGATTAGCGTCATTCTTGTGGTGGTTCTAACAACGATCGCTTTTACGCTTATTAACCTAAGGGGACAGGCTGAGGCGCTCACCTTCATTGCGGTGATGAATATTATTGAACTGATTGTGCTTGTGGGCGTGGGCGTACTTGGCGCTTTCCACGTCGAACCCGCAAATCTTGATCCCATTGCGCCCATGGGGTACGGACCCTTAATTCCAACCATGGGATTAATTTATATCTCCTATGTCGGTTTTGATCTGATCACGGTTGCAGCCGAAGAAATTATCGAACCGGCCAAAAATATACCTCGGGCCATTTTTATTACCCTCGGCGTAGGTATTGCCATTTATGTACTGCTGCTCTGGGTCATGATGGGGGTCGTCAATTATACGGACTTAGCCCAAACAAGCACCCCATTTATATTTATCGCTGATCACATGTTTGGCGCATGGGGACGCTGGGCCGGCATCATAGCTACGATTATGGCAAGCCTATCCGCTTTCAGCGTAACCTTGGGGGCCAGCTCACGCGTGCTTTTTGCACTGGGCCGCGACGGTCACTTTCCTGAAATTTTTGCACGTCTTCACTCCAAGTATAAAACACCACATATTGCTCTTTTCGTCTGTGCCGGACTGGTAGCCGTGCTCGGAGCTTCGGGTATTGTCAGGCTACTCGCGTCAGCAAGTAGTTTTGGGTATCTGATTGCCATCGGCATTGTAAATTATGCAGTCATTGCCCTTCACCAACATATGCCCAACCTGCGGCGACCTTTTAAAATTATATTGTATCCTGTCGTTCCTATATTGGGTATCATTACCTGTTGGTTTTTTGTTCCCACATTAGATCCCCAAAGCCTTTTCTTAGGCCTTATATTGACCGTTATTGGGGGTGTACTTTATCTTTTTCAACCGAGCAATCGAGAGGATCTGAGTGGATTGCCGGAATTTATTCAACGCATTAAAATTAAAATTCAAGCTTACTGGAGGCCTCACATGAATGTACTCATCATTGGCGGCGGTAATTTGGGTAGCAATATCGCCGACCGCCTGCTAAAACAGGACGAGTTTCGCATGGTTTTTCGTTCCTCAGAATATCAAATAACCTTTATTGAACAGGACGAGAAAAAGTGCGATGAATTAGAGCAACGATATAACGTACCCATCTTTCAGGGTGATGGTACCAAACAGGAGATACTTGAACAAGTGGAACCTCACAAAATGGATGTGGCTATTGCTGCCACCAATAACGATGAGCGAAACTCTATTATGGCTCTTCAAGCCAAACGATTGGGTATCAAACGTGTGATCGCGATTGCAAGGGATCCATCATATGTATCCCTGCTTGAAGATAATAATATAGTCTGCATAAGCGCGCCTTATGCCACGGCAGCTATGGTAGAAAATCACCTTGACCGACCCAGTGTTGCCGATCTTTTCGAAATCGAAAGTGGGGTTGCAAGTTTGATTGATATGGAAGTTCCAAAGAATGCTAAAGTAGTAGGCCAGGTAATACAGGATATCGATATCCCTGATCAATGCGTTGTGGCAGCCTTAATCAGGGATGATGACTTTGTCGTTCCGCGAGGACAAACCCAAATCCTAGAAGGAGATCACGTCGTATTTGTAGGACCCAGCAAGGCCATACAGACAGCCCATAACATTTTCTCAACCATCCCCGATTCCTAATATTCAATTTTTCGGTTCATTTTCAACTATGACACCGTATATTTTTATCGCCTCCTTGAATGAATTAGCGTTTTGCCTTGTTGAATTATTTCAACATTAAGCCAATATCTAATATTCTTTTTATGAATTTTTCTGATCAACATGTGATCGTAACAGGAGGAGCCGGATCGCTGGGCTCTGCTGTAGTAAAATTACTATTAGATGATGGAGCCAAATGCAGCGTGCCCTGCTTTAATCAAGATGAGTTCGAATCTTTTCAACTTTCTGATCACGACCATGTTTTTGCAAAAATAGGAGTAGATCTTACCGATGAAGATCAGGCTCAATCGTTTTTTGATGATGCAATAGAAGCCAATGGTTCGCTTTGGGGATCCATTCACATTGCCGGCGGCTTTGGGATGGGCTCTATTGAAGATACCCCAAAATCTGACTTTATGAAACAGATTAACCTTAACCTGGTGACCTGCTACAACAGTTGTCGGGCTGCAATACAAAGATTTAAGTCTCAAAGAAGCAGTGGACGTATTGTTAACATTGCCGCACGTCCCGCTCTGGAACCCCGACAAGGAGCTGGCATGACAGCTTACACCTCATCCAAAGCAGGTGTTGCTGCATTAACTGAATCACTTGCTGCCGAAGTGGTTGAAGACAACATCTTAGTTAATGCCATTGCACCATCGGTAATTGATACCCCGCAAAATCGGAAAGGCATGCCAAAAGCTGATTTTGACAAATGGCCGAAGCCCGAGCAGCTGGCGAAACAGGTTGCTTACCTTATTTCTTCTGAAAATGATATTACGCGGGGAAGTATTGTGACCGTATATGGGAAGAGTTAGTCTACTTTATCTGTGCTTCTTTTAACAAATCCTTAGCTGCCTGATATCCTCGCTCTATCATCTTATCGGTATCTTTGGTTTCACTTCTACTAAATTCCGCCAAATTGGGCTGAATAAGCAGATCAATCTCATTCGTATTAACATTGGCCAAATGTTTCAGCGCAATTTCCAGCGTATTACTCAGGATATCCAGAATATTATCGGGGCGTTCATAATTACGGTGAGCATTCAAATCAACGCCTATAGTATATTCTGCGCCGAGCGATTGGATGGCTGAGAGTGGCACGCTCTCTTTTAATCCACCATCCACCAAAAGACGTCCGTCATATTCAATCGGTTCAAAAAGCACCGGAATGCAAGTACTGGCCTTGACTGCTTCGGAGACATCCCCTTCATCAAGAATAACTTTTTCACCGGTGGAAATATCAGTCGTTACTGCGGCAAATGGAATGTCCGCCTCATCGAAGTTTACATCACCCAGATATTTATCCAATCGTTTTCCCATTTCATCATTGGTCAGAAGCCCTCTCCGCGATAATGCAATTCTTGAGATATCCGGCCAGTCAAGTTCGAGGGCAATCTTCTCAATTTCATCGACCGACATTCCAAAAGCATAAAAAGCTCCGACCATAGCGCCAATACTGGTGCCCGCAATACAATCTATTTTAATCTCGGATTCTTCCAGTGCCCGAAGAACGCCAACATGCGCCGCACCCAATGTCGCTCCACCGCCCAGTGCCAGACCAACTTTCTCTTCTGTTTGAAAATCAAATAATCCCATGGAAAAATTAATTTTAGATTTTAAATCTATTTCTATAATCCAAGCTACAATTATTCGTAGCAACAAGGGAATAGAATAAGGACTTCTGGTGTTTAGTCAAATCAATAAGAAGTATAAAAATCACCTATTTTGTTATTAAATAGTTTAACATTAAATTAAAAATAACATAAACCCGAATTTACTGAATCTAACTAATATTTTTTATGAATAAGCAACCCCTGTTAACCAAATACAATTTATCCGGATTAAAACTATCCAACCGTGTGGTGATGGCTCCGATGACACGAAGTCGGGCGGGAGAAGGCAACGTACCTACCGATTTAATGGCAAAATACTATCGACAGAGATCGTCGGCGGGATTTATCATCAGTGAAGGCACCCAAATTTCGCAGCAGGGTATCGGCTACCCTTGGACACCCGGCATCCATACTAAGGATCAGATTGAAGGATGGAATAAAGTTACAAAAGCAGTACATGAAGAGGGCAGCAATATTTTTGCCCAGATTTGGCATGTAGGACGTGTTTCCCATCCTCGGTATCACAATGGTGAACCACCTGTTGCACCATCTGCAGTAAAACCAGAAGGACAGATTTTTACCGCCAATGGAATGAAGGAATTTGTGACCCCACGTGCTCTCCAATCCGATGAAATTCCAGGCATTATTGAGGATTATGCACAAGCAGCCCGCAATGCTATAAAAGCCGGTTTTGACGGTGTGGAGATTCACGGAGCCAACGGCTACCTTATCGATCAGTTTTTAAAAGATGGTACCAACAAACGCTCTGACAAATATGGTGGAAGTCTTCAAAACCGAAGTCGGTTTGCAGTTGAGGTTGTTGAGGCTGTGTCGGATGCAATCGGAAGTGACAGAACTGGGATTCGGCTTTCTCCAGTCGGACGTAATCAGGGCATAAGCGACTCCAATCCTAAAGAAATGTTTGGCTACTTATTGGAGCAATTAAATGATTACAACTTAGCTTATGTCCACCTGATGGAGGCAATGAGTGATGTCAGTGATATTGATAATTACCCGACAAGGGTAACCGAATATTTCCGAAATATTTATAACGGTACCATTATTACCAACGCCGGATACGATCAAGATAGTGGTAATGAAGCTATTGAAAACGGAACAGCTGACCTCGTTGCTTACGGGCGACTATTTCTGGCCAACCCTGATCTTCCTGCTCGATTTGAAGCGAATGCTAAACTTAATGATCAGGATAAAAGCACTTTTTACGGAGGCGATGAGGAAGGATATACCGACTATCCGTTTATGAGTCAGTCCACTGAAGTGGCTGCCGAATAGCTTGATCACATGTCCGATCCTATTTACTGGACAGGATACTTTTAACAACTCACAATATAGATTTTTATACAGTATCCGCTATTTTGTACTGCAAATGTAAAGCATTAAAGTTTGAAGGAACCATTTATGTCGCATAATAAAGGCATCCATCACATTACAGCGGTAGCCGGGAATCCTAAACAGAATCATCAATTTTATACCAAGGTCTTGGGCCTGCGGTTGGTCAAGAAAACCGTAAACTTTGACGATCCGTCCGTTTACCATCTTTACTACGGCAATGAGTCGGGTGACCCCGGTAGTATCCTCACTTTTTTCCCTTGGGAACATCTACAGGATGGAGAGCCTGATCGCGGACAGGTTGTTGCCGTTTCATTTTCGATTCCAACAGGCTCCAAAGCTTTCTGGCTGAATCACCTTCGCGACCAAAATCTCCAAATTGAAGAGCCTTTTTCTCGCTTCGGGAAGGAAGTAATTGGCCTGCAAGACCCCGATGGATTGCATCTTGAACTTGTGCTCGATCCCAAGGCGAACAGTTTTGAAGGGTGGTCTGCTGGACCTATCCCACAGGAACACACCATCCGTGGCTTGCATGGAGCAACCCTGGCAGAAGAAAACTACTCCGGAGCAGGGAGGTTGCTCGAAGACGATCTCGGATTTGAGCTAACCAATCAGTTAGAAAACCGATATTTGTATGAAACAGATGCTGACTTTGGTTCTGTAATTGAGATTATTGATGGATTCGATCTCAACGGGCGTCCGGGCAAAGGCACAGTGCACCACATCGCTTTTAGAGTGAAAGATGAAGAAGAACAAGAGTCACTGAGAAAGCAACTGCTTAACAAAGGCTATTATCTTACCGAGGTAAAAGATCGCGACTACTTTAAGTCGGTCTATTTCCACGAGCCCGGAGGTATTCTATTTGAAATTGCAACTGATCCACCCGGTTTTACACGCGATGAGGAACTGGACGAGCTTGGATCATCCCTAAAATTACCCGGATGGCTTGAGGATGAACGCAACGTAATTGAAGAAGAATTACCAAAATTAAACAGTTAGTTAATTATTATGCCTGAACACAGAGGACTGCATCATATTTCTGTAATAGCCAGTGATCCCCAAGATAATTACGACTTTTATGTAAAAAAACTGGGTATGCGCATGGTTAAGAAAACCGTCAATCAAGATGACCCTACTAAATACCACCTCTTTTATGCCAATGCTGAAGGTAGTCCCGGCTCCAGCCTCACCTTTTTCCCATGGCCGCGTGCTCGTCAAGGAAGCCCAGGCTCTGGTGAAGCCACAGAAATATCACTGGCAGTTCCCAAAGATTCTCTGGAATTCTGGCAGCAGCGTCTAGATGACCAAAACATCCCGCACAGCGAACCTTTCAAGCGCTTTGGGAAGACACATATCTCTTTCAAGGATCCCGACGGTTTACAACTGCACTTAGTATTTGATTACTCCACCGCTGAACTAAAAAGCTGGAACCAATCATCAGTACCAGCCCAATACCAGATACAGGGATTTTGGAGCACTACCCTCAAGTTGGATCAGAAAGAAGAAACAGAGGAGATACTAACGTCGATATTGGGATTCAAAAAGGCTGAAACCGAGGGTAACCGCATACTTTACCAAACAGAAAGTTCTCTCGGACATAGCCTGATTATAGAAGAAGTTAATTCTCAGCCTGGGCAAAATGGAGCTGGCATTGTCCATCATGTTGCCTTTCAAAGTAAAAATGAAGAAGATCTTACCGAGATGCGTTTTGAAGTCATTCGGAGAGAGTTGCAGCCTACCGAGATTATTGACCGACACTTTTTTAAGTCGGTTTATTACAAAACGCCCGGGGGCGTACTTTTTGAAATGGCTACCAACGGACCGGGCTATTTTGTGAATGCTGACCCTGATGAAGATCAGGCCGAAAAGCTGGAGCTTACCCCATGGCACGAACCAAAACGAGAGCAAATCGAAGCTGCTTTACCGCCTATCATAACCTAAAATGCACAATTTTCAACTATGTCATTATTCCGAGTCGATCCCGACAATCCCTTTAGCGGCCCACATCAAAATCAGCAAATAGTCACCGGCGGCGTTGATATCGATGAAGCTAAAACAGCTATGATTTTAATTCATGGTCGCGGTGCTTCGGCCCAAAGCATGCTCATGTTTGTGGACGAATTTGAGAAAGAGGATATCCACTATCGTGCTATCCAGGCAAAGGGGCATACGTGGTATCCGCGATCGTTTATGGCGCCTAGAGAGATGAATCAACCGGGTATTAAAAGCGGGCTGCAGGCTATCTATGACCAGATCGTTGACCTTAATAATAAAGGGATCCCAACAAACAAAATCGTGCTGCTGGGCTTCTCTCAGGGCGCATGCCTGACAACCGAATTTGCTGCACGTCATCCGCAACGTTACGGTGGTATTATCGGTTTTAGTGGCGGTTTAATTGGAGAGAATGTCAATACTCAAAATTATCAGGGATCGATGGAACAAACGCCCGTGTTTTTAGGATGCAGTGATCGCGACCCCCATATTCCACAGGAACGCGTTGACTTGACTGAAGAAATATTCCAAAAAATAGGTGCCAATGTCACCAAGAAAATTTATGTAGGCATGGGTCACACCGTCAATCAGGATGAAATTGACCATGTGAATCAAATCTTATCATCTTTATAGCCAGACCTGTCTGCACAATATTTATAGAGAATCTGCTCAATCAAACATCAATTAAAACAAATATTGTGAGCTTACGATCTTTATTTTTTGGTAAGAATTTATGCAAAAGCAGTTCAATATTTTTGCTAATTTTCTTCCTGCTGATTATTACGACGATCCCCACTCTTGCTAATGATGGGAATGATGACGAAGAAGATTCACGGCCCTCTATTATGGATTCTGGAGTGTTGACGGTAGCTAATCAGGATACCAGCAACTATCTCACTATCGGCGGTGCCCTACGTTATAATTTTTACCTTGAAGATTATGGCGGCTCCATTCGAGAATCCGACAGCCAATTTACCTTTGATATGTGGCGAATTAACGTAGAAGGTCGCGCCGAAGGTATTAACATAAATTTTGAGTATCGGTTTTATCCTACTTTTGGAACACATTTCATCAAGCAGGGATGGTTGGGCTACGATTTCTCAAAACAAACCAATCTACAGTTAGGAGTTACCCAGGTTCCTTTCGGATTACTTCAATATGCGTCCCACAACTGGTGGTTTCAGCTGCCGTATTACCTGGGACTGGAAGACGATCATGATATGGGATTTAAACTGACAACTACTCATGACAATTGGGATTTCCACCTGGCCTATTTTATGCAGGCCGATCCCAATGGCATTGCACAATTTGCTCCCCAAAATACCGCCCGCTATTCGTACGATATTATTGCCGAACCCGATGAGGGATTATCTAACTCCGAAACCAATCAGTTAAATGGACGAGCCGCCTATAACTGGGATCACGGAACATTAGGCAGTACTGAATTAGGTCTCTCCATCCAATACGGCGGCATCTATAACAGCGCTCTTGATGAAGTGAGCGATCACTACGCATTGGCTCCACACATCGATGGAACCTACGGCAATTTCAATGTCAAAGCCGAATACATCTACTATAACCACAATGTTCAAAATGACCTTGGCAATACGGTGGATGTTGTACAGATGGGGGCTTATGGATTTCCTTCCAGCGATGGTACTCCGGCATATGACGTTGCAGCAGAAGGTAATATGTATGTGCTCGGTGTTTCATATTCCAAAGATGTGGATTGGGGACCGATCTCGAATCTTACATTCTACGATAACTACACTTATCTGGATAAGACCAACGAGGCATTCACGGATTCCCAGCATAACGTTCTTGGAATGGTGGTCACTGCCGGAAAGGTATACACCTATTTTGATATTGCCTCTGGAAAGAACCAGCCCTGGCTGACGGATAATTTTGGGGAAGGACTGGGCGCCGGTGTTAATGATCCCCGCTGGAATACGCGGTTCAATATCAATATCGGCTATTATTTTTAATTGCTTGCCTTGCTTGCGATAATAGTTCATTATTCCCTTAAATGTCATTTCTGAAGGAGTGCAATTAAGAGAGAACTTTTTGTGATGCTTTTCACCTATACTGTCAAAAACAAAGATCTCTCGTTGCACTCGAGATGACAGGGTAGTTGTACCGATATAATTTGTACTCAATATTACTTTTCCCCATAGTAGTCATTTCGAGAGGAGTTTAACAGGTATTAATTCCTTGTATTGATTAATTGGCAACAGGGATCTCTCACTTACATTCGAGATGACAACCAGGTTTAATATTTTATTTTTCTTGTACTTTGTCATTTCGAACGAAGCATAGCGTAGTGAGAAATCTTTGTTTTTATCGATGATTATAACTCGAGAAATTGACCTCTCCTGCTGGTTGAGATGACAGTGGTTGTTTTATTTATCTAATTCCTAAGACTATTGTTATTTCAAGCGTTTGTAAGAAATCTTTGCAATTAAAAATTGTAAGGATTGAACCTTCCTGAGATCATACTACAAACTTCAGGGGTGGATAACTTATGCCTTATTACGTTTATATCACGACGAATCCCGGAAAAACGACCCTTTATATCGGGATGACCAATGAGTTAAGTAAGCGTCTAAGCGAGCATTATGAAAATAGAGGAGATCCCGAAACTTTTGCCGGCCGTTACTATTGTTACAAGCTGATATACTATGAAGCTTATAAAACTTCTCAAGAAGCGATAGAACGGGAAAAGAAATTAAAGAAATGGCGCCGAGAGAAGAAAGAAACACTTATCAATAGTGTAAATCCCAATTGGGAGTTTCTGAATTATAAAGACGATTTCCGGGTGGGTAGGATTTAACTTTTATCTGTCATTTCGAACGGAGCATAAGTGAAGAGAGAAATCTTTGTTTTGAATAATTAAAACAAGGATCTCTCGCTTGCGCTCGAGATGACAATTAAGTTATAAGCATTATCAATATTTGTAGTCATTTCGAACGAAGCATGGCGTAGTGATAAATCTGTGTTTCAATTGACAATAAAAAAGCCCGGATCATAAAACCCGGGCTTTTTATTCGTAATAGAATTATTCAGTTACTTAGTCGGATGTAAATACTCATCCATCTTAATCACATTATTATCACGATTGATATCAGCCATGCGCTTGGTGGGATCAATCTCAATCCGTTTTATCTCTTTCGCCGGACGAGGAACTTCGACCGTATATGTGGGATTCACCCATGGCCAATCTCTTTTGATAGTACGTGGAATATTAGGGTTTTCATTCGGCTTGGTATTACGCATAATGCGCATCGGAATATAAAACTGTTCCTTGCTGCCATCTTCATAGGTAACCATCAGATCAATCGGCATCGGCATCAGATCTTCCCGTTTTAGCGTAACATAGGTTGATCCATCAACACCCAGCACCGAGTTGATTCCATAATCAATATGCTTGGTGCTCTCGATAAAGTACTGATAGTACCAGTCCAGCACCATATCTGATTCTTCTTCCATCACACGCAGATAGTCGCGTCCGTCAGGATGTTTAAACTTCCACTCCTTGAAAAAGCGCTTCATCCCGCGCTCAAATGTTTCACCACCAATAATATAGCGCAGCTGATTTAAAAACACTGCCCCCGTTGAATAAGAAGCCGTTCCATAAGCACGGTTAGTATGAAAATGATCGGCATGCGTATCCAGCGCCTCCTGCTTGCCATCTTCAATGATGTTAAAATACGACTGATAAGATCGTTGATGTAAATTCTGACCCTTCCCCTCATTAAAAAGCTCGTCCATGGTCAGAGCCGATGCATAAGTCGTAAATCCTTCATCAAACCACGGATAGCGACTCTCATTATTGGCTAACACGCCGTAATACCACATATGGATAAGCTCGTGAACGGTAACACCTACCAGACTGCCCAACGACCGATTTCCAGTAATCAAGGTGCCCATAGGGTATTCCATTCCCCCATCTCCGCCTTGGATAACAGAGAACTTCTCGTAGGGATAATCACCGAAGTTTTCACTCATAAACTGAAAGGCTTTGACTGTATACTCAGGCAACTTTTCCCAGTTGTCACGGAGCTGCTCCTGCGAGTAACGATCGGCATTTACGGCTACCGTATCTTTTTGATAAAAGAAATGTAGCTTAGGTCCATTTGGTATCTGGGCGGTCGTATGGGTAAAGTCAGGATCAGCGCCCCACATAAAATCATGAACATTATCCGCCTTCCAGTGCCAGGTTAATTTTTCTGAATCCGGACGATCAACCTCTTCGGCATAGCCGTGACCAATTTTTTCAGGGTTTTGCAGATGCCCTGTCGAGCCCATTACGTACGAGCTGTCAATCGAAATTTCGACATCAAAACTTCCAAAGACCCCATAAAACTCGCGACCCACATACGGATTGGGATGCCAGCCATTGTTATCATATTCCGAAATCTTGGGATACCATTGACTCATCGAAAATTCAACCCCTTCTTTGTTCATCCAGCCGCTGCGGCGAATTTGCCGCGGTACCTGACTTTCAAACTCCATATTAAAAACTGAAGATTCTCCGGGTGCAATAGGCTCATCAAGGGTAACTTCCATGACGGTGCCCACAACATCATACGAAACGGCATCACCATTCTGTTTTAGGCTATTAATATGATGGTAGCCAATCTCGTCTTTAGGTAATTTCTGGATACGATCACGAACCCGACTATCGGGATCTTCAATCGTGCGTGAGCGGACATCCATCATGCTGTTCGGCTGAAAGGCATTGAAATACAAATGATAGAATACCCGGTGCAGTGTATCGGGCGAATTGTTGTGATACGTCAGCTTTTGGGTGCCCGTAAATTGATGGTTTTCGACATCAACATCGATATCCATTTCATACTCTACCTCTTGCTGCCAGTAGTTTTCACCCTGTGCATGGGCAGAGAACGTAATCCCCAAAAAGAGTAGCGGTAATAGTAGATGTCTTAATTTCATAGTATCGTTTTTTGATTAATTATTTGATATCAAAAATGAAAAAGTGGTTAAACTCCAAATAGAGCTTACAATTTCATTTCTTAAAACGTATTTCGGCTTGCAAAGGCGCGTCCCAGCGTGGCTTCGTCAATAAATTCGAGCTCCGTTCCCATCGGAATGCCGTATGCAATGCGCGTTACTTTTACCTCGTCGAAAGGCTTTAGCAACTTATTTATATAGTAGGATGTTGCTTCGCCTTCCGAATCGGGATTGAGCGCCAAAATAATTTCGTCAATCTGCTCGTCATCCTCGTTGATCCGCTGCATAAGCTGTTTAATACGAACATCATCAGGACCAATATTATCGAGAGGAGAAATAACGCCCCCGAGTACGTGATAGCGGCCGCGAAACTCATTGGTTTTTTCAATCAGAAATACATCCTGCGATTCTTCAACAACACAAATTTGTCCGGTTTGACGTTTTGTATTTTGACAAATAGAGCAGGGATCTCCGTCGCTAATCACGCCACAGGTAGAGCAGCGAGTAATAGACTTTTTGAGACTTATTAACGCCTCCGCCAAATTGACCACCGACTCGTCATCCTGCTTTAGCAGAAACAATGCAATGCGCCGCGCTGATTTACGTCCCGTTCCCGGAAGCTTGGCCAACTGCTCGATAGCCTGCTCCAGAATTTCTGATGTTCCTTCCATGTAATTTTGTTGACTGTTAAATGTTACAGGTTGTAGGTTATGGAACTTTCAATTTGTAACCTTCAACAATTAAAGCCCCAATTTGCTTAGATCCATACCAGGCATACCGCCGCCGGGAAGAATATCTTTATAGGTTTCCTGCATCCGTTCTTGGGCAGCTTCTTCGGCTTTATCCAGCGCTTTATTCACACCGGCCACCACCAGATCTTCCATCATCTCAGCATCTTCAGGATCAATAACATCCTTGTCCAGTTTGATACTCAAAATTTGACGCTTGCCGTTGGCTTTAACTTTAACCATACCACCGCCGGCTTCAGCCTCAACTTCAAGTTTCGAAAGTTCCTGTTTTGCTTCTTCCACTTTTTCTTGCAGCTCGGAAAACTTCCCGAACATGTTAGCCATATTCTGATTCATAACAATAGGTTTTAACGTTTTGATATGTTTAATTCATTCAACACAATCTGTCATCGATTGTAATAAGATAAGAGTCTTAGACTACTGATTTAAATTATAATCCAATTCAGCGCCAAAGAGTTCAACCAGCTTCTTGATCGTAGGATCGCGTTCTTGAAGCTTTTTAAACCGCTCATATGGACTCATTGAATCCTCACCGCTCTTTTCCTGCTTTTTAACAATGCAGGTCATGTTGAGAAAAGCCCCGATTTCGTCCTCCAAAAGTTTACCAAGTCGACGCCGATTCTCATCCACAATCTTTTTAGCAAAGTCATCATTAGCCCGAAGCTTCAGATCCCCATTTTTTAATTCAACAGGATCAACACGCTGCATCTGAAAGTAAAGCATTTGGGGTACGTGCTGACGGAGATTATCTAAATAATCATCCCAACAGTCATTAATTTCTTGAAGGGAAACATCTTTGGGAGCACGTTTAGTCGCGGTTGCCGTTTCGCTTTGTGTACTTTGTTTTGATTTCGATGGCTTATTCTCATCCACACTATTTGGCTTGGCATTGCCTAGCGATGAGGCTCCAAACAGGTTTTCAAACTCGTCTTCATCATCAGCCTGCTTTTCCTCTTCGTTAGCCGATGCCTCACTTGTTAGCGGTTGTTTTTCGGATGTTGATTCTTCTTTGGGCGAAGTTTGACCATTCGAGTCGGTCGGGGTTGACATGTTCTCTTTTGGATCCGTTGATTCCTCGGATAATTCTTTTGAATGAGACTCCAACTGTTCCTCTTGCATATCGGACTGCCCATTTGAATCCAAGGTCGAATTAGGTGAGGCTGATTCAGTACTTGGTTGCTGTTTTTCACCTTTCGAAACCTCTCCGATCGAGCCTGTCTCAGTCGATGCAGCTAAGTCGGTACTATTTAGCTTTTTTTTTAACTGCTCCAGCTCGGTTAGCAAAGTATTTAACTTTTGCGTGCGCTCCATATGGATAAGTTTAAGGAGCGTTATCTCAAACTGGATTTTAGGCTGATGGGCTTCCTTGATCTTGTACTGGGCCTCACTCACAATATGAAGCATCCGCATCAAGTCATCTTCTGTAAAAGCTTTCGATGACTCTCGATAGCGTTTTTTAGTATCAGGAGATGCTTCGACCAAGTGCATCTGCTCCGAACTCTTTGCCACATAAAGATTCCGCAAGTGCTCTGTTAATCCGACTAGGTATTCCTGAATATCATAGCCCTCCTGTAGCAACTCGTTTATCAACTCCAGTCCATGACTGGCATCCTGCGCTTCTACCGCATTCATAAAGTCGAACATGCGCTCGGTGCTTACTACATTTAGCGCCCGAAGCAGCTCGTCATGCTGAATGTTGTTACCGCAAAAAGCGATAGCTTGGTCCATTAATCCAAGGGCATCACGAAGTGCTCCGTCCGCTTTTTTAGCAATCACGTGAAGCGATTCTTCATCGATATTAATACCTTCATTTTTAGCCACATTGGCTAGACGTTCCACGATCTGGTCAACACTGATACGTTTAAAGTCGAACCGTTGAACACGCGATAATATGGTCGGCAGCACCTTGTGCGGTTCGGTTGTCGCAAAAATAAAAATCACATGATCGGGCGGCTCTTCAAGCGTTTTCAGCAAGGCGTTAAACGCCGACTTGCTGAGCATATGAACCTCGTCGATAATGTAGATTTTATAGCGTCCATTTTGCGGAGGAATACGAACGCGCTCGCGCAGGTCGCGAATATCATCTACACTATTGTTCGAAGCCGCGTCAATTTCAACAACGTTGAGTGTCTGATTTAATGATTCACCATCTACCTCGTGATCGATGTCATTTACCGTTCGTGCCAGTACACGTGCCATGGTAGTTTTACCCACTCCACGCGGCCCGCAAAACATATAAGCATGGGCCAATCGGCTTTTTTTAATGGCATTTTTCAACGTACTACTGACATGCTCCTGCGATACAATATCATCAAAAGAAGTGGGGCGATAGGTACGTGTTAACGCGCGATAATTGTCAGACATCAGAGGCTCTTGTTGAGCTATTAGTTATTGCTTTAAACAACGGATAAATCTACAAAAAATGAAGGCCATTTCGCAGCTGAATTTGAAGCATCGCCTGACTAATTGCCTACTTCATAATTTGAAGGTACACGCTTTGCCACGCGGGCATCGGCCCAGTTACCATACGTTATTAAGGAAATTGGATTGAGGAGATTGCCGAAGGGATCCACAAAAAAGGTGTGGTTTTTGGTATTAGCATCAATGCTGCTCTGTTTGTAAATGGACAGTGAAAAATTCTGCCGGTTAAAAGTGAAATTGGCTTGACCGTCGTATTTAATATTTACCTTCCGCTTGATTTTAAAACCCTTAAGAGCCTCTCGTCTATTTTGCGAAATATTGCTTTGTCCCAAGAGTTCATATTTGGTTTCGCCGTTCGAAAGTGGAGAAATGTCCGTTTTATGTTGCACTGAAAAATCGCTCTCATCCAAGTTATCGTTATATAGCATTTCTAGAAAATAGTTGAATGAACCGAGATAACTTCGAGCGCGGTTTTTCTTCCACTTAAGTTCTTGCTGAGCACTTTTGGGGGTTATTTCCTCGAACCGGATAAACATTTGATAACCGCCTCCTCTATTTCTATAGGTAGGCCATTGAAAATCAACAAGATCAACATAAAGCTCATAGCCCAAAGCCATATTCGTTATTTTAAGTGGGCGCTTAGCTCGGGCTGTGAGTATATCATTATGCTCTTCAAAATCGAGAACCCAGGGGTTTTTAACAGTGACTTGCTCTGCCCATTCAGTACGTCCGATAAATTGTTTGGCGAAGTATTTGTATTGGTCTTTCCACTTTTTATTGGAGGCTCTTACTTCAATTTCTGAGAGTTTCTGGACATTTTCTTTAAGAGAAATATTGATGGTTTGTGAACAAGAGGAAGCTATGTTGACCTGTTTCGCTTTCTTGTTAAATCCCACCATGCTAAAAACGATTTTATAAGATCCGGGTTCCGGAATGTTTAAAGTAAAATGCCCGGTCTCGTCGGTGGAGCTCCCAAAGGTAGTACCCGAAAGATAAACGTTAACGCCGGAAAGGGGTTCCCCCGACTCGGCAACAGTGACGGTTCCTTTTATTGTTGATTGTCCTACTGCTGTTTGAGAACTAAGGAAAAAAAGAAAAACAAAAGGTAACAGGTTACAGTATTTCATAACCTGTATTATGGGTTTTTAAAAATCCTTAGGCAACATCATCCATCACATTATATTGCGGGTTATCACAAAAAGATTCGCCGTGTTGCAAGGTCTGGAATTCTTGTTTTGAAATGCTATATTTTTTGAGTGCTTTTCGGAGATCATCCAACGGTTCATACATCCCGTCATCGGCCATGGGAAAAGTCCCAAAGTGCATACCAATACTCCTCTCGGATTCCAGCTCTTTATGCGTTTTAACCGCTTCTTCGGGCGACATGTGAATGACCTCCATAAACCATCGGGGTTTATAGGCTCCGATAGGAAGGATAGACGTATTAATAGGCCCCACCTGCTGCCTGATTTCTTTGAAAAAATCTCCATACCCGGTATCTCCGGCAAAGTAAATATTGCCCGACGGATTTTCTAATACATAACCACACCAGAGAGTTTTATTCCGGTCAAAAAGTCCACGCCCCGAAAAGTGTCGTGCCGGGACGGCTGTAAGGGTAGTATCATTACCCAAGCCATATTTATCCCACCAATCCATACGAATAGTCCTATCTATCCCCTGGCTATGTAAATATCGTTCCACGCCGAGAGGAACAATAAATTGAGGATCAAACCTATTTTTCAGATGCTTTACCGTTTCAATATCCAGATGATCGTAGTGGTTATGACTTAACAAAACGGTGTCTATAGAGGGTAGTTTATCAAAATCAATTCCCGCCGGTCGTTTGCGCTTGGGGCCAATCCATTGGTAGGGACTTGCACGAAAGCTCCACACAGGGTCGGTTAAGATATTTTGCCCGTTGATCTGAATTAAAAAAGTGGCGTGATTGATAAAAGTGATGCGGTGGCTATCCTCATCAACGGTCTCTTCCGGAGCGGGATAAGAAGGCAAATCATCCTGATCGTAATCATGCCAAACACCCTTATCGTTGCCGCCCAGCCACCACTTTAGCACTTCTCCATAATGGTGTGTCCCAGCTCCATCAGGATTAATAAATTTCTTGCCGTCGAAATGGTCGGAATTGTTCTCATTGTATTTTGGAGCGGACAATAATTTATCCGCAACAAAAAGGGCGGATGCAAATGTCGCTGCAATTGCAAATGTCCAAATCATTAAAATGATACGCTTGTTCTAAAAGTTTTCAAATAATTACAACTGATGCTACTACGTTTTGTTTCCTCAAATTTAATTTGCCTTGTTTTGAAGATGCTTGTTGAAAAAGTCAAAAATACGGGAGTATTCATCAAACCACGCATCAGGATCTTCAAAACTGTGGCGTTCCGAAGGGTACATCATCATATCAAACTCTTTGCCACCCGCTTGTATTAGCTTTTCAATATATTGGGCAGCATCCTGGAATCCCACATTATTGTCGGTTAATCCATGTAAAATAAGAACAGGGTCTTCAAGTTCCTCAACATAGGTAATAGGCGAACTGCGGGCGTAGTGTGCAGAGTCGGCTTCGGGCGTACCCAGCCGTGGCTGCGTGTACCACGGATTGGTATAAAAGTAGTTTTCCCAGTTTGTAACCGCCCTTAATGCAGCGGCTGCATCAAAATAACTTGGAGCTACGCTGGTAGCATACAATGCCATAAATCCACCATAACTGCCACCGTAAATTCCTACGCGGGAAGTATCGGCCTGCGGATAATGCTCAGCCAGGTAATCTATGCCATCAATAATATCACGGGTTTCGTATTTGCCCATCCAGTTTGTGACATCTTCGCGAAATTCACGTCCATAACCGGTGCTGTGACGATAATCCACTTCGATCACATAATAGCCGCGTGCCGTTAAATACTGGTGAAACATGTATTCCCGATAATAATTATTAGACCAGCCTTTATATACATTCTGCAGCGAGCCTGCCCCGTGTACAAAAACAACCACCGGATGGTCTGAACTTTCCGTTTTGTTGATGGGTTCCAGTACCGACATTGACAGCTCATTTTTTCCGTCTCTGGCAGTAAAACGTATATAATCTTCTTTTTGCCAGTCTATCTTATTAAATCGATCTGGGATTGTTTGTGTCAATCTTTTTTCCCCAGATTCATCACTCAAATTAAGCGAGTAAATTTCAAACGGTTCATTAAAAAAACTGTATTGATACACGAGGTGTGTGTGGTCTTCACTCAACTCAAAACTCTGTCGATATCCCGCCTCAGTCGTCAGTTTCTCTGTTTCACTTCTGTCAATATTCATCCGGTAAATATGGCGTTCGCCTGGACCAACTTCAGTTGAAGCATAAATAATCGTTTCATTATTAAGCCATTCCGCCCACGGAACTTCGTATTCTCCACTGGTATGTTGCCGCAGGTTAGATCCATCAGGATTAATCGTATAAATATGATTCCATCCGTCTTTTTCGGATAAGATCATCAGTTTATTCCCGGATGGGGCAAAAGCGATTTCTGTGTTATACAGCCAACCTTTCGTTGAGTCCTCAAAAACGGTAGTAGGTTGCTTTGAAGTGAGATCAAAAACTTTAACCTCACGCTTCTCCATCGGTGGTCCGGTAACATCGATAGCAAGATAATTACCCTCAGCACTTATATCGGCCTCTATATATCCTTTATTTTCTAGCAGCAGGTCAACCTCTTTGGTTTGCAAGTCCACAATAGAAACAAGATGACGAGCAATTCCACGTCGCGTAGAACCGGGTTTTACATATTGGTCTACATATTCCGGGAAATAGTATTCTTTATAATCCGAGGTATCATATTGAGTAAGAATGAGGTGCTCATTTCCTGCCCACCCTTCAACATTAAACCCGGGCTCATCATCCTTTTTACTGGTAACTTGAGTTAGCTTTGAGGTACTGATATTAATCATCCAGATATCACCATCCTGCACAAATGCAATCCGTTCGCTGTCGGGTCCCCACATCGCCCCGTATTCCTCCGCTTTGGAATCAACCAGTTGTCTTTTGTTTGTAAAGTCGAGGTCTGCAATCCAGATATCACCCTGCTCCTGATACAGTAGTTTTTGACCATTGGGAGATACATGGAAATTTCGATCCACTTCTTCAGAAACAAGATTGCGTTCTCCGCCCGTAACAGGTCGTCGAAACAGCTCTTCCTTCGACATGGACGAGTCATTACCCTGATAATAAATATGAGACTGATTTGGAGAAAAGGAAACAATATCGGGTCTATTGCCGGCCAGTAGCGGTTCGTAAAAAATTGATTCTAAACTTAAGGTATCGAGACCGCTTTGACCAAAACCCAGTGCAGGAACAAAAAGAAGTATCAGAATTAATCGTAGTATTGATCGCATAGAGAACAAGAATAATTTATTGTTTGCTGACCGATAATAAATAAAGGTTTTCTGAGAGGGGCAAAGAATACACCAAGGTTTTACCTATTTAATCATATTAGCCAACCTAACGATAAAAAGGTTGGCTTTTCTTGTGAGCAGCAACCATGGCGGCTCCAACAATACTGGCATCATTTAAAAAGCTTGCTGCTTTGAATGCCGTATTGATTTTAATAAACGGAAATGCTTTGTCTTCTTTGCGACTTAACTTTCCACCCAGAATAAACAGATCGGGATGAAATATTTTTTCTAAATGCTCTAGAACGAGCTGCAATCGCTTGGTCCACGTTTTTTTATGAATAGCTTCCTCTTTACGGGATTTATTTGATGCATATTCTTCAACAGTAATACCTCGAATTTCCATAAGTTCAAGTTCGGTATTGGGTACGAGCCTTCCATCCATAAAAACAGAAGAACCAATAGCAGTACCTACGGTAAGTACAATTGTTACGCCCTCCTGATTTTGACCGCCTCCAAAATGCATCTCGGCCAGGCCGGTGGCGTCCGTATCGTTAATCACAGAAAATTCATTTTCGGTAATCTCTGAGAAAAGCTGTTCGGCATTGGCATCAATCCAAGAATCATCAATTCGTTTGGCGGATAGCACAATACCTTTATTGACCGGGGCAGGAAAAGCACAACCTACGGGGCCTTTCCACCTGAATTCTTTAGTAACAATCTGGTGCATCTTAGCAAGAATCTTATGGGGCGTGGTATCCTCAAGAGGGGCCGTACTTTTTCGATCGGATATTATCTCTCCCCTTTCAGTATCCACGATACATCCTTTTATACCAGAATTGCCAATATCTATTCCTAAGACTTCCATATGGATTTGCTACTTCTCAATAAGCACCCAGCCCTCTTCATCAATCATGCGCTTGGCTTTCTTCCATTTGATGTCGATGACTTCGCCGCTGTTCATGTTCTGGATTTTAACATAGTCGTTGCGGCCAGGTTCTTCTTCTACCGTAACAGGCTGTGGTTTCTGATCGCTTCGCTGTTGCTGTCGTCCTCCATTTTGTTGAGCTCCGCCTCCCGACTTAAAGCCCATATTGGTAGCATCGGAATGCTGGGTTTTCGCCCGATTCATATCAACTTTGGCACGCTCTTCAGGAGCTTGCTTCATTTTCTCTTCGTCAGCCTGCATCTCGGGAATCGCCTTCCAGATCAGCGAGATAGCCTCCTGATTAATTTCATCAAGAAGTTGCTTAAACATTTCAAACGCTTCTTTCTTGTATTCTAACAAAGGATCTTTCTGTCCGTATGCACGAAGGCCTATACCTTCTTTCACGGAATCAAGCTCTCGAAGGTGATCCATCCATTTACTGTCGATGGTGGAAAGAACTGCTGTTCGTTCAAGAGCTCGGGCAACTTCTTTACCTTCGTTTTCATAGGCCTCATCAACATCTACGACTACACGCAAACGGCGAATGCCGTCGGTAAAGATAACCTGCACTTTCGTTGGTTTATTATCGGCATCCGACTCTTTAATATTTTTGATGACCTGATATAATGGCTTGGAGATCATCTCTTCTTTCTGGCGGTACACCTCGTATGCCCGCTCGATAATATGATCAATAAGCACATCAGGACCCATCTTACCCATTTCTTCACGGTCGAGCTTAATATCCACAGCCAAGAATCGCAGAATCGTATCGCGTAGCTTGTCGAGCTCGCCCTCCGGATAATGTTCTTCAACAACACTTTCCACGAGATCTTCGAGCATGTCATAAATATCGCTGCGAAGTTCATCTCCCTCCAGCGCGTGTTTCCGTCGTTTATAAATGACTTCACGCTGATTGTTCAGCACATCATCATATTCCAGCTGTTTCTTACGAATGCTAAAGTTATTTTGCTCAACCTTGCTTTGGGCACGCTCCAGTGATTTTGTAATCCAAGAGTGCGTAATGGGTTCCCCTTCTTCAAAATTGAGACGTTCCATGACATTGGCTACCCGATCAGATCCAAAAAGCTGCATCAGGTCGTCTTCAAGGGATACAAAAAACTGTGATTCTCCGGGATCTCCCTGTCGACCAGAACGTCCGCGAAGCTGCAAGTCAATTCGTCGTGATTCGTGACGCTCCGTACCAAGGATGGCAAGCCCGCCTCTTTCCTTAACACCCGGAGCCAGCTTAATGTCCGTACCGCGACCGGCCATGTTCGTAGCAACCGTAACAGCACCGGGTTGACCAGCATTTTCTACAATTTCACTCTCCTGGGCATGGTGTTTAGCATTAAGCACGTTATGAGGGATCCCCTCGCGTTTCAGCATACGGCTAATCGTTTCCGAAACATCCACGCTGGTGGTACCCACAAGTACCGGCTGTTTATTTTCATGATATTCACGGATGCGTTCAATAGCCGCGTTGTATTTTTCCCGCTTGGTTCTAAATACGAGATCCTCTTTGTCATCCCGAATTACCGGCTCATTGGTAGGAATGATTACAACATCGAGATCGTAAATTTCATTAAATTCGCCCTCTTCTGTAGCTGCAGTACCGGTCATTCCAGCCAGCTTGTTGTACATACGGAAGTAATTCTGTAGCGTAATGGTTGCATACGTCTGTGTTGCAGCTTCAACGCTCACATTTTCTTTCGCTTCAAGAGCCTGGTGTAATCCGTCGGAATAACGTCGGCCCGAAAGTACACGTCCGGTGTGCTCATCAACAATCTGAACTTTCCCATCTTGCACAATGTATTCCTCTTCGCGCTCGAACAGCGTATATGCTTTAAGCAGCTGATTTACGGTGTGAATACGATCACTACGTTCGGCAAAGAGGCGGTGTAGTTCATTCAGACGTTTTTCACGTTTCTGTGCTACCTCCTGCTTCGCCTCCTCAATCTTTTCCTCTTTATACTCCTCACTCCACTCGTCATTTTCTTCAATTTCTTTGATCTTCTTCTCCCGAAGCTCATCCATCTCTTCATCGAGATCGGTAGTTTCGGTACCCAGATCAGGAATTACAAAGAACTCTTCCTCTTCATCAGCTTTGGTTATAAAATCCTGACCTTTCTCGGTCATCTCGATGTTATTCATCTTCATATCCACCGAGTAGTAGAGTACTTTGTCAACCTCGGGCAGACGACGGGCATTATCTTGCAGGTAAAAAGCTTCCGTTTCCTGAACCAGCTTCTGATTTTCAGGAACCTGCATCATCTTGCGGAATTTCTTGTTTTTTGGAAACCCACGTCGGGCACGATACAAGGCAAGACCAGCTTCTTCTCTATTTCCCTCCTCAAGATGTTCTTGGCCTTCCTTAACAAGGTTAGCAACCAGTTTTTTCTGCGCACTTACCAAGGACTCTACCCGGGGCTTGAGTTCTTCATACTTTTCGGACTGCGTATCTTCGGGCACAGGACCGGAAATAATCAGCGGGGTTCGAGCTTCATCAATAAGAATAGAGTCAATCTCATCAATAATGGCAAAGTTGTGATCACGCTGCACCAACTGCTCAGAGTTGATCACCATATTGTCACGCAGATAATCAAAACCAAACTCGTTGTTCGTTCCATAAGTTATATCGGCCTGGTACGCTTTGCGCCGTGGCTCGGAGTTGGGATCGTAAAGATCAACACAATCTACCTCGAGGCCGTGAAAGTTGAATAACGGCTCATTCCATTCGGCATCACGCTTAGCCAAGTAATTATTAACTGTAACAATATGTACACCCCGGCCACTGAGGGCATTCAGATAGGCCGGCATAATAGCAGCCAGCGTTTTACCTTCACCGGTCTTCATCTCAGCAATTTTACCTTGATGCATTGCAATAGCACCGGCAATCTGAACATCGTATGGCACCATACCCCATTCGTTCATATTGCCACCAACCATCCATTTTTCGCCCAAAAAGCGACGACAAGTATCCTTCATCACGGCAAATGCTTCGGGCAAAATTTCATCCAATACATCTTCAATAGTATCGGTTTGCTCCTGTTTGAGTTCATCTAACTCTTCAGCAAGTTCGCGCCGGCGATTTACTGATAACTCTTCATCGCTGTTGAGCGTATCTTTTAAAGACTCTATTTCTTCATCAATTTCTTTGGTGGATTCCTTTATTTTCTGACGGAACTTTTCTGTTTTTTGCTTCAGTTCCTCATCAGAAAGCTGATCCATGCCCTCGTAGTGTTCATTTACCTCTTCGACGATAGGCCAGATCTTTTTGAGATCGCGATCGCTTTTGGTACCAAAAATGGAGGTTAAGACATCTCCAACCGTTTCGGTTAATGTATCGAACATAAAATATTACGGGTCTCGTGCAATTTTTGTGATTTGTGAAAGTTACAGTTTACGCGGTGCCTGTTCAAATTATTTAACGGCAGATCTCGTATTTTTCAAAATTATACCAATACCCACGCACCTTAATGTAACCGTTAATTTAGGGTTCTTATTGTCTAATTTTATTTTTATTTTAGGAGTCTCTCTAAGAATTGAATTTTCATAAACCGATTTTTAACAATGAAACGTACTTACCAACCAAGCAGCAAGAAGCGTAAATCCAAGCATGGTTTCCGTAAGCGCAATAGCAGCAAGAACGGAAGAAAAGTGTTGAAGAACCGTCGCAAAAAAGGACGTCACGGTTTAACCATTAGCGATGAACAAGGACCGAAGTAACCATATTTCTGGCTCTGGTGATGACATAAGTTTACCCAGAGCCAAAATATTAAGGGCCCGGAAGAACTTTCAGCATCTGTTTGAACAAGATGCAAAAACTATCCGCAATACTTTTGTTGATCTGCGGTTTAAGATTTTGGAATCAGATTCTTCCGGGTACCTTATGGGATTTGTCGTCAAAAAAAGCTTGGGAAAAGCAAATAAGCGAAATCACATGAAACGGCTCCTCAAAGAAGCATATAGGCATCATCAGAATATCTTATCTGAACCAATTGAAAATGCCGGCAAAATGTTTCATGGGGCGCTGATGGCAAAGACGACAGATGCCAGTTACACTGATGTAGAACAAAATATCATAGCTTTGCTTAGCAAAGTTCGAGACCAACTCTCTACGACTTCTCCCGGCCATTCATGAAGTATCTCTTTATAGGACTTGTCCGCTTATATCAATTAATCGTTTCTCCATGGATGCCCAACAGTTGTCGGTACCATCCAACCTGCAGCCAATACAGTATCCAAGCATTTCAAAAACATGGTGCACTTAAAGGATTGTGGCTGACTATAAAACGGGTTGGTAGCTGTCATCCCTGGAGCAAAGGAGGGCATGACCCTGTGCCGGAGCAAAAAAATAATTAATAATATAGACTGAGGATTTCTTTTGGATCGTAACACCGTAACCGGATTTATATTAATATTTTTAGTAATGGTTGCATGGACCTACTATTCCATGCCATCAGAACAGGAACTACAGCAACGAGAAGCCGAGCAGGCTCGTCAGGATAGTATAGCTGCTGCCCAGGCCGATAGCCAAAACCAAAAACAGGAGCAGCCAGAAGACATTACCCAGCAGCAGCAAGAGCCTCAGCAGGATAATGAGGAAGATACCCCCCGCCTGACCCAAGATCAGGAAGAAGAGCCTGAAATGGGCATGTTTTCCGAAGCCAGTATAGACGATACCACAAAGATAGTAGTGGACTCCCCGCTGTATAACGCCACGTTTACCAATGTTGGCGCAGGTCCATCCAAGATTATTTTTAAGGATTACGAAACATGGGATCATAAACCGGTTCAGATGATTAAAGACACGACTGAATCGGCATACTCACTGGGATTCCTCACCAGTGAGAATTATAATGTGGAAACCGACGACTTGGTTTTTGAACAGGTTACCTCCGGCGATACGGTTTCCGTCGGAGAAAATGACTCTACCAAGGTTAAATACGCGCTAAATATCAGCGATGATAAACGTCTGGTTTATACCTATACCCTTTTCGGAGATTCCCATCAGATTAAGTTGGATGTTGAATTTGAAGGACTTGAACGAGATATCATTGGCGGTACTTTTGATTTCGGATGGAAGTCACCGCTCAACTTCACCGAAAAAAATCCGGCGACTACTGAGGCTACCTATGCATCGGCCTATGTATACACCGGCGGAGAAATGGAGCAGCTTAAACTAAGTGAAGCCGGCCGCAATACTCAGGATTACAACGGAACCATTGACTGGGTGGCAACGCGAACCAAGTTTTTTGCTCAGATAATGCAAACGGATAACCCCACCCAAAGTGCTCTTCTTGTTGGTGAGCAAAGCGGCGAAACCGACCTTTCGACAACAGAACATCGCTATCAATCATATATAACAACTGATATATCCCAGCAGGATAATGCCTCTTTCCATATGTTCGTAGGTCCGTTAGACTATTACGCCTTGCAGGATTATGATGGTAGCACATACGGTATGGTTGATACCGGATATAGCTGGCTTAGCTGGCTCTCGGACCCAATTGTAGAATATCTCGTTATTCCATACTTCGGCTTTGTTGATGACTATATGGGCTACGGATTTGCTATTATCCTGTTTGCGATATTGATTAAGATGGTGCTATATCCGCTGACTAAGAAAAGTTACCGCAGTATGGCGGCTATGAAAGAGCTACAGCCAAAGATGCAGGAGATCAAGGAGAAATATGAGGATGATCCTGAGAAGCAGCAGAAGGCTACCATGAAACTCTATAAGGAAGAGGGCGTAAATCCGCTGGGCGGTTGTTTACCCAACCTGTTGCAGCTACCTATTCTGATTACCCTCTGGCGCTTCTTTCAAAATTCTATCTTGATCCGTCAACAGGAATTCCTGTGGGCCAGTGATCTCTCGGCACCAGATTACATACTAAGCCTCCCCTTTAGTGTTCCCTTTTTGGGCGATCAGGTAGCTGGTTTTGTACTACTTATGACCGCTGCAATGTTCGCTCAAAGTAAACTCACCGGTGGCATGGGACCCGGCGGTGGTGGAGGCGGTGCCCCCGGCGGCGTCAACATGAAGGCCTTGCAATACGTCTTCCCGTTTATGCTGTTGTTTATCTTTAACAATTTTGCGGCCGGACTTAGTCTCTACTACTTAATTTATAATGTAGTATCCATTGGTCAGCAGTTGATTATCTACCGACAGATGGATAAGGAAAAGGAGGCGGCAGAAGCGTGATAAGAACCAAAAAACATTGATTTAGAAAGGCTCCGTATTCCGGGGCCTTTTTTATTTAGCCTGATTTATTCATAGAAGAATGAAAGATCATATTTTGTGAAGACAGCAGATCTATATTAATAGACCTTCCACCATAAAACATAGATTTCTCATTCCGCTTTCGCTACATTCGAAATGACAAGTTAGATAGATTACGTCTGGTCATGTCAACCGTAAGGGAGAGATCTATGTTTAAGTATCACATGAAACTTGGCAGTTCATAAATCATCCCTATATTTGGCCTTATGCCAAGTATTGCAAAACATATTTATCCCTCTATAGTTTGGCGTGACCGAGAGAAAAAACTATGGAATCCCATTCATAAAAAAGCCCTCAAGAACCTGCCCGAGGAGCGGGTACGTCTGCGGGTTATGGAAGCCTTGATTCAAAAAGGTTGGTCAAAACATCGCATATCAACCGAGGAAGCTATTGGTAAGTTAGGTGATACCTCCATGCGCACCGACCTGATCTGTTATTCCCAAGACTTTGATCCCAAATTGTTAGTCGAATGCAAGGCAGAGTATATATCCATATCTGCAAAAACAGCAGAACAGGTAGCCCGATACAATCAAAAAGTGGGTGCTCCCTATTTGTTGATGACCAACGGCATTTCGGATTTCTGGTACGCCATAGATAAAGAGTCGGGCAAAGTGAAAGAACTAAATGAACACCCGGATTTTTTGGATAGGGAACAACAGCATTTTGAGTACGACTTTGATGACTGGAAGCAGCATGGTTTTGCCGGCGAAAAAGCCTCCCCCGAACTTCGGAAATGGCTTACAGTAACATTGCCCAATCTATGGCTATCGAATAATGGTACAAAAGTTCAATTTTTAACATTCAGCAATAGTCCTTCTGATATCGACCTTAACCACTATTATCGAATCGTACAAACATCAGAGAACCGGCGCCTGGCTTTAACAACGCTTAACACGGCCTTTGGAGGCAATCGGCTGGTGATTATTCTCAATAAAGAAAATGAAAACAAAGCCGTACTGGAAATTAACCTGGATGTGCTTTTTGCCGAGAAAAAGGGAAATAGTTCGGTCTATTCCCGGAAGGGCATTAAAACTTTTGATCTTGGTAATTATATAGATCTGGAATCAAAAACTAAGGTTGATACTATAGTAAACGAGATTGATAAATTATTTATAAAGCATGTCGATTAACTCACGCTTTGATTAATTTGTTGGATACGATTTTTACTGTAACTTCCACATCTCATTTTCATCAAAAAATCTGTTTTATGCATCATTTACACCGCAAAAAATTGTTCTCACTGCTTGATGACGAGGAATCCGCCGTTGTTTATATGAAAGGCGCTGAATTGATGTATCGGTATGATACGGACTATGAATTCCCCTTCCGTCAGGAGTCGAATTTCTGGTATCTAACCGGTGTAAATGAGCCGGATTTTCATCTCATCCTTGATCTTAAAAATCAGGATTATCACCTGTTCGCACCCAATCGCGACGCCCAGTATGCCGTCTGGCACGGACGCGTAAAATCGAAGGATCAGCTTCAGGACGAATACCAGCCTGATTATCTTCATTACGAGGCCAAGCTGCCTCAGGTTCTTGAAGAATTAGCCCCCGAAAAAATTTACTGTATCGAAGAAGAGCAGGCCGAATTTATCGAACAATTTGAACGGGAACTCCCCATTGATCTGGATACGCTCGATAATGCCAGTACCCACTGCCGCGTATTTAAAACAGACTGGGAGCTCGACCAGATGCGGGAAGCAGCTCGCGTAAATAACATCGCTCATGAGGCTGTTCTGGAGGCATTGGAGCCAGGAAAATACGAGCACGAAATGAAAGCTGTGTTTGATTATCATCAGATTAAAAATGGTCTGATGCAGGATGCCTACAACGGCATTTTTGCGGCGGGAGAAAACAGCGCCATTCTCCATTATGTTGAAAACAACCGCGAGATAAAAGATGGCGACCTGTTTTTGATTGATGCCGGTTATGAATGTAACGGCTATGCCTCCGATTTTACGCGCACATATCCCGCCAACGGAGAGTTTACGGATTCGCAGGCCGAAATTTATGAAGCGGTGTTGGAAGCTCAAAAACAGGTTATTGACGCAGCAAAACCCGAAGCAAAAATGGAGGATCTGCATATTCTGGCCGCGCGCGTGATGATGCAGGGGCTTAAAGATGCAGGCATTGTAAAAGGTTCGATCGATGATCTTATGGAAGAGGATATTTTCGCGCTCTTCTTTCCACACGGACTTGGTCATTTCCTTGGATTGGATACCCATGACGTAGGCGGATATCCAAAAGGAGTAGAACGCATTGAACGGCCCGGCATTAAATACCTACGGATGCGACGAACATTGCAGCCGGGTATGGTTCTAACCATTGAACCAGGGCTTTATTTTGTTCCTGCCCTCTTAAAACCCGCCCTTGAAGATGATAAAGCCTCCAAGTTTCTGAATGCTTCGAAGCTAAATGATATGATGGATTTTGGCGGTGTTCGCATTGAGGATAATATCATCGTTACCGAAGATGGTTGCGAAAATATGACAACCGTTCCCAAAGAGCGGGATGAAATAGAAGAGGTTATGGCTGGTTAATTGACTTATATATATATATTAGATGAGGCTATATGTGATGAAGTCCACTTTTATAGTGGGCTTCATTTTATTGTGCTCATCATTCTAATGAATTAAGCCCATAGATATGTCTATCTACAAGAGAGATAAAAAGTTAAATAGCACACTTCTTGAACCAATAAATTTTACCCTGTTATTGTTCAGTGGAATTTGCATGCTCCTGTTAAGCTTGCCGGCTGATACTGCCGAAGCTCAAAACATAGGTTATACATCTGGCAGCAATACCTCTATTACATTAAAGATTAGCAGTATTTCGCCTGTGGCGGGAGTATCATATAGAATCGGTGATAACAGTGAGCTAAGATTCCTTGGCTTTGTAACCACCTATTCCAACCTATCACCCCATGATGATCAATTATTCTTAGATCTTAGCTATCTCTTATATACAAATTGGATTAACAATCAATCCTTTAACACTTATTGGGGCGTTGATTTGAATATGTTAGCCGAAGATCCCCTGATCGGGCCGCGGGGCTACTTCTTGGGACATCGTATCACCTGGAATCCAAATTTGCCATTTTTGCAGAAGCCGGGTTGAATGTTTTTATAGATGGAAATGGCAATACTACCGTTGGCTTGCACAATTCCGGCATTGGAATCAGGATTGGTTTATAGCTTAAGAAATAGATAAAATTCACTTTATAAGTGGACTTTATTTTATGTTCTACTCATTAAAACTGTCGGGCAAATCATTCTCGTAAAGCACTACATCGCCCTCTTGGGCAAAATTCTGCATGCTTCGGTTTGCTTCATATAAACTGCTCACAATGGTAACATTTTGCATATCAAAATCTGTTGAGGCGATCCCCTCTCTAATAGACTCAGTCTGATTTGGCCCAACGAGGATCACCAGATCTAAGTCGGCAATGCCAATTTGTTTGCCAAATTCCTTGTTTTTTTCCTCTTGAAGATCGCCCAGTTCTATCATCCCGGGCGTAATGATAATTTTGCGTCCGCCACTAAAGGCGGCCAGTGTTTCAACGGCATTTTTAGCCCCAACAGGATTGGAGTTAAAGGCGTCATCAATAACCGTTATGCCGTTCCGTGACTTCAATTCCAGGCGGTGCTCTACGGGCTCCATACGCGAAGCAGCCATGGCCATAGTAGTGAGGCGTAGATCTAATGATCGGGCAACGCCCACGGCCAACAGCATATTTTGTACGTTATGAAATCCCAGTAACTGCATGATAAACTGTTGTTCCTCCTGGCCATCAACAGTCACCAAGAAGGTCATTCCTTCGGGACCATACTGAATATTCTTAGCACGGATATCACCAGCTTCCAGTCCTGCAAAAGTAACCTCCAGATCATCCCGCAGATCGGCCATAGCCGTAACCCGTTCATCATCAGCGTTGAGGATGGCTTTTCCGTTTGGCTTGGTACGTTGTACCAACGTGGATTTCGTTTTGGCAATGGCATCTTGCGAGCCAAATGTTTCGAGATGAGCAACGCCAACATTGGTTACGACTGAAATATCCGGTTCGGCGATATCACAAAGCTCATCGATATTACCTTCGTAGCGGGCTCCCATCTCAAGCACAAGAATCTGGTGACGAGCTTCCAGGTCGTTATTGATGACCTTGCAAATACCCATTGGCGTATTATAACTGCCCGGTGTGGAACAAACGGAGTAGCGTTCGCTCAAAAGGTCGCGAATCATAAACTTGGTGCTTGTTTTGCCATAACTGCCGGTAATAGCAATAACTGTGAGGTCGGGCATCTGGGAAAGTTTCTGCTTAGCCAGCTTGATAAAATGGCGGTGCACATACGCCTCGATAGGTTTTGTAATTATTGCCCCTGCGAAAATAAAGAAGGGCAGAAGAGCGTTTCCGAGTACCCATCCAAAAGCCAACAGGTACATATCGGCAGCATATAAGGCCGAACTTTTAATCGTCATCTCGGTAAAGGGAATATATCCCGCATAGGAGATATAAGTAGTAGCAACCGGCAATAAAAGAGATAAAATGGCAACAGGTATTGTGAGTCTAATCATCCGAGGTGTAAACACGAGCGGCTTTTTGGATTCTTCTCCACCATAATAATTGAAAGGCCCAAACCATGAAATCCCAAAAACAGCCAGAATGATTATGGCCGCGCTCCCGGTAACTGCATTGGAGAGGAAAATCAGTAACACAAAAATGATAACATTATATAACACGTGCTCAACCGTTATGACGCGCTGATTCCAGTGATCAACAAGCCAGTGCCAAAACTCGTTGAGTTTATAGCCGTTCTGTTGAAAGATGTGCAGAAAATAACGTCCTCTGAGCAAGGTGTGACGTGCCATGACCAGCACAAAAACCAAGATCAGGATATCAATAAAATTTAAATACCAGTTCAATATACAGCAGTTAGATTAAAGAAATAGCAAATGATGAATGGTCGCTAAAGTTTGGAACATCCGTTATATTAACGCGCTTAACAAAATAGATAATCTTTCATCTAAAATTCGTTCAAATATATGAAATTAATAATCCCAATGGCAGGTCGAGGCACAAGAGTTCGACCCCATTCACATACCGTTCCCAAACCACTGCTGCCCGTCGCCGGAAAAATGATTGTGGAACGGATTGTAGAGACGTTTGCGCGCACACTCGATCGTAACATAGATGAAATCGTATTTATTCTTGGTCCCGATTTTGGTCAGGAGATTAAAGATGCCCTAAAAGCCATGAACGATCGTCAGAACGCTGAGGCTACGTTCCGAGTGCAGGAGAAAGCTGAGGGAACAGCACATGCTGTATATTGCGCAGAAGAGGATCTGGATGGCGAATGCATTATTGTTTTTGCTGATACCATTTTTGATATGGAAGGTTCTGTGTCCATCGAAGATGCCGACAGCGTTGTCTGGCTAAAAGAAGTGGAAGATCCCTCTCGTTTTGGCGTAGCCGTAGAAAAGGATGGCAAGATTACTGATTTCGTAGAAAAACCAGATGAACCGATATCTAATCTGGCCATCATCGGCGTATATTACTTCAAGGATGGCGCCGAGCTTAAAAAGGAAATTGAATACCTGCTGGATAACGATATTCGCGGTAAAGGAAACGAGTTCCAGCTTACCGATGCGTTAGACCGCCTGCTGAAGGACGATAAAGTGTTTAAGAAGGCAACAGTTGATCAATGGCTGGATTGCGGTACGCTGCCAGCCTGGAGAGAAACTTCCGGCATTATTACTGAGAAAGAATATGAAGAGGTAGACGAAGATCGTTTTCCCGATACTAAGATTATTCCTCCCGTTTATATTGGGAATGACGTGGAGCTTGAAAACTGCATTATAGGGCCCAAAGCCAGTATTGCCGAGGGATCAAAGCTCAAAAAGTGTACGGTCAAAAACAGCCTGATTCAGGAACATGCACAGCTCGAAGATTGCAAGATCGAAGATTCAACCATCGGTCGACACGTAGAGCTCAAAGATGTTGATCAGGAAGTGCATTTGGGAGATCATACAAAGATTGGAATCGAAGTATAAGAGTAGTGAGATCTGAGTACTGAGATTATAGCCCCGGGATTAATCCCGGGGCTATTTTTCTTAGCTTTAATCTCTCAAGCCCGTATTGGGAATGGGTTTTCCCAATACTCATATCTCAATATTCAATACTACCATTAAATAAAGTCTTCTAGAGGTCGATTCTGATCAGCATCTTTTAAAGTATCGTGTACCTCTTCGTGGCTCCCCTCGGGCTCCAGATGGATCGTAACAATAACATCTCCTTTGACGGCATTAATAAGTCGTTTTTCGAGTAGCGTTGCCTCATCATGAGCCTGCTCCAAGTTTACATCTTCCTCAAAAATAGCGTGGAATTCAATCCACGTTGTGCTGCCGGTGGTACGGTGACGTAAATTATGGACGTTGACCATAGAGCCCGGCAGTTCTTTGGATATTTCTTCGCGGATGGCTTTATCTACTTCCGGATCACGGGAGTCCATCAGTCCGTCTACTGAATATTTGAGCAGCTTGAATCCCTCGTACATGATATAAAAGGCCAATAAAATGGCGACCGCCGAATCCAGTATAAGGAAATCCGTAAACTTAATAATAAGCAGTGTGGCAACGGCCCCGGCGCTGGTCCATACATCGGTAAGGGTATGCTTGGCATTGCTTACCACAATCATATTTTCTTCGCGCCGCCCAACTTTCAACAGGTAGCTACCTAAGGCAAGATTCACAATGCCCGCTCCACCGATCAGGTAAACACCGGTCATCAGCTCACGCAAATTATATCCGTACAGGTAATTTTCGACAGATTGATAAATAATAGTAATACCTGCAAGCGTGATAACGGCCCCTTCGATTCCCACAGATAAAAACTCGACGCGCTCGTGTCCGTAAAGGTGTTTTTCATCTGCAGGTTTGGTACTCAGCAGCAATCCGTAATACACAAAGGCAACTGCAAGAACATGGATCACAGATTCTGCGGCATCAGACAAGGCTGTATTGGAACCAGTAATGCCAAAGCCCGTGACTTTGAGCGAAAGAGACAATACCGATACCAGCAGGCTAATACGCAGAGCTGTTTTAGCAGAAGATGTTTTCAATGATTTTTCCGATAAATGTTGGTTATAACAGGGTTAAAAGATTACGCAAAGAATACCTGAAAGCAAGTGTATTTGTTCTTATTTTTACGCTCGTTTTATGACAAGTAATTAATGAAAGACAGCGAAGTGGAAGATATCCCTCCCAAGCATCAGAAAGTATTTAAGGAAATATCAGCAGCCGGGAAAACGGTTGATCAGGAGGTGTATGTCGTTGGCGGATATGTGCGCGATTTCTACCTCAACCGTACCAAAGATGCTGATAAATTAGATATCGATTTTGTGACAGTAGGATCAGGTATTGATCTGGCTAAAGAAATTGCCGATCGCCTGGATGCTGATAACCTTTCGGTGTATAAGCAGTTTGGCACCGCGCACATCAGGCACGACAATATGGATCTTGAATTTGTAGGGGCACGCAAAGAAAGTTATCGAAGTGATTCCCGCAAACCTATCGTAGAAGATGGAACGCTGGAGGATGACCAACTGCGGCGTGACTTTACGATTAATGCGCTTTCATGGTCACTGAACGAAGAAAATTATGGTCAGCTCGTGGATCCGTTTGGCGGGATACAAGACCTTAAAAAGCAGCTCGTTCGCACCCCGGTAGATCCACTCAAAACCTTTGAGGATGATCCCCTCCGGATGATGCGCGCCATCCGTTTTGCTACCCAGCTTAACTTTGATATCGAGGAACAAACCTATCGCGGTATTGAAGAAATGGCCGAACGTATCGAGATTATCTCCAAAGAGCGTATCATCGAGGAGTTAAACAAAATTGTGCTGGCCGACAAACCTTCTATTGGATTTAATTATTTGTTTAAAACGGGTTTGCTTGAAAATTTCTTCCCGGAGATGGTAGAGCTCCACGGCGTTGAGGAGGTGCGGGGCGTTCGTCATAAAGACAACTTCTGGCATACACTCAAAGTACTTGATAATGTGGCTGAAATGAGTGATAACTTGTGGCTTCGCTGGGCCGCAATTATGCACGATATTGCCAAGCCGGCTACCCAGAAATTTGTAGAAGGTACGGGGTGGACATTTCACGGTCACGATGCCCTGGGTGCCAAATGGGTAAAGCCCATTTTTCGGCGATTGGGGCTACCACTCGATGAACGGTTGCGGTATGTCCGTAAGTTGGTTCGCCTGCACTTGCGTCCCATTGCGCTTGTTTCTGATGATGTAACCGATAGTGCAGTGCGTCGCCTGATCTATGAAGCCGGCGATGATATTGATGATCTGATGATGCTATGTCGTGCGGATATTACCAGTAAAAATGATTACAAGGTAAAGCAGTACAACCGTAATTTTGATTATGTGGAGAACAAAATAGAAGAGGTTGAAAAGAAAGATCGTATTCGCAATTGGACAAATCCAATCAGCGGAGATGAGATTATGGAGGCCTTAGATCTTGAGCCAGGCCCAGTTATCGGAGACATCAAAGATGCGATCAAAGAAGCTATTTTAGATGGCGAAATTCCCAACGAGCACGATGCCGCTCATAATTATATGATTGAAATCAAAGATCAATTTTTAGAAAAGAATTAAAATAATATTTCATGGCCAACGACGTCTGGATTGCCGATTCATATGCAAAAATTAATTTAGGATTACACGTTTTGGAACGACTGCCCACCGGTTACCACGCCATAGAGACCGGGATGTGTTTTTTGGAATGGCGTGACCATTTTGAGGTGAAGCAGGCTCCTGAAATGAGGCTGGAGATGGACGATGAGAATATCCCTACTGATGACAGTAATCTCATCAACAAAGCTGTTGAAACGCTTGATCGATACATCGGGCTGCAGCATAATTATTTGATTCGCGTTGATAAACGAATTCCCGCAGGGGCCGGACTTGGCGGCGGGAGCAGTAACGCAGCCTTAACACTTCGAATGCTGAATAAAATTGAAGAGCTGGGGCTTACCAATGATGAACTTATTGACTTAAGCCGCGATCTGGGAGCCGATGTGCCCTTCTTTATCAAAGGGAAAACCGGCATTGCAAAAGGTATTGGCCATAAAATTGAACAGCTGGATCTGCAACCTAATTTCTGGATTGTTACCTGCTTTCCCAATGAGCAGAGCAGTACGGCCGAAGCATATCAAAACTGTGTGCCTGATCCCGATCCGGAATTCGACCTAAAGAAGATACTTACCGAAGAAGATATTGACGAGTGGCAATTTATCCTCAATAACGATCTGGAGAAATCAGTCTTCCCGCGTATTAATGTATCCGGGAATATGAAAGATCAGATGTACGAATTTGGGGCTACCTATGCTTCGATGACCGGAAGTGGATCAGCGGTGTATGGTATTTTTGAACAAGATTTTGTGGCTACCAATGCTTATAAGGGATTATTAGAGCTGGACTTCCCAACGAATTTAACACGTCCCGGCTTTGAACCAGATTATGGTATTTACAGAAAAGCATGAAATAAATTCTAAATATTAAGAGGTGCACGATAAAATGCCCTGCATTTCAACAGTGTCGGGCTTCCAAGTATTATGCCCAACAAGAAAAAGGAAGTCTTTTTTATCATCTTTTCACTTTGGTTGCTGGTCTTTGCCGCCAGCAGCCAAATTATGATTATAGCACCTATCCTTCCGCGCATTAGTGAGCAACTGGCCGTATCTGAAGCACTACTGGGAACTCTTGTTACCGCTTATGCTGTGATGGTTGGTATCTGTGCTCTTATTACCGGGCCTATTTCCGACAAAATTGGTCGTCGGCGTATTTTAATTTTAGGCACGGGACTAATGACCGTTGCGCTGTTTTTGCACGGACTGGTTTTTAACTTCGTGAGTTTTCTTTTAGTTCGAGGATTAGCCGGGGCTGCCGGTGGGATTCTAAGTGGAGCCTCGGTTTCGTATGTGGGGGATTATTTTCCGTACGAACGTCGCGGATGGGCCAATGGTTGGATTATGAGCGGCATCGCCATAGGACAAATTCTGGGCATTCCTATCGGGACAATTTTAGCAGAATACTTTGGATTTCGAGCACCATTCCTAGCTTTTGCTGTGCTTATGTTATTTGCTTTGCTTCTGATATGGATTACCGTTCCACAACCCAACGTACATCTTCAGAAAGCAAAAATTACCGTACTGGGATCCATCCGAAAATATTTGTTAATGCTTAGAAAGCCAGAAATATTGGGCTCAGCGGTGAGCTATTTTTTGATGTTTCTAAGCCTGTCAGTATATGTAATTTATTTGCCTACGTGGCTGGAAACGACCTTTAATGTATCAGGAAATGAAATTGCTACACTCTTTTTAGTGGGTGGCGTCGCCAATGTTATTACGGGTCCACAAGCCGGTAAATTATCCGACTTATGGGGACGTAAAAGCATCATCATATTCTCCTGCATCGGATTGGCTATAGTGATGGCTCTCACAACGCAGCTCGTACAATCATTTTGGGTGGCATATATCCTCTTTTTCCTGATTATGGTTCTGGTGGCTATGCGCATCAGCCCATTTCAGGCATTAACTACCGAGTTGGTATCGGCACGGAAACGAGGAACACTCATGAGTCTGCTTGTAGCTATCGGGCAAGTAGGATATGGAATAGGCGGCACCATAGCGGGACCTGCTTATGTTTCTCAAGGATATATTAGCAATACCATTATCGGGGCAGCGATGATTTTTGGGATGGCTTTCATTGTTTGGAAGTATCTGCCCGAACCTAAACTAACGCATTCCAATTAATTCTTTCTTCTTCATTTTCTACTTTTAATTCTTGTATTTTCCTCATTACTTGTTTCGTCACTAATTCAGCAACCTAACAGCTTCTATAGATGTCAACTGATACAACGCTCAATCCCCGCACCGGAATGGATGTCGATTCCTTTCGGGAAGATATAAAGCAGCACCTTCATTATACCTTAGCCAAAGATAAATACTCTTCCACCGACTGGGATCAATATCGCAGCGTAGTGTTGGCCGTGATGGATCGGCTGCATGATCGTTGGATTAATACCCAGCAATACTATTATCAGAACGAATCAAAGCGGGTATATTACCTGTCGATGGAGTATCTGATTGGCCGATTAATGGATAATATGCTCATTAATCTGGGTATGCAGGATGTGGCCGCCGAAGCAATTGAAGAAGTTGGTTTTGATTACGACAAAGTGCGCGAAGCCGAGTTAGATGCCGGATTGGGTAACGGTGGTCTCGGTCGGCTTGCTGCCTGTTTTTTAGATTCCATGGCTACGCTTGGCGTACCGGCACTGGGATACGGCATCCGGTATGACTACGGTATTTTTGATCAGGATATCGAAGATGGCTGGCAGGTCGAAAAGCCCGATATGTGGCTGCAATACGGCTATCCGTGGAGCGTCGTGCGTCCCAAGAAAAAATACAGGGTGCAGTTCTATGGAGAAACTACCGCCAGTGAAGACAGCAGTGGCCGCCTGCATTACGAATGGGTAAATTCTCATAATGTAACAGCGCTGGCTTACGATACACCTATTCCCGGCTTCCAGAATGATGTCGTCAACAACCTACGCCTCTGGAAAGCAACGTCTGATGAAGGCTTTGATCTTAAAAGCTTTAATCAGGGAGATTATATTGAGGCAGTACGCAGTAACCTGCTTGAAGAAAATATTTCGCGCGTACTCTATCCCAATGACAAAGTGTTTAAAGGACAGGAGTTGCGGCTAAAACAGGAGTACTTCTTGGTTTCTGCATCTTTACAGGACGCCATGAATCGCTTTAAAAAACAGTTCGATGACCTGCGCAAGATTCCGGATCAGATGGCTATTCAATGCAACGATACCCATCCAAACTTAGCAGTGCCCGAACTCATGCGTATGCTAATGGATTTGGAAGGATTAGAGTGGGAGCCGGCCTGGGATATCGTCTCGCAGACCATCAACTATACTAATCATACGTTGATGCCCGAAGCGCTCGAAAAGTGGCCGCTTTCACTGATGTCAAATCTACTACCACGACACGTACAGATTATCCGAGAGATCGACCGACGGTTTTTGGATTCCATTGAGGTATCCGGCGATGATCGCGATAAAAAGAATCGAATGCGCGTAATCAGCAATGAGATGGATGCCCGCGTACGTATGGGAAATCTGGGTATCATCGGCGCAAAAAAAATAAATGGGGTATCAGAGTTGCATAGTGATTTGATGAAAAAAACCATTTTCAAAGATTTTGCAGATCACTACCCGGAAAAATTTACAAATGTGACGAACGGCATAACACCCCGTCGCTGGCTCCGGCAATGTAATCGCGAACTGTCCGACTTAATTTCTAGACAGATCGGTGATAAATGGGTTACCCATTTGGATCAACTACAAAAGATAGAACAGTTTGCTGAGGACGAGGAATTCCAAGAGGCATTTAAGGAAATTAAGCTGAGCAACAAGCAGAAACTGGCTGAATATATCAAAGATACCATGGGTGTGACCGTTAATCCGGAATCCATTTTTGATATTCAGATCAAACGCATACACGAGTACAAACGTCAGCTGATGGCTTTGATGCATGCCATTACGCTGTACAACCGCATTAAAGATGATCCCAATGCAGACATCGAGCCACGTACACTGCTCTTTGCGGGAAAAGCTGCGCCGGGCTATACCATGGCTAAATTGCACATCAAGTTAATTAATAGCGTAGCTGAAGTGATTAACAATGACCCAGAGGTAGCACCCAAATTGAAGGTCTTGTTCTTGCCAGACTATAGCGTAACACTGGCAGAAAAAATGATTCCGGCCGCAAACCTATCAGAGCAGATTTCCACAGCGGGTATGGAGGCGTCCGGAACCGGAAACATGAAATTTGCGCTGAATGGGGCCTTGACCATCGGCACGCTGGACGGTGCCAATATTGAGATCCGCGAGCAGGTGGGGAAAGAGAATATCTTTATCTTTGGGCATACCGTAGATGAAATTGAAGAAGTCCGAGCTCAGGGATATAATCCACAGGAAATTTATGAGTCGGATGAGGAGCTTAAACAAGTGATTGACCAGATCCACGAAGGATATTTCAGTCCCGACAATCCCGATCTGTTTCATCCCATAACGAATGCATTACTAAATCAGGGCGACTATTTTATGGTGCTTGCTGATTTCCGTAAGTATGTAGAAAAACAGGAAGAGGTCGAAGCCAATTACCGCGATGAGTTTGACTGGAATCGTAAGGCAATTATCAACGTAGCTAATATGGGGCACTTTTCATCTGATCGCTCTATTAAAGATTACTGCGAACGCATCTGGGATGTAGAAGTCAATCAATAATTAAAAACCATCTTACCTTAACTTTTTTGAGTGCCGTGGAATTTAGCCTTCCATGGCACTTGGTATATTTTAAACTTGAAAAGCAATAACTTTTGGGTATATTTATTTGTATGCTCAACTAAATTTAGGGTTATGGCTGATAAACTGACAGAAAACAACATCTTTTTTCTTACCTCCGCATTTGCACGCAAGCTAGGGAACCAAGCTGATGAACTTTTTGAAAGCATCGGTTTATCCTCATCACATGCCTTACTATTACACCTAATCAATAAAAATCCCGAAATTCAGCCGGGCCAACTGGCGGAAATGCTTCATCTAAAACCATCCACCATAACCCGATTGGTTCAAAAACTGGAGCGTCGCGGAATGGTTGAAAAACAATCCAAAGGTCGTGCTACAAAAATTGTATGTACAAATGATGGACAAAATACTGCTGGAAATATACGAACGAAGTGGGATAAGCTAATCCAACAAAAAAGAGAAGAGTTGGGTGAACGCTATGTCGAAGTGTTATCAGAGATGATTTCAAATGCTCTGGACACAATGGAAGAATAAAAAACCAATCCTACCCCAATAAAAGGGCGAAATTTATCTTAGCTTTTCTAACTCCGCCAAATTTTTATTATAAATAGAAATTTTTATCCTGCTTCACTCCATATTATAGATAGCTATAGTGATCAATTTCGAGGCTACTGCAACTCCCTTCTTGTAACAAAAGCATATTACTCTCCTCTTATTGATACCCGTAAGATATATGGGAACAATTTTTCCCAGTATCTCTAAAAAGCAAAGAATCTCTAACTTCCGATAAAATTAGGGGTATTATGGTTAATGATTCGGGATTTACTAAATTTTTATTGTATCTGTTGCTCTTTCCCGCACTATTTCAAGGTGCACTTATTGAGTTCACTTGGGCCGCCAGCGATCCGGTTATCTTAATGGCCGCCAAACGGTTATTCCTACTACTTCCGGCCTTTGCCTTTATTTTGGGATGCTGGATTACTGTTCCGGCATTATTGACCGCAATATTTCGGCATAACAGAAAAAGTTATGTCATCACCCTTTTCATCACTTGGTGGGACTTAGGAAAAGCTATCGTTTCATTTTGGGGTGGAATTATCCGCTTTTTCTTTTATTTGGTTGTTGCACTGCTGGGATTGTTGAAAACGCTTGTGTTGGGAATTTGGTCGTTAATCCAATCCATTATACTAATGCCTTTTCAAGTGCTGGGCAAAGCCACGCAAAAGGTAGTGGGATCAAAAGTACCCTGGATTGCTGTATTTCTAACACTGTTCTGGGTATTGGTTGAAACCATCATCTTTACCTACGTAACCACACCGCTCGTACTTGATACCATGTCGAACATTACGGGTGAGCAGTTATCAGTAACAATGGTACGCATTCCGCTTTTTACTTTTCTGTTTTTTATCGTACTGGGTAGTTATGCCGTACTTTCCACCTTTGTAGATTCCGTAAAAGAAAAAGATATCTCCCAGATTCTTGGTATTGGTGCCATTGAAATTATTGTCCTATTCGTAGAAGTCGTATTCCTGTATCGCGAATTTGTAGATGCCCTGGTGCCTTGGTTCTCCATTTACGCCGAAAACTTTCAAATTAGTATGCTGGGTATACTTGCTGTATCAGCATTTATGTGGTTTGGGATTCGAAGCCTATCATGGTTTCTGTTTGCCGCGTACGGCACACCTACGATTATGTCAATCATCCAAGGCGAAGGTATTGAAATCAAAGCGTCTACTAAGAAAAAATCTAAGAAAGATAAGGGTTCGTGGGATTTCTCCAGAGGATTTATGCAACAATTGAAAGATGATGCCGACTGGGTACAGGAGAAGGGAGAAGAACTTCTAGCTGCCTTCATGCTGCCACCCCTTCAAATTATTGCAGCGGGAATCAACTTTCTGACCCTTTTAGTTAGCGGCACACACCTTTTTGAACTGCCCTTTAAGAAGCTTGATGACATCAAACCAAGTAATGTACTTATCGAAACCATCTCTAAAAAAAGCGAAGAACTGAAAACATCCGCTTCTTCAAATTAATTTTGATTATGAATACATATTTCAAAAATAAGAAGAGCTTATTTTTCGCTTTCATAATCTTAGCAGTGACCTTTTCGGGTTGCAGCATTGAAGGTGAACCGAATCCTCGATTATCACTATTTATTGGCGTAGATGTAAGTGGCTCCTACGTAAATAGCGGACACTACGATGAATCAATCAGCTTTATGGCCAACTATATTTATGCTCACTTAAACGGACTGGGAGAGCTCGAAAAGCCAAATGAACTTTTTGTGAGCTCTATTGGCGGTGCAGAACCCGGCCAACCCAAATCGTTTTACCCCATACACGTATTTGAAAATAAATCGGTGGATGAAATCGAAGCTAAACTTCGGGAATACTTCCCAAAAAAGAAGCAAAATGATCTTACCGATTTCAATGCGTTCTTTGAACAGATTGCCGAAACTATTCGCTCCAAAAACCTAATATTACGACCTGTTTCGATTGTTATGCTTAGTGATGGGGTTCCTGATCTACAAAAAAATGGCGAAACCGATTATCGCAGCATTAAACTGAGTCCACTGGAAAAACTTTCTCGCAATATTACCGTTCGCCTGCTTTACACCGATCCTGTTACAGGTAAAAAGTGGCGCACCGAAATACCAAGGCGAAGAGTAAAGATATGGACACAAAGTTCAGAGGTAATGACCACTTGGAACGACTCCACTATATTTTTCCAGGATTCTACGTTGGCCAAACAAGATCGCTGGCTGAAGTGGACTAAAGATAACGTTGATTTTGGAGTACGAGCTCGACGAGTAGATTAACTTATTCTCCTCAATTAAAAGGCAGATAAACTTACCCCTAAAAAAGATTGGCCTGTTCGCTGTCTTCCTTTGGCGCACGTTCAATCTTGGGATTGGTAATTTCACCCTGCTCAACTTTAAGCATATCGGATTTGAACTTTTTACCGTAAATTTGCTTGGCTATACCTTGCAGCGCCTTTTCCCCACGGGGAGTAATAAGCAGCCGATCATGGTCATCCAACGATAAGAAACCAAACTCTTTCAAATCATTAACAATCATATAGGCAAGCTTGCTTACAGCCCCACAATTTTGCTCCACATAATTCCGGCGTGGCGCTTCTTCATCCGCAGCATAAACAAGCCCGAGAACATTCATTTCAACCTCGGTAAGTGGAAAGCCTTCCGATCCGCGACTCAACGTATCATCCCAAGCCTGTTGGCTGTAATACCGGCCAAACCACCATTTCCCTTCCTTGATAAGCTTATTGGTTACCGTGCAGGCAAAGTATTCTCCGGGTTTAGCTTTCTTGGGAATGCCCCGGTCGCGATACATCGAAACTAACGTTGCCAAATCCAGTTCGTGAAGATTTGGCGGATAGCTAAAATATGTATCTGATTGTTTTTCCATGACGCCTCAAGTTAGAAAACTGGAACCTTATTGTCATGTTAAATTTACGCGAATTTCTAATTCGTGTATCCTGAACTCGTTTCAGGATCTCTTTGTAAAAGATGCTGAAATATATTCAGCATGACACGAAACTCGATAAATAGTTTAAATAGTTAAATAATGTGAGATGGCAGACGCCTCGCGTTTCAAATTTGCCATCTTACGACCGTCGTCTGCTACCTTACTTTCCTTTCTCAGTAATAAGCTGCACCGCAATATCCATATTTACGTCTTCCGGATCAAAATCATCAGGCAGGCTGATATTGGTTTTACCATACTTGATATAGGGTCCGTATCGGCCGGTCATTACCCGTACTTTTTTTCCGTTATCGGGATGATCCCCCAGCTCTTTGATAACATTGCTTTTGCGCGATTTCTTATTCTTTTTCTGCTCTAAAAGCTCAAGAGCGCGATCCAGTTCAACATCCAGCACGTAATCACTTTTGCGAAGTGAAGCAAAGGTTCCGTCATGCACCACAAAAGGACCATAACGACCTACACCGGCTCGAACAACCTCACCGGTTTCCGGATGTTCACCAAGCGGACGGGGCAGCTCTAACAAGCGCAGCGCCAGATCCACATCTACCTCTTCAGGCTTCATGTCTTTGAGTAGCGAAGCGCGCTCCGGTTTCTTATTGTCTTCCGTACGTTCCCCAACTTGCACATAGGGACCGTATCGCCCATTCAGTACAAAAATTGGCTCTCCGGTATCGGGATGATTACCGATAGACTTCGGTCCCTCTTCTTCAGCCTTAATTAACTCTTCCAGCTTTTCTCCGGTAATATCGCTTGGCTTCCAACTTTCCGGAATCGAGGTCGTCAACTCTTCACCTTTCACCTGCTTTTTGATATAAGGACCATAGCGTCCTACAAAAATCTGAATATCATCAAGATCCTGAATGGGCAGATCCAGCTGACGTGCTTCTTTGGGATCAATTTTATCTTCCTGTTCCTTCACTTTAGCCTTCAGTCCCTTTTCACCATTATAGTACGTTTGTAGATACTCTTTGGTATCTAACTTGCCCCTGGCAATTTCATCCAGCTTCGTTTCCATCTCTGATGTGAAATCACTGTCTACTACATCATGCAGATTTTCTTCAAGTAATTCCGTTACTGCAAATGCCGTAAACGTAGGCACCAGCGTTTTCCCATCGGCCTCACAATACCCCCGGTTCTGGATGGTACTGATAATAGATGCATACGTACTTGGACGTCCAACGCCTCGCTTTTCAAGCTCTTTAACAAGTGTTGCTTCCGTAAATCGCGCCGGCGGTTTAGTCTCGTGGGATATGGGCTCAATACCTTCTTCCACCACTTCTTCCCCTTTACTCAGTTCGGGCAAGAACTTCTCCTGATTTTCGAGCGCTGCATCGGGATCGTCACTGCCTTCCACATATGCTCTAAAGAAACCGGGAAAGACAATCGTTTTCCCACTGCTTTTAAACTCAGCAACTTTGCCGTTAGCTTCCGCTTTGATCGTCACATTGGTAAATTCGAGCTCTGCTTGCGCCATCTGTGTTGCTATGGTTCGCTTCCAGATCAAATCATACAATCTGAACTGATCACCGCTTAGTCCTGCTTCTTCCGGCTTCCTAAAATAACTGCCGGCCGGACGAATAGCTTCGTGTGCTTCTTGCGCATTAGATCCACCACCGTAATTTCTAGGCCGGTCAAACAAATACTCTTCGCCGTATTCCTTCTTCACCGCATTACGCGCGGCATTAATTGCTTGCCCCGACAAACGAGCAGAGTCGGTACGCATGTAAGTAATATATCCATTTTCGTAAAGCTTCTGTGCCACACCCATAGTGCGCTTGGCCGAAAAGTTCAGCTTCCGGTTGGCTTCCTGCTGTAGTGTAGAGGTAATAAAAGCAGCCGAAGGATTCCGTTTCTGGCGATTTTTCTTGACTTCAGAAACTTCCCACTTTGACTTATCCAGATCGTCACGCAATTCACCGGCAGTCTTGTCATCCAGCAAGACAACCTTCTTGGGCTTTTTGAGCTTCCCGGTATTTTCATCAAAGTCCTTACCCGAAGCCAGTCGCTTGCCATCCAGATGGGTAAGATCAGCTTCAAATATATTGCTGTCGTCCTGCTTGTGAAGCTGTGCTTTCAAATCCCAATAGCGTGCTGAACGAAATTTCATGCGTTCTCGCTCACGCTCGACCAAAAATCGGACAGCCACCGACTGCACTCGTCCCGCTGAAAGACCGGGTGCAATCTTCTTCCAGAGCAGTGGGGAAATCGTATATCCCGCCAGCCGGTCAATAATTCTGCGAGCCTCCTGAGCATTTACGAGATCCATATCGATATCACGGAAATGATTAAGGGCTTCCTTAATTGCCTCCTCGGTAATCTCGCGGAATACCATACGCTTAACCGGCACATCAGGATTCAAGAGCTCGGTGAGATGCCAAGAGATGGCCTCACCTTCCCGATCTTCATCCGTTGCCAGAATAAGTTCATCCGAATTTTTAAGCTCTTTCTTCAGGCGATTGATGACCTTCTTTTTGCCGCGTGGAACAACATATAATGGCTCAAATCCTTCATCAGTATTTACACCCAGGCTGGCCCATTCTTCGCCCTTAAACTTTTTTGGCACTTCCTTGGCGTTAGCGGGAAGATCACGGATATGTCCCATCGACGAATCAATAGTATAATCCTTGGGCAGATACTTCTTGAGTGTTTTAATTTTTGTGGGTGACTCTACAATTACAAGAGACTTCATATACCTCGGTTTCTACAAATTCTTGATCACTTCCTTCAACTCGGAAGCATGATCTTTAGTATTTACTTTTTCAATAAGGGCTTTAACGGTGCCATCGGTGTCGATCACATAAGCAGAACGTGTTGGCGCCTTGAATTTATTGCCAAACATATTTTTTTCTACGATTGAATCGGTTGCTTCAGCAAATTTATATTCAGGATCAGATGCCAGAACATAGTTTATACCCAACTTTTCGGCATAATTTTTATGTGACCCGCAGCTGTCTTTGCTGATGGCTATAAGATTGTATCCCTGCTCGTCAAACCAATCGGCATGCTCAGCCAAGCTTTTATTCTGCTTGTCACAGCCCGATGTATTATTGCGCATATACACCGATACAATCGTCGGTCGATCTAACAATTCGGCAAATGATACGGTTTTTTCTTCACCATTCTCGACGATATCGAGCGTAAAATCAGTATTAATTTCTGTTCCTGTATCAATCATATCTGTTTCTGTAAAGATATTTTATGATTAGCGACGCATGTACTAACCGTAATTTTGGTCACTTTCGTTCTGTATCTAATGATTATTGCATCTTTTATAATAAAGTGATCAGCCCCATACTGCAATAAATCTTTTTGATGGCGGAAGGTATGGCTATTAATTGAAGATTAGATGAAGGGCGAGAAGCATAAAGTAAAGAGCAAGAATACAATTCTTTTAACTTCTCGCTTATTGCTCTTTCTTCAATAAAAATCGCGCTACGGCTGCCACCATAATACTATGATGAATGGTCCCATCAGCCACATAGTCCAGAAACTTATCCATCGGTAAAAGATGTACATTAATGCGTTCGTGCTCGTCTCCAGTTGGTTTTTCGGATGTTATCAGTTCACAATCTTCAGCTAGATACAAAAATGTATAATTGGTCATGATGGCAGGATTGGAACTCACTTTTCCCAAACTGCTCCATTCCACCGAATTATATCCGGTTTCTTCGACCAGCTCCCGCTTGATAGATTCTAACGGCTTTTCTCCCGGGTCAACCATGCCACCCGGAATTTCCAACGTTGGCTGCTCGATCCCATATCGATACTGTTCAACCAACACTACCTCCTCATTTTTTGTTATAGGGATTACATTAACCCATTCAGGAGCATCCAGCACATAAAATTCACCCTCATTTTTCTCATCATTTGCTTCCAATCGCATTTTTCGCTGCAAAAGATTAAAAATTGGTGTATGATATTCCTTATTTTCATGGACTACCGACCACGGTTCAATAGTAAATTGGAATGATTTTTCACTCATAAGATTAACAGGTTACGATTTATGTCTGATCGATTTGAATTTGAAACAGAAGAAGTAAATTCTCAAGAAGAACTCCACGAGCGCATGGTTGATGCCTGCGATGCGATGGAGAATATTTATGAAAACGGTGAATATCCCAAATTACTGGTCAAGCGATCGTGGTCCAAACACAATCCTATTATTACAGGAGAAATGGCCAAGCCCGAAGCTTTTCGATGGTATTTGCTGCGCGAGCTTAAAAAGCTGGGCGAAAAAGGAGCAGTTATCAAGATCATTCCCTCGCGTGAACGCTTGCCGCTTAATGATCCCGACCTGCTGGATAACACCGATGAAGATGACTGGGATATTACACAAAAAAAGCTATTCCTATTTAGTCCCGAACGGATAGAAATTTCACTTAATCGACTTGAGCATTATACCGGCACTGATCCCGAAGATTTTCAGCGCTATATTCTCTTTACAAACTACGACATGCACGTAGATGTTTTTCAAGAAATGTTTCCTGATTGCGTTACCCCAGCTCGGGAAGGCGTTCAAATGCCTGCCTATCATCATAAGCTCGATAACAATAAGGGGGTCACACTTATTAATATTGGCGTAGGACCCTCAAATGCTAAAACTATTACGGATCACGTAGCCGTTCTTCGACCCGATGCCATGATTATGGTAGGCCATTGTGGTGGACTGCGAAACCACCAGGATATTGGCGATTTCGTGCTTGCAACGGGATTTATGCGCAATGATGGTGTTTTGGATAATATCCTTCCGCTTAATATTCCCATTACGCCCAACTACTTGATGAATGTCTTTCTCAAAGAAGTGCTGGATAAATATAACCGCAATCACCGCATGGGCACTATCTTTACGACTGCGAACCGAAATTGGGAATTCATCAAGCGTCGAACAGTAGAACAAATTCATATGAGCCGCAGTATTGCCGTGGATATGGAATCAGCCACGGTAGCCACCAACGGCTATCGCTATCGTATTCCTAATGCCACCATGCTCTGTGTCAGCGATAAGCCCCTGCACGGCCAACCAAAGCTTAGCAGTGACGCCCAGGAGTTTTATGAAGACTCTAAGCAGCTTCACGTTGAGATGGCCGTGGAAGTCCTCAATATGTGCAAAGAAACCTATCCCGAGGGATTGCCCAATGCCAGCATACGTGCTATGAACGAACCGCTGATGGGTGGTCCCGACGACGACTAAGTAGAAAACAAAAGTTTGCCCTTAAACCCGATAGGATTTTTGTAATCCTATCGGGTTTTCTTTTTTATCCCAACCAGATATTATTTACCATAAAACAATAACTATTTATTGTTTATCAATAAAAATTGATTGCTTATCGGTAAAATTTCTTGTTATTTCTTAGTGAACATCAAGAAATAATTTAAAGATATGGCTTGGAATTGGTTCAAAAATGATGGGAGTATCGCCGGTTTTCTGTACTTTTTTGCTCTGCTTGCCTGGGGTATTTATTTCATTTCAATTTTAGGCGGGTCGCTATTATTTATAGCTGATATTTTTATTGGTGATCTACATTTCCTTGAATTACCTGCTCGAATTTATATCTACGACTTTGGAGAAATTATTACCAACAGTGATACAGCAAACATTTTTAACAGTTCCATTCTAGAAACGAATGCCAGCTTTGAGGATATCGAGCTCCAAAACAAGTGGAGCTACTATCTGGCTTCTATAATGACGATCGGTCTCGATGGGATTATTCTTTACGGACTTACCCTTCTCGGACGCATACTACGAAGCTTGCGACGCGAAGAGCCATGGAATAACCAAAACTCCAAAAACCTGAAGATCATCGGCTATTTAATGTTGCTTGCCGTTCCCTATAAGTATGGTATTGGATGGCTCTCGTATCTGATGATCAACCAGATCCAACTTCCGGAAAGTATCTCTCTTTTTTGGCCGCCAATTGCGTGGGAGCTTGGACTGGCCGGTTTGGCTGTGCTATTGGTAGCCTTCATTTTTGAAGAAGGTACGCGACTTTATGAAGAACAAAAACTAACGGTGTAACTCAATTATAATCTAATAGGGAATGCATGAATATCTTGGGAAAATGGTCGGTGACCTCTTTCATCAATTTTATGGTACAGCTGGCGTGGGCAGGTGTGGTAGTTATACTCTGCCTGCATATTCTTTTAATCGTTTTTCAGTTTTTTGGTTTATCAATCGTACTAATCGACCTGCCCATCCAAATTTCGCCGGAGGTGCTCCCTGAAAAGCTGTCTATGAAAACGAGAGATAGCCTGATCATATTTACCGACTCCATGCAGGCTTCCTACCATCCCGCACTTTTTGAAAACGGAAGCAGGTGGGCGATTGCCATTATCACACTGATACAGGCTACGGGACTTGGAATCATTGTGTATGGACTCTCACAGCTGAAAGCCATTCTGCGGAATCTGATGATTGAGAACCCCTTTGCATCGGATAACGAAAAAAGACTTCGTATTATCGCGATATTGGTGATGTTAATTACACCCTTCCTTTACGGCTATGAATGGCTCAGTTACTGGTTTTTTACATCGTATGTTGACGTCCCTCAAAACTTACAGACTATATCACCCACTTTTGATATCATTTACGTTGTTATCGGACTCGTTATTCTTGTGTTGGCAGAAATTTTTCGGCAGGCGACTCAAATCCATGAAGAACAAAAACTAACGGTATAGCATTATGACTGGATTCGGTAAAAAATCGACGGCATACATTTGCTACCTTATTGTCAACCTTTGGTGGTACCTATCGTGTATAGTTGGCTTTATGCTACCGGCTGTACTCACATATGGATATTTTCAAGATCCCCAGTCTGATTCCATCATGGGAATAAATGTGCCGCTCGCAGACTCAATGGTTGCGCTTAAAAACCCTGAGCAATACCAACACATCACCGTTGATTCGGTATCGGGACAGGTGGATTTTAGCTACCTCTTACAACATAGCTCCGTCTTGTACATTGCATGGGCGCTGTTTTTCTGCATAGTGCTGTTCCTCTTTATTTATGGGATTTATCAGCTTCGTAACCTGCTCAAGGCCTCCGTAAATAATGCCATATTCATCCAAGAAAATGTCAATCGCATAAAAATATTGGCTGGCATCATCGTGCTCGTGGATCCACTAAGATGGATACAGCACCACTTCATTTTTAAGACGATAAACAACATAACTCCACCCGAAACGGCCGACATCCGGATTGGACTACCTATGGTTGGCGACGAGTGGACCTTTATTATTATGGGACTATTGGTCTTTACACTAGCCGCCGTATTCGAAAAAGGCAACGAAATGTATCAAGAATTAAAACTCACAGTATAGCAATATGTACACTAAAACCTACCGAATTGTCATTCTTAGCCTACTGTCGATATTTATAGTCTGGATGGCTTACTTGGGATTTAATCAATACCAATCCGTTAACAAGGTGCTCGATGCCCAAACATTGACTAGCGAAAAACCAAAAATACAATCATTGAAAATCGGCAGTCTCAGCATCACTAAAACCACCATTCAGAATATAAATAAACCGGAGCACCCAGTATACGGTAATACCTATGTTTCGGTTACTAACCTGGATCAAAAAACACCGTCGGCACAAATTGATAATATGCTGCTCACCCTTTCCGAACGGCAACAACAACGTACCATCTATGGACTTCGGGGATTCCCCTCATTTCTCGTCTTCCAGGATGACCTGTCGTTCTGGAGATCACAATTCTACCTGCAGATCCTGTTTTATTATGGGGGATTCGTCATCATCGGGATTCTGTTCATGCTGTTTTACGAAATCAACTACCGGAAAAATAACAAGCTGTTTGTGCCGGCCATCAAAAATGTGATTTTAAGCCTCTCGATTTTATTCAGTGGCGGAGCCATACTCAAATGGGGATTAGATTTTCGGTTGTTTAACTTCCTCAACAATCAATTTTACCTTGGTGAACCCTCACCGCCTATTGACAATAACTTGGTACTTCTTGGCGGTATATTACTATTCACAGCCATTATTCTAAAGCGCGCCGTTGCACTCCAGAACGAACAAGACCTCACGATTTAACATTATGGCCATCAAAGTAAACTTAGATTTGATGCTGGTTAAGCGCGACATGACCTTGACCGAGCTTTCGGAGGAGGTAGGCGTTACGATCTCAAATCTGTCGATCTTAAAAACCGGAAAAGCCAAGGCCATCCGTTTTTCCACGCTAAATGCCATTTGCAAATCCCTCGACTGTCAGCCGGGCGACATTTTAGAATATGATGCAAATAATAACGATAATGGTTGAGGTAATACGGCCGGTTTTAACCCAGATATGACTAGATATGATTTTACAAGCTAATAACGTTTCTAAAACTTTTAAAAAATCGAAGGCAGATACTTTTCACCTCAATATTGATCATCTTGAGATTCAAGATGGTAGTTTTGCTGCCATCCTAGGTCCAAACGGATCGGGGAAATCAACCTTTTTGAAAATTATTCTCGATCTTCTTTATGCTGATTCCGGCCACATTTCGCTGATGGACAAAAATCATAAAGATAAAGTGTCAAGGGCCAACGTGAGCTATCTGCCCGAAAACTATTCCTTTCCGGAGGATTTTACGATAAGGGAGATGCTCCATGCCTTTGCCGACCTCAAAAGATCGGCGCTCAATGTTGGTAAGATCGATCATAAGATAAATAAACTGGCTAACGCTTTTAATGTGAGTTACCTCAACAAGAAGATGAAGAATCTCTCTAAGGGGATGAGACAAACGGCAGCACTCATGCACACCTTTTTGGCCGATGATCAGTTTTATATACTCGATGAACCCTTCAACGGACTCGATGCCGTACAAAAGAAAGCTATCATGGATTATATTTTTAGAATACAGAAGGAGCGCAATATATCCATTCTCATCACCACCCACATCCTCTCAGACATTGATAAAACCTGCGATATGCTCTACCTCATCAATGATGGAAGCATCATCAATTCAGCTACCAAAAATGAAATTCAGGATCAGTTTGGCTCTGTTGAGGACTACTATCTTAATTATTTTGACACCAAAGACCCCGTTATATCATGATTCGTTTTACCATACGAACACTTCTCAAAAATAAAACGCTCTGGGCATGGCCCGGTATTTTTATCCTGTTTGTAGTTGCCGTTACTATATGGGGTGGAGTCTCGGCAGACCCTTCGGGTTATTCTTATGCAATAAATTTAGGTGGCTTACCCTTGCCAACCGGAATAGTGATAAACCAACTGGTTTCGATCACGATCCTCATCGCAATTATTGGTATCCCTACTCATTTTTCAGAAAATATTAAACCCGAACGAGCGTCCCTGCTCCTATCCAAACCCATATCGCGAAGTGAATTATTCGTTTCGGATTTTGCCGGCGTGTACACTTTTTGTTTTGCCTACACGGTCATTAGCGTACTACTTTTAACTTTGCTGACCGCAGTGCACGGAGTACTATTCCCCTTCCACCATGCCGTTGCTATGATCGTATTTCTTCCCCTCATATTAATAAGCTACTATATTACGATCGTTCTATTCCTAATACTCACCAACTCGTATCTCGGAGCAGTTATACTGGGATATTTCCTGACCGGATTTTCTTCCCTATTCCTGAATATTGATCACTTTCTAAAGATGTTGGGCTTATCGGATACCTGGTTCGAAACTCTACTAAATATCTTGGCCTATCTTATCCCCAGTGCCGAAGGGTTTCAACAAATAATGGGGCATATTTTTAGTAGCGGATTTTCAAGTCTCGACGGATCTCTTTTGGCCTTTGCTTTTGCCAGTTGTGTGCCTTTTTCGTTATTGGGTTTCTACTTGTTACGAAAGAAACAGTTTTAGTATCAGCTGCGTATTAAATACTGAAACTTCACAAAAAACTGGCGATTCGTCTCTTTGAATCCTCTGAATCCGTTGGGACCCGGCTGATCAAAGTGATTGAGGTAATCCGTCATGCCAATATAAAATTTGGTAAATGGGTTAGCTTTGTAATACACCAGAGGATAAATTTGCAGCTGCTCATTAAAAGAGTTGTACTGCGTAATGAGACGAGCAAACAGCTTTTTGGAGAAGTTATAATTGCCATTCAATCGATAGATATCACCGCTAAAGTATTCTTGCTCTCCATTTGCGGCCGAAAGTTTTGAATAGTTGTAACTAAGCGACATCTCCAGACGAGGGGTGAGTTTTATGGTTGCATCCGCAGAAAAGTTATATCCTTCTCCCAACGTAGGATTCTCCCGGCGGTTGACGTATTTACCAAAATCGATATGTGTACTCAGGGATAGCTCGTTTAACGGGTTGGTACTCAGATCTACCATCATTCGGTTCATCTGCGTAAAAAACCGTCCCCGAAAACGCTCATCGTTTAATGGTAAATAGCTCAGCGACAAATTCGTTTGTCCGCCGAAGTTATTGCTCCATCGCGTAAAGATATATCGCTCCTGAAATTGTCCGGCAAAATCGTATCGCCAGGTTCCACTTACACTTACGCTTCCTCTCGATAACCAATCCCAGCCGGGATAATAGGAGAGGCTTTGCGAGGCCTCGAACCTACGCTGATCAACTTGGTTAATGAAACCGTTCTGGGTATGGAAAGTTGGGGAATAGGAAGTATAACCAAAAGAAAAGTTGTAATACTTGGCCTGACGTGAAAACTGAGAAGTCAACAACGAGCCTCCAAACTGTTCACCGTTGAAAGCCGCATCATATGAACTCTGCCCAAGAACCCTTGATTCATCAAAAAGGGCCTGCTCATCTAACTCTTTTGTATTAGCATAGGCCACCTGACCACTAAAATAATAATTGTCAGTCAACAAAATACTCCAGTCGATACTGCCCACATAGTTATGTCCATCCTGTTGATTACGAGTAGTAATCAATCCGCCAACATGCGATTCAGATCCAAAATTATATGTCCCGCGAACCACATTATTATAAGCCTCAACATCAGATTGAACCAGTGAGCTCCCGTACCGCCCGGGAATAATAAAAGGGGCTTCACGATCATAAGCTGTCAAAAATGCAATACTATAATCTTCTGCCTGATGGGTTACTTTTCCGGCAGCCAGCGGACGATTAATCATCCGGGAATAAAACAGATTTTCTCTTGTGTTAAACAAATCACTGCCTTTCATAAAGAAAGGACGCTTTTCAGAATAATATAGTGCAAAGGTTTCATTAGCAGAGATTTGAGCCTGATCAGTCTCTACTTGGCTAAAGTCGGGATTAACAACAGCGTTTAGCGAAGTCGTCGAGGTTGGCTCATACATCACACTTCCGCCGATACGTCCATTAATACGCCCATGATCCAATCCCGAATTAGGATTCGCGGCATTATTAATGGTACTGCTTTGATAGCTCATACCGTAAGGCAGAAATTCTACTGTATTTGTGTTTTCAATATTTTTCATCCCCGTTAATATCCCATTTTGGCATACAAGGCAGGAGTTATCCAGATCTACTTCGCTCCATACAAACTGGTAGCGACTATTGCGGGGATAATTCCTTATAAACTGAATAGACCAGTTGTGAATATTACGGTCAGGAAAATTGAGACTTTTGAAGGGAATTTTCATCACCCCGCGATATCCGCTATCGGTAATCTTCCCATCCGAATACCAAAGCATATCAAAATTCATATCCTCATTATTACCGGTGCGCATGCCATCCATTTGAATCCCCAATGGATTTATAAAAAGCTCATACGCCTGTTGGTTGTTATTAAAAGGGTCCAAGATCACACCAACATAGTCATCCTGAAAGCTGTTATCACGATCAGAAATATTTGCCCTGATATTATTTGGATTGGGATCCTCGCTTATAAAAGCAAAATACAAATTTTGATCGCTGTACAGCACTTTCACTTCGGTATTTATCCATGCCTGAACATTATCGTTCGGTTGTACTTGGTGTTTGATGTAAGCCGATTCTGCCTCTTGCCATACTGAATTGGATAAATCGGCTGAAACTTCAAAATCCTCTTCTATGGCATAAGGCGATATCTGTTCGAGCGTATCTGCTACCGGCTGAGCTTTCGCGGTACTAAATACAACTGCGAAGAACATAATTGTCGCGAAAAATTTTCGGGCAATAGCTATCTGGAGCATGTATCTACTATATTCTAAAAATTAATATCCCTACTTAATATTGCGTTTATCTCTTACGGGTAATTCACAAAATGTTACACCAAAAATCTTATAGAAAAAGAAGAAATAACAGTCTAAAGCTTTTAAAGGTTGTTAAAAAATAATGGCCAACTATGACTTTTTTGTAAGGATTCTGGGTGACATTGCTCTTACTAATAAACCTAAATCAAGAGTATATAAATATGTCTAATCAAGAGCAGTTCGAAGCCAATGACTTTTTAAAGCGTACTGTAAAAGAGATGAATCCCGATGAACAGCCGCGCGAAAAGCTTACAAATTACGGCAGTGAAAGCCTTTCGGATGCAGAACTATTGGCCATTCTTTTGCGTACCGGCAGCCCAAAAATGAATGTTATCCAGATGTCGCAAGCCCTGCTTGATCACTTTGACGGGCTACGTTACCTGGCTCGGAAGGGATGGCAGGATTTAAAAGTAATCCCTGGGATGGGTAAGGTAAAATCGCTCACTTTAGAAGCTGTGTTTGAACTTTCGCGACGGATTCAGATGGCCAGCTTGGGCGAACAGGTTCAGATCACCTCACCAGAAGATGCCGTTGCTTATTTCGGTCCAAAACTACGCGATCTCACGAAAGAGGTATTTATGGTGGCTTTCCTCAATAATGCCAAAGTGGTAATGGGATATAAGAAGATCAGTTCGGGAGGCTCAACGGCTACTATTGTTGATCCGGCCGAGGTTATGCGTCAGGCTGTTATGAATGAGGCAAATAGCATTTTACTGCTTCACAATCATCCCAGCGGCAACAACAAAGAGTCAAAAGCCGATATTCAGCTTACCAAACGAATCAGCAAATCAGGTAAATTGCTTGGTATTCCGGTAGATGATCATATCATCATCGCAGGCGACGGTTATACCAGCTTCCGCGCAAAAGGATTACTAGATTGATATAGAACACGGGTTACACAGGTTAAGCAGATCTACACTGAAAAGTTATTTGAAATGAAACACAAAGAACTTACCGGCCAAATAATTAAGTCTTTTTATAAGGTTTATAACAAACTTGGATATGGATTTCTGGAAAAAGTTTATGAAAATGCCCTAAAGACAGAACTCCGAAAAAGCAACATCCAGTGTTATTCTCAACATCCCATAAAAATATATTATGATCAGAAAGTTATCGGCGAATACTTTGCTGATCTCATTGTTGAGGAAAAGGTCATTATCGAACTCAAAGTATCTAAAAGTTTATCTAAAGCCAATGAGTACCAACTTATCAACTATCTTAAAGCCACAGATATTGAAGTAGGTATTTTATTTAATTTTGGAAAGAAACCTCAATTCAGAAGGAAAATATTCACAAATAATCACCAGTGACTACCAGTAAAACCCGTGTTATCTGCGTTCTATTCTATTCGATATTAGAGGCAAAAAACTCTTATATTTAGCGCTCATTACATTTTCAGCAACAAATCAACTCATGAAGGATTACCTGCGCTCTATCATCAAACAATCGTTGCAACAGTTTGACTTAAGCGATAATAACATTCCCGAAATTCAGATCGAAAAGCCTAACCAACCCGAGCATGGGGATGCTGCTTCCAATATTGCCATGAACCTAGCCAGCGTGCTTAAGATGAATCCGCGCAAAATTGCCGAACAAATTGTAGAGGGACTAAAACATGATGAGCAGAAAATCCAATCTGTAGAAATAGCCGGACCGGGATTCATCAATTTTAGATATGCGGAGAACTACCTTTTTGATGAACTTGCTGATATTCTAAATAAAGGCTCAACCTTTGGAAAATCTGATTCTTTAAAAGGGAAGCGCATTCTTGTAGAATTTGTGAGCGCCAATCCCACAGGACCGCTTACCGTGGGTCACGGACGTAATGCCGTATTAGGTGATACGGTTGCCAATCTGCTCGAATGGACCGGTGCCGACGTTGATCGTGAATATTATTTCAACAACGCTGGCCGACAAATGCGCAAGCTTGGCGAAAGCGTCCGGGCGCGTTACCTGCAAGAGCTGGGACATGATACTGACCTTCCTGAAGGTGGCTACGAAGGCGAATACATTATAGATATTGCAAAAGGTCTAGTTAAGGAGTACGGTGACTCACTTGTTGGTTCTAAAGAAATGATTACCCCTTTCAAAGGACCAGCAGAAAAAGAAATATTCGATATGATTCAAGCGACGCTCAAGCGGATGAATATCGAGATGGACCGCTTTTTTAACGAGCAGGAAGTGTATGATGACGGCTCCATTGATGAAATCGTAAAGAAGCTACGCGAAAAAGATCTGGCTTATGACAAAGACGGTGCTACTTGGTTCCGAACCACCGAGTTTGGCAAAGATCAGGATACCGTACTCATCAAAAGTACGGACGAACCCACTTATCGACTGCCCGACATCGCTTATCATGCAAACAAGCTTGATCGCGGTTACGACCAATGTATTGATGTCTTTGGCGCTGACCACATCGATACTTATCCCGATGTTCTTTCCGGAATCGAGGCATTAGGCTATGATCGGTCCAAAGTAGATGTCATAGTTTATCAGTTTGTGACGCTTGTCAAAGACGGAAAGCCCTTTAAGATGAGTACCCGTAAAGCTAATTTTGTTACCCTTGATGAGCTGATGGATGAGGTTGGGGCTGATGTTACCCGCTTCTTCTTTGAAATGCGCGACCCGAATACGCACCTTGAATTCGATGTCGGACAAGCCAAGGAGGCCGGTGAAAAGAATCCTGTTTTCTATCTACAATATGCCCATGCCCGTATCCACAGTATATTGCGAAAAGTAGAACAAGAATATTCTTTTGATATCGGAGATGAGCCAACATTAGAGCTGCTTAAGCATGAGTCGGAGACAGCGCTCATCAAAAGCCTGCTTCGATTTCCCGAAATGATTCAAAGTGCTGCTGAAAGCCGAGAACCACATCGATTAATCAATTACCTTGAAGACCTTGCATCGGCCTTTACCTCCTTTTATCACGACTGTCGTATTCTGGGCGAAGAGAAAGCGCTTATTCAAGCACGGTCGGCCCTGGCTAAAGCAACAGCCCAAGTTCTTGCCAATGGATTGGGAATTCTGGGAATTTCAGCTCCAGAGAAGATGTAGAAAATCGAAAGTTAAAGGTTGAAAGTTGAATGTTTAGCTACCCCTTCAACCTGTAATATTTAAGATGATTTTCTATGCAGGTATCAACTTCGTAAAGCAGACAATCCCTTTTGTAAACTGCTCAGCAATTGAAAACCCAGCCCGATCGAACATCTGATTACTATCCTCAACAGTCCAGAATGTGAGTCCGCCAAGGCCGGCCGAATCCTGCATCAAGCGAATATACCAAGTGGGCGATTTAATCAGGTGCATCATAAAAAATACTCCATCTTTTTTTATGACGCGTCTAGCCTCGTACAATACTTTTAAAGGGTCGGTAAGCTCATTAAGTGTCCCCCCCATCATCAAGCCGTCAAAAGTTGCTCCAAAGAAGGGTAGATGCCGTGCATCAGCTCGAAGCAAATACAAATCTGCTTGCTCTGCCTCAGCCTTTAACCGTGCCTCATCAAGCATCTGTCGAGCAAAATCGAGGGATACCACATCACATTCCGGCTGTTCCTTTTTAACCAACCGACCGTAAAGCGCTGTCGAACAACCAATATCCATATATAGTTTATTAGCCTGAGGATTCAACCAATTGATCAAGAGTTCTTGCTCTTTTTGGATGGGAAACTCTTCTCCGGTTAAAATAGACAGCGATCGTTTACGCCAGATATCCTCATAAACGGCCGCGGTTAACTTCCAATGATTTGAGCTTTGTGCCCAAGTCATCTCAGACGACTCATCTCCCAATAAATCAATTATATTACCTTCAATCTCATATTCATCCCCTTTATTGGAACAAATAGTTCCGTTGAAGTTTTTCTGTAGGTCAGCAACTTCGGAAGGAATAGTTATAGACGCGCGCTCATATTTAGGAGACCGGATTTCGAGAGACATAGTGGATTATAACCGTTGATATTCAAAATAAGAAGTCATTACTGACATACTCGTTCTAACCCAGAATGATACGCAAATAAATAGGCGGGTGTTACAATTCTGACTGACTCTCTTTCTGAAGAATCAAGGAAATTTGAGCTCCCTTTTGCACACTCAACATTTCCTCGGCATTTCCTTTATTAATTCCAACTTCAAGCATCCCCGAACTACCGATATAGGCCACCGGTTCACCTTCGGTGACTTCACCAAAAGTCGTTTCAATCTCATCAAGTATGGTATTACCTACATAGATGCGCACGTTTTTATCCCCAATAACTTCTTCCAAAAGCTCTTCTGAAATATTGGTTATCAAATTGCCAAACTTATCGATATGAATGACCATACCTTCAAGTCCATCCTTATCGGCAATGGGTACCGTCCAGCGGTAGCTAACCAGATCTTCGGCCGGATCTCCAAGGTCTTCTAATGCTACGCCCTGACTTAGGTGAGCAGCAACCGGAGCAAAGATATCACGTCCGTGAAAAGTGTTGGATGGATTTTCTCTCCAATACTCTGCGTTTGTCAAACGAACCGCTTTGTAATCAACATCCGTGGCAAGGAGTGAAAAAATCCCGTTATCGGGACCAACAAAATATTGATTAGCCATTTTTAAAGCGATCGGATCTCGATCTGTACCCACGCCCGGATCAACCACAACGGTATGTACCGTACCCTCCGGAAAAAGCATTGCCGAATTTTTCAAGATCCAAGAACCAGCCATAATATCCTGCGAGGGGATCTCATGGGAAATATCAACCAGCCGAACATCGGGTGCGATATTCAGCATGGCAGCTTTCATGGCACCCACATAGTAATCCTGCAGACCGAAATCTGTGGTAAGAGTAATCACATTACGCATAGGTATTAAGCATCACCGGCATAACAAGCATCAGAATGCGCTCGTTTTCTTCTTCGTCTGATGGTTTCACAATTCCGGCCCTGTTTGGAGTAGAAAATTCAAAATAGACTTCTTCATCATCAACATTCCCTAATACATCAGCCAGGTATTTAGCATTAAATCCTATCTCCATTTCGTCGTCGCTGTATTCACAGGCAATCGTTTCTTTTGCCTCGCTGCTCATATCAATATCCTCAGCGCGAATCGTCAGCTTGTCGGAATTAAGCTGCAAGCGAATTTGACGGGTTGTAGAACTCGAGAAAATAGCTACACGCTTAACCGTAGCCAGCATCTGCTCTTTGTTGATGATCAGCGTTTTTTCGTTGTCTTTGGGAATTACCGACTCATAATTGGGATACTGTTCGTTTATAAGCCGGGTAATCACAATTGTGTTCCCACTTTTAAAACGTGCGTGATCTTCAGTGATGGTAAGGGCGCACTCTTCATCGTGCAACGCCTTTTTCACCAGATTCAACGCTTTTTCGGGTACAATAAAGTCAACCTCCTTATCACTGGTGAGATCTTCCTTGATATACTTTACCAAACGATGACCATCGGTAGCTACGAATTTGCTTTCCTCGGGACCAATATCAAAATAAACGCCCATCATAGCAGGACGCAGATCATCATTGGAAACAGCAAAAAGCGTTTTATCTATCGCAGTCGTGATTACTCCCTTATCGGTTTCAAGGGTATGACCTTCATCAAGGTTGGGAACCTCCGGAAACTCATCGGGATCTTCGCCCACAAGCTTATAGGTTCCCTTGTCCGTTCGAAATTTAATATTGAATTTTTCATCCACCTGAAAAGAAACGGGAATATCCGGCAACTGCCTCAGAGTTTCTATTAGACGATGAGCAGGAATCGCCACTGCACCTCCTTCCTCAATATCGGCATCCATCGATTCAAGGATAGAAATTTCAAGATCCGTAGCGGTAAGGCGCAACTTATCTCCATCACTTTCAAATAAAATAGTTTCGAGAATTGGAAGAGTCGCCTTATTCGGCACCGCCCCTGATACAGCGGATAATGCTTTTACCAGTTCACTGCTTGATACGTTGAATTTCATAAATAAATATTTTTAGGCTAAGCGTTCGACAGACCGCAATTATTAGTCTGAATAATAAGTACCATATACTAATAAATACTTACTCTCTTAGCAACCATATAACCCATGCTTTCTACCACTAATTTTAGCGTGCTTACCCCTATTAATTCTGCTATTTGGATGTGCACATGTTCCAAAAATGGATAGAATTTTCCTTATATTTTGTCTCGTAAAAATTTCAGCTAGGTTATTCCGTATTAACGTGCAGATACTTTTATTGGGACCTACTGCCGTAGGCAAAACCGCTCTCTCAATTGAGCTGGCCCAACTACTCGATGCCGAAATTATTTCTACCGATTCCCGCCAATGTTACAAATACATGAATATTGGCACCGCCACACCTACCGACAATGAGCGGTCAGGTATATCGCATTACAATTTATCTATCATCGATCCCGCCACAAAAGACAGTGTCGTCAATTTTTATGAGCGGGCCATGGAATGGAAAAAAGAGATTCTATCGCGCGGTAAAAACGTGTTATTTGTTGGAGGTAGTACCTTGCACGTGCAATCTGTTATTCAACCCTTGGATGATGTTCCTGAAGCCAACGAAGACAATATTGCTAAACTTGAGAAACAGATTGAAGAGAAGGGCATCGAAAAACTGTATCAAAAACTGCAAGAGGTAGATCCCGATTACGCACAAAAAATGGACGGCATGAATACCCAGCGCATTGTTCGCGCTCTCGATGTATGGATGCAAACCGGTCGCCCGTTTACCTCATTTCATTCTGATGACAACAAGATATCTGTCCCTGACGATATGGTTGTATTCGGACTACACCGTGATCGACAGAAACTATACGACCGAATTAACCGCAGGGTAGATCAAATGTTTGAAGAAGGATTTCTGGACGAGGTTCGTACAATTCTTGATATGGGATATTCGTTGGAAGATCCCGGTTTGAATACGGTTGGATATAAAGAAGCTATTGCTTATTTGAAGGACGAAATATCCCGCGAACAGATGATTAAAGACATGAAAACACAAACTCGGCGCTATGCCAAGCGACAGCTTTCATGGTTTCGACGGTGGGATTTTATTAACTGGATCGACTTGGATCAAACCAAACAATCTGAAGCTCGTAATTTTATCCAGTCGCAGTTAGCAGCTAAGGCAAATAAAGATTAACTTTACCCTCATTAAAACCGCACAATTTTACACAAGCATGTATAAGGCTACCGTAAACATTACACTCCGTAAATCAATTCTTGATCCACAGGGCAAGGCAGCGCATAATGCGCTCAAGAACCTTGGCTTAAATGAGGTTAACCAAGTTCGTATTGGCAAACTTATTGAGCTCGATATTGACGCTGATAACAAAGAAGAGGCACACAAAGTTGCCGAAACAGCGTGTTCGAAATTACTTGCCAACGAGGTTATGGAAGACTTTGAAATTGAGATCCACGAAAACTAATTAGCTATAGCTATGAACCATCTGCCTTTTAGCTTATTAGGATCTAAACCGGGAGAACAAGAGGAACAAGAAGCTCCCGATATTGATGTTGACGTTCTCGAAAAGGAAGAGGAGGACGAAAATGAAAAGTCCCCGTGGAGAGTCATTCTCTATGACGATGACATTCATACTTTTGACGAGGTTATCGGCCAGCTTATTAAAGCCCTTGGATGTACCCAAGATCACGCCGAAGAGTTAACCTATAAAGTACATAATGAAGGTAAAGCTGAAGTCTATGAAGGCAGCTTTGAAGATTGTTTTGAAATCAACGGCGTGCTCAAAGAAATTCAACTTGTCACCGAAATAAAAGGATAAACTGTGTCTGCTACATTTGGCGTAATTGTATTTCCCGGCTCTAACTGCGATCACGATGCGTATCATGCAATGGCTCATGTCATGAACGCTGAAACAAAATTTCTATGGCATAAAGATACCGATCTTTCGGATATCGACTTTTTGTTGATACCCGGTGGATTTTCTTACGGTGATTATCTTCGTTCCGGTGCCATTGCCCGTTTTTCACCTATCATGCAATCGGTTATTGATTTTGCTGAAAAGGGCCGCCCCGTATTGGGTATCTGCAACGGATTTCAAATTCTCCTGGAAGCAGGACTGCTACCAGGAGCAATGCTGCACAATAAAGATTTACGTTTCGTTTGCAAGCAAACACATCTGCGCTGCGAAACATCTGATACACTCTTTACTCGAAATATTGAAGAGGATAGCGTGCTACAAATTCCCGTAGCTCACGGTGAGGGAAATTACTTTACGGATAAAGATCAATTAAAGAAGCTCCAGGATAACGATCAGATTGTCTTTCGCTATTGTGATTCACAAGGTAATGTCACGGACGAAGCTAACTTTAATGGATCTGTCGATAATATCGCCGGAATTTGTAATACCCAGCGTAACATCCTTGGAATGATGCCTCACCCCGAACGCGCTGTTGAAGAGCTTATCGGCTCTGATGATGGTAAGCTTATTTTTGAATCTGTTCTGAATGAACTCGCTGTTGCATAAACCAGCAACAAATATTTTATGTCCAAACAATCATCCAACAAAACGCTTCACAGCCGCGGACTTACCAAAAGCTATAAAAAGCGTACCGTTGTTTCGGATGTATCCATCGATGTAACACAGGGAGAAATTGTGGGTCTGCTGGGACCAAACGGAGCGGGAAAAACAACTACCTTTTACATGTTTGTTGGATTGGTAACTCCCGACGATGGTCAGATCTTTCTGGATGAGAAAAATCTTACCGGCATGCCGATGTATAAAAGAGCCCGCCTTGGGGTTGGATATCTCTCTCAGGAAGCAAGTGTATTCCGCAATTTAACCGTCCGGGAAAACCTCGAGTCTATTCTCCAATTCTTTGACTTTACGGATCAGGAAATTAATGATCGTGTTGAACAGCTAATTGAAGAGTTTGGACTAGAACGCGTGGTTGATAACAAGGGATACAGCCTCTCGGGGGGCGAACGTCGCCGTACCGAGATTGCCCGGGCACTCGTCACCGATCCGAAATTCATCCTCTTAGACGAGCCCTTTGCCGGCGTTGATCCCATCGCCGTTGAAGATATTCAGGAAATTGTAGCCGATCTCAAATACCGTAATATCGGCATTTTTATTACCGATCATAACGTTCACGAAACCCTTGCAATTACTGATCGAGCTTATCTGATGTTTGAAGGAAATATCCTAAAGGAAGGAACGGCTGATGAACTGGCTGAAGATGAAGAAGCAAAACGACTATATCTCGGCAATCAGTTCAAGCTGGATCGCTATGGTCGACAACAAGAAGAGTAGCACGAATTAATTTTTAATCTTAATACATTACAATATTAGTAAGATGAATGAGATTTCTGTACAGTCGCTAAAAGAAAAAATCGATAGTGACCAAAACAACTTTCTTCTTTTGGATGTACGCGAACCTTTCGAACAATACCAGTCTAAGATTGATATTGAAAACTCAGTATTAATTCCTGTTGGTGAACTTACAGATAGAATTGATGAGCTTGAAGATCACAAAGATAATGAGATCATCTGTCTTTGCCGCAGCGGTGGACGAAGTGCCCAGGCATGCGAATTACTGCAAGAGAAAGGGTTTGAGAATGCAAAAAATCTCAAAGGCGGTATTAACAAATGGGCACGTGAAATTGATGACAGCTTGCCCGTTTATTAGACCATGGCCGCAATCTGATTGAGCAGCTCCTCATTACTATCCGTATTTCTAAGTACTTTGAGTAGGCTCTGCATCGATTCTTTCGGTGATTTCTTAAGCAGATAACGGCGTACCATATTCCGTTCTTCCATGGAATCGCCGATGAACTTATCTTCATTTCGAGTTCCCGATGCACTAATATTTATGGCGGGATAAATACGATCATTTGCCAACTCACGATCAAGTACAACTTCCATATTCCCGGTTCCCTTAAATTCCTCAAAAATAAGATCATCCATTCGGGAATTGGTTTCAATAAGACAGGTCGCAACTATTGTTAACGATCCGCCTCCCTCAATTTTTCGAGCCGAGCCAAATATTTTTTTAGGAATTTCCAGCGCGCGTATATCCAATCCACCTGATAGGGTACGCCCACTGCTTTCTTGAATATTATTATAAGCCCGACCTAATCGCGTAAGAGAATCAATAAGCAATACGGCATCATCACCCATTTCAGCTTTTCTCTTAACATAACCAAGGGCAAGCTCCGTAATTCGTATATGGCTGTCGGTAGGCTTGTCATTCGAAGAAGCAAATACTTCTGCATCAGTTGATCGGATAAAATCAGTTACTTCTTCCGGACGCTCATCTACCAATAATATCCCGGTACTAATATCGGGATGGTTTTTTGTTAACGACTCAGCAATTTTTTTCAACAGCACCGTTTTCCCGGTCCGGGGCGGTGCTACAAGCAAACCCCGTTGTCCTTTTCCAATAGGAGCAATCAAATCCATCACTCTCATCTCAATATCCTCGGGATCAATACCCAACTCAATATGCTTATTTGGCATAATAGGCGTCTGTAGCTCAAAACGTGTGGCCCGCTGCCACTCCATAGGATCACGCCCATTTATCTTCTCAATAGAATAAATATGGCGATGTCCTCTTTCATCTTCTTCATATTCACCTTCAATTTCCAGTCCGGGGCGGAGGTTATATTTTTTAACTTCGTCGGGTCTTAGAAAGGGATCGCTCGGTTCATAGCTAAATTCATGATCCTTTTCTCGAGCAAAGCCGTAATTCTTTTCATTAATTTCGACCACGCCTTTATATCGGCCGGCTACTTCCACATTTTGATTGTCATTAAATCGAGGCACAAAAACATTCTTATTCTTGTTGCGACCGCGATTTTTATTATTTCGTGAACGTCCCATTACATCCAATAATTTAACTTATTACCTACGTATCTGATGTTGTAATCATAACTATTAACACACAGAAGGTAGGAAAGTGATTGTGATTTAAGAATTGAGAGGTGAAAAAGCAGTACAGCTCAAATGCTGTACTGCCGAATTGAATAGATAAAGATAATAATCTTTACCGATATTTAAAATTTACCGAACTGTTGTTGTTTCATTGATCCAGCCATAGCAGTCCATCAGAGAAGAATTAATTTCAAAGCTTTCGCCTTCTTCCAATGGTGGTTTCCAGAAAAACTTCTCTGATTTTGAAGGAGTTACCGGTTTGTAAGACTGATACTTTCGATCAACTTCATTAGCTGTATTAGGGTCTGTTTGTTTGGCTTTATCCAAATAGTCTAGTACTAACCAGTATACAGCCTTATCTTCGGGTGTAAGTTTTCGGTCGCTAGTGCACTGACTTACAGCACGAGCATAAATATCGCCAATCTGAATATAAGGATCACCCCAGCTACTGTTATAGTTAATTGCCTGGCGAGCGAACCTACGTGCACTTTGCAATTGATCTTGGTTTAGATAAGCATCAGAGATATTTAAGGCGATATCGGCCTTTTCTTTATCAGTCGATGCCTTATCCATCGCTTCCTTAAAATAGTTGATGGATGTATTATAATTGGCATTATTTTTTGCAGCCTCAGCTACAGCCATTATATTTTCAAAGTTAGGATTTAGCTCATATAGCTTCTGGCTTACTTCTCGTGCCTTCGCAGCCATTTCCTGACTTTGATAAACCTCCCGTAATTTCGTTAAAACCTCTTCGTCTTTCGGACTGCTTTCCAGTTCACTTTCCAAAAATTTAATTTGTTCTTCCGGGGAATCAAATAGACTTTCTCGCACATCACTGAATGAATTCAATAACTCTTGGGAAGCATGGGGCTCAGCTTTTTTCATCACAGCTAAGGCTTCATCCTTTTTGCCACCAGAAGAATATTCATTGAGTATCCTTTGTATGTAATATCCTTTAGATCTTTTCGTAAGCTTTTCCGGCTTCAATTGAAAAGCTTTATAATAATCATCTGCTGCACGCATTGATGCATTATCAACATTGTCGGAATGAGTCTGCAGCAAACGACCTCTTTTTATATGCCAATCATATTTTGCATCTGTATCATCTGAGAACTTTTCAAATGCCCGGTCAAAGATTAACAAAGCACTATCAACGTAGGCTTCTTTAAGTGAGGGATCTTGCTTTTTCTTTGCCACTTCACTGTAAGCGGTGGTAAGGCGATCAATTTGGCGTTTTAAATCAAATCTGGAATATCCTTCAATGGTTTCTGGCATTGCTTGCCACATCCAGCGGCCAAACTTTATAGCCTCTTCAAAAGAATCATTCTTATAGTTTTCATAAAATATTGAATAAGCTTGTATTTCACTCATTCCACTTGGCGGCTGCACAGAAGACTGTTCTGTCTGTGCCAACGACCAGCTACTGCCTAAGAATATAAAAGCAGTTATTAGTATTAACTTTTTCATAATGATAACATTTTGCTGTATGGTTCAAGTTTAAAACTGTTACTAAAGCAATTTATTGTTATTGAAGCTTCGGACGGAAAAACATTACTTCAGCCAAATTAAGCGTAAGTCGCACTCCCCAAATATTTTCTTGAGCCAAATTTGAAGTTTGTGTTCCCCTTATTCCATATTCAAAACTTAAATCAATGGAGGAGTTTGACCGTGGCGATCGGATACCAATTCCAAACGCAAACTTTAGTGTGTTAATCCGTTGTCCATCAATATCCAGATGGCCCGTATCATAAGAAGCTCCCGCCCGATACTTAAAGTTCGATAAAAAATTCGTTGATCCTGTAACATAGGGAAAATACTGTACTCCCAAACCCATTTTATACCGGTCTACAAACATCTGTTCTTCAGAGGGCTTGAAATCATTTCCATATCCCGACCAGCCCTCATAAAGTCCTTCAAGACCAACCATCAGCTTATTACTCGGGCTGTAACTCACACCACCGCTTACCTTCATTGGTAGTTTAATAGGACCAGTAGCATTTTGCAAATCCTTACTCAAATTTACGGCTCCATTATTTATAAAACCCGTTTGTTTTCGTTCTGAATTGAGCTCAACAGGAAAATCAATGGTCGCTCCAATCCCCAACTGATCATCTTCTTGCAAAATATTGGGTAAGCGAATAAATGTTCCTACACGATGTCCAAAACTGTGACCACTCGTTTCAATAGTGAAATTGACATCACGATAAGGAGATTGTGGAAATCGTGCCACATAAGAATCATCCATCGAAAGAAAATACAGTGACGTTGCATAACCGACAGAGATATTTGAATTAATTCTCCAGCCAAGCCCTAACTCAGCTCTATTTAATCCGCCACTGCCACGATTTTCAAGATTAAAATCGATTGTTTCTCCCTGAATATTATCGCCGATTGCTATTGTTTTCTGCTCAAAGGTCCGAAATTTGGCCTCTGTTACAGGAGCAAAAGAACCTGAAACCCCCAATTCTCCTCGAATGATCGGGAGTTGAAGTTGAAACTGACCAACTGAAAAATTTGAGTTCGTAACACTTCCTGTGCCATCACTGGCGCTATAAGAATCAACGCCAATCTCTCCTACGCCAAGACCATATACCGTATTTCCCCAATGGGCAGGATTTGCAATCGTTCCTACAAATGTATCATTAAAAGAAACCCCTAGCAATCCCATAGATTGGGCTGCCGAATTACTTGTGGGTAGTGGATATCCAATACCTATTTTTGAATAAACAGATCCACTTGAGGCCTTAGCATCACCTGATTGGGCAAATGCTGTAGAAGTTCCAAAAATCAGTAGTATTATTATAAGAGCTAACTTTTTCAACGCTAATTCTTAATATTTTTTAAAGAGGTAATTATAATTTTAGGCTTCAGTCCATTGGGAACCTGATCATCATCAGTCATTATAAGAGTGGATTTTATAACACCATCATTTGGAAGTGTTATAAAAAACTCTCGATCTTCCGGAAATCCATTTCTTATAATATTTTCGACCAGTGTTGTAACATCGAATCGATATGTGCCATTTTCAGCAGAATAGCTGCCTTGCAATCGTGTCGGGTTATTTAACGGCACGCCCGGATCAATATTTTCGGGTAGTCCCTCGGGGTTAGCCAAATGTAAATATGCTACCTGTTCTTTGGCCCTTTGCGTAGTTGAAGGCTCTCCGTTTAAACTTTGTTCCAATGCAGAAGTATTTTCATACAGTACCAATTCTGCACGAGACAATCCCGGAGGCTGAATATCTAACTCCTCGATTCCCAGTTTTTTAAAATTAAGCACACTTTCGTATGTACTGTACAAAGGTAATGATCCCTGCGGAATGGTGGTGTTACTGCCTCTGTCTAAATAATATCCCCACCTATTTAACGATACATCAAAAGTATCCGCCTCGGGATGTTGAATAAAAAAACGAGTCGAATCTCGGTAAAGCGGAATAACCTTTGCACTGTTTTGGGGGACTAACGCCAATCCGTGAGCATCATACACATATGAAGAATCTACCGCTCCGGTAGTATCTTGTTTTGAGGAATCTGCGTACATGCGATATTCATCCACCCACTGTGGAGCAATGTCAGATAGGTTAATCATCAGAGAATCTTCTGAGCCAACCGAAAATTCACCAAGCTTTTGCTGCGCTAATGCAAGCTCATTATCCACTTTTAACACTCGGTCGCGCCAATATTGATTAATTTGATACAAATCAAATTGTTGAGTACCAACGGTATCTCCCGAAACCTGTCCGCGATCATACATAATCCGCAACAGCACTTCGCCATCAGATTTCAATGTATCAGAGGCTGCTGGAAGGTTGGGCTTTAAATAACCAGTAACGCCCATACTGCCAAATAGCGGATCATCAAAGCTGCCGGCCGAAAAAAGATTCAGCTCACCTGAATAAGATGTAGCATCTACTGAGGTTAAGCCATTGATAATTAATGTGTCTCGCACTACTTCTGATGTAGGATCTGTGAGGTTGCTGCCTACAGAGCCCGGATTTTCACAGGCACTGAACCCTACCAAGACACCTAAAATTAAAACTAAGTAAAATGACCTTACTTGTTGAAAGGAGATTTGTATAAAATTTTGCAACGAGATACTGCTCTAAATTTATGATTCTTCCGTTTCTTCTTCAGTTCCGGCAATCTCATCATAGTAACTGGCAAACTTATCCGAAACATCTTCAGGTGATCCCTGAATTTTTCTTGCCGAAATACCCAGATCTTCAAAAAGATCGTCTAATTCATCTGTTATATGATTGCCGGTAACAACATGATCGCTGTATTTTAAACCGAGGGTGCGTAAGTCAACGTTTTCCCCCTCTATAAGATTGTCTTTATCAACAGAATCGGGTAAACCGACCAGATCTAACAACTTTTTGTTAAATATTCCATTGTTTTCGGGATGATGGATATTGTATATCACTTTAGTATCCTTAAACAGATCCAGATCATTATACTTCTCTTTGGCAAGCAATGGAATTAATCCTGCTGCCCAATCGTGGCAGTGAATGATATCAGGCTCCCATCCCAACTTTGCCACAGTTTCCAAAACACCTTTACTATAAAAAACGATTCGTTCGTCGTTATCATCATAGTGTTCATCTGTTTCCGGATTCATGAACATAGCCTTACGGCTAAAGTAGGTGTCATTATCCAGGAAGTATACTTGTAGCTTTGCATTGGGTATACTAGCTACCTTAATTCGCATATTTTCAATTTTTTCGCCCACTTCGATCTCAATGCCAGAGAGGCGAATTACCTCATGCAATCGATTTCTTCGATCATTAATAGTACCATATTTGGGTAACAAAATGCGAATCTCATATCCCTTGTCCTGCAAAGATGCCGGCAAAAACCGGAGCAAATCAGCCGTATGTGTCATTCTAGCAAAGGGAGATATTTCAGCAGCAGCATATAATACTTTCATAGATAAATACTAATGAATTGGTTGTTTATTTATTGTTTATTCGTCGGACTCTTTTTTTTCCTGATCCGCATAGAGCTGACTCATCTCTTCGTCGTCAAGTGAATAAAAATCAAAAAGCGTATCGCCTCGCAGACCTAAGCGCAGGGTTTCAACAGGAATTACTTCTGAGGGCTTTATATTGCCAAGATTTACATTGCTTCCAAACTTACGAATAAACCAAACCTGTTGTTCTTTCTGAGGAGCCTCAAAAATCAAATTCTCTACGGGTACTGAATCTGCGATCTCATCAATAAGTCCTGATCGCACTTCACCGTTGGGACGAAACACGCCCACTGTTCCACTTTCCCGAGCCTCACAGATAATTTTCCACGCGCCGGCCTCAAGCTCGCGCTCAATCATTTTAACCCATTTATATGGCGGTATTATATCATTGGGATTTTTACTCCCTATTTCCGACAAAATCGTAAAGTGCTTACTCATCTTCTGAATAATCTCCACCTTTCGTTTATCGGAAAGCCATATTGTGCCATTCGACACCTCGGCATGCTCGATATTAAATCGATCTAACAACTCCATGTACGCATCAAGCTGATCACGCAGTACGTAAGCCTCAAAAAGCGTTCCCCCAAAATAAACCGGGATATCTGCATTAGCATATACAGCCAGCTTATCTTCCAAATTCTGTGTTACGTAACTGGTTCCCCAGCCAAGCTTTACAATGTCAATATAATTAGAACAAGATTTGCAAAAATCTTCAACTTGTCGAACACTTAGACCCTTGTCTAAAACAAGCGTCATTCCTTTTTCTCGAGGTTTCTCGGTACGCTTTGGGAGGTGATTGAGCTTAAAAGCCATTGGAAATTATAAATTTGACAAATTAAACGGACAAATATACTAAAATGGAGCCTGTTAATAAAATCTTTTAACAGCTTTATTCTTATTAAGTTGTCAGCAACACCTGCATTATATGAACGAGAACAAACGTCTTAAGCAAGTTCTCGTTCTGGCTTTAATACCATTGCCGAGTATGGTTCCATCCACACATGCTGCTCTTCTCCAAGCCCGTAGTGACCGCCCTTATTTGCCCCCCCGTAATATTCCGACTCACTATTAAAAACTATACGATATTGCTCTCCCTTAAAAGGTCCAACCGAGTAGTCAGATATCTTTCGATCAGAAAAATTCAATATAAACAAAAGGTGATTTGCTGGATTCTTAGCCTTTCTCAAAAATGAAAACACCGAAGACTGCTCTTTTCCCAAAGCTATCCACTCAAACCCATTGGGATCTTTATCCAGCTGGTGTAGCGATTCTTCCCGTTTGTATAATAGGTTTAAATCATCTACCAGCTTTTTAATTCCCTGGTGTCGTTTGTGGTCCAGTAAATGCCAATGAAGCGATCGATCTTCGGCCCACTCACTTGTCTCTGCAAATTCACCACCCATAAACATTAATTTTTTGCCAGGATGGCCAAAAAAATATGTGAACAATAAGCGCAGGTTGGAAAACTGCTCACGCTCATTGCCTGCACTTTTCCAAACAAGGGGCTTCTTAAGGTGTACAACCTCATCGTGTGAAAAGGGAAGGGTAAAGTTTTCCGAATAGTTATACATCATCGGGAAGGTGATCTTGTTGGGATCGTTCTCGCGTTCTTCTGGATTTTTTTGAATGTACTTCAGCGTATCATTCATCCAGCCCATATTCCACTTGTAATCAAAACCGAGTCCGTCGTTATGTACAGGCGTTGTTACCCCAGGCCACGAGGTAGATTCCTCAGCAAATGTTAACATTCCAGGAAATTCACGATGGATCATCGTATTAAAATCCTTCAAAAAACGTATAGCCTCTAAATGTTCATTGCCTCCGTGTTTGTTTGGCGTCCATTCACCTGGACCCTTAGAGTAGTCCAGATATAACATAGAAGCTACTGCATCTACACGCAGGCCATCAATATGATATTTATCGCACCAGTAGTGTGCATTTGACAATAAAAAGTTTCGCACTCCTTCTTTGCCATAATCAAAAATATAGGTGCCCCAATCTTTCTGCTCTCGTTTTTTGGGATCTTCATATTCATACAAGGGAGTACTGTCAAACATTTGCAACCCTTGTTCATCCTTTGGGAAATGCCCGGGCACCCAGTCCATTATCACCCCAATACCGTTTTTATGACATTCATTTACGAAGTACATAAAATCTTTGGGATCTCCCAGACGACTCGTAGGAGCAAAATAACCTGTGATTTGGTATCCCCAAGATGGATCATAGGGATGCTCAGCAATCGGCATCAACTCAATATGTGTAAACCCACAATCCTTTACATAGGGAACCAAATCGTGCGCTAATTCCCGATAGCTCAAATATTCATCATTATTTTCGCCCTTCCTTTTCCATGATGCCAAATGCACTTCATAAATAGATATGGGGCGCTGAAACGATTGTCGTTCCTCCCGGCTTGCCATCCAATCATCATCATCCCATTCATAATCCGATAAATCGTATACCAACGATGCTGTTTTGGGACGCACCTCCATGGCATAAGCATAAGGATCTGACTTTAAAAAGGGAGGGGCATCCTCAGCTGTTTTTAACTCATACTTATACAAAGCCCAATGTTCAATATCAGGAATGAAGATCGTCCAAATGCCCGTATCTTCATCCTTCTCCATAGGATGTTTTCTGCCATCCCAATTATTAAACTCACCAACTACACTCACGCTATAAGCATTGGGTGCCCAAACAGCGAAGTATACCCCATCATCAGTAAAGTGGGATCCCATAAAATTATAAGCCGCATGTTGATGACCCTCTTGCCAGTACTGCTTATCTTTATCTGTTAAAATAGTGTTCAAAATTTAGAATTTAGGGCATTATCAAATTCACGTGATATAGTTAATGCAAAATAGACCAAATAACAACTTCGGCAACTTTCCATTCAATCAATATTGAAATACTACAAGTCGGCGATTTCTATTTAAATCTATACATCACAACATTCAACTTTTAGGAAGCTATGTAAACATCACTGATGTTTTTCTTTTATCAGACTAACAATAGAATCTATGAGATCAATCAAAATTTCTGGGCTAGCTTTTCAACTTGATCAGTTCTCTTATGGTTTATTGTACCTGATTTATCGTATTGCCCATACTATTTTCTACTCTAGCAAATGCACAGGCTATTAAAAAGTAGAAAAGATAACCCAAAATGCTGACAGAAGAATAAAAGTTATTGTCTTCGTTTTAAAACGAATTTAAAAATAAACACTAATCTTCTTCTACCTGTCGTTTCCACTTATTATATCTCTCACGTTGGGTCGTAACCTTCTTGAGATAGTTTCTAGCCTCAGCATATTCCAGGTTTTCACGCAGGTGTTTATAATTTTCTTCGGGTGACATGCTGTTAATTTTTGAAAACGCATTCGATAAATTAGTGTCGCCCGTATAAGCTACAGATACATTTCCGGCACCCGTATTATATGCACAGATAATCAAATATTCCCGCGTTACCTCATCCTCAGCACGATCAAAATAATTAGATTCCATGATATCTATAAAAGTTGTTCCCATCTGAATATTATTGTCCGGCTGAAACAAGAATTCTTTGGTAGGAATACCATCTTCATTAAAAATTCTTCGATAGGCATCGCGTCCTCCTGTGGTTGGCACCAACTGCATTAACCCATACGCATTGGCATGTGAGGCAGCGGTAGGATTAAAATGAGACTCAACATGAATTATTGCAAATACAAGAGCCGGATCAATATCATGTTGACTTGAGAACTTATATATAAAATTCTCAACCTTTTCTGCTCTTTTTTGCATATGATCATCCGAAAGCTGAAAATCCACATATACTACATAACGAGTCTCCCCATCGTCACCTTGCACCTCTTTTGTTTTCGTGTTTTTTTCTGCGACCTCTTTGGCGTACTCATCCACGGGCTGATCTTCAGGTTTGTTCAGCTGATCTGCTAAAACTGCCTCCTTGGTAATCTCTTTGTTAGGTACATTTTCTGTTTCAAATCCTTCCCTAGTTCCTTTAAATTTCATGGCTTCAGAAACCTTTTTAGGCATTTCCTCCTTTACTTTTTCAGCTTCTTCTTTACTCCCGGTAATTACCTCAACCTGACCACTTCCTTTTTCAAAATCCGTTGAAATTCGCAGATTACCATTTTCTTTATATTCTACCCATTGTTTCTTGGACCGCTCTTTGAAGTCGCCCCATTTTTGCAGCATTTCCTCTTTAAATGCTTTGTATTCCTTTTCAAATGCCTCTCTATATTTTTCATAATCCTCTTCAGAATTTGCTACACCATTCTCAATATTTTCTAAATACTTCTGATACCCCTCTTGGTACTGTTTTTTATAATCTTCAAAACTATCCTGTGCCCAAACAGATGAAATACCAATACAGAATACTGTTAATAAAATTCCTGTAAGATACCTTCCTAAGCAACACACCCCTTTTTGCCTAAACATAATATTTTCTCTCCCTAGCATTGAAATTAATACTACTAATACGATTGGCAATATTATCGCTTTATTATCCCCACTTTTAATAATAAAAGAAATATCTCAACCCGGTTATTCCGGGTTGAGATATTTTAAAACCTAATGGTAATTTCTCTCCCAAGCTATTGCCCGGATGGCATACTGCCATTTTTCATTTCTTCAATAGCTTTTTTCATTTCTTCAAAGCCCTTTTCTGCCTTGAACTTTGTGTAAAGCTCTTCATCTTTAGATAGTGTGTTTTCAAGAGCTTGGTTCAAAGCATTCGCCGCTTCTCCAACGGGTAAACGAACCAGCATAAGCACTTCATGCTTGGTATTATTATCTCGCTGATAAAACTTACTTCTATCAACATCCACACCGCGCAATGTTTGTTGTCCCACTGATTTAGATACATCAGTAAACACCTCACTGTAATTGCTGTTTGCACCTGATGTTGTCTCTTCAGCGAAATTTTTCTGCATAGCACTTATTTCAGACTCAAGCTTAAGCGTAAGTGCTGCTCGTCCATTTTGCATCGCCTGCTTTCTCGCCATACTTCTTCGAGAAGATGTTCCTTCACCGATAGCATAGATATATTCACTATCGCTACTGGGTGGGTTAGTGTACCAGCCTGGCAAATCACTTCCTGAGTTATCTGTTGCCGGTTCCGAACTGCTGCAACCCATAACTAAAAATCCAGCTACTATAAAAGTGAGTAGTATACGTATTTTCATAATGGTCCCTGTTTATATTATTAGATGATGTAATTAAAGTAGTCCATATTGATGAACTTTTATTAAAGTCCTATTCCATTCATTGGAATGATAGTTTAAAAAAATTTATCAGCAAATCACATTTATTTGATAAATAGCTTGGCTAATCCTGCTTACTCCACAGATAGTAACTCCTTGTTTATAAATCCTGCAAACTCTGAAGACAACTTCTTCTGTACTGCCTGAACTGCTCTCTGACGCGCATACTTTTCATTCATACTTCCTTCACGTCCCTCGGCCATATAGGTACTAAACCATTGTCCATTTTCCTTGTTTTGAGCTTCAATTTGTAATGCCCACTGGATAAATTCATACTTGGGGCGATTTAGGTCAACCGGCTCCATCATAAGACTGATAGTCATTTCAATCACCGGATCGCCAGTATTATTAGCCACCTCAAATCCTTCGTTTTGCAGTTTTCTGGTAATTTCAGACTGTACTTCTCTGGGCACCTCTCCATCTTTTAACAATTTCACAGTACAGGCTTTCTTCGCCTCTCTATACTCTTGCATAATTTCTGGCAAAGCTACATTACCCCGTTCTGCCTGTCCGGATAGAATAGCCCGCTGATTAATTAACATTTCATTAACTCGTGCCGTTGCTAATGCTTGCTTCAAATAAATTAGCCCTTCTAATCTACTATTGGTCTGTACAGCATTTTTGCGAAGGGAATTAATCTTATCTTGATTATCAGCTATTTCCCCACTATATAACTGCGCTGTTTCTATACGATCCATTGCTGCAAGAGCATAGAATGTGCCATCCGAAGCTTGGTGCATTTCTTTAATTTCTACATTCCTCATTTGTTGATCCGAGTTCACCTCTGACTGAGTAATTAAATTGGTGTTTTCCCGGATCGTTGTGCCTTCCTCGGAATCTGTTATTTCTTGAAATTCATTAACGTATGACTCGTTAACTTCAACTTCCGACACAAATATTTGGGCCAAGTTGGATTGTGCCTGTGTTCGGGCTCCCTCTCTTGTGGGCGAAGATCCTACTGCCATCAAAAATTGGTTCTCACTATATTGATCTGACGGATTATCAATCCAAACCGGTAATCCCTGGCTTTGGGCTTCTGCCGTTGCTGAACAACCATAGGTAAATACAAGCAAAACAAGTCCCGCCAATAGTACTATTTGATGGCTTATGCTATCGATTCTCATAATATAGATGATGCGAGTCCAATTTTTAGTTAGAGTAAATTGATGCTATCGGTTCTAAACGTTCCTGCTCACTTATTTTTATATTACGTGCCTCTGAATACAGCAATTCGCCTCCCGGCGAATAATAGTTAAATGTAACATCATGTTCTCCGGCAGGAAGCTTAACTACATTTGTATACACCTTACCTGGCATTGTTTGCCAACCCCGCAGATCGGCCTGCTCTGTTGCCTCACGGGCCCTGCCACCCAGAAAACTTGCAACATCTCCTGCAATCGAACCATACTCATCTTCGATTGCATCGGTAATACCTTCTTGGGCAACAGATTTTAGAATTCCCCTTATCGTTGCTCGTGCAATAATAATTGGCTTCTTAATTTCAAATGTTTCCCGAGCCACCTTATCCATCTCTTCAATAATCTTTAGCTCAGTACTCATAGTATCATTTATCACCACATCAATAATACCCACATTTGAGGGTCTCATTTTTAGCCTGGGAATAGCAATTTTTACACCTTTCCCATCAAAGTTTAAATCAGTATTAATACTAAATTCCACCTTATCAGGAGCATTACCACAAAAAGCCATTAGCATTGTATTATAATGATCAGGATGCTGTACCTTGGTAAATGCAGAATCAAACTTCAGCTCTGAATCAGGCATTGCCTGATGATTATTTATGGCCCTTTTCAATTTATTCATTTCGATCCGCGCCCCATCTTCTTCACCGGCTTTGGCATAGAGGGCACCTGCCAAATAATGGCTCAGGGGGCTATCATGAATACTGGAAGTGCCAGCCTCCCATTTTATATCCTTTTCCGTGGTATCAGACTCAGCCATGGCACTTGCATATTCACTATATTTTTGCTCTGCTTCAGAAAGTTTTTGCGCAATTCGCCGAGCCTCAACCAACGCACTCTCAAAGTTATCCATTTTCAGATATCCCAAACTCTTAAACCCGTTGAGATACACATCTTCATATACCTCTCCATTATAGTTCAGCTCAGTATCGTTACTAATAAATGCACCAATACCTGTTTTTATACTTTTGGTAAATAGCTGATCTATATATTCTTCGGCATTTGTAAAAGACTCAATGCTCTGTTTATAATCTCCCTTGAAATAATTAATTGTTCCCTTTTCCAAGGCATAAAGTACACGATCTTTTGCTTCATAGATCTCATTTTCTTTTAAGCTGTCGGCTATATAATCAGCTCTTTCAAAATCACCTGACTGAAAGGACATACGCATCTGTTTTTGACCATTCACTAGCTTTTGCGAACCACACCCCGACACCAGTGCTACAAAAACTACTATAAATAAGCCCCACATTATCTTCCTGCCAAACATGAAACTGATCCTCACGTTCTTAATTACCCTTTGATTACAATTGGGTTAATATTACATCCCTAGCCTGAGCTGTGTTTTTACAATCGACTAAAATTTTTTGCTCTCTCTTCTCACGTACTTCAACAAATCACTAAACTATTGAAAGCCATAGAATAAAAACAACCTGAAGCACTTATGAGTTAGGGGCTCACCATTTTACTCTACTCCGCTCAATCATCTTCTTTATTTTCTTATTGCCAATCCATGCCTTTCGGTTAGATTCCACGTTAATCAATTCAAGATTGACAGTATAAAACTTGGCGGCACGAGTACCATCTAAATTCTTGTCTACATTAGCTTCAATACCACCAATCAACATATAATCGGCACCAAGCTCTTGTGCAAGAGAAGCTGCAGACTCATAAGAAGCATGTTGCTGCTGATCATCGCGCTCAGCCCTAATCTGCCCACGCTGGTCAGGATCTGCAACAATCTCCACTTTTTGACTGTTAACAATCGCCCGCTCTATTTCTTTGATAAAAATATCCGTCCGGATATGCTCTGTAGTATTATTCCTGATATCTCCAACAATTAAAACCGGTGAATCTTCATTTTGCAACCATGCGGCCGAAAGAATATCAGAAGTCATATCTTCTGCCACCATACGGGCATCAGTAGAATTCCAATTCCCTGATAAATCTGACTGCGATCCCGGATCTACTCTTTGAACGCTTTGTGTTGGACCACATCCCAAAAAAAGAAATGCTGCAATTACCGTAGTTAGAGTAACTTTTGTAAAGGTCATAGGTCGACTCTCTTATGTTTAAACTTATATGAAATTTGTCCCCGTTTTATTTTTTTACCATCTGTGAACATGCTGTTTTTCAGATGAGATTTCAAATATTAATTTTATTTTTTACAAAATTCCACCCAATATAATTACAATATACTTTACTTTATTTTGCAAAAGTATAAATAAGCTTAATTATTTAATCGCATTTAGATATTCAGCTATAACTTAAATATTTGTATCTCTTATAGTTAGAGGTTACCATTTATCAAAATAATTCATCTAACCCGAGGAGTTAAAATTATGGTTCTGGATAATATTAAAAACACTTTCTATTACATTTTAGCTGCCTTTCTTATGGTTTTGGGCGTATCGTTTAATGCTGCACAAGCCCAAGATTTTGAAGAGTGGAAAGAAAACTATCTTCAAGAGTTCCAAGAGTTTCAAAATGAGTATGACAAAGAGTTCTATGAGATGCTCCAAAAAGAATGGGAAGACTTTAAGTCGGAGCACAGCGCGCAATTCTATGAAAAACCGAAACCCAAGCAGCTTCCTGTTGTAGAAGAACCCGATTCACCGAATCCCAAACCCGAAAAGCCACGGGATGAAACCGATCCAAAAACGGAAGAGCAACAACCGAAAGAAAAGCAACCATCCCCAGAAGCAGACCAGCCTCAAACAAAAAATAAAAGAACTACTTCTAACCCTCAGAAAGAAGAACCAATAAAAACTGAAGAAGATCGGGAAGTTAATGTAGAATCTGAATCTTTCACCCCCTCTAAAGGAATTACGACAGACTTTAAGCCTAACATCAAAAAAGCTAATATTCGCTCCAGGCAGTTACAATACTTTGGCATTCCAATTAATTACAAATATTACACCGCCTACGAAAAACAATTAGAAAAACCGGTTAACCGTAAAGCCATTGCAGAATTCTGGAAGCACCTAAGTACAAAAGATTATCCTTCTTTCCTGGAACAAATTCAGCAAGTGCGGACGCAATTGTCGCTAAATGATTTTGGATATGCCCAACTACTGCATAACATTGGTACACAAATTTATGGACACAAGAGCAATGAGGCTACGTTATTTACGTGGTTTATGCTAACCCAATCTGGATTTGGCACCAAGGTAGCCTATAAAAATCACAAGGTTCACCTACTGGTTAAAGCCACCCCGCACGTTTTCCGAAAGTCGTTAACTATGAATGGTTCAAAATATTATGACATTCAATTAAGTAATGATTATCCAACCCTTCCAGAAAGATTTTATACATATAAAGGCCGTCATGCTCAAAAAGAGACAAGACCCATCAATCTACTTTTTGAAAAGTTTCCTACATTGCAGCAAAAACAGCAGCAACAGAACCTGGAATTCACCTTCCGGGATTCCACTTATTCGATAAGCGTACCGGTAGATATCCAGACTGTTAACTACTTCAAAAACTATCCTCAGGCTGACTTGGAACTATATTTTAGCAGCCAGATAGAAAATAATGAGACGCATTCACAGTTAACTAAATCAATAAAACCTCTACTGGAGGGCAAATCTACCCTCGAGCAGGTAAACCTGTTACTTCGTTTCACACAGCGCTCCTTTGAGTATCAAACTGATACAGAACAGTTTAAAGCTGAGAAAAAAATGTTTCCCGTTGAAACGCTTTACTATCCGGCATCTGACTGTGATGACCGAGCAATTATGCTTGGATATTTACTTGATCAGCTTACCGATCTCGACTATATCGTAGTACGTTATCCGGGGCATTTAACCCTTGCTGTTCACTTTCCTAACGAACAACCAAGCGGGGAACGCATTAACGATCCCATCACATATAACGGGAAACGCTACTATGTTTCCGATCCCACTTACTTTGGGGCCGATGCCGGGATGATTATGCCGGATTACCGCAACATGCAACCTTCTGAAATATTTGATCTGTAGAGCAAAATTTTACTTCTCAAATTCCACAAAAGCCTCTTCAATATTATCCGGCGTTTGGGTAAATTTGCTTACAATCCATATTGCCAGAAAACTAAGTAGAAAGGCTGGAATTAATTCATATAGATTATCTTTTAACACTGGAATATAGTACCAAACTATGGTCACCACCGTTCCGGTAATTAGCCCCGCAAAAATACCCTTGCGTGTTGTTCCTTTCCAATAAAGGGCAAGTATAGAGGTAGGGCCAATGGCCGCTCCCAATCCTGCCCAGGCAAACAGTACCAGCCAAAACACTAGCTCCTGAGCAACCAAACTAAAGACCAGAGCTATGGCTACAAGTACCACTACAATAACCCGGCTATAAAGTACCAGCTTTCGCTGGGTAATATCCTGACCTTTTTTGATAATCTTGTCATACAGATCACGAACAACTGATGATGCCGCCACCAGAAGCTGTGAATCAGCCGTAGACATAATAGCCGCGAAGATAGATGCAACTACTACTCCAAAAATTATAGGATGCAAGTGCTCTTGTGCTAAGGCAGGATAGAGATTTTCGGTATCACTGGCCGGCAGCAGTTCTACCTCTGGAAAATAAACCCTGCCTGCCAGACCAATAAATATGGCGCCCCATCCCATCAAGACATTCCAAATTGTACCTACAACAGCCGACCATCGCAACTGTTTGGGATCATCAATAGACATATAACGAGAAAGAATATGCGGATTCCCCGGCGAACCAAGCCCAATACCCAGAAAGCCAACGAGTCCGCCAAAACCAATAGCCAGGGGATCAACAAATCCAGCTTCCATGTTACTTAGCTGCGATAGAACCTGGGGCAGCCCACCCGCTTCCCAGATGGCAATAAAGGGGAGGACCACCAATGCAAAAATCATAAAAATGGCCTGAAACATATCCGTAAGGCTGACGGCCAAAAAGCCACCCAACACCGTATATCCCATGATAATAATAGCGGTGAGAATAATGCCGTTGGTTTGGGTAAGTCCAAAACTGGAGGCAAAAGCTTTACCGCCCGCCACAAATTGAGCTGAGACATAACTGACCATAAAAATCAGGAATACAACAACCAGGGCAATGCGTAGATAGCCATTTTTGTCGTTGAATCGCTCTGCAAAAAAGTCGGGGACGGTAATACAGTTATAGGTCTCCGAAAAATTACGGAGCCTCCGGGCATAATACAGAAAAAGAAAAAGCTCAACGATAACATAACCCATCACAGCCCATATAGCCGAAGCGCCTTGGGCATAAGCCATGCCCGTTACGCCTACAAGAAGCCAAGCACTGCGCCCCGATACCACTGCTGACAAAGCCACCACAAACCGATTTATCTGCCGTCCCCCAATAAAAAACTCGCTGATACCTTCCGAAGAAAAGCGGGAAGAATATATTCCTATACCAACAAGCAGCAAGAGGTAGCCAACAAATGCTCCAATGGCATATTCATCTACCGCGATTGAGATAACCTGTGTTTCATCCATTGTCACGGAATTTTACACGATAAGAAAGAGCCACTGCCAATCCAAGGATAAGCAGTGGCACCACAAACATAACCAGATAAAATGAGGTCATAACTTATGACATCTTATAATCGCTGAGTCAACTATTATATCATGGGAAAATGCCCATCTGATTGTACATGATACCCACTTTATTAATGGCGTTTAGAAAAGCTGCCGTACGAAGATCGATATCATGTTTTTTCCGCAATTCATTCAGCTCATTATAGGAATTAACCATTGTTTCTTCGAGACCGGAATCAACTAAATCCTTCTCATCTGCACCTTGAGCCAAAACCCCCATCTCTGCTTCCGAAAATTTACGATCAGAAATATTTTCGATAACATTTAAAATTTTTCGGTAACTGCTTTCCTCAAACCGCTTTTCCATGCGGCCAAAGCGAACGTGCGAAAGATTTTTCAACCACTCAAAGTAGGAAACGGTCACTCCGCCGGCATTGAGATAACTGTCAGGTATTATAAGTGCTCCCTTCTCTTTTAAAATATCGTGTGCCTTGGCCGTTGTTGGTCCGTTAGCAGCCTCACCAATTATCTTTGCTTGGATATTAGGTGCATTCTCTTCAGTAAGCTGATTTTCGAGTGCAGCCGGTATTAGGATGTCACACTCCTCTTCTAAAACGGCCGTATTATTTTCAAGCTCTTTGGTATCACTAAAACCCAGTATGGACCCGGTATCCTCACGGTGCCGCATCAATCGTTCAAGATCTATACCTTCAGCGTCATAGATGGATCCTTCTATTTCTGCTACGCCAACCAGAATGGCACCGCCCTGAATCATATTCTGTGCCGTATGATAGCCCACATTACCGAGCCCCTGAATAACAAAGGTCTTCCCTTCTAATCCAGCCTCCAATCCGAGATCTTCCATATCTTCTTTATTTTTACAAGCCTCCCGGATCCCAAAATATACTCCTCGGCCGGTTGCTTCGGTACGTCCGCGTACTCCGCCTTGGGGAATGGGTTTTCCTGTCACACATGCTTCGGCATTAATATCAGACTTTAACTGCCGATAAGTATCTAAAATCCACCCCATTTCACGAGCACCGGTACCATAATCAGGAGCCGGAACATCTGATCCCGGTCCTAAAAAGTCCTTTTTAATCAACTCGTAGGTATAGCGGCGGGTAATGCGTTCAAGCTCATCGTCCGAGAATCGAGACTTATCAATCTTGATACCTCCCTTTGCCCCTCCAAACGGAACATCAACAACCGCACATTTATAGGTCATAAGTGCTGCCAGAGCCATTGTTTCATCTTCATTAACGGTAGTGCTAAAGCGAATTCCTCCCTTTGTCGGCAATTTGTGATGGCTGTGCTCCACCCGCCACCCATGAATTACTTCGATAGAACCGTCATCGCGTTCAAGTGGAAAGGTAATGTGATAAACGTTATTACAGATTTTAATTTGATCAAGCAGTCCCTGATCGAAGTCAGAATATTTGGCTGCTATATCAAACGCCTTATTTACCTGAGCAAAAAATTTATAGTCGGACATAAAATAGGTTTTTTAACTGATGTAATATTTCAAAAAATCTTAGCGACTCAATAGATCGACAATCGCAATATTATTACAGAGTGTCAACATTTATTACCCCTGTTTAAACATAGCCGTATGAATTTTCTTCCACTGCTCAGGTTTCCCATCGGTATGCATTAACACTACTTTTTTTGCGGTGAACCGGATATAAAATTCACGACCAATATTGTTTAGGATTTTTTCTTTTTGCTTTTGGTTTATGTCTCCATATAACAAACTAAGATGCGGCATATATTCGTTTTCGTACTCTTCAGGGCAATCAAATAGGCGACAAGCATTTTTATGCAGATAGGTGAGTCCTTCATTCTGTTCTACATGGATGAATAGTGATTGATAAAACGTATTTAGATAACCGGCATTGGTAAGCTTTAAATCAAATGGAGTTACTGAAGAGACCAGTGTTTCTGTTAGTGCTTCAAGCTCGGTTTTCGACGCCGTCAACTCCCCAAGGAGCGTAACATGAGGAGAAAATAATGGCGTATCGTACTTCTTGCTCAACTCTTTAATACGCTGTTGCAATTTATAGGCTGTATCGCCCGTGGGTTCCAACCATAGCGAATATGTTGCTGACTGTTCCATAACTATGACTAATTATCCCTCTTAAATATTTAATGTTGTCTTCTCATTAAATATACAGTAAACCAACCCTTTTAAAACAGGGGTCAACTAATGTAACGTTACTTTTTATTTATTCAACGGCAGATAAACATGCAAATGATCAGCCGTACCTACATGGCGAATTGTTGATAGTCCAAGAAGCTTAAAAGAATACTCAAACATCCAATTCTTCCATCTTGGCCTCCTCTTGGTGCGTAAATCAACAGCATGTACATACCCGCTGGCTTGCATATAATGCAGTGAGTGTTCCTTCTCGGAGAGTCCCATTCGCTGATAGTCCTCGGGGCTACGCTGTATATCTGTCACAACCACCTCGCTATCTGCAAGCGTTACTGTAGTTAAAGCAACTCGCATAATGGGATGTAGCGATCGATAATAGGTATGAATTTCGTCCGTCTTGGTATTCAGACTTGAATAGTACAACACCCCATAAAAAGTATACGCTGCCACCAACACTAAAACTCCTCGGAAGATATACTTAAGGGCTTTCTTGCCCATACCAAACTTATAGACGAGAATTGCCCCATAAAGCAACAATAATAATACCGTAGCCAGACAACCAATCGAGAGTGCCAGCCATCCATTAGTTTGATAGCCGTTATATATAAATACCGAGGCTCTGACAAGCAGAAAAAAGGGTAGAGGTAAAGCTATAATGCCCAACAAAACATTCAACAACACCTTCTTCCATGAGAATGAGTGGGCGCGTGGCTGATTTCCATCAAGTGCTTGCAACTGCTGATCGAACCGATCATTTAACTTTTTGAGCTGATCAAAAGAAAGGCTCTGTTCTGTGTCCATAGATGCTATGATATAACTGAAGATCACTTATTTGCACGACGGGCGAAAACAGAAGTTACATCACGCTAAAATAAAAAAGGGTCCTGGCCGAAACCAGAACCCCAGTACAACTCATCACAATCCCTATTGCTAATTAAATAAATTTTGGATAAGAATCCAATCTATCTCAGATAATAATACTCCAAAGCGAATTCCTTCAATTGTATAGCAACAAGTTTAAGCGTGATCCTCATCAGATTGTAAATAAAAGACATTCAAAATAAAAAGCACCGCTAAACTCCCTAAAAAGCCAAATACCAAACTTCCCGGCATATTAACCATTACGGCTACACTCCCAACGACTACCGCCCCAATAACACCGGCAATAAGATTGGGTACAAGCTCAACACCTTGTTTCCAAATACTTACCTTGGTAAGTGCTCCGGCCACCAAGCCAACAGAAATTAGCCAGAATATCATCGTCCCATTTAATTCTTCCATTCTGAAATATATTTTATTTTTAAAATGATTTACACAAAAAATATACTTTTTAAATCGATTTTGGAACCGATTTTTTACTATACATCTATCCTGATACCGTATATTACTTAGCATTCTATCAATAGTTGTTCAATGGCTGAATCAGATATCCGCAAAATTATCCATATTGATATGGATGCCTTTTATGCATCCGTTGAACAACGTGATTTTCCCGAATATCGTGGCAAGCCCGTAATTGTAGGAGGATCGCCCGAAGGGCGAGGGGTCGTAGCTGCCGCCAGTTACGAAGTCCGAAAGTTTGGTGTTCATTCTGCCATGCCTGCAGCCAAGGCCGTTCGCTTATGTCCGCATGCTATTTTTGTTAAGCCCCGTTTTGAGGTTTACCGCAAAGTGTCGGAACAGATCAGAGAGATATTCTTCGAATTTACGGATCTCGTTGAACCACTCTCACTCGACGAAGCCTATCTTGATGTCACTGAAAATCATATAAACCTGCCGTCTGCCACATTAATTGCAAAAAAGATTCGTAAGCGGATCATAGAAAAAACCCGGCTCACCGCATCAGCGGGCGTGGCACATAATAAGTTCCTGGCCAAGGTCGCTTCCGACTTAGATAAACCCGACGGACTTTCAGTAATTCTACCTGAAGATGCCCAAGACTTTATAGAAAAACTCGAGATCGGCGAATTTTATGGCATAGGAGATGCTACCGAATCCAAAATGAAATCGCTGGGCATTTACACAGGCAAAGATTTAAAGGAATGGTCGGAAATTGATCTGGTTAATGAATTTGGCAAAACCGGGCGGTATTACTACCGCATTGTTCGGGGTATCGACAACCGACAAGTAAAGACCCACCGCATCCGAAAATCGATAGGAAAAGAACGTACCTTTTCTGAGGATGTTGATGACTTGGGATGGATCAACAACTTTTTGCGGGAATTGTCCGAGAAAATCTCTCAAAGCATGAAAGAAAAAAATGCTGCCGGAAAAACGGTAACGCTTAAAGTGCGATACGAAGATTTTGAAACCATCACCCGCAGCACCTCTTTTAGTCATTATATTAACGATGCCAATGACATCGCCAATACTGCCATTACACTGCTCGAAGAGACCAAAGTAGGTGACCGGAAAGTGCGCCTGCTCGGTATTACGCTTTCGAATTTAAACCTTAATGAAAAAGGCCATTTCAAGCAGCTGGAAATTCCTTTTGAATAAATAGTCTAAAGTGCCATCATCGGTTTATGCAGATATTATAAACAACATACTACTCTTGATGCCCATTAATTTTCGTTATCTTTAGCAGCTAAAATAATTCGTTCCAATCCCCGCATATCCGCGGCAAACACTACTTTTTAATGAGTTACACTCTTTCCGATTTCGATTACGATCTTCCCGATGAATTTATAGCCCAGCAACCAGCCGAGCCGCGCGATCATTCACGGCTTCTTGTGTATGATCGTGAGTCTGACACTATAACCGATGACCGTTTCTACAATATATTAGATTATTTGCCCCAAGAAACTACTCTTGTGGTTAACAACAGCAAAGTTGAGAAATGCAGACTGCTTTTTGACGACGGCAGCAAAGAGATTTTTATTCTCGATACAGCCAATAATACCACCGTACAGGCGATGGTTCGTCCCGGCAAAAAGTTCAAAAAGGGGAGAACGGTAGAGTTGACAGATACTATCTCTGCTGAAGTATTGGATATTGATGAAGAAGGGTTGAGGACACTCAAAATGACTCCTTCGCTCGACCATAAGGTTTATGAACAGTATAAACACACCCCTTTCCCGCCCTACATCGAGCAAAACAAATCGTTATCAGAAAAGTATCAAACCGTTTATGCTGATGATTTAGGCAGCAAAGCCGCCCCTACCGCGGGACTTCATTTTACCGATGAGCTTCTTGCTGAAATTCAGGAGCAGCGTATTGAGCACGCTGAGGTAACCCTACATGTGGGACTTGGGACCTTTGCTCCGGTCAAAGCTGATAGCATCGAAGAACACACCATGCACTCAGAATGGTTTAAAATCACAAAAGAAACAGCCAAACAGTTAAATACCGCTGAACATATTACAGCAGTGGGAACAACCAGCGTTCGGGTGTTAGAGTCGGCACTCAGAGAGCATAAGCAATTTACTTCAACAAAGATGGATACAGATATCTTTATCCGACCCGGCTTTGAATTCAAGGGAACCGATGCGCTAATTACTAATTTTCATCTGCCCAAAAGCACCTTACTGATGTTAGTGGCAGCCTTTACCGGTTACGAAGAAATGAAAAAAATATATCAGCACGCCATCGATGAGGAGTATCGTTTCTACTCCTTTGGCGACGCCATGCTGATACTTTAAAGAGTTAATAGTGTATTCTGTTGGCAGAAATAACAGCTACTAAAAAGTAGAAATATTTAGGCTTCCGGTTTATCCTGCTGTTGTTGCTGCATCTCTTTCATTTTCTGCTGCATTTGTTGCTGAGCATTTTGCTCTTCGTCACCGTCAACCATTTTAACCTGGTTCTTGAGTGATGTTGAAAGTTCTTCTACATCATCCTCGGAGAGCACTTGGTCCAGATCCTCAATACCAACCTTTTGCAACAGGTTATAGATCATACGGTTGTGCAACATCTGCTGGGCTGCGGAGCTTAATTGCATCAGTTGCTCCTGTGGAACCTGCGCGCCGGAAAGCTTAATCTTATTCATTACCGGTTCAAGCAGGGTCTCAATCTTTTCGGACATCTGCTTTTCCAGCTCTTTGGCGTCAACATTTTCTTTACTTGTTATTTCATTTCCGTCAGCATCAACTAACTTCATAATTTACAAATACTTTGGTTTTAGAATTACTTCATGTTTTAAACACAGTCTTACAGGATATCGTTTATCTTACAGAACTCAAAAAAGTTCCCTTCCCATAATTTATTCCTCAAAGACCAAGGCATCGGGTGTAGCGCCAAGCTCTTTTAGATATTCGATCATCGCATCGTTAAAGGCTGGCGGACCACACACATAAAAAGGCTGATCAAAATCATCAATCTGGTCTGCCAGAAATTCTTTATCAATAAATCCATCCAGATTGATATACTCATCGGTAGGCTCATCCGTAATCACATTGATAAACTGTTCTCCAAGTATTTCTTCAAATTCATCTTTCAGGATGATATCATCTTCCGTTTTATTCGAAAAGATCAACGTATTCGAACCGATGCCATTCTTGGCATACAAATCACGTATAATGGCAATAAACGGCGTTACTCCGGCACCGCCGGCCAGAAATACCCCTTCTCCCTTATATTCAATGTTTCCCCAGGCATCATCAATAATAAATTGGTCTCCTTCTTCAAGCTGACCAATTTGTTCCGTTACCCCATTATGATCCGGATAGCTCTTAATCACAAACTCAAGGTTATCATCATCCTGCAGGTTTGTAAATGTAAATGGACGCTTTTCGTCACGCCATCCATCTTTGTCAATAGCCACCTCCGTAGCCTGACCCGGAGCAAAGGAATAGCCATCGGGTTTTTCAAAAGTGTACGCTCTTACATCATGGGTAATATCTTCAATGTTTAAAATCTCAACCTTATGACTCATAGCTATTATCTTGTTCTAATTAATGTTCACTAAAGAAATGCTTTTGGGGCTTTAACCATTCAAAAAATCATTGGAATTATTGGAGGTGCTGACTTGTTATTTATTTTAACATTAAACTAAATGCAAAGAATTAACCATTTATATGCAATCTACAGAAGAACAACCCGTAAAACTAGCAAATACAGAATATCCCATTCACGAACTTCTTCAGAAAAGATGGAGTCCTCGAGCCTTTTCCGAAAAGTTAATTGATACCCAAATGTTAAATCAACTTTTTGAAGCCGCGCGCTGGGCTCCTTCATCCTACAATGAACAACCCTGGCGTTTTATCGTAGCCCGTAAAGAAGATCAGGAGGCGTATAAACAACTCGCTTCCGTGATGAATGAGTTCAACCAAAGTTGGGCTACGGATGCCCCGGTACTTGTATTAGCCCTCACCAAAACAACATTTGATTTAGATGGCAGAGACAATCCTCATGCCGGGCATGATTTGGGACAGGCTATTGCTCATCTGACTTTCGAAGCCACCAAAAATAATTTATATGTGCATCAGATGGCCGGCATATTGCCTGAAAAGGCTCGTGAGCTGTACAATATATCCGACGATTATAAACCGATGACCATGTTTGCGATCGGTTATAAAGGGCAACCCGAATCACTGAATGACAAAATGCAAAAGCAAGAAACTTCGCCACGCATTCGCAAAGATCTCGACGAAATCATCTTTGACGGCGAATGGGAAGAATAGTAATCCGCAATACCGACATTTAGAAGCTGCTGATCATCTCCGATCAGCAGCTTTTATTCTCTATTCTCCTTTTAAGTTCTGTTCTAAAAAACGAACCGTCTTTTGCCAGGCGTCCTCAGCGGCTTTTTCAACATATCGCGTACCAGAAGGATTCGCGAACGCATGTCCCGCCCCTTCATAAATATGAATAGCATTCTCAACGTCTGCTTCGTTTAGCGCAGATTCAAACTCCTTCACCTTTTTGGGTGGAATTCCTCCATCCTCTTCACCAAATATCCCAAGTACCGGCATCTCCAAGGTTTTAAGTTTTTGCGTATCGGTCACCAGTCGACCGTAATAAATAACGGTGGCATCAATCTTCTGCGGATGGGCCAATGCTGTGTTCAGCGACCATGCCCCACCAAAGCACCAGCCGATCACTCCAATATTTTCTGCTCCCTGCTTTTTATTAAGATAGCCATAAGCCTGGGTCAAATTATCCAACGCTTCTTTATCATCAACAGAACGAGCATAGGTTCCTGCGCTATCGGATGATTCCGCAACCTTTCCATTATACAAATCTACGGCCAACGCTGTATATCCTTCACCGGCCAGCTTATCAGCCATCATTCGAATATTATCATTCAATCCCCACCATTCGTGAATTACAATAATTCCGGGAGCATTTGTTGCTCCTTCGGGCCTGGCCATATATCCTGTAATCTCTTGACCGTTCACGGTAGCATATTGCACTTCTTCTCCCGACACCGCTGCTGATTGCTTTAGATCCTGAGCGGCATTTTCAACAGGGGCATCTCCTTCGTGCTCCCGATCCATTCGATCTACGAAATCTTCTTTGGGGCTATTACTGCATGCTGTTAAAAGCATCGCCAATCCCAATACTAAAAATACACGTCCTAGTTGATGCATAATCTCCTCATTTTATTACGGTTATACTCTTTTTAATCAAAATATGAGCTGAAAAGTTGCATGATTTCGTATTTAATATCTATCACCGGTAAATCTATTATCTAAAGAGAACTTTGAAAAGCTGAATTTGAGGATTAGACTTATGATCAGTACAATGACTAAAATTTAATGGGAAATTAAATAGTGATTCTATTTCCTATCGGCATATCAAGAGGTCTAAATAAATAATTAAATATTGGGGTACATATGAGTTTTGATTTCAAAAAAGCCAATCAATCATTTGATTCACTTCCATATTCCAAACGACTCAAATCGGTAGGGGAGCTTGCAAAGAGTACACTTACCATTGTTGGCAAAGACCATGATATCATTACACCATGGGTTCGCATGATCATTTATCATTCACTTATGGTCACCTTCTTTTTTGCCGGATTCTTTTTATGGCAATACGAACATCCGGGTTATGGATTGCTCTCTTTCTTTTTGGCCTTCCTACTCTTTGTATACAAGCATTTTTATGACAATAAACAGGAGATGCGCATGAGCTGGATTGTCTACGAGACCGTGATTGGCAATGATCCATCATACAAAGGAGCAACCACTGCCAGCAAAGAATTAAAGTGGCATATAAGAAAAATTGCGTGGATCGATATCCTGATGAGCTTCGTCAATAAAAGCAAATTCTTTGGTGGCGGGATTATAAAAATGCTGATTCGACTCTTCATTGCCGGACTTGAAGAAGTATGGGATCTGGCCAACCACTACCTGTTGCCATCAGTAGCCGTTGATAAAATGGATATTACCACTGCAGTAAAAGAGATGAAAAAACTAAAAGACCGAGTACCAGAGTCACTGGTAGGTATCTTTGGAATCGATTTCTTAGGCAGGGTTGTCCGCCATGTGACAGTTCCAGCCTATATTATACTATTCATTATTTCTGCTGCATTGGGATATTTTGGAAGTGAAATATTCCCAGCCACAACAATTGATGTTGGAGGCGACGACATAGCCTTTACCTTTGTTCCCATTATTTTTGCTTTCTGGATCGGCAAACTTTTTAGTAATGTGTTTGAACGTACCATTACTGCTATCAAGGTCATCTACTTCACAGTATTTTATACGAAAATTACCCACCCAGAACGCATCCGCGAAGATATGCAAGAAGACCTGGTTGACTATCTTAATCTTGATCCTGTGGAAGAAGTTGATAACCTGAAAGAGCAAGATGTAGAACAAGAATAGATATTTGATCTCCCATCCCAATTAAAATGGCGCAAGCTTTTACACTTGCGCCAAATTTAAATCAATAGCATCTACAAATAAGTAGCGTTTCTTCTACTCCGTTGCAGGAGAAACACGGATGATACCGTTTTCTGTCTCCGTAGCAATGTAAATATTACCATCCGGACCCTGACGGACATCGCGGACCCGCCCGGCATCTTCAAAGACCTTTTCTTCACCGACAACCTTCCCGTCTTCTAAATCAACATGCATCACATAACCAAACTTGAGCGACCCTACGAGTAAATCTCCTTTCCATGCGGGAAATTTATCACTGGTCACAAACGTCATCCCTGAAGGAGCAATAGAGGGATCCCAATACCATTCCGGCTGTTCCATTCCGGCCTTGGCCGTATCATCTGTAAATGACGTTCCATCGTAATTGATGCCAAAACTGATTTCCGGCCATCCGTAATTATTTCCTGCTTCAATAATGTTGATCTCATCACCGCCGCGAGGACCATGCTCATGCTCCCAGAGCTGTCCTGTTTCAGGATGCAGATCCATGCCCTGTGGATTTCTAATGCCATAGGCAAATACAGCGTCCACCCCTTCCTTACCTACAAATGGATTGTCTTGTGGGATGCTACCGTCATCATTCAGGCGATAAACTTTTCCGCCGTCACGGGTAATATCCTGGGGATTGACGTCGCGGTTGCCTCGATCCCCAATTCCAAAGAAAACATGCCCTTCGTTATCAAACACAATGCGACTACCAAAGTGCTGTCCTCGCGAACTGTTGGGTTCAGCCTTATACAACACCTCATTATCTGTGAGGGCCGTCCGCTCTTCATTTAACTTTGCTCGCATCAATGCGGTATTTGCTCCCTCACCGCCTTCAGGGCTGGAATAGGTCAAATAAATCCAGCCATTTTCCTCATAGTTGGGGTGCGCTTGCACGTCGAGCAATCCACCCTGACTGCGGGCCCAAACTTCCGGAACTCCGGCAATAGGCTCATCAGCCAAGCTTCCATTACTGTAGAGCCATAGGTTACCGCTCCGAGCCGTAATTAACATATCCCCATCAGGAAGCCAATCCATACCCCATGGTACATCTATCTCATTGGTAATAGTTTCCATGGTATATTCTGGATTTTCAACCTCTTGACCCTGATCGGTATCAGCCTCCGGTTCATTTTCGGGGGTAGCATTACAAGCCGCTAAAAATATTACCGCTACAAATATTGATAGGTATTTATGCATTTTAGTACTCATAATAATTACTGTTATTCCCATTCATCGTGATACAATTATGAATAAATAATTAACACCATTCGTTCGATAATTGCCAATTATACACGTAAAAAGTTATGAATAATACATTTAGACATGTATTCAATAAATACTTCTTATTTCAGGTAGGTGACTAATTCTAATATGGAGTTCTCCAATCATTGTACTATCGCCCCTAAACAGCCATGATTTTCGGTTGTAATTTGTCCGCCAAAGCGAGATATTTACACTCTTTTCAAATATTTGCGCCCGTAGCTCAACTGGATAGAGCGTCTGACTTCGGATCAGAAGGTTGGGGGTTCGAATCCTCCCGGGCGTACTCTCTATAAGCCCATGACTCGCAATGAGTTATGGGCTTTTTTATTTTCAAAAAATAGTCCAAACAAGAAGGGCAAAAACAAATTTGGGTAACATTTGGGTAACAGGATACCTGACATAGCTTGTATTATAGGTTACATCTCAGGTGAAAGTTTGTTCGAGCCAGCCTATTAATATTGATCAAACTTGGCAGTTTAAATATTAAGTAGCCGATCAAGGATCAAATAAGTAGTACTATTTGAACAAGTATTATTTATATACTTTACCTTAGTAAATTATGATTGTTCATCACATTCATTGGAGATGGGATACTTAGACTTTAAAAAGGCCTATACATATTTAAACAAATATAATAGTAAAAATCTTTGGGGGATTTCTTCCGCTTTATCACTTTTAGAGTTTTTCACTAATGACAAGGCTCTTAAACACCAACTATCGCCTGTTGTTAATCCCGTCAAACTAAATTTATTTACGAAGGCAATAATTCATTCTAAGAGCCGGAATTATAAAGAAGCCAAGGTGGACTCAAGCACCCTAATTAAGGTTTTCAACCAGCTGGGAGAAGCTCTACCAAAACCAGATGATATCGAAAGTTGGGATATCAAAACTAAAGAGGACCTACATGACACACTCATGTCTCTGTTTGTTTCTCAACAGTGGTTTCAGAGATTGGAAATTAATGAGAGGGCCGGAATATTATATGAACTATACTATAATCTCCCTGATGAGAACGAAGAATTTCTTAAGGAAAAACACCAAAATAGATATGTTCATATTCCGGAGTCAATTGAAGATGATTTAGGAATTAAGCTGGAGAACTACATTTGTATTGGCTTTGCCTTATTTCTTTCCTACCAAGCAAAACACAAACAATTGTGTAAGACTTCACCTCAAATAAGGCAAGAGCTTAAGTCCGCCATTAAGTCAAAGTATCTATCGAGAAAAAAGAGAGGAAAGTTTTTCTCAAGTTTTGTCAATAAAAATGCTGGAAGGACTTCAAAATTCTACTTCACTATAGATGAACTGACCTCGCAATTCGAATTTATTGAAACCCTGGAAAAAAAAGATTTTAAGAGTTTTCTGCGGCTCCTTTCTACCACACCCAAGAAGATTGGCAAAATTCGATCTAAAAAAAGGTTCACCAAGGGGCAAATCAGTCAAAGCTTAAATCCTTTAGAAGAGCGACCAATATTAAGAATCGACAATGAATACGTTATCCCCGATATACGCATATTTATGATCGCTTTGACCTCTATACTCACTTATGAAATCTCAAAACTCTATGATGATTTTAGATTTAGAGAAGTCTATGGGAGCATCCAAGAATTATATTTAAAAAATGTCCTTTCAAAAAGATTACCCAATATTACGTTAATACCTGAACAAACCTATCATAGAGATGGAACCGAATTTAAGGGGCCAGATTTGACTATAATAGAAAATGATCAATTGATACTATTAGAATCGAAAGCTAAAAAGACCAAGCTTGATTCTCGTGTATATGGCAGATCTGAATTTGTTTTAAGTGATTTAGAACGACCAATAAAAGCAGTAACAAAGTTGAAAGAGAAAAAATTAGAAGATCTCTATGAGGGCATACCTCAATATTCTGATTGGCAAACGAAACTTGATGCTACAAAAGATTCTAAACCAATTTTCGTGTGTGTAATGGAAGAAGCAATTATGGGACTTCAAGAATTTGTTACAAACGAAGCTAAAAGAAATCCAAACTTTGAACTATCAGATCTTGGCTATAAATATTGTTTCATGGATGTATTTACGTTCACCAAGGCAATAGAAATAGTATCTCAAAACAAAGATTTATTGTTGAGTGATGTGCTAAAAAACTATTACCTAAAAGCTAAAAGATTAGATCATAATGAAGGGACAGCTGACATGTTTGATGACTATGAAATCGATTATGAAAAAAGTTTTGCCAACCAAAAGTTTCTTAATCTTATAGATAAACTTCGGAATGATTAGTTAGACAAATCAAACTAGTAAATAGAACTAAATCATTCCCGTACTTTAATTTACTCGATCAGCACCATTTTTTGTTAAACGCTTATCTAATAATTGCTATACCTTTTTATATAAAAGAGGGCTTATTTGTACCCTAATTAGCCTAATTAGGCCTAATTTAGGCTGTTTTATTAACTTAGTTAACAACTTAGATGATTTTTAACGGAATTTTTCGTATGTTCCATCTATATGGAACCACAAGAAATCAACCAACTGCGAGAACGATTAGGATGGAGTCTGGCCAAATTTGGTCGCTATTTTGGCGTTACCGCACAAGCTGTTCTTAAATGGGAACGAGGGACAGCCCAGCCGAATGATTTTGCTCTAGCTACAATGTTTCAGCTGAGAAAAAGATTAAATGCCGTCGAGGGAGAACAACAAAAACAACAATTTATAAATGGACTGAAAAGCGCCCTTCTTACCGGAGGTATTGTTGCCTTATTAGCCTATTTATTTAACCAAGACGAATAACTATGGAAAGCCAACCTACTAATGATACCCCTGTTACAAACAATTTTATATTCCTAAATGGAAAACAGCTAGCCGAAGTGTTGGATGTTGCTGCCCCTTCCCTTTCTGAAGCTGTGAAAAAGAGATACAATTGTGGGGGATATCCTGTATATGAATGGGCCGTTGAAACAAATACCGGTCGCATTAAAGGATACCAGGTACCTGACTTTTTGGTCTCTGGAGAAAATCAATTATCGGAGAAACGACAAAATCCCGTAGATGAAACACCTAATAAGCTGACTATTCACCCTAATAAGGGTAAAAATAGGGCGAATAAGCCGGAACAGGTCATCAACAACTATTCCCTCTTGCCGGAAGAAGAAGACTACGTCCGCCCCGCAGGGATGGTTACGCTACCGTTAGTACTAAAAAAGGCACTTGATCAAGATACGCCACAGAGTCGCGCCGTAATTGGAGCCATCATAGCCATGTTGGGTGCTATTACCGGACACGCTGTTTCTAATAACACTACGGGAGCAGGGGTTGGCGCAATAGCCGGATTTGGAATAGCTCTTTATATGTATAAGTATTCCAAACCATTTAACAACTTTAGCTACCAACCAGCGTTAACTCAATCGGTTGATAACCAAATGTTGTTAAAAGAGTATTCAGAAAGTTCAAATCAGTCAGGCTTTTTGCCTAATTAGGGCATTGCAACAAGTTCAATAGCTGTGGGACATCCTAAGACTATTTTTATAATAAATATCAAGAGTCAGGCTATATAAATAACTGAATAATATATTTAGCGTTTATAGCGTTTATTTTATATAATGGGATATACAGTTTAATTAATCCTACTGCTATGGAACGTCGTCTTGAATCATCCTCACTGGATGAACATCAAATGGAAGAGTTAGAAACTCTTCTGAAGAGTGAAAAGCTTCCTGCTTTAATCGATTCTTCCGGTAATCGAACAGAGCTTCCCAAACCTATATTTGAGATGCTCTCCGATATTGTCCAGCACGTCAAACAAGGGCACTCTATTTTTATGATCCCGGAAGATGAGACATTAACTACCCAAGCAGCAGCTAATTTTCTGGGCGTTTCAAGACAACACTTGGTTGATCTTCTTGAAGAAGGAGAAATCGATTTTCATTATGTCGGTACTCATCGTCGAGTTTATTTCCGCGATTTAAAAGAATATGCCGATAAAAGAGATAGCAAACGCAAAGAAACCTTGGATGAGCTATTCGACAAAGTAACAGATGCTGGAAAGTATGACGCAAGCTATCAGGGTGATGATAGCTGATTATAAGATCCTACTGGATGCAAACGTCTTGGCCAATTATGCCGTTTGCGATCTTTATCTCAGATTAGCGGAAAAACCTAGACTCTTCTTACCAAAATGGAGTCCAGACATCCTTGAGGAAGTCTATAACACGCACGTTAACAAATTAGATTGGCCTGAAGAATTGGCAAATTCTTTTCAGGATGCGGTTAGAGAAGCTTTCCCCGAGGCCATGATAAACGATTATCAGGAATTGATTCCGGCCATGACTAATGATGAAAAGGATCGGCACGTCCTAGCTGCAGCAGTTAAAGATAAACTGAATCTCATAATTACCTTCAACCTAAAAGATTTCAAACAAGAGGATTTGGCTAAATGGAACATTGAGGCCATCCATCCCCAAGACTATTTGCTCACGCTTTATTCCATGAAACCAGGAATAGTAATGATGAAACTCTCTAAAATTGCTCAAAGAAAAGATCAGGACTTGGAAGATCTTGTGCTCGACTTTGGTAAAAGTCTTCCAAAGTTTTCAAAGAAGCTATTGGAGGATATGGGTGAAGACACTACCTATTAGATCATCGATACAAATATTCTAGGCAATGAATATGCTTATTTTCTCTTAACGCTCTAAGTACTGAACTTCCAATCGGTTATTTTGGGTCATCATCTATAGATATCGATCACATACTATAAAAAACGTTTACTTTTGGCTATGAGCATCGGACAAAAAATAAGTTCTTCCCAATAGCCCCTCTTAAAAATATTTGTCCCGATAAATAAGCCCCTAAAACGGCTTCTATATTTCCATTCTAAAGCCCGATCTCCTTCAGCAACGTATGAAAACATGAAGCTTTTATTGGTGTAGAGATTTATTATTCTCTCGACCATTAAGAATATGGAGACCACCAAGTAATTGACCGAAATATCCAAATAGGAGACCTAAAGACACGCAGAAGTATTAATACAAGATTCCCGGATCCACTTCTTTATATAGATTATCAAGAGTCTTTTATCATTCAGTTGTCTCAACTAATGTAATTAACCTCTAATAATTCAAGATCCTGGTGATCTCGCATAAATGTAAGATGTGCATCTGTCTTCCATAATTATTAATGTTTATTAAAATTTCATAAAAGACGATAATTTATGGACAAGATCATTAAGGGAGTTAAGCTTCAGAATTTCAAAAGGTTTCCAAACTTATCACTTGATTTCGATGAAACGTTAAATTTGTTCATTGGAGATAATGAGTCTGGGAAAAGTACAATAGTATCGGCTATTGACTTGGTCTTAAGTGGCAGTAGAAGTAAAGTTGAGCGATACGGATTAAGAAGCTTGTTTAATAAAAATACTATTAATGAATTTTTAGAATCAGAAAAAAAGTATGCGGATTTACCGATATTATTTGCCGAACTATATTTGAACGATCAAAATAATAAAGACTTAGAAGGCAAGTATAATTCAAGTGATTTAAATACTCACGGCTTACAGCTTTTGTGTGAGCCAAGAGATGATCTTAGTTCCGAAATATCCGATATACTTGATCAACAGGCAGATAACTTTCCTTTTGAATATTACTCAATAACTTTCAAAACCTTTGCGGGAAAATCATACTCAGGCTATAGAAAATATATGCAACACTTACTTATTGATAACTCCTTAATAAGTAGTGATTATGCTAAAAGACAATATGTAAAGACTATTTATTCGACAAATACTGAAGATGCAGAGAAGAATAAGTATGAAAATGAATATCGAAATTACAAGGATAAGTTTAGGAGAGAAGAATTATCAGAATTAAATACAAGAATTGAAGGCGATTATACTTTTGCCGTAGATTCAGGACCAAAGTCTAATCTCGAAAATGATCTCATAATTAGAGAGGGTGATATTTCTCTCGATGATAAAGGCAAAGGTAAACAATGTTTTATTAAAACTGATTTTGCCCTTCAAAAAAAGGAAGCGGATTTAGATACTATTCTTTTAGAAGAGCCTGAAAATCACCTTAGTCATACTAACATGAAGAGGCTTGTCCAAAAAATTCATGATTCTGAGACTAAGCAATTATTTATAACTACTCATAGCAGTTTAATAAGTAGTAGGTTAGATCTAAGAAGAGCAATTTTGCTTAATAGTTTAAGTACAGACTATGTTCATTTAGATGACCTAAATCCAGATACAGCACGTTTTTTTATGAAGGCTCCCAACAATAACCTTCTTGAATTTATACTATCAAGAAAGGTTTTGTTAGTCGAGGGAGATGCTGAGTTTATTTTATTAAAAGCTTTTTTTGAAGAAGTGGCTTCAACTGATATCGAGGATACTGATGTACATATTATTTCTGTCGGAGGGACCAGTTTTAAGAGGTATTTAGAAATTGCCAACTTACTTGGTATTAAAACTGCTGTGATTACTGATAATGATGGGAATTATCAAGTAAATTGCCAAGATCGATATGATGATTATTTGAGTGAAGATACTAAGGTATTTGCAGACGAAGATAATTCAGTTTCAACATTTGAAAAGGCTGTTTATAAGGAGAATAAAAGTATCTGTGATGAATTATTTGCTGAAGGAAGAAGAACATTGAGTGTACAAGAGTATATGCTGTCTAACAAAACTGAAGCTGCTTTTGAGATACTTGATAATAAAAGAGATGAACTCTCCACTCCTCAATACATTGAAGAAGCTATAGAATGGATAAATCAATAATATCAGCTGTTGCAGGATCAGGAAAAACCACTCATATAATTGATAACCTTGATCTTGATAAAAGTTATCTGGTTTTAACTTATACGATTAATAATTATCGGAATTTAAAACATGAAATAACTAAAAAGTTTGATCATTTACCCAATAATATAGATCTATATACTTACTTTCCATTTCTATACTCTTTTTGTTTTAATCCTTTTTTAGGTTATAAAATTAAACCAAGAGGCATAACTTATGAATATCCTCCCCGAAGTAAGAGGTACACTAAAGCAGATCAGATTGAATACTATGTCTCGAAAGGAGGGAGACTTTATCATAATCGCATCGCACGATTATTGGAAGAGTATGATGTTTTGGAAGATATCAATAATAGGATAGAAAAATATTATGATGCTCTTTATATAGATGAGGTACAAGATTTTGCAGGGCATGATTTTAATCTTTTGAAAAGTATTTTAACAACTGATTTAGAGGTCAAACTCGTAGGTGATTTCTATCAACATACATTTGATACAAGTCGGGATGGTAATACAAATAAAAATTTGCATAATGATTATGATGATTATCTAAAAGAGTTTGAAGCTATTGGTGTAAGGGTTGATGAAGGTAAACTTGAAAAAAGCTGGAGATGTAGCCCAACAGTTTGTGATTTCATTAATGATCATCTGGGAATTAAAATTGAATCACATAATCAAGAATCTACTTTAGTTAAATATGTTGAGTCAGTAGAAGAAATTGAGGGCCTTTATCAAGATGATCAAATTGTGAAGCTTTTCTATCAGGAACATTACAAATATGATTGTTACTCAAGAAACTGGGGGGATTGTAAAGGTGAAAATCATTATGTAAACGTTTGTGTTGTTTTAAATAAAAAAACAGAGAGATTTTATAAAAAGAACAAACTTGATCAATTAAGTCCAGTAACTAAAAATAAATTGTACGTTGCTTGTTCAAGGTCTCATAACGATTTGTATCTTATTTCTGAGGAAAAGATTAAGCATCATAAAAGAGAATAGAAATCCTTGGATATTGAAAGAAAAACAAGCTAACTCTTTTAGGCGATCTCACTACATTTATGATTTCATAAGCGAAATTGAGAACAAACAATCCCAAATGGATCTAACTGAGGAAGAGCAGCTGAAATTCGAGGCCTGGATTATGTGGTCCAAAAACCATGCTGATCGCCTAAACCCAATTAACAAGTCAGTTAATTATATTTTGAGTTAAAATACGTTCTGTTGTGATTCATTTACAATAAATGGTACTGCTTGGTACAAGATGGGACGTTTCTAGATGGAATGGGATTCCTCAATAAGTAGTCCTCTCACCTTTTAACCAATATGGCTTATTAAGAGCTGATTGCTGAATTTTGAAGTGATTAGCAATATTACGAATTACTCTTGGGGACATGCGTTTTTTATAATTCAAGACTTCAGAGATGTATTCCTTTTCTACACCTGCAATTGAAGCCAACTCTGTTTGATTTAGTCCATGATCAGCCATAAATGCTTTTATAAGCTCTACCGGGTCAAGATCGGGGCCAAGCGGATGCCTTCTATCCCAATCTTCAATAAGAAGGGTGAGGAGCTCAATTTCATCCTGATTTTTGTCATCCTCTCCAGAAAAAACCAACTCTTCAAGTAGATCGCAGTACTTCTCATACTGGTCTTCAGATTTTATAACCGTATATTTCAATCCAGACATTTTCTTCCTTAAATCTTTTCGTCGTCCTTTCTATTTCAAGCTTTCTTATAAAATTTGGGAGCTACTATAAAGTCTCCTCAATTTTAACCAACGTCTTAAGCGTTGGATTCACATGGCTACTTCTAATGTTATTCAATATCTTTTTTCAGTTGTTTAAGAACTGCATCAATTCTATTTAGGAAGCTGTTTTCAAAACTTTTTGAAAAATTTAAACCTGTTTATAGTCTAAATTGGTACTACAATAGAAGGCTGTTTGTGGCTTTTTAAAAGTTATCCACATTAGAGTTATGATTAATCCAAAAATATCAGTTTAAAGCTGTAAATCCTTAGGATTCATTATGGATAACTTCGGCATATTGTGGAAAAGTTTTAGCCTTTTTGACTTGCCCCATAGTTCCTGTCCCTTATATTTAATGAATGGAAGAAAACTCCTCGCACAGAAATCATTTTTTATTTGCTGAGTTCATTTTTGGGTTAACGCTTTAAAACAAAGTTAAGCGTTAGAATCAAAAAATTTTCTGTAAGGATTTCCTCCGAAATGTTATTTATACTTTAAATGGAAATAAAAAAGCCACCCAGCAGTAACTGAGTGGCTCTAAAAAATTGTCAATTATTATCCCTTTAGGTTTAAATATCGGGGAACTTAGGTGCCCCCGACCTTGACAATTAGCACCTCACAAAGCGTATAAACTTTGTTAGGCACATAGTAAGTAATTAACCTAACTACTGTGGCGCTTTGTGTCAATACTCACTCAAAACTTTTACAAATATGAGTGATAATGATAACAAGCGCCGGAAAAACGGTAAAACGCTCATCTTCCGCGCGTGGATTACTCACCCTGATACTGGTGAGCGAATCTACCCTAAAAATGGGAAAGCCTTTCCTATCTGGGTAGATAACGATGAGTTAAATTAGCATATTAATTCTGCCCCGCCTGAGAAAGGGCGGGGTTTTTTATTACCTAAAATTAATTCTTTATGGGTTCTTACGATACAGCACAAATTTGTGTTAATGGTCATGTCATAACTTCGTCAGCAAATAACTCTCCAGAACTTAAACAAGAATACTGCGACAAATGTGGCGAAAAGACGATCACAAAATGTGAAAACTGTAATTCCAGAATTAAAGGTTACTATAGGGTACCAGGTTTTATTGGATTCAGTGACTATGAGAAACCCAAATTCTGTGATAGTTGTGGAGATCCATATCCTTGGACAAAGAAACAAATTGATGCTGCAAATGAACTAGTAGAATTTACTGAAGATTTAGAGGAAGAGGAAAAAGAGGAATTAAAGGGTAGTATTAAAAATCTTCTCAGGGAAGGTCCAAATACGGAAGTAGCCCAATTAAAGTTCAAAAAGTATGCATCTGAAGCAGGCAAGGAAGTTGCTAATGGACTAAAAGATATTTTGGTAGATTTAGTAAGTGAAACAGTTAAAAAAGCCATATGGGGTAATTAGATACAATCTTTCTATCCACACTAATTTTATTACATTCCCTTTGATGTAAATATCAATCAAGTTAGATGTAATGACAGTAGCAGAGTACGTTGAAAACCTAAATGAGCGTTACCAGACGGGAATATCAAGAGAACACAGCTACCGGGGCGATCTTCAAACGCTATTGGAATCCATGTTGGATAATGTGCTAGTCACCAATGAACCGGCCCGTATTGAATGCGGAGCACCTGACTATATCCTTACCAAGAAAGGCGTACCCGTGGGATACATGGAGGCCAAGGATATTGGGGAACCCCTGAAAGGCAAAAAGCACAAGGAGCAGTTCGAAAGATATAAAGAATCTCTTCCCAACCTAATTATTACCGACTATCTAGATTTCCATCTATACCGGGAAGGAGAATTCGTAACCTCGATATCTATTGCCGAAACAGATAACGGCACCATTGCATCCAAGACTGAAAAATTTGATCAATTTAAGGACCTGATCAACGACTTTGCTACGCATACGGCTCAAACGATAACTTCATCTTCAAAGCTCTCCAAGATGATGGCCGGCAAAGCGCGACTGCTTTCTACTATTATCGAAAATGCACTTAACAGTGATGAAGACGATAATAAAGTAAATGAATCTGCCAACAATACGTTAAGAGAGCAACTCGAAGCATTTCAGAATGTCCTCATTCATGATATTGATGCCAAGGAGTTTGCGGATATCTATGCCCAAACCATTGCCTACGGCATGTTTGCGGCTCGACTGCATGATCCCACACTGGATTCCTTTTCCAGGCAGGAAGCCGCACAACTCATTCCCAAAACTAATCCCTTTCTCCGGAAGCTCTTCCAATATATAGCGGGTTATGATCTGGATGAACGCATAGACTGGGTGGTTGATGCCTTAGCAGACATCTTCCGAGCTACCGATGTATCGGCCCTGCTAAAAGATTTCGGCAAGGCTACACAACAAAATGATCCGATCATTCATTTTTACGAAACCTTCCTGGCTGAATTTGATCCCGATCTTCGTAAAAGCCGGGGCGTATGGTACACTCCCGAACCGGTCGTCAACTTTATCGTCCGGGCGGTAGATGATATCCTCAAGGATGAATTTGGTCTGTCTGATGGGTTGGCCGACACCTCTAAGACGACCGTAAAGGTAAATACAGATGTCAAGGACAACCGATCCTCCACCGGCTACCGTCAAGAGGAAAAGGAAGTTCACAAAGTTCAAATACTTGACCCGGCTGCCGGGACCGGAACCTTCTTGGCCGAAGCAATTAAACAGATCCATGAAAAATTTGAAGGACAAAAAGGCATATGGCCCAGCTATGTTGAAAATCATTTAATTCCACGCCTAAACGGTTTTGAACTCCTGATGGCCAGCTACGCAATGGCACACCTTAAGCTCGATATGCTATTGCGTGAAACGGGGTATAACAGAGAAGCTAACCAACGCTTTAGGGTATATTTGACCAACTCCTTAGAAGAGCATCATCCAGACACCGGTACTCTTTTTGCCAGCTGGCTGAGTGAAGAGGCCAATCAGGCCAACCATGTAAAGCGGGATACGCCCGTAATGGTCGTTATGGGTAATCCTCCTTATTCGGGAGAAAGCTCCAATAAAGGAGACTGGATTATGGAACTAATGGAGGATTACAAAAAAGAACCTGGTGGAAAAAAGAAGCTTCAAGAAAAAAACCCGAAATGGATAAATGATGACTATGTGAAATTCATGCGCTATAGCCAACATTTCATAGAGAAAAATGGGGAAGGAATTTTAGCATTTATTAACCCTCATGGGTTTTTAGATAACCCTACCTTTAGAGGAATGAGATGGCATCTTCTAAAAACCTATGATGAAATATATACCATTGATTTACATGGTAATGCTAACAAAAAAGAAACAGCTCCCGATGGCTCAAAGGATGAAAATGTATTTGACATACAACAGGGAGTTTCAATAAACCTATTTATTAAAACAGATAATAATGATAAGGACGAATTGGGCAATGTTTATCATTACGATTTATATGGGAAAAGACATGACAAGTATAGCTTCTTGTCTCAGAAAAGGATAGCTGAAATTCCTTATACCAAATTAGAAAATGTAGGCCCCTATTATTTTTTCACTGAGAAAAATTATTTGATTCAAAAAGCATATCAAAAAGGATTTTCAGTCAACGATTTATTTGGGCTAAATTCTATAGGCATTGTTACAGCTAGAGATGATTTTACTATAAAAGAATCTTCTAGAAAAGTTAAAAACACTATTCAAGAATTTTTATCACTTGATGATGAAAAAGCCAGAGAAAAATTCGATTTGGGTAAAGATGTAAGAGATTGGAAAATCAGATATGCCAAAGAAGATTTAAAATCATCCGGCCCTAATTTTGAAAAAATCACTGAAATACTCTATAGACCTTTTGATATAAGGCATACTTATTTCACTGGGAATTCTAAAGGATTTCATTGTATGCCTCGAGGTGAGGTAATGCAACATTTTGTTAAGGGTAAAAATATCGGTTTAATTGTTCCCAAAATTAATAAAGAAGATGGATGTGTTTACATAACTAGCGAAATTGCAGGGCATAAAACGGCAAGTGCATACGATTCCAACTCGATCTTTCCCCTCTACCTCTATCCAGAAACCAATGGGCAACAAACCCTTGATGGCAAGTCTGAACGAAAACCTAACCTGGAGGCGGAAATAGTTCAAGATATTGCCAACGGCTTAGATCTTACTTTCACCCCTGAGAAAGAAGATACCGAAAGCACTTTCGCTCCCATTGACCTGCTGGATTATATCTATGCTGTACTGCATTCCCCAGCTTATCGTGAGAAATACAAAGAGTTTCTAAAAATTGATTTTCCACGTGTTCCCTATCCCACTGATGCCAAAACCTTTTGGCAACTGGTAGAATTGGGAGGAGAACTAAGGAAAATCCATCTATTGGAGCATCCTGTTGTCAACGACTTTATTACCACCTATCCGGTTGAAGGCAGTAATGAGATTACCAAACGACTCACTAAAACGAAGCCGGGCTTTATTCTCTATGAGGAAGAGGATGAAGAACCTATCCACACCCCGGACGATCATCGCTATCCCAGGGAACGGCTGGGCAAAATTCAGATCAACAAGGAACAGTATTTCGGGATGGTCCCGGAAAAAGCCTGGAACTTCTACATTGGCGGCTATCAGCCGGCTGAGAAATGGCTTAAAGACCGTCGGGATCGGGAACTAAGTTTTGAAGAGATCCAGCACTACCAAAAAATTATTGTGGCTCTTATGGAGACGGATAGAATTATGAGAGAGATAGATGAGATAGAGATTGAATATTGATTAGGTTCCCAAAAACCAATAAAGCAAAATTTACTAAACTAAAATATTGACATAACAATAAACTAAGTATGGGTAGACAGAAGAGAGGACAGGAAGCTTGGAAAAGACTTCTAGACTGGCACGATGGCCAAACATCTGCAGAGAGGTTAGCTAGTAGGCTACTTAACCTAATTGGATATTCCAATGTCGATCTTAGCCACCCGCTTGGGGGGCCAGATGGGAAAAAAGATATTATATGTAAGAAGGACGGTAAAAAATGGGTTGTGGGTGTTTATTTCCCGAACGGCCAAAAAAAGTTCAAAAAAATTGAAGAAAAGTTTGAGAATGATTTAAAAGGGGTTGATCAAAATGATGCAGATGGATTTGTATTTGTAACGAATCAAGAGTTGAAAATTTCTGAAAAAAAGGATCTTAAACAGAAAGAAAAGTTTGATATAGAATTAATCCATTTAGAAGCTTTAGCAAGTTTAATGGATGCTCCATTGGGTTACGCTTTGAGAATGGAATTTTTAGATATTGAAATGAATAAAGAAGAGCAACTATCTTATATGGTTGCTATGCATAAAAAGCTAAATACCAAAGAAGAAAAAATATCTGATCTAAAGAAAGAAAATGAGAAATTAAAAAAAATACTTGATTCTTCTGACCCTAGGGAAGGCAAGCAACCTACTGAACCATATCATACTACTGCGAAAGAGCTTGATTCACGTTATGATTTCATTAATAGGTCAGGCTCAATTTCAATGAATACCAAGTTTGTCCATAATTGTAGCAATTGTGGTTATGGTTTTTATGTCTCTAAGCCTAATATTAACCCTTTAGATGATATTGGGAATGTAGGAACAATGGGATCTATGTTTGCAAAAAACCACGCTGTTGAATGCCCAAAATGTGGAAATGTAGACAGTGTTTAACTACTTAATTTAAACCATCTACAATGATACATTTTAAATAGTTGAACAGAATATAGATTACTTAGATATAGATAAATTCCTACCTATTTCAGAGTCACAGAGTGAATTTAATTTTTGTGTTGCCAGCAATAGTCTTCATTTTCATTGACTTTCCTAGTACATCTATTACCACTATTTGTAATCTCCCTACATTGCCTTGGACCTTGCAATTCTTTAATTAAAGAAATAAAGAAGAAGGGAGGAACTGGATTTCGGAAATGTCTACAAGCACATAAAAATACAAACGGAAATCCAAACTCTATACTTTTAAACTTATTAGGCTCTATATCTGCATCCAGTATCTTATCAGCTAATATTAAAAACTCATCATAGTTATCAGGAAATCGTATTGTCGTCAAAGTCTTTCCCGTTTGAGAAACTAATTTTTCTGCTAGCAAGTAATTTTCAGAATCTACCTCTGGCAACCACAACTGATAGTCAATATCCTCCTTCAGTTCTTCTAATTTGCTTTGAATATCTAAATAAAATGATTCTTCTTTTATAATAGCTAACCAAAAAACTAACATCGGAATTAACGTGGATAAATATATAAACTCTTTATGATCAACCTGTTCCATATATTCCCTGTCAATTATATCTTTATAGGAATCGGACGAAACCGGATAATGTTGTTTTAACTCAATGGCACTTATCAAACGGTTTAACTGCTCTTTTATCCAACCATTTACATCTTCTTCCATCCCTAACTGGTGTAGTAATAAAAGTCCTAAACAAATATCGATACCATGCTCATCATAAAGAGGTCTTTTGGCACCAGGATTCTTATTTAACAACACCTTGATATATCTGGCGATTTCAACTGCCCCCAATCGATATTCTTCATCATTAGTAAGATGTGCTAAATTAACATGTAATAAACCTACAGTGGATAAAATCCCTAATATTTCAAAACAAATAATCGGATAATCATATCTCTCTTGTCCAGCCTGATATAAACCACCCCTTGTATTTACATTGGGTTTTATTTTGTTGAGAAAGCAATACGAAATATCGATATATGAATTAATTACTTTCTGAAACTCTTCAACTGCTTTTTTTCTCTCCAATAATTCTTGATTTTTAAGCCATAAAAAAATACTGATAATAAGTCTTTCACCACATTTCAACACGGGCTTAATATTATTTCCATCCTTTGCCCACTTGAAAATTATATTTAAGCTCAAGTTTAATAATCTGAAGGCTTTACTTCTTTTTAGATCACCTCTTCTTGACTTTTCTGTGGAAAGCTTTTCAGAGTCTAGTATTGATTCGATGAATTCAAAATATTCTGCCAAGTCATAATCATTGTCATCAATTAGAGCTAATGTTTTTCGAATAAGTTTATTTGAATGTTCAGAAAACAGATATTCATCCAAATAAAATTCATCAATAAGCTCCGTTAACTCATTAATGCCCCAAAATTCAAATTCAAGTTCATCTTCTACTTGGTTACGTTGCGTATACCCCTTCCAACTCGGCAATATATTCTGTTCTCTAATTCCATTACAAGCCAGTACTATTTTAATTGGTAAGTCTTCATGTTGTGGATCAATTTGTTGCTGAATATAAACGTCCAAAATATCATCAAGCGACGGCCTAACATCTTGCTCGTTATTATTCCAGTTGCTTCGAGTTACATCACCCTCCTTAATCGTAATTAAAAAAAGTTTTTCCTTACCATCTTCTGGATCAATCCCTACTGCTGACACATCCACTCCATACTGTCTATACCCTTTTTGGGGCTCGCTTTGAGGTACTATACCCATATTTAATAACAAATCGGGCAATAAGGCATCTAACTCTCCAGACTCTTTTAGAGTCGAAAGATATTCTTTAATTACTAACTTCATCCTTATCTAAGGCTCGAAAATTTATTCGCATTAACTTCTGGCCAATTGGATCAATCATTTCTCCTTTAGGTATTTCAAACGAAGCCGAATGCCTTGTTAAGGGCGTGGGAGCAGTAAACTTGCCATCTACCATTGTAAAAAACTTTTTCCCATATTTAATAGGGGTATTTTTGACTATGCTTAGGAGTGGAGACTTTTGTCTAGCCTGATCTTGTAGTCTTTTATAATGCTTATTCTTTTCCCGCTTCGCTATCCTGGTTTTGGAGACAGGTACCCGGAATTCCTCCAAAAAATTTAATGATTTTCGTAGTGATATTTCTTTATCTATATAATTACTGATTTCATTTGCAAATTTTCTTTTAAAATGGCCATCGGCCTTAACTTTCTTCTCATCGAAAAAATCTTTACTAATTCCCAAGTAATTAAATATTATTTCTTGTTTAAAAAGTGATCTAAGAAAGCCTTCAGTTTCTTTTTTAATTTGTCTTTTATTTAATACTGAAAACAATAAAGAACAGAGCTGCCTGCCTTGAAATACATAGCCATAAATTTTCTTTATCAAGTAAATATTCTCAGCTAGAGTAGAATTATTTATCAAGCTTGTGTCTAATTCTAAATCTTGATTCTCATTATTTATAGTTAATTCCCCTATCAAATTTTGAACTTCATGATGCAATAAATGATGTTCAGATAACAACCAAGAGGTTATTAATCTATTAGTTACCTCTACTTTGTTTTTTAAAAGATAAGGACAACTACTACTGAAGATATTAGGTAAAGTACAATCATTATTTAGCTCATCATCTCTTCTCCCTAATTTCCATTCTCTATAAAAATCACAAACTAATCTGGGATCTTTTTCAGCTAGTTTATATAAGACGGAATCCAAATTTCTCAATATTCCTAAATGCTCGCAGCGTACTTCACTTAAATTAAATAAGACCTTTTCTAAATCTTCGTTAGACAATATCTCTTCATCATTGTGTAACAAAAAACGAGAAATATTGTACTGAACTTCTGGATTATGGAATTCCGATAATTCAACTATCTTATTCAATCCATCTTCTGATTTCCAAACAAGATTACCATATGTTTGGGCTAAAGCCGGATATTTTTGGGGATTTTTTTCATCATATTGGACTTGCAAAATCTTTATAGCCTCATCTAAAAATTCGTCTCTCCCATTAACTGAATAATCTATCAACCCTAAGCTTATTATACCTTGCAATTGTAGTCCTAAACTTTCCTTATCTACAAGGTTTCTTGCTTTTTTAAAACTTAGTTCAAAATCTTTTTTAGATAAGCCAAAAATAATGCTCGAAAGCAAAGGAAAGAGATCTATACGCTCATTATCTATGACAAACTCATATATTCTGAGAGCATCCTTTTTTTGATATTCAGCAAAACCTTCAAATGATCTGATTATAGAACCCCTTGCTATATTTTGCGGAGAAGTACTAGCCAACATTTTTTCAATAACTTCAAGAAAACTTTTAATATCTTTTAGTTCATAAAATGGAATAACCTTACAAAGATTATGAAAAATGCTATTTAGCTCTTCCTCCTCTAATAACTTGATTACTACATCCCCTAACAACTCTATATCTGTGTATTTATGCAGATATAAAGTGAAAACATATTGATAGGTCCGATCCAAGTGTAGGGAATGAAAAACCCTTGAAACGACTCTAAAAATATTCGATATCTCTTGGGCATTTTTTAAAGCAGCAGTAATTCTCTTTGTGAAAATTACAAATAATATAGGGACTAAATTTTCTTGTGAGATATCATAATCTTGCCCGTTTTCAGTTAGATATCCAAACTGTACCAGTCCATCTAAGTCTAGCTGACTTTGGGGGAAATTAAATACCTCAAAATCATCTTTATTTATTTTATTCTCTATAAATTCAACTAAAAGACTGGCTTCTTTGGGCTTTCTTTTTTTTGCCAACTCCCATTCCTTTTCCTTACTACGGTAAGCTTTTAGTTTTTCATCAAGTTTAGATGAACTCATCGATAGATTTTTATATTGGTATCAAATAAAAAAAGAAATATGAAACTTAAATCTGTTTAAGATACTGATCTATATAATAGGCAAATAACTTAATAATGAAAGCCACTGCCAACAACTATTCATAGATTAAATATGATAGTGCTAGAAAAAAGAAGATTAAGATAACAATCCTTGGTAATAATATATCAGTACCTTCTCGAACAGTAATTTACTGAGTGAAGAAAAAACCACAGAAATGTGAGTAAAAGAATTGCATATGGGGATCTAAAACAAATGGCAAAAAACATATACTATCTACATAGTTGTTTTAGCATGGTTTTATCACAAAATGCTAAAGCCCTGCAAATCAATGAGTTACAGGGCTTTGCGTGGGGGCGGGCGGCGTACTGTCGAAACTCCTGATGTGAGAAAATAGTGTCGTTAATATCTACTTAATCAACCCGCAGTTGGCTATAACCATCTTGAAGCGGAGCAAAAGGCTCGTTTTCAGGCTGGGATAGATCTCCCAGAAACGGCCCAGGCCATTTTCAGTTCTCTGTAGGAAATACCGCCCTTCAGATGCACTTCCAGATCCTGTATATTCTCTTCTTCGATGGTATCGATATAGCACAGGATATTCAGGTGGTATTATTAAGTAGAATTTATTCCGTAGTCGAGAAATTTTGTTCTGTTCAAGTAATCGCTGAGTCGTTTTTTTAAAAGCATTTTCAGACAACTCAAACTCTTTCTTTACCTCATCTGCAGTAAACGTAAAACGACCTCGGCTTCTTTGCCGATCCAAAAATGAATCTAAGTATTCGTAGTGATTATTAGCCATAATTTTAGTTTTCACCTGCAATATGGGCGTAAGTTCAACCCCTTTTGCAGTTAATAACTAAAAAAACTGTTTAAAAACAACCATATTATTGATTATCCTAAATTTAATTCATCAAATTGGCGACATATCCCTTTGATTTAAATTCATGTAATGGCATTACTTATGTCATCATCGGAATAGTCAATCATATCTATATTTCGGCACTATTCTCTGTTTACTGCCAATAATTAGAAATATAATTGACTGAAAAAGTTCTGAGCTTGGGCCCCTTATCAAATAAGCTAAAACACCCTTAATGCATTGCTAAGAGCCTTTTTAAGTGCATGGCCCCTAGCTTGTACCCCTGCTTGGACCCAACTTGGGCCCCTACCATTTTTATTGAACAAATTGGATCTGAAAAAATGGGGAGCATTACCGACAATCAATAGCATTAGCCCAATTTTGAATGACTATCAAAGGTCATCCCAGCAAGCTGGATATCCCTTTTCGTTTAGTATAACTTCAACATTAGTGTTAATAGACTCTGCGGCTTTAAGAAATCCATCAACCTTATACTGAATCAAATAATCAGTTAAATCATAGCCTTCTTCTTTGTCATTGCTATCAGCACTTGCTTCAAGGATATCCGAAACTCCAATGTCACAAAAGTATGATAGGCTTTCAGCTTTCTGTTGCCAGTCCTGATAAGCTCCTAAATCAGGGAATAGCGTCACACTTCGTCCCATCAATGACTTGCAACGTTCAGGCTTAAGATTAGACTTTGCACCTGATGCCAGCCAAAAGAATTCGGGAAAATATGCGCTGCAAATTATTGCTGTTTTCTCACTTTCAACAATAGCTACGGGAATTCTTTTGTCATCTGTAAGCAGATGCTCTCCATACTAGCACTGCTGAAGATTATAACTGTCATATAATAGGCTATGCACCCAGTTGATATATGGATAAGGGTCTTTAACTCTATGACCAGCGATATGCTCAACATCGGTTGGTAGCTCGTTGCAGTTAAAGATAAGCTTAGCATAATCGGTAAGAGTGAACGGCTCGCCATAGGACAGGTGAGCTTCAACAGGTTCTCCCGATACAAACTGTTTAAAAAGAGTTGTCTCCATATTCTCATTGATCTCATTGTAGAAAAAGAAACGACAGTCGCAGCGACCAGCAAAAAATATGATCAGATTTAAAACCTGACCAACAAGAATTTGCGAAAGACTTTTCTGCTTATGCTGCTTAAGCCGATTGGTACCAAATTTTTTGGTTCTTTTTTTCTACTTATACACTGGTTAACCCTTGTTTGTGATCGCTTTGCAAAGCATTTAAAAAGATCCTCCGAACTGGCAGCCCATGGCCTTTCGGGAAGAGTTAAAGAGTTCTGTCTATTCATAAATTATTTTGGGGATATGAAATCAAACTGATCTGAAATATTCCGATTTTCTCTTGTAGAGATTAAAATGATAAGACCGGGTTCTCTGTGCTTTTTTATTAGATTGTGAAATGTATCGTTTGATTTGATCACCAATCAGCTCAACTGGATAGTATTCACTAGCATATCCGCTTCTTATTACAGATAACGGTAATTCATCAATAACTGCATTACCAGGATCCTGTACTATAATGTGACCGTTATTATCATTTATCGCACGGGCACCAGCTAAACCATCCGTATCTTTTCCACTCAGAAGCACCCCCAGTACCCCCGAACCATATAGTCGGGCAGCCGATCGGAATAGGACGTCAATAGAAGGACGCACGCTATTTTGCCTGGGACCACGGTGGACTCTTAGGGATGACCTGTTAATGTTTTGTTGAATTTCGCAGTGCGTACCACCGCTTGCTACCCAAACATGGCCAGGCTTTAATGCTAGATCTGCTTCTTCAGTAGCTTCATGAATAGTGAGATCGGTGCTTCCTGCTAACTCTTTTGTTAAAACACTGGTATAATAACGGGGAAAGTGCTGAGCTATAACAACAGGGACTGGAAAATCAGATGGCAGATTTTTCAACATTCTTTTTAAAGCTTTGGGAGCCCCCATACTACCCCCTATCACAACTAACTGAATCGGTTGATCAAACCTGCTTCTATTCTTAACCGATTCTGTTTCTTGTTTGTTTGTCTTTTCAACAAGCCAGCTGTCAACACTGTCCCTGCTTCCGATACGAGATATGCCTTCAATAATGGGCGGTACTCTTTTTTTAAGATGCTGCCTCGAGAACAACAAGGTGGTGTTTGATACGGGTTTGGTTATTACATCAATTGCTCCTTTGCGAAGAGCATAGAATGCAGCCTGAGCTCCTTCAAATGATCGAGAACTTATTACCACAACAGGTAATTTAGGAAAACAAACACGTATGGCATGGAAAGTCTCAAAACCAGATTCAGCCGCTTGTTCGATATTCAACAGCACAAGATCGGGATTCCCTTCCTGAACAAGTTCTTCGATATTGCCTAATTTCTCACTCGCTCTTATTTCAACGTTCGGTACGTCATTTAAAACTCTTGCTATGGCCCGCCGGACTAAAATATCTTCATCAATAATCAACACTCTCATCTTATCCATAACTAACTCCTCTTACTTTTAAAAAACAGGTCAAATCAATTTTAATTTATAATAGTGGTTACCACCTTTAATTATTGTACGGTCAACAAGGAGATCGATGTGAGAGATACTCCTACAATTTTCCCGATCTACAAAATTCAACCGGAGAAATTTCCGTCTGACAAGGTGCTGGCAACAATACGGGATCAGCGTTGTTCAACGCAGAAAACACCGAAGAGTTAAATTTCCCTTGATCTTTTACGAGCCTTTTGGATCAAACCAAAAGGAAAAACAGTGGTCGAAGCCAATTCCATAAAAAAAACTGAGCTAAGATTTATAGCATAGACAGGATTTGCAAAATTAGTAAGCCTTGATATGATTTTTGCAGTATCCTCAGAGCACGATTCAACTTTCCTGACTAATGAGTTGTAATTCTATTAAATGATCCTTTCCGTCGCGTTTAATTTTTATCTCAGCTTTTCCATTCGGAAAACGTACAGGATCACCATCTACCTTCCCTTTCAGTCCACCGCTTTGCAACCCATCAGGATTACTTACGTTGATCTGATAATTCGTGCCGTCTTTCATTTTCCATGCAACATTGTATCCCTCCCAATCCGATGAGATGGCAGGTCGTATTACAAACATATTCTTTCTGATACGAATGCCCAGTATTGACTCCAACGCCACACGATACATCCACCCGGCCGAGCCAGTGTACCACGTCCATCCCCCCATCCCAGTATGTGGAGGCTCCCCATAAACATCGGCTGCTACAACATACGGTTCTACTTTATATTGGCGGACCTGCGGCAAATTCAATGCATGATTCACCGGATTAATCATATGCAAATATTTGACGGCCTTGTCACCAAAACCACTTTCGGCAAATGCCTTAATTGCCCAAGTAGCTGCATGTGTATACTGTCCACCATTTTCGCGAACGCCGGGGATATATCCTTTGATATAGCCTGGATTTTGTTCAGACTGATCAAACGGCGGTGTCAATAATCGAATAATGCGTTCTTTTTTCGACACCAGATGTTCATCAAGAGCGGCCAATGCTTTTTGCTTTTTCTCTTTAGAAGCTACGCCAGATATAACCGACCACGACTGTGCAATGGCATCAATCTTGGCCTCGTCGTTCTGAACAGATCCCAGCGGCGAACCATCATCATAATACGCGCGTAGGTACCAGTTGTCGTCCCACCCTTCCTCATTCAGATGTTTTGCCAGCTTTCGGGCCTCGGTGGTGTACTCTTCAGCTCGTTCATCGTATCCCATTTCTTTGCTGTATTTCGCAAATTTTCCCAAGATAGTATGGAGGAAAAATCCCAGCCATATACTTTCTCCTTTCCCCTTGTCGCCAACCCGATTCATACCGTCATTCCAATCGCCCGTACCGATAAGCGGCAATCCGTGCTCCCCATATTCTCGGGTCACATCTATCGCGCGTATGCAATGCTCGTACAGCGAATCACTATTAGATGATGTTCCGGGCTGCAGATACACTTCATGCTCGTGATCTTCGAGCTTCCGGGCTTTCAGATACGGAAGCATCTCATTCAGAATCTCCTTATCTCCCGTCGATTCGATATAAAAATTGACCACGTACGGCAGCCAGAGCCGGTCGTCACTAATCTTCGTGCGTACGCCCCTGCCGGTGGGTGGATGCCACCAATGCTGAACATCGCCCTCGGGAAATTGACGCGAAGCGTGCAGTAGAATTTGCTCGCGTGTCATCTGTGGATCCACATACAAAGCAGCCATCGCATCCTGCAGCTGATCCCGAAATCCGAATGCCCCTCCGGCCTGGTAAAATCCCGTTCGCGACAGCATGCGGCAAGCAACATTTTGATACATCAGCCAGCCATTCATCATTCTGTTCAGCGACTCATCGGGCGTTTGCACGCTGATACGTCCCAGCCGCTCTTTCCAATACCGAGTTACCCGTTCATAAGCCTCGGCAACCTGTGCCAGGCTTTGATATTTCCGGATATATGCCTCTGCTTCTTCCCGATCGGCTGCCTCTCCCATCAAGATGATGCAAGCAAGCTCTTCGCCGGGCTCCAGCACCACTTCAACTTGAAAAGCCGCGCAGGGATCATTTCCTATTTTTACCTCGTTATCCAGACGATCTTTTTCAGTAACCGCTTGCGGATACTTCAACGAGCTATTCCGTCCAATAAAAGCCTGGCGATCTGTACTATAGAATATCTCTGACTCATCATCGGCCCGTACACACGACGCAAAGGCCATTCGTCCCGCAAATTCATTGTTATAGAAATTTCTGGCAAAAAGCGTGTTTTGTTGGGGATCTACTTCCTGCACGATATGGGGCATCGAATCTTCCCGATTAATTCCGAGCACCCATTCCCGGTAACTGAACAGCGACAGGTGCCGCTTTTCATCACTCCTGTTTTTAATTTTCAATTTGGATATTTTTACGGGATCCTCCTCCGGGACAAACTGAAGTAATTCAGACTTTATATCATTTGATTCGTGCTCGTAACGGGTATAACCAAAACCGTGGGAAACCTTGTAGGTAGCTTGTGCAGGTGCCGGTCCGGGAGCAGGCGACCAATATACTTGCCGATCTTCATCGCGAATATAAAAGGCCTCTGCATGCGGATCGCGTACAGGATCGTTCGACCAGGAAGTCAGCTTATTTTCACGGCTGTTTTTGCTCCACGTATACCCTGCTCCACTTTCAGTAGCCAAAAAACCAAAATTGGAATTCGCTACGATATTAACCCAGGGTGCCGGTGGAAGTTGCAGTATTCCTGTTTCGGGATCCGGTTTGATGATGATGCGATACTCGTTGCCATCTTCTGTAAATCCACCGATGCCGTTGAAGAAATTCAGATCTTCTTTCCTCGGTTCCTCTTTTCCGGCTTCTTCAGAAAAAGTACTCATCGCATATCTTTGGGGATCATCCTCCTTCACAAATGAAGAACTTTCATCACCGGCTGCAGCAACATCAAGCTTGGGCAACCTGCCTTCAAAAACAACCGAAGCTACCGTAAGAATAAGCGTCAGATCTTCCTCGGGAAGTCGATCCGACCGGAGTATAAAGATATCACTCTCCCCGTTTTCCTGGTGACCACTGTTTAAGGTTTCTACCACCCGCTGTATTCCTTCCTGCAGCTCGTCGGCATAGCTGGGCGGATGATCATTAATAATTACCAGATCGACCTGCAAACCACGGTGCCTCCACAGCAGATGACCTTTCAACATCTTTTTCAGCTCCTTCAACTGCTCAGTTGTGCTGATTCGAAAAACCGCAATCGGATCATCACCAGAAATCCCATAGGCCCACAACGCCGATTGCAGGCGGCGGTTTTGCTTCAGGATTTCGGAACCTACCCGGAATCGTTCGTTATGATAAAGCATATATCCCGACAGTTTTTGGAAATACTGAAACTGCTTGCTGCTTATGCCAATATGCTCGAGTTGAACCGAGTTATAAATGCTTGCTAACTCAAAAGCACGGTCTACGGCGTGAGAATTATCAAACATATCAGCCAATTCGCGGGCTTCTTCTTCAGAGCTAGCCCGACCAGTACCAAAGGTAATCTGTATTTTCTCATCCGGTTGTAGCGTAACTTTACGTCGCAGGCTTAAAATCGGATCCAGTACATTTCCAGTTGATCCCGTGAACTTATGATTCGGGTCCATGGCTTGTGGATTTTGCAGCGATCTGCCCCGGCCAATAAACTCAGATCGTTCCGTCTCGTATTGCAGCGGCTCTGTCAGGTTATCCAGATCGTGGCTGGCTACCATGTGTACCATCCACTTTGTTTCTTCGTCTTCACTTCTGGGACGACGCCAGGCAATCAGTCCGTGATGCTGGGCCAAGTAATCGGTCTGCACAAAAAGTTTAGAAAAAGCCGGATGCGATTTATGATCCTCGACCTGGTTCAGGACTACTTCGGCATAACTCGTCAGCTCAAGCGTTCGTTCTTCTTCCGCATAATTGGTAAGCGTCAGTCTTCGGAGCTCAATGGGGTTTTCCGGCGACACACACACCTCTGTTGTCGTCTCAATCCAGTCATCTACCCTGGTGGTTTGAGTCTTGCCATTATGGAACCAGGTGTCATAACGATCTGGCTTGCGTTTTACCGGCTGGTGGAAGGCTGACCAGTATTTACCGCTATCGCTGTCTTTGATGTATATAAACGTGCCAAGCGGATCTTCGGTTGCATCAGCTTTCCATCCGGTCAGCATCGTATCTTCGTACCGGGCACTTCCGGTTCCGGCATGACTTAAAAACGAATGGAAACGACCATTTGAAAGCAGATGTACTCTGGGAGGTGCATTATCGATATGGTCCATTCCGGCATGATCTACAGTGTACGATATACCATGCTGTTCGCCGGGCTCCATCTCCACGTCAATCGGATACGGCTCTTTAACAGGAATTCCGCGGGGAATACGCTCCTGTAACAACAGCTCGCATGCTTTTATTTTGGGATCGGAATGAAAATAGTCGTGCACCGACCAGTCCTTAAGCACATTCAACATGGCGATCATACTCATGCCGTTGTGATGCGCCATAAACGTTTTCACCACTTTAAACGGTTCAGATTCGTTTAAATGTCCGGGCGTAAAATCAACGGCGTCATAAAATCCTTTCAGTCCCAGTGCACCTATTTTGTGCAGTTCTTCCAGATTATCCATCGAATCTATGGGATCAATCATCAGCGATAAAGCCGTGGCGTAGGGCGCTACTACATATTCTTCGGCCAACCCTCGTTTCAATCCCAGTCCGGGTACGCCAAATGCTCGGTATTGATAATGGAGATCCATATTTAGGTTATTATACGCACTTTCCGAAAAGCCCCAGGGACGATTATATTTCTTGGCATATTCCTGCTGCCAATCTACGATATGTTCATAGGTATGGCTCAGCAACGTATTAGGAAAAGAGCGACTAAATAACATCGGCATCAGATATTCAAACGTGGTGCCGCCCCACGAGAGCAGCAGTTCATGGTTATTTCTGCTGGTTAGTCGCCGACCCAGTCGGAACCAGTGCTCCGATGGCACATCTTCTTTGGCAATGGCTATAAGGGATGAAATCCTCGCTTCACTGGCCAGCAGATCATACGTACCCTTGTCCAGTTCCGCTTTTTCCACATTGTATCCAATGCTAAACAGCCCTTTTTTCTTGTTATAGAGAAAACTGAAATCCATATCCGCAACCAGATATTCGCTAATCTTCTGTATAGTTTGGATCTGCTTAAGCCACTTTTTCAGGATTTCATACTCTGCACTTTGATTCCCGCCGTTTTTGACCAACTCCCATCTCTCCTCAATGGATTGCTCCAGCACATTCGTCGAATTGGAATGTTGAAAATATTTCAATTCATTCCTGTAATTTTCGATTTGTCGCAGTGGGCTTTCGAGCCAGTATAGCAGATCGTTAACTTGTTGATCGCCCAGGGAACTTCGAAGCTGCATAATATTTCTACCGCACAAATCTCGGGCGGGCTTTTTCAGCTCCTTTAACAACTTCAGCGTTTCTTTTACCGACGTTGGCACCTCCTTTTCGGAGGGCAACTGCTCTAATATATTTTCTATACAGACGAAAACCTCGTCACATATTTCATGAAATTGATCCGACTCACCCTTAAGATCATCACTAATTGACTTCAATGTTTGAAGGGTGTCACGCAGTCCATCCCAAAATGCATGATGTGGTTTTTCTTTCTCGAGAAGCTGGCCTACAGCTTGTTTAATCACAATAAGTCCGGCGGCAAGATTACCTGAATCTACTGTTGACACATATTTTGGACTCAGAGCTTCGCCCAGTTTGATCTCATACCAGTTATAAAAATGACCTTTATAACGATCCAATTGTATTAATGAATTAAGCGTATTTTCGAGGCGTGTTAACAGCTCACTGACCGTAATATATCCCATCTCGTAAGCAGCCTGTGTAGAAACCAATGTTAAGCCAATATTGGTGGGCGATGTGCGGGAAATAGGATCCAGCGGCGGATCTTCCTGATGGTTATCGGGCGGCAACCATGAGTATTCCTCCGTAACCAGCCGCTCAAAATAAAACCACGTGCGTCGTGCGTAGGTACGTAACTTCAACTCCTCTTCTTCAGATAGTTTTTGCTCCTTCCTCCAGCTTTTAGTACTAAAAAACCAGGCATAATAGGGAGAGGTTATCCAAAGTAGTACAAACGGTACGACGATCCACAAATTCATAGGATTGGTGAATATTCCCAGAATTAAAAGAAATACTCCCAATACTACCGAAATCCACATCGTGAGAAAATATGACGTTAAGCCATTTAAGCTGTGTTTTTCGGCCTGGGATGCTGACGTCCACTCCAACAACCGCTTTTTTGATCCATAGATTCGCCATAGGCTACGGCCGATGGCATCTAATTGCAGCAGTGCCTGATGAGGCAAAATAGCCAGAGTTGAAATCGCCTGAACAGTATGAATTTTCAGATTGTCGCGCACCTTTTCGAAATATAGTTTCCATTTTATACGCGCCGGACGATTAAAAATATCGGTTGAAAAGTTTACGTAGATCGGGAATGCCAAAATACCAAATGCGGCCAAAGTCCAGATAATTGCCGAGCCCGGCAGCCAAAACCATCCCGTAACAAAAAAGAGCGTTAAGAAAAATGGGTTAAGCGATCGACGGAGATTGTCAAAAATTTTCCAGCGCGACAGCGCGTTTATAGGATTCTTGACCTTGCCCTCTGGCCCCGGGGCTTTTCCAAACAACCAGCTTGCAATCTGCCAGTCGCCGCGTGTCCACCGGTGATTGCGTTTACAATAACTCACATAATTGGTTGGATACTCATCGAAAAGCTCAATGTCGGTACTCAGCGCCGCACGCAGATAATTACTTTCGATCAGATCGTGCGAGAGTATCCTGTTTTCAGGAAACCGATCATTAAGCACCTCGTGAAATGCCTGCACATCATAAATGCCCTTACCCGTAAAAACGGCCTCCCCAAAAAGATCCTGATAAATATCAGAAACAGCCGTAGTGTACGGATCTATTCCCACATTGCCGGAAAATATTCGGGCGAACATTGTTTTATTAGCAGCATCTGGAGGAATGGAAATACGTGGCTGAATGATACCATATCCTTTGGTAATACGATCTTTCTGTTCGTCATACCACGGCCGATTTAGTGGGTGAGAAGCCACACGGATAAGATCAATGGCACTTTCAGGCGGTGTGCGCGTATCGGCATCCAACGTTAACACAAACCGCACCGTATTGTCTTGAAGTGTTTCTTCGAAGTCTCCAAAAATATATTCGAACGAAGAGGCATCTGCGGACTTTTGAAGAACGGCATTCAGCTCTTCCAGCTTACCGCGTTTGCGCTCCCATCCCATCCACTTCCCTTCTTTGGGATTCCATTTACGGCGACGGTGGAGTATGAAAAATTTATCTCCATATTTGGAAGAGTACCTGCTATTCAGCTCCCCGACAATCTCTTCAGCCTTGTCGAGGATCGCCTCATCTCCGGGCATCTGTTCTTTATCGGCATCCGCAAAATCAGAAAGCAACACAAACTGGAGTCCCGGATCAGGATTCGCTAGCGAAGTAACTTCCAGCTTTTCGAGCTGGCGCTCTACATCCTCTGGAGAACTAACCAACGTTGGAACAACCACCATCGTGCGGGCATCAACAGGCACATTATCTTCAATCTCCATTTTAGGTAAAATTCGCGGAGGGAGTGTAAAGACAAAAAGCCGATTAATGACAGTAACAGCCAGTTCCAAGGCAGGAAAAAACCCCACCAACAAAACAGTGACCGATACAAACCATGATGAACTTATCGCATCAGTCACAATCCAAAATATCGCTAACAGGATCAAAGTGAAAACACCAATGCTGCCGATATAATAACCGGCCGAATCTTCCATTTTTCGGCGTATTCGTTCTCCAAACGGGATCTTGTAATCGATACGCTTTGCCAATTTGCTATACCCGTCGCCGAGCAAATAATATCCCACATGCTTTTTGAGGACCGTATAATCCTCAAAAATACTATTGGCATCTTTGTCGTTATAATCGGCATTAGATTCGGCAAGCTGCAGCACTTCCTCGGCAACTTCTTTTTCAGAATAGGATGAATTTCGGCTTAGCTGCTCTACCGTACTTCGATATTTATTCTTGGTTCGGGAATCCATTTCCGAGAACACTTCCATCGGGTCCAGCCGCAAAATCTTGTCCACAATAGAACCTTCTTCAACAAAATCCTGCCACTTGGTTTCAGACGCTTCGCGCAAAGAAACAACGGCATTAGAGATACTCACCTGTAATTTCGACTGACGCTGGGCTTCGTCTCTCAGCGCTTCATCGAGCGTAGTGCCAAATGATCGAAATCGATATTCGAACCACCGTTTTTCTTCCTCAGAAATAAGTCCTGAATTCTGCAGCTGATGAGCAAGTTCAATATACAACAGCCGGTTATCGTAGGCCTCGGGTCGTTCATCCATCCACTCCATAACACGACGCAGTACGCGTCCCGGCTCTTCCGATTCATCTTCCATCAAACGCGAAATAAACGACTGGACCTCCATACGTACCTCCCTTCGCTTGAGCACGCGTGATGCCTTTGCCGCAAGCTGCCGAACCAGTACCAGTCTTATCATGATAGGAGTAGCCCAGAGTTCTCCTGTTTTTAGCGGCAGCTCTTCTTGGTATCCCTGAACGTAGCGCGTAATATTTTCAATATCGATGACATTATCCGTATGGAGTGCCAGATTCTGGACAATGTCATACACCCGTGGTAACCCCTTATTGGAACCGGTATTTAGATGTGGGATATTGGCTTGAAATTCGGGCGGAAAATCATTCTCAATCTGTACAATTTGCTCTTGAATGATATAGAAATTGTCAATCAGCCACTCTGCCGCGGGGGTTATATCTTTGTTTTGCTTGACCGATGTAGCAAGAATCCTGTACGCTTCGGTGAGCGTATCTTTAGCTTTTTGCAGCTTGGGCTTAATTGGGGTAAAATCATCCGACTGATGGGTAAAGGTATGCCGACGAGCCAGTTCTTTGGCATCCCGATTTAGCAGATCAGGCTGAAACATTAAGGGGGATTCAGAAGACATAAGCAAATTATCGCGTTTCGATGATATCTTTAGTACCGTCGCGTTGGATTACCTGGAAACTAAGCAGCCAACCATTATCAGCTTCATCAATATATATTTTTTCGGGATGACGAATTAATCGTTTTAGTTTATCCAGCTCAATTTCCAACAAATTATTCCTATCATCATACGTAATACCCCTCAACGGCATCCAAGTCGACTCCAACTGTGCCCCAGCAGAATCATCTAAAACCGTTATTTCCACATATTCCGGTTCTTCATCTTTTAAATATTTCCTGGAAAAATCGTCAAAATATTTTTGCCACTCTTTTTTCTCAATCTCTTTAATGGACATAGCGATACCCGTTAGCTTAAAATTATTTCTTTGATTATCATTATTTTCGGCATGAGATGATAGGGGGTAGATTACGGATCAAAATGAAAGTAAAATCCCTACATGGGAAATTGTTCAGATCGTACCATAAGGGATTTCTAAGTGCTTTTGATACTATACTTTCAACAAGGCTAAATCATGGAATCGACACCAGTAATAAGCAACAAACATCTCATACCGCTGCTCTGCTGCGGTACGGATAAGTTGGAAGCTCGGCTTCTGGTTTAGTATCGGGAATTTACTGACAACAAAACGGGTAACTCTTCTACACAATAATAATTTATAAATCACTATTTACTAATGAAGTGGGTACAAATACAAGCAACCAAGAGGAACGATGAAAAAGATACTATTTATAATATTATTAGGATTAGGGATTCAAAGTTTGGTCATAGCCCAGAGCAGCACCTACCGTAGTGGGGAGTTTATTCGTGTTTCTGAGTCCGACTCCATTCAGACTCAACTGCTGGCAGCCGGACAAACGATAGAAGTTCTCGGATGGATTGGCAATGATCTTTTTTCAGCAGCGGAACTACTGTCTGTTGATGGTAATATTAAAGATGATGCTATTGTTGCCGGCCGGCGCATTTCAATTCGCGGTACTATCGGTGACCTGTTAATGGGAGCAGCAGAAACGTTCATTATCGACGGGCAAATTTCGGGCGATGTTTTTATAGCAGGACGAGAAATACGAATTACAAACACGGCCCAAATTAAGGGCAATGTATATGTGGCAGCTGCTTCACTCATAGTTGATGGTGGAACTATCGAAGGACAGCTAACGGCAGCAGCCGGTGAAATTAATCTCAATGGCATCATTCATAATAAAGCCAATCTATATGGTAATAATTTTAACTTTGGTCCAAATTATGAAGCAGAATATGGGACTGATATTACCAGTGATGAACCCGTTCATCGCGAGAATCTGGGAAATATTCCTGAAAACTTAAATATTACTATCAACGAACCCAGTTTCTGGCCTGTAATTCTTTTTAAAATCGGATTTTACTTTGCTCTATTGGTAACCGGACTTGTACTTATTTGGGTATTCCCGCAGACAACTGCCGACCTTTACCGTTTTTCTACTGAAAAAATATGGAAAAACACAGGGGTAGGTTTGCTTACTTTTATTATTTGGCCCTTAATCATTTTCTTACTGTTTATTCTGATACTCACAATGCCCCTTTCTATAATTTTGATACTTCTCTATGGCATAACACTGCTTGTAAGTTATTTATTAGTATCAATGATTCTAGGCCTGATGAGTATCTCATATTTTCAGAAAATAAATGCCATCTCAACATATTATTGGGGACTAGCCCTTGGTATAATTTTTGTCGGCATACTGGTGAACCTCCCCTTTATCGGTTGGCTTTTCAATATTATACTCATGTTATTTGGGTTGGGTAGCCTTGTATACTACTTTTTGACGATGCGAACTCTAAATTACTCAACTGAATAATACTGACAGGTATCTCCATGATCAACTGACTAGCTATTTGAGCATCTATATTTTTTTGCGATACTATGCAAACAATAGGCAGATAGCCTGATACTGGTTATTACAAAATTTGGCTTAGCTCCTGACCTTCATACTTTGTGCGGTTTAAGAACACAGAAAAATGGATTGCATTTCGTTAACGAAATGCTCTCTATTTTGCCAAAGACAAGAAACTGGATTTTCGAAAAGAGTATCGGAAATTAATAAAGCAGCGCTCCCCTTTATTTTAATTTTGAAGAAAAGGTAGTGATTGATACGGAACCGTGGGATGAAGAATAAACGAAAAAATATGATGTTCTTATGGGCTCATAACTACTTCCTTTCATAGATTTCATCCTCTCAGTCATCAAGCTTTTTTAGCAACGCAAAAACTTATTTGGGATTTATCCAAGGTGATTAAGCCGATCTAAATTAACTAACTAAAAAACTGTAAGGTCTTATCTATCAACGAATAAGTAGTAATTTCCCTTACAGATAATTACTCTTTTTATGAGTAATATAGATTTAAAAGTCATATTAATATGAAAGAAGATATTACAGCCAGAATAGTAACGCTTCAGGAAGTCTATATTTTGGGCCATAAACTGGCTATACAAATTATGCAAAGTGAGTTCTCATTTGATTTAGTTATTGCTGTAGCCCGAGGTGGAGCACTTCCAGCTCGCTTAATGTGTGATTTCTTAAATATAAATCGAATGACTTCAATCCAAATCAGACACTACACAAGCGGAGCAGAAGAACTTAAACAAGTTAAAGTTATTGATCCTATCAGAGCAGATATTAAAAACAAAAACGTATTATTAGTTGATGACGTTAACGATTCCGGACAGACATTACATGCCGCTGTTGACCACCTAAAGGCTGTAAAACCCGCTCTACTTAAAACAGCCGTTTTACATGAAAAAGCCGGTACTGACTTTACAACTGATTTCCATGTTGAAAAACTGAAGGAATGGAAGTGGCTAATCTATCAATGGGCTGCAACAGAAGACATTCTGGAATTCTTGAGGGAAGATAATATGCTGGATCAATCTGAAGAAGCAACCCGCAACCATTTGGCTGAAAAATACAATTTAGAAGTAGATAAACATCTTTTCAATAAAATTATACAAGTAAAGAATAATTACCTCGAAACTATTAAATAGTTCATTCTTATGATTGATTATACCGCTACTTACACTGATCAGTACGAATTGACAATGGCACAGGTATATTTCCATAAAACTAAAAAAAATGAAACTGCTATATTTGATTATTTCTTTCGCAAATTGCCCTTTGAAGGTGGATATGCCATTCTATCCGGACTCGAGGATCTGTTGCAAGTAATAGAAGAGCTGGAATTTGATGAAAAAGACATCGCATTTCTGGAGCAGGAAGGCATGGATCCGGAATTCTTGGATTACCTGAAAGATTTTCGTTTTACTGGAGATATCTACTCTGCCCGGGAAGGAGATCTTATCTTTCCAAACCGCCCGATAGTATCCGTTGAAGGTTCTATAATTGAAGCCCAAATTTTGGAAACGCTCATCTTAAATATTTTAAATTACCAATCCCTTATAGCTACCAAAGCCAGCCGTATGAAATTAGTGGCCGGAGATAGAAAACTTGTCGATTTTGGTTTGAGAAGGGCCCCGGGACTGGGCGGTTATAATGCCAGTCGGGCTGCCATTATCGGCGGTTTTGATGCTACCAGCAATGTACGCTCCGGACGTGATTACGGTATTCCGGTATCGGGCACGATGGCTCATTCTTTTATCCAGAGATATGATGATGAAATTGCATCCTTTCGTGATTTTGCAGAGGTCAGAAGTGAAGATTGTGTGCTTTTGGTGGATACATACGATACAATTAAAAGTGGAGTGCCCAACGCTATTACCGTTGGTAAAGAGATGGAAGAACGGGGCGATAAACTCAAAGGCATTCGGCTGGACAGCGGTGATCTGGGGTGGCTCGCCAAGAAATCCCGGAAAATGCTTGACGATGCCGGACTGGAGTATGTAAAAATAGCCGCCAGCAATCAGCTTGATGAATATGTCATTAAGAGTCTTATTGACCAAGGGGCACCCATAGATCTTTTCGGGGTGGGTACAAGCTTGGTTACTGGCCGACCGGATGCCGCTCTTGATGGAGTGTACAAACTGGCCTATGCGCAAAACAAATCCCGCCTTAAACTCTCGGAAACTCCCGAAAAAATTAATCTACCCGGCAAAAAACAGGTGTATCGTATACTCAAAGAGGACGGTACTTTTTATGGGGCTGATCTAGTAACAAAGAGGAATGAAAAAGAGGTGAACTTCATGAAACATCCCTCTGACCCTACAAAGTCTCTCTCCTTCAGCACCTTGACAAAAGAACCTCTGCTGCACAAGATAATGGAAAATGGAGAACGCATAACCGAACCAAAATCACTGGATGAAATTACCCAGTACAGCCAGCAACGACTAACAAAATTGCCCGATGAATATAAGCGATTTAAAAATCCACATATTTACAAAGTTGGATTAAGTCGAACATTAAAAGAAGAGCGTGACCACTTGATAAAACAATATCAAGACAAAATTTCTGTCTAAATTATACCTAATTTAAAAATCCCTACATGCCATTCAGGGTTATCCTTACATTTTGGTCAATCACTTCATCATATATTAGTAATAGAAACTTTGACATACTGATAAAAAAAGAGCACAATTTATAAATGTACATTAGTACAAATATAAATAAGTCTAGAAAATTATCCTCCGACTTCTCAACGATACCTTTAAAAGTATTTGAAGAGTGTGCTCAGGTTTTAAGTTGATCGCCGTAAGGCGATTGGCAATAAGCTGACAGTTGGGAGTGCTCTGATTTATTTCAGGGCTGAGAACATATCCCTTGAACTTGAACCGGATTATGCCGGCGCAAGAAGACTGTCAGCTTTTTTTATAAGATTGTTCCAACCGATACAATCCTGCCAAAACGTGTCACTTCTAAAGAGAAGTAATTCCCTTCTTTCTCCTTCCAAAACCCAATTGCAAACAGATCTCCACAGCCCGATGTTCATTATTGTTTGCCAGGCTCATTAAATTCATCAACTTTAATCTAAGATATCAGCACTATATAAGTTTTAGCACTACATCCTATTGATCTATTCTACTATACCTCGTGGCTGGCATAATCAGTAATAATAAGAAAGTTAAAAAAATGGAGATTACGATGACACAACAAAAACTCAAGTCGTCACCTTTTGATTTGGAAACTCTTGACTATTCCAAAAATCTTCTATTGGAAAAACGTCGTGAAGCTCAAGAACAGCTAGACAAGATTGAAAATAACATTTCAAATTTGAATGAGGCTGATGATGCCGATAGTTCCTCCTTTGACCACCATATGGGAGATGTTGGATCAGAAGTCGAAGAAAAACAGATGGGCTATAAGCTACTGGAAAGAACCAAGAAGTTTATCCGAGAAATTGACGATGTCTTGGAGCGTACTGAAAATGATACCTATGGCATCTGTCAGGCAACGAGTAATCCTATTTCGAAAGGAAGGCTGGAAGCTGTTCCCCATACCCGTTATAGCATAGAAGCAAAAAACAAGGTATTGATAACAGTGTATAATTTAGGCGGAACAGAATGAGATAGATAATCATAAATGATTAGACAGATTGTGATTAATCATTTTCCACCAAACAATTAACATATTACGATAAGTGGTGGTTAAAAGTATTCCTAAATTACCCAAATCTAATAAAACCTTTGATTATCAGGAAAAACTTCACAAACCAATCAATATATCCCCTACATACAACAAACCACGCTATAGTTATACTTAATCAGAGACTTTGAAATACTGAATGAATTAAAGAGCACAGTTTGCTGATGTACTTTGGTACAACAGTAAATAAGTCTGAAAACATACCGTCGACTTCTCAATATGTTTCTTTAACCGGAGAAATATAAGGAGTGTGCTCAGGTTTTCGTTGATCGCCGAAAGGCGATTGACAATAAGCCGAAGGTTGAGGGTGCCCCGATTTATCGGGACTGAGATCATACCCCTTGAACTTGATTTCCGATCATTCGGAACGTAAGGAAACCGACGGCTTTTTATTATTAAGAGAGAAAAGCCTTTGCATTAACCTGCAGGGGCTTTTTTATAAGGAAGGGAACTTAAAACGGTGAGTGGGTAAGCTTGTTCGATATGAAACCGTAAATACCACGAAAATTGTAATATTAATTCCTGTAATCTGGGCAAAAAAGATGTAAGTATTTGCACTACACTATATTAGGATAATTTACTATACCTTACTCCCGACTTAATCGATATTCATAAAGAAATTCTAAATTAGTGAGGACGTATCATGGAACAATCCAAGATAGAAAAATCGCCTTTTGATGAACAGGAGTTACAACATTTTAAGAACCTTCTTTTGGAAAAACGCCAAGAAGCCCGAGAACAGGCAGATAAAATTCAAAGTAGCATATCTGACTCAAATGAATCTGATGATGCTGACTATTCCTCTTTAACCCATCACCAAGGTGATGTGGGTACAGAGATTGAAGACCAGGAGATGAAATATCAATTGTTTGAACGAACCAAAAAATTTATAGGAGAAATCGATGATGCTCTCGAGCGCATCGAAAATGGCACTTATGGCATTTGTCAGTCAACTGGTAGACCTATCTCGAAAGGAAGGCTGGAAGCTGTACCTCACACCCGGCACAGTATAGAAGCAAAAAGACAAGGCCTCGATAAGAAATAGTAATTTCACCCATACTTCACAATTACCTTCCCACAATTAAAGGAAGAACAAAGAGAATGTATATGCCACCCCAAGAGAGGCAAATAATTTGATATTTTCTGTATGGAATAAAACGCAGAATATAGTCATACCATATTTATAGGGGATCTTGTTGAAATTTCCCATTTCCTTGAAAGCAATGATATCAGCAATCTGGAAATATCAGCTTTTAATTTGCTCGCTATGCAATCCTATGAGCCCATTACCGCAGAGCAGTGGCTCGACTGGTATTACAGTTCTGCTTTATATGTCCTGGGAAAAATTGTTTTCTATTAGTAATGACTCCATAGTGCAAGCCCTCACTATTCCTAAAACAATCTATAATCCCAAAAATAGTGCTCCCATAATACATATTATCTAAACCTCTCTTAAGATTACTTATTAATTAATAAGTAACCCTGCTTAATATTAATGGAAGGCAATCCCAACTAGTATCAAAATGGTTTTTTAGTCTTTACCATTGGATAATAATTTTGGTAATGGCATTAATTTTATCCATTGTTGTAAACAAAGAATATAAGTTGGAACTTATCTAATTCGTTCCCAAAAAAGATACCATGAGAGATGATTACCTCGAATTAGCTAACAATTTGACGCGATTGCTGAAGCATCTTAATTTTTCAAATATCTGCTTAAAAAATCATCCTGAATACCCCAATCCCGAACTTAATCATATAATAAAAAAAGCAGGCTATAACCCTTCGGTAATGGCCAAAAAAAACGGGGTTATCTATTATTTTGAGTTTATTAAAAATAATCCGAAAGATTTAAAAAAGCTCAAACAAACTCTCCAAAAAATTATTGAGCTGGGCCATGAACGATGGGACGCTGATTTTATTCTTGTAACCAAATACAGTAACAAAGATACCGTCAGGGAATGGTGCCAAAACTACAACCTGCCTGTGGATGAGATCTGGGAAATGTAGGGCTTAAGACTACACCTATTCTATCCTTAACAGTAATTCAAAAAAATATCCCGTTATGCAATTTACTATTCTTGCCTTTTGTTCTATTTATAGGTTATAGCCCTCAACATGACAACCGTCCATCCGAAGATCAAGAAGTCCGTTTTGATACTTCAAATAAAGCACTCTTTCTTTAGCGCGAGAAAACGTTTACAGCAAATGACAGTACTGATATCGGTTTGGGATGGTTTATCCTCAAAGAAAACTCAACAACAAACTGGTACTAGCACAACGGAGGAACCGGTGGCTATCGTTCTTCGATGGTGGTGGATATAGACAGACAAAAAGGTATAATTGTTTTATCAAATATTTCTGCGGGTCATAGTCACGCTGCCGAAATCGATTCTTTGAGTTTTTCTTTGCTTAGAGAAATGAGTAGAAACAAAATCCTATCTATCAACTCTGATTAATCCGGCAGCTCTGATTCGGGACGCAACGAGATAAGTATAGTATACGCAATTCAGAAACGAAAACTAATTACTGGGGATCAGGTTTATTTGTGAGTTCTTCATTCATACCGGTTAGGTTTTTACTCATCTCCCAAACCTTTTTCTGTATCTCAATATCATCGGCATATTTCGGATAGGTATTACCACTCTTTATCTCTCGGGCAACCTGCCAAAAACTTGAATCGTCTGCTAAATCAGAACATTCTACTATCTCGAGTCTGTGATTAATCAATTGGCCGGTAACTTCTCTAAACTTATTTGAAGTACAAATATCAAAGTAGATGTGGGCCATAAAGTTAGTTGGCTTTGCAACAAAATTCTGTAACATACCCACAACTCGGTACCATCCTCTGAACTTTTTAAGAGACTGCCACTCTTGACGAATATTATTGATCATTATGGCATTTACTTTAATGCCATCTTCTTTAAACTTCTCGGCCCATTGAAAGGTCAGCATCAGCAGCGCCATTTTAGAATCACCGTACTGCCTGTACACATTATACGGTCTGCTATCTTTATCCTCACCCTGCAGATTATCAAACTCTATTACCCTTTCAGGATCAAAGAAGTGTTTGATATTAGTTGTACACGCAGTAAGAATTCGGGGATCATCCGACTTTGCCAAAGACTTTCTCAACAATTCAGACAAGAGAAACGGACCAAAGGTATTCGTTGCAAAGGTAATTTCGATACCATCTTCGCTCAACTGGTAATTCTTTTCGCCATGGTTGAAATAGGCCGCATTATGAATCAGGATATCTAGCTCCTCATACTTACTTTGGTATATTTCATAAAAATTATAAATGGATTCAAAGGAAGAAACATCTACCTGAATTAATTCAACGCTGCTATCTTCAACTGATCCAATAATTTCCTTCATAGCCGTCTCTCCTTTTTGCCGATTTCGACAGGCCATAATAACATGATATCCTTCTGAAGCAAATTTAAGTGCTGCCGCTTTTCCGATGCCCGAATTAGCGCCGGTAATAATGACTTTTCGTTTTTTCATAATCCTGTCTCTTACAGTGAATACATTTTATGCATATTTACCCAATTCTTACATTCTAGATTGTAGGGTATATTCTTATCCTGATGTAAGGAAGGTTGCTTAAATCAAGTTGTGTAGCAAAGCGGCTCAACGAGATATGCTATTGATTATTCGTCCAATGAAGGATACAACAAGAGTAGCGTCAGTAGTTCTGCGCGTTTAAGCGTCTCATCCAAGAATATTTTTTCGTGATATGCATGTGCTCCTTCCCCCACGGCGCCCAACCCGTCAATAGTCGGAGAATAGAGGTTGCTGAAGTTGCCGTCGGATCCCCCGCCTGATTTACCCTCCTGTAAATTCATATCCAAATCCGCCCCCAGAGATTTTGTAATCTCCCACAGTTTTTGGTTGGCTTCGCTTTTTTCTAGCGGTGGACGACTTATATCTCCAGTGACTGATATTTCAATACCCTTAAGACCCGGTTCAAGGTTATAAATCTTCTCCTTTATTTTTTTACCATCTTCCATTGTTGGCACTCGCACGTCAACAACAGCTTTGCTTTTCGCAGCTACAACATTTGCCTGCTCTCCTCCCTCTATCGTTCCTACATTTACGCTGATACCCTTCTCAGGGTCATTTAGCTCTACAAGCTGTTGGACAACATCAGATAAACCCACGATTGCACTTACTCCCTTTTCGGGATCGAGTCCCGCATGCGATGGCTGACCCTTGATGACTATCTCAAACTGGCCTATGCCTTTACGCTCGGTTTTGATTTTGCCTTCCGTCCCAAGCGAAGGCTCGAGCACAAAGGTCCGTTCTGCCTGCTTGGCCTGTTCTATGACAAGGTCTTTGGATTCCCCGCTGCCGATCTCCTCGTCGGTAGTAATCAAAAAAACAGGCTGTACCTGGAAACTTTTCTCCAGCTCACGGATAGCTTTCATAGCAAAAATCATCATACAGATGCCGGCTTTCATATCAAATACTCCTGGCCCACTGACCTCATTGCCATCAACGGAAAAAGGCATTTCATTAAGTGTTCCGATGTTCCAGACGGTATCAATATGTCCGATTGCAAGCTGAGTAGGATTGCTGGAATTATAGGTTTTGGGTTTACAAAGCAGTTGCCCTGCCATATTGGTACCGTTTCTATGTTCAACATCAAACTCTAGGCGCTGAAAATTATGGCTGATAATTTCCATAATTTCATCAAACGAAGAAGGTTCATTTGATGGCGTCTCCTGCTCAACAAGCAGTCGAAGTAGATCTATAAAATCGGTTTCTTTTTCCGAAAAAAAGTTATTCAGCTCCCGACCTAATTCTGTCATACCCTATTAATTATCTTTTAAAATCTTTTGGCAATGGAAAATGGTTACTTTCTTTGATTCTTCTAAATCGATTGGGATGAAGATAGGCTAACAAAGGAGATTCTCTAATGAGTTTATTATCATCAGCATCATCTCCTTCTAGCCTGATAGCATCTTCATGAACATAAGCTGCAATAATTTCGCCGACAATCATCTCCCATTCGCCAAATTTTCCCATAATATCATGGAGTGTACATTCCAGCTGCAGATAGGAATTTTCCATAAATACGCCCTCCACTTTTTGAGCTTTCACTGTTGGAATGGCTTCAATAACAGGCTTACTATCGTCTTCTTCACGTTGAGAAGCTGCCAGGCTGGTTTGTGCCAGCTGATCGGGCTGCGGAAAGCTAACTGTAAAAACTTCTTCCCGCTTAATGTTGCGATACGTTGTTTTTCGAGGTGTACCCATGAAGCCAAAATAGGGACCAAAACCCAATGGCATAGCCATATGTTTGGGAGCCATATTGTAACTGCCATCTTTTTCTTTACTGCCAATAACAAGCAGTGCATGAACCATAAAAAAGCGGCTCCAAAGGTTAGGATCATCGGTAATGTCGATCATGGAAGGTAAAGATTGATCAGCCATAATAATATATTTATTCAGCTATGATTTTTTCTAAATCCCAAGCTTCCTCAAGATTTAAGATTTCAAGTATTTCAAAAAAGATGGGGGGAGGCTCAATCAGGCGCAATGTTTTTCCTTTTTGCAACCAGCGATGTAGAAAAATTACACCTTCACTGTCTATGCGTTCACATTCAATTAAATTTATAGTCAGTGAATTAATAGCCGGGTTAAGACGGCTTAATATCATCTTTTTTGTCCGCAGATTAAAATCGCCCTGCACGGTTACGTTAATCTTCTTGCCTTCTTTTCGTGTTGCTATGGTATTCATCAGCAATAAATGATTTTATTTTTTTACCAAATTCAGAATAAATCTCAATAATACTAAAATCGATAGCAGAGTACACTTTTTGCAGTCGCAGAAAGTCGGTATCAAAATGGAACTGGGGCAGCAATCCACTGTAGATAAAATTAAAGGATGTTATATTTAAATATTGTTCCGGTGTGGCTCTATTTTCAAGGGGTAAATCCAGCAATATCGTTTCGGGTGATTTCTTTTCCAGACTGTCGACCATATCAGAAAGTACCGAAAGGAAATCTTTTCCATATCTTTTAACAATAATGAGCGAGGAGGAGCTGGAATAATCTATTTTCAAATCGATGTCGGATTTATCAGCCAAATGGTATGATCCGGATTTTTTTGACTCAACATCTAATCCCAACTCATCATACGTTTCAAGAATCATCTCATCAAACTTTCCCGGCAAATATACTGCTTTCTTTGTTTTGGGAAAGTTAATAGGAAGAAAATCTAGTGCCATTGATACAGGCTGGGGATATTCCTCATCAAAACCTTTGTACTTCACATTTACCGAGGAAGCCAGCACCAGTGCTGTAGTCGTGTAACCGAATTTATTATTAACTTTTTGACTTACAGGATGAACCGTAACGGCCTCCCCTATTAACATCGTTAACTGCCGGGATTGGGCAATCTTAATAAGCTGTTCCATCATCGAACTCATCACACCATTCCTGCGATATTTTGGAGATACTACAGCCTCGGCAACTTCTGCAATGTTGGAGTCATCTTTGGGAATTACACTAAAGTATCCGATAGCTTCACCATCATCTTTTCGCGCAATAATTCCGAGCTTGTCCTTGGCCAATACCGACTCTTCAATCTTTTTCGGCAAATACAGATCCTCTTTGTTATAAGAATATCCGTACGTACGATAGAAGAGTTTTGAAATATCTTCCGCATCAGTAGGTTTTGTGCGTTCTACCGTAAAATCCTCAATATTTACATAGGTATCCTGATCTTCTTCGTCCTTCCGTGCAGCCTCACGCTGCTCTGCCGACTGCTGAAGCAGCTGATCTATGTCGTGGATCTGAACATTTTTAACCAGTCTGAATTCTTTGCCCTCCTTCCCTTTATTAATAAATGTAAAATTATCGCTGAATGATTTCATCAACAAAAATCCCGCGCCATCAAAATCGCCTTCTTGCAGTGCTCTTTCAGTATCATATACATGACGATCTGGATCAAAAGGCTCACCCAGTTCGCAGACTACAACTTCTACGTTGTAGGGTGTATGGTAAAACTCTATTTCAAAATCTTTCTTACTGTCCCCCGGAAAGGCAAAAAGAATAACATCGGTAATAAGTTCACTAACAGCCACAGAAAAACGGTAAGCATCCCCCCTTGACAATCCACAGTTTACGCTCCAACTGTACGTAAAATCACAAACAGGACTTATGAATTGCTCATCTGCTGATATTTGAAACTTGGCGTCCAAGGGTATCAGTAATATTTAACTGTTTGAAGCAAAAGTTTGTTTATTATAAATTACTTACTCGTCCCGATACTAAGCTCTTGTATAGCAAAGGCGAGCAACGAAATTTAGTATTTTAATGAAATTCAACAATATCTGCTCTAACGGATATTGTTACTTTGGTAAATAAAAACAGATTAATTATATCCGAATCATAACGAACATTAGCCAACGCCAGCTTATGTTGTGAAGTCATACCGTTATTTTTCTCATAATTTATCCATAAATTTTCCAGCGCTTCTGCATATAATTTTCCTGTACCACCAACTCTGGCAATAGCTACAGTATTAGCTGCAAACCCGGTAGAATAACTCAATCCCAATATGTAAGAGGCCTCTGCTTCACCTGATACATTTGTAGCAGTAATAGAATAATTTCCCTCCTCCAAGGTTACAACAGTTTGGTTGGCAGAAAGAAATGCACCTGAGCTGGTACATCCAGTAACAAAGATTGCTACCACAACAGCTAAAATCATTTTCTTCATCTCAGTTATCTTTATTTTTTTAAAGTATCTTTCTAGCCATGTTATAAAATCTCTCCAAATAAACATGTAGGGGGATGCCCTAGTTTTAAGCAGGTAAAAACCACAGAGTTTATCTCGCTCGGGCCTGCCTGCGACCACCTATCTGATAGAAATCTCATTTATATAAATGCCTCGGCGATGTCAGTCTCTGCGATATTTTATACCATACCCTTTATAGGGAATTGTCTTACAAAAAAGGTGTGGCTTTTCATCTCGTTTATTCTGACTAACATCTCATTTACTACTTATATGAAACTGTCCTTTAAATAATGCTCCTGAAAAAATCGCTTGTAGATACTATGATTCTATGTCGGAAAGTACTTCTGTAATATTGACGAGCACAAAAATTGCTTTTTGAGTAAATGATCTGAACTCGGAATATTTGACACTTTTGGATAATAAGGCACGGTTTTTACTAAAATGCGTTCAACTTCTTACAAACCCTAAGAATACAGGCAGGTTACAATACATAAAAGTATTGTAGTATTTATCCCGTCAAACATTTAGTGAATTGGCCTGTGAATAACCAAGGATATAGTTATTGATGTTAAAGTCAGTCGATCAGGATAAAAAGAGTTTTAACTACTGTTAATCTATACATTTCACTTTTACTTAAAAAGAAAATGGAATTTTAAAATTAAGACCAGACCTTTAAAATAACCTTAAAATCAAACAGCCTTTATTATGAAAAATACCAAAAAGTCAAAAAGAGAAGAATACATTGACAATCTTTCAAATAAACTCAAAGAATGGGACCGTGACTTGGAAAAAGTTGAGGAAGAAATAGATGAGCAGTTTGATGAATTAAAAAACGATTACCGTGATAAAATCAAAAATCTTCAGGAAGTACGATCCACAATAAAGAAAGAGCTCAACAAAATTGAAGAAAGCAGTGAAGAAGCTTTTGATTCAGTAAAAGATGATATCCAGAAGCTATGGAAAAATTCCAAAAAGAGCTTGGAATCACTTAAGGATGAATTGGAGATTAGCTGAGAAGTAATAAAAGAGAATAAAATTTATTCAAAATCCATTAATTAAAAAAAGAGGTAATTATGTCACTAGCCAAAGTAATTGAAGTATTAGGAGAAGGAAAAACGATGGAAGAAGCGGTAGAAAACGTTGTTACCGAAGCTTCAAAAACCATTGAAAACATAAAAAGCGTATACGTAGAAAATATTCAGGCTATTGTTGAAAACAACGAGCTGGTCTGCTATCGCATCAATGCAAAGGTAACCTTTTTAGTTGCTGAAAAGAACTAACGGCATCTGATATATTTTGCATATTGATAAAAGCCCTTCCTCTTATAGATTATTAGGAAGGGCTTTTCAGCTACTCCAAACCACCAAATCTAACTATGACTCTCGATCATTGATCAAAATAAAAGCCAAGGCCATGGAAGAGTTAAATATCAGCGAAAACTGGGATAAAAAAAGAGAAATTCTAAAGAAAAAATTTAAAGTTCTGACGGATGATGACCTTCAGTATACCGAAGGAGAAGAAGAGGAACTAATCGGACGTATTCAACAACGCCTGGATGTACCAAAAGAGATAGCAGAAAAAATTCTTTACTATGTCTGATTATTAACCCATTATCGCGCTATTGTAACTTGTGCACTAATCCATAGGTCCAAAAAAGAGTTTACATCAACTAGAGAAAACCGGAGCCAAAATAAAAGTATGATCAACTTGTAAATAACAATCTAAGCTATAGAAAAAGTAAAGAGGATATGCTGATAAAATCATATTTCCCGGCTCTTGGGTACTTCACGAAAAAAAATCCGTAATTTACTTCACAAATTTGACAGGTGAGTCATTAGACATAGTTCTTTTTATCTATCAAGAGCCCGATACCTGGAAACATGTATAAAATTTAGGAGTTCTTCAGTCTTATTAATGTACACTAATATCACACAGGTATAAAAACTATAACCATCACGAACTAAAACTTGTTAAAATTTAAAAACTGAGAACTGATTATGAGTAAAGAAGACCTCTACTATAAAGAAGAAGAACAAAGCTTAACAGAAATAGCTGATTTTCTGGAAAGATTAGCAGGAAATCTCAGACAAGGCAATATAATATTTTCAGATGATTGCAAACTGGATCTACCCGAAAATGTAGTTCTGAATATAGATGTAGACCGGCGAACCAAACCCGATGTTACAGCAACCAGCGCAGAGATTGAGCTAAAATGGAAAGAATAAAAAACTCTTCCCATTTTTGGCAACATATTACTTACACAGAATTTCGTAATATAAATCCGGTCTACCAGCAAATATTGTCAAAAGAACGACTGTGGTCTAGATAATAGTAGCTGGTGCTTTTTTCAAAAATTTCCACAAGCATTTAAATACCCTGATAAGGGCAATGTAGTATTTATCCCGCCAAACATTAAGTGAATTGACCTGTGAATAAACCAAGTTTACAGTTTTAGATTACTTAAAAACAATGTTCAAACTACCTATATGAGGGAATTATGATGACAAGAGAAACCATTCTCGATCTTGCACAAGAAGAAAACGAGCCCTGTATCTCCATTTATTTGCCTACTCACAAAAAGGGCAATAATGTTCAACAGGACTCCATACGTTTAAAAAATTTATTGGTAGAAGCGGAGAAAAAACTAAAAGATCATCATATGAAATCGAGAGAGATTGATAATTTTCTGGAGGAGGCACACAAACTACTTGACCAACCTTCATTTTGGCGGCACAACGACAACGGACTGGCAATATTCATTACCGATGATAGTTTTAATTATTTTCGCATTCCCTACTCTTTTTCTGACAAAGTAATGTTGGATAACCATTTTCTCATTACGCCGCTTATCCCTATGATTACGTTGGATGGCGCCTTCTATATACTGACGCTTAGCCAGAAAAATATTAGATTTCTTGAGTGTACCCGCAATGATGTCAAACCAATTGATATAGATGAAACTCCTACAAGTATGAAGGAGTTTTTAAAGTTTGATGTCTATCATCCAAATCTCCAACATCATGCAGGACAAGGGGGTAATCGAAATGCCATTTTCCACGGACATGGAGGGGCGAAAGACACAGATACCAAAGAAGTTGAAAATTATTTAAAAACAGTAGAAAATTATGTAACCTCGTTTTTGAAAAAAACTAATGACCCACTGGTTCTTGCCGGAGTTGATGAAGCGATTGATATTTATAAAAAGGTCAACCACTATAACAGGCTCCTGGATCAATCAGTTTCCGGTAATCCCGATCCCAAAAGCGACAAAGAAATAAAAGATGAGGCGTGGGAAGTAATAAAGTCACATTTCCTAAAGGATATATTTCATGACATCGAACGATACGGAGATTTGTCGGAAAGTGACAAACGGTCTGATAATCTGACAAAAATTGTCGAGGCTTCCTATTACGGTAAAGTCGATTCCCTATTTATTTCTATTGACGAATACAGTTGGGGCTGGTTTGACCAAGAACGTAATACAGTTCATCACAATGCTGAACCCCAAAATCGGGATCACGACCTCATCAATATGGCTGCAATTAAAACCTTGACCCAGGGCGGAGATGTGTACGCACTTGACGAAAAACATATGCCGAATGATAGTTCTATTTCCGCTATATTCCGATATTCATAGCATAATTATCTGTTACCCGGCTTACGTGCTTAATAGTTATAGACAGATTTATTTGTTTGCTTATTACTAATTTATAACGGGCAAGTCATGCGATCCCGAAATTATACATCATAAGTTTTAATTGGACGCATAGAAAACTATTCATGATTATGACTGTAATTTGTAAATAATTCAGATTAACTCAATACAGGTAGTCACTAATTTAACCTGAGTTCCACCAAAGGTCTGCCTATGGCAGATATGAGGATGTTTAAAAACAAACTGAATTTTGGATAAGAAACTCAGGTTAAATACTTGGAGTTTTCCGCTGGCAGTAGAGACTTTATTCATTTAATAATGAATATTCAGATCAGTAACCCCGGTATAGAAGACAAGGCAATGATAATGCAGATGGCCAATAACTTTTTTGCTTTTTTAAGACCAATAAAATAGGTGAAAATACCGGCCTTAATCAGTGTATTCGTTACAGTCGCCAATACTATACCATATGAAGCTATTGTGGGTAGCAGATTCTCTTTTGACATATCCAGCAACGTAAGTGTGATGGAGTCTATATCTACCATGCCCGAAAGTACCGACAACCCATAAATACCTATATTGCCGAACCACCTGCTGCTGAATTCTGAAAGAAGCATAACCACGGCAAGAAGAACTCCAAACTGTATAGAGGTTTTTAAATCCAAGGGATTTCGGACGGTAAATCGACTCGCTGCACCCTCCGATTCACTAGTTTTATGTATCCATACCGAAGCTGTTAAAGCCACGAGTGCCATTGTTGCAACGGAAATACCCATATTAGATAGCAAAGAATAATTAAATAAGACAGCAAGTAAAATCACCCTCCCCAGTGCCGTAAACGTAGCGATAAGAATGCCGGTAATTAATACATCCGTATTCTTAATTTTTTGGCTAAAACGACCCAATGTAACGGTGACAGCTAACGAAGAAACCAGGGAACCGGTAAATGAGGTAAATAATATTCCTTTTTCTTTTCCCATGTACTTCATGAAAAAATAGCCGACATATGATATCCCGGCTATTAAAACCACCATCCCCCATAACTCAAACGGATTCAAAGCCCCTCCGGGTCCGAAGCCTTTATTTGGAAGCAGGGGAAGTATTATGGCTGATATGATTAGAAATAAAATTCCCGAGTAAAGTTCATAGGGCTCAATGGTTTTAACCCATTTATGCAATCTCGGCTTAATGCTAAGCAATAATACCATCAAAATGGTAACACTTACCGACAGAATGATGTATCCCATAATGACGGCTATGCCAACCGTAAAAGTTAGGAAAGCAGCCATTTCTGTTGTAAGACCCAACTTTCCTGTCTTACGGGCGTGCTGAAAATAGCCCGTCATAATAATCAACGTAAATCCAAGAAGGGCAATACCAAGAATCAGTTCACCTACATGTTCATATAAAATCCCCCACAATCCCCCAGATAGAGCAATCAGAGTAAAGGTTCTGATCCCTGCCGTACGTTGGCCCTCTTTCTTTTTTTGAAAACTCCAACCCCGTTCCAAACCCACCAGGAATCCCAGCAACAAGATCAAACCCATCCTGATTAATACTTCTATTTCTGTAGTGTCATTAAACATTATACTCTCACCACTTATTGATCAAGGGATCTTTTCCAAAGGGTATTTCGTACATATAAATGAAGTTTTTCTGTTATCCTGCCTAAAGTTCAATTTGTATGCCAATTTCTACAACCCGGTCGGAAGGTATATGAAAATATTTGGCTGCTCGTTCGGCATTGCGCGACATCCAGACAAATAATTTTTCTCTCCATATGGCCATTCCCGGCTTTTGGGTTGCAAGCATCGTTTCTCTACCCAAAAAGAATGTTGTCTCATCCAGCTTAAATTCAGATCCGCCAATATCACAGCTGCGAAGCAAGGCCGGAACATTAGGTTCTTCCGAGAACCCAATATCTATATTGACGCGATAGACGTTCTCGCCAAGCGGTTTAATTTCCATACGCTCTTCGGCCGGAACCTCAGGTATTTCACGCATAATTAGAGAAAGCAAAATAACTCTCTCGTGGAGAACTTTGTTATGTTCTATATTATGCAGCAAAGCCTGAGGGGTGCCTTCGGGATTTGAATCCATAAACACAGCTGTACCTTCAATTCTTTCCGGATTTTCGCTTTGAACTTTTTCAATAAACTCTTGATGAGGAACAATTTTTTCTTGCAGCCTGTCACTTAGTATTCTGCGACCATGCTTCCATGTGGTCATTACGGTAAACATCAAGGCAGCAATTACAAGCGGGAACCAACCGCCGGTAGGAATTTTAACCAAATTGGCGCCCCAAAATGACAAATCGATCGATAGCAGTGCCAGGATCATAAGTCCAACAATCCATTTGCTCCAGTTCCATCGAGTAAGTGCCACAACGGCAAACAGAATGGTAGTAAATACCATGTCTGTGGTAACCGCTACGCCATAAGCCGATGCAAGATTGCTGGACGTCCTAAAACCCAGGACCAATCCGATGCAAGAAATCATAAGAATCCAGTTAATAGCCGGCATGTAGATCTGCCCGAATTGTGTTTTTGAAGTCTGTCTAATCTTAAGTCGGGGCAGGTAACCTAGCTGTACGGCCTGCCGGGTAAGCGAGAAAGCACCGGATATAACGGCCTGGGAAGCGATAATAGTTGCAACAGTAGCAATTATGACAAGCGGGTAAAGCCCCCATCGGGGAATCATATGAAAGAAAGGATGCTCAATAAGTTCCGGATTGTTTATCACAAGGGCACCCTGTCCAAAGTAGTTTAACAGTAGCGATGGCAGCACCACGCAAAACCAAGTAAGACGTATCGGCCTCAGGCCAAAATGGCCGATATCAGCATAAAGAGCTTCTCCACCTGTTACAACCAAGAATACCGACCCAAGCACGAGGAATCCAGCCCATCCGTTTCGGATAAAAAAATCAAAACCATAAGCCGGGTTAAGAGCATAAAGCACATTTGGATGTTGTACTATCTGTATTATTCCAAGTATGGCAAGTGTTATAAACCAGGTAAGGGTTATGGGGCCGAATATGGCTCCTATTCCTGCTGTCCCTCTTGACTGCACTGCAAAGAGTGCAATGAGTATCCCTATGGTAATGGGAATGATGTAAGGTTCAAAAAACGGTGTGGCAACTTTAAGACCTTCAATGGCACTAACTACTGATATCGCAGGTGTAATCATACTATCACCATATAACAATGCAGCACCAAACAAGCCGGCAAGAACCAGAAGCCATCGTCGTCCCTTGGCCTTTTCTGAAGGCGGGCTTATAAGTGCCGTAAGCGCTATGATACCGCCTTCGCCTTTGTTATCAGCTCGTAAAACCAGCAATAAATATTTGACAGAGATAACCAGAATTAGCGACCAGAATATTAGAGAGAGTACCCCCATAATATTTGCTGGTGTTGCAGCAAGCCCGTAAGAAGCATGAAATGACTCCTTGATTGCGTAGATGGGACTCGTACCAATATCTCCAAAGACGACTCCTATTGCCCCGAGACTTAAAATTGCAAGACGTTTCCCTGTTGGCTTTTCATTCTTTTGTTCTTCTTTACTCATAAAGATGTACAGCAGAGATTATTTGTTATAAAAAGGCATTGAATATTTCCGGCTTAAAATTTTCCGTGATATGGAATTTATGCCCAAGCTATAAAAAAAGAAGTTTTCTTGTCTTCTAAATAACTGTACGATCAGCAATAAACTCGGAAACGGGTAAACCCCAGCCCGGTATTTTGCCGCCCAGTGAATAATACATAGTTTTAAATCCCATTTTAAGGAAATGAGGCGTATGACCCATTTTCAAAATACTCGTTTCTCCGCCCCACCACTCATCAGTATGCATATAGAACCCTTTATTCGAGCCCATATCTCCCATGCACACAAGCTTAAATTTGAGTGGATCAATTGACTCTTTGGGCTGATAGCCCCCGACTTCCTTGCCAAGTACTTTAGCCAATACTTCTGCTTCAAGATGACCGAGTGAACCAATTTTAGGTACGGTAATGGATGCGGCATCTCCCACCGCAAATATTTCCGGATAATCGGGATTTCTCATGTAAAGATCCGTTATGATAAATCCCTGATCGTCAGAGATAGGCAGGTCTCTCAGAAAATCATGAGCTTTCCAGTTGGGGAAAATAATCTTTAATTCCGCTTCCAGGCTGCTGCCGTCCTTAAACTCAATTCCGTCCTCATAGATTCTCTTGATGCCGCGGGTATCTGCCTTGTAGCCGTAGCCCATCTCCTCCACCATCGGCAATAATTCTTCAAGAATCTTTTCACCCGCATCTTCGGCTATTACCTCGGCCGGAGTAAACATAGTTATATTCTCTGCTCCACCTAGTCCCCGTTCCTTAAGCCATTCCGCCATAGAAAAAGAGATTTCAACGGGAGGTCCTTCGCATGCTGCTTCAGCAACCGGAATATCCGGCAGCTTATCACTTTTACCTTGAACAAACAGGTCAGAACCAATGGCAATTGGTCCGCCTTTATAGCCACCTTCATGAAGATGTCTGCGTATCTTATCCCCATAATAGGTATCGGTAAAGGTATGACCATACTTTCCAAATCCCTCGATCTCATCAAAAGCCAATTTATTACCAACAGCTATAACAAGATAATCATAGTTGATTTCCTCAATAGCTGAACCCGGACGTTCTTCAGGCTTGAAGTCAACTCTTTTATTCTCCACATCAATTCCCAACACTTCTGCCTGTATAAAATCAATATTATCGCGATCCAGAAACTTGATAAACGGCATATGAAGCGAATTCTCCGGGTTATTGTTGTTCCATACTTCGATTGGAATATTCGGGATAAAATTGAGATATGGTTTTTTATCGATGCAGGTCATTTTAACATCCTCCCCCGCATATTCACGGATATATCGGGCTGTTGTTAAACCGGCAAAATTCGTACCTAAAATCAGGATATGTGGTTGCGAAGCCATGGCTTATAATTTTTTGATTCACATTATCTGTAATAATTAATCACAGTTAAATGGTAAATATTAGAACGCCCTTTACTTGTAGTGCTCTCCCCGAAATAGATCGTCTATTCGTATTAGAACTTTGTGGGGGATTAACCTACATCCGTTTGTTTGCATTTCGATTTCAAAGACGATTATATACCGGAAACTTCTCATTTACGGCATTTAAAAGATGTGCACTCGTTGGCTTAACAACAGGGATTAAAAGGCTGCACGACATTTCGGCCCAATCCGGTAACGGGAGCAATCCTTAAACAGGCTGACGGTGAAACAGATTCCCACCGTTGCACACTGGAACGGTGGAAATCGGGCTAAGTTTTCGATTAAGTGACTAAGTGAAAAATACCTCGTTCCGGTGCCTGTTCTACGAAACCTTGATGTAGTGAACACTGCTCCGGGACGATCAACAGATAGACTATTCGTTGCGCAGCAAAGTAGCACAACGAGATGTAGTTATATTGCGGGGTAATAGTGAGCAGAATAGAAATAACTCAACCAATAAAATTCTTACGCCATCTATTAATAACTTTATCAATCTCGCCACCGATAATCACCAGCGAACCCACGGTAATAATTAACAGCCACTGTTCGATTGTTAGGGGCATTGTGCGAAATATCGTCTGCATGAATCCCACGTGCAATACAGACAAATGAGCAAGAAGTGCGGCCAACACACTAACGAACAGGAACTTATTCGAGAAGAAATCAATCTGAAAGATACTTCTATCCAACGATCGACAGTTTAGCACGTGAAAAAATTGAAACACCACCATCTGTGTCATGGCAGCGGTTCGAGCCATCTCCAAATTGCCGCCAGATTGTTCGAAGGTCCACCAAAATATACCTGCGGTGCCGGCAGCAAGCACAAATCCAACACCACCCAATCGTTCGGCAAGACGTCTGGTGAGAATTCCTTCCGACGGCGGACGGGGTTTACGTTTTAAAATACCCGGTTCACCCGGCTCAAAAGCAAGTGCGATATCCTGAAGTCCGTTCGTGACCAGATTGATCCATAAAATTTGAACCGCAACAAAAGGCAACGGCCAATTCATAAGAACAGCAGCCAAAATTACGATCAGTTCTCCCACGGCCGTTGAAAGCAGGAAAAACGTCACTTTACGAATATTGGAGAAAACAATCCTGCCTTCTTCAATAGCCGCCGTTATCGTGGCAAAATTATCATCCGAAAGCACGATATCCGAGGCCTCACGAGCAACATCGGTACCGCTTTTTCCCATGGCAACTCCCAGGTGGGCGGCCCGCAAAGCAGGCGCATCATTGACGCCGTCACCGGTTACCGCAACAATATTTCCCATCTCTTTAAGTCGATCAACAATACGAAATTTATGTTCGGGAGTAACCCGTGCAAAGATGTTAATATCCCCAAGGCGGTGCTCCAGCTCTTTATCAGAAAGTTGATCCAGCGTCTTACCCTCCAAGGCTCCTACCTCCTCCGGATCAAGTCCCAGCTGCCGACCAATTGATACTGCCGTATCAATATGGTCACCGGTTATCATCACCACGCGAATACCTGATTCCTGTGCCGTTTTTATCGATTCCAAAACTTCGGGACGAATGGGATCTTCCATTCCCTGCAAGCCGGCCAATATGAAACCATCTCCAAAAAGTGATTCGTCATCTAAGTTGTTAATCTCAGTGGGACGATATGCCATCGCCAAAACGCGAAGTCCTTCGCCCGCCATCTCGGTTGACACATTCCGTACTTTTTTTTGATCTAGACGTACCAGCTCCCCATTTACTAATTGTCGATCACAACGATCCAAGATAGATTCAGGTGCTCCTTTTAAGAATATCATTGATCCGTCTGCACCTTTATTCAAAGTAGCCATATATTTCCGTTCCGGCTCAAAAGGCAGCATATCAATTTCTTCCATAGACAGTCGAATGTCGGAAAGACGTATCCCCCCTTTGTAGGCTGATACATGTAATGCAATTTCGGTGGGATCTCCCTGTGGATCTTCTTGCTCCACGGCATCAACATTGGCTTCGTTCGCAAGCGTGCCGGCCAGAAGCGTTTGATAAAGCCCTTTTCTATCCGAGGCCTCTAATTCATTACCATTTTCAACAATATTTCCCTGAAGCTGATAGCCGGCTTTGGTCGTTTCATACATTTTATCATCAGCCCAAATTTTACGCACGGTCATCTGATTTTTTGTAAGCGTACCGGTTTTATCTGATCCGATGACCGTAGTACTTCCCAGTGTTTCTACAGCCGGGAGCGATCGGATAATGGCACGCCTGTCAGCCATTCGCCGCACCCCTATTGCCAGCGTGACCGTAAGTATTACCGGTAACCCTTCTGGAATAGCAGAAACTGCCATGGCCACCACCGTGATAAATACTTCGGAGGGATTCATTTCATGGATGATGCCGACGATAGCGATAAAAAGTGCAAAACCAAGAATGAGATAGCCAATATTTTTACCGAGAGTATCTACCTTCTCCTGAAGGGGTGTCTTCGTAACTCCGATCTCTTTAACAGAAGTGGCAATTTTACCCAGCTCCGTTGAGGTTCCCGTACGAACCACAACGGCCTTGGCACGTCCCTGCGTAACAATAGTTCCGGAAAAGGCCATATTTAATTGATCGGCCGGCATTATATTTTCATCCTCAACCACCGCTTCTTGCTTGCGGATTACCGTCGATTCTCCGGTAAGCGCAGACTCATCAATTTCCAACCCTTTCGCAGAAATAATACGCAGATCTGCGGCCACGCGTCCGCCCGAACTGAGCAGCACGACATCACCGAAAACCAATTCGCGACTGGGAATCTCAACTTCGCGGCCATTTCGTATGACATGTGCTTTGGGAGCCGACAATTTCGATAATGCTCTAATGGCACTCTGAGCCTTATTTTCCTGTATATATCCGATTACCGCATTTAAGAGAACAACAGCTGTAATAACACCCGAATCGATATAATCCTGCAGGACAAGTGTTATAAATGCTGCAGCTATTAGAATATAAATCAACGGGTCTTTGAACTGGTGCAGCAAGATTTGCCAGCGAGACATTTCGGCTTCAGTCTCAATTTCATTGGGTCCGAATTGATCTAAGCGCTTTTTTGCTTCTTCATCATCCAACCCTTTCTGTAAAGAAGTATCTACTTTTGAAATAGCCTCTTCTGGTTTCAGGTTATACCAGGGCTTTTCAGACTCTAGCCGCTCCTCTCCAGTTGTAGTTTTTTCTTCAATCATGGGAATCTCTGCTGTTGCTATGGTAAGGGTGCTTCTAACTGTTCCTCAGCCTGGACGATTCTTTCCACAGTACTAACTACACTATCTGGATTTAGGGAGATAGAATCGATTCCGCATTCGACAAGAAAAGCCGCATAATCCGGGTCATCACTTGGGGCTTGTCCACAGAAACCGACCGGGCAGTCAACCTTATGTGCTTTTTGGATGACCTGACGTATGGAAGCTTTAACGGCCTCATTATTTTCATCAAAGAGGTAGTTTAGTTCGGTAGAGTCGCGATCGACCCCAAGTACCAGCTGGGTTAAATCGTTTGAACCGATAGAAAATCCGTCAAATTTCTCTGCAAACTGCTCTGCAAGAATAACATTAGCCGGAATCTCACACATCATATAGACTTTCAAATTATGATCACCTCTCTTCAGCCCATTATTTTCCATCTCTTCTAGCACCTTTTCTGCCTCATCGGTTGTTCTGCAAAAAGGAATCATGACAATCAGGTTTTCCAGACCGATTTCTTCTCTCACTTTTTTAATAGCCTGGCATTCAAGTGCAAAACCTTCTCTGTAACCTTCAGAATAGTAACGGGAAGCACCTCTCCAGCCCAGCATGGGATTTTCTTCATCAGGCTCAAACTCTTTACCACCGATTAAATCGGCATATTCGTTGGTCTTAAAGTCACTAGTTCTCACAATTACAGGATCGGGATACTGGGAAGCAGTAATCTTGGCAATGCCTGCAGCCAATTTGTCCACGAAAAACTCTCTTTTGTCTTTATAGCGCTGTGTAATTTTTCTAATCTTTTCCCGGTCCGATTCCTTGATTACCTTATCAAAATTTATCAGAGCCATCGGGTGGATTTTAATATGGTTACCTATAATAAACTCCATCCGTGCCAGACCGATACCATTTACCGGCAAGCGCCACCATTTGAAAGCCGATTCAGGAGTCGCCAGGTTGATCATGATATCGGTCTTCGTTTCCGGCAGCTCTCCCAGATCTATGGTATTTTTTTCATATTCAAGATGTCCGTCAAAAACCAAGCCTTCATCACCACCGGCGCACGAGAGCGTAATCTCTTTACCCTCTCTTAGTACTTTTGTGCCAACCTTGGTCCCGACAATAGCCGGGATACCCATTTCACGGCTTACAATGGCTGCGTGGCAAGTACGTCCGCCAGAATCTGTGATAACACCCCTAATATTTTCAAGTGCGGGCACCCAATCCGGTTCTGTCATTTGTGTTACCAGTATGCTATCCTTTTCGAGTTTATCCAGATCACTAATATGTTCTACCTTGCGTACTCTGCCGTGAACCACACTGCTACCTATACTGATACCCGTCAATACCGGATTTTCCCCTTTTTCAGTAAGCCGATATGAATGAAATTCATTTTCTGCCACATTGGAGTGTACTGTCTCCGGCCTGGCTTGGACAATAAAAAGCTCATCGGTTTTATCATCCTTTACCCACTCAATATCCATAGGTTTTTCATAATGCTCTTCAATACACTGTGCCCACTTTGAGAGCATTATAATCTCATCGTCACTTAACACAAAGGAATGCTGCTCTTCCGGTGTAGTTTGCTCATTAACAGTTCTGCCGGAACCGCTCGAAGCGTAAACCATTTTCTGCTCTTTGCTGCCCAGCTTTTTTTCCAGGATGGGTTCAATACCCTCTTTATCAAGCAGCGGTTTGAAAACGAGATACTGATCGGGATTGATGGTGCCCTGTACAATATTTTCACCGAGGCCCCAGGCTGCATTGATTAGCACTACATCCGGGAAACCCGTTTCGGTATCAATGGTAAACATAACCCCTGATCCTGCTTTATCGGCCCGGATCATTCGCTGTACTCCTATTGAAAGGGCAATATCCATGTGGTCAAATCCTTTTTCATAGCGATACGATATGGCCCGGTCTGTGAATAGCGAGGCATAACATTCCTTGCACATCTCAATGAGCTGTTCTTTTCCCCTGACATTTAAGAATGTTTCCTGCAAACCGGCAAAACTGGCGGTAGGGAGATCTTCGGCAGTGGCACTGCTACGTACGGCCACCGATATATTTTTAATTTCATTCACCTCGCAAAGCTGATCATAAGCTTCGCGGACAGATTCTGCTACCGATATAGGGAAAATGCCCTTGCGAATCAGCCCACGTATCTGGTGACCGGTATCTTCAAGATTTTGAATGTCTTCTTCGTACTTCTTCAACTCATTTTGGATGGGTTCCTCCAGTTTATTCTCTTTTATGAACTTCCAATAGGCTGCTGAAGTAGTAGCAAATCCATCTGGGATATTAATTCCCATTGAACCTAAATTACGAGACATTTCTCCGAGTGATGCATTTTTTCCTCCAACCAAGTCAACATCGTCTTTGCCGACTTCTTCAAACCAACGAATATAAGGGGATGACTGTGTATCCATATCTCATTTGAATTAAAAAATAACCGTTTCGGCTATCTTTGAGGTTTAAAATTATATTGGCAATAATATTCACTATTTATCGGGCTACATAACCACCGTCTACTAGCAACGGGTGACCCGTAATAAAAGAGGCTTCATCAGAAGACAGCCAAACGATCGCATCAGCTACTTCACGTGGTTTCCCAAGTCTTCCAACCGGATGCAGTGAAATAATATCTTGTTTTGCCTCTTCATCGGTAGTAATACCTGCTTCTTCCAGCATATGAGTTTCGATAAATCCGGGACATACGGCATTTACGCGGATTCCTTGTTCTGCATACTCGAGAGCTGCGGTTTTGGTAAGCCCAAGCAATCCATGCTTCGCAGCTACATACGCCGGGGCTGTGGCAAATCCCACTTTGCCAAGAATGGAGGATACGTTTATAATCGATCCACTTCCGGATTCAAGCATAGCTTCCAGTTCATATTTCAAACACAAGAACTGGCCGCGAAGATTAATATCTATCACTTTATCCCAGTCTTTCGTAGCTAAATCGCCTGTGGACGTCATGTTCCCGCCTATTCCCGCATTGTTGCACGCAATATCAAGCGTCCCAAAATGATCAACCGTCTTTTGAATCATATTTTGCACATCATCTTCTTTTGAGACATCAGCTGTGATGGATAACACCTCTGCTCCTTCTTCCTTTACCAATTTCTGGGTGTTTTTAAGTTCTTCTGTATTAACATCTGAGATTGCAATTTTAGCACTCTTTCGTGCAAAAGCTATTGCCGTATCTCTGCCGATGCCAGTCGCTGCTCCTGTTATTAGTACTACTTTATTTTTCATCTGTTTATCATTTTATGTATTTGATTTTCCAACTTTTCGAGACTGCCTTGACGTCGAAATACCCAAAAGGCCATATATAGGACATGTCCCAATGATGGCAGTCATTAAAGGAACTACTCCTATTAATCCCCACCAGCTTTGATACATAATGCCTAATGTGATGATTATAGCTGCTAAGATTAGTCGAATGATTGTATCAAGGCTTCCTATATTTCTTTTAATCATAATTGCTTTTTTTAAAAAGCCGCCCGGCCATTTGGCCAGGCAATAAATTAAAATTTAGTCAATCGGTACTGTTTTAGATTTACGCACCTCGGATTTTGGTATCCGTACCTTTAGTACTCCGTCTTTAAACTTAGCTTTGATATCTTCTTCTTTAACTTCTGTAGGTAGTGTAAAGGACCGCGTGAAACTGCCGTAATAACGCTCCTGTCGGAGAAAATCTTTCTCATCTTCCTCTTCTTCATGCTGGCGCTTTCCGCTTATTGTCAGCCGATTGTCTTTGTAACTGACCTCCACGTCTTTTTTGCTAGTACCGGGAAGATCCACTGATATGGTATACTCATCTTCTGTTTCGCTGACATCCGTATTGGGAGCCCACAGTTCCATTCGCGTACCGCCATTATCCAAGCCGCGTGAAAAAGGCACCATGTCATCGAAAAATCGATCCATTTCTCTTCTGAGAGCCTCTATCGGCGAAAGATTAGATTTTTTTTGTGGTGTTTGCATAGCTACATCTCCTTGTTTTATTTGTGATTAATTAAAATTAATCCAAGCGTTGCTCGAATTGCTTTTTGTTATCTACAAATAAAGGATTCTCAGTTTAATGAGATGCAGTAAGATCCTATCGTAGGATGTAGGTTTGGATAGTGATTTCTTCAGGGGAATTTCCCTACAGGAAGAAAGGATTTTGTTTCCTGCCCATGAGAGTCTGGACGTTAAGATGGCTTTCTTCCTGGTGTCGTCGCTCTGCTTCGGCTCCTACTATACTTATTTATTCGCTAAAATCTCGTTGTGCAATAGAACGATATAAGAAGATTAAAGGGTTGATCCATATAGTTTTATGGCTAACCAACAATCAGTTTATACCTATGTGAAATCTTTGGCTGACGAGGAGTAGAAAAGTACACAAAGTCAAAGTTTACTTGTTCAGATGCTCTGCGGAGGAACCACTGTTTAACGACGATCCACGTCCTCATAGTGTATAATTCAACTCCGACCTTGCTCTATTACTTTTTGGGATGGACAAAAAAAGTAATAAAATACTCACTTACTACGAACTCAGGAAAGATTTATACCTGTTAAGTTGAAAAGATAAGAAGTCTTTGGATTTGATTATTGGTTCTGGAAATAACTCATTACACACAGTTCTCAATTTTACATACCTAAAACTCCAACACTTCGTACTCCGAACTTCCAACATCCCACTACAAGCCCGCTTAGAATCCGCGGCTAACCAACTTCACTCATTATCTATGTAAATCAGCGATTAATCAATGATCTTTATTCCAAATCGGTACTTTCATTTTCCACCCATTTTACGGCATGCATCATCAGTTCAGTTGCATTATCCAGATTGAGCTTCGTTTTAATCCGGGCACGATATGATTCCACTGTTTTAACGGATAAATGGAGCCTTTCGGCTATTTCTCTGGTGATGTTTCCTTTGCCCGTGAGCTCAAAAACCTCCAGCTCCCGATCGCTTAGCTGATTGATCGGAGACTTGGAGATATCTTCGCGTCCTTGTGCCATTCCCAACAACAGCTTTTCATTGATCTCCTCGCTTACATAAATACCGCCGTTAAATATTTTACGTATCGCTTTGAGTAGCAGTTCTCCGGCTTCCTGTTTCATAATATATCCTTTGGCACCCGCACGAAGCACCCGTTCGGCGTACAAGTTTTCTTCATGACGAGAAACAACTAATACCTTCAAATCAGAATCTCTCGATACTAGATGTTTGACTAATTCCAACCCGCTCATGCCAGGTAATGAAATATCGATGATAGCCATATCGGGTGACAGCTCATCGAACTTTTCCAATACTTCCTCCCCTCGTTCAAACTTTCCCACAACTTCGAAACCATGTTCAGCATTCAAAGCATCGGACAATCCTTTTCGCATTATCGGATGATCATCGACTACTATAATCTGTTTTTTAAAATCTTCGGCCATAATATTTAATCGTTATCTTTATTGTAAACTGTTCACAGGTACCGTACATACTATTTGCGTCCATTCATCAGCTGTTCTCTTGATCCCTAAATTTCCACCCAAAGTATGCGCGCGATAGCGCATCGTCTTAATTCCCATACCCTTGTCAATTTTCTCTTCTTCTGGAAATCCTATTCCATCATCTTCAACAACTAATTGAAAATAGTTTTTGTTTACTTCAAAGCGGACTGTCACGTTTTTTGCTTTCCCGTGATTCATAGCATTATTAAGGGCTTCTTGCGTAATGCGATACAAGTGAAGCGAAACATTTTGCTCTTCATTTAAAAATTCATCAGAAATCTCGCACTCACACTGTATTTCGGAAACTTTTTCAAAGCGTTTACACAATCCCTGTATGGCTGCTTTAAGTCCATCGTTATCGAGCTCGATATGTGCAAAACTGTGGGCCAAATTACGGGCTTGTATGTCAGCTTCTTTTATCAAATCAGCAATTTCGACAACCTCATCTGCCGCCGGCAATCCATTAGCTTTGAACTTCCGAGCTAAATTTCGACTAATTAATCCAATGCCTGAGAGCATTTGTCCGAGATGGTCGTGCAGCTCCTGCCCAAGATTCCGGCGCTCATCTTCCGCTATTTTTAAAATTTCATTTTCTAACTGTCGCCGTTTACTGATATCCCTGATCAATCCTGTAAAAATTATCTCATCCCCTAACTTTACTTCATTTACCGCAAGTTCAATAGGAAATATAGAACCATCTTTTCTTTGTCCTCTCACCTCTCTGCCAATGCCGATAATTTTCTGCTCTCCAGTTTCAAGATAATTTTCCAAATATTGATCATGTTCTTCCTGATATGGTGACGGCATCAATATGCTTACATTTTCGCCGATCACTTCCTCAGAACGATACCCAAACATGTCTTCCGCAGCTTTATTAAAACTCTGAATTATTCCTTTTTTATCAATGGTAATAATTCCCTCAACAGCTGTCTCTAAAATGGCTTTTGTATGCGCCTGACTTTCGGCCAATTCCAACTCCGTCTTTTTCTGCAGGCTTATATCACTGGCCGTACCCAAAATAACCAGCTCACCCCGACTATTTTCCATTATCTCTCTTTTAACATCCAGCCAAATTTCAGAGCCATCTTTATGCTCTCCTTTTACTTCAAATGTAATGCTCTCCCCTTTTTTCAAAGCATGTAGTTCTTCTTCAAATTCGCTCTGTTCTCTACTAGGATAAAGCAACCAAACAGGTTTGTCTATCATTTCTTGCGCATTGTATCCAAAGACCTTTTCAGCTCCGCCGTTCCAATACTGAATAATGCCATTCAGATCTATCAACATTATCAGCCGGGGCACCTGATCCAACATGGTTTTAAGATCTTCACAGGAAACTTTAGTATTGGACTCTTTAATATTCATTTCTGTACTCAAATATTATCATAATTGTATCTTCAAAATAACTTTTTGTGCCTATTTATTGCCTATAATATTATATTTTTTGCAGGATCGTCTTACAAAACTCCCCCATACGCATGTAGGGGATTCCCCCAAATGCTTAATAAGTATTTCTCTCTGTTATTTCACCCAACCTAAATTAGATATTTAATAAAACAAATAACCCACTAAAAAAATAAATATCATGACTACTAAAATTAAAGAGCGAGAAATTTTTGACTTGTATGATCTGATGCTTGAACAAATACGTGATCTGTATGATGGAGAACGTCAACAGCTCAACTATCTGCTTAAAGCAGACGAACAAGCCCATTCATTTGAGCTCGACGAAATCATACGAATGCATCGCCGAGAAACTAAAAAGCAGTTAAGTAGACTGGAGGAAGTATTTAAAATCCTTGATGAAGAACCCGGTGGTGAGTCATGTGATGGTATTAAAGGCATTATTGACGAAGCTCTTAAGTTAAGTGCACGCTGTAAAAACCCAGAAGTCCGTGATGCCGCCTTGGTAACTGCTATTCAACATATTAACCATTACGAAATGGCCGGATATGGAACCGCCATCGCCTATGCCAAAGCACACGATCGACACGATGTGGGTGAGATTCTACTGGATACGCTGCGCGAAGAAAAAAGAGCCGATATGGGGTTAAGCAATCTGGCTGAAGATCAAATCAATCCCGATGCCAAATGGTCAACTATTGTAGAGAAATCCGAAAAAGAAGTAACTTCCTAGGTCCAATATCGCAAACTCCTTGAAGCTACAAATACGATGGGTGCACATTGGCTAACTATAATAACATGTGTATAGCCATGGCACAGCAGCCACAGTTGTGGCTCTTCATTCTGCTGACATGAGATCAATTGGAGATGATCAAAATAAGTTGCTACATCTTATTTAGCTAACACATAAATTCCGAAAAAGTGTCGCATAATATCACATATAGTTTGCCGGTAATCGCGATATTAGTAGCAACGGCGTTTCCGTTTGTGCTTCCGCTGCCTATTAGTGTGGTAGGACACGACGGGAGCACACTATTAGTAGTATTAAACGGATTACGACTCCTTTGGGATAATTAAAGGGTTTAAAGACCTCAATTTTCTTTCGATGCTTCTTCCTCATTCATCTCCTGTTGCGTCCGGTAATCACCGAGGAGCAAAGCAATCGGTTTCAATTTATCAAACTCAGCAAACACAACTTTTAAAGCTCCCAGAAGAGGGATAAATAAAATCATTCCTGATACTTCCCAGATACTTCCACCTATAAATATAGCAATAAGTGCTACCATGGGATTCAATCGAACCTGAGATCCCAGGATGTAGGGCGTTATTAAATTGTTTTCCACCAGTTGGATAAACCAAAGTGCCGCAAGTACGGCAATGGGATAAAACAGAGAATCAGTAGTAGCAATGGTATAAAGAATAACAGCAAGTGAGGCTATAATCACTCCGATATACGGCACGAGATTGAAAAACGCCAGCAATACAGCAAAGAATAAGGCGTAGTTAATCCCCAGAAGCGTCAATGTTATGTAGAAAAGAATTCCAATTATTACTGTGACTGCCATTAGACCAGCCATATATTGCTGTACTACTTTATTTACTTTACTGATAATATCAGAGGTCTTTGTCCTGTATTTTTTAGCTAACCCCAGAAACCCCTCATAGAAAAGATCTCTGTAATAAAGCATGAAGAAGATGTACAGGGGAACAATAGTAATTAACGTTATGGTCTGAAAGGCCGAAAAAAGGGAATTCTGCAGCATTACCAGTGAGTTATTTATAATACCGGACAACGAACTGGAAATCTGTTGGGCTATCGCTTCATTTGTAACTCCAAAAACTTCTTCACCTGTCTCCTGCAGTGACAGAATCCAATCATTTAATTTGTCGGTAACAGCAGGCGCATCTCTCAATAAACCTATTATCTGAAAAGATAAAATATATAACACAAGACCTATAAGAGCAGTTACTATCACCAATACAGAGATTATAGCTGCGGGACGAGGAACCTTCTTCTCTTCCAACCATTTTGTTACAGGTAAGATCAGCAGCGATAGGAAAAGTGCCCAAGCCAAGGGAAGCAGTATCAGCTGGGCTTCCGTCATTATATAAACGGTCAAGAGTCCTATAAGTAGAAGAGCAGCAAGACGTAAGATGTTGGAATCATCAGCTTTAGGCATAATTAAATATTCATATAATTAAGATCTCCCGTAATCCACAAAAAGTCTCAATCTGATAATCAAACTAAAAGAAATCAAAGTCTTCATAGTGGATATTCTCCACCGGTACATTCATTTTTTTCAACTCACTTAACAATTTCTTTCTCATAAGCTTGGGACCACAGATGTAAACTGCTTTCTGCTTGAGATCAGGAATGTCACTGGCATCCAAAAATCCTTGCCGGTCGGCACAAACTAATCGAACATTAAAACCGGTAGCTTGCTTTTCAAATTCTTTAAACTCATTTAAATAAACTGCCTCATTTTTACTATTTACACAGTAGTACAAATCCGCCCTAATATCAGATTTTTGCTTTTTTAGATTTCTAATCCAGCTTAAAAAAGGTGCAATTCCCACTCCACCGGCGATCCACACCTGGTTTTTTGATTCCTGTCTATAGTCAAAACGGCCGTACGGTCCTTCAAGCAATGCTGTTGCTTCGGCTTCCAGATTCTTGTATAGATTCCGAGTATAATCACCAAGTGCCTTTACCATTATTTTAATTTTCTTTTGTTCTGATGCACTGCAGACCGTAAATGGGTGAGCTTCGCGTGTTATATCCGGGGCGATAAAGCTAAAGAAGTAAAATTGTCCGGGAGTAAAAGTTATAGCCTCTTCTGCTTCTAATCTTATTTCCATTACCCGGTCACTCAACCGTTCAACATTCGCAACCTTAAACCGGAGTTTCTGCAGTACGTATTCCAGCAGAAATGATTTATAGACCCATGCTGCTATAGCCATAACGGATATGATGAGGAGATAGTAAAATAATAATGGACTGGCAGCTGCCAGATTATCGAGAGTAAACAGATGGATAACCCCCAGAATAAAAACGACGCCCATAAATTTGTGGGTTAACTTCCACTTGTCATACGGGAGTTTAATCACCAATGTTAGCAGCATCAGAATAATCAATCCCCACAAAGACCAACTTCCGAAATCGACTGCTAAACGGCGGTGAACCGGAAAGAAATACCAGAATGCCTTGGCGATATCCTGCGGGATCCATCTGGTTGCCTGCAGAATTGGATGCAACAACAGCAGGACAAAAGCAACATTGGCCATTCGGTGATGGACATGGTACATTTTATCCAATCCACCGAACCAGGATTCCAGCCATTTAATACGTGCGGATAGTATAAACGTAACCGCAAAAAGAGCGAAGCCCGTAAGGGCAAATAGCTGACTGGAATAGATAAAAAATCCTTTGGCGCTGTGCTTGACCGTCGTCTCCGGATAGGCCGTTAGCCACAGCGGGATAACCAGTAAGGGAATCAGCCAAAATACCCACGTACCAGTTGTTCTCTTATTAATAATATTCCTCTTATTAAGATAATTTATGATAGAGTTTGGTAATTAGTAACAGGTTTTTCGATGATAATATTGGTCTGTTGTATATCAGCTATTTCCGTATGCCGTATATGTCCTCCGAGATTCCCTGTATAAGCGAGATACCCCCACGTTCAGTAATAGCAAATGCCAGCATAATCCAAACTTATCTCCAAGATACAATTACATCGTCTTAATCGTTATCTCCAATTCTTATTAAAGGTTCATTTATAGCCAAAACCCCAAAAAGAACATATATGGATTCAATTAATTAGGTGATGATGTTGACGAAATAGAAGATTTTTCACTCTTGCCATTCGTAGTAGTTATCCATGTATCATGCTCATACATTCCTGTAAAAATATTTTGAAAAGATTTAGCATCACTTATACTTGAAAATCTACCCAAATGTACTCGGAACCAAATATCACCGTTGGTTTCATTACCATATTCTACATACCTGGCATGTTCAAAACCCCGCTCTTTCCAGAGTGATACCCGATAATCCGCCTTTACTTCCGATCTCCAAGCCTCAATCTGGACAGCAAAACGTCCATCACTATCATATTCTACTTCTTGTAGACCCTCTTGGCCATATGCCGCAGTAGCTGTGAAGAACAATCCGATAAAAAGTGTTAGTAATGTTTTCATAAGTTCTTCATTTGAATGGAAATCAACTTCTTGCAATAACTTCAATTAAATTCATACAAACTTTTGCGATCATTATTACTATCTCTCATGTACTTAAATGTACAAATGCTCTGTAGGTAAAAATATGACGGATAATCTTTTGCAGGATTTTCCCTCACAGATAAAGAGTAACAATTCTTACAAGGTTATATCACTAAAAAACGATATTAACATAGTTAAAAGATACATTCTACAGAGGTGGAAATGACGTAGAAGCGAAGAGCAATTTAACAAGGGTTCATTGGGCTAGTCAAAGAGGTAACGCCCATTCGAGTTCTAAAAAGAAATTTAAAATGGCGAGACTATCTTAAAATATTAGAAATGAAAAAATACATTCGTAGCATTTCGAACTGCCCTATATAATAAAGCCAAGTTACTATGACTGATATTAAAAATGTTTTATTCCCGACTGACTTTTCTGAAGACTCTCGCAATGCCCTGAATTTTGCCCTGGAAATTGCGCGTGTTAATGGTGCAACACTTCATATCATGCATTCAATTGAAGAACCCTATGATTTTGCCCCTATGGTAGAAAATATTGGAAACTCTCTTACTCAGAGGGTTGAAAAACTATTTGATAACATCGTAAAAGATATCAAGAAAGATAACAAGTACGGCAAAATCGATATTAACATGCAGATGCAAAACGGCCGAGCCTTATATACTATTCTTGAAGAAACAAGAAACCAAGACATCGACATGATAGTGATGGGGGCTAAAGGCCGAACCGGCTTGGAAAAACTTTTTTTCGGCAGTACTTCTGCGGAAGTCATTCAGCGTTCTAAAGTACCGGTATTGACTGTACCCAAAGAGGCTTCCTATGATGGATTTAAAAAGATTATTTTTGCCACTGATTATCAGAAAGGAGACATCAAGGCACTGCAATTTGTAACAGAGCTTGCTGACCAGTTCGATTCAGAAATAAAAATATTCCATTCGTCCCTTGAGAACGATCTTAAAACTGATATCATGTTTCGCGGGTTCAAAGAAATAGTAAATGAAGCGATTTCCTACCGGAATATAGATTTCGACCATGATACTACCCTGTCATTTTTTGATGCTATTTTAAATCGGATGACAGAGGATAAAGTTTCACTGCTAGTAATGACAAGATATCAACAGTCACTCTCCTTATTTAAGAAAAAACAATCAAAAGAAATGAGTCACTATACAGTTGTTCCACTGTTAGTATTGCCGGGAAACAAAATAGCAAATTAAGGCAGCTCATTATGCTCGATAATATTGAACACGTACTCCATCCAACAGATTTCTCTGAACCAGCACAGAACGCCTTAACATATGCAATGGAAATAGCTCATAAACATGATGCCCATTTAAAGGTGATACATGCTAAAAAGACTGCTTATTCTTACGGATCGAATAAAATGATGGAAGAAATTATCAAAAAAAACGAATACCCTGATTTGTCTCTTGAAACTACAATTGAATTGGGAGACACCGTATCCACGATCTTGGATCTAGCAGATGATCTTATTGTTATGGGAACGAAGGGAAAAGGCAATTTAGCCAAAATGGTATTTGGCAGTATCTCATCTGAGATAATGCTTAAATCACCGGTACCTGTGCTGTTAGTACCACCGGAACGGAATTATTCTGAGTTTGACAGTTTTATCTTTGCAACTGATTACAATGACAAGGATCTGGAAAAACTACAACAACTTATACCTTTAGCAAAACTATTTGATGCACAAATTACCGTTTTGCATATATCTGCAGAAGACGATCTGAAATCACGAATTACTTTCAGGGGATTCAAAGAGATGGCGAAAGAATATATCGATGATCCAAATATGAAATTTCAGTTAATTTTTGAGGAAAATTTTTATGCCGGATTGTCGGCCTTCTTACATGGTCAATCCGGTGAACTAATCGTTATGACCCGTAATAAAAAACCTTTTTTCAAGTCTCTGACTGAAGAAGATCACATTCAACAATCAATATACACGAAAGTGCCTCTGCTTGTTTTGCCCAATGAAGAGACCGTCAAAAAAAATTCCTGAAATATTAGTGCCCTGTCTCCCAAATATATTAGGGAGTTTTAGTTACTGGAGTTTATTGAAGTCAATTTACATGAATACAAAAATCCTTATAACTATTACAAAAATAGACCATTCAAAAATATTTTTTAAACTGACTAATCAAAAATGCAGCGTGAGAATTATCCAAGGGTACTAATATGGCAACACAAATGTTAGCTAAGCTCATTCTTTTAACGTAAACAATATACAATTGGACATTGACCCAATTTTGAAAAAGACAAAAAAATTAATCTACTTTTTATGCAGAAAGCAGAAAAACGAATTAAAATAAAAATTGAAGATCATTCTTATTCCAAACAAGATCTGGAAAGTATAATTCGTTGGGAAGGAGAAGGTGGCTCCTCATCTATTGGAGATCTTGTGTCAACAATTAAGTTGCCTGTGAAAAAGGGGCAAATTTTCGAAGTTGCCGAGGGAGAAATTGTCTATGAAAACGAGCAGCTTTTTTATCGAATTAAACTAAATCTTCTTGCAAATTATTAACGGCGGTTGCTGTGCCATAAAAACAAAATATTATCTGGCGATGGCCTCACTGTATTTCATTCATGTAATTTCATCCGCCGGATTCAATACAATTTTTTTAGTTTCTTTTTCTGAGCACCTTAAAATTTTTTTTGATACCATTCCACAATTTCTCGATATCTTTTTTAATTTCGTCAAATGCCTCTTCACCCTGATCTTCAAGGTGATCAAACTTCGCATTTAAAGTTTTTTTGTTTAATTTTTAAGGCCTCAATTTTTTCAGCCAGATTATGTTTTAGATCGGTAATTTTCTTCTCGCTTTTATCTTCGAACTACTCCAGCTCATCATCCCATCTTTTTAATTGCCGGGTGAGCTTATCGATATATTCTTCGCGTTTTGAACTGCTCTTTTTGTTATCCTTTCTAAAATCTACAGTTGTCTTCTTCATTGTTTTATCAAGTATGTGATCTACGGTTTAGAGAAATATCCCACAACTCCCGGATATCACCGGGCATAATTCCATACATATCTTCGAGCTGTCCTTCGCTTATATATTTATACAAAACCTGCAAGGTGGCTCTAAATGCTTGCTCGGCATTTTTTTGCTGCGTTGTCAATTTTTCGTCAATCCGATACAGCATTTTATCCACATCAAACTTCTCTGGTTTATCGCTAATGCGGTAGCCTTCAAAAAATAATCCTCGGAGCAACATGGGCAGTTGGGCCGACAAGTGAAAGGCCTCTTCGGGCGTAAGCCGATCTCGGAAGACGTGCAGTACGCTGCGCAATACGTTCCATGCAATTTCAGTGGATTCGATCTGTAAATTATGCTCTAGATCTTTAATCCATTTTACGGTTTCATCCACGTATTTCGCTAGAAATAGGACTTCACTTTTTATTAGTTCGGTATCCTCCGAAGGAGCCGATTCGGATAAAGTATTAAACCAGTGGAGATCTTTGTCTTTATTTTTCATGACCGTTTGCTGTTTTATAAAACTTGAATCCTTTTAATTAAAAACAGCATTCTATCACCTAGCTATCAACAGGGAAATCCGTAATACGGTATAGGAATAACCACTACATGGTGAAACTACAAAAACTAAGGCCAATCTATTTTGCACCTCTAGTTACATGCCCGTACTTCAAAAGACCTACAAATATAGCGCCCCCCAGAGCGTTACCTATTGTCGCCATTGTGAGGAATAAAAAGTAATCCATAAATCCTATCTCAGTAGAGGTAAATAGCCCAAACAGTACTTCGACGTTACCTGCAATCGAGTGTGGTAGATGAAGTATTCCGATTGTTGCCGTAATAATCCAGATGATAAAGACCCGGCTGATTGTTTCCTGCGCGGCCGTAATAAGCCATGCCAGCAACCCCATTAACCATCCGGCAAATATCCCTGCGAGCAAAAGCCAGTGAAGCGGATGAGTAACGAGTTTCAATGCAATCGTTTCAAATGCTTCAGGCGATACCACTCCCAGACCCGGCATCAAGAGCACGGCCAAACCTGTAAAAACTATGCCTCCAAAAATATTGCCAACGTAGACAATACCCCAGAGTTTTAAAAGCTGTTTAAAAGACGCCTGTCCATCAATTACGGGCATTACAGCCAGAGTAGTATGCTCAGTGAAAAGCTCGGAACGACCTAGGATAACTAAGATGAAACCGACGGCATAAGCGCTTGCAAGCAGAAGCTCTGTAGTCAAATCACCAAAACCACTTGCCGACAGAGTCAGGAATACGCCCATCAGTAACGGACCAAAACCAATATCCAGGCCGGCAGAAAAACTGGACATCGACAGGCCTACGAAATCACGGTTAAGCTCATGCTTTCCTTTCTCAATAATCGATCTTAAGACTTCTGTAGTAGGCTTCATATCCATATAAAGATCTTGTCTAAAACTATATTTGTAACCTGTAAAAATAATTCTTCCAGTATATCAGGAAAATATACCCTTTTTATTGATTTTTTCCGATCAAAGGCAACGATGTCCGCCGGGGCATACTTGCCCGGATGGCGACCCATTTCGGGCAGTTGCCAGAATGCATTCAAGGAGACGTGCCTCGCCAATTCTCTGTCTCTGCCCCTTGGTTTTAAAACTGATCTTTCGTTAGTTATTTGTGGAGATGATTTTTTTACTTACCTACTTTTATAATCCCCATCATACACAATAAATGAATGGCTGAATACTACACGCAATCCCTCGAAGAGACCTTAACATCACTTGAAACCGACTCCGAATCCGGCCTTTCGAGCAAGCTGTATCAGAAAAGAAAAAAGAAGCATGGACCAAACCGACTTCGAAAAGCCCAGAAGACAAGCAGGTTAAAAATTCTGGTCAACCAGTTTAAGAGTATTGTGATTCTGGTATTACTGGCTGCCGCAATTCTTGCGTTTTCGCTTCAGCATATGGCAGAGGGATTAGCGGTTACAGCTGTCCTCCTGGTGAACACCTTGATCGGTTTTTATACCGAATTTAAAGCGATTAGCACCATGGAGTCGCTCCGTCAGATCCATAAAGACAAAATCCGGGTCCGGCGCAATTCAACGGAAGAAGAGACAAACACCGAAACGCTTGTTCCCGGCGATATCATTGTTCTGGAAAGCGGCGACTTGGTTCCGGCCGATGTGCGGATTATTGAATCGAATAACCTTCAGGTCAATGAATCGGCACTGACCGGGGAATCAGTACCGGTTCAAAAGCAGACGGAAGCCGTTGAGTCTGACACCGTTATAGCGGATCAATCCTGCATGGCATTTAAGGGCACTGTTGTTACGGACGGGTCCGGGTTGGGTGCTGTCACAAGTACCGGAATGGATACAGAGCTTGGTAGAATTTCTAAGCTTGCCGAGAGTGCAGAAAAAGAAGCCACGCCCCTACAGAAAAAACTGGATGATCTCGGAAAAAGACTCGCATGGATCACTATTATTATTGCCGTTTTAATCGCCATTGCCGGCCTTATTGTGGGACAAGACACCCGAGTAATGATCGAGACGGCAATCGCCCTTGGAGTGGCAGCCATCCCTGAAGGCCTGCCGATCGTCACGACCATTGCTCTTGCCCGAGGTATGTATCTGCTGGCTAAAAAGAATGCGCTGATCAACAAGCTGCAGGCGGTTGAGACTCTGGGAGCTACCGGGGTGATATTTACCGACAAAACCGGCACGCTGACAGAAAACCATATGACCGTTGAAACAATAGACTCACCGTCCGGTGAATTCAGGATAGAAAACCACGATGATCCGGAAGCTATACAGAATCAGGAGGATGAAATTTTCAGGCGAATCATTGAAGTAGGCGTTTTATGCAACAATGCTTCTATTGTTGATGATGATAATGATCAGGTTGCGGAAGACGAGCAGGGAGATCCGACAGAAACTGCGCTCCTACGCGCCGGGTTGTTGCTGAATGTCGATCGTGAGGAACTGGTTGAGAGAAAGACAGAACTGCGGGAAGAAGCCTTCAGCTCGGATACGATGATGATGGCTACCTATCATGAAAGCAATGGGTGCATAGAAGTTGCCGTAAAAGGTGCCCCTGAAAAACTACTTGATACCTGCACCACCATTGTCAGTGACGGCATAGACTCAGAAAAGCCTTTTTCAGATGAAGTTAAAGAAAAGTGGCTGAATCGCTCGAAGGAGCTTGCCGAAAAAGGGCTTCGGCTTTTAGCGGTAGCAGACAAGGTTGTTAAAAGTAAAGATACTGAACCCTATGAGGATCTGCGATTTCTGGGGCTGATTGGCCTGCTCGACCCGGCCAGGGATGATGTAGGACCTGCAATCAACGAATGTCAATCTGCCGGAATTCGCGTTGTCATGGTAACGGGTGACCAAGCCCCGACGGCATCTGCAATCGCAAAAGATACGGGTATTGCGGAGCAAGAAGATCCACCCATTGTACACAGCAGGGATTTAAGGGATCCGGATGAATTATCGGATCAGGAACGCAAGAAAATGGTCAATACCAATATCTTTGCGCGGGTGAGTCCGGCCCAGAAACTACACCTCATTAAAATGATGCAGGAGGAATCCAAAGTTGTAGCCATGATCGGTGACGGTATCAATGACACTCCAGGACTGAAAAAAGCAGACATCGGTGTTGCCATGGGGAAACGCGGGACCGATGCAGCTCGGCAAATTTCAGATATGGTTCTTCTTGATGATGCTTTTACAACTATTGTCTCTGCCGTTCGCTACGGGAGAATCATTTTTGAAAATATCAGGAAGTCGGCCATGTTCATGCTGTGCACCAATGTTGCTGAGGTACTTGCCGTGACCATTGCCACAATTCTCGGCGGATTTTTCTTTTTCCCTCTCCCCCTACTTCCACTTCAGATTCTCTATCTGAATGTGATCACCGATGTATTTCCGGCACTTGCCCTCGGCATGGGTAAAGGAGAACCCGGAATTATGCGAAAGCAACCCCGCCCAAAAGATGAAGCAGTATTGACAGTCAGCCACTGGCTGGCTATTGCGGGGTGGTCTTTTGTCATATCCACATCGGTGCTCATTGCTCTTGCACTGGCAGTCTACCAGATGGGATTTGATCAAAATCAAGCTGTCACAATCTCTTTTCTAACCCTTGCTTTCGGAAAACTGTGGTTTGTTTACAATTTACGGGGACCGGGAAGTCGATTTTTTTCAAACGAGATCACAAGTAACAAGTATATTGCCGGTTCAATTTTGCTCTGTATTGTTCTGCTGCTTGCCGCTGTCTATCTGCCGGGATTATCCGATGTACTTAATACGCAAGATCCCGGACGATCTGGCTGGGCACTGTTACTTGGCATGAGCCTGGTTCCTTTTGTGATCGGGCAACTAATCCGGGCATTCCAGTCAAAACCTGAAATTACGACAGAAGAGGATAAAAACGAGTCATGATTTAATTTAGTTATGTTAAACTATTGCGATTAATAATCCACCTAACAAGCAAAATCAAACTATTATAGGTGTTAGAAAAAACTCCAACAATTTTCAATCATTATATCATCCTTAAAATCAAAGAATATTAGAATTATGTTTCTTAATAAAATTACGACGTTCACTCTTAAATGGATTGCCATTTTTATGGTATTTGGTATCACAGGAACCGCTTATGGCCAACATGATATGCATCAAAATAGTACGCCGCTTACCGAACCTGGAAACGCTATTTTTGGAACTATTCAGGAAGTAGTCCAAAAACTGGAAGCAAATCCTGACACTGATTGGTCTCAGGTGAACGTAGAAGCGTTACGTCAGCACCTACTTGATATGAAAGCCTTTACTGAAGAAGTAGAGGTATTATCAAAAGATCAGATTGAAAAAGGGATTGAAATTACGGTTCGTCCCCAATCAGAACGGGCTGTTCAAGCACTGAAAAAATTATTTAGCATGCACCCAGACATGATCAAAAAAGAGAAAGGCTGGGATATGAATGCGGAACAGGATGGCGATAATTGGATCATTACTTGTACTACTAATAATGAGACCGAAGTACCAAAAATACGGGCGTTGGGATACATAGGGTTATTAACTGAGGGAGCCCATCACCAGCTTCATCACTGGATGATTGCTACTGGTAAGATGAAAATGGAATGAAAACTTCAATATAAACTATATCCACGGGACTCTATAAAACAACATACTGTTTGCTTAACTCAAATTGTGATAAAATTGAAGGATAATTATTTCACCAATTAAATAACCATCAAAGATCATCCCAAGAAGCTGGATATCCCTTTTCATTTAATACAACGCTAAACTTGGAAACAAACTCTCTTATTTTAAACTCGTTCAAATCATATTGAATCAAATAATCAGCTAAATCATATCCTTCTTCTTTGTCATTACTATCAGCACTTGCTTCAAGGATATCCGAAACTCGAATATCACAAAAGTATGATAGACTTTCGGCTTTCTGTTGCCAATCCTCATAAGCTCCTAAATCCGGAAATAGCGTAATACTTCGACCCATCAACGACTTGCAACGTTCAGGCTTTAAATTAGACTTTGCCCCTACTGCCAGCCAAATAAATTCGGGGAAATATACGCTGCTAATTATTGCTGTTTTCTCACTTTCAACAATGGCTACGGGGATTCTTTTATCATCTGTAAGCATATATTCACCAAATAAACACTGCTGAAGATTATAACTCTCATATAAGAGACTATGCACCCAGTTAATATGTGGATAAGGATCTTTAACTCTATGACCAGAGATATCATATAGCATAACCTTACCGGTTCGGACCTTGCCCTGGATATCAGTCTGCCAAAAGACTGTTGCTCCATCCCAATGCTTTGATGTACCAATGTGATAGGTACTTATGAGCTCTTGAACAACCTCTCTGTCAAACAAGGAGTGTAAATATTGGACAAAGTGATTGTTATTATATCCTTTTAAACTAGCCGTAAAAAACTTTTGAGGTATGTGGTCGATACGTTGGGGTTCTGCTATTAAAACGCTTCTTTGGTGCCAATATGAATTATCCTCTTGCCCATAGCCATTCCTGTACGGATCCTTAAAATACCCACAGCTACTTTCCCGGTCACAACGTCCATATTCATCACCAAGATACTTACCGGTTTGATAGTCTTTGTACCTAACAAACCGCTTTTTGCGGCATTGCGGACACTGGTACTTCTTGCTGCTTTCGTCAAGTCGGTAACGATATGTGGTAATCTCCTGTCTCATAAAAAAGTTTTTTATACAGCTGCATTTCTTGCATTTCCTACATCCGAAAGGCTTCTACATCGTTTAAATCAAGGTACTGTGTAGCTGATGTAGCAAATGTAGGCTCAAAAGAAAAGTTTTTATTGTTGAGGTTTCCGTAGATAGACGACGTTGCCAACCGATTTCCGGGCAACCTTTATCCCGCTATTTTGAAGTCGCTTTTTAAACTTACTTTTGCCTACTGGGTAATACCCATCTTCCCCACAAAATCCTTTGTACTCACTAAACATTGTGGAAAGCTTAACATATAGCTCAATGGATTTTTTATAATTACTTTCCTTCAAAAACTTTAGCACCGAATCAGACTCCATACGATACTTTTCATTTTGCTTTTCTACTGCTTCGCAGGAGGTGAATCCCCTCTGTTTTAAAAGCCGTTGTAGTCCATCCAAGACCCAATTAAACACTCCTGAAAGCTCGTTCCGAATAATCTTCGCGGCTAGCTCTTTATCCTGATGATCTTCGGGAATGGTTTTGTCAAAAGGAACAATCATAAATCGCCGAAAAAAGGCATTAGTATGTTCTACATCGGTAGGTAGCTCGTTGCAGTTAAAGATGAGCTTGGCATAATCGGCGAGAGTGAACGGCTCGCCATAGGGCAGGCGAGCTTCAACAGGTTCTCCAGAAACAAGCTGTTTGAATAGAGCTGTTTCCATATTACCATTGATCTCACTGGCATAGTTAACCAGGCGATTAGCCAACTTTGCCCTGTAATACCCGGATTTATCTGTTAACGACTGGAGGGTATAGGTTGAGACATTTTCATTACCAAGGAGGGCATTAACGATCTCAAAAAAAACGCTCTTTCCATTCCCACCCGGACCAAGTAGTATTAACGCTTTTTCAAGCTTAAGTGTGGATGTATTAACAAAAACATACCCGACAAACTCAGCAAGCAACTTCTGCATGTCCCTATCAGGCAGTACCTCATCCAAATACTGGGTAAATTTTGGCGAAGTTGCCTTGTTATCATATCTGAATGGTAGTTGATAGGTTAGAAAATCCGCTTGCCTGGGAGGGCAAATCTTAACCGGCACTTTGCTCGCTGGATTAATTTCAACGGTCCCATTTTTAAGGTTGATAAGTACAAGCCCGTCCGGCTTTTCTGGAGTGGGCAGATGAGCAATACTCATAAATTGCTTGAGCAACTTTTCACGAAACTGATAGTAATGAGCATCAAATTTATTGACCCCCATCTTTCGGGCTGCTTGACCTAAAAAAGTTTCCAGCTGATCTTCTTCAAGCTGACTCCAATAAGCTCCATTGTACAGGTATATAAAGTCATGCTTTTTACATAATCCCCAATTATTGTTTTCAGCGAGCTCTAATATTTTCTCAATCGTAATTACTATATAGTGCTTCTTATTGGGCTTATCGGTTCCGGCTTCATGGTAAAAATTGATGTCCTCTACCATGCCAAGGAGCCTTTCAAGTACTTCTTCGTGAGGCGTAGGGGAGGGTGGCTTGGCGTGTTTTAATACACCATTCTTTATTATTTCAGGTGTTAATTGCTGCATTCTAAAAGTTGTTTTGTATTAATTTTCTTAGTTCAGACCATTCAAAAACAGAATACTTTTCCCTTACGTATTGTAGGTTAGGCTCAAACGCATCAGACTGGTCACCTAGTTGGCGATATAACACAGCAATACTTTGGGCATCCTAATGTACGTGATCCAGGAATTCAGGTAGGCTTACCTCTTCACCATTTTTGTTGTTTTCCTCAATGGTGATGGTATTAGAGATCACACCAACCTATAGTAGATCTGACCTCATTATTCCGCTAATTTATGAATTGCTTTATTTTCGGTATTAGCTTCTATCCATTCCATGATTTCAGACTCACGGAATCCAACAGCATTTTTCGAGATTTGGACTTTCCGAGGAAAGTCAGGCTCCTTCATCCTGTCATAAAGGGTAGATAGGCCAATTCCTAGTTTGTTTGCGAGTACTTGTGGGCGTATTAATTTTTCCATAACGATCAATTACTTTTAGTGTTTTCGTTTGTAACTGACCGCATGTTACCGTTACTGCACGGAAAAGATTAAGAAGAGTAAGTACTTTTCATGTACTCTTCATACCCTTGCTTATTTTTTTAATATGCCCATGAAGGCCCCTCTCTCCATAACCATACTTATCGGCAAACCACTTTTGAGAAACAGCATAACCAGCTACGGTTGTATGCTTAATCGTACCATCCTTATGAAAAAACCGAGGTTGCGTCTGAATATCATGAATAACCTTTTGTAAGTCCTCAACTAACCCTTCACGAGTATTATGATGAGGCCTGTACTCTTCAGCAATCTCTTTCTTTTCCTGTTCTTGCAGATCTCTATAATCCTTTAGCTCTGTAGGATAATCTCTATCAATAATTTTACTGGTAACTGCTTTTATCCCACTGAGATGGTAATAAGCTTGCTCATATTCCTCTCCGTAAAAAGTTATAGATTCCAAGGCTCTTCTCGTTTTTTGCTCTTGTCCATGTTGGCCGTAAGCATTAAAAACTTTTTCAATCTGCCTATAATTTTGATTAACAAAATCATTTGGTTGGGAAATATGTAAGAAGTGGCCTACTTCCCATTTGATATGCTCAATGATATTTTCTACCAGCCTTACATGGTTGGATGCTAGCAAATCCTCTTCTATATCCTTCCCCTCCGACGAGTTTGTAGAATCACAAATTTTCTCCAAATAGTATTCTATATCATCAATAAATAATCCGATCTTTTCATTTAACTCTTGGAGTCGCTGCTGGAGACCTTCTTTTATTGTCAATAACTCAGCATAAGTAGCAATAAGATTATTCGACTTATTATAATGCTCCACATAGCGATCATATTTTTGTTGTATGATACTCCGATCAACTAAATTCATTCCTATCCCTGTTATCCTAATTTATGAATCTTTGTTTCTGCTTTCTCTCCTGATATGATGCTCCTAACTCTCCAACTCCAGCGATTTAAGGCCTCAAGCTTTCTATCATTATAATTGTACCATTGGTAATGCCTGCCTGTAACTCCTTCAATCTTATGATTCATGATTTTTTGAATCACAATTTGATCAACAAGGCTTTCCTCCAATTTTGTTGCTACTGTACGCCTTAAATCATGAATCCTAAAATCGGAAACATCCGTTTCATTTTGAATCTTTTCGTCCGTACTCTTAACACTATTTAATGGCTGACCTTTAATACGCGGTGACTCAAAAACATATTTACTATCTCCGGTAATTGGCTTTAGCTTTTCCAGGATTTCTTTAACCATATCAGATAAAGGTACATCGGTCTCCTCATTATTTTTTGCCCTTTCTCCCGGTATTGTCCAAATATCCGCTAAAAAGGCTTCTTGTTTAGGCTTTCCATCTTCGCCGATTCTTATGCGCTTACATGCTTTATTCCAGCTTATTTCTGACCATTCCATGAGCATCGTTTCGGTTTTTCGCTGCCCTGTTAAAAGCAATATTTTATAATATGATTGGATCGGTTCTGGCTTCGTCTCCCAGTACTTCCATAGCTCCTTAATTTCTTCTTCGTTGTAAACTCGATCCCTTACATTCTCACCTTGGTCAAATACGGGCGTATTCTCTACTGGATTTGTTTGAAGCTTTATTCCCACATTGGTTAAACCAAAATCGAAAATTTTAGATGCAGTCGACCTAATTCGATTGGCCATAGTAAATTTACCCTCTATCTGACCCTTTTGATTTAGAACCTCCCGTACATGTTGACTGGTAAACTCAGAAACAGGTATCTCACCCCAATTGTGATTGTCTATTAACTCAACATCAATATGGCGCTGATATTCAGCTTGTGTTCTTTCTGCAAGGGTAGGCAAGTGCTGTTTAGAAAAAATATCGGCAAGCTCCCGAAAAGTTAATTCGTTGGGCTTGTATCTGCGCTTTTCCTTTTCTGCCTGCGAATCTATGCCATCATTAACCTTGACCTTTAACTTCATCACCTTAGCCCTTGCATCAGAAAGACCAACAGCAGGAAATCTGCCAATAGTAAATCGTCTATTTTTACCAGCGAAACGGTATCTATATGCAAAGGTTTTAGAACCGGCTTTTGATAGTCTTAAAATTAATCCCGACTCCTTTTCATCATAATATTCAATGGATTTTTTCGGGGGTTTTAATCCCTCGACAAATTTATGAGTAAGTCTTTTTGAAGGCATAGTAATTTTAAAATTAATAACCCTTCCATGTCTGACCATAAATCAGACATGCCAGGGTAGAAGTTCAGTGTTTTATTTCCTGTTACCCAAATCGAAATTTGGGTAACATTTGGGTAACAGAATACTTGGCTTGGCCCGTAAATGACCGTAACCGCCCGGAAGTAGATTACGCTATAAAAGCATGAAATGCAACGATTTACCGAAATATTTGTAAGTGCTCGGAAACCTACGGAAATGGCTCAAATCTGGCTTCGGATCAGAAGGTTAAGGGTTCGAATCCTTTCGGGCGTACTTCACAACAATGCCCGCCTATTCCAAGTGGGCATTGCTTATTTTATTGCCACTCTTTCGGATGGGGCTATTTCAAGAAACCGGCAATAATAGTCATACTGATGTTACATATGATGGTACATGAAATTTCTTCTTTTTCTGGTGGTTAACCCTAGGCGATTAGTCCTGAAGCAGCTTTTCGAGTTCTTCCATATCCATCGGCTTTGAGACCTTACCTTCTTCAAGATTCTTCATCGCCTTGTCCATCATTTCCAGAGTCCTTTTGGAAATTTCATCGGGATGGATAAGCTCCCGTTGGCTGAGTTCAACAGAGCCATCCTCATATTCGGTGACATAATAATGCTTTGTTCGGGCACCTCTAATGGTCAGGCGCTTTTTGGAGTCGAGCTTCGCATCGTACTCCTTTTTCTTTTCTACAGAATTCATAGCACTACATATTCTTTCTTTATTTACCTTTCCCACTGTGGGGTTTCCCACAATTTGCGTTAATCAACTTCCTTAATTACAAGTTTTGTTGCCCATTCTAAGGGTCTGTTGGGATAGCAAAAATTATTAGTCACCATAAAACTGGAATAGGCAGGGCTTACGGAAAAAATTCAATCATTGCAGGATCATTTAGAGGTTCAGGTATTTGAAGATATTATAATTGGTCGTAACTTATCCGAAATTTGGATACGCTGTTATCCGATAGAACTGTTCATCAAGGCACCGAAGATATTCTATTGTGACGTAAGCTAACCAATTGAAAATTGCAATCGGATATTAAATATAAATTATAATGTTATTAGGTCATTTTGGTGTTGGATTTGGAGCCAAGTCAGTAGCACCGAAGGTGTCTATTGGCACCCTGATTCTAGCAGTACTATTTGTTGATTTACTCTGGCCCACGCTTCTCATTTTGGGTATAGAACATGTTAAGATAGCTCCAGGTATCACAACCGTAACGCCTCTGGATTTTGTCAGTTATCCCTTTTCACACAGCCTGCTCATGGTATGTATATGGGGGATACTCTTTGGAGTGGGGTATTGGCTTTTTCGAAAAAATACAAAAGCAGCCATCATTTTAGGTCTATGTGTAGTAAGCCATTGGGTACTGGACTTAATTGTACACCGCCCGGATTTACCATTGTTTCCCGGAGCATCACCTGAATTAGGATTCGGATTATGGAACTCATTAATAGGTACGCTTTTCGTTGAATTTCTCTTCTTTGGTATTGGAATAGCTCTTTATCTCAACACGACAAAAGCGAAAAACAGGGTTGGTAAATATACATTTTGGGGACTGGCCACTTTTTTAACGATCATTTATTTTGTCAATGTATTTGGGCCAACACCAAGCGATACCGAATCAATTGCATGGGTAGGCCACTTGCAGTGGCTGTTTGTTGGATGGGGATACTGGATTGACCGAAATCGAACTATGAAGTGACATCAATACTGTAGCTACCGATGAAGAGAGCAAATCATACTGAACTGATAGCTTTATTTACGTATAATCCATGGAGTAGTAGGTGTAGAATCCCAGCAGCATTAACAGCGGGGTAATGAAAAACTGTATAACCGGAACCATTACAAAGATCCCCAGGGCCCAGATAGTGGATTCATTTACTTTCACGATCCAGCCATACAGGAGTAAGCCGAGTATCACGGCAAATGCAATGGCAATAATCCACTGAAAGATCGGCCGTAACTTATCGAATTGTTTCATTTTTTAATTCCATTTTAACAAATGATATGGTTTCCCAGAAGCATCCCGTTCAGATCTACCTACGGTTCAGAAGCCACAATGCTGATAATAGCTAAACTATGAGGAAAAGTATTAAGTATTTAAACTTCATTGCATGCAGACCATTAATATGGTTAAATATATGAGACTTTCGGCTCCCAGACACCGGCTTCAGCAGCAGCTGCAGCAAACTCAGAAAAGTCCTTAGCTTTCCGTCCTAATACCCGCTCCGCATCATTACTCACCACTTGGTTTTTAGGGTTCCCAAGAACCTCTTTAAAGAGGTATTCAAAAAGCCAGATATAATCGGCAGGAAGCCTGGCCATTTTCATTCCTTCAGTGTATTCCGCCAGGGATATCGGCCGGTAGGTAATGACTCTGCCGGTAGCTTTTGAAATTTCCTCTACAGCCTCGGCAAAACTCAGTTTGCGTGGGCCGGTCACTTCGTAGGTTTGTCCGTTGTGTTGGTCATCTGTAAGGGAAGCGGTTACAACATCGGCAATATCATCGGTATCTACAAAGGGAATTTTTGCATCCGGCATGGGCAGGGCTACATCCCCCGAAATTACGGGATCAACAAAGAAACTTTCGCTGAAGTTTTGGTTAAACCAAGAGGCTCGCACAAGGGTATAGTTCAGCCCTGAATTCGCTATGAGTTGCTCGCATCGTTCTGCTTCTTTTTCTCCCTTACCTGAAAGCAACACGGCTTTTTTCACTCCGGCTGATTTTGCCACCTCCACAAGTTTCTGAATGGCTTCATACGCTCCGGGTACAGCCAAATCAGGATAAAAAACAATATACATCTTGTCGATACCTTCAAGCACATCACTCCAGTTTGACGGATCCTCCCACCGAAAGGAGGGAGACCCGTTCCTGGATCCGACCCGTACGTTATATCCATGTTCTTTGAGATTTGATACTACTTTTCGGCCGGTTTTACCGGTTCCTCCGATAATTAAATAATTGGTTTCCATATCAGTAAGATTTTGTGTTCAGAATTAATGTTTGAATTAAGTGGTGATGAATGTGGCAAGCAGAAACAGCGTAAATGAAATCACTGAAAAAACGGTACGGATGAGATGCAGTCGGTTCCACCGTGCTTCATAATTCTGCCGCTCCCGGGAGATTTTCTCTTCACTCAGTTCGTGCAATGACAATGAATCCAGAGCGTCATTAAGCGGCACATTTCCTAATCCGGTAACTATCACAGTACCTGCGCCATACAACACAGTAGCAGCAAGAAGAGACCAAAAGCTCATTCCATTATCCCAATACTGAAAAACACTCAGAATTTGTATGAGAAGCGCCCCGAGGAATACCAGCATGAAGAGCGGATTAATAATCGCCCGGTTGATCTTCTGCATCATTTCGATGTATGTCGAATCCTGGATCCGTTTCGTCCCGGGAATGACCGAAACCTGCCATGCATAGAAGAGTCCGGCAGACAGTCCGGTCAATAGAATAGCGAAGTACAAAACGATGATTTTAACGGTGATTTCCATATATACCACATTGTTTGAGTTCAGAGGTAATATCGAATCACCAAAGCGTACGTACTTGACAGAAACTGCCAATGATTTATCCGTTCAAGCCAAAAGGAGAGGAATCTGAGCTTTTTCGGTATTCCAATGGAGATTGGCCTGTCCAGCGTTTAAAGGCCCTGTTAAAGGCACTCTGTTCAGAGAATCCGGTTTGAAAGGCGATTTCACTTATCGTTTCTGAGGTATTTCTAAGAAGTTTGGTGCTGATCTTTTCTTGGGTATCCTGTACCAGTTGTCGGTATGTGGTTCCCTTTTCTGAAAGTCTCCTGCTGAGCGTTCGTGTACTCATCCCAAGATGTTTCCCGATCTCTGCAGCAAATGGAATGCCGCTGGGCAATGCGTCTTTGATAAGATTACGGGTGTCATTCAGCAATTTATTAGCAAGCACTTCCACACCATCTGCCTTCTCTTTCAGGCGCTCCATCATAAACTGATTAATGCTCTTGTCCGCTTTCGACGATTTAGTGTCCAAATCTTTGGACTTGAAGACCAGTCTGTTAAACCCCTGACCAAACTGAACCTCGCAGGAGAAAAAATCTTCATAAATTCCGGTTTCTTCAGGTCCTTTATGGGCAAAAGACACTTTGAGAGGTCGGATATCTGCGGCGGTTATCTTGTGAATCACAGTGAGAGTCGCTACCAAAGAAGATTCGTTTGAGATCTCAATTCCTCTTCGAGTAGCCTCTCTGAAGATGAAGATGCTGCCGGTTTCTCCTTCATCATGAATCTTGTAGAGTTGTGTATCTGTCATCAAGATGAAAAAACGCTCGCACCTTTTGAACATATCTCTCGGAGACATGCAGGTTTTCCAGGCTAGACCTAAAACATCATAATCATCCAATACCATTAGTTGACCAACCCGAATGGAAAATCCAGGTTCCAGATACTGATCAATGATTTCGTACAATTCAAAGAAAGGCTCTGTTGGAGCATATTTGGATTCACTCTGAAGAATGTCTGAGATTCCCAAATGTGAAATGGAATCAGTAGGCAAACCTTCTTTTTCAGCCTGATCCACAACTTTTTTAAATAAGCTTTTTAATACAAAACTCATCATTCATCCATATGAGAGCTATCAACTGTTTCGAACTACTGAAATGTAAATAATTTTTGGATAAGGTAGCTGAATCAACTCATAGATTCTCTTTTTGTAAACTAAATATTTTTGTTATCTGACGAGTTACAGCAGAGAGAAATTGATCAAGTCTTCATTGTGTTTTGAAGTTGCTGACATTTCAAGACTGATCTCTAACCCCTTTAATGAGCAGCCAAAACGCCAGTGTAACTTCGCCTAAACCGGCTGATAAACCCACGATCAGGGCAAAAATATTTTTTAATTCCGGGAAGAAGATGAAGCCAAAAGATTCGATCAGGTATCCAAAAGCTGCAAAAGTCAGTAATACACCGAGGAATTTTGGAAACAGCTTTGATTGGTATAACAGGTATCCAAGCAACAGACAGTGAATGCCAAAGAATGCCCCCGCGATCAAATATCCCATGTTGTGCAGCTCCATAAAAAACAGCGAGAATTCCTGAAGCTGAAGGGGATCGAAGGAATCCGAAAATCCAGGCGATTTCAGTACTTTAAGCGCAGCAAAATGATTCAACAGGTTCAGACTTCCTATTGCCGGATGAGCAATTAACCGAAATGCAGCAGCCGTCATTGCCAGACCTCTACTGACCGGTTTCAGCAAATAGTAGAGTAAGATGGAAACGCCTGCATCACATAAAAAAGCAATCAGGTCGGTCGCCAATCCAATCTTAAAAAGAAAAGAATCACCCAAAATATTTTGAGCGGTAGCAACGGCATCTCCATTGACAACCAAGAGTTCCCTAACTGCCCCCTGACTAAATCCCGCACAAACAATGATAATCAGGTATAAGATCCCGGTAATCCGGGCAAGTCTTTTATAATTTATTGGTTCCATAGTAGCTATAGTTGCATCATCAATTTTGATATTAAATGGTAATAACCACATTACCGGTTTTATGCCCCTGTGCTACGTAATCAAAAGCGTCACTAATAGTGTCTAAGCTATACTCTTTATCAATGACGGCTGAAAGGATATGATTGTTGAACAATCCAGTGATAAAACCAAGATCGTCGGTTTTCTCCTCATTCTTTCGAAGTCCGGTAAAAGCGAGAATGCTTTTTTGCTTGCCTTGTCCCGTTCTCAACATATCAAAAACAGAGCGCAGGCTTAGGATCGTCGTCAAATAGATACCTTTGGGTTTTAAAAGATGCTTTGTTTTGCCGAAGGAATATTTTCCAACAGTATCAAAAATAATGTCAAACTGGGCCTGCAGATCTTTAAGGGATGTTTTTCGGTAGTCGATGATGTGATCTGCTCCCAGCGACTTCACCAACGCGATGTTCTTTGAGCTGCATACACCGGTAACTTCGGCGCCATAGTATTTTGCCAGTTGAACAGCATATGTCCCCACACTACCGGACGCTCCGATGATCATCACCTGATTGCCTTGCTTGATCTTTCCATGATCTCGCAAAAAGGAGAGTGCCGTCAAAGATCCGTATGAAATAGCAGCCGCTTCTTTGAAAGACAAATGGTTCGGCTTATGGACGATAGGATCTTTTTCAGAAACAACAACGTATTCTGCGTGAGTTCCATAATTGGTACCGCTGTCGGCTATCACTTCGTCTCCAACGTCAAACCGGGTTACGTTATCACCCACCCTTTCAACCATACCCGAAAGCTCGGTGCCGAGTGTTTTAATTTTTGGTTTGAATATTCCTGTAGCCAATCGTGGGAAAAAATCTTTGCCCGAACGAAATATGACATCCACCGCAGTAACAGTCGTAGCCTTCACTTTTATAAGGATTTCATCTTCTTTTGGCACAGGGCTGGCAATATCTTGAACTACAATTGCACCTTTGCTCCCGTAGGCTTTGAATAATGCAGCTTTCATATCTTCTGCCACTGCTATTTACTTACAATTTAGTATCCAGCAGCATTTTAATGAATTTTGTCATTTATTCATCGACTTATTCAATAATTGTGTGGGATAGCAAATATTATATACTCAAAATAGGTAGATAAGATAACAAGTAATTGAAAAGCTGGAGATCAGATAAAAGAGATTAAAAGTGATCCGAACTGCTTTGGAATACTTTGAGAGATTGAAGTTTGCAAACTCTCCGAGAATAACCACCATAGACAGTAACAAGAAGAACAACGAAAAAAAGAAACTCGTGTAACCGTTAACGGCGATGGTTACCAGGTCATGGATCAGTCCGCTTACGATGAAGGTAAAGATGATAGACAGGGAAGAGGGAAGGATTTTTCGGAAGTTGGTGAACACATATTTTCCGAGATAATACCCAAAAATCGGATTCCAGTATTGCCAGAAAATACGCGGAGAAGGAGCTGTGAAAGAGCGTCTCAGCATCTTTGTAAGCAATCCGGAAGCCCCCAGCGGACGGCCATTACGCCTGATCACATAATCATTCAGGGAATATGAATGGGATGTTTTCATAACATAATAAAGTAATACCCGGGATATTTGGAAACTCTGTTTTCAAAAAAAGATAAAAAATCAGTACCTCAAGGTGCGATATCGTATATTCTTTGAATAAATTACAGCTATGGAGGATAAATGACTAGCACCAAATTGAAAAAAAGAGCTCATGCAGTGGGTTGTCTGCCTTTAGGAAATGCAGACAACCATATCGCAAATACTCCCAATCATGAAAACATTCATAAAAATCACCACTGTACTGCTGGCCGTTTTGGGATTTTTAATTATTGTCATCTACTGGTTTGAAGCTGAAAAAGAAGTGCGGATCCTGTGTTCCATGTTTCAAAAAGGGCAGTCGGTAGAAGACGTTCAGCGCACATTAGATACCGGGAATCTACTCAGCTATAGAAAGGATCCTGAAGAAATTTCCGTCCATTCCATCTACACGCTTAATTCCACAGAATGTACCGTTCGTTTATCGGATGAAGCTACCGTGACGGGATCGGTGTATCGGCAATACATCCGGTTGGAAGGAGTAGCCGGGGGATTTGCAGCCGTGCTTACTTTTGGGCTTTCTGTATTTCAGCTGCTGCTCGCGCTTGGGGTTCCGTGGGGTGAATGGGCCTGGGGTGGATTTCACAAAAAACTCCCCAGATCACTCAGAATTTGGAGTTTTATTTCTTTTGTGTTGCTAATTATTGCCGGTTTTTCTGTGCTCTCTTCCACGGATTTTATAGATCTGATTCCGCAAAATATTTCAAGGATCATTGTATCTTTGCTTACAATCATTTTTCTGGGAAGTATAGTGGGCAACTTCAACTCCCAAAGCGCAAAAGAACGAAAAGTGATGATTCCTTTGAGTATCTTTCTTTTATGCAGCTATTTGGTGGTTGTAGTGTATTTGTTGGGGTGATTTAATAGCTCTAAACAAGCCGAACAAAGTTTAGATTTGAAGCATTTTTCACGACTAGTCGATATCAGCATAATAGCCCTTACAGGTTGGATAGGTGTTATTAAAATAACAGAGGATACACCCCTCCCGCCTTGGCCGTTTTCCATTTTTTAGCTAACCTTTCTTTTTATTAAGTGAAGTATGAATACCTGCAGATTTTGCACTAACCTAATACGCATATGTTTTGAGCGTATCTCTAACATGATCAATTGAGAAACTCATGTATAATCTAAAAATAGTTTTGCTGTTAACATGTAGTGCCGTCTTGACAATTAATTCCTGCTTGCGGGAAAATTCTACCCCCTGGAATGGTCCGAAACTTACGCAACCACGTGATCAATTAACCGTTGACCAACTGCAAAAAGACAGCACCCTTTCTTTAATTGACATGAGTTTTTTTGCAAAACCTGAATGGGCGGGTGAGGCTGCACATAACTTCTCCGGTTCCGTTACTTTTAAAGATACAGAACTGATTTTCCCCAAAGGAAGAGATCCATACCCCGGAGAGGATATTTTCCCGGAATTCACCATAGCCTTTGTTTCACATGGTGGAGAACTCATTCCAACTCGGAAAGATAAAATAAGTACGAGAAAACAAAGTAAGAGTCTCTGGGATGTGATCGTTGGCACTGGAGCAGTTTGGCAGGAGAAAGAAGATGGTGAATGGAGCCGCGCATCTTTTCCCTTGACGCTCACCGACAGGTATATCGGGCAAGCCAGAAATTGTGTAGCAACGTTCGTTTACAAGCCGCAAGTAATGAGTAATGTATACGTGCAATGTAGCCAGGAGACGGCTGACCTTAATGATCATCAGTTAGGGAATATCCGGGTTATGCTGCAGACTGAGTACGAATCTGGACTTAATGCTGATTCGACTAAGGTGATTGAACAGCATAAACAATTTGAATCGCAAAAACTTCCAGTCTATCCATTAAGTGCAATTGACACAAATGATGATATTACTAACTATTTTGAGAAATCTTTGCATACAAATGCTCCAACGAGTGTGGGAGCGGTATTAATGGATGGAAAGCTTTACGTGCACCCACCCAAGACACGTCACGGGCTGTATCCTTATCCAAATGAGATGCGACACGGTGTCTATTCTGTTACCAAAAGCATGTCAGGTGCGCTTTCGCTCCTGTATTTTGCTGAGCGTTATGGCGAAGAAATTTTTGATGAATTGATTACTGAATATATGCCGGCACTGGCTGACCATCCCGGTTGGCAGGGGGTAACGTTCTCTCATGCCTTAAACATGGTAACCGGCACGGTGGGAAGTGAGCAATCAGAGCATCTTTTCGAGATTCTTATAAAGGCCCGTACTGCAGAAGAGTCTATACAGAATATTGCCACTCTCGGCGATGCGCCCGAAGCACCGGGTGAAAAATTTAACTATGCCTCCACCAATCTGTTTGTGTTGTCCTATGCCTTACAAAACTATGTGGAAGAAAAAGAAGGCAGACAAGTTAGTTATTGGAATTTGGTCCACGAAAATGTATTAGTACCTATAGGCGCTGATTACTTTACAGTACGTCAAACTCTGGAAACCGATAGTTCAAAAGGCATTCCTATTCTGGCTTATGGAGCACTTCCCACACTCGATGAAGCTGCAAAAATAGCGTTCTTATTCTCTAATGAAGGAAGCTATCAGGGACAACAACTGCTGCAAAAAGAAAAAAACCGTGAAGCGCTTGGCCGCACACCATGGGCTGGTTACAGTACTGGCAATGACTATAGAGGCAGTAGATACCAGCATTCTTTTTGGTCGGAAACTATCAAATCTCCAAAATGTGAAGTAGATGTATCTTATATGTTGGGATACGGCGGAAACTATGTGTGGTTTTTCCCGAGTGGTGTAATTGCCATTCGGTTCATGGATGAATATGATCTGGATTTTCGCAACCTTGTCCGGGCAGTGGAAAAAGTGAGATCATCATGTCAATAGGAGCAAATAATGAATCGTTACTGCTTAAGCTCCAACAAATTTAAATTACATAGATCCCCGTTTCAAAGGAACTTGATCGCGATACTGATTTTAAAGAACCAATTCTAAGCTCCCCGTTAAGTGCCTGACCGTTAGCTGCCTCACAAGATTTTATTTATTCCTTGGTGTACTGAAAGACATTTTCAAATGGCTCATCAAAGACCTTTGCTATTTTAAAAGCTAATTCCAAAGATGGAGAATACTTCGCTGCTTCAATAGCATTTATAGTCTGACGAGTTACTCCTGCCTTTTGGGCCAATTCATCTTGGGTCATCTCTCCATTTTGAAATCTGAGAACTCGAATATTATTCTCAATTTGAAATTCACCCATATTAAATTCCCCGTTGGTAGTAAAAAATTTGGGTGCCTGATTTTATAAGGATAGCAGTAAACAGTACGAAAACAAGAATATGAAACATCATAAAAGGTAAAGCCAAAAATAATTTTTCTCCTGAGGCTTGGCTTACAGCATCAGTAATTAGCACATTTACAATCAGTGTAATTACCGCTACCATGAGAAAATAATAAGCATTCCTGAACGCCTTAGATTCAATTAGCTTATCCCGTTCATCTTTGGCAACTCCACCAATTTTCGTAGAGTCCAGTAGATCTAACACAAGCTGTACTAAAAAGGCAATCCCTATCACCTTCCAAATTAATGCTGTAATTTGTTCACTATAATTTTCAACCTCCGCAGGTAATCCAAACACTGATATCAAATAGTATCCCAATATTGCCAGTGTTAATACAAGGGAGCTCCAAGCGTAAATTTCTTTCCGTGACATTGTTAATACTCCAGATTTAATAATTAATCTTATCATTCTGGAGTATCTACGGATATGTAAAATAAATGTTACACTATATAAAATATTTTTTACACCCGAATAATAAAATGTCGAGGGGATATATCCGAGGCGGGACCCAATTGCATAATGCCAGAGCAAAAGATTCATTTATCGTTTCTCAAAGTACGAAAAGGATATGTGCTACACCCAGGGGGATTGCTCGGAGGCCTGTGCAATTTTTGCCGTGTCTATGGCAATGACCAGCTCTTCATTGGTGGGAATGACCCAGACTTCCGTTTTGGATGAATCACTGCTTATTTTCTGCATTGTGCCCGATTCCGTTGATTTATTTTTCCCGGGATCAATTTCAATACCCAGTGATTCCATATCTTCAAGAGACTGCCGACGGACCATTGCCGAATTTTCTCCGATTCCGGCGGTAAAGATAATGGCATCACAACCGTTTAAAGCTGCAATATACGAGCCGATATATTTCTTTAAATCATAGCAGAATACATCAATCGCCTGCTGACAGCGACGGTCCCCCCGTTTTGCTTCTTCAGTTAGTTCTCTCATATCTGCTGCATAACCGCTCAGTCCCAATAAACCACTATGTTTATTCAACAGTGCATGCAGGTTATTAAGAGACAGCTCTTCTTTTTCAACCAGGTAAAAGAGGATAGACGGATCAATATCACCTGAACGGGTACCCATTACCAATCCTGATAGCGGAGTGAAGCCCATAGAAGTATCAATCGACTTGCCGCCTTTTACAGCCGAAACGGAAGCTCCATTTCCCAGGTGACAGGTAATCACCCTGGTATTCTCCACTGGTTTGTCGGTGATTTTGTAGTATTGACGACTCACATAATAGTGTGATGTTCCGTGAAATCCATATTTCCGGATTTTATAACGGCGATATAGCCGGTTCGGAATGCCGTAAAGATACGCTTCGGCAGGGAGGGAGTGGTGAAATGCTGTATCAAATACCGCTACATGGGGTATTTCAGGCAAATACTTTTTTGCGGCTTCTATTCCTTTTAAGTTCGGGGGATTATGAAGCGGTGCCAGGTCGAATGCCTGCCGGATGGCATCCATGACATCTTCATCAATAAGAACCGAGTCCTTGAACATTTCACCGCCGTGAACAACCCGATGGCCGACCGCTTTGATATCATCCGTCGATGAGATTGCCGTGTTGTCTGAATCCATCAGGAAATTCATAATATCCTTCAAAGCCTGAACATGATTCTCGATCTTACGGGTATCTTTTATCGATTTAAATCCCGCAGGCTCATGTTTAACAATGGAAGTAACGGCACCGATACGTTCCACGATACCGGAGCAGATCTCTTTTTGTTCGGAGGTTTCAATGAGATTGTATTTTACGGATGAACTGCCGCAATTGATCACAAGTACGATCATTACATTCTGTATCTATAGGTTGAGTAATTGATTTGAAATCAGCTTAATATAGTAAAGGTGAATGAATTTTTGATAAAGGTTGCAGGATTCAAGTTGCATGATCTACCTAAACATACTATCTGCTTTTTGATGCAATTCCGTCAAGACCAAATGGGTTGAGAGTCGATTTTAAAGAAATTCATTAGATTAATGGGATGGGAACGTATATCGACCAATATAAGTTAAAATGGGGTTCTGCAAGTATTTCTAAGGGTATTGAACCTGACCTTATTCAATTACTTTTCCCGTTATTGCCCTCATAGTGTGATAGATTCTACAACAAAATATTATATATCTATGATACTTTTTTGCACGTTAATATTCATCGATGGTTCAACTTCAAATTTAACCACAAACGAACAGTCTTATGCATCACGCTAAAGAACTACTGCCTCCAAATATCTTCTTGGTGTTAGTAATACCGATACTGTTTCTGCAGTCTTGTGGTTCGAAGGAGTTTTCTGATACGCCCAAGCATGCAACAATGCATTCTTCCGCTCTTGCTCAGCAAATTATAAAGAGCGTGTCGGCTGATACTATTGATTTCGAAATCGAGAAAATCACCAAAACCGAAGAAGAATGGAGGAAACAACTTACCAAGTCCGAATATAGGATTCTCCGAAAACAGGGAACGGAAATACCCTACACCAATGAGTACTGGGATAACAAGGAAGACGGGATATATTATTGCCGAGCATGTAGGCTGCCGCTTTTTCATTCCGATACCAAGTATAAATCTGGTACCGGATGGCCCAGCTTTTGGGCGCCGATTCATAAAAAGGTTGTGGGAGAACGGGAAGAAAACTCCTATTTCATGACCCGTACCGAAATAGTATGTGCCAAATGTGGTTCCCATATTGGCCATGTATTCGAGGACGGTCCAGAACCAACGGGGTTGCGATATTGTATGAATTCAACCGCCCTCCAGTTTGAAAAGAATGCTAATTTAGAAAATCAAAGTGAGGTACAGCAATGAGTAAGCTAACCACAATCATATTAACCGGCCTCTTATTGATAAGTATCACGGCAATAACAACTTCCGGCCCAAACAATTAGGTATCATCCAAAGATGAGGGACAAATAGAAAGCCAAAATTCAGCAAAGGCCACAATATCGATCGGTCATTTTCTATTACAATGAGAAGCAAAAAGAAATTGCCGAACGGTCGCTGAAAGAGATCGATAATTCAGATCTTTGGGAAGATCCTATATGGAGTGTTGTAATCATTAATCCCGCTTAAAAATGTACTCTAAATTCTAACTGTTTCAATTTTTTCTACTGGAAGCCAATCATCCATATTCCCATAACTGCTTTTATCTATTACAAATGATTCTATTTCCTCTATTCTCTTTAATTCAATTAGAACTATATATCTTTTACCAGCCCACTTTTTAAACTGAGCATCCGTTAATTGTAGTTTGTCCTGATTCTCTTTTACCAAAGAAATTGATTCTTCGGAAGACATTTTCTCAGAATTATATACTGTATTTACAATTGCTTTCGCTTTAATAACGCCTTCTGCATTATTATTGATGAAGTATAAAATATCACCTTCGTTAACTCTTCCGTATGGTAATTTTCTCCCGGTTGCCCCACGAATAATCATTGTTTTACGTCCATCCAATAATCTTTCCAACTCATTTGCTTTCGCATCAAGGTATACAACGTGATCCATAATTATTTCTCCATTATTCATAGTTTCAATTAGCTTTTGTATGCTTCTGTTCTTTCCTTAACTCTCTGCTGTTCTGTAATAATCAATTTTCGTCTGTTTTTCCTGTACAGCCAGAGGCAAATAAAAGTAGAAGAAATATTAATGATAGCCATTTCATGTGGTACTGAATCTAGAGGGGGAATATTTGGAACTCTCATAAATCGGGAAAATAATTGAGAATAACAGGACGAACGACAGCAACAATAATCCCCATCCTAACAAGGAGGCACCGGCAGGAAAAATCGATGATATGAATAGATAATCTTGACTTACTGACCATAAAAGAATCGAAGTTACAGTAACCCAGAGAATGAATTCAATCACACGAATTTTGGAGAGGTGATACAGTGAAAGTAACAGCCTTCGCTGACTTGTTACTATTTGGTAGATTCTTTTCCCACCTAGATAGAGTGCCATTAGAAAAATAGCCCCGGTTACAATCCACAAAGCAACTACTGCTTTGTTAATCACGCTGAATTTTACCGTGCCTTCACCTGTCCATTCTGACCATTCTTTCAAAATAGTTGCCATAAAGGGCCAACTACGCTGACTATTGGTGAATATGACAATACCGTCACCTGTTTCTGGAATAATATGAAAGTGAGTCATCCACCCATGACCTTGCCCCCCATGCCAGATCGCCTTCTTGCCACCCGGCAATATTTCTATGAAGTGGCCAAATCCATACGCTTCAGCCACAAATCCATAGATACCGGATGTTTCGATATGTGGGCTTTGCATGGCCTGGAGACTTCCCTCATTGAGCACCTTCTGCTCTCCTTTACTCGTGGGAATCTCAGCAATTACAAAGCGTGCAATATCTTCAACAGTTGAAAACAGGCCACCCGACGCTTTGTATGGGTACACATACGGGGAAATCGGTTTGCCCTTTAGATCGTATCCCACAGGTACTCTTGAAGCCCAATCCTTATTCCAGGCAAAACTTGAGTTATTCATGCGAAGTGGTAGCAACACCTCATTCTTCATGTACTCGTTGAAGTCCCTCCCGGTCACGTTTTCGATGAGCAGTTCCAAAAGGTTAAAGCCGGGATTAGAATATTCAAACTTTGCCCCCGGTACATATTCCAAATGTGCCTCCTTTGTTAGGTATTGCCTCAGTGTAGGTTTCTCGCTATGTGGAGGATATTCCTCCCCAAATGACCCTAGGGGCATCCCGGCACTATTACCCAACAATCTTCGGATGGTTACGTCATTCAGGTTGTATTCCGATTTGGGCAGCGAAAGATCACGCAGGTATTCCTGGACAGGGTCGTCCAGGCTGATCAACTCCTGCTCTGCTAATTTTATTACGCCCCAGGCGGTAACTGACTTTGAAATAGATTCTGCCCGGCAGATTGCATCGACGCTCATCGCCTTTCCCCGGTCAATGTCAGCGTAGCCATAGGCATTAGACCATATTAACTCTCCATCGGTAACAAGTGCTATGGAGGCACCGGGGATATTGTACCAATCCATCAAGGTCAAAACACGGTTATCCAGATGTTGAGTAAAGGTATCAACCGGTGCTCCCTGTTCTATGGATTGAGAAGTGCATCCCACACTCACCAAGAGTATAATTGAGAGGACTGACAATGGATGAATTCTTTGTTTGATCAATTTCTCTATCAGGCTATTTAAGCCATTCCATTTCATCGCAATTATAATTTATTTCCACAAGATGTAATTTTATGTAGGTATATTCTCCTTCCGGCTTGTGCCAAACTGCTTTACCACGAGATGGCAGTTTTCTTCCTTCAAAATCTTGATAATCTTGTAAGGGAGTCGTCCATCTGTAGTTGATATATTTTTTACCATCGGCTGACGCGGATCTGTCGTCTGATGAAAAATTGATTAACTCCCCATCCTCATTAAAAAAGAGTGTGGCTTTTATGGTATTTCCCCGGTTTGTATACGTTGCCTTTACAGTAGTAGAATCAATAAGCTGCCATTCTATATTTTTATCAATTAGTGCAGCCGGCGCTAGGAAACACATATCATTGAACAGGGTGACCGTTTCACTCCTGTTCATTTCCGGGCCTCTTGCATTGACAACTTCAAGCAGAGAGGCCATTTTTATCTGCATCGAAGCCGTTGATCCTACATACCTGTGGAGCCCTTCTATAGGTACACCATACATCGAAGACTCCATGAAAAAGAGTCTGGAAGGCGGATCAAAAAAGTTGTATTGAAAGGCCGTTACATCAAGGTATTCAGAATCCGGACTGGGTTTAAATTGACCTTTGAAAACAGCTCGGAAATTATGGGGTTTTTCTTTCCCAATTGCCCCGGTATACCTGAGGTACTTTTGTACGGGCGCCGGAAGATGGGCAATGTCCCCTTCAGCTAGAAGGTCTGCCGCAATATTTTGATTTACCCTTTTTTCAACCTCTGTTTTAAATTGATTTTGATAACTATTCGGCAATTGACCGGCAAAAGCTATAATGATAGGTACCATCAAAATGATATTGGCAATAGTGCCAAATTTGGCATCACTCCAGGAAAGAATAATGAGAATCTGGGACAAAACTACTGCTACCATTCCAATTATCCACCACATGTTATTTCCCCTCAGATAAAGAGCCAGTACAAGAAGGAAAAGGATTGAAGAAAGTAGCCAGAGTAATCCAACAGGTTTGGATATGTCCTGTGTTAGTTGGTCAACCTGCGCTAATTCAAACGCTTTGACAAATCCCAGAATATGAATCAATCCATGAAGAAAGATGATGAGTGAAAAAAATATTTTAGCCATGGGTTTTTCCCTTTTTGTTTGTTAGCACTTCTTCCAAATCTCTTCTTGATGAATAGGGCATTGGTTCAGAATAGCCGAATCGGATTAAGAGAAGAGGGTGCTTCGAGCCAAGGTTAAATTTTGCGGCGAGCTCCTTTCTCACCTCCAGTTCTTCACATGGCATATTCACATGGGCATGGCTGATATCCAGTTTCGTTGCGGTGAGTCCAAACCGCTGAAAGGCCCGCCCCAGTCGGACCCAATGATGGACATCGTTTTTATCCGTTACAAACAGTGCAAATCCAGATGTTGCATCGATAAGCTTCTTCCAGCGCTTTGCCTCGCTTTTCGCAGTGACAAAATGTTTCATCACGATGTTGCCAATAAAACGAGGCATGTTGGGCAGTCCCATACTTTTGATCCACAGTCCATCGCCTTTCTTTTCGGCTTCAGCCTTTGAAAACCGGAACCAGTCGACCAATTCCTCTACAAACTCCTTATTCCGAAACTGCTTGTTACTACCTTCAATGATAAGAGGTTCCAGTTCATCAATTTCACTTTCCTCGGTTAGGATTATGAGTTCAATGCCCTCAAGTTCAAAGGAATTACTTAACTCATTTAAATCAGCTTCCGGCACTTTTTGGGAAGTATATTCATTTCTGGTGGATTGCCGCTCAGAGATATAGTCAAAGAGTTCGTCCTTTTCAATGGTGCTACCGCTTTCCACTGAGATCGTAATAAAATGGGGTTCATTATCTTTTTGAGAAATGCTAACATCAGCCCGCATTTTATAGTGGCTTGCGGCCAAAACAATATTTTCGACAGCGCATCCCAGGCTTATATACAGGGCGTGGTTATCGCTGTCCACCACCGGTAATGCTCGATTAAAATCAGGATGAATGTGGATTTCACCTTCTCCAATGGTGAAGTGCCAGGGCTGAGTATTGTGTCCCGATGGTGCTTTTATCGCATATTCTATAAGCCTTTCTAAATCAACTGTTGGTTTCATAATGCTTAGATTTTGACTGAAGTGACGCACGTACCCTCGGCAGTTGGGTTAAAGTCAATAATAAGATCCCCATTAACCCATAAATAAGTTGCAGCGGTGGTTCAGATGCATAGCCGATCATTGCTATTTGCACACCAATCCAAATAATCAATGCTATACTTATCAATACTGCTCCAAGCCATGCCCATGGTTTTCGCTGCCACGAGCCAAAGAATACAATCAGCGGAAGAACCCCCAAAAAAGTGAAAAGGATGATGCCGGGAATCAGAAAATCTTGAAAGGGTGTCCCTTCAAGAAGAGTTGTTGGTAATTGTAGAAAATTACCGGTTGGATCTAATATTAAAGCGCACCCGCCAAAAAGACCACTTGCTGACTGGAAAAACAGCAAGATTAAAAGAGCATAAAAACTGATGGGTCTTTTGTCAGGCGTGTTCATGAGCTGCCTCCCTGATATTTTTAAAAATTAGAACCGAGCAAATAATAGAGACCAATCCGAAGAATGGTATAATTACGATTGCCGGCATCACATTTTGCCCAAGCACACCCATAGCAACAATTTTTGCAGTCAGGGCTGTCATCAATATAGACAAGAAAATGAAGTAAACGGGGGTAAGTAAATACCCAAACGGCTTTTTCTTAATAAACAGTACGCCGGAAACAAAGGAGAGTGGCAAAAGTAAGCCGAGATCCAGCCCCTGTACGATTAATGTGGTGTAATGCTCCACTTGCCCGGGAATGATCGACCCGTCCAATAGCGGCGGTACAATCACCTGCAACCACATGACCCCGATGGCCAGACTGTTAAAAATCAGGAATCCCCCTACCCATTTTACTGGCGTAGATTCGTGAAATCGTTCAGCCAGATTGGTGAGGTCGAATGAAAGCAGCGTCTGAGCAAATGCAAAAAATGATGTGCCGAGAAGTATCACATATACAAGAAACAACACATTATACATCCCCATCACCAAGTAAAACAGGTATGTCACCAGGAAGTATCCCAGCGTACCGGCCAGGAGAAATTGACCTTTGAGAGACCCTTTGAGAGCCCAAATAAGTGATAGCAATAGCAGTGGCACTGCTACTAACAGGGTGACATAATCCTGGGCGATGCCCTGCGGAGCAACGTCCTGCGACATGTGTTTATAGAGTCCTTTCCCATAAACAGTCACCGTTTCTCCTCTTACCGTTTCAATATCATACGGACCGGGACCGCCGGTTGAAAAAATGCCCATTGATGCAGCGACAACAGCCAGTAAAATTATTATCGATGACAAAATGGTAATTGATTTCCGGTATTTCATAGCGAGTCAGTTATAGATCACAGTACGTTACTTATACAGAAAAGATTGTGCCAATATGATGCCCTCACAATTAATTGAATGAGACTTCATTTTGTGTATCTCACTATTGCAATCTTGCGATAAATCCAAGTCTAAATTCGCAGATCTGCATACCCTAGCCGACAGCAGGTATATTATTTTCAGCCATTAATATCATTCGATAAGTATCACCCTGATTTTCTCATATGGGCACATTAATTGCATTGATAAAAGTAGTACTGAGCTCTGGATTTTGCAGAGTAGTACGATATGATTTTAATCTTAATAAGGACGTATCATGAAACGACTCATATCACTTTTATCAATTCTTGGAATGGTACTTATGTTAACCGTACAGGTAGCCAGTGCTCAAAGCCGTATCAGCTGGGAAATCCGGACAGGTATTAACTTTGCTACCCAGGAATTAGGCAATGCCGATCTCAACACAGGATTTGGTTTTGATGGAATCCTATCCTATCGATTTATGACACATACTTCTGTATTTGGAGGATGGGGATGGCATCACTTTAGTTCAGATGATTCTTTTGCCGGTGCAAACATGGATTTTGAAGAAACAGGATATACGTTTGGTGTAGAATACCTGCATCCGTTGGGTAACTCACCATTAGATTTTTATATCCGCGGCGGTGGTATCTACAATCATATTGAAGTGGAGAGTAGTGACGGAGATATTACTGCAGATTCCGATCACGGACTGGGGTGGCAAATTGAAGGTGGACTTGCATTCGATTTGGGCAACCGTTGGATGCTAAAGCCGGGTGTTCGCTACCGTTCACTATCCAGAGATATTGAGGTAGGCAATACAACCACAGATGTCGACTTGACTGTTTTTAACACGTCAATAGGTATTTCGAGAACCTTCTAACAATCTTCAAGCCGGAAACAGTAGTTACTGTTTCCGGCATTTTATCATTGTAGCGTAAAACATTGGCTCAGCTTATTTCATTACGCTATTTAATACAGTTTGAGAGGGATAACTATGCAACCAAGAATTTCTTCATCGGTACGATCATTAGGCTATTGGTCAGCAATATTTTCATCGGTGTTCAGTATCGCCTATATAATAGCGCAATTAATAGAGTGGATGGGACTACTCGGATCACAAGGCGGGCCGGAAAGTATGAGCACTCCGATGGGGCTCGTTTGGCTGCTGACTCCTTCTTTACTGCTGGGAATCTCATTTTTGATCCTCATGGTTAGCATTCACTACTGTGCCTCCGAAAACGACAAGATCTGGAGCCACCTGGGACTTTCATTTGCAACAGCCTATGCTGTTCTGATTGGCATCGTTTACTTTGTGCAGCTTACCCTGGTTGTACCACGACTCATGAGTGGGAATACTCAAGATATTCAGCTGCTGATATTTACTCCGTTCGACTCTTTTTTATATGCAGTAGATATACTGGGATATAGCTTTATGAGTGTGGCAACACTATTCGCGGCCAGAGTATTCACCGGCGACGGGTTGCAAAAAAAGGTTCGGTGGTTTCTCACTGCCAATGGCCTGCTAATACCGTTTCTTGTATTCCAGATGTACTATCATCCCCTCATCTTTGTGGCCAGTTTATGGGCAATAACTTTCCCGGGATCAACCATCTCGCTAGCCATCTTATTCAAGCGACAGAAAACTATTTCACCAGAAAGGCTATAAAACCATGAAAAAACTATACCTGTTCATATTTTTAGCCGTATTTGCAGCCTGTAGTAGCGTAAGTAACCCAGAGAGGGCTGTTAACAACCTTGAGCCACGTCCCGGTGTATCCGGTACGCAGATCGACAGCATCTTTCAAGCCCTTCGCTATTTCCCAAATCAAACGCAATTTTCCATCGCCTTCATTGCTGACAGCAGCGTCACTTTTTATGGAGCTATAAGGACCAATGATACTCTGAGAACCATCAATAACAAAAGTAATGTGTTTGAAATAGGCTCGCTGTCTAAAGTATTCACCGCTGCTTTGCTGGCAGATCTTGCAGCCAATAACAAATTAGAGCTCGATCAGCCTATCCAAAAGTACCTGGACTTTTCACTTCACGACAGTTTGCAGATAACTTTCAAAGAATTGGCCAATCATACATCGGGCTTGCCACGCATTCCCTCCGGCTTTGTCTGGGAATCGCTTTGGCACATGGATAATCCCTATAAAGATTATGACGAGGAAAAATTGCGGGATTATATGAGCAACGAAATGGAGCTTACCGACGAATCGGAAACCTCATGGCAGTATTCCAATATCGGGGCGGGTATCCTGGGCTACACCTTGACGCAGATTGAGGGTAAATCCTATGAAGAAATGCTTCAGCAACGAATTTTTGATCCATTGGATATGCATCAATCAACAACGCAACGAGCATTGATTACTGATAAGCTTGTCCCCGGCTTAACCAAGCGTGGGAAACCCGCTACAAACTGGGATCTCGGGGCCATTCCGGGCGCCGGCGCTATTGTCTCTACAGCTGAGGACCTAGCTAAATTTGTACAGGCTAATTTTGATCCCAATAATGAAGCTTTGACACTACAGCAACAAAAAACCTTTACCGTAAGTAATGATCGGGATATGGCTTTTGGCTGGTTCATCCGCAAACAAAATACTAAGCGGCTGTACTGGCACAGTGGCGGAACAGGCGGTTATCGCTCAATGCTGGTCCTGCATCTGGATAGCAAAAAAGGAGTGGTGGTTTTATCCAATATTTCATCTGGACACGAACACGCATCTAATATTAGTTCTTTAGGTTTTTTCCTTCTTCAAAGCATAAAAAGCCAAGCTCCAATCCTTGAAAACAGAACTACTGATGATTCGAGTAATGGCCAAATAAAACACAGTTAAATGCAAGAGACATGAACACGCTAAAGAAAATCCTATGTATTCTTGGAAAGGGATTGAAATGGGTCCTCATCGTTTTAATAGGGCTTCTTTTACTCTCTGGATTGTACAACTTAACGCTACCGGATTCATCTTCAGTTACTGAAAAGCTGACGAAATCTCAAAAAGCATATTTGGCAGAATATATGCACCTGCAAAATGAGGCAACCAACAGCATTTGGCCTGGATTTGGTGACGTCAAAATTCCTGTCATTGTATACAACGAAGAATATGCGTTCCTGATTGGTATTGAACAACCTGAACCCGGCTGGTATAAAATGCCATCGCGAGAACACAGGGGTGGCCAATGGGAAAAAGTAGATAATGATCGTTTTTTAGACATGCCATATCACCGACAGCCTCTGCCTGATAAAAATATAACTCCTGAAAACTTCACAGTTACAGTTGGTGACAGTTGGGTTAGTACCATGCAAACAAGAGAGTACGCGGAAGTTGCTTTTTATAATGGGTTCCGGGATGAACTACCCCCTGTTATAAATTGGGTGTTCCCCTATAAAATATTCTGGAACCTCATTATGGGAAATGCTGACAACTATGTTAGCGGACTCATACACGAGGCATTTCACGCCTACCAAGGAATATCTGTTTATGACAAATTTGAACAAGCTGAATCTATTGCTCGGCTGTCGTCAGATTATCCCTGGGAATCACCTGAAAACCAGAAAGGATGGAACCAAGAGGCCGACCTACTGCTACGAGCTTATAACAGTGTATCTGATACTTCTTTGAATCACCATATAAGCGAATTCTTGAAGCACCGCGACCAAAGAAGAACCTTAGCTAACATATCGCCTCAGCTCATCGAATATGAGCGAAAAAGGGAGTGGCTTGAAGGATTAGCAAAGTACGTGGAGCTAAAGACCGGTATCGTTGCTTCAGAATTAACACCTTATGAATCGGCCCCAAAAATAACAACGTTGAGTGACTTTAAACATTACGAAGACAGTAACACTTATCTTGAACAGCAAATTGGTGAGGTAAGGAGAGCAGCATCTCGCAGTGGAGAAAGCCGATTTTATTATCTGGGGATGCTTCAAGCAATGCTATTAGATCGGACAGCTCCTGAATGGAAAAAGGAAATTTTTAAAGAGAATTTATATTTGGAGGATTTGCTTAAAGCAAGTGTTGCTACTGGGGTAACGTTGCCAACATTATAATAACGTGGATAACAAAATCTAAAAAGGGTAAAAATTAGGAGTTTTCTACACTTCTCCGGCCATTGACGGCAAAACTGCTTAAATGCCAGCCTGTTATATTGCAAAAAAACTCGATCATTACCCAGAGGGAGTAAATTATGCGCTTGACTTATATTATACTTTTGGTTTTTAGCATTTCATGTAATAGCTCCACTCCATCTACTCTTGAAAAAGTAAGAGCTTTAGACCTTAATTTCATTGGTGGAGACATCAAGACCTATTACTCGGCTGGATATGAGGATCGTGCGGAAGCTAATTTAAACCTTCTATCACAATCCACTAGATTCTTCGCAGAACATTTTACAGTGGACCAAACTTTCTCTATTGCTGTTATTGATTCGGCCGATTGGAAAAAAATAACCTCTATAACTTACGGCCTCCCATTTGTTTCCGGTCCGCCTTATATCGTTTGCATTCCAGCTAACTCAGAAAATGTTCTTTCAAATACTATTGCAACTGCAATTGACGGATATGAATTGAATGCTAAATATGGAATAACAAATAAAGAAATCGTCGACCTTTTTGTATCGCTTATTGGTTTTCATGAATTGGGTCATATTTACGCCAATTCGTATGGCGCTACTTTCCCAAATAAATGGACGTTTGAATTCGCAGCGACCTATTTTGCCTATTTTTACCTGGATCAAAACTTTACCAGAGAACGTGATATTTGGATTGATGTATCGGAAATCCTGGTAAAAGAGATAAATCCCCAATACACTACCCTGGATGATTTTGAAGAGATGTATGTCAACGTAGGAGTTGAAAACTATGCTTGGTTTCAAGTAATATTTTTATTGCAAGTAGAGAAGGTGTATAAATATCAGGGGAAAGCTTTTTTAAACAAACTTCAAAATCATACATGGAATCCAACTTCAAAAACAGAGTACTTAAATGAAATGGACAATATCGGCGGGGGGTTTACCAAATGGGCTCAACAGTATAAGTTACAATAACCATAAATAGGAGCAATATACCCCGCGCATTAACTCAGACAGACCTCACTATCTGATTGCCTCCCTTTCATTTATTACTTAATCTTTCGTTTTGAAACTAATTTGATACTCAGGGGCCTGCCGGTTATGCCCAATATCATTATAGCATGTAATCCCTTCCAATAAATATATCATTTATGAATCATAGAGCTCGTATTAAATTGAATATAGAAGGTGATGATAAAAGCTATTTCACCTGGAATGGAACAGAGGAATACTATGAAATGCTTCGAGCAGCATATTTAGATATTAAAAATTAAAATTAAATCTATTCAGATATTTCATTTTTGGTGATACATATAGTGATACATTAATTCACAAAAACAGTCTTAAAATACTCATTTATGCGTTTTTTTTTATGACTTCAAATCATAGAGCCTATTTTTAAGGGCGTTCAACTCCTCACTATTGTCAAGACAAGAACCACACTTACCTATCTAATTCTTTTCAACTACTGCAAATACCGTCTGGACATCCACCGGGAGTTCTACTATGACAGCATATTTTGTTCCCTGCTGAGTGTAGTCAAACTGCTCATATTCGCTGCCTACTAACTCTAATATCTCTTCGACCTTCTGATAGCTGAACAACGGTTCTCCGTCCTCATGAAATCGACTGGGAAGTTCTGTAAGTGGAACATCATCCAAACTAAATTTCGGATTAGCAAGCATTGACCATATTGCAACTTGAATATCACGCCATGTAAGATCACTGTCATTTGCTTTTAATTCTTCTCGAATATTCAGCAGGTAATTAATTTGTAGCCACCCCTCAACCATATCCGTCGAAAAAAGCTTTACGTTATTATAAACCCCATCATTCGTGTTTAGTGGTTTGAAAACATCTATACACCATCCGTCAAATTTTCCATTACTAATTACCTTATTCGCCTCTAAATTTTCCAAATCGAGATCAAAATAGGCTTGTTTTTCAGCGTTTATATTGACGGTAAGAGACACATTTTCTCCACTTTCAACCGGGATAACTTCTTCGACCGGCTCAAAAGAGTCTAGAATATTATCTGTGTTTCCCGTTGTTACGTTTTTACAGGAAATTCCCCCGAAAATTAAAACAGTTACTAAGAGGGCAATGATTTTGCTTGATGATATTTCCATATTGTATGTACCCTTTATATTTGGTGGGTATTATTTGCTGTTCAATACATCCAAATTTAACACTTATTTGTTCGGTATAACTAATTAAAATTTTATTAGATTAATTTTTTTATCAACACATGAGGTGAGACGTCTTGCTATATCATGAACTTGAATTATGAGCATTTGTCTAACCGAATTACATACAAAAGAAAGCTCCCATCCCTATTAGGAATGGGAGCCTATTGCCCTGTCCTCTCACGATGTCTTCCTTCATGAACAGTTATTGGTAAGACACTTTAAAGGACAAATAGTTACATTAGGTTGTTTTAATGTTATTCAGAAATAAAGAAGTCCCACAAGTATCGGGTTTGAAGGCTTTGCCCTTCAATCAGTGAGACTCCATTACCGATGTGCCTCTCAGTTTCGAAAATTGACTATTATATACCCAACAGGTTTGCTAGAATAGTTATTTCAACTAAGGAATCATTAGCACTATTCCCTAATATCTCTCTGAGTCAGGTAGCCTCTTTTGGTTATTTGGCGTTTTTTCCAACTTCTATCAGGATTACTTACACAATCATAAAAGGGATCGATAAGTTTTTTATTTGGTCTAGAGGGGGTAGTTGTGGTCACTCAGAATTATACACTATGTTTTATCGAATTTCGTAAATGTATGCAGTCAACATATAACAACCCTATGCTATGATGGAAGGTCTCGTGTTTACAGATAATTTTGTTACCCTTAGTGAAAAGAAAAGTATATAAGCTTCAAGTTTTTCCTTCAGCTAATTGCAGATGCTCGTTTGGAAAGTAGACTTCTGTATCCTCTATATATTTTGCATCCTTTAGTTGCGGAACAACAATTAATTTATACCACTTCATGAAACTTTCGGCTGGGATCGGATCCATGCTACTCCAGCTGTCAACATCCACTGCCATGACTGCCAACCCGTCCAGTTCATGATGTTTAAGATAACCTAAAACTTCTTTGTAATTCCCTGCGCACAAAGGTTTATTATTTTTTTCTTTGTCGCTTATGACTTCAAACCGTAACATCCTGAGATCTCTTGCAGTAGGCGTAGTTTTTTCACTCATAATTACTCTCTCTTTATTCCCTAGTTACCATTAACTCCCATAGCAATTCCAATATGGCAAGATTTATAAACATTGTAAAACTCCCTCCCTATCAATTCTCACAAAAGTAATTTTGATGACCAACTGATCACTATCAATCACTCATTTAGCCGGTCCCACTTTGCTGACTCCTATTCTCCTTTTCCTCTTTTCGAAATTGCATAGCAAAGCTTGCCCCTTCTTCAGATGATCTAAAATTATAATCAGCATTCAGTTGATTCGTTAAGGTCCTAATTAGATTCATTCCGAGCGACTTTTTCTTGCGATCAAAATCATCGGGTAAACCTACCCCATTATCACTAACTTCTAATTTTACAAGATCCTCTGACATTGTTAAATCAATTGTAATTGTTCCCTTTGCTCTTCCCTCGAATGCGTATTTAAGGCTATTAGTTACCAATTCATTAACAATCAACGTACAAGGCATCATCTGTTTAATACTTAAATGAACTCTATCACAATTACTTTCAATTTTAATCTCCTTTTCAGACACCATGGCGTTAACAATATCCCTTGCCAACCTGGTGATATTTTCACCTACCGCAATAGTGCTATAATCACCAGATTCATATAGCTGTTTGTGAATTCCGGCTACTGCTCTCATGCGGTTTGCACCCTCTTTAAGCGTGTTGACAAGTGTTGGATCATCCTCTTTTAGCCACTGCAGCTGTAGCAAACCTGCCACGACCGCCAGATTATTTTTTACCCGATGATGGATCTCTCCCAACAATGTTTGGTTTTCTTCTAATGATTTTTCCAACCGTTGTTTGTCAAGCATCCGATCTGTCACATCTTGGCTGGTGCCAATAGTAAAAAATGGCTCCCCTGCATCATTATAAAAATGTATCGCATGGGCTTCGACATACTTGATTTGATTATTGGGAAGTTTAATGCGGTACGTATCCTTAAACGAAGTTTTGTTGTACAACGACTCCATAAATTTCAGATGAACCCGCTCCTGCTCTTGGGGAGACATCCGACTCAAATAAGCTTTGTAGGAAGGCTCAAGCTCTTCTGGTTCCTGTCCCAAAATGCGATACATTTTATCCGACCAATAAATCTCATCCTGTTGATGAGCTACCTCCCAAATTCCTATATCCGCAAGGTGTTCCGCTGATCGAATCCACCTTCTAACTTTTGTTATTTCCCGTTCGGACTTTTTTAACGTATCAACTAGGAAACACGTAGTTTCGTCAGATAGCTGTACCCCGGATTCTAAGACTTGAACTGCCTGTCCTATCTTTTCTTTTATACCCACACCAATTTTTTCCAAAAAGTTTCTCTCTGTATCCTAAAGCTTCGATATTAAACCATTATAAAAAAAATATTACTAATTCTACTAATTCGATTCGTTATACTTTATTCTCGATGATGTAATTATGAATAGTATTGGGATAGATACTTTAGTTTTTATCTACTCTTGACTCCAGACTCAACATCCAGATAAAAGTAATCTAAAAAATCAATCATAGCTATACTCCAAGATGTGGCGAATAAATGTTTCCTTGTTGAAATAATGCATCAAGAGTATACCAAGGAAATAGGAGGCAGAAGTAATATGGCCGTCGTGAAAAAGACGCTGGTAGTATGGAAAGTAATTTAAGCAGACATTGGTATTAATGTACATCTACCCTTCACGAGGCACTCGGAATAGTTCTGCACATTCAGAGAATCGTTCTGCCAAACCTACCATCACCAACCGGTCCCCGGGGTGCAGTTTAAAATCACCGGCAGGATTGCCAATGGTTTTGTCATCCCTTTTTACAGCCAATACTGTTAAATTGTATTTGTTGCGTAATTGCAACTCCTGAAGTGTTTTTCCAACTACCGGTGCTCCCTCGCGGACAACAACCCCACGCGTATGCAAGCCTTCCTCATCAAGTCCCTGTAGTACCATAAGATGAGCCTCCTGAACACTGCCCCTCATAATTTCATAATCGTGCGCACGCAACGTTTGGATGTGATCTTGGATCTCATCCTGCGGTATCATATAAGCTCCAAGCACCTGCGAGAAGATCCGCACCGTTGTCTCCATCTCCTCAGGGATTACATTGTCAGCACCTAAATTTTCAAGCTGATCAACATCTGACAGATAGCGAGTGCGCACAACAATTTGCAGCGTAGGATTATGATGCCGTGCTATTCGAATAATTCGTGGACTGGCAGAAGGATCGTTAGTAGCAATTACCAACATTTTGGCCTTGTCGATGCCTGCCTTTTCGAGGATATGAAAACGACCTGCATCTCCATAGATAGCGGGAATATCATTCTCTCTCATCTCTTCAACCGAATCAGGATTCATTTCGATAACTACATAGGGAATGCCGGTTTCATGCAGTACCTGCTCTAAATGGCGTCCGGCCGGACCATAACCGATAATTATTACGTGATCTTCTAAGTTCTGCTTGTACTCAGTTTGCTTACCCTTTGCATCTTCTCCCAATTTGCTTAGTGGGGTACGGCTAAGCAATTCTCCCAATCGGGGGCCGGCATTTAACATAAAAGGAGTTCCAATCATCAATAACACCGAAACAGCAATAAAGATTTGTGATCCCAGCTCCCCCATACCTGCAGGAGACATTCCGGCAGCACGTCCGGCGCGCTCAAGTACAAAAGAAAATTCACCAATTTGGGCCAGTGCCAATCCCGAAGCAGCAGCAATTCGTACGGGATATCCAAGTGTAAGCAGCCCGGCGGAAGTGATAATCAATTTTAGCAAGATTACAAAAACTGCAATGCCAAGTAGTAAAAGAGGATATTCTAATACATAACTAAGATCCAGCAACATCCCTACAGAAACAAAAAAGACGGCGTTAAATATAGTTCTCAATGGTAATATCTCGCTGAGTGCCTGCTCGCTGAATTCACTTTCACTTACTACCAATCCGGCCAAAAATGCCCCAAGGGCCAAGCTTACATTGGCCATACTGCTAAGTGCTACGGTTCCAAAACAAAACGCTACTACTGTTAGTAAAAACAATTCCTGACTCCTTGTTTTTGCTACCTTTTCCAATATCCATGGAACAACGCGGCGCGCCAAAACGATAACACCAAAAATAAGGAGAGCGGCTTTCCCAAGTATCCAGAATATATCATATCCCGACTCGGATTGCCCTGCTAAAATTGGAACCAGCAGTACCATTAACACAATGGCCAGATCCTGGAAAATTAGTACTGCCAAAGAAAGCTGACCGGTAGGAGTATCGGTTTCCTTACGTTGGGCAAACAACCCCAACACAATGGCCGTACTGCTCAATGCTACCAGAAAGCCTGTGTAAATTGAGGTGTTTAATGATACCTCAAAAAACGACAGTAATCCCACCACTACTAATGTGGTTACTGCCACCTGAAATCCGCCGCCTATAACAATCGCCTTTCGGATGCGATTTAATTTTTCGAGACTGAATTCTATACCAATCGTAAACAGTAGCAGAATTACTCCTATCTCAGCAAGGATATCCACCAGCTCCTGGTCGGGTACCAATGCCAAGGCATTCGGACCAATAATGACACCGGCAATAAGAAATCCAACAATGGGTACCAGGTTAAGCCGGTAACATAGATATGCAATTCCCACACTTACCAAGAAAAGTGCCACAAGTTCATTTAAAAACGGAAGTTCTACAGCTAAAACCATAAAGAGAAACTATGACAATATATTATTGGTCCTGTATTTAATACACAGATTTGAATTGCAGATAAAGTAAAGATTTTTCTTAGCAACCCCTTATTGAAAGATCTCTAAATATACTATTGCCGCAAATCTTTAAAATCACTTTTCGAACTTTTATTTTCCCCTCCATAAATATGGAAAAGACCTCCATTAACTTTTATTGACCTAAAATAATGTGATAGAAGCACATAAAGCTTGCAATTATAAAAATGCTTGCACATACAATTATTAGTATAAATCAATTAAAAAGCCTGCCCAAACGGGCAGGCTCCATCCTAACAGTATATTTTCAGTATAATTTTACACCTTTGCAAATTCCAGCTTCTCCGGCTGAAAGGGCTCATCAAGAGGTGTTTTAGCCAAATGATTGGTGTAGTTACTGATCGTCTTTAAGGCGATGATGAGATTTACCTCCAGTACATTCTGATTGCTGTAACCGGCATCCAGAAATGCTTGTACGTCGGCTTCATCTACAAAACCACGGCTTTCAACAGTCGTTTTTACATAGGTCACCAGCGCATTCAGTTTAGCGTCAGGTACCGAATCGCCGTTGCGTACTGCATTTACGATGTTTTCATCTACTCCAATCTGATTCTTCAAAATGGTGGAGTGAATAGCTGAGCAGTAATGGCATTCGTTTTCGATGCTAACAGCCAGAATTGCCAGCTGTTGTTCTGCAGGAGAAAAGTCGGTTTTGCCGACAAGTTCATTCAGCGATAAATAGCCTTCAAGTACCGCCGGGGCTTCGGCAAATTCTCCCAGCAGATTAGGGACAAAGCCAAAGTTTTCCTTGGCTGCTTTAAGCAGTGGTTGTGATTCTTCTGGTGCGTTTTCTGTGTTATAGATTGTAAAGTCCATAGTGGTATTTCGTTATTTGTTAAGAGTTTAAAGTATTTGTGTATCTCAGATGCTGAAACAAGTTCAGCATGACACGATTTTATTTGTTAAAATTTCATGTGGTCGCTTCTGCTTGTTTAGGTGGATTGATAAATTCCTGATTGACCCAGAAAATGAGTGGCAGAGCAAAAGCGAAGTGACGTATTAATGTTACGACCGGCGTCATGGGCGACTGATTGATTCCAGCGACTCCTGCTCCGAGCAACGGAAGCATGAAGAGCCAGACAAGTGCGATAGTCTCAGCCGTTACAAAGATAAGTGGACGTACCCAATACGGTCCCCAGAGGTGAGGAGCGATTGCAGTATACAGAATGGCCAGTAAAATACCGTTTCCATAGTGACCAAAAATTCCATAGACAAGTCCCAATCCTGTTTTACTTCCCAGCAAACCGGGAATATCCCACCATTGGCCGGTAAAAAGTAAACCAACGATATCAAACAAAATCGTTCCGATAATTCCGGCAATAATTGCCTTCTTCCAGTTTAGATTGTTCATAGCGAGTAATAGTTTGTTTCAATTTCGATTCAATTCTAATATGATTGAAACAAACCGGAAGGCGAATGACAGCTATTCCCGTATCCTTATCAATTTTTCCTTTGTTTTATGCCTCAGCTTGTTTCCGATACTGCGAAGGCGACAATTCAGTCTCTTTTTTAAAGAAGCGGCTGAAATGGGCCGGTTCCTCAAATCCTAATTCAAACCCAATTTCTTTGGAGAGTTTATCGGTCTTCGTAAGCTGACGCTTGGCTTCAAGGGTAATGCGGTGGTGAATCATCTGCAGCGGCGTTTTGTGCCCGGCTTCTGAAAACATATTCGAAAGCGTTTTGGGAGACTTGTATAACATCTTGGCATAATCGCTCACTTGATGATATTCCCTGAAATGCTGTTCCACCAGAATATTGAATCGACGAATCAATTCGGTTTGCTTACTTCCCACTTTATTGGGGAATAGCTGTTTGCGAGCAAGGCGGGTTCCTTTAATAATCAGGCGCTTGAGTAACATTCGAAGCATCTCTCCCTGTATCCCATCTTTGGTATTCATCTCATCCATAAATACTTGGAATAACGTTTCGAACTTAGGTTTCTCCTGTTCATCCAGCGTTATGACGGGCAGCTCTGATGATCCCCAAAATAATAAGCCTTCGCAGGAAACCTCTTGGTCATTTTCATGGATACAATAAAACTCACGATTAAACATCAGCACATAATATCCACCGACAAGGCTCGAAAGATCCGCATTTTGTATGGGCGTCAGGCAGATCATCTGGTCCTGCTTTAATGGCACGTTTTCACCGTCCACATCAAAGGATATCGCAGAACCACGATTCCATATTATTTTGAAGAAATCATTGTTTTTATAGCGATAAAAATCAGTTTCCTCGTCGGCCAGTACTATTTGGCTGTCTAGCTGAGTATCTGTAAATGAATAAACCATTAACAAAGATCATCGTTGGTGTTCTTTTCTCATTTTTGATGCGACAATTCCTCAAAATCTTACTGTTTTAATCAGTCATATATGATTCCATAAAGGAAGAATCGACAAGGAAAAGGGAATTCTTGCCATTCTGAATCAAATCAGGAAGAATAATATTACTTTTTAAAAAAGTTAGTAATACATATACAGGAAGGATCATCAATAATCATGATAACTACTATTTTCGATATAACTTTACTTATAACATTTATTGATTTTGAAGCACACACATTTACCATAGCCCTGGTAAATAAATCCACATACTCTAAGTTCATCCCAACTTAGACTACCTGATCTGCCGGGAAGTGAAACGCCCGGCAAATCTTTTTGTTACCATATTTAATTATATCGTACTCAATATTTGATTACCTGTTAAACCCAAAAACACGCCATTTATCTTATGGAACACTACGATGCCACCATTATCGGAACCGGACAAGCAGGACCTTCGTTAGCAGCCCGCTGCGCGCAAGAGGGATTACAAACGGCCGTCGTTGAGCGCCATCTGTTTGGAGGAACCTGCGTAAATACCGGATGCACCCCTACCAAAACGCTGGTGGCCAGTGCCCGCGCCGCCTATATGGCTCGGCAGATGGACGATTTTGGAATTGATATTGAAGGATCTGTCTCTGTAGATATGGAGAAAGTGAAAGCCCGGAAGGATGCCATTGTCAAAGAATCAACGGAAGGCGTCGAAAACTGGCTAAAAAGCACTGAAAATCTCACGGTGTATGAGGAACATGCTCGTTTTGAAGAGCCGAAGGTTTTGTCAGTAGGAGATAAACAGATAAAAGCAGACAATATTTTTATCAATGTAGGTGGACGTGCATTTGTACCGCCAGGATTTGAAGAGGTCAATTACCTTACGAATACCAGCATCATGGAGCTGGACGAAGTTCCGGAACATCTTATTATTGTGGGCGGAGGATATATAGGCCTGGAATTCGGACAGATGTACCGGCGGTTTGGCAGCGAAGTTACCATTATTGAACAAGGCAATCTCCTGCTCCCCAAAGAGGATGAAGACGTTTCGGAATCCATCCAAGAAATACTGGAAGATGAAGGCCTGAACTTTCGATTTAATGCCGAATGCATTGGTGGAAAGAATGAAGATGGACAAGTAGTTGTGGATGTAAATTGCGAAAACGGTCCACCAACAATTAAAGGATCGCACCTGCTGTTGGCCACCGGACGGCAACCCAATACCGACGATTTAGGACTTGAAAACACCTCTGTTGAAACAGATGAGCGTGGATATATTCAGGTTGACGATCAGCTGCAAACAAACGCTGATGGCATTTGGGCCCTTGGCGATTGCAATGGCGAAGGCGCTTTTACTCATACGGCATACAACGATTTCGAAATTGTAGCAGCTAATCTATTTGATAATAATCCTCGCCGCCTTTCTGATCGCATTATGTGCTATGGACTGTATATCGATCCTGCCCTGGGCCGCGTGGGAATGACTGAAGCACAAGCCCGATCTTCTGACCGAAATGTGCTTATTGGCAAACGGCCGATGAGCCGTATTGCGCGAGCGAAAGAGAAGGGCGAAACCAAGGGATTTATGAAAGTGCTCGTCGATGCTGACACTGAAAAGATTCTCGGCGCCGCTATTCTAGGTATCGAAGGCGACGAGATTATCCATTCCATCATTGATATCATGTATGCTGATGAACCTTATACCACTATCAGAGATGCAGTCCACATCCACCCAACGGTTTCGGAACTGATTCCCACCATGCTGGAAAATTTGGAGCCATTGGATTAAGACAAATTTTAAATTTTAGTTGGTAAATCAAATTATGAGTGAAGTTACTCTTAGGTCCACAGTAACATGTCCTCATTGTAGTAAAAAGACTGAAGAAACCATGCCCGAGGATTCTTGCCAATATTTCTGGGAATGCCCCCATTGCAGTGAGGTGCTTAAAGCCAAAAAGGATAACTGCTGTGTATTTTGTTCCTACGGAGACACCCCATGTCCGCCTGTGCAAAAAGCGTAAAATCCCGATCCTGTAAGATTAAGGACTGTTTCCTCATCAATGAGCTGAAATACTAATTAATAAATCGGATAAAATATGAAATGGACAAAAGCAGCAGGCGTTGGCTTACTGGGAAGTTTAATTATGTTTTTGTTAATGATGCTTGGAATTCACGGGACGGGGTTTGCACCATTCAATACACCACCATCTGCAGCTTTCTTAATTGAACTGGGACTACCCGCCCAACCATTGGGCTTAATCGTTCATTTTGGCTACGGAGCATTCTGGTCTGTTCTTTTAGTATATTTATATGAAGATAATGTTGACACAAAAAAGGGTTTGGCTATAGCCCTGGGAGCGTGGCTTATTATGATGATCATCTATAGCCCAATTATTGGATGGGGATTGTTTGGTTTTGGTGATGCTCACACATTAACAGCAACTGATCCGTTGTTTTTGGAGGTCGGTCCAAAATATCTTATTAGCACCTTAATTTTACATCTTGTTTTTGGAGCTGTCATAGGGCTTGGCAATGCAAAGTGGGTTACTTCCTGAGCTAAAATAAGTATATCTTATTATTAATAGCATTTGAACAATCTGACCTATTGAAATCAGTGTTTCTAATAATTGATAATGGAATTTGACCCGATTTATAACTGGTTCATGAGCCTCGGGGAACCCTACGGTGTTAACCCTGTGATATTTGGCTCTATTTATGTTGGAGCTATTCCTTTTTTCTGGGCATCAATGTGGTGGCTGGCAAAAAATATCCGCAATAATCGCTCTGTAGCAGGACCGGTTATAATGGCTTGCTGTTGCACAATTTCGTCGTATATATATTTGATTTTTGTGGGTAAAAATGTGCCCTACTGGGTGTACGGACTGATTATTGCCATCATTGTCTATGCTATCTATTCCACCCTGAAATCCGTTAAACAAAAAAAGCGCAGCATTCAGGAGGAAGAGGCAAAAGCCTAATTATCCTTTATTAGCCCAATTTAGCTCACGATGATTAAAACCTTCTCGAAGAGAAGGCTTCACTATTTGAAAATAGGGCGACACATCAAAATCGCGCGGTGCAAACAAGCTATGGTGACGAATGTGTAAAATCTCTTCCTGTGATTTTTTTGCGGCCTTACTGTTGGTTTCATCAGCCTCAATGTTTGGCAGGATGGGATAGCTTACCGACTGAAATGCCTGGGCGATCAACGAAGAACAAATAGCTTTGGTAGGATCGCCGCTGCCCAGAGCCAACAGTCGGCGCCGATATTTTTGAGGCACCGGCGGTGTTTGGATAAGATAGCGAGCCAGATCAAAAATATTCTTCAAATCATACTTATAACCAATTCTCTCTTTCATAAAATTGATCACCTGTTTTATCTCTTTAGATGAAAGGCCTACAGGTCGGCAAATTCTGGTATGATTTTTACAATAGTTACCCAACGGAACCGCTCGAACTCCCTCCGTTACATCAGCTTCAATAAGTTGTGGTTCTGAGTCAAGGTCTTCACCTTCCCTATCACCCATACCTTTTCCTACACAAAGAGCAGCATGCGACCACGTGGATTGTGTGATATATTTGATGGCCATGCTAATACGACTCGAGCCATCAATCAGCAGCACATCACCCGGCTGCAGCGTTGCCTCCAACGCTTCTCTCGTGCAGGTGGTAACAGACTCATGCTCCTCGTCTGTTTGCGTTAGGAACCGAGCCAACCGGTAACCGAGTCCACTAAGTGCGGGAATCATAGAAATTAGTGCATTATTGTATACATACTTTTGAAAAACTATTAGATACTATTTCACACCCTACAAATATCGATCAACCCAGGCCGCTGCCACCGAACCCACATATTTTGCATCCTCCTCATTACTTAGCAGGTGGTCAGCATCATCCAGCGAGATAAAACTTTTGGGATGCTTGGCCAGCTTGTAAATATGGGCGGCATTATCAATACCCACAGTTTGGTCTACCGGAGAGTGAAAAATAAGCAACGGCTTATCAAGGTTTTCAATTACCTTGTTCATCGCCTGTTCTTTGAGATCATCCAAAAACTGTTTTTTAATGGTAAATACACGTCCGGCCAGCTTAACACGGGCTTTCCCCTTTTTCTCTATCTCCTCTTTTTTATCCATAAGAAGATGAGCAACATGTTGAGGATTACAGGGCGCGCCAATCGTTGCTACCGCTTCGACAGACGCAACTTGATGCGCTGCCTGAAGGACCGCAGCCCCGCCCAGGGAGTGACCAATCAACATTCTTGGGGCAGACCATTCCTGATCCATGTATTCGGCTGCCGCTTGCAGGTCATCAATATTTGATGAAAAATTAGTGTCAGCAAAATCGCCTTCACTTTCTCCAAGCCCTGTAAAATCAAATCGGAAGACCCCCATACCATGTTCTGTTAACGTACGACTAATGCGTCCTACCGCACGCAGATTTTTACTACAGGTAAAGCAGTGTGCAAATAATACCGTCCCTTTCGTAACTCCTTGATCCGGCTCATCCATTCGCGCCGATAGTTTGACTCCTTGACTACCCGGAAATTCAATTTTCCTACTTTCCATAATTAAAATTTTAAGTATTAATTATTAGTATAAAGTTCTGTTTCCGGCCAAAAGACCAGCCAAGCAAACGCAAAGTAATCTCCAAAGGTGACAGCCTCCAATTGTTGCCCTTTGTGCTCACCTTCTACTGCTTTGCCGGTAATCGTCCATACTGATTGGGTTTGCTCATCCACAATGTTACCATCTTCAATGGCAAAAGTCAGCTCTTTTTCTCCCAGCACTCGCTTGAAAACACCCGTCGAACCTGACTCTTTGGATTCCGCTATTTGGGCAGCATCCATAGCCGATGTCGCTCCATCCGTATGGATAATGAGTAGCGGGGTATCTCCAACGGTATCATTAATAACCTGTTCTTCACGCGTAACAGAATAGGGATATGCTTTTTGCTGTTCATCTAATTTAACACCAATTACTTTTTCCATGGGCGGTAATCGTCCGTCATCATTACCCGCCCCAAATAGTGGGGTATTATTGATATCGTCATATCCTGTATAGGGATTTTTGCCATAATTACGGTTATATCCCGTATTCTTTGATAGCACCATTCCTTTGGGATAGTTCTGTTTAAATTGATTGAACGAAATAATCTGGCTGGGAACCTGCTCAAGGGTCGTTCCTACATAATCACCGACAATAGCTTTACCGGTAAACTGCTGCCAAAGCGTTTCAGTCTTGCGATCGAACATCACCAAATCGGAATGGCGGAGAAATCCGGATACCCCAAACTCTAATACTTCACCATCAACTGTTCGCTCAAACACCAAGGCTGAATAGCAAAGCGGACAAAAGGTAACCAAAAGTGGGTCCCCGTTAATACGATCACTTACAATTTCGTGCCATATCATTACCTGCAATGGGTAGGCACGAACGGAGCCCTCGTATTCCACTGCTATAACCGGTTCTTTATCAACAATCCACGACTCTGCTTCATCAATAGAAATAAATTGGGGATTATCAATGGAAGGGATGCCGTCTTTGGGAGGCCCTCCTCGCTTAAGCTCATCAAGTTCAACAATAGCTTTATCTGTATTGGTTTTCCAACCCGGTAAGTTTTGCGATTGTCCGGAAGCTGCCAAACTAATTCCAAATAAGAAGATTATTATATAACTTAGGCTGCGAAGCTTGAATAGGGACATGACTATTATTATTTACCGTTTGATTGAACAATAAGGTTTAGAAAACATGATCAACTGGTTTAAAAGACGTCGTAATAAGAATACATCTTACGATACCAATGAAGAATGGGTTGAGGCTTTATCTCCACCGGTAGACGAACAAGCCGTTGATGTATTGAGAAAAAAACTCATTCAAGGCCTTAAACCGGCCTTGCACAAATATGTTGATCGTGAATTGGATCAGTTTGTTGAGGATGTAGCCCAAGATGCCCTTCTGAAAGTGTTAGATAATATTGATTCCTTTCGCGGGGAGAGTAAGCTTACTACCTGGGCGATGAAAATTGCCGTACGCGAAGGACTTACCGAACTTCGTCTCAAGCGTTATGATGATATTTCAATTGAAGATCTGAAACCAGAAGATGGCAGTCGGGAAGTATTTTCGCTAACCGTTGCCAGTGACGAAACCAGCCCCGACCGATCCCTTCACGAGTCACAGCTTATAGATAAAGTGATGCAAATCATAAATGAAGAACTTACCGACAAGCAAAAGAAGGCCATAAATGCGCTAATGATTCAAGGGCTACCTATACCTGCTGTTGTTAAACTTATGGATACCAACCGCAACGCCTTGTACAAACTGGTTCATGATGCACGGCTCAAAATCAAGAACAAATTAGAACTTGAGGGCATTGATCCCGACAAAATGCTTGATAAACTGTAAGATCTATTAGCCTAAGAACATCAGTGGTTATGAGTAACAAAAGATATCAACAAATTTAACATGGAACTAACGACCGACATACTTAAAAATTTGATCAAATCAGCCCAAATGGCTACCGAGCATGAGATCGGCTGCGATGAGTGCTTTGATGAGCTTCACGAGCTTGCCGAGATGGAGCTAGCCGGCAAATCGCCCGCCGAAGCCATGCCACTGGTCAAAGATCATCTTGATAAATGTGGAAGCTGCAGAGAAGAATACAAGGCTTTGCTTGAAGCCCTGCAAAATATTGAGAATGGTCAGAAATAGCCTCAGGAACGCCAATAATGATCAGATTCCTTTTTTATAACTCTTTACCAACCACCGGCTACTTAAATAACCCAATACCCATCCATATATAAGATGCAAAAGTAAGGTTATCAAAATGTATGATAGACCGCTCTTCAGATAGAGTGGGTGATCAATAGCCAAATTTTGAGCATATCCCAAACCAAAGAATCCCCACCCCAATAAGCCTGCGGCTCAAATAAAACCGATTCTCTTTCAGCTTTTTCTCATCCATTTCTGTATCCCCGACTTAGCCTTTATAGGTACAAAGACGAATTAGCAACCAACAATCTTACCTAACTGCTTTTCGTGGCGGGATAGTTATCAAAGCAATAAACCGATTGGAATTAAAAAGTTTGGGTAAGAAAATCCTTATTCAGTTCATCAGGAAATGTAGATAGATATTACATATAAGTAATATACGATATCACCTAAAATAAGAACCACTTTCAGCGGTATGAAGAACTCTTCAAAAATATGGGCTGTCTCACTTCTTTTATGCTTGGTACTGCCAAACATAAATCTGGCACAAACCTGTAGCTGTGCGGGTGCACCCTTAATTAGCTCGCAGAGCATTAGTACCGCCTCAAAAGGCAATCTTTTTGTAGGTCTTACTTATGAATTCAAAGAAATTGACAACCTTTACACAGGCAGCCAACAGCTCGAAAACAATACAGTAGAACGTAATACACAGTCTTCTCTTTTGGAAATTAATTACGGTATTACAAATCGACTCACTATTTCGGGTACGCTTACCTATGTTCAAAAACAAAGACTGTCAATTGCAAATAATGAGGAATTGATTACTCGTGGCATAGGTGACGGAGTAATACTTCTTAAATATGTGCTGCATCAAAATACAATGAACGAACAGTATCAACTGGCTATTGGGGGCGGGGCTAAGACGCCATTGGGCAAAACATCATTGAAAGAAGATAACATAGCTTTGAACCTGGATATGCAACCGGGAACTGGTGCGTGGGATGGAATTGCATGGTCTTATTTTTCAAAAACTTTTGCTCCCGCTTCAACTATAAATTTCTTTATCTATAACACTTTTAGACTTACCGGAAGTGCTGAACGTTTCGATCAAAATGATAAATATAAGTTTGGAAATGAATGGGTTGTCAATACAGGTATCACTGACAAACTGTTCTCAGATTTATCATATGTAGCCATGCTCAGTTATCGTTCAACAAGTTCCGACCAGCGCAATGGGAACCCCCTACCCAACACAGGAGGCAAATGGATTTCTTTAGAACCCGCACTACAATATCAATTTACAAAAGGGCTTTCTGCTAAAATATCCGGCAAAATTCCTGTTTATCAATATTTAAATGGTTTACAACCAACAACAAGTTACACTACTTCAATTTCAATTTTCTATAATTTTGGAGAAAAGGTGATTTTTTAATCCAAACAACCAATGCAATGAAGAAATCTAACGCCCTACTTTTATCCAGCCTTTTCTTGCTGTTCACCGCTTGTAGTGGAGTCACATCCAATTCTGGAAATGACGACTCTTCAAATAACAGTAATTGGCTGATCCCAAATGAACAGGTCATAAACGGAGGAGTACCAAAAGATGGAATTCCCTCTATTGATGATCCCAAATTTAAACCCACACACGAAATTGAATACGTTAATAATGAGCGTCTAATCACCGGCGTTCGTCATGGTGATATAATAAAGGGGTATCCACACCAGGTTATGGACCACCATGAAATAACAAATGATCAATTTGGGAATCTTCCGGTCTGTTTTACATACTGCCCGCTAACAGGTACAGGCATTGCTTTTGAACGCCTAATTGATGGAGAACCAGTTGAATTTGGAGTATCAGGACTTCTATTTCGCAATAACCTCATTCCTTATGATCGTAAAACAGGTACTAACTACTCACAAATGCAGATGCGCGGAGTCAACGGCCCCCGAAAAGGAGAACAACTTAAAACATTACAAGTATTTCAAACTAAGTGGTCCACTTGGAAACAGCTATTTCCTGATGCTCAAGTCCTAACGACTGAAACAGGATATAACAGAGACTATAGTATATTTCTTTACGGCGAAAATTATCTTGAAGAAGACACTCCTCCCTTATTTCCATTAACGGTAGATGATAAAATCGTCCAAACTTATAAAAAACGTGAATACATCGTAATTGAAAAAGATATTGATATTGATTTGGCTAGCACTATCATTTATACACTCCAAGATTTTGATTCCGGAATTAGTCTGAAAAGGGGAGAAATTGGAGATACAGAATATATTGTTGCCGGTAGTTCAGATTTAGACTTTGTAATTGGATTTGAAAAACAACTTCCCGACGGAACAACCTTAAATTTCGAACCTGTACAAAATTCTTTACCCGTTATTTTGAAAGACCAAGAGGGCAACCGATGGAATGCTATGGGACGTGCCGTCGAAGGACCACGACAAGGAGAACAGCTTACCCCCACACGCTCATATTATGGATACGAGTTTGCGTTTGGTGAATTTTTTGTCTGGAATTAAATTATCGTTTCACTTAACCGTTAAGGAAATACGCTAGCTGCATGGCATTTATAGACATTATTGAACCCAAAGAGGCAACGGGCAATCTCAAGGAGATCTACGAAGAGCTTGAACAAAAGCGGGGCAAACTCGCAAAAATTCACAAGCTACAGAGCCTTAATCCCGAGACGATTACGGCGCATATGGATCTTTATATGTCCATCATGTTTAGCAAGTCGCCACTGAGCAGGGCCCAACGCGAAATGATGGCCGTTGTAGTTTCGTCCACGAATGATTGCGAATACTGTCAACTGCACCATGGCGAAGCACTTAATCACTATTGGAAAGATGGTGACCGTGTAAAACAGCTTCGTGATAATTATAATAAGCTGGACCTCAACAATGTGGACAAGCGACTTTGTCAGCTGGCAAGGGAACTAACGCTTAATCCCAATAGCATAGATGATGATAAGTATATAACTCCGCTTAAAAATACGGGATTATCTGATCGAGCCATTCTGGATGCAGTGCTGGTTATCAGCTATTTCAATTTTGTGAACCGCATGGTATTGGGGTTGGGCGTTGAAACCAATGAAGAAGAGATACAGGGATATAAATACTAAATCAAAATGGGTTTAATAATGAAGATCAATCTCCCTAAATCCCTCTTCTCCAAGAGGGACTATAAAGCAGTATTTACTAAAAGGGTTCCTCCTTAGAAAAGCCTGCCTGCGCGTAGCCGTAGCTTAGCTTCGGCGAAGGCTGGGAGGACAGGAGGATTGATTATAAGGTATGATTTTATTTTCGCAGTAGTGCTAATTGTAGATTAAAAGATGATATGCAGAAAGTAATTATAACAACGATCATATTTATGTTGGGTGTAACTGTTATTCCTGCTAATGGCCAAGATGGAATGGAAATCATTCAAAGCCGGTATTCCGTAGAAGAAACAACAGACCGACTCGAAAATGTATTAACAGAAAACGGGCTCACCATCTTTAAAAAAGTGGATCACCAAGAAGGGGCTGCCTTAGTTGATATGCAACTTACCCCAACAACCTTACTTATTTTTGGGAACCCCAAACTAGGCACCCCGCTGATGCAATGCGCACCATCAGTAGCCATTGATTTACCGCAAAAGATGCTGGTGTGGGAAGATAAGGACGGACAAGTTAAGATAGGATATAATACCATCGACTATCTTAAAAAACGCCACAGTATTGAGGGTTGTGACCAAGAGCTTCAGAAAATTAGCGGTGCCCTTCAAAAATTTGCCCAAACTGCAGCTAAAGGAACATAAAATCATTATAAACTGCTCATCAAAATAATCAAACTATTATGCCTCTTAGCAAAAAACAGGAAGAACTGTGTAGTGAAAGTGAATGGGATTTTTCTAACCTGAGCGCACTCTTTTTAAATTGCACGCTCAAACCGAACCCCAAAGAATCTCATACTGAAACGCTTATTGAAGTTTCACAATCAATACTGGAAAAGAATAACGTATCAACTGAGGTAATTCGTCCCGTGGATTATAATATTGCTCCGGGGGTGTATCCGGATATGACTGCACACGGCTTTGAGGAAGATGACTGGCCGGAGATTCAGCAAAAGGTGATGGATGCTAATATTTTGGTTATCGGCTCACCAATCTGGCTGGGCGAAAAATCTTCGGTTGCTACCAAGGTTATTGAGCGTCTGTATGGCTATTCCGGTAATCTAAACGAGAAGGGTCAATATGCATATTATGGTCGGGTGGGCGGTTGCTTGATCACCGGTAATGAAGATGGTATTAAGCACTGCTCGATGAGTATCCTCTATGGGCTGCAACACTTGGGATATGTGATTCCGCCACAAGCCGACGCCGGATGGATTGGCGAAGCAGGTCCGGGTCCCAGCTACGGTGATGAAAGTGAAGATGGTCCGGTTGGATTTGATAATGAGTTTACCCAACGCAATACTACCTTTATGATCTGGAACCTGATGCATATGGCTCACATGCTCGATCAGGCAGGAGGAATTCCTGCTCATGGAAACCAGCGATCAGAATGGGAGGCGGGTTGTCGGTTTGATCATCCAAATCCTGAACATAGGTAGATATTAGCTTATCAGCATGTTTAATGACAGTGCTGATGTGCATCTGACCAACTTTGTCCGGTTGGGCAATCTGGTGTGCCATCACCTCCCGATAGAGCAGACCCCATAAACCACAAGCCTAGTACCACTGCAATCACCAAAATACCAATCCCTAACTTGGAAGTTATTGATGAATTATCCTTCTCACGACAACAATTTTTGTATTTACGGCCACTCCCACAGTGGCATGGATCGTTTCTTCCTAGTGTATCAGACATAATGTTGAAAATACTTTTTAATAAAAATTGACTCCTTAACGTAGGTACAATATTGAGACTTTACAGCTAGTGTGATAGTTCCTGTTATAAAACAGTTTCTTTAGCGCCATTCTATGAGCTATTCCCAACTTATCTATAACTTAGAGAAATAAAAAAAGGGGAAGGCATTTTCCAGCCTTCCCCTTTAGTGGGTATGGGATGGTATATTGATCTAAACAGCGACTTCAACTTTCTTTTTAATCGAATTCCCCTTTAAAGCATAGAGTAGTGACACGGCAATTATGAGTACCTGAAACTCCATTCCTCGGCCACCGTTATTGCCCATATTAATAGAGTTCCAGCCATATTGGGCATGTACCATCACAATGGCACCAATCATAATAGCAGTAAAAATTAATCCTGCCATACGTGTTGTCCATTCGGGACCAAAACCTCCCCATAACATCAGTAACGCGCCGCCAATTTCAGCAATACCAAGTATTAGTACCATTGCAAAAGGCATTCCCATCATTGCGGATACATCTCCTGTCATGGCTACTTTTGGAAAACCATGATAGATAAATATAGCTGCCAGCGACAGTCTTGGTAACCAGTGTGCTATTCCCGATAATTTATTTAGTTGATCCATATCTTCTCTTTTTATTCATAATTTAATGTTTAACTATTTGATGGAGTCAATGCCAATCATCTTACCTTTTTTGACCTACACTACTACAGCTTTTTTTACATTAAACATTACTTACACACCAGTTTATAAAGGAATTATACCTTATCAGCCTGTAACTTTGTTTTAAATATATTAGATTACTCAACGGTTTTTTATATCAGTATTTAGGTGACAAATCGGCTATTAGGAATAATATTTTTAGTGGGTTTTATGCATTCTGGGATCCAAATCCTAGAACAAGGTAAATCTTACTATTGCTTATAATGGACCCGGACTTCCTGACGATTTTGAGCTCGGTGACGGTGACTCCCTCGGATCAATGTTAATTGAGACCTTCGCAGCTCAGCTTGAAGCCGATATCAAAATTGACAATGATCATGACGGTGCAAAGTTCGTATTTACCTTTCCGCTGAATTAGCAAGAATAGAACTCCTTACCTTTTATAACAATTGCTACTAAATCAACACCGATTGATAGTAGATGACATAGGTACCCGCCAGAATCAATAAGCCTCCAGTAATTCGTACCATATGGGGAAGGATTTTTCGCAAATACTTCATAAGCATATCTTTAGCAAAAGTTGAAAGTAGAATAGTTGTAATCATCATCCCGCTTATTCCAACAAAATACGCGCCGATATAAGACGCGCCCATCCATATCGTTGGAGCTGCCATTGCCTGCGTTGCCACCACTAAAAACAGGGGAAACAGACATCCCAGGGCACCAATAGCATAGGCAATCCCAAAGACAAATGCTTCGACCGCCTCAGTTCTGTCGGTAGGATTATTCATGTTGATCGAAAATGAAATGTCTTTCCCCAACACCATAAAAATCCCCAGCACAATGAGTACTGCGCCCATGCCGATTGTAATCCACATCATGTAATCCTTAAGCACTTGAGCAGCTACAATAATTAGTACACCAGCTATGGCATAGACTATTAAAATACCCAAAATACTTAACAGAGCCAGTTTTAAACCACGGTACAAACGCCTGACTAAGCCTGGCTTTTTCTGTGAATCCCGGGATATAAAGGCCACAATATAGCCGGGCAATAACGCTACTGCACAAGGGGCTAGAAAAGCCAAAACACCCTGCACAAACGAGAAATAAACAAATTCCATATAATAGTTAGTTAACTAACTGGTCAAATAGTTTCCGATACTCCTCTTCACTCATCGCTGTCTTGTTTTTCTGAAAGGCAATGGTACCATCGGTATTTACTCCCACTGTTGTAGCCTGAGATTGAACACCAAATGCTCTCATAATATCAGGTTCTCCTCTTGTAACAGGAAAAGTAAACCCTTCCTCTTCGGATAATTTTCTCATCACTTCTTCATCGTCGGTGGGATCAATGCCAATAGCTACTAAATTAAGTCGGTCTTTGTATTCGGGATAGAGTTTGGATAGCACGGGCCAGTTCTTAGCACAAATGGGACACCAAGAAGCTGTAAAATATACGACCAGTGGTTTATTCTCCTCCATGGATTTCTGAAGGCTAACGGTATCTCCCTCTATGGTAGCAATTTCAAAATTGGGAGCTTTTTTCAATTCTTCAGTGTTTTCCTCACTCGAGGATTCTGCTTGTTCAGAAGAACAACCTGCAGCAATTATAAAAAGGGTAAAAACTGTAATTACACCGGTTATCAGTTTATTCATAGGATAAGCCATTTTCATTTTATTCATATGTTTACATTTCAGAACAACTGAACAGATAGATTCTTACTAAATGACTCAAATTATTTAGCCGGAGACAATTTACATCCACCAAAAAAGGATTTCAATATTTTGATCACGTAAGATTTTATCTCTTGTGATCATCTCTAAGTATCACCAATACCAAAAAGGAACCCTGATTTATGAATAAAGTAGCAATTGTGGTTTTAGCCGACACAGAATCCCATGAATCTTTGGGACGCATTGTAAACGCCCTTGAACTGGCCAAAGAATTACAAGATAACAACGATGAGGTCAAAATTGTTTTTGACGGAGGCGGCACTGAGTGGATTCCTGCATTAGAGGATGAAGAACATGACGTGCATCCGCTGTATGCAGCCGTTAAGGACAATATTCACGGTGCCTGCCGTTTTTGCGCTAAAGCTTTTGGGGTGTTTAAAGAAATTAAAAAAACTGATATAGAATTACTTGATGAATACGATCAACACCCCAGCCTGCGAAACTTCATTGTTGACGGCTATCAAATAATTACATTTTAAGATATAACTTTTGCTCTTCCATGGTCCCCTAAGATTTCCATTCTCTTCTTTTTTGAGAGTGGGAATCTTATTTTATTAGATTCGACCAACTAATAAATTTAGGAGAGCAATAATGGTTTTATCATTATTACTATGGACCGCTGTAGCTATTATAGCTACGGGTATTTTATGGAAAGGAAGCGACTGGTTAGAACACTCCAGCGAGGGATTATCAACCTATTATGAGCTGCCCGATATTGTTCAGGGAGCGTTGGTCGTAGCTATCGGATCCAGCTTTCCCGAACTAGCTACCGTTGTGCTGTCTACCATCTTACATGGAGAGTTTGACTTGGGCGTAGCAGCCATTGTGGGTTCTGCTATTTTTAACATCCTCATTATTCCCGCCGCTGCCGGGTTGGTTTCTAAAGATCCACTGGAATCAAACCGGGACTTGGTATATAAAGAAGCTCAGTTCTACATTATTTCAGTTGCAGTATTAATCATCACCTTTTCTTTTGCCGCAATTTTTAATCCCATTAGCGCGAAAGAAGGGATCATTTTAGGAGAAATGAACAGGTTACTGGCCTTACTTCCCCTGCTGCTATATGGCTTCTACATTTTTATACAGTACCAGGATACGATGGACTATGTATCTGAGCGTGACTCGAGCGACATCAATCCGTTAAAAGAATGGGGCATGCTCATCGTTAGCTTAGCGGTAATTTTAATTGGTGTTGAGCTATTAGTGCGTTCGGCCATTGAATTTGGAAATCTACTGGGCACGCCCTCATTCCTCTGGGGAATCTCTGTAGTTGCAGCCGGTACCAGCATTCCCGATGCCTTTGTGAGTATAAAGAAAGCTCAAAAAGGAGATCCCGTCACCTCAATGGCAAACGTACTGGGCAGCAATATTTTTGATCTTCTTGTCTGCATTCCCGTAGGCGTGCTTATTGCCGGCGCTACTGTGATAAATTTTTCGGTTGCTGCTCCGCTGATGGGCGCTCTCACCCTGGGGACGCTCCTTCTATTTAGCTTTATGCGCACCGATATGATATTAGACAGATGGGAGTCAGCGGGACTTATTTTCTGCTACCTCCTATTCCTACTCTGGATGGGGCTCGAAAATTTTGACGTTATAGATTCTATCCCTTCACTGCCGTCATAACTCAATAAAAACTACTTACTCTAAAAATTATAGTTGATAAGAAGTGTTCCTGATGTTGTACCACTCACTGTATGAGTAGTATTATTCCGCATATCAACCTCAAACGTTCCCGACTGATCGGTGAGCACTAAACTGCCTTCAATTTTAGAATCATTTATAATCTCCCATTCCAACTTTAAATCTTCGCCACTGCCAACCTGATACTGTAAGTTCCACGCTACCTCTTGCTTGATATTGCTACGAAAATCTCTGTACAGATCCAAGTCATCAATTTCAAAATAAGCGTACAACGCCCCTTCTGGCGGAGATGGGGGCGCATCCTGATCTACTCCATTATCAAAGCCTTCGCTGCCCCTACTTGACTGTCCAAACCTGAGATCCACCGTATCTTCGGTACTAATGGCAAACATCTGCACCGTATACACCGATCGCAGATCATCAAAATTAGCTGTTATCTCCGTATCCTCAGTAATCGTAACAGTCACTGGGTTTTCTTCCGAACTAACGGCTCCGGTCCACTCTCGAAAAGTAAATCCCTCATTCGCCGTAGCCTCAACCGTTACCTCTGTATCTTCTTCAAATGTTCCTCCGTTAGGATCTACCGATCCGCCATCCGACGGACTCTTTAACACTGTCAAGCTATACTCAACAGGATCCGGCTCATTATCTCCCCCGTTGTCGCCACCACCTTTACCAGGTCCTGTTCCTCCGCCGGAACCGCAGCCCCAAACTGTGAGAGAAACTATTAATAGGAGACATATTTTTTCAATAATTTCATTTTAGGCTCTATATTTATTTAACGTCATCTTTTCATATAAAAATCTTGTTGGCCAGGTACACCTTCCAATCCTTGGGCATTCTCAAGAAAACATTTTAATCTTTAAATAGAAATTGATTGTATTTATTATTTTTTGCCAAGTAATCACTCCAAATAAGCTATCATCAGGTTATATTTACTTCAAGAGAATACTGCCTACTTCTGTCAGAGATATTATTTGCACCACTGCAAATTGTGCAACTGTAATGCGGATGTATGAAACAAAGTAAACCTTCTTAAACCTGTTTTCTTAAATGAAATTAAGGTTGTCTTTTATTTAGAACAGTTGAATAGTGCATTTGTATTGCAAATTGTTTTAATTGATAGTACAACTTCATAAAAAAGCAGGGGGCTTACATGAAGAAACTACTCTTATCTTTTGCACTATGTTTGGTCTTTTTTGCATCTTTATTTGGACAAACACAGGATGACCTTTATAAAAAGATTGACTATCTGCAAGTTAACCAAACACAACTCGATCGGTTCTTGAAGGTAGCTGACAGGGATCTTGCATCAGGATTTTCGTCTCTTCTCAAGAACGATGATGTAAAAGGCTGGTATTTATACAAGGTAAAATATCCCGGTGGTGAGAAAAGTAATTACAATTTTGTGAGTATCACCATTTCTTCCTCGATAAATAATTTGGGTGATTATTTTTCTGAAAACAATGCGCCCGGTTTTGTACCTTCGCCTACAGCCAAGGGGGGTACAGAGCAACTTTCCAAACTTGCCACCCTTATTAAGTCTGAAATTTGGAGGGTTGAAAATAGCGCTTTCGCCGATACGGGCTCAGCTCCAAGCCGATATATGTCCATGGACTACATGAAGGTAGCACCGGGAAAAGATCCCGACTACCTAATGTTGGAGGATGAAATTGCCAAGCCTATCCACCTGGAACGGATTGAACGGGACAGAATGGCCGGCTGGGAAGTTTATTCCCTTATTTTGCCATCCGGAATGAACTACGGATATAATTTTGCTACCGGTAACCATTTTAAAGAGTTGGAACATTATGAGTTTGGTTTGAATGAACAAATTATCCAACAAACCATGGGTCAAAATAGCAATGTGCCCGAGCTTTTTGAAACGATCTACAACACCAGAGATCTTATTAAAGTAGAACTTTGGGAACTTGTTGATCATCTACAATAGCCATTGGGTAATATAACTTATTCTTGTTGCAGATATTGGCCACACCCTCTGTAGGTGTTACCATCTACGGTTACTGTAACTGTTTGTGGAAAATCGAACCCACTCATACTATCGGTACAGGGGGTATCTGCAATAACCAGCTTAAGCGTTTGCTGTGCATCTTTTGACCGATAGACTGTTCGTTTTCCTTGAATATCAGTCTCGGATGTAGGTGTTTTGACGGTTATGGTATCCCGACCATAATTTCCCACGTATTTAAGCTGATTATTTTTCTTAAGCTCTAAAAACCAGCCGGGTTCCTGTCCCAAGGCCCTAAAATCGACACCCCGAAGTTTTGCAGCTTCCCACGAGCGCTCTTCTGGCACAGACTGACAGGTCGTAAATGAGCCTTTTGGTTTTTGAAGGATGGCTTCATTACCCTTGCTCCAATACAAATATGAGTTGCCTTCATATCGAGCACCCGATCCGGACTTTACAGGCAATACTTTGATCGTTGTATTAGGCAACAAAAGCCAGGTACTGTCTTTTGTTACATGCGCAGTAAATTGCAGGGTATCAGCACAGTTATATACAAAAACCTGATCAGTATCCACGGATTCAAAACCGGGCAATTCAGACTGCTCTATAGTATTACTTTGATCATCCGATTCTGGCTCAGCACGCTGTCCACAACCCAACACTAAAAAGGCTAGACTCAAAAGTAGTATCAGGTAGATATAATTGTATTGACTGAAAAATTTCATTTTAAAAAAGCATAAATATAAAAGGGAGAGCATTATAAAATACTCTCCCTTTCTAAATAATGATACTTCTAATTTCTCCTTAGCTCTTATCAACAGAGTACTTGCCCGGACCAAGCAAGAAGATAACAATAAAAGATAGCAAATATATTACTGGTAGTTCCATATCACCAAACCAATCACCACCGGGTAGGTGTACAAAAAACACGGCCACTGCCATATTTATTGTTAATATTAGTGAAGCCAAGCGGGTCCAAAATCCAGCTATAATTAGAAGTGAGCAAATTCCCTCGGCAAAAGCAGCCAAAATTAATGATGCTGTTGGACCAATACCTAAGGGATCCAAAAATTGAAACTCGCCTCCGAAAACACTCATCATTTTACCCCAGCCGTGTCCATATAGCATAAAGAAAGCAACAAAAATACGGAAAATGGCTGCCGATGTTCCGGCATCTACAAATTCACCTAACTTGGAAGAACGTAATCTATCTAACATAATAACCCTTTTTTTATTAAGAATTACTTTTTCATTAAAAGACTTAATATTGAATTATACTAATAATATTAAATCCTTTTGCATAATTAATTACAAAAAAAGTAATTGGCGTTCCCCTAGATCATAATATATGTAAGTATCTATGATTTCTGAGCACACTTAACGCAACGCGCTGTCCAAGGCATAAACTTCAAACGTCCCAACGGTATCTCATCTCCACACTTAATACAGATACCATACTTACCATTATCAAGCTTTTTCTGTGCTCGCTCTAACTTTTGAATCCTGCTTTTTTGTTCGCGCAAAGCCGCATCGTTGATGGTCTTATTATTGATCGCATCCATCCGCGACAATCGGCCATATGCGTTATCGGGTTTAATGGGTTTTGTAAGCTCTTCAAGCTGTTTAATCTCCTCTTTGGTCTGTTCAATCTTCTCATCCAAAATCTTCTTCATCTCCTGCTGCTCTTGTTCTGTCACGTTGCTTTCTCCTTTGTCATAAAATTAAATGCGGCATAAGCCATTAAAGTGGCTACGCCGATTGTAGCAATAGCTATAAATAGAATAGATTCCATAGCCATTCCTTTATCAATGGCCCAACCCATCAAAAATGGACACAGTGCTGTACTCAATACCATCAACGAAGAGAAAACCGACCGCACGGTACCGATAATCTCCGTACCGTACAATTCGGCCCATAACGCTGATTTTATATTGCTTCCCATCCCCATGGTAACACCAATAAGCAACATGTAAGCAAAGGCGGACCAGCTTCCCGGGTGGTAATAGGCAAATACCAATCCCGCCCCAAAAGGAAGCACATAGTAGGGAATAAGTGTTTTTGCGCTAAAATAATCTATCAACGGACCTATTGAGATGGAACTTACAACTCTACTGGCGGCAAAGGCTACAAAAGCCGAAGCGATTAATGTGGCCGTCCAGCCGAGCTGCTCGGCAATAGAAACCTGGTACAAAAATAAACCCGTTGCCCAGAAAGGTGGCAGCAGAACCACCGGTGTTACCAGCCAGATTCGGAAATCTTGTACTAACATGCTATACACCTCCCAGCTGCTGTCGTTAGTTTGGGATTTTTCCTCAGTATGTTCAACATCTTTATATTCGCGGCTACTCAGAATAAACCGAACAAGCGGTATAAAAAACAGGGCAATTACTAACACAATAATACCCCAAGTCATGCGCCAGCTAAAAATGCCCAGTAGGCCTGCGATAGCTAGTGGCAAGATCCCTTCCCCTATAGGATATCCCAGACTGGAAATACTTAGAGCTTTCCCCCGCTGATGTACAAAATAACGCGCCATGGCGGTCTGCGCAGTATGACTACTAAGCCCTTGTCCCGACAATCTAAGCAATACTAATCCCACAAATAATAGCGCCACATGCCACGACAAAGCCACCGTTATACTTGCTACCAGCAACCCGGCGGCCACCATCTGGCTGTACGTCCGAAGAGGCAGGTCATCTATCCACTTTCCCAGGTAAGGCAATAAGCCTGCACTTACGAGTGTAGCTACAGAATATAGACTCCCAAAAGTAGCATTGGAAAGAGAAAAATCCTTCAAAAAATAGGGGACAAACAGGGAGATCAAGAATGTTTGTCCAAAGCTGGACATAAATGTAAACGATAGCCCAAACGACAAAATGCGTTTTTCTCTAAGGGCAAAACTGAGATAGTTCACTAAAATGATTCCAATTTATTGTTGTCTGAGATGAAGCTCCAAAAATACGGTTAATCCATCAGAACATAAACTCATTAGTATCTATGTCAACTTGCTTGACCTTCGTAGAATCTCTTATAAATTACGGGGTCATATTCTCACGTTTCGTCAATAACTTAATGGTACCATATGTACGAAAACAAGGAGCCCTATACCTGTAACCCGCCCGGTACGCATCTCGAGCAAATCGCTCATCCCAGCGGTAGTGACCGTACTATCGAAAAAGCTATCATTATGGAGCACCGGTTTGCGTTCTTTTTTTGGATGAAATGGCGAAACCTCCTCAGTAATAAAGAGCTTCTTAAACAGCCCGCACCAACGCTTGTTACCATAGACTGGCATCGCGACCTCGCTCCGGTTCCTGATGATCAGAAAAAAGTATTAGAACAATTAGACCAAAGTAATCTTTCTGATATCGCCAACTACGTTTGGGCGCAATTTGACCAGACGAATGACGGACATATTTTATGCGCCTCATGGCTAAATCTTATTGGAGATGTGGTACTCTTCCAAAATACGACGGACTATCAGCATAGCACTGTTAAAGATATGAATGGAAACGATCACGGCATTTTTGAATTTCGTGATTTTAATAGCTTCCAGGAATTTATGCTCGAGCGGAACGACCAAAATATATTCTTCGACATCGACATCGATTACTTTGTCCACGGCAAAGGTAAGCAGCATTACTCTGAAGATTTTAATCGCTATTCTGATGACGAAATCAAGCAAGTCATTGACATATCGAGGCCGGTGTTTCAAAAGATCCTCCCTAACATCAGTGGCGTTTCAATCGCCCTTGAACCGGGCTATTGCGGAGGAATTATAAATTCTTGCCAGATCATGGATCAGTTTCACTCCCAGCTTTTTACCAAGAATAACGAGTGGAAGCATTTAAAAAGATCTGATACATAATTCGATTATTTCAACTCCGCAGGCAGTAGGGTTGCTTCCATGTTTTTTAGATTCCATTACCATGGATCGGCGGAACGTCAAAGACATCGGACGAATTTATCATAGCACCAGTGTTTCGCCCTGTTTTCGAGCGGAAGCTGGCAACCTATATCCACCGGCGGGTACCAGAAAACTCCGTTAACTGGTACAAACTGCGAGTATATGGCTATCTTTGCCGGAATTGCCACAGAAATAAATCAAAAAAATTGGAAATAGATCCCAATCACTAAAGCCCCGCCACCACTGATACAATAGTGCCATCCTAAATACTTTTTGTATGTTTGAGACACTTCCAAAAAAGTAAAGCAACCTAATTACCGTGGCAAGCAGCGCTAACTTTTATGCAAATCTTCCTGTTATTGAGGATTTTTTAAATGGTTCAAATCCAGAAAATTTCCACGATCTTCCCGATGATTGGTATGTAGCTGTAACAGATATTGTAAACTCCACCGATGCCATTCAAAATGATCACTATAAGGCAGTAAATATCTTGGGCGCCTCACCCATAGTGGGAATCTTTAATATATCTGATCACGATACAATCCCCTTTACATTTGGCGGAGACGGTGCTTCGTTTTGCCTGCCGCCCGACCTGCTGGACGATGCACGACGTGTTTTGGGAGGATGCAAAACCATTGGCAAATTAGAGTATGACCTCAATTTACGCGCAGCTATCATTCCCCTCTCATATATCCGCGAACAAGGACATAAAATAAGGGTTGCCCGGTATCGTGCATCAGAGTTCTATATTCAAGCTATTTTTTCGGGCGGCGGCTTAAGTTTTGCTGAAGAAGTGCTGAAAGAATCAGACTCGGATACGTTTAGTGTACCGGCCTTAGAAAACGCGCAAACGGTTGATTTTAGCGGACTGGAATGCCGCTGGCAAGAAGTAAAGCAACCTCAAAAAGAGGTTATCACTATGATGGTAAAAAGCAATCCGAAGATAGATCAGCCTCAAGAAATCTACGAAGAAGTGTTCCAAAAAATGCGCACGACCTTTGGTTTTGATGATAAAACCAATCCCATTAATGTAACGGGGCTTTCCATGACGTTATCTTTCTCAGAACTTATGGGTGAAGCCCGGTTTCAAACACACGGTCAGGGTTGGCTAAAACGCATCGGCTACATACTAAAAGTACAGCTACAAACTATTATCGGTAAAGTTTTAATGGCCCTGGATTATGAAACGACGGCCACTAATTGGTCGCTCTATAAATCAGATCTGGCCCTGAACTCCGACCACCGCAAGTTCGATGATATGCTGCGTGTAGTTATCAGCGGCAGTAAATCCCAACGCCAAGAGTTCGAAGCTTTTTTAAATAAGCAATTTAAAGATGGCAAGTTGGCTTACGGTATGCACCTCTCCGATGCAGCTATGATAACCTGCATGGTATTTCAATATCACCGCGATCATATTCATTTTGTTGATGGCAGCGGCGGGGGATATGTTTCCGCAGCCAGGCAACTAAAAAAACGGCTACAGAGCCTTCAATGACGTTTTGGCAAGTTTGAGCGCTCACTGCCACAGCCCAATGTCATTGACGAAGAAAACATCAGCGCCACTTGCGATAATGGGGTGCTAACAATTACAGTAGCCAAAATAAAAAAAGAAAGGCGGCAAAAATATTGAAGTGAACTGAGAGGAGCCGGCTCATTTTGTATATAGAGAAAAAGCCGCGGTTTCCCGCGGCTTTTTTTATGCACTTGATTTCATTTTCATTCAGGATGTTTCCTCTTTGGATTCATCCTCCTCTCTCTTCTTCAACTGGTCAATTACAATCGGAATAATAAAGAACAAAGATGCAATAGCACTGATAATAATTGTTGTTAAATCAATATCCATTTTTCAAAACTGTTTTATTGTAGCGTTCTGATATACCGATTCCATTGCTTATACAAATTTCGGTTATATCAATTTGTGATTGGGAGGGCTATCAAAATCTCTTAAGACTGATAGCCATTGCACATTAAACAGCTATAGAAATGTATGGAAGGGAAAAATATATTTTAACAGGATTGGAGCTCGATCTACTAAATGATAAATATGTAGATAAACCGTTGCCCTATTTTCTGCTACTGATGAAATAAATTTATGAACAGCCGATTTTTCCTGATCTTCCGCCGATAGCAATGGTACAGGAATATTGGTTATGCTTATTCCACTTTCTACCGGGTGATAAACATAAAATAAGTTCTGTTGTGCAAAGGGATACGTAGGCTTGTCACTCTCTTCCTCTGCAGGTGAGACAACTGCAGATCTTTTCTGCATCAGAGGCTGGCCCTGTGCCAACGAATGGCCAAACAACGCAATGGCCAAAATGGCTAACAATATGTTGTTCAATTTCTGCATCAGCATTAACATACAAATAACATCCGCCGGTCGCAGTACCTATATTTCAAAATAAAGGTTCGCCCCAATAGTCAATGGTTCGCTATAGCTGTTCGATAAATTTCGGAGGCACATAGCTCGTCAGCCAGATACTCTCCTCACTTTCGGATTGATAAAAGTCATAACCCTCGCGATCCATCTGGCTTGAAAACACCAAAAGGATCTCAGGCTCACCGTGCCGTCCCCCTACCTTACGCGCTTCATCAATCGTGGTGGATATATGCACAAAGTTTCGACTGCGAGCTTGAATGCCATCAGCCAAAATAGATGCTACATTATTACGACCCGTTCCGTGATAAAGTTTTTCGGGAGGGGTTTTCGGTTTTAGCTGCAAATCCACGTCAATAGAATGTCCATAACCCGCCCTGATGTATTTCCCGTCACTGCTCAAAATAAACCGCTGCTTCGAACTATTTCGCATGATATGCTGAATAGCATCCCGATCTAAATGTCTTCCCTCATTGTGAGCCTTTTCAATCAACTCAGATACCTCAGCCCAGCCGTTATCGCCCAAGTCCAGACCAATATCCTCGGGATGATGACGCAATACATAGCTCAAAAATTTGCTTAGTGCTGTTATATCCATCTGCTATCTACATTAAATATTCTACAAACCAGTGTAACCCTTTCATTTTAAATTATTAATAGATATATAACGTTTCGCTTTACTGGCACTAACACAAATACGTGGAGGATTATGGAGCAAGAGGTAAAAGAGTTTTCACTTCGGGCAAAATCAAAATGGGGTATGGTCTTTTTATTTTCTCTGGTAGGCGGACCCATGCTATATGCCGCATACCTCAATTATAATGTAGGAGAAACACTTTTTGCTGTCCTGATGGCGATTCTATTTCTGCTTTGGGCTGTGGTTATTGTAATTGCAGTAGGTTATAAGATTAAATTAACAGACACTTCTCTTCATCGGCAGGGCTTAATTTCACCAAACGTTATTGATTTTACAGACGTAAAAGCTATTCACTTCGGATCTACATGGTCTAACTTTTATGTAGAATCAGATGATAAAAAAATCTTTTTTGGAAAGGATTTTAATAATTACGAAAACATTTTACAGGGTATTGTTGACAAGGTAGGTGCAGTCAAAGATCTTGAAGAGGTGAAATTTATGGGTGATCCCGATAACATTGAAGAATACGTTGGCAATTAACCCTCGCTGTTCTTTCAATACAATCATACCAAGAAATACCTCTGACAAATAAAAATCCCCTCCTGATGAAACAGAAGGGGATCTGAAGATTAGCAATCTGAATCAGACTTAGTTTTCAACAGCCGTTTTTTCGACTTCAATTTCCACGTCAGGACGTTCTTGCTGCTGACCTTTCAAATATTGATTAAACCATCGCATCATGCGCAGATTATAGTCGTAACGCGCCGTTGCATTGCGGTTCCCGTGTCCTTCTCCGGGATATAGAACTAAGCGAACCGGAGTGTCGGTACGTGTTTTAATATGACGATACAGCTCATAGGACTGACCCGGATCAACGCGCGTATCTTCTTTACCGTGCATAATCAACAGGGGCGTATCTGCTTGTCCGGCATAATAAATGGGACTCCGTTCCAGGTATTTCTGATAATTGTCCCAAATACGCTGGCGGGTATGAACAAGATAAAGCTCTTCAGGAATATCGCTGGTTCCCCATTTTGAAATATTATCACTGATGCCCACAAACATGACTCCTGCTGCAAAACGGTCGGTATACTTTGTAGCCATCCATCCGGTAGCATATCCACCATAAGAACCACCGGTGACACCTACTTTGTTATCATCTACCAATTCTTCTTCCACCAATTCATCAACGCCGGCAACAATATCATCAAATTCTGCTCCGGCTAAATCACCCTGGCTGCTTTTAGCAAATGTTTCTCCACGGCCGGTACTGCCTCGGTAGTTGGGATAAAAAACGAAATAATCCTGCGCAGCACCAACCTGTCCGGCATCAGAATAGTTTGTTACCCAGCCATGATTATAATGGGCTTCAGGTCCGCCGTGTACGGTAGTAATCAAGGGATATTGCATACCCTCTTCATAATCAACCGGATACACCAAGATGCCCTGCAGTTCAGTACCGTCATCTGCTGTCCATGTGATTACTTTTTGCTCACCCAACTGTTTCTTATCCAGCCAAGCGTTAGTATTCGTCACTCGGTTAACGTTATTATCAGCTAATTGATACAACTCTTGGGGATGAGTTGCAGAACTTGCTGCAAAAACAGTAGCTCCATTCGAAGCACGGTCAAAGGAGGAAAGATTGGTATCACCCTTACCTACAATCGTATTCATATTTGAGCCGTCTGCGTTGATACTCCCGTATGTTGACCAAACGCCTTCGCTGCTCAGATAATGCAGTTTGTTATTGCCGGTCCATTTAAACTGCTCAAACATACCATTGTATTGAGGTTTCAGCTGTGTGGGTTCGCCACCGTCAGCCGAGACAACAAATAATCGTCCGGCTATCGTATCATGAATATCAGCTCCGGCAATCATCGCCAGTTTATTGCCATTTGGGCTCCAGCCAATTTGACCGAGTTTTCCTTCGTGATCCACTTCGGCAAGCACTTTTTTGCCCTCATGGTCAACGACTTTTACTTGCTGCTTCATGTAATAATCATCAACCAGCGGAGTAGGAGACACTCCTATGGCAATTTTTTCTCCATTGGGACTCCACCGCATTTGATAAATTGATCCCTCTACCTGAACCTGATGCGGCCCATGGTGAGGCATATCTACATTTGCTACATAGCCGCGTCGCTGTTTAAGATTTTCTTCATACACCTCAGGGTGATAAGGCAGCGAAGATCGTTCAAAAGTAATAGTATCTTGTGCCATAAAAGCGATGTGACTGCCATCAGAAGCCCATTCATAATCCCCAATAGCGGTCTCAAAGGAATAAATTTTCTGGGCTTCTCCGCCATTCATCGAAATTTCGTATAAACTCGTCGTTTCATCCGATGAACGTTTTGCCAAAAACGTAATGGAATTATGATTGGGTCGAAAAGCGATATCACTAACGCTCATCGTCGTCACGTAAGGAATGGAATTGGCGCTGGCCAAATCCGCAAGATACAGGTGATAGCTTGCCGGCTTATTTTCCTTTTCGGGATCTGCTTGCTTCTGCAAGGTATAAATTGCTTTTTCTCCGGATGGAGCAATCGCAATCTCATTCACCTGCTGCATCTTGGCAACATCTTTTGGGGTTAACCCCTGATCCGATTGTGCCGCCAATGGCTGCACGGCTACAAAACAGATCATTAATACAAATAACATAGGTTTTTGTAGTGATGATGGTATCATACTTATTCTCCGATTTTTGTTGATTATTTTGAGGATATCAAAAATCCGTTAGCTCACTTCTCTAAAACATAGAAATTGTACTTCATTGTTTCTTCAATAAACTGTTTTTGAAATTACTTTATTCGGCAGTACCACGCTCGATATCAAAAGTTAAAGTGAAACTGCTGCCAAAATCACCTGAATCTACTTCCAATTGTCCATCCAGCTGAGTGGTCAATGTATTAATAATCGTCATTCCCAACGAAGGTTGCTGCTCAATATTAAAATCTTCCGGCAATCCAATACCGCTATCTTTCACACTTAATTTTATTTGTCCCTCATTTTCTTTAATTGAAATATCGATTTTACCTTCATCACTACTTTCAAAGGCATGCTTATAACAATTTGTAATCATCTCGTTAAGCAACAGTCCACAGGGAATAGCTTGACCTACCGTTAACCGAATCGGTTCCATATCCATACTCACACGGATATCTTTTTTAAAATCGGTCATCGATTCTTCGATCATATTGAGCAGATCATTTATGTACTTATCAATGGCGATTTCCGAAAATGTTTCTGAGCTGTAAAGCTTTTCATGCACCATCGCAATCGATTGTATGCGTGACTGGCTTTCCTTGAGCTTTGCCAATAGGTTTTCATCCTCGGTATTAAATACCTGCATCTGCAACAAGCCGGATATAATTGCTAAATTATTTTTTACGCGATGATGAACCTCTGCCAGAAGCGTTTCTTTCTCTTTCAGAGATTTTCGTATGGTATGCTCATATTTTTTATGATCGGTATTGTCACGCACATAGGTAATTAGCCGTTTTTGTCCGTCCATCTCATAAAATGCTGTATGAATTTCAGTTGGTAACTTCGTGCCGTCTTTCTTTAGGTAGGTCCGCTCCCAGGCTTCATCACCCGTTGTAGCTATGCCGGCAAATGTCTCAGGCTGTTTACTCTGAAATTCTTCCGGAGTCAGATCCAGTACATGCATTCCAATCAACTCTTCCCGGGAGTAACCAAAAAGCTCGCATGCTCGCCTATTGCATCGCAGAATGGTTCCATCTACATGAATTTCGAAGATGGCATCAAAGGCCATTTCGGTAAATGTTCGATGTCGTTTTTCACTTTCAGCAAGTTTCTTCTCAGCTATTTTTCGTTGCGTAATATCCCGGTTAATACCCACCCAAAACTCATACTCCCCGTCATCCGTAGGAAATGGTGCCATATCCAGCTCAACCCAGTAAGGGGTGCCATCCTTCTTATAGTTGATAAACTCTTCCCGCAACGACTCTCCCCCTTCAATCTTTTGATTGATTCGGGCTAACGCCTCTTCTGAGGTTTCAGGTCCGTGCAAAAAGGTGGGCGTTTTATTAATAATCTCCGCCGAACGATAACCGGTAAACTGCTCAAAAGATTTATTGACAAAAACAATACGCGAATTCAGTGGGTCATCTTTCGGAGCCCGGGTGATTATCACCATATCATTCAAATTATTCAGGGCCAGCTGCTGTAACTTTTCACGCTCCTCCAGGTTCAGGTGCTCCATTTCTTTGTCTTTATCTGCTTTAACAAACACACCTACGAATTCTTGCCTTTCTTCATCTGTAACCAGCTCTACCTTATCGCGCAGCCAAAGATAATGTCCTGACTTATGCTTAAACCGGTATTCTATTGTTATGGGATCATCCGGTTCAAGATTATCTAACATTGAAACTACCGATTGGCGATCCTCAGGATGTATTCGACTTAGCCAGCGAAAATCCTCAGCTTTCATTTCTGATCGGGAATATCCCAAAAGGCGGCTAACATTTGGGCTGATATCTACATAGGGATACTGATCACCGCTCTCTCGATGATAGTATGCGATTGAACTTTTTTCCAGCAGCTTTTCAGGTCGAAATTTGACCTCACCACTGTCATTCGCTTTGTGTCCCATTAAAGCCTGAAGGTATATTTACATTCATCAGTCAACGTTATTAAAATATGAAAACTATTGTAGAAAAGCGGATGATTGTATTCCTAAATCAGTTTTGGTTATTGCTTTTGATGATCCCCAAAATATCAATACCATATATCATCTATATAACATGCTCCGAATTTAATTGATATGGCAAAGATCAAGATAAATATGTGGTCCGGTCCTCGTAATATATCCACGGCTATCATGTACTCCTTTGCACAACGCAGTGACACCCAAGTGGTGGATGAGCCCTTCTATGCGCATTACCTACTGCAAAGCGGTGCCGAGCATCCCGGACGTGCAAAAGTGCTCGAAAGCCAGCCCAAAGATCCTTCTATTGTAATGCAAAACCTGAGGGCAACCGGCACAAACGCGAATGTCCTGTTTATCAAAAACATGGCTCATCATATGATAGAGATGGATGTCATCCTGGAGCAGCTTTTTGAAGAATTCACTCCCGTATTTTTGATTCGCAATCCTGCAGATATGCTGCTCTCGCTTGATAAATCACTGCCCGATCCCTCACTGCGTGATACCGGATATCAGCACCTGCTCGACCTATTTGAAACAGCCGAAAACAAAAATCTTCCTCTTATTGTACTCGACTCCAAAGAACTGTTAAAAGATCCTGAATTTGTTTTATCAGCATTGTGTGAACAGCTTGGTATTCCGTTTAGGGAATCCATGCTTTCATGGCAACCGGGTCCCATCCCCGAGGATGGCACATGGGCTGAATATTGGTATGATAATGTCCACGAATCTACAGGATTTAACCCCTACACTCCTAAAACTGAGGATCTACCCGATCGCTTAGATCCTCTTTATGAGCATTGCAAGTCGATTTATGATAGATTGCTTGCACATGCAATTAAAAGGTAATATTAACTTATAATTAGTCAGTTTTCAATTATGGATACACATCCCAAAATTCCAGATCCTCGTAATAAAGACATAAAAGTTTGGATTGACGGTAAACTATATGATCGTCAGGAGGCTAACATTTCGGTCTTTGACAGCTTAGTTCAAGGTGGTGATGGCGTCTGGGAGGGGCTACGCGTTTACGATGGAAAAATATTTGCGCTCGACGAACACCTCGAGCGATTGCAAAATTCTGCTCATGCCATGGCTTTCGATAACGTACCATCAAATAACGATATCAAAGAAGCTATCTTTGCCACGCTAAAAGCCAACGGCATGCGCGATGAAACACATATTCGACTGACACTTTCACGCGGTAAGAAAGTAACCTCCTATATGGATCCGCAAGTCAACCAATACGGACCCACCCTGATTGTACTGGCCGAATGGAAGCCGCCAATCCATGAGGAGAAAGAAGGTCTGCAACTGGTTACATCCTCAATACGGCGCAATCCACCCCAGTGTATCGACTCCAAAATTCATCACAACAACCTAATCAACAATATTCTGGCGAAAATTGAAGCGAATGTTGCAAATGCCGATGGGGCTGTTATGATGGATATCGAAGGCTATGTATCTGAAGTAAATGCGACAAACATCTTTTTTGTCAACCAGGGTAAAGTACTTACGCCTTTTGCGGATAGCTGCCTGCCCGGCATTACACGTAAAATTGTAATCGACCTCTGTAAAGAAAATGACATCCCTGTGGCAGAAAAAAGAATCAGTATGGCCGAGATGTATTCCGCCGACGAGTGCTTCACTACTGGCACCATGGGCGAACTGGTTCCCGCAGTGGAAATAGATCAGCGCGTAATCGGTAATGGCACAAAGGGACCTGTAACCGATCAGCTGCAAAAACTACACCGCCAACGAGCTAAAACAACAGGCGAACCTCTTCCTTTTTAACAGAAAATATCTAGATCGTATTGGCAGAATCTCCCAACATAACTTTTGAAAACGTAACTTTTAGCTTCGAAAAAGAGCAGATCGTAACAGACTTTTCATTTGAGGCAGCACCCGGCCAACATACCGTATTAAAAGGGGAGTCCGGGTCGGGGAAAAGCACTCTTCTCAAACTTCTTTTGGGATTTCATAAACCTCGGGGTGGCACCATTTCAATTGATCACAAAAACTACGATGCCCAAAAAGTGCGAAAACAAACAGCTTGGCTGCCACAAGATTTAAATTTGGGGTCCGGCACTGTTGCGGAGGTCATGGCCAAACCATTTGAATTTGCAGCCAACCAATCCACCAAAAACAACAATACTCAACAAAATCGAATTAGAACGTTGAGGACGTTAGGGTTGACTCCGGATATCATCGACAAGAAGTTTCGTGACCTTTCCACGGGCCAGCGTCAACGCGTGGGGTTAGCAATTTGCCACCTGCTTGATAAGCCGCTCCTCTTACTGGATGAGCCGACCTCGGCACTGGATAAAGCATCCAAACAAAGAGCCGCAGAGTTGCTGCTCAACAATGAGCGCACCGTAATTTCAACCTCACACGATCCATTTTGGGTAGCTAAAGCTGATAACATAATAGAACTCTCGTAATGGAAATTATTGATCTCACATGGGCACAGCTTGGAATCGGCTTTATCATAATGCTGGTACCGGCCTATATTTTATGGAAGTATCGAACCGGGCTAAACAAAAAGCTATTAACCGCCTCAGTGCGGATGGTGCTACAATTGCTTTTTGTAGGATATTACTTACAGTATCTGTTTGAATATGACAATCCCTGGATCAATGCCGCATGGATTTTTGTGATGGTAGCTGTTGCCGATTTTGCAACTATTGACCGCAGTGATCTGAAGCGCAAATGGACGGTCATTTTACCGATCTTCGGAGCTACCTTTTTTGGCATCATTATTATCGATCTCTTTTTTCTGGAAGTGGTAATACAACTCCCCAAACTACTGGCGGCACAATATACCATCCCCATAACCGGAATGGTGCTGGGTAACTGCCTTAGGAGTAACGTCATTGGAATTAATGCTTTTTACTATAGTTTAAATGAACATCAGGAGCGCTACCAATTTTACCTGTCATGTGGAGCGACACGTTCCGAGGCGGTACATTCATTTTTTAGTAAAGCACTGCAAAAATCTGCTAATCCAACATTAGCTTCTATGGCTACTATTGGTCTTGTTTCTCTACCCGGGATGATGACCGGTCAAATTTTGAGTGGCAGCTCACCACTTATTGCTATCAAGTATCAAATTATGATTATGGTTGCCATTTTTTCGGGCACCATACTTTCGGTCTATTTAGGAATTCTTTTCACTAATAAATTTGTTTTTAATGATACCGATATGCTGGACGAGACGATCTTAAACAATTAATGCGTCTTATCACCGGCTATTATCGTTCTATAACATGTTTTTTAAATCAAGCCCCGAGTTTTATAGGATGATTTATGTAATCTCAAAAGACCTTTAAGATTGTGAAGTTTTCAAAACTACTTATCGTACTGCTTGCTGCGGGATTATTTGCTACGGTGTTGGGCTGCTCCACCTCCAGCACTACTAATAAGGAAAAGAAACAGAAGACCACTCCGGAAAATAACTGGACACTTAAGGATCATATTAGAAGAACAGCCAAGGCAACCATTACCGGTAGCCAAGGAAGTGAACGCGTTATTATTAGGGGCGAAAGCTCTACAATAAACCCGGGCAACCAGCCTCTGTTTATTATAGATGGACAAAAGGTTGGACGAAGCTTTGCCAGTGTTGACGAGATGCTATATCCTGGAGAAATAAATTATATCGAAGTAATTCCACCATCGCGATCCGCCCGTTATGGTATGGAAGGCTATTATGGGGTAATTGAAATAGAATCCAAACATGCAATGAACCAAAATTCTTAATTTGAAATACTTGTGGCTTGATTTCGAGTCCAAAATTAAGAACCGGTCCTATAACTCAGAGGTAAGGAACAGACCTATACTATTAATTGCTGGATGTATTAATAGAACGCTCCTGAAGTACACGTCCAACACTCAAAAAGGAAATACCCTGCTGTTGTGATGTACTGATATTTACTGCCTCTATGGCCGGTGGATAGATAGGTTCTTGCGAATGCCACCGTACCAGAAAGTTAGCTCCAACACCGCCTCTAAGATCTTCCTCTTCGATCACAAACGAAGTAGAAGCCAGAGGGCGAATTTGTTCCGTCGAATCTACATACTGCTGAATTAAATTTCCTTTTGAATCATAATACGCGACTTCAGTAATAGTAAAGGAACGATAGGGGTCTGCATTCCGAATACTTAGCGTGGTCGTTAGGTTAAATGTTTTCTGCCGGTTTTGTTGGTAGATATGCGAGTAAACAGGTACATATACCAGCTGCCCCATACTGCTACTCTCTCGTTCAAAATCGGTGGGTTCTTGCTGTGATATAACGCTGCTCGTATTTTCCTGTTCGATTACCGAATCTGATTGTTTATCCATAGAAGGGGACTCCTGTTCAGAAGTACATCCTCCCATCACAATTCCCAAGACCAATATTGTTAGTATACCATGCCGCATAAAATATCCGGATAGAGGTCAACCTTATAATGACATCACTAAAATATAACCATTGCTTCCAAAAGTACTAATCTACATACGATATAAATATATTTATCGACCTTCAGTTTTGCTTCAAATTCATTTGTTATGTTTGAGCTGCTATGAAATTACTTATCATCGAAGACAACGAAGATTTGCTACAGAATATCCAGACGTATCTGAAGCGTGAAGGATATATCTGCGAATCTGCAAAATCGTATTCCGCCGCTTTCGACAAAGTGATGTCGTACACCTACGATGTGGTACTTATTGACATTATGATTCCCGGCGGCTCGGGCCTACAGGTTTTGCGAGAACTGAAATCCGTAAATCCGGAAACCGGAACTATCATTATATCGGCCAAAAATGCTCTGGACGACAAAGTGGAAGGACTAGAGTTGGGCGCTGATGATTACATCACCAAGCCCTTTCAATTACCCGAGCTGCACGCCCGCATCAAGGCCGTAAATCGCAGGCAGCAGCGCGACGGAAAGGAAATTATTAATGTGAACGAGATCGCCATCAATACCAAAACCATGGAGGTTACGGTGGATGGAAGTGAGGTAACCCTTACGCCCAAGGAGTACGAACTGCTGCTCTATTTTTCATCCAATAAAAACCACGTACTCTCCAAGCAGACGATTGCCGAACACTTGTGGGGCGATTACGTAGATCATCTCGAAAATCTTGACTTCGTGTATCAACACATCAAAAATCTGCGCAAAAAATTAGAGAACGCTGGGGCTAATGATTATATCGAAAGCGTCTACGGTATTGGATACAAATTTAAAGTCCACTAATTGCCATGAAGCTGATAACAAAGTTTGTTCTCATTTACCTTACTGTAACCATTATTGTGCTGGGCATAGCGGGTTTTGTGTCTTATCACGTTATCAAGGGCGAACTCGACAACGAACTTAAGTGGCGCTTTTTGGATCGGGTAGAGCGTGTAACGTACCTGCTGGAACAGGGGAAAAACTTTGAAAACACGGTGCAAGATGACGATGACACCAATTTAAAAATAGTTGCTCTCCCAAATCGGGTAGAACCAAATGTAGAAATTCGCGATACCTTGGTCTGGCACGATCGGCTTCAGCAGATGGAAAACAATCTGAAGCTTGTTGCCTATCGCAACGTTGATGGCAGTGCTTACCGCATAACAACGTATGGGGCGCTGGTTGAATCGGACGATATCACCGAAGCCGTAATACAAATTCTGCTCTGGATTTTGGGGTTGCAAGTTATTGGTGCCGTTGGAGTCGGATTCATTGTTTCTAACAGGCTATTTAAACCGTTCCGCAAAACGCTGGAGCGTATTAAAAACTTTAGCTTGCAGGATAAAAAACCGATTACCGCTGAAGAAACATCTGTAGCTGAATTCGATGATTTAAACAAATTTGTGGAGCAGATGACCAGTAAGGCTATATCAGACTATAAAAACCTTAAAGAGTTCGCAGAAAATGCTTCCCATGAGCTTCAAACTCCTCTATCCATCATCAAGGGTAAACTGGAATTGCTTACCGAAACCGACCTTTCGCCCGAACAGTATCAATTTGTAGAAGATAGTCAGCGTTCGGTGAAAAAGTTATCGCGATTAAGCGAATCGTTGGCTCTGTTGACCAAGATTGAAAATCATGAATTTGTCGAAACAGAGGAGGTTAACCTTTCAGAACTCATTGAAGAGAGCACGCAGGCATTTGATGAATTTATTGCTCTTAACGGTCTAACGGTTGAAGCCGATGTCGAAGATGATGTTTTCGTTCAAATGCATCCCGTTCTTGCAGATATATTATGGACCAATCTTTTCCAGAATGCTATAAAACATAATGTGGAAGAGGGAAGTATTGATATTTCGTTAAACAGCCAACGCCTTCGCATCTCCAATACTGGTGACCCACTCTCATCAACACCCGATGAATTGTTCCGACGATTCATAAAAGATAATGTTGATTCCAACTCTATTGGGCTCGGTTTAGCTATAATCAAACGAATTGCCGACCAATACCATTATACCATCTCATATACATACGAAGATGGCTGGCATACTGTGAAAATTGACTTACAAAACTGAGAAATCTTCAAATTTTCTTCAGTATTCGTTTAATGTTTGAACAGTATCACCTGTTATCTTTTGAACTAAACAAATTAAACGACGTCATATTTTCTAACATCTACACAATAACATGAAAAAGTTACTCTCATCACTTTCCCTGCTATTACTTTTTTCAATTCCTGTTTTTGCACAATCTGATGGCTCCATATCGGGCACCGTTTTAGACCAAGAAGACGAACCACTGTCTAGTGCTTCAGTGGCTATTTATGATTCAAGCCAAACCAACATCATAACCGGTGCTTCTACTAACGGCGACGGAGCCTTTTCTATCAATATTTCCCCCGGCCAATATGTATTGAAAATTACCTTTCTCTCCTTCCAACCCTATACTCAGGAGGTGCAAATTTCGGAAGGTGAAACGGTAGCTGTAGGCACTATTAACATGACTCCAACCTCCGAAAATCTCGGAGAGCTATTTGTACGTGCAGAACAATCTGAAATGCAGATGAACTTTGATAAGCGTACCTTTCAAGTGGGACAGGATATCACCAGCCTGGGCGGGTCGGCTGTTGATGTACTAAACAATGTGCCTTCGGTTTCCACTAACATCGATGGTGATATTAGCCTGCGTGGTAATCAGTCAGTCCGCGTGCTTATCAATGGTAAACCATCGAGCATGGTTAGCAGCAGCAATGTAGATGCTCTTAACAGTATTCCCGCCACAATGATTAAATCGGTTGAAATTATTACCAATCCCTCTGCCCGTTACGCTGCCGAAGGATCCGGCGGAATCATCAACATCATTCTAAAGAAAGATCAGCGCCGTGGCCTTAATGGTAACTTTCAGGTGGGCACCGGTTTGCCAGAAGAGTATGAGGGATCTGCCAACATAAATTATCGCGTAGGCGATATTAACTGGTTCTTTAATGGCGGGCTTGATTACCGCAGCGAACCCGAAGGAGGAAGTTCTTTTCAGCGTTTTGCAGGACCCGATACTACCTATATGTACCGCGAACAGACCGATTCGCAGGAATCGGAACTTGACGGTGATATTCAATTTGGAGCTGACTTCTATCTGACAGAAACCCAGGTACTCACGGCAAGCGCCTATTTTAGTACAGAAAGCGAAGAAAATAACGAAGACATCACTTATACCGACCTGGAGTACAGTCCCGGTGCATTTACCGGCGATGTATTAGAAGAAACCTACCGCCAAAACAGGCAGGAGGGCGATGAACGTGATATTGATATCAATCTGGATTATGAGAACAAAATTGACGGCGATGATCACAAGCTTGTTGCCGACGCCAGCTTCGATATCAGCCGAGAAAAATCTACCAATAATATTGAGGAAACCGTTCGCCAGGGTAACCAAGATCCTCTGATGCAGCGTGCCATCGATGAGGAAGAAGAAATGGATCTCCGTTTCAACGCCGAATATGAGCGCCCATTATTGGGTGACGGTAAACTTGAAGCCGGCCTGCGCAGTGACACCGAGTGGATGGATAACAGTTACCTTGCTGAGACTAAGGTCAACGATAATTGGGTAAGCGAACAGAATTACACCGATAACTTTCTCTATACCGAAAACGTTAATGCCGCTTTCGCTATTCTAAATTACGAATGGTCTTCACTATCGGGACAAGTAGGCCTTCGCCTTGAAAACACAAACATCCGTACAGAAGTCAAAAGTGATAATACGGTCGTAAACCAAAATTATCTAAACCTCTTCCCAAGTGCATTCTTGAGCTACTCTTTCAACGAGCAGCAATCGATTCAGGTGAGTTATAGCCGACGCTTACAGCGCCCGTGGTCACGAGCCCTCATCCCTTTTAATGACTTTGACGACCAACGTAGCCAGTACACCGGCAACCCCAATTTAACACCGGAATTCAGCAACTCTTATGAGTTGGGATACCTGCACTATTGGAATTCCGGATCACTGCTTACGAGTTTTTATCATCGTTACCGTACTGATGTTATCGAGCGCATTACCGAAGCACAGGGAGGCGTCACACGAATTTTTCCGATCAACCTTGCTACCGAAAAAGCATGGGGCGTTGAGTTTTCTGCTGATCAAGAAATAGCCGATCGATTGAATTTGACCGCTAACGCTAATCTCTTTCAATCCAACTCCGAAGGCACCTATCAAAATCAGGTGTTCAGCAGCGAATCTGAAAACTTCCAGGCACGCATGCGACTGCGCTGGGAAATTGTTGATGGCTTGAACTATCAAGCCTCCATGCGCTATCGCGGACCCAGCGAAACTACCCAGGGACGTCGCGAAGGCATGACCATGATGGACACCGGTCTCTCAAAAGATATTATGGATGGCAAAGCCAAAATTACGCTTAACGTTCGGGATCTGCTTGATTCGCAGAACTTCAATTATACCGCAGATACCGACGGAAACCCCAATACTGATTTCTATACACAGCGTGAATTTAGCTGGTCCTCACGTTCCGCTACCATTAGTTTCCAATACTTCTTTGGCGAACGTGATGAACGACGCCGTAACCAAGGCAGAAATGGTGATGGTCCCGAAGGTGGAATGGGAGATATGTAAGTTAGCTGATTTTGATTCAAATTGAGCTCTGCAGTGATTATCTTAGCATAAACAAAATAAATGACCTTATGAGCTCTCTTATCGATTCATACAAACTTGGTGACATCGCCGTTGAAATCAGCGAAACTGATAACCCCGAAAAGTTAAAGGTGGATTGTAACGACGGTAATTATCACTCCGAGTTTACCGTCCGAAAGTATGAGTACGAAAATTATAAGCGTCACATGAATCAGCGCATTAAAAACGCTTATGATGAACAGTACGAGGAAGAATAGTAAGAGAAATATTTTCAGCAATACTAAACCCTCAGGACTCAAAAATCCTGAGGGTTTTTCTTCTTAGTCTTTAGGGGGATTGTACAAACTTTATCATTCATGCTGAACTTGGCATGCCCCGACGAATCGGGGTTTCAACATCTATAAAATTGTTAGTCACTACCAGTGGGATTATTTTTTTTAGGAGACCCTGAAATAAATTCAGGGTGACACAAGAATTGAGTAAGCCTTAATCAAATAAATATTCCCCGGTGTTCTGCATGTGCATCAGTCGATCTACACGATCCTCGGTTTCGGGATGTGTTGAAAACAAATTCATAAAACTGCCCCCGCTGAAGGGATTAACCGGAAACATGTGCGAAGTTGAACGCATGGCTGTATCCGACACATTCATTGGAATTTGCTCAGCCGCCTTTTCAATTCGCTGCAATGCCGATGCAAGCTGACCCGGTTGGCCGCATATTTCTGCGCCTACACGATCGGCTTCATATTCTCGTGTTCTGCTAATAGCTGCCTGCAGCATTGTTGCGGCAATAGGAGCTGTTATCAACACAATAAGTGCCACAAACGGATTTGATCCGCGATCACTACCGCCTATAGGAATGAAATAAGCAAACTGTGCCAACATCGTTAGTGCGCTCACTACCGTGGTGACAATAGTCTGCGTAAGAATATCGCGGTTTTGAATATGGGCCAGCTCATGGGCTATTACTGCGCGCAACTCATCCTCATTAATTGCCTGCATGATGCCTTCTGTGACCGCCACCGCTGCATTTTCGGGATTACGTCCCGTCGCAAAGGCATTTGGTTGTTTTTGCGGGATGATATAGACCGCCGGCATTGGAAGATCGGCTTTTCGGGATAACTCTTCTATCATTCCGTATAACTTGGGGTGCGAGCCTCGATCTACCTCCTGAGCATCATACATCCGCAGAACCATTTTGTCGGATTTCCAATAGCTGAAAAAATTCATCCCCATAGCAAAAACAAAAGCAATTATTAAACCGGTAGATCCGCCCAGAACCTGCCCAACCAGCATAAAAAGTACGGCAGCCAGCGTCATCAGAAAAACCGTTCGCAAACTATTTCTATTCATATCATTCTTTAAAAATTTGGAGTTGCTTTTTCTATCTGTTAAACGTAAAAATTGCCGCTTTGTTTTAGTTTCATAAACAAATTTTCTGCCAAAAAGCATCCGGAAATGTCAGACGAAAAGTGATCCCCTACATACTACATGGAATGGTAAACATCGCTCATATTGTTATAAGACGCTATATTTGTGCGAACAAATATGGAACCAAATCTACAGAGGTGATCACTATGCCAGCTACAATGAAACGCATATCCGCTACAGATCTTCACGATCGCATGACGAGTGAAAATCGTCCTGTTTTGATCAATGCGTTGTCGGAAGAAGCCTTCACGAGCAAACGCATTCCGGGCTCCATCAACATTACGGAACATAACCTCGAATGCGCAACGAATGTAATTCCTGACAAAGATCAGGATATCGTAGTCTACTGCGCCAATGTGGATTGTGATGCCTCTCCCAAACTTGCTGAAAAGCTCACAGAGATGGGCTATAACAACGTTTGGGACTTCGAAGAAGGCTTAGCCGGATGGCGCAGCGAAGGCTATCGCCTTACAGGCACCGACGTAAGCTAACATATATCACTTTTTGATTTTGGGAGCCGCGGTCATTCAGTTGGTCGCGGCTTTTATTATTTTATGATCTACTTGCCAATTGAAATTTTTTGAACTGCCATCCCATACATGGAACAGAAAATCAAAGAACTCGAACAAGAGGCCCGAAAACTTGAATCTACCTCACATGACCGGAACTCTTTACTTAAAAAAGCTCAAAGTTATGGGGAGAACTTTTTGTCCACGCTGGCCGAGCAACCTGCTTATGTGGATTCGGAATCCATGGGCAAAGGCGTTTATGAGCTGCCCTTTGAGGAAGAGCCCAAAGAGTTTGATCAGCTCCTCGAAGTTTTAAAATCCGAAGTGGACAGACCCGGGCTCAATCCCGCGTCAGGCAAGCATGCTGGCTATATTCCCGGCGGTGGACTTTATCCCTCGGCCATCGCCGACTACCTGGCAGCTGTCACCAATCGCTATACTGGCGTTTTCTTTTCATCACCGGGTGCGGTCAGAATCGAAAATATGTGCATACGGTGGATGAATGATCTTATCGGCTATCCCGAAGGAGCTGCCGGCAATCTAACTTCCGGAGGGTCCATTGCGAATTTGATCGGGTTGGTCACAGCTCGCGACGATTCGGGTATTAAAGCCAAAGATTTTAACCGCGCCGTAATTTACACAACCCGGCAAGTGCACCATTGCGTGGTCAAAGCCATCAAGTTTGCCGGCCTGCAAGAAGCTTCTCTTCGTACCATTCCAATGGATGACCGCTACAGCATGAAGGCAAATGCCCTAGATGAGCAAATTCAATCAGATAAAGACGAAGGGCTCATCCCGCTGACGATCTTTGCTTCTGCCGGCACGACCGATCTTGGCGCCGTCGATCCGCTCGATGAAATTGGTGATATTGCTGATCAACATGATCTCTGGTTCCACGTAGATGCAGCCTACGGAGGCTTTTTCCTTCTTACCGAATACGGCAAAAAAGTGATGAGGGGCATCGAAAAGTCCGATTCGGCTACTATCGATCCCCATAAGGGACTGTTTCTGCCTTACGGATCTGGAGCGCTACTCGTCAAAGATGGAGAGAAACTATACGATTCGCAGCACATGTCTGCCAACTATTTACAAGACACATATAAAGCCACCGAAGAAGCATCCCCCGCTGACCTTTCGCCAGAGCTCTCAAAGCACTTTCGTGGATTGCGGATGTGGCTGCCGCTTCAGCTTTTTGGCGTTCGACCGTTCCGCGCCGCACTGGAAGAGAAACTGTTGCTCACACGCTACTTCTATGACAAAATTCAGCAAATCGATGGCATCGAAGTGGGTCCGGAGCCGGAGCTTTCGGTTGCCTTTTTCCGGTACATCCCAGAATCAGGCGATGCCGATACCTTTAATAAAAAGCTAGTCGATGAAATACACCGTGACGGACGTATTTTTATCTCCTCAACTCATATTAATGGAACCGTGTTCTTACGGCTGGCTGTACTCAACTTTCGGACACATCTGGAGGAAGTGACTCTTATTTTATCGGTCTTAAAAGAAAAGATTCAAAAACTGGAAGCACTGTAACCGTTTTTGTAAAAGCAATTAATTTACCGGTTCAAAGAAAGACAATTGATGTACCTCTGTTAACTTTAGTTTATGCAGTAAGTCATCGTAACGGTCATCCTGTTTTATCTCTTCCCACAAAGGATCCGAAAATATAAAATATATATCTCCAACTTTATCTTCGGCAGCTCGCTGCAAGTGAAAGAAAACCTCGTCGTACTTTTTCATCCCCAAATAGGCCATTGCAATGTCAACTGAGGATGCCATGTATGAATCATCAGAATCACCGATTTGCAAGGCATCTATAAAATGATCCGCCGCATCGTCCATGCCAAGTCGGGCGGATATATAAACTAAATGGGGGATATTCTTTTGCTCTCGGGATACTAAATTTTGCAATACTTCAAATTCATTGTGTGCTTTCTTCAACTTTTGCATAGCAACCAGAGTCCAGCCCTTTCCTTCCAAAGCCTCCAGAAATGAGGAATCCAACTCTAGGGTATAGTTATACTGTTCAAGGGCATTCGAAAACCTGTTTAAATTGTAATAGGCCCTGGCCAGCTCAGCATTATAAAGAAGATTTGTAGGTTCTAACTCCAGGGTCTGCTCAATCCAAGAAAGGGCAGTTTCATTTTCACCAATCATATTTAAAAAGCGAAAATAATTATAACATACTTCCGGATTCTTCGAATCGATATCGTATGCCCTATCTAATAAGGATTTTGCCTTTTTATAATTTTGCCGCAACAACAGTTCTATTGTTCCCTTCAAGGCCACTGCTACTGCAAATCGATCATCTAAAGTTAATACAGCATCAATATTTTCTTCGGCCTTTTTATAAGCACGGCGGGGTGACATCTGCCCGTAAATACCCAAAAATATATAGCATTGAGCCAACCCAATTCTCGATTTCAGATCTGAAGAATCTTTCTCAATTGCCTGATTAAAACATTGCATTGCTTTTTCAACCGAGGTAAGCGAATGCTTTTTCAACTCAAAACTCCCTTCCAAATAGTATTCGTAAGCCCCTTTTGTATTGCGGGTTTTTTGGGGCGTCGGCTCCGGCCTTGAATCTTCTCTTTCAAAACCTTTTTGAACTTGTTGTATAATCTCTTCAGAAATACCATCCTGTATTTCAAAAATATCCTTCAAATGGCGTTCATACGTTTCTGACCATAGATGGAATCCTCCCCCGGTTTCAATAAGCTGCGCCGTAACACGAATCTTATCTTTATTTTTCCGTACACTTCCTTCAAGAATGTGACTAACCATTAGGTCTTCTCCGATAGTTCTGATATCCACATTTCGGCCCTTGTAGGCAAAGGCTGAAGTTCGGGAAGTAACATCAATCCCCTTCATCTTGGTTAACCCGTTGATAATTTCCTCGGTAAGCCCATCCCCAAAATATTCGAAGCCCCTCTCTTCACTCATATTTGCAAATGGCAACACAGCCAATCGGTTTTTAACCCGACCGCTTTTGGCTTTTACGTCCCGAACCGTTGGCACATTAATCCCGTCATTGGTAACGGCAAAAATTGAAATGGGATGTTTTACATTTTTCAGTTCAAACGTTCCAAGCTCTTTTGTTTTTACATCGCGATGATTTCTGATTTCATTCTGTACCTTATCAGAAATCAATATGCCCCCGGAAATTGCAAGTGGTTCAAGTCGGGAAGCAATATTTACGGCATCGCCATAGACATCTTCATCATTGTAAGCAATATCACCTACATGCAAGCCGATACGAAGTGGCATATACGGATTGGATAAATCGTTCTGAATTTTAATGCCACACATAACAGCATTATAAGCACTGTTAAAAATAGTGAGTGCACCATCGCCATAATAGTGAAGGACCTTGCCTTCAAATTCCGTAGCTCTCTCGCTCAGCACCCGGCGATGCCGCTCTTTTTGTCTATTAGCCTTATCTTCGTCTTCCTGCATCATAGCTGTGTAACCGACAATGTCGGTAAACATTACAGCTGCAAGCAAACGTGTTGTTTTTGCGCCCATCATAGCCGTATTAAATTGCAGTCTGAGGTGTTAGGTCGAGCCTTTTCCTACAGTGCATTTTGAAATATAAACATACATAAAGCTTTGTATAAATGTCGGTTAGAGTGTATTAATTTTATTGATGGATAACATACTTCTTAGGCTGTTAGCCAATTTAGAATCGTATCCAAAATTACCCCTTTCCTTTTCTGTGAAAATCCTTTTTCTGATGCAGCATTATCCATACCAAATAATGACTGGTGTATCGGTCCCGCAACAACAGGATAATAACAAAGCGAAAAAATATTCATAAGTAAATCCTGGACGCTAACGGAAGCTATTTCATAATTTGCCGCAGCATCAGTCAGCTCCTCCCCAAAAGTTGTGACCTGCAGTGCTACCTGATCTTCAAAAATAGGCTGTAGCCAGTCTGGCTTTCTGCTGATTTCCGTAATCACAAACGCCAACACCCGAGGACTTTGATCTGCTTTTTGCAAACTGTTTTCGATCAGTAACTCTATTTTTTTAAACAGAGGTACATCTTTCGAAAGAACATCATTCAGATCTTCAAAGATTACCTGCACCGATTGTTTATACACATGCTCAAAAAGTTCTTTTTTTGTATTAAAATAATAGTGTATCATGGCCTTCGTTACTCCAATATGATCGGCAATAGTATGGAGACGGGTCCCCTCAAATCCATGGGTCAAAAACTCATTCCGAGCGGCCTCAATAATTTCTTGTCGGGTATTTTTTGCCTGCTTACTCATAGAACTAAATAGTTAGTTAGATTGGTTTTCCTCAACCTAACTGTTACTTAAGGGAAGAGCAAGCCCATTAATCGGGTGGTTAGGATCAACCGCTTTCAAAAAATAAAACAAATCCCTACCAGACCGAATATAATTAAGCATGCCCATAAATTCGTTTGAATATTGGTTACTTATTTTTCAACATAGTTATAAACTGTTTACAGATATTGTTTCCAATATCCTTTTTGATAACTTTACAGTATGAAACAGCTAATCATTATCACATTCCTTGCTTTATTTACAGGCAGTGCTTCAATTCAGCCTGACACGACCGCAACCGATTCTGTTCAACAATCGGATTCTCAACCGGTAGTAACCATGATTTCTGTAGAGGGATCTATTTCTCCTACAACAACCAATTATATCAACCGGGGAATAAAAACGGCCAATGAACAGGGTGCCGAAGCTCTCATCATTCAGCTGGATACTCCCGGCGGACTGTTGGAATCCACAAAAAATATTGTGCAGTCTTTTCTTAAATCCGACGATTTACCCATTATCGTTTATGTGGCTCCCGAAGGAGCTCGGGCTGCCAGCGCCGGGACGTTTATCACCATGGCAGCTCACGTTGCAGCGATGGCCCCAACGACTACCATTGGAGCTGCCTCACCCGTGCAGATGGGAGGGGGGCAATCTGACTCTGTAATGCAGAAAAAGATTTTTAATTATTCCGAAAGCTTTATTGAAAGCATTGCCAATCGGCGCGACCGCAATGCGGAATGGGCCAGATCAGCAGTACGAGATGGAGAATCCATTACCGCTGAAGAAGCCCTCGAGCTAAACGTGATTGATCTAATCGCCTCTGATACAGATGAACTTTTACAAAATATTGATGGACGCACCTTCAATGGTGATACATTGGCAACAAATAACGCAACCATCAAAGAGGTGCCCACGAATTTTGCCGAACAATTTCTCGGCTTTATCATGCGTCCTGAGGTAATGCTTATTCTAACGATGATTGCTATCTATGGTATTATTGGTGAGGTAACGAATCCCGGAGCCATCGTGCCCGGCGTTGCCGGTGTCATCGCGTTGGTGCTCGTTCTTTATGCTTCGGCAGCCATGCCAATCAATATTGCCGGATTTGCGCTTATTGGACTGGCTATCATTTTATTTGTCGCCGAAGCCTTTACGCCCACCTTCGGATTACTGATTGCAGGGGGATCTGTATCTTTCTTCTTGGGAGCACTTATGCTTTTCCAGGATCTACCCGAATCGATGGAGCTTTCATGGGCTTGGCTTGTCCCAGCCACGATATTAACAGCGCTCTTTTTTGTCTGGATTGTAACCGAAGGAATTCGTGCCCAATTCACGGACAGTAAAACGGGAAAAAACTCCATGATTGGTAAACAAGCCGAAGTCGTCGACAAGATTAACAATAGTCAGGGAAAAGTTTTTGTGAACGGTGAATACTGGGATGCAATTAGCGAGGAAAGTACTATTGAAGAAGGAGAATTATGCGAAATCACTGAAATTCAAGGACTTAAAATGAAAGTAAAGCCATTGTCAAATTCATCAAAAACAAATAACGGATAGCCAATTTTTTAACAGCTATTACTAATCCCTAAAAAAGAAGCTTATGGAAAGTTCGAACCAACTTTTTGATATGATAACGTGGATCATCACTATTGCTGTTTTAGCAGCAATATTGCTACCACAAATTTTTAAAATCCTTCGGGAGTATGAACGCGCCGTTGTCTTTCGGCTCGGTAAATTTCATAAGACCAAGGGTCCGGGTCTTATCATGCTGATTCCCTTCATAGATAAAATTGAGCGCGTTGACCTGCGGGTATTAACGATCAACGTAGATCGACAGGAGGTTATCACCAAAGATAACGTTACGGTACACGTTGATGCTATTACCTTTTTCCGAGTTATCGACGCCGAAGCCGCAACCATACAAGTCGAGAAATATATCCACGCCACATCGATGCTGGCACAAACAACGTTGCGCAGTATTGTAGGACAGGTAGAACTGGATGAATTGTTGGCCGAGCGCGATAAAGTAAATAAAAACATCCAGGAAATTATTGACCGACAGACCGATCCCTGGGGTATTAAGGTGGTTTCTGTTGAGGTACGAGATGTAGTACTACCTGAAAATATGAAGCGTGCTATGGCACGTCAGGCTGAAACGGAGCGCGATCGTCGTGCAAAAGTGATTAACGCCGAGGGTGAATTCCAGGCTGCCGAACGATTAGTTGAAGCAGCCACCATGATGAGAGAAGCCCCAATGGCGCTACAACTGCGATTCCTGCAAACAATGAGCGATATCAGTGAAGAAAATGCTACGTTCGCCTTCTTACCGCTGCCAATGGAGATGCTCGAGGTATTTAAAGATATGTCGGGTGTTGACCTTCCCCCACAAATTAATGAAGACTCAGATGATTCGAATGAAGAATCATAGTGAATATTCTGAAAACTAATTGTGTTTTCATTTGATTTAATTAACTGGCGCAGGTGATGAAGCTTGCGCCAGTTTTTTTATGAATGGATAATACCGCCCTAGTGTTGTCGTTATACGAATCAATATGATTCAAAGACTATATTTTCATTTTAAATCTTTACCAATGCGAACGCTTTCTCTCTTATTTCTGATTGCCTTGTTTCCACTGTTCAGTTGCCAGGGACAACAGCAACAGGCCGACCATAAGTCAACTGTTGAAGCATCAGAATCCATCAAACCCCATAACCCCTATTATTCCCGTACCGATACGACCAAACTAAACCTCCCTGACTCTGTTTGGAAAAAAGTTCTCAAACCCAAAGTCTATCACATTGCCCGCGAAAAAGGAACCGAGCGGGAATATTCCGGCAAGTATTGGGATTATGATGGCAAAGGCACTTATTATTGTGCGGCATGTGGCAACAAGCTTTTTGAATCGGAAGCAAAATATATGAGCCACTGCGGCTGGCCCAGCTTTTTTGAACCGGTAGGGTTAAACAGCGTAAAATTTAAACCGGATAACTCCTACGGCATGGAGCGGACCGAAGTGCTTTGCGGACGATGTAATGCACATCTTGGTCATATCTTTAATGACGGGCCGCCCCCAACCGGCAAGCGCTACTGCATGAATTCTCTTGTATTGGATTTTGTGCCCAACGACAGTACACAAACAAACTGAATTTTTAGTTTCCAATAACACGGTTGAATAAGCGGTCCCACATATCAGTGCGCATATCAAAGCTGGGTTCGAACTGTTTAAAGCCCGTAACTTTAGTCGAGTCGCTATTAAATATCAGCTTATAATTCCAAACAAAAGGTGCCGACTCGTCAGAAAGCCATAAATCGGATCGACCAAAACGAAGGTCGTGAACAATCAGTCCTTCAGGCTTTTTCTCCGCAGCATAGTATCCGCGCGAAAACCAAATGAGCCGCTCGACAGGAAGCTGATTTCGATACGGCTGCAATAGCTCCTTAGTTTGAGGAACCGATTGGAAATCGATTCCATCATCTTCATCAAATATAGAATACAATCCTGCATAAAGCGTATCATTGGCTTCTGCATAGCCCGTCCACAGAAAAATATTCAAAGGAGAAGGGGTTGTCATGTATTGCTCGGGGCGAATCTGCTGCCGATTAAAGTTATCCTCAAATACATTGTTAACATGATATTTAACCCCAAGACCCAACAGCAGATACACCGAACTTATCCCGATGCCCATCCAGTTTACCCATCTTCGATTTTGTGATGTCCTATTCAAAAAAAGAGCTGTTATCAATCCCAACAACAAAGGGAGCGTATAAAAAGGATCAATAATAAAAATAGAATTAAAGCTGAGGGAGTAGTTACTGAATGGCTGAAAAACCTGGGTGCCATAACTTGTGCAAACATCAATAAAAATATGGCTGAGAAAAACCCAGAATACGAGCCACGACCAGTCTCTCCATGTGACATCATTTTTTTGGTAACGCTGCAACAGCCATCCAAATAAAGGAGCAGCCACAACACAGAAAAAAAGTGAATGCGTAATACCGCGATGAATAGCCAATGACTGTACTTCTGATACAAAAGGAGAAGCAAGAACATCAAGATCGGGCAGTACGCCAAATGCCGCACCCCACAAAGCTGCCTTATTTCCAATTTTCTTTCCCAAAAGGGCTTCGCCCACCGCTGCACCAAGGGTAATTTGTGTAAGGGTATCCATTTAATTTATGATAGTTCTTATCCTGAAATAAAAATTAGCTCTTTTACCAAATACTTTGGAACGGATAGGAGTGTTTAAAAGTTCAACTTTGCATCAGAATCGAGTTGTATTTTAAGATCGTACATAAAGTATAACATCCTATTACATTTTGTAATGAACATTTCGGTTAATTTTTTCATTGTGTCAATACGACTCATAATCCTGAATATTATTTAACGTCCATGAAGTTTTCCCTATTCCACAAAGTATGCTATTTATCATTATTGCTGCTTGCCTCAAGTCTGGTTATTTCCTGCTCGGATGATAACAACGACAATGGCCCGTCAGTAAACAGTTCCTCATCCACAACGCCATCGGTTGAAGCGGTGAAATCTCGTTATGGTGCACTTCCCCTTTCGGAACGGCTAAGCGGTACGGTCTATGCAAAAAACCAAGTATCACTGTATCCTGAAATTTCGGGAAAAATTGCTACCGTCCATGTGCAAAACGGCGAATACGTGGAAAAGGGAGAGCCAATCGTTTCCCTAGAGGACAGCCAGTATCGAGAGCAGGTACAACAAGCTCGTGCAAATTTGCGGATTAACGAGGCACGTTTAAAACAAGCGCGTGCCCGCTACAATGAGCTCGAGGCACAGTACAAACGGACGAAACAACTGAGCGATCAACAGTTATCGAGTGAACTTGAGATGGAAACTCTTCAGGCTCAGATGTCGTCTGCGGAAGCCGATGTGGATTTGGCTGAAGCCCAGTTGGAACAGGCGCAATCCAGTCTTCAAGAACAACAGGACTTGCTTTCAAGAACAGTGATAAAAGCACCGATAACAGGAACCGTGGGCCAGCGCAACGCCGAGACCGGAATGCAGGTTAACAGCAGTACCCAACTTTTTACGATCGGAGATCTTAATAATTTACGAGTGGAGGTTGTATTGACCGATCGGATGCTTGATGATATTGAGGTGGGACAGACGGTACACATTTATACCAGTTCCAATGCAAACAACAGTAATTTTATTGAAGCTGAACTTTCTCGTATCTCTCCATTCCTCAATAATATAACACGGAGTACTGAAGGAGAAATTGATGTGAAAAACACTGGCAATAAGCTCCGCCCGGGTATGTTTGTGCCTGTAGATATTTTATATGGACAAAGTGAACGAGCTACCCTGGTACCCACCAGCGCAATTTATACCGATCCTAATTCGGGAGAAGAAGGGGTATTTTTAGCAACTTCTTTGGGATCAGAGATACAGCCTGCCGAACAGATTGATCCCCAAAATCCGCCTCCCCTCACAGAGCCAACCGAAGTACAGTTTAAATCAATTAATGTAATTGCTGAAGGACGAATGGAAGTAGGAATCGAAGGTATTGAGCCCGGCAACTGGGTGGTAACGGTTGGACAGGATTTACTTTCGAGCGGGCGCCAACAAGCCCGTGTTCGTACCAGTTCATGGGAACGCATTTTAGCACTGCAAGGGCTACAGCGCCAAGACCTGTTGCAGCGCGTGCTGGACCGTCAAACCGATATCAACGATTCTTCGAGTCAATAATTTATACACCTGATTATCTAACGCTATGAAGATTACAGAAACAGCCGTAGAACGCCCCATCGCAACCACGATGCTTTTCCTCATCATCATCGTTTTGGGGGTTATGTCATTCCGATTTTTGCCGGTCGATTTACTACCTCCGGTCGAATATCCACAACTTACCGTTGCTACCGAATATCCCAATGTTGGTCCCGAGGAAATTGAAACCATCATCACCCAGCGCATTGAAAACACTATTGCGGGAGTGCCCGGTGTGGAACGCGTTCGCTCGAGCTCATCAGAAGGACGCAGCCGCGTAACGCTTGAGTTCGCCCAGGGGACCGATATTGATGTTGCCGCGAATGATATTCGCGCCGCATTAGACCGGGTTCGCGATGAGTTGCCACCCGAAGCTGAACCGCCCCGCATCTGGAAATTTGATCCCAATAATTTTCCTATCGTCATTGTTGGCGCTAACTCGGATATGAATCTGCAGGAGCTCACACAAATTCTGGATCGCGAGGTAACTAAACGCTTTGAACAGGTACCCGGGGTAGGCTCCATTGACATATGGGGCGGCGTATACCGGGAAGTGCATGTAGAAATAAAACGTGATCGGCTGATTGCAAGCGGACTTTCATCAGCAGAGGTACAACAGGCCATTGCCAGTGAAAATATTAATCTCCCGGGCGGGAATGTGAATTCCGGTGTGCAGCAGCTTTATGTCCGTACCCTCGGCGAATACGAGAACATTGATCAAATTGCGAATACTATTATCCGGATGGAGGATGGCAAACCCATACGCGTTAAAGATGTTGCAGAAGTACGATGGGGATATGAAGATCTTAACCGGCTTGTCACTATCGATAAAAAACCGATGGTTCGCTTTGGTATCCGTAAACAGACAGGCGCCAATACCGTTGCGGTTGCTGAAGATATTCGACAGGAAATTGATAAGGTGAACAGCGAACGAAGAGATATGAATCTGTTCGTTACCACGGATCAAAGTGAGTTTATTCAAAATTCTATTGACAATGTCCAAAGTTCAGCCATTTGGGGTGCTTTATTGGCCATTGTTGTACTTTACTTTTTTCTAAGAAATGGTTCATCAACGTTTATTATCTCGCTAGCCATTCCTATCTCTATCATTGCAACCTTTGGACTCCTCTATTTCAACGGATTAACGCTTAACCAAATGAGTTTTGGCGGACTTGCCCTGGGGGTGGGCCTGATTGTCGACAATGCCATTGTGGTACTCGAAAACATCATCAGGCTCAGGGAGGAGCGTGGCAAGGATTTAAAAACCAGCTCGCTGGTAGGTACCCGCGAGGTTGGCGGGGCAATCGTTGCCTCTACAATAACGACATCGGTCATATTTTTGCCGGTGGTATTTATGCAAACAATCTCGGGCAGCATTTTTCAAGAGCTTGCACTGGTCGTTGTTTTTGCGCTGTTCTGCTCGTTGTTTGTGGCTCTTACCCTGGTACCCATGCTATGTAGCAAATTTTTGACGGTTCAGCCCGATAACTCAGAAAAAGCCGCAAAAAAGAGCTGGTTCCAGCGGACATTTGCCGCCCTAGAACAGCGATATACCCACTTTATCGATTATACCCTGCAACATAAACCGGCCGTTTTTACTATTACTGGTGTATTGGTACTTGGTTCGGTTCTGCTTATCCCTCTAATTCCTGTGGAGCTGGCTCCCCAGTCAGATGCTGACGAAATTGACGTGGACTTTATGATGGCCGAAGGTACTAACATTGCTGTACAAAACGAGTACCTTAAAGAGTTAGAAACGGTTGTCCGTGCTCATTTACCCATGGACGATGTGGAACATATAACAACGGATGTACGGGACGGACGCGCCGAAGTTGAAATTGCCATGGTTGATGCCTCGGAACGTTCAATGAGCACATCTAAAATAGCCGATCAGATTCGCGAAAACGTTGCCGGTACCGTACCCGGTGGCGATATCCGCGTCAGTGCGCAATCGGGCTTGTGGATTTTACGTCGAATTTTTGGCTCCGGCGGTGGAGAAGCGGTCGAACTACAGCTGCGTGGATATGATTTAGAACAAGCCAAAACGCTTTCCGAAGAGATTAAAAAGCGGATGGAACAAATTCCTGAAGTTACGGGTGTTCGTACTGATCGGCGCGAGGGCCGACCGGAGCAGAATCTAATTTTCGATCGCGATAAAATTGCTGATCTCGGCCTTACTGTTAGTGGCGTGGCCCGGGTTATCCAAACGAATGTGGGCGGCAGCCGTGCCGGCACTTTTCGAGAAGGCGGCGATGAATTTCCTATCAGGGTTCGACTGCAACCGGAAGATCGCCTTAGTACCAAAGATCTGGAGAATATATCAATCCGAACGGCCGACGGACAAGTACTGCCGGTTACCGCAGTCGTTTCACAATCCAAAGGCCGCGGACCTACCGATATCAATCGCGTAAACAGCCAGCGTGTATCGTACATATCAGCTAACCTAGAAAGCGGTGTAGCGCTGGGCGAAGCCGTTGAGAAAATTCAAGCCAACCTTTCTGATTTACAGCTTCCCGAAGGCTTCTCCATTGTCTACGGTGGAGAATATGAAGAACAGCAAAAAGCAGCAGCCGACTTTCAGCTTTCTATTATCATGGCACTGATACTTATCTATATGGTGATGGCTGCCCAGTTTGAGCGATTCTTCGATCCACTGGTTGTTATGTTTTCAGTCCCGCTGGCCATTATCGGCGTTGTTCCAACCCTGATGATCACCGGAACAACCATTAACATGCAAAGCATGATGGGGGTCGTGATGCTAATAGGTATTGTGGTAAATAATGCTATTGTGTTGGTTGACTACATTAATTTAATGCGAAGAGAACATAATATGGGAGTGCGTGAAGCCGTCATTGAATCCGGGCGATTACGATTACGCCCCATCTTGATGACGACACTTACTACTATTTTAGGACTCCTGCCGCTCTCATTCGGCATTGGTTCAGGCGCAGAAATTCAAGCTTCTTTGGCCCGGGTGGTTATTGGAGGCTTAACGGCTTCAACACTTATTACGTTGGTATTCATCCCTGTAGTTTATGTTTCCGCCGAAAATGTACTATCAAATGTTAGGTCAAAGAGCTGGGTACCTGCGTGGATGGCCGGCGAAAAAGTTGAGCCGGTAAAAGCTTAATTTTTTGTCTATTCATTAAAAAAGCCCGCTGAAAAATCTCCAGCGGGCTTATTATTTCTTCAGTACTTATATCTCCTTTTTAGATCTCATCTGTAACTTCCTCTTCGGTTTGGCCGGCAATAAACCATGCTCCACCTGCCAATGCTAAATCTTTAAGCAGGCTAGGCATACTAGACTGCATTTCGCCACCAACTACGGCCGGCAGATGAATGCTTAACACAAAAACAAGCAACAATATCCCAAGCAAAATAGTAGCTAACCGGACCTTCCGTTCAATCAGAATGCTTACAGAGGCAGCCAGCATAGCTAATCCCGTTAAGTACACCCAGAACACTCCACCCGGAATGGGTACCATCCCCGCCATTTGACCTGCATTCACAAAGTGGAGGATTCCAAATACCCCAAAGGGCAACGCATATAAATAACGACCTATTTTAGAAAACATAACTAAACCTCTTTTTAGTTAAGGTTGAAGAATACAAACTTATAAAAATAAAGTTTAATGTTAAATTTTTTGGTTTTGAGGCTGCATTATTGGCTAATAATTACCTATTTAATCCTATGCACATCTGCAAACCTAAAGCTTAACCGCTAATGCAGTAATGCAATAGGTCAAAGCAGCATTTCCATAGAACCATTAATTTATTATAAAAAATAGTGTTAATTATCCCCTCTTACAGCTCTTAAGCAGACTTTTTAAAAATTATCTGGAAGTTTTTAATCCCAAACACCCTTTTGGAACAGATCTTGTAACTCTATCTAACGAACCACAAAAACAACATAATCTTCACAACCATAAATTAACCAGAGGTTCTATTATGAAGACGTTACAACACATAACCAAGTCGTTAAGCTTGGTAGTACTTTTAATCTTCGGGGTCGTCGGAATGGCTTCTGCTCAATTCGATCGGGATATGCAATATTTCACTAATCCTGATCAAACCGGGCTAAATCAATTTGAGGCACCCTTTGAAACTGATATTGAATTTGATGGCGTAAATGTCCGTATCGGCGGCGCCAATACCCTACAATTCCAAGGTATTTCGCATGACAACGATGCAGGAACACTTCCGGAATTGGAAAACAACTTTAACCTGGCTACTTCTAACTTAGATCTTGACGTAGCACTGGCTACAGGTCTTCGCATGCACTTGCGCACGTATTTAACGTCGCAACACCACACCGAAGCCTATGTTAAAAGTGGATATATGCAAGTAGATCGGTTGGACTTTATTTCTGAAGGGCTGCTTTCAGGACTCATGGATAAGTTACGTATTAAAGTTGGTCACATGGAATTAAACTACGGTGACAACCACTTCCGACGTACTGATAACGCCGCCGCGATCCACAACCCATTTGTAGGCAACTATATTATGGACTCCTTTACTACTGAGGTAGCCGGTGAGATTTACTACTACAATAACGGCTGGATGGGAATGTTCGGAGTTAGCAATGGTAAACTAAACCAAAGCGTTGTGGCCGGTGATATTAAGACACACGGAACAGTTTACGGAAAGATAGCTTACGACAAGCAAATGAACGAAAATACACGCTTCCGTCTGAGTGGTTCTATCTTAAGCGTCACAAACTCTCCATCTATTTATCTGTATTCCGGTGACCGTGCCGGTTCTCGCTACTACTCTGTAATGGATGATGGATTCCGTAGTGGACGTTTTGCTCCAAGCTTTACTCCTGGACGTGGCGCACCTGCTGCAGCCGGAGAGATGTATGCCTTTATGCTTAACCCCTTTGTTAAGCTCGGTGGACTGGAATTCTACGGTGTATACGAAAACGTAAGTGGAAACATCAAAGGAAATGATAGCCGTACCTTCAACCAATACGGTGCAGAGGCACTCTATCGTTTCGGAGCCAATGAAGACTTCTATCTCGGTGCTCGTTACAACTTAGTTGATGGTGAAATGACTAGTGGCGACATTGAAATTGATCGCTTCAACATTGGCGGCGGTTGGTTCTTAACCAAGAACGTTATGGCCAAGCTTGAGTATGTAACACAATCTTACGACGGTGACGGCTATGTCGGAACCAAGTATGAAGGTGGTGAATTCGATGGTGTTATGCTCGAAGCCGTAATTAGCTTCTAACAAGTATTTAACCATAGGAGCAAACGACTTATATCCCTAAGTCTAAGTTCCGATCCCCTGATGCGGTGTCGTCTTTGAAAAGGCGACACCGTTTTTTATTTGTACTCGTTTTTAAATGGTAACAAGCCCTTCCAAAATTCTTTCAACATAATATTGATTTCTCTCTTTCCTAGAGATAATTCCTTAAAGGGCAGCTTTGCAAAACCATACGGCCATCGCTAATGTAATGCGGCGATCTCTTTTTAATAGCTTTGATCGGGAGATTGCCTGCCTATGCCGAAGCCTTTATGGCATAGTAAGTTATCTTTCATAGCAGGCTCCGCGCAGGAAGGCTTATCAAGCTCGCAAGGATAAGCTCGGTTTTTGAGTTTTGCACAAAGCTCTCTTCAACAAGAGTAGGTCAATTCTCCGGCAATTTACCGGTATGCTTTCGAACGAACTCTGTTTTTATTATCCAAGGATGGCGTATTATAGTAACTGATAACGTTGAGAACCTGTATCCCCCAATCCCTGCATTTTCCTGATTTTTCTGTCCCGCATTTACTTTCTAAGAGACGATCAAAACGAACACAGTATATTGGCATGCATCCAAATCAACGTTCATTCTAACTGCAAGCAATTATATTGTTATAACTACTAACAAAAACAATGATTATAGTTGGTTCCCAGGCTTTTAATTAAGAAGCAAAAGAAAAGCAGGCATTGCTAAAGTCAGATTGCATTTCTTCAGATTTAGCAAAGCCGAAATTTAATCTGGCTGGATCGTACTATTGGAAAAACCAACAAGCTCCAGTTAATAAATAATTGTTTTGTCACTGACGGATGGCGGAGAGGTGATAGTTGATCTTGTCGATCAGCTCTTTGAAGTCAAGGGGCTTAATAACAAAGTCGTGCGCTCCGTCGATAAGTGCCTTTTGAGTTACCTCAATCTCAACGTAAGAACTCATCACAATTATTTTAACCGAGGGATATCTTGCCTGGAGAAAAGAAAACAATCCATTGCGATCCAATAGCTGGCTATCAACAATGATTAAATCGATGGGTTTGGTTGTCAGTACTTTTTGTGCTTTTGTTGCGTTACACGATGTATAACAGCGAAAGCCCTCTTCGCTCAAGATAAGATGCAAAGAGTCGCGCACTACTTCTTGTTGATCAACAATAAGAATTGACTGAGGCTTCATGAAAAGCAAAGTGGTTGACATTACTACGTTATTCATTGTTAGTAATGCAATTACAAGACCACTTTTGCTATCAACAGCAAATTGATTAATTATAGCCTTTAAATCATTTTAAGATGGGTTATTTGGGTTTCATAACGCTGACTTGTCTCTGTCAGCTTGCAATGCTGCAACAGGGTTGATAATGTACTTTGCACTACTGCAAGTTTATGTATTTTAAACACATATATGAATGGCTTTTAGTATTATAAAAATGGGTACTACAAGACCAGAGCACTCTTTTTCAGCAAAATACAGTATGAAGAAAAAGTTTGGAACGATCGTTGCACTATTAATAACAGACAAATTACAATAACCCAATAATCACAGTTAACAAGGGGCAACCATGAAATCTTTATTTACAACACTTTTAATCTTTTTATTTACTATATCAGGGAACGTACTGGCACAGTCTGATTCTTATGAAATTCTTGATAAAAGCACTATACAAGTTGAGGGAACTTCTACCCTGCACGACTGGACATCCGATGTAGAAAAGTTTGGTTCGTACATTAAATTTAATGCTGCTGCATTAGAAGGAGATACCTTAAGTAATCCGGTTGAATCACTTTCACTCACCATTCCGGTTAAAAGTATCGAAAGCGGAAAAGGAGGAATGAACCGAAGAACGTACGATGCACTTAAGTCTGATGATTTCCCCAATATTATGTTCCAAATGAACAAAGCCGAGCTGGTTAATGCCGATTCTGCTCTAACGTCTATGGAGCTTAATGTAGAAGGAAATCTAACCATCGCCGGATCAAGTAAAAATATAACGCTGCCCGTTACCGGTACAAAGCAAGACGACGGTTCCTTTAAATTTACGGGCGAATATGAACTCAACATGAAAGATTATGATGTTGATCCGCCATCGGCCATGCTCGGAACTATTAAAGCTGGAGAAATGGTTACAATACCTTTTGAAATTTACATAGGAAAATCCTAATAAAACCCTATTAATGCGCCCCGCTATTTCTCTATTTTCCTCCTCTATATTGGAACATGTTAGATGGCAGTCCCTGCTGCTGCTAACTCCTTTAATAATCCTTGCCAATATATCCCTGAGCGGGGCGCAATCTTATCTGTTGGAAAACGTCACTATTGAAAAAGGAGGAAAGGTTTGGATCGAAGGCGAGGCCGGCATGATAAGCTATCAATGTAATGCCGAAAACCTATCCGGAGTCGGTAGAATCAACAATCCAAACAATTCGCCGAACAGTATTCAACAGCAAGACGGGCAAATTGAGATTTCAGTTTCGTTACCGGTCGAGGCTCTTAGTTGTGGCAAACGAGCTATGGACAAGGACATGTATGAAGCGCTTAAGTCGGATAATTATCCCAACATCAGTTACAAGCTATTAAGTGCTGAGCTGGCAGATGAGAATAGTGACACTACCGAGTGGATGAACATTCATACCCGCGGTATTATGGAAATTGCAGGCGTACAGGATACCACCTCTTTCATGGTACAGGGTAAATTGCTGAATGATAACAGGTTTCAGGTGAAGGGATCCAAACAAATACATATGGATACCTATAATATTGAGCGCCCAACAGCCATGTTAGGCCTTATCAAAGCGAGTAAAGACCTGAGCGTCCATTTTGATGTGACTGTTCAGCTTGAAGATACAACACAGATCAAGTAATTAATCTGAGACTCCCAGTCGCTCCATTTTGCGATACAGGGTAGAAGGATCAATACCCAGCAGACGAGCGGCCTCAGATTTATTTCCTTCCGTCCGTTTTAACACGCTTTGTATATGATGTTTTTCAAACACCTGAATAGCCTCATCCAACTTATCGCTATCCATTTCAAAGTCATCACTATCTGACGACTTCTTAAAAGAGACCGGAAGATCTTCAAGCGTCAGAAAATCACCATCACTTAACAGCACCGCCCTCTCAATTATATTTTCAAGCTCGCGCACCTGACCTTTCCACTGATACGCCATCATAGCACCCATGGCATCACTGTTGATTCCTTTTAAGTTTCGTTTAAGCTCTTTGTTATATTTATGTAAAAAGTGATGGGCTAATAAAGGAATATCTTCTTTGCGCTGCTCCAATGGTGGAAGGGAAATTTCAACCACATTTAACCGATAGTACAAGTCATCCCTAAAATTGCCCTCTTCAACCTCTTTTTCGATATCTTTATTTGTAGCTGCAATAATCCGGGTATCAAACGATACCATCTGATTAGACCCCACCGGCTTTACCTCTCGCTCCTGGAGAACGCGTAATAAATTTACCTGCAGATTTAGTGGAATTTCGGCGACCTCATCCAAAAATACCGTGCCTCCGTGAGCTGCCACAAACACGCCATCTTTATCGGCATTCGCTCCCGTAAAAGAACCTTTTTTATGACCAAATAGCTCTGACTCCACCAGATTTTCGGGAATCGCCCCGCAATTAATAGCTAAAAAGGGTTTCTTGGAACGATCGCTGTTGGAATGAATAGCACGTGCTACCAACTCTTTACCTGTACCGCTTTGACCAGTAACCAACACGTTGCTCGTTGCCTGGCTTACTCGCTCCACCATTTTATACACTTTTTTCATGGCAGAACTCTCACCAATAATATGGTTGAAGTTATATTCCTTATCGATCTGCTCACGCAAATATTTATTTTCCTGCGCCAGACTCTTTTGTTCCAGCAAATTTTGTATCCGGATGAGCACTTCATCAAATTCCAGAGGCTTTAGAATATAATCTGCAGCACCTTTCCGGAGTGCCTGAATAGCAGTTTCAATAGTGCCATGAGCCGTAATAATAATCGTCAACGTGTCAGAGGAGTGCTTTAAAGCATATTCAAGCACGTCAATACCGCTGGCATTCGGCATTTTTAGGTCGGTGACAATTATATCGTAACTTGCCTTATCTATTGCATCAATAGCCTCACTGCCATCTTTTACAGCCGTGCAGTTATATCCTTCATCCTCCAGCACTATGGTTAATGATTCCCTGATGCTGTCTTCATCATCTGCAATTAAAATCGATCCGTTCATAAATTAACTTTTAGTCGGTAGTTTGATAATAAATGTTGTTCCTTCCCCATAGTCCGATTCCACTTGAATGGAGCCTCCAATTTTGTTGATAATACCGTGACTGACCGAAAGCCCCAAACCGGTCCCGCTTCCCACTTCCTTAGTTGTAAAAAAAGGCTCAAAAATACGAGATTTATGCTCCTCCTTAATTCCTTTTCCAATATCTGATACCGTAAGTTTTGCCATGCCCTCATGTTCTTCTGTCACGATTGTTACCCTGGGATTATCCTGCTTTTCCATCGCATCAACAGAATTAAGCAACAGATTCACCAGCACTTGGTGAATTTGATCAGGCACACAGGAAACAAGCGGAAAGTTTGGGGATAAATTCATCTCAAATTCTACATTCCGGCAACGAGCATCGTGTTGGAGTAACCCTACTGCCGACTCGATAATTTCATTAATCTGTACATTCTCAGACTGCATACTTGAGGGACGCGAAAAATCAACCAGGTCACGGACAATTTTATTAATGCGCTGAATATGATCCCGCACTTTTTTAAGCTGATCTTGAATAAAATCATCATCCGTCTTGCGCTGGCACACCTGTACCAAAGACGAAATAGCTGTCAATGGGTTGCCAACCTCGTGGGCCACACCGGCAGCCATATGTCCAACCGTTGCCAGCCGCTCAGATTGCTGGATCTGTTCTTCTTTCATTTTGATATCCGTAAGATCGCGTAAAATCTGGGAGCGCCCCACAATTTCATCGTCATTATTACGAATATACGATTCGGTCAAATTTACCAGCTTCTTTTCACCTGTTTTTGTTAGTCGTTCCGTTTCGTAATTACTGACATTCCCTTTGTACTTCATCCCGAATTCAATGCACTCGAGCTCCTGCATTTCGATAAGTTCATCGGGCACAATTTCAGTTATATCCTTTCCTAGGATCTCCTCACGTTGCCAACCGAGCATTTCTTCTGCTCCTCGATTCCAGGATGTAATATGGTTTTCGTTATCGATAGAAATAATCGCATCAGCCGAATGCTCAATGATATCACTGTAGCGCATTTTAGTAGCTTCAAGCTGATCCTCGTAGTACTCGCGGTAATTATACACGGTCCATGCGGCCCAAACCATCAAAAAGAGAGAAACAATAACGCCTCGGCTAAAATAGAGCCACTGCATGGTTTGCTGAGAGGTTTCGGAAAGAATCGTTTGATCAATAATTTCAAACGCACCAAATACAACTCCTAAAATTATAAGGGAGGTAAAAAACAGATATCCCATTCGAGCTTCGCGCAAAAATCGAATAATCTCTTTCATACCGTACTCACTTTAATCTTTCTCATGGTCAATAAACTATTAATTACCAACTGCCAAGCAAACGTCGAATGAGCACAATTTGACCAATATGATATGCATTGTGATCAACAATAAGCATTGCCTCTCTGAATAGGGTCTGCCCATCACCATGGGAAAAGGGCTGCTGCAAATTATTTTGGGGATCTCGAACCAGCTCGCTCATCTCTTCAATCCCGTCTTGTACCGCCTCCAAAGATGCCTCAAACTGTTCTTTGCTATCAGGTTTCGACTTTTCGGGCCAGTAATCATCGGGCCAGTCGAGCGCTTCGTAATCTGGATTTTTGCAAAATTCCAGAATATCATCCTGACCAATCCGGATATGCTCGACAAGCTCCCAGATGGTATGGGGAACACCCTCAACACGAATGCCCGCCTGCTTAAAGGTTAGCCCCTGCACAGCTTGATTAAAATCAACATGTGCATTTCTGCCCTCGAGTTGCTCAAGTAATAATGATCTAACTGTTTTATCTGATCCCATAATCTGATGCTTTGATCAAAATTCTTCAGACCGTTAAGGTAATAACCGTAGATCAAAAGTCCTTATTATAAAAAGTAGGAGATGCATAATACCGAAGAATGGGAACAGGAAAATAGTGCAGAGAATGGAGTTAAAATAACAAAAGCCCTGCGTTTGCAGAGCTCTTTTTCAATCAACTGTTTACAAGATAATGGAATTACCCCATACGGAACAAGTATTTTTGATATACACCAATCAATATATAAGTAATATATATATAACAGTAAGTAAACTTTATCTATTATATAATTGTTATTAACTTCTAATCAGAAATAGCCGCGTATAATACTAAGAAATTAACTTTTTTTGTGCTTTATGCCTAAGCAAGTTGGCAATCTTACCCTTTATTCCGTCGATGACCTGCATGAACAGTTGGGACTCAGTAAAATGACAATCCGCGCCTACCTGAGGGAGGGGAAAATACGGGCCCGCAAGCTGGGGGTGAAGTGGTATGTAACCGAAGAAGCCTTGCGAGAATATTTTAATGAATCTACGGGTGGATCCGGTCCTCAGAAAAAGAAACCCAAGAATTACCGTTATGTTGTTAAGGGCATTAACGATTTGGTCAGCGAACAGGAAGAATGTGAAACGATCGATGAAACCATAGAATGTATTGAAGAACAGGCTATTATAAGCTTGTTTCAGGTTGCCATTCTTGATAGGGAAACTGATGAAGTCGTGGAACTTATTAAAGCGCGCGATTTCCTTGACCGCCATACCTAAATCTCATTGATTACCTAATCACAAAATAGTTATTCAACCAAAAGAGACTTATTTTAAATTGCTCATCAAAAAAGATTTTAAACTCAACTCCTGTTATGCTTAAAAAAGACGATACCAAACTCGAAATTTTTGGATTTGGCGACGATGATAACGATGAAGACATGTTTTACTGCTTAGTGAATACCACCAAAAGTCCCGATGGGATAGATCTTGAAAAGCTTTCCAACGCAGATCCCCGAAAGTTTGACGAAGTGCTCAACGAAATGGGCTGCATCCTGCTGCTACGGGGCGATGAAGTGGAGGAGCTTATCAACCGTGGAGATATAACCGATACTAATTTACATAAATCGCTGTACGATCTGGCTGTTGACCAAGGAATTATCGATTGATGAGTTATTACGATCAGATTTAAATGTAAGCACGTCTGGCAAATTGGCAAACCGCCAACTCTTAACGAACTACTGAAAAAGGACCCTCTTGCTGCCACCAGTGCCAGGCACGAAGAATAGCAACCATTGTTTTTCCATCTGATATTTCTCCGTTATGAACCATCTCAACAGCAGCTTGAAAGGGTACTCGCTCTTTAATTAAAAACTCATCGTCGTCAACCTGTTGTTCAAATAACGTAATATCCCAGGCGGTATAAAGATGGATAATTTCATCAGAGTAACCGATTCCCGGGTAATAATGTCCGATATACTGAAATTGCTGGCACGTCAATCCCGCTTCTTCCTGCAGTTCGCGACGCGCCGTGGGACCGGCCTCCTCATCGGGATCAATTTTGCCCGCGGGCACTTCATAAAATATCTGCGACATCGGATATCGAAACTGTTTGACCATCATTATGTCTCCGTTTTCAAAAACGGGCACTACCGCCGAAGCTCCCGGATGCTTGATCCATTCCCGGGTTGAAGTAGTTCCATCGGGCAGCTCCACTTCATCAAAGTAAACATGAAGCAGGCGCCCGCTAAATACTTTTTGAGAGGAAATTTTGCGTTCAACAAGTTTATCAGAATTATACATAGAAAATTTTTTATGTATCTTTTAGCTGTTCAATCGAGACAGAATAAGCGCGAATTATAACAAACAATTAGGTTTTCCATTGTCAGAAACATTTAACATAGATCACAAGCAGATAGACGTTAAGCAGGACCTGTTTACATGGTCAAACCTGATCTCACTGTCGCGCATTTTGATTGTTGTGCCCGTCGTTTACCTGCACTATACCAATGGCCAGCAAATTACCTGGCTCATCACTGCACTTGTAATATACGGTATTGTATCTGATTATTTGGATGGGTTTGTAGCCCGAATGACCAACCAGGTTTCGGAGTGGGGGAAAATTCTCGACCCTGTAGCCGACAAATTTTGTGCTTTTTTTCTGTTTCTCTATGCTACCTACATCGATATCATTCCACTCTGGTTTTTCCTACTCGAAGTCGGTCGCGATGCCGTCATTGTAATCGGGTCAGCATATATACAGTACCTTCGCGGCAAGGTGGCCATGGCTGTTATGTCTGGCAAAATAAGCGTTAATGTATTGGGATTATACTGGATGGCAGTTTTCTTCTTTCCACAGGAAGTAGAAGTACATTTTATGCTGATGGGTGCTTCGGTAGCCCTTATGTTTTACTCCTTCTTTGATTATCTTCATCGCTTCAATCTTATTCGCAAAGGAGTGGAGTTTAACTGATCATTTTAATTGCAGAGATAAATCTCTCTGCTCAACTTTGTTTTTAGATCCTGGATCAACTTCAGGATGACATTTTAGTTTTTAAATACGAAGCATACTATGGGTTTTTTAGAAAAAATTGGTCTTAAGAAAAAGGAGAAAGTCGAAAAAGGGGTTGAGAAAAGCCGTTCCGGCATCATGAAAAAAATCGGCAAGGCCATTGCCGGCAAAGATACGGTAGATGCCGCCGTGCTTGATGAACTGGAAGAGATCTTAATTACTTCTGACGTAGGCGTTTCTACCACACTCGAAATTATCGATCGGATTGAAGCGCGCGTTGCTCAAGACAAATACCTCAACAGTGACGAGCTGCAGCGTATTCTGCGGGAAGAAATCATTGGACTTCTCAAAGATCATTCGGCAGATAAACCCGCTGAATTCGATGCTGAGTTTCCCCAAAAGCCTCATATTGTGATGGTTGTAGGTGTCAATGGGGTTGGCAAAACAACCTCCATCGGAAAGCTGGCTCATCTCTATAAGAAAGCGGGCAAAAATGTAATGCTGGGCGCCGCCGATACGTTTCGGGCAGCGGCCGTTGACCAGCTTAAAATTTGGAGTGAGCGCGCCGGAGTCCCCATCATTCAGCAGGGGCAAAATGCTGATCCGGCTGCAGTCGCTTACGATACTGTGGAATCGGCTAAGGCTAAAGATGCCGATATCGCATTGGTCGATACAGCCGGACGACTGCACAACAAAAAGTCGTTGATGAACGAGCTGGCAAAAATTAAGCGGGTTATGGGTAAAGTGGTTGACGGTGCTCCCCACGAGGTACTGCTTGTCCTCGATGCCTCCACCGGACAAAATGCCATGCAGCAAGCCAAAGCTTTTACTGATTTTGTAGATATCACCGGTCTCGTACTCACCAAACTGGATGGAACCGCAAAGGGTGGAATCGTTATTGGCATATCAAACGAACTGGATGTGCCCGTAAAATATATTGGCGTTGGCGAAGAGATCGAAGACCTGCAGGTATTTGATCGAGAGCTTTTTGTCAATTCTATGTTTAAGGACTAACACCTGCTTTAATAAAAAAATATCGGAGTAGTATCACCGTAGAATTTCTTTATTTTTATTTTTCAACTTTTAGTGATACCATTTGCCTGAAGGGCATTTTATAGCCAATTCTCTTAGAATAGCTAGTAAAAAACGGTAATGTCTGCTTATCGCATTATTTTCTTGTCTGCCTTATTACTTTCGATTCCCTTGCTGGGATGGGGACAAGATCATGTAAAGAATATCCCTTCTGGAAAACAACTCCTGCAAAAGGGAGATTCCCTGCAGCATGCTGCCCGGTATGACTCTTCCACCTATTATTATCAGCAGGCAGCTGATTTTTTTAAGGAGCAACCCGACATCAAAGAGCAACGCGATGCGCTCTTTCAGATCAGCCTGAACAAGGCCGACCAAGACGATCTCGACGCGGCCGCAACATTTCTTGAAAAGGCCTGGTCACTTTCCACTGAAAACTTTCCTGATGGTAATATTTTTAAGCTCCGCTATTATCATCAAAAAGGGATTTTGGCAGAGGCCAAGGCCGAATATCAAACCGCACTTGATTGGCATCATAAGGGATTAGCGCTGGCAGATTCGGTTGAGAATAGCACGTTATTTAGAGTCCGAATGGACACCGGCATTGGTGAGGTGTATTTATCAGAGGGAAACTACAAGAAGGCTATTACACAGTTTTCTAATGCCCAGAATACCTATCATCGCAGCGGACTTGAAGATCAAGCGTTGTTAAGCCGTATTTATAACGGACGCGGCACTGCCCATCAAAAAATGGGACAGAATAACAAAGCACTCAAATTTTTACGGCTCGCTCTCGAGATGGATCAGCAACGACTTCCGAATCCCCATCCCGACCTGTCTATTCTTTATAACAATCTGGCATTGGTGTACTATTATCAAAGTGAATACCAGCGGGCACTCGAAAACATGATGAACGCAACCAATGTGTTGGCGTCTTTCCATGGAGAAAACCACCGCCTGGTTGCCGCCGGATACAACAATATTGGCGTAGTCTACTCCGAAATGGGGGAGATGGAGGAGGCCGCAAAATACCTCGAGAAATCATTGGAAATCAAAGAAAGAGTGCTTGGTGAAAATCATCCGGAAGTGGCCGTTGGATACCAAAACATAGGCGCCACATACTCGGATATCGAGCAGTATGATAAGGCCATAACCTACTATCTAAAATCAAAAAACATCTATCAAAAGCGTTTTCCCGATGGACATCCTGAGCTGGCGAACGTCTATGCCAATCTGGGCCAGGCTTATGGACAGAAAGGTGCTTATAACAAAGCGCTCGATTTTTACTTTCAAGACCTCGATATCAATCGACAGATGCTTTCTCCCAATCATCCATTTATTGGAGACACCTACTCCAAAATCGGTAAAATATATGCCAATATGGAAAACCATCAAGAAGCACTTAATTATTACCGTCGGGCGATGGAAGTGCTTCTAACCAATTACAAGGTGGAAAGTCCATTCCAGGAACTCTCTCTCGAAAATGTAGTATATCCCGAACTGCTGCTTAACACCTTGCGATTTAAAGGCGAAGCGCTCTATGAAGCAGGCAATCAAAGTGGAAATACTAAACAACTCGACCAATCCCTGCAAACCTACCTGCAGGCCGTGGGCTTTATCGATGAACTACAGCGATCGCTGGACCGCAGTAAATCAAAATTTTTACTCCGGGAGCGTACGGTTGATATCTACCGGAAGGGATTTAAGACTGCTCTCACGCTCCTTCAACAAACTGGGGATAAAGACTATAATCATCACCTATTCTATTTTGCCCAGAAGAGCCGTAACCAAATTCTGCTGGAACAAATACAGAAGCTGAATAATCAAAAGTTTGCACAGATTCCGGACTCGCTTATTGAGCGCGAAAACAAATTACGCGCATCCGTTACAGATTTGCAACAACAGCTTTCCGGATTTACGGTTCGGGGCATGACTGGCGATTCCCTGAAAAGGATATCTCTGCAGGATTCGCTTTTTCATGCTCGGAAATCATTACAAAATCATATCCAAAAGCTGGAAGATGACTACCCAAAATACTATGGTCTGAAATATGACCCTCCTGTTGCCAATATTTCGGAAATCCAGCAAAACCATTTAACTCCCTCTCAAACAATAGTTTCGTATTTCTTTGGGGAGGAATCTCTTCATGCTTTTATAATCAGCAAGGAATCTTTTGAAATACAGGAAGTTGCCGCTGACTCGCTACTGGATAAAACCATTACCAATTTTCGAAATACAACCCTCAAAACCACTTCGGTGGATACCTTTGCAAAACAAAGTCATGAGCTGTATCAACAGCTCGTTGATCCTATAGCAGATTATATTACAGGTGAAAACCTCCTCATCATTCCCTCGGGTTCGCTACACTATCTACCCTTTGAGGCATTGCTTACAGATCCGACATCAAAAAGTGAAAAGAAACAATTCCACAATCTGCCATACTTGCTCAACAAGTACAGCGTAAGCTACGTGCCTTCAGCGGGATACCTGGAGCTTCGGGCTCATCAGAAAAAATCTTTTAAAAAGAAAACGCTTGTAGCTTTTGCACCCGGGTTTAAAGATCTTACCGCTTCCCAACGCCGGGAAGTCTATCCAGAGATTGGTCGACCCATTTCTCCGCTTCTTTTTAACAAAATAGAAGCACAACGTTTGGAGGAACTGTTTAACAGCCCCGACGGATTCTTTTCCTTTCTCAAATCAAAAAAAGATGAAGCGGATCTGTTTGTTGACCAAGAAGCTACCGAATCAACATTTAAGGAGGCATCTCTTACTGACTATCGATATATTCACTTTGCCACCCACGCTTTTTTGCATGAAAAGCATCCGGAACAGTCTGGAATTCTCTTTTCCCCACCCGAGGAGCAGGAAGATGGTACGTTATATGTCTCGGAGATTTATAACCTACAGCTGCAGTGCGACCTTGTTACGCTCAGTGCCTGCAATACCGGCATGGGTAAACTTAAAAAAGGAGAGGGTATCGTTGGGCTAAGTCGCGCCTTCCTATATGCAGGAGCCCGCAACTTGCTGGTCTCTCTTTGGAGGGTAAACGATCGATCTACAGCACGGTTTATGCGTGACTTTTACACTCTCCATAATGGCGGAACTATTATGCCCGTAGCTTTACAGCAAGCCAAACAAAATATGATTCAACGGGCTGAGTATGCCCATCCTAAATACTGGGCACCGTTTGTTTTTATCGGCCAATAAAAAAGCCATGCCGTAACAGCATAGCTTCAGATAAATTTTAATTGGCTAGAGTGTTATCCCCCGGTATCATCGTCATCATCCCCACCCGTTTGCTCGGGATCAGGGAAAGCCAATGAAAACTGTTTATCAAAATCAACCATAATATCCTCCTGATTTATTTGAATTATTTTGTTCGCATTCCTAAGAATAACTACTGATCTCAATATTCTATAAATTGTCAGAAAAGCCAAACTTTTTACCTTTTGCTGGATTCTATGTATATATTCAGGCGGTTTAAGTATACGCAACAAAATGTTCGCATTTTATTAAATAATACATGCTACGGCTGACAATATACCTGAGCTTCTTGTTACTTTTTCCCTTATCGGCATGGGGACAAAGTATTCAGCTAGCCGACTCCCTTTTTAAACAAGGTCAGGAATATGACGAAAAGGGAAGAATGGCGGAATCGGAATTCTACTACCGCGAAGCCTATAATTTATACAAACAATTCCAGGATACCGCCTCATGGCTTAAAGCCGGGAAAGAATACGCCAGCGCCATGGTATATCGTTCTAAAAACAGTCAGGCCATGGAACTCTATAAAATGTTATTGGATGTAGATCACGCGGCCAATGACACTTATAACCATGGCGATCTTTACACGAGTATGGGGTGGTCGTCCAACAGAATGGGAAAAACAGATCAGGCTGAAGAATATTACAATAAGGCCTTACCACTGGCCAAAGAGTCGGGAGACAGCCTACTTATTGGCACAGTATATAATAACCTAGCAAGTGTACATAAGCGCAGGGGCAACCATTCTGATGCACTTGAAAACTATCAACAAGCCCTTAACTATTATAAAAACAAACGGTATAGAGCAATTACGTTATCCAATATTGGCGGAATATATACCGAATTAAACCTATATGACAAGGCCCTGGAATATCACAACAGAAGCCTGAAAGTTCGCAAGGAGATGGGAAGCGTATATTCACTGGCTAACATCTATAATCAAATTGGTGTAGTACAAAGTAACCTTGCCAATTATGATCAGGCGTTGGTTTCATATAAACAAGCATTAGATAATAGCCGGCAAGCTTCCACCCCAAAGCTAACATCACAAATTCTTAATAATCTTGGGGTTCTCTATAAAAAGCTGGGAGAATATGATCAAGCCATTGATTATTACGAACAGAGTCTGGCGATGAGAGAGGAAATATCGGGGCCGAGCGATATTGCACGAACAACGAATAATCTCGGACAACTATATTGGGACCAAGGCAACAAAGAAGAAGCAGCCAACTATTATCGCAAGGCCCTTACGCTTCGAGAACAGGTCGGCAATCCTTATGATATCGCCTCCTCGCTAAACTCCATGCTCCGGCTAACCGTTGATCAAGAAGATTATAAACAAGCTGCCATCTATGCCAACCGGCTTAAGATGATGGGCGATTCCACCGACAGTTACGATATGCTGCAGAAAGCTTCGTCATTTTTGGGACGAATTGACCGTTCACAAAATCAAGACCAAGAAGCGCTCAAACACTTCAAGAAAGCCCACAGTTACAGCCAGTATTTGTCGCGTCGTCCTCAGCTTACTCCTATAAAAGACCTTGCCCAACAGTATCACAAGCTTGGCTCCGACAGCGCCGTTACCTATGGGCAAAAAGCCATTGACCTTATTGAGAAACAACGCTCCAACGCTGGCGCCCTTTCAGATCTTAAGTCGGGATATTTTGGCAAGCATTCTGATTTTTACACTGAGGTCGCATCGTGGGTATTAACCTACACTTCGGATGTTTCCCGGGCATACAAACTGGTGGAACTCGCAAAGGCACGAGCACTTATTGATGAGCTGGCGAAAGCCTCCCAGAATATTGATGAGCAGCTACCCGAAAAGGTTCGCCTTGAGCGCAATCAGAAAAGGAACCGGATTGATCAGCTTTACAGTCAGCTTGAAAGTACCGTAAACACCAAAAAGCGGGAAGAGCTGCGACAAAAAATACGGGATGCCGAACTTGCATATGCTTCATACGAAAATGAATTGCGGAGCGAACATCCCCAGCTAAAATCTCTTCAATCCCCAAAACCAATCAGTCTTAAACAAGCCCAAAACAGTGTTGACGAGCAAACCGTTATCCTGGAATACGCCTTGGCCGGCAACGAGCTATTGGCTTTTCTTATTAGTCAAAACAATGTGCGAGTTGAAACGCTGTCACAACCAGGCAATATCGGAGAGCTTGCTACAAAGTTGACCACTATGGTGACTGATTTTAAGGATGCTATTCTTTCAAACGCTTCGCGTACACGATTGCGATCGGAATCCGCGGCACTGTATAATTTCCTTTTAAAGCCTTTTAAAAATGACCTCGAAGGCTATCTAAACCTGACTATCATCCCCGATGGCGCACTTGCATACCTCCCGTTTGAGGCCATCTCACAGGGCGACCAGTATTTAATCGAAAATTTTAATATCAAATATATACCTTCCCTCACCAGCCTTACACTTTTAAAAGATCCAGAATCCCTAAACCGAAAAGACTTACTTGCCGTTGCGGGCTCCAACTTTGTAGGTAATAATGAAAGCAGTTTACAACGAAATAATCTGAGCAATCTTCCGTCCACTCTTATCGAGGTTGATTCCATTGCCACTCACTTCCGGAACGCCTCTATCCTAAAAGATGAACAGGTATCAGAAGAGGCCCTTAAAAATTTGTTGCGTCAAAACAACTATCAGTACGTCCATCTAGCCACACACGGAATTATTGATGAAAATCAGCCTAATCGCAGCGGTTTGGCTCTTTCTACCAAAAGCGAAATTTCGGCTTCAGACACCGAAGATGGCATGCTGCGTAGCTCCGAAATTTTCGGGTTGAATATTAATTCGGATATGGTCGTACTTAGTGCCTGTAACACGGGGCTGGGCAAAATGGTTAATGGAGAAGGCATGCTGGGCATGCAGCGATCCTTTTTCTATGCCGGCACTTCAACGGTTGTGGTAAGCCTGTGGAATGTGTATGACCGATCAACAGCATCATTTATGAACGAATTTTACAAGTCACTTCTTCAGCAAGACACAAGCAGGGGATGGATTGATAGCGCCCTTCGCTGGATTGGGTGGGAACAATCTATTCCTTTTGGAGCCAAGGCCAAGGCAATGCGCGAAGCCAAACTAAAGATGATTAAACATCCCCTTTTTAATCACCCTGTATACTGGGCGCCTTTTATTGTAGTAGGACGATAGAAGTTGATTTAGATGTCCGACATCTTTAAAGTTTCGGACATCTGTCTATACCTCTCTTAGAGTTTCCTAATTATCACTTTTCGTAATCTCAATAAACTGCTGGTTATCAACAGCAGGGGGGTTGTCAGTATTGGCAATCATAACGGTCGTTGCATACATCGTGCGCAGAATACTTGCCATTTTTTCGAAGCGGATTTTATGTACTTCATCTGATGGACGGTGATAATCTTCATGGATACCCGAAAAGAAAAAGGCAAAAGGCACCTTTTTACGACCAAAATGCCAATGATCGCTTCGCCGATAAAACTGTTGAGGATCATTCAAATCGTTGTACCTTTTATCCAGCTTTATTTGTCCCGATTCCTTATTGGCAACCTTAATAAAGCTGTCCAGATCCGAAGAAATCAGTTCCGCGCCAATAATATAGGCATACTTTTGAATGCCTTTGCTTTCATGCGTAGAATCTATCCGGCCAATCATGTCGGTATTTAAATTTACTACCGTTTTTTCCATAGGAAATGCCGGGTGATCGGAATAATATCTGGAGCCAAGCAATCCCTTTTCCTCGGCAGAAACATTTAAAAACAAAATAGAACGCTTGGTTTTTATACCATTCTTTGCAGCTTCAGAAAATGCTTTGGCAATATTCAAAAGTCCTATTGTTCCACTTCCGTCATCGTCAGCACCGTTATAAATACGATCTCCGGTAGAATCCGGCTCTCCAACACCCACATGATCGTAGTGGGAAGTCAGCACTACGACTTCATCTTTTAATTCTGGATCCGCTCCTTCATGAAAAGCCAAAACATTTTGGGATCTTATTGTTTCTTTGGATGAATGGGGGGTTTGCGTCAATTCATAGTTCAGCTCTTTAGGTTGAAACTCAGTAATATTATCAACCCATTTCTGCCGATAATCTTTTACTTCTTCTACAGAATTCAATCCTAATAACTTTGCAGCTAATTCTGGGTTTATAACATTATATCCCCCGCTAAATCCGCTCGAAGAATTCCCACTTTTATCCCGGTAAGCCAAACTCATACGACCGGTTTCTCCAAAGCCATCCTGCATTTTTTGTGCTATTACATCAAACTCTCGAGGTTCCTTGGCCGGTACTATCAAAATGCCCTCTGCTCCCCGGCGCATAATCATCTGAAACCGTGCCCGAGCATCTATCTTGGGATTAATAAGCGTATCTCCACCTACGACTTTTGGTGTATTCTGAAATACCATTACCCATTTATCTTTTAGATCAACACCATCCAAATGGGCTACCTCGCGTTCCTTATCGTTAACACCAAATCCTGCAAACACAATCCTTCCTCTCAAGGTATCAGTACCACCAAATAGTCTTGCAAAATTAGCCACTTGATTGCTGCTGGCTACCGATCGATCTATTCGTTCATTGGTATTTTTGTCTGTTTCATACAATTCAAAAACAATGCTGTCACTCTTTGATGCATTGAGCTCAAAGTTCTGAAAATAGCTGCCGTTATCACCAACCGGGGATAATCCCAACTTTTCATACTCTTCTGCAAGAAAGTTAGCGGCCTTCTTCTCCGCAGGCGTACCCGTTTCGCGTCCTCTCATGGTATCATGTGCAAAAGCTGTTAGATGGGGTTTTAAATAATCCACCGATATCTCATTTTGGAACCCTAATAATTGTACAGTATCGGTGACAGGTTGCGAAAGTTGATTCTGGCTCGAGGGTTCTGATCCCGCACAGCTGACGGCAAATACCAACAGTCCAATAAAAATAGAGTGTAAGTGCAATTTCATGAGTAACGCTATTTTCTTTTTAGTTCTGATTCGTTTCGGGTGTGCCGATAATTTCATCAACAGGTTTTAAATCCAGATAAAACGCTGTTGGATCATCATCTTCGACATACAAATTGATCTGCCGTTCTTTCAGCATCTCTAAAATCGCTAAAAAGGTAACGACAATCTTTGTCAGGTTTTTAAGCTCACTGCACATCGTCTTAAATGAAGTTCGTCCATTTTGTTGCAGGCGTTCCAACACATACTCACTCTGTTCTTCAATGCTAAATTCTATCTTTTCGACATGGTGTACACTTTCCTGTTTTTTGATATCCGCCAATACCTTCTTAAAAGCCGCCATCAAATCAAACATCGTTACATCCTTCAGAGCTTCGCCGCTGGCCTGCTTATCCACTTGGTCGACCTCAGTATATCCGCGAAAATATGACTTCTGGGCTTCTTCAGCGACATCTTCCATCTTCCCTGCCATCTCTTTATAACGCTTATATTCGAGCAGACGCTGTACCAATTCGTACCGGGGATCGTGCTCATCAAGATCTTCGTCGGATTCTTCCTGGGGGAGCATCATCTTGGCCTTAATCGACATTAGCATACTGGCCATCAAAATAAATTCGCTGGCGACATCTAAATCCAGCTCCTCCATCAAATTAATGTACTCCAAAAACTGATTGGTTATATAAGAGATGGGAATATCGTAGATATCAAGCTCATCACGCTTTATAAAAAAGAGAAGGAGGTCGAGCGGGCCTTCAAAATTTTTAAGTTGAACTCGATACATTAACTACCGTTCGGGTTTGGGCTTTCCAAGTAATTTTAATGGGATAAAAAGGAATTATTTGTAGCTTATCTACTCAAAGTTAATGTAACTGTTGTTTATTGCCTAACTTTTTATAGTTTTTATACCAACATTGGCTTTTTGAATTATAGACTATGGACTACGCGAATTTAGTTTCAGCCGTACAAGAGAACAATACTCAAGAGGCAAACAAAATCATAGAGGCGCTCCGCCCAAGGTTAATAGCATTTCTTCGTATCCACATGAACGCAAATCGGTCTGATGCAGAAGATTGTGCTCAGGACTCTCTTCTTACCTCGCTTGAGGTTATTAAGAAAGATCGAGTGAATAATCCCGACCAAGTAGTCTCGTATATTCTGTCGATATGCAAAAATAATTACCTTAAAATGCAGAAGAAAAAACGCCCTGAGGCGACAAATGAAATCCCCGATGATCACCAACAGGCCCCTACCCAGCTGCAATCGCTGCTGGATGAAGAACAGGAACGACTGCTTGAGTGGTGTTTAAATCAGCTTAAAGAGAAATATCAGGAATTTATGCAGTATTTGTTTGATCACCCTGACTCACATGCTAAAAAAGTGGCAAAACACTTTGATATCAGTGTTAACAACGTTTGGACACGGAAACATCGACTAATTCAAAAACTTAAAGACTGCTACCAAGAAAAAAGTAAATTATAATGTAAGGATTGGGTTTCTCAAGGGTCTTACCTACAGACCGTAAGATATTAAGATCGTTTAACACTATTTAAAGCATATAATTTAACATTTGGGAATGAACAAAATGTCAAGAGACATAGAACTGGAAAAAGAAATTGATGCCTATGTTAAAGGCAAACTGTCGGAGGAGGAAGCCCAAAAACTTTGGGAAAAACTTCTCCAGCACCCTGACTATATTGAGCTTTTAAAGACTGAGTTAGGTGTAAAATCTATTCTCGAAAAACGTTCTTCCAACAATAACTCCACGTCTGCTGAAGAAAACGGTATTATTTATTCAATTCAGAATTCCTGGAAATGGATGGCGGCCGCTGCTGCGGTTGCGGTGCTAGTTGTTTCAATCAACTTCTTTCAACTTGATACGAATAAATCATTACAGAGTGAAGTACCCGGCCAATTTAATCTGGCAGAGAATCTTTCCTCTGCAGAAGTATTTCGCAGCCAAAAAACAGAAACACTTCCAGCAGATTCACTACTCAACCGAGGATTCGAAGCCGCACTTTCCGGTGATATATCTAAAGCTATTGCTGCCTATGATAAAATTATAAACAAATACGGAGACGAGTCTGCCGCTACAAAAGCTTATCTAAATAAAGGCATTATACAATACAATAGCGGAGGGTTCGGTGAGTCGATCGAATCATTTAAGGCAGTTATAAAAAGAAACACTAAAAGACATGTCTTAGAAGAAAAAGCATATTGGTATATGGGGAATGCCTATATCAACATTGAACAACTGGATAAAGCACGGGAAGCTATTCATAAAGTTTATTCCATGGATGGTATTTATCGTAAACCCTCTTTCAGACTGCTAAAAAAACTGGATTATAAATTGGGAAATGTTGATTCCGATAACTCCGAAGAGCAAATAAAAGAAGGCGAATAACCTTTCGAAACTTTGCAAATAATGAGTTAATTTACTTTCCGTAAAAGTTGGTTAACTCATTTCATATATATTTTGCAAAACCCACTCTTAGACGCTTCTGATAATGACCAAGAGTTCGAACGCACGTTGCGTCCCACTCGCATAAGCGAGTTTGTCGGACAAAAGAAGGTTATTCAAAACCTCTCGGTTTTTATTAAAGCGGCACAAAAACGTGATGAGGCATTAGATCATGTTATTCTTTCGGGGCCTCCCGGCCTGGGGAAAACAACTTTAGCCCATATCATTGCAAATGAAATGGGTGTGCAAATTAAACCCACCACGGGACCTGTTCTTGAAAAACCTGGGGACCTTGCCGGCATGCTCACCAATCTCGAAGAGGGTGATGTCCTTTTCATTGATGAAATTCATCGACTTAATCCGGTTGTAGAGGAGTATTTGTATTCAGCCATGGAAGATTACCAGTTGGATATCGTAATCGATTCCGGCCCCAATGCGCGCAGTATTCAAATTGAACTGAACCGCTTTACACTGGTGGGAGCAACCACGCGAAAAGGACTACTTACCGCACCATTGCGTGCTCGCTTTGGTATCGACATGCGGCTCGACTACTATGACGTAGAACTTCTGCAGCGTATTGCACTCCGCACAGCCAGCATCTTGGATATGGGTATCACCGAAACCGGAGCACACGAAATTGCGCGTCGCAGCAGGGGTACCCCCCGAATAGTCAATAAACTGTTACGGCGTACACGTGATTTTGCCCAGGTAAAAGATATGGATACTATCAATGATGAAATTGCCGATACAGCCCTAAATGCCCTTGATGTTGACGAGAATGGGCTGGATGAAATGGATATCCGCATTTTAAAAGCTATTATCGAAAATTACGAAGGAGGACCCGTGGGCTTAGGCACGTTGGGAGTTGCAGTAGGTGAAGATAAGGGTACTATTGAAGAGGTTTATGAACCTTACCTTATTAAAGAAGGATTTCTGCAACGAACGCCAAAGGGACGAATCGCAACTCGTCAAGCGTTTGAGTATTTAGGGGTAGACCCCGACAAAAAAGAAGGGAGTTTATTTAATTAGACACATAAAAAAATGACTAACAAACATTACTAAAATCCCTTCCGTTCATTTAAAATATTAAATATATATATTTTATTTATTTAATACTTTAGGGAACTATTTCTCATTGATATGTGATTATCGAATATTACTATTCCTAATTAATCACATATTACAATGGAAACAACAACTCACAATCCCTTAATAAAACTACGAACATTTCTGTTCAATAGTTTTATTGCAGTTCTATTAGTATTTACGCTACAAGCGTGTGGTGGCGATGACGACGGTCCCACGGACCCGCCGAGCGAAACAGGAAATATTGTTGAAGTCGCTCAGTCAAATGACGATTTCAGTGATCTTGTTTCGG